>UMHZ01010796.1_pt1 | contig 495602 bp, 482 predicted proteins | sample 1965671 | NCBI WGS metagenome assembly UMHZ01 (sample SAMEA4836111, study PRJEB28245) | human gut metagenome | biome: gut microbiome; material: fecal sample | place: Denmark | collected 2008 | reverse complement strand
ATCAAAACAAACAAGAGCTGTAGCTGGCAGTAGTTCTCTCCGTAGGGCATGACCCTGTTTGAAAGATTAGCTGGCACTCAGTGTATGAGCAGATGGGACGAAGGAAGTTGGCACACGATGCCATTAGACACGGAAGGTTCATCATCAAAGAAGAACAGAGGAATTATAGCCTTTATAAAGCATGGATGCTTTATTTGGTATACATGTTTTCAGCTATTCAGTACTTGATACAATGAATGTTCATGCACTTTAGCACTTGTTATGAGGTAACTGTTTAAAGAAAAAGTCCAAAAATCAATGATTTAGGGCTTGAAATTATAGGAAGGATATTAAAAATTGAAATATATATCATTAGATGGAAATCTTTTTAAAGATGTTGCGATTACACACAAGATATTGAAAGAAAAATTGGAATTACCTGATTATTATGGTGAAAATTTAGATGCACTATGGGATTGCCTGACGGGGGGAATTGAATTGCCGGTTTGCATAAAGTGGAGTAATTATAAGGCAAGTTGCCACTATTTAGGAGAATACGCCGAAAAGTTAAGAAATGTATTCGAAGATGCTGCCACGGAACTTGATAATTTTTCGCTTCAAATAGAAGAGTAGATTTTTCTTGCCTTTTTATATGCAGAATGATACGATTAATGTGTTGTATGTCGGAAGTAAGTAAAAAGACTCGACAGATTAACAAAATGAGCAATGGTGGAAGTAAAACATGGGATATATCATGGATTTGCGCAAGGTAGTCGGACATCGTCCTTTGATTATGACCTGCGCAGGCGTTCTTATTATTAATGAAGAGAATCAAATCCTTTTACAGAAGAGAAAGGACAATGGACAGTGGGCTAGAACTTGGTGACAGTTTTGAAAGCTGTTTTGATTTGGATAATCTTCCGGAAAATATCACACAAAACAACTTCCCGGCAATTGACCGTTTTCGGAGAGAAAACGAGAAATTATAGAGAGGATAAAAGATATGTATTGTAAGAATTGTGGCAGTCAGATCAATGACAACGCCAATGTCTGTGGGTATTGCGGGACACCTGTGCATACACAAAATGGTTTTTCAAATAACCAGCAGCAGAACAACACAGCTTCCGGACAGCAGGTGTATGGAGAACCAACTCCATCTTATAGTGGTTCAACACAAAATACCAACTATCAGAATTCCGGTCAAAATATGAATCAGGGATACAATGGACAGCAGTATCAGAATAATGGATATCCAAATCAAAATCAGGGATATGGAGCTCCACAACCATCGAATATGGATGGCGGATCGACAGGATTTGCAATTGCGTCTATGATACTTGGAATTGTTGCTATTTTAATGATGTGTTGTGTACCATCTTTTTGGTTAAAGACGATCGTTGCAGTACTTGGACTCGTATTTGGAATTATATCGTTACAGAACAAGAATAATGCTGGAAGAGGAATGGCGATTGCGGGTATTATCTGCAGTGGCATAGCGATGGTTGTTTATGTTATAGGTCTGGTGTTTGGAACATTAGTGCTTTCCACTTTATTTTCATTATATTAAATTGCTAAGAAAAGTATATATAATAGATTCGGGTTATTTGCATTATAACCTAAAGTTATAATAATTATAGTGCTTGACAAATATTGATTATGGTATTATTATCAAATAAACAAAAAGAAAGAAGTAGGTTTTCAAATGAGAAAGCAGGCATTATCACTTTTAGTTGAAAACAATCCTGGCGTTACAAGCCGTATTTCCGGTTTGTTCAGTCGCAGAGGATATAATATTGACAGTTTTTCATCCGGAGTTACTGCAGATCCGAAATATACAAGAATTACTATTGTTGCCAGTGGTGACGAATTGATTCTGGATCAGATTGAGAAGCAACTTGAAAAACTGGAAGATGTACTGGACATCAAGAAGCTGGAACCGGGGTTCTCTGTTACAAGAGAATTGATTCTGGTCAAGATTCGTGCAACAGATACGCAGCGTCAGCCAATCATGAATGTGACAGAAATTTTCCACGGAAAGATTGTGGATGTTACGCATGATTCTATGGTGATTGAATTAGTTGGTCATCAGGACAAGCTGGATGCATTTTTGGATCTGCTTGATGGATATGAGATTCTGGAACTTGCGAGAACCGGAATCACAGGCTTAACAAGAGGTTCATCTGATGTTAAGTTTTTAGATTAAGCTACTTATTATTTTTATATAAGAGTATATATTTAGGAGGACAATAAAATGTCAGAAGCAAGAATTTTCTATCAGGAAGATTGTAACCTTTCTTTGCTGGAGGGAAAGACAATCGCAATCATCGGCTATGGTAGCCAGGGACATGCACATGCATTAAACTTAAAGGAGAGCGGATGCAACGTCATTATCGGTCTCTATGAGGGTAGCAAGTCTTGGAAGAGAGCTGAAGAGCAGGGATTTAAAGTATATGTAGCAGCTGAAGCAGCAAAGCAGGCTGATATCATCATGATCCTTATCAATGATGAGTTACAGGCAGATATGTATAAGAAAGATATCGAGCCAAACCTTGAGCCAGGTAACATGTTAATGTTCGCTCATGGTTTCAATATCCACTTTGGATGCATCAAGCCACCAAAGGATGTAGATGTTACTATGATCGCACCTAAGGCTCCAGGACATACAGTACGTTCTGAGTATCAGGCTGGCAAGGGAACTCCTTGTCTGGTAGCTGTAGAACAGGATGCAACAGGTAAAGCACTTGATCTTGCACTTGCATATGGTCTTGGAATCGGTGGAGCAAGAGCCGGACTTCTTGAGACAACATTCCGTACAGAGACAGAGACTGACCTCTTCGGTGAGCAGGCAGTTCTTTGTGGTGGTGTTTGTGCTTTAATGCAGGCAGGTTTTGAAACACTTTGTGAAGCTGGTTATGATCCAAGAAACGCATACTTCGAGTGTATCCACGAAATGAAACTGATCGTAGACTTAATTTATCAGTCAGGTTTCGCAGGAATGAGATATTCTATCTCTAACACAGCAGAGTATGGTGATTATATTACAGGACCTAAGATTGTTACTGAGGATACAAAGAAGGCTATGAAGCAGATTCTTACTGATATCCAGGATGGTACATTCGCAAAAGAATTCTTACTGGATATGTCTCCAGCAGGACGTCAGGTTCACTTCAAGGCTATGAGAAAGCTTGCTTCTGAGCATCCATCAGAGAAGGTTGGAGCTGAGATTCGTAAGCTGTACAGCTGGAACAACGAGGGCGACAAGCTCATCAATAACTAATCCGTACATAATTAGGCTTCGGCATTTTGCCGGAGCCTTTTTGCTTTTATTCCAATACATGGAATGGGTTTTACGGTTTGTTATGAAAATCAGTTGACAAAAACCGGAACTATGATAGAATAAATCTGTTATTTGGTTAAATCTGAATAGACAATGCAATGAAGAGGAATAGTAGGATTCAAGGATTTTTCAGAGAGCTGTCGGCAGGTGCGAGGCAGTAGATTTTGAATTTGAACTCGCCTTGGAGCAGCCAGGCAGAAGACTTCGACGGAAGTTGTTTAGGTTTGGACGGTTAATCTTCGATAAAAGATTATGAGTGCGTGTTTGTTTATAAACAGACACGAAACAGAGTGGTACCACGGAGTATAATCTTCGTCTCTTAAATTATAGAGACGAAGATTTTTTGATTTTAAAGGAGGAACATATGTCAGAAGTGTACAACCACAAAGTCGTGGAAAAAAAATGGCAGAAAGTCTGGGATGATGAGAAGGCTTTTGCTGCAACAAATGATTATTCAAAACCAAAGTATTATGCATTGGTTGAGTTCCCATATCCATCTGGACAGGGACTTCATGTAGGACATCCAAGACCATATACGGCATTGGATATCGTTGCCCGTAAGAGAAGAATGCAGGGATACAATGTACTTTATCCAATGGGATGGGATGCATTTGGTTTGCCTACAGAGAACTATGCTATTAAGAATAAGATTCATCCGAAGATCGTAACAGAGAACAATGTAAAACATTTCAAGGAACAGTTACATTCTCTTGGCTATTCTTTTGACTGGGATCGTGAGATCAATACAACCGATCCAAATTATTATAAATGGACACAGTGGATTTTCCTGAAACTGTTCAAAGCTGGTCTTGCTTATAAGAAAGAGATGCCAATTAACTGGTGTACTTCCTGCAAGGTTGGTCTTGCAAATGAGGAAGTTGTCAATGGTGTATGTGAGCGTTGTGGAGCTCCGGTTGTCCGCAAGGTAAAAAGTGAGTGGATGCTTAAAATCACAGAGTATGCAGACAAGCTGATTGAAGGTCTGAATGACGTTGATTATATCGAGCGTGTTAAGGTTTCACAGAAGAATTGGATTGGACGTTCTACCGGTGCGGAAGTTGATTTCCAGATCAAAGATACGGAAGATAAGCTTCGCATTTATACAACAAGATGTGATACATTGTTCGGTGTAACTTACATGGTTGTATCTCCGGAACATCCATATCTGGACAAATACAAAGATCAGATTAAGAACTGGGATGAGATTCTTGTGTATCGTGAGCAGGCTTCCAGAAAGTCTGATTTTGAGCGTGCAGAGCTTGCAAAGGATAAGACGGGTGTTGCAATCGATGGACTGACTGCAATCAATCCGGTAAACGGGAAAGAAGTTCCAATCTGGGTATCTGATTATGTACTTATGAGCTACGGAACAGGTGCAATCATGGCTGTTCCTGCACATGATGAAAGAGACTGGGAATTCGCAAAGAAATTTAACCTTCCAATTATTCAGGTCGTTGCAAAGAACGGTGAGGAAGTGGATGTCAATGAAGTAGCATTTACGGACGTTGCAACAGGTGTACTCATTAACTCTGATTTCTTAAACGGACTGGAAGTAAAGGATGCCAAAGAGAAGATGATTTCCTTCCTGGAAGAGAAAGGCATCGGTCAGGCAAAGACAAATTACAAATTAAGAGATTGGGTATTCTCACGTCAGCGTTACTGGGGAGAGCCAATACCGATTGTACATTGTGACAAGTGCGGATATGTTCCGATTGATGAGAGTGAACTTCCATTATTATTGCCGGAAGTAGAAAGTTATATGCCTACAGACAACGGTGAGTCACCGCTTGCAGCGATGACCGACTGGGTAAATACAACTTGTCCTTGCTGTGGTGGACCTGCAAAGCGTGAGACAGATACTATGCCTCAGTGGGCCGGATCTTCCTGGTATTTCTTAAGATATACAGATCCGCATAATGATAAGGCACTTGCAAGTCCGGAAGCATTAAAATACTGGCTTCCAGTAGACTGGTACAATGGTGGAATGGAGCATACAACCCTTCATTTACTGTATTCTCGTTTCTGGCATAAATTCTTATATGATCAGGGCGTTGTTCCGACTCCGGAACCATACCAGAAGAGAACATCACACGGTATGATTCTTGGTGAAAACGGTGAGAAGATGTCAAAGTCCAGAGGAAACGTTGTCAATCCGGATGACATCGTAAATGAGTACGGTGCAGATACGCTTCGTACGTACGAGATGTTCATTGGCGCATTCGATCTGGCTGCTTCCTGGTCCGAGGATGGAGTAAAGGGATGCCGCAGATTCCTCGATCGTGTTTGGAAATTACAGGATCTTATGACAGAAGAAGAAGGATACTCAAAGGATCTTGAGACAAAGATGCATCAGACAATCAAGAAAGTCTCTAATGACTTCGAAAATCTGAAGTACAATACCGCAATTGCTGCAATGATGGCAATCCTCAATGATTTCTACAAGAAGGGATCTATCACAAAGGGTGAGCTTAAGACTCTGATTATCCTGCTCAATCCGGTTGCACCTCATATCACAGAAGAAATGTGGCAGGCAATTGGCTGCGAAGGCAGAGTATACCAGCAGACATGGCCGGAATATGATGAAGCAAAGACCGTTGAGTCTTCTGTAGAAATTGCAGTACAGATTAACGGAAAAGTAAAAGGAACACTTGGAATTCAGAAGGATGATCCGAAGGATGAAGTTATTGCGAAAGCAAAAGAAGTAATCGCTGACAAGCTGACTGGAAATATTGTTAAAGAGATTTATGTTCCGGGAAGACTTGTAAATATTGTAATGAAATAGCATAGTTATATGATTAGAACCCTGGAATTTATTCCGGGGTTCTTGTTTTAGAAATTCAATAAAAGGATAAACTATATATCATCAAAAGGTCTGGAGTGTGAATGAAGTCATGAAATTGTCATCTTTGAAATATTTTTTTACATATGAAACCAAAATTCCGGATGGCATTGGATTTAAATTGTTTGGAATATGGCATATTCTGTGTCTTTTGTTATGTCTTGCTGTTACAGTAGTTTCTTTGCACTGGTATTGGAAGGCAAAGGCGCAAAAAAAGCAAAAATTCGAAAAAACAATTGCTATGTCGCTGGTTGGCTGGATGATTCTTCGGGCAATTTATATTGCGGTCATCGGGGAGAATTTCTTATATGAACTTCCGTTTCATTTGTGCAGTATGACAGGAATTTTATGTGGGATTCATTGCTTCACGAAGTGGAAATGGTTAGGACAGATGCTGTATGCATTGTGTCTGCCTGGGGCAATACTGGCATTGCTTTTTCCAAACTGGAATGCATATCCATTGATTCATTTTATTTCCCTGGAAGCGATATTGTTCCATTTAGGGATTATTTTGTATGTGACATGCCTGCTTACATCACATGAAATTGTTCCACAGATGAAAAAAATGTGGCAGGTAATTGTATTTCTTGCAGTCGTTGTTCCGCCGATTTATGTGTTTGATAAGAAATATCAGGTGAATTATATGTTTGTAAACCGGCCGTCTGGCGGATCTCCCCTTGAGTGGCTTGCACAATGGATGGGAAATCCGGGATACCTGCTGGGCTATGCCGGCTTGATTCTGCTTTGCATTTTCCTGATGGATTTGGGTTATGAAAAATTCACAGGAAGTAAATGACCGCTATTTTTTCAGAACATGTGGTGGAAGAGAAGGATCGCTTCCGCGGAGTTTCTGCATGCCCCGCTGGATGGCGTCCTTGGAGTTTTTCCAGTCTGCATCACGGTTCTTATAATCGTATTTTTCTACAAACCATGCAACATCTTCATAGACGCGCTCAACATTTTCGCGCATGAGAGGAAGCATAGTGTCATAGAAATCTTTTCGCTCCTTGTCGGAAAGCATTTCATCTGCCCCTTCGCAGAGCACTTTGAAATGATCGAGGCAGAAACCTTTGGTTGCGGCAACCTGATCACGGAATTCCGGATGTTTTTTGTACATGTCAAAAAAAGTTTTCATATATGCCTGAAACGTGTTTTGTACGCTGGTACAGATAAAACAGGTAGATTCTCTGCGGTTGATCCAGTTTACAATCGAATTGCTGCTGGAATCGGATTTGTTTTTGCTGAAAAATCCGCTTTTTTTTCCGGTGTTTTCCGGTTTGAAGTGCTTGAACTCGCGATCCATTTCTTCGAGATGACGTTTGTACAATGTTTTTAGAATCCATGCATTTCCAAGAGAATTTCCATAATCAAACATTTTTTTGAAATGGGCACGGCAGAAGCCTTCGCGATCGGTCATGTCGCGGATATCAGCCTCCATGTAGGATGCACCGTGGCCGAGAACAAAGTCCATCATATGTTCTTCGGTCTTACGTTCGATATAACAGAAGGGACATTCTCCGGCATTGGCCATGGCGTCAGAGATAGGGATAGTGTGTAATTGTTCTTTCATGATTGCTCCTTTGGATTAAAATTTTTATAGAAATCGATAAAACTCTGTAGGGATTTCGATGGTTTTAAATTTTCTTTATAGGAAAATCCTACTTCACGTTCGTGGATTGGGATACCGAGCGGGACTTCTACAAGACTTCCGTCTGCAAGCTCGCCGGACACAAAACTTCGGATGACGCAGGCTACGCCGACACCGATTTTAGCAAAATCAATCAGAAGATCCATATCTGAAATGTCAATAGAATCAGCGACGGAGATATGATTTTCCTGCAGATAATCGTCGATATACTGGCGAGTCATATTGTTTTTGTCGAGAAGCATGAGCGTAGAATTACTGAGAATTTCATTTTCCGCGATGCCTCTTTTTTTTAGATTGTTCAGGTAATCGCGGTTCGCAACAAAGATGTCCTCAATATTGTCCAGATAGTAGAAGTCAATGTTTTTGAGATTTTCCGGTTTGCCAATGAGTCCGATATCAATTTTATTTTCATCAAGCAGACGAAGTGTTTCGTTGGTTGACTGGCAGCTGATGGAAATGCTGATATGGGGATTGCGGCGGATAAATTCTTTCAGATAAGGAAGGAGCATATGTTTGCAGAGCGTGGAGCTCACTCCAATCTGCAGATGACCGACACCTAATTCGATCGAACGTCGCAACTTGTCCTCCCCAAGATTCAATGTTTCAAAAGCTTCTTTTACGTGACCATACAGAAGCTGGCCCTCGTCTGTCAGGAGCACCCCGCGGGAACTTCTGGAAAAAAGCTTGCAATTGAGATTTTCTTCCAATTTTTGTATGGATTTACTGATTGCCGGCTGGCTGATATAGAGTTCCTTTGCGGCTTTTGATATATTGCCAGCATTGGCTACTGTATAAAAAATCCAGTAAGATGATAGATTTTGATTCATAATGACCTCCATTCTTATGGTGGTTGTGTTATAATACATAGGTAGTATATCATAAAATTAAGTTATGGTAAATATGTTTATTATGTATTTTAATTATGAAATAAACCATGCTAGAATACTATCAATGGAAATATAGCACATGCTAGTGAGTGAAAGTATAAAGGAGGAAACAATCATGGGTATGACAATGACTCAGAAAATTCTGGCTGCGCATGCAGGATTAGACAGCGTGAGTGCCGGTCAACTGATAGAGGCAGATCTTGACCTGGTTCTGGGCAATGATATTACATCTCCAGTGGCAATTCATGAAATTGAAAAAATGAAAGTGGATGGTGTATTCCATAAGGACAAAATCGCACTTGTCATGGATCATTTTGCACCAAACAAAGATATTAAATCTGCACAGCACTGTAAATGTGTCCGCGAGTTTGCATGTAAGAATGAAATTACAAATTATTTTGATGTTGGAGAGATGGGAATCGAGCACGCATTGCTTCCGGAGAAAGGTCTTACAGTAGCCGGAGATGTGATTATCGGTGCGGATTCACACACATGTACATATGGCGCACTTGGTGCATTTTCTACCGGTGTCGGAAGTACTGATATGGCAGCTGGTATGGCTACCGGAAAGGCATGGTTTAAAGTACCATCCGCAATTCGTTTCAACATTACAGGTAAGCCTGCAAAGTGGATCAGCGGTAAAGATGTTATCCTTCATATCATTGGTATGATCGGTGTAGATGGCGCTTTATACAAGTCTATGGAGTTTGTTGGAGATGGTATCCAGTATCTGACAATGGATGATCGTTTTACAATTGCAAATATGGCAATTGAGGCAGGCGGAAAGAATGGTATTTTCCCGGTAGATGATCTGACGCGTGCATATATGAAGGAACATTCCAAGCGTCCATTCGTTGAGTATGAAGCAGACGAGGATGCAGAGTATGATGAGGAATATACGATTGACTTAAGTACTTTAAAGCCAACCGTAGCTTTTCCTCACCTTCCGGAAAACACAAGAACGATTGATGAAGTTGGCGATGTAAAGATCGACCAGGTAGTAATCGGTTCCTGTACAAACGGACGTATGGATGACTTACGCATTGCGGCAAAGATTCTCGAGGGAAAGAAAGTTGCAAAGGGAATCCGTGTGATCGTAATTCCTGCAACACAGCAGATTTATCTGGACGCGATGACAGAAGGTCTGATCCGTACATTTATTGAGGCAGGAGCAATTGTCAGCACACCAACCTGCGGTCCATGTCTTGGTGGATATATGGGAGTTCTTGCAGAGGGCGAGCGTTGTATTTCTACAACAAATCGTAACTTTGTAGGACGTATGGGTCATGTAGAGTCTGAAGTATATCTTGCAAGCCCTGCAGTTGCTGCTGCAAGTGCAATCACCGGCAAGATTTCAGGACCTGACGAAGTAATGGACTAAGAATTGTCCATAGAAATGGAGAGAAAAAATGAAAGCTGCACATGGTAAAGTTTTTAAATATGGTGACAACGTAGATACCGATGTAATCATTCCGGCAAGATATCTGAATTCTTCCGATCCGAAAGAATTGGCAACACATTGCATGGAAGACATCGATAAAGACTTCGTAAATAATGTAAAAGAAGGCGACATCATGGTCGCTAATAAGAATTTTGGATGTGGCTCTTCCCGTGAGCATGCACCAATTTCAATCAAGGCATCCGGCATCAGCTGCGTAATCGCTGAGACATTTGCCCGCATTTTCTATCGTAATGCGATCAATATCGGACTCCCGATTATTGAATGTCCGGAAGCTGCCAAGGCAATCTCCGTTGGAGATGAGGTGGAAGTGGATTTTGATTCCGGTGTGATTACAGATGTGACAACAGGAGAAAAATTCCAGGGACAGGCATTCCCGCCATTCATGCAGAAGATTATCGACTGTGAAGGTCTGGTAAATTACATTAATCAGAAATAAACAGAGTGTGATACAAAATGAGGCTGCGGATGCAGTCTCATTTTTATAAAAATTTCCTATACGATGTTGTTTTCGGTGGACAGATTTTTGAGATATTCAAGAAAATTGGTGGATATTTTTGCCTTGGTATAGATGTCGGCATAATCACGTGCAGACAGATCTTCGATATAATTTTCCGGGAAGTTCTTACAGATGCCGTGCTGCCGCGCTAAATCCACTGCTTTGTTATAGGCGACGGCAGCCTGCGTTTCACTTCGATAAGTACCAATCGTATAATTGCCGTTGATATGCAGGCGTACGCGGTAGCGTGTTTTCTCGTTTTTTGTAAAGACAAAGACCCCGTGATAACGGTTGATAATTTCGATATTGGAGTAGCGCAGATCGTGGTCATCTCCATTGACAAAACGATAATCCCGGTCACGCACACCATAATTTTTGATTCCATACCGGTTCAAAATCGTGATCTGCATACCGTAGTCGTTTACATACAAATGTCCCTGACGTTTTAAGATTTTATGACTGCTGTAATAAAACAAATCATCAATATCAAATTTTAATTCGTGGTGCAGATCGAGATAGTAGCTGAAGTAATTTTTATGTAAATAAATTGGTGTCGGAATATACATGCCGTTGTCGCGGAAATTTACCAGGGAAATAATTTTCTCAAAAGAAAGATAGTTGGTAAAGGCCAGTGATTCTTCCAGAGAAAGAGGTTCGCTGCTAATTTTTAAAGCACAACGATAGGCACAGTGGGCATCTTCTTCGGTCGGAAAGCTTCCGAGGCTGATGTGCTTGCTGCGATAAGTAATGCTGCTGCGATAGTAAACGGTTCCGTCCTTTTTCGTTGCAAGATAAACACCAGGTAACATAAAAAACTCCTTTGAATGAAAAAACATACACTTTTTACATAAGTATAACATAGGAATTTCATTGACACCACCTGCTTTTTTTCCTATAATGTACGAGAAGCTTACAGGACAAATTTGTGAAAATGAGGACTAAAAATGGATTTAATGTATTCTAGTACCAGAAATGGACAGGTAAAATTTAAAGCATCACAGGCAATTTTAAAAGGACTTGCAGATGATGGTGGTTTATTCGTACCGGAGACAATTCCGGCTTTAGATGTCAGCATTGATGAACTGGCAAATATGACATATCAGGAGACTGCTTATGCGGTAATGAAACAGTTCTTTACGGACTTCACAGAAGAAGAGTTAAAGAATTGCATCAACAAAGCATATGACAGTAAATTTGATACAAAAGAGATTGCACCACTTGTAGATGCAGACGGTGCATATTATCTGGAGTTATTCCACGGACCAACAATCGCATTCAAAGATATGGCGTTATCCATTCTGCCACATCTTCTGATTACATCCGCAAGAAAGAATCACGTAAAGAATGATATCGTAATTCTTACTGCAACATCCGGAGATACCGGTAAAGCTGCTTTGGCAGGTTTCGCAGATGTTGAGGGAACAAAGATTATCGTATTTTATCCAAAGAACGGTGTAAGTCCGATTCAGGAAAAGCAGATGGTAACACAAAAAGGAGCCAATACATTTGTTGTAGGTATCCATGGCAACTTTGACCAGGCACAGACTGGCGTCAAGAAGATGTTCAACGATTCTGCATTGGCAGCAGAAATGGATGCAGCCGGATATCAGTTCTCTTCTGCAAACTCTATCAATATCGGACGTCTTGTTCCACAGGTCGTTTATTATGTATATGCATACGCAAGACTTTACAAGAATGGTGTGATCGCAAAAGATGAGAAGATCAATGTGGTTGTTCCGACAGGTAACTTTGGAAACATTCTTGCAGCTTTCTATGCAAAGAATATGGGACTTCCAATTGGAAAGCTGATTTGCGCATCCAACGAGAACAAAGTATTATTTGACTTCTTCTCAACTGGTACATATGACAGAAACCGTGAGTTTATTCTTACAAGTTCTCCGTCTATGGATATTCTGATTTCCTCAAACCTTGAGCGTTTGATCTATCGTATTGCCGGAAATGATGCAGAAGCGAACGCAAAATTGATGGCAAGCCTTTCTTCTGAAGGCAAATATGCGATTACAGATGAAATGAAGGCACAGCTGGCTGATTTCTATGGAAATTATACAAGCGAAGATGAGACTGCTTCTACAATCAAGAAATTATATGAAGACACCGGGTATATTATCGACACCCACACAGCAGTTGCTGCAGGTGTATATGACAAGTATAAGGCTGCGACAGGGGATACAGAGACTAAGACGGTGATTGCAAGTACTGCAAGTCCGTTCAAGTTCACAAGAAGCGTTATGGATGCTATCGATGAGAAGTACGATTCCATGACAGACTTCGAACTGGTAGACGAATTGTCAAAGATTGGTAATGTTGCGGTACCACAGGCAATTGAAGAAATTCGCAATGCAAAGGTATTACATGACACCGTATGTGAAGTGGAGGAAATGCCACAGGTTGTAAAAAAATTCCTGGGTGTTTAATCAATAGATACAAATAGAAGAAAAGAGGATAACAAAATGAAAAAGAAACTGATTTCAATTATGCTTGTGTCAGCGATGGCAGCTGCAATGGCAGGCTGTGGTTCTTCTGTACCGGCTAATTCTGTGAATTCCAGAGATGATTTGCCGGGAAAGACTATCGGTGTACAGCTTGGTACAACTGGCGATGAAGATGCTACTTCTTATGAGAAAGAGAATGGATCGACGGTAGAGCGTTATAATAAAGGTGCAGATGCAATTCAGGCATTAAAGACTGGAAAGATTGACTGTGTTGTTATTGATCAGCAGCCGGCAGAAGCATTTGTTAAGAAAAATGATGATTTGAAGATTTTATCCGATACCTTTGATCCGGAAGAGTATGCCATCTGTATCGCTAAAGATAATACAGATTTGACAGATTCTTTTAACAAGGCAATTGAAGAGTTGGAGAAGGATGGAACAATTGATTCTATTATCAGCAACTATATTGGAGATGAAGCGGGCAAGCATCCATATGAGACTCCGGAAGGAACAGAGTATCCAAACGGTACGTTAACAATGGCAACCAATGCACAGTTTGAGCCATATGAGTATTATGATGGAGATAATGTTGTTGGTATTGATGCGGATATTTCAAAAGCAATCTGTGATAAACTTGGTTATGAACTGAAAATTGAAGATATGGAGTTCGATGCAATTATTGCTGCAGTATCTTCTGGAAAAGCAGATTTTGGTGCTGCTGGTATGACTGTTACAGAGGATCGTTTGAAAAATATTGACTTTACTGATACTTATACGACAGCATGTCAGGTTATTGTTGTCAGAAAGAAATAATCGGTATAGGAGGATGAACCTTGAGCGATTTTATTAGTAGCTTTCAATTGGATTTTATAAAAGATGACAGATATATGTATCTGTTAAGAGGTCTTGGAAATACACTTTTGATTGCAGTACTTGCAGTATTACTAGGTATTGTGGTTGGTTTCCTTGTTGCAATTATTCGCGCAACTCATGATAAGCATGGCGGATTGAATATTTTGAATTTCATCTGTAAGGTTTATTTGACAATTTGGCGTGGAACGCCTACGATGGTACAGCTTTTGATTATGTATTACATAATTCTGGTGTCTTTGAACAGTAAGATTGCAGTAGCGGTTATTGCTTTTGGACTCAATTCGGCAGCGTATGTAGCAGAAATTGTTCGTTCTGGTATTATGGCTGTAGATGAAGGACAGTTTGAAGCTGGACGAAGCCTTGGATTGAATTATGGTCAGACAATGCGGCTTATTATTCTTCCGCAGGCGTTTAAGAATGTTCTTCCAGCACTTGCAAATGAATTTATTACATTACTGAAAGAGACTTCTATCAGTGGTTATATTGCAATTCCGGATCTGACAAAGGGTGGAGATTTGATTCGAAGCCAGACATACGATCCATTTTTACCATTGTTTGGAGTGGCCATCATTTATCTTGTGATTGTCATGATCCTGACAGCCGGTGTACACAAACTGGAAATGAGGTTGAGAACAAATGAGCGATAAGAATGTATTAATTGAAGTGAAAGATTTATGTAAATCCTTTGGTGACGTTAAAGTATTAAATGGTATTTCGACAGAAATCGCTCAGGGAGAAGTTGTAGCGATTATCGGGCCGTCCGGTTGCGGTAAGTCTACATTCTTACGTTCTCTGAATCTTTTGGAGGAGCCGACTTCCGGTGTAATTACGTTCGAAGGAACGGATATTACAGACAAGTCTGTTGATATCAATAAGATGCGTCAGAAAATCGGTATGGTTTTTCAGCAGTTTAATCTGTTTCCAAATTATACCGTGAAAGAAAATATTATGCTTGCGCCAGTACAGACAGGACTTATGAATAAGGAAGGAGCGTCTAAGAGAGCAGATGAACTGTTAAAAAGAGTTGGCCTGTTCGACAAAGCGGATACTTATCCAGCTATGCTTTCTGGTGGACAGAAGCAGCGTATTGCAATTGCACGTGCGCTTGCTATGAATCCGGATGTCATGTTATTTGATGAGCCTACTTCTGCATTGGATCCGGAAATGGTCGGTGAAGTTCTTGAAATTATGAAAGAACTTGCGCAGGATGGAATGACTATGGTTGTGGTAACGCATGAGATGGGATTTGCCAGAGAGGTTGCAACACGTGTCATGTTTATCAATGAGGGACAGATTCAGGAGGAGAGTGGTCCGAAAGAATTTTTTGCCAATCCAAAGAATCCTCGTTTGTGTGAATTTTTATCAAAAGTCTTATAGAACGAAATATTTTATAAAGCAAACCCCCGTCAGAAATCTGGCGGGGGTTTTGTTTTGCCTATTTTTATTGATTTACTCATCAATTTTGACAGCTTCAATATAAATATTAACAGTTCCAAACGGAAACATAAATGGAAAATGATATGCTTTATTCTCAAAAGAAAATGTATCGCCCGTAATATGTTCCGGTGCACCAATCGTAAGTTCGGTAGAAGAATCATTGGATACATTTACGATAAACAGACCATTCTGCAGATTCAGGAAATCTTCAAGAGATGCCTGAACATATTCATCATAGTCGTTAAATGTGTCTTTTACATATCGAGATGCAAATGCAATTGCAACATCTTTTTCCATGGATATGTATGTCCGGATTGCGTAATCGCCAAATATTTCCTGTTTTACACAACATTTTACAGGAATTTCTTTTGCTTCACTGATGCCACCTAATGTGAAATCGTCACCAATGAAACGGATAAAATCGTTAAACAGAAGTTCTACAAACATCTGACCGTTGCGAGAAAGCGATACATTAGAAGAAACAAAGAGATTGCGGAACAGATTGCGAACAACAGCGGAATCTTCAATATCGGATTCAACAAGCCCGTTTTTGGAACGATAATCATTCATAATCTGTTCAAAATCACTGTTGCTTAAAATTCCGTCATCCAGCAATACCTGTCCAAGAGAAAGGAATGCCGGCTTTTGTTCTTTTAACAGCTCCATTACCTGTTCATCTGTCATATAGCCAAGTTCTACTGCAAGCTCGCCAAATTTCCGATCCTGATGCGTCTGGTGAATGACGGTATCATCAACTTCTGATGCATTCATGTATCCTGCATGAATTGCAAGAGTACCTAACTTTAAGTGATTATCTGCCTGGCGCTGCATTGCGGAAAAAAGCTGTTCCTTTGTCACATATCCGTTGGATAATAAATAGTTTCCGAAAAATTGTGTATACATATTTTATCTCCCTTCCAGGAATTTGCTGACTACCTTAACTACCTGATCTTTATCCAAAGGTTTCTGGATAAAGTCTTTTGCACCAGCTTCAAGTGCAAGCTTCAACTGGGACTGGGTACCAACAGAGGAAGCGATGATAATGTTTGCTTCAGAATCGAATTCCATGATTTCTCTGATTGCAGCATTGCCGTCTTTTTTTGGCATAACGATGTCTAGAAAAACGAGGTCTGGATTGGATTCTTTGTATTTGTCGATTGCATCCTGTCCATCCACAGCTTCGATAAAAACGGGAGAGCCTAATGTTGAAATGATATCCTTTAGTTGTTTTCTTGCAAGGATAGAGTCGTCAGTAATTAAAATTTTAGCATTTTCTATACTCATATTTTTGTCTCCTTTTTAAATATTAAGTACATTTTACTATAAAATACAAAATAATACAATGATTTTTTGAATATTTTGACAAAAAACACAAAAGGTTTTCATTTATATCAAAAGATGTTACAATAAAAAAATTAAAAGTACAGGAGGAATTATAAAATGAAAACTATTTTATTGATGGATATTGTAATTGCCGTTTTTGGGATTTATCTTGGTGCGATAGCTTTTCAGATGAAGAGAACAGGCAAAATTAACAGTGTGGTTGTGGCAGAGGATGAAATAAAAAAATGCAAAGATCCAAAGGCATATATTGACAGTTCGTTTCCATATATGATATTTTTTGCAATTGTGTCATTGATTGTTGGAGTTATAGGAATTCTTGCTGATCGCAAGATTATTCAGGTTGGACGTGTATGGACATATGCAGAGCTGGTTGCGTTCCTAATTGCACTTGCTATATTTGCGCATGGTATGAGAGAAAATCGGAATAAGTATATTTTATAGAGCAATTTTCCAAAAAGTACATGGAATTTATTATTGAAATTATACACATATTAAAGTATAATAAAGGAGGTTACAAAAGAATCATTGGAAAGTACTTAAAGATAATATATAGCCTGGAATGTGCGACAACTCCTGCTATTTAGAACCTACATTTACTTTAAACGGGATTCCTATATGAGTTGTTGGATGTCAGGCCGCCTCGTATCAGCGGAAGGCAGAAGGCAAACTGCGGTCGCCCACCTAGCATTGGCTAGGAGTCTAAATTGTAGGAACCGGCATTTTGGGTTACTCATAGAATATACGAAAGATTTTGTAAAGAACAAAAGAGTTTTGAAAGTACGAAAGAGAAAAGGAGCTGCCTTGATGGTGGCTCCTTATTATATTATTATTGACATAACAGACACAGGAGTTTAGATGCAATGAAAAAGAAAGACAAAATGAAACGGCTGGGAATTTTACTTTTGGCACTAACTGCTATCACGGTTATCATTACATTTGTGATTGTCATGAACCTGTCAGACCCGACAGATCAGAAAGGACAGCAACAGGAACAGTTTGATGATTCTTATAGTGGATGGATTCGCAATGTTTATATTATGTCCAATAAAGATAATGAAATAATTATTCTTTATGATAAGACAAATTATATTGCAAAAGGCACAGCACAGAATGATTATACCGGCGTTGCAGATATTGAATTATCGCACGGCAAAATCACTCGTATTCTCGCAAAACCGGATGGGATAGAAGGTATATTGGATCGTTATTCTGAAACGGAAGTACAGATCAAGGATTATGAGGCACTTTCTTATGATGATACGCTGCCGGTGTATGTTGTTGCGGATTCTGCAAATGTCCGACAACCTGTACACCAGATTGCAATGTCGGATCTTGTGATTGGAAATTCAAAGGTAAAACTGATTGTAGCTGATGAGAAAGCCTGTGCCGTTGTTCAGTATTCGAAAGATATTGCAAATAATATCCGCGTACTGTTGAAAAATGGAAATAATATCACTTATTCGGATTTGTACATAAAGAGTAACAAAACCTATACAGTAAATGAAAAAAAAGTAAAGGCAAAAAAACTGACGAAGGTAAGCAGCTATTTGAAAGGAAAAAAGAACGGAGAAGAAATCTGTATTTCACCGGCAACCGGAAAACTGTTTATATGTAATCGCAAAGGCAAAAAGCTGGCAGAAGCATATGAAGGAAATTTTATTGTTCGAAAAGAAACCGGCGGTTATGTACTGATCAATGAACTTTCGGTGGAAGATTATGTGCGTTATGTCCTGCCATCAGAGATGCCTCTTGGCTTTTCTTATGAGGCATTGAAAGCGCAGGCAGTGTGTGCCCGTACATTTGCCTATGGACAGATGCACAACCAGGCATATGCACAGTACGGAGCCAATCTGGATAATACAACCGCTTATCAGGTGTATCATGCAACAACAACTTACGATGTGACTGACCAGGCAGTACAGGATACAAGCGGCATGGTTCTGACATATGATGGGGCTTTGACGGACTGTTATTACTATTCGACTTCGCCGGGGTACTCAGAGACCTTAGAGGTGTGGAACGCTGATTCGCCGGGATATTTGAAAGGTGAAAATCATACACAAGCGAAAACAAAAGATCTGTCAAATAAACAGGCATTTCATAAGTTTATAAACAAGCAGGTCAAGTCCTATGATTCGGATTCCCCTTACTATCGCTGGACCGCCACCATTTCAAATAAGATGGGGATGGATCCGGAACTTGGCCGTTTGAAAAAAATCAAAGTAAAAGAACGGAGTAGCTCCGGCTATGTGCTTTCACTTACTGCAAGTTTTGAATTGGGTGACAGAGACTATGATGCAGAGAATGATATTCGTTTTTTTCTTGGAAAATATATGACAAAACTAAAACTGGCCGATGGAACGGTACGAACGGATGCGAGCTCGGTTCCGAGTGCCTGCTTTGAAGTTAAAAGCCAGAAAAACGGAACGATTGTTTTATCTGGAGGCGGTTTTGGACATGGAATCGGTATGAGCCAGTATGGGGCGAATGCCATGGGCGAAGAAGGAATGAGCTGGCAGGAAATTCTGCAGTTTTATTATCATGATGTAAAGATTGAAAATATCTTTGATGTGGATTTAGAACAGGAAAAATAGAGGAAACACTTGCAGAACCAACTTTCTTGTGTTAAAATAGCACACGTGTTAAAGGCAATGAATGTGTACAGTAATTCTTAAATCACTTTCAGAGAGAGGAAGTCATCGGCTGTAAGCTTCCTTAAGACAGATTAAGATATGAATTTTCGCACAGGAGCTTCATGAATGAAAGATTTATATTTGTTTAGTTCATGACGGAGGCTGCACGTTAAGCAGAAAATGAGAGCCTGTATGAAAGATACAGGAATCAGGGTGGTAACGCGGATTAATTCGTCCCTTGCAGGAAACTGCAAGGGGCTTTTTTTGCTGTATAAGGAATTACAAAAGAAGTTCTTATACAGCAAAAACAAGCAATCGACCGTGATTTCCGTAAAATAAATAATGAATAAAATAATGGAAAAGGAGAAAACCATGAAAGAAAAGTTGCAGAAAATCAGAGAACATGCAATGGCCGAAATTGAAAATTCCGATGGCCTTGCAAAACTCAATGATGTCAGAGTTTCTATCCTTGGTAAAAAGGGCGAACTGACTGCGGTATTAAAAGGAATGAAAGATGTTGCTCCGGAGGATCGTCCAAAAGTCGGACAGTGGGTAAACGAAACACGTGAAGCCATTGAAGCAAAACTTGAAGAGACTAAGAAGAAACTTGAGGCAGCTGAACTTGAGCATCGTCTGGAACATGAAGTGATTGATGTAACACTTCCTGCAAAGAAGAATCGTGTTGGTCATACACATCCAAATACAATGGTATTAGAGGAAGTAGAGCGTATCTTTACAGGTATGGGATATGAAGTTGTAGAGGGACCGGAAGTAGAGTATGATTATTACAATTTTGAGGCATTGAATATTCCGGCAAATCATCCGGCAAAAGATGAGCAGGATACCTTCTATATTACAGATAAAATCCTTCTGCGTACACAGACATCTCCGGTACAGGTTCGTGTGATGGAAAATAAGAAACCGCCAATCCGTATGATTGCACCAGGACGTGTATTCCGTGCAGATGAAGTGGATGCTACACATTCACCATCGTTCCATCAGATTGAGGGAATGGTAATTGACAAAGGCATTACATTTTCTGACTTAAAGGGAACATTAACCCAGTTTGTACAGCAGCTTTTTGGAAAAGAGACAAAAGTAAAATTCCGTCCACATCATTTCCCATTTACAGAACCATCTGCTGAGATGGATGTTTCCTGCTTTAAGTGTGGCGGAAAGGGTTGCCGTTTCTGTAAGGGAGAAGGCTGGATCGAGATTCTTGGTTGCGGTATGGTACATCCACGTGTGCTTCGCATGAGCGGCATTGATCCAGAAGAATATTCCGGCTTTGCTTTCGGTATCGGACAGGAGCGTATCACACTTCTGAAATACGAAATTGATGATATGCGTCTTCTTTATGAAAACGATGATCGTTTCTTAAAACAGTTCTAGGAGGTTAGATTAGATGAATACATCATTAAAATGGATAAAAGCATTAGTTCCTGGGCTTGATTGTACTGCACAGGAATATACAGACGCAATGACACTGTCTGGATCAAAAGTAGAAAGCTACGAGCAGTTGGATGCAGATCTGGACAAAATCGTAATTGGTCAGGTAAAGAAAATTGAGCGTCATCCGGATGCGGACAAGCTTGTAATCTGTCAGGTTGATATCGGCGAGCCGGAACTGACACAGATTGTTACAGGTGCAACAAACGTATTCGAAGGCGCAAAAGTTCCGGTTGTATTGGACGGCGGACGTGTTGCAGGTGGACATGACGGCACAAAAACCCCGGGCGGAATCAAAATAAAAAAGGGAAAACTTCGTGGCATTGAGTCAAATGGAATGATGTGCTCCATCGAGGAACTCGGTTCTACAAGAGAAATGTTCCCGGATGCACCAGTGAATGGCCTGTATATTTTCGGAGAAGATGCGCCGGTTGGGGAAAACGCGGTATCTTATCTTGGATTGGATGACAGTGTGATTGAATATGAGATCACTTCAAACCGTGTAGACTGCTTTTCTGTTCTTGGAATTGCCAGAGAGGCTGCAGCAACATTTGATAAGAAGTTTGTTCCTCCGGTTGTTACAGAAACCGGAAATGATGAAAATGTTAATGACATTGTAAAGGTAACTGTAAAGGATGCGGACCTCTGCAGTCGTTATACAGCACGAGTTGTTAAGAACGTGAAATTCGCACCATCACCAAAGTGGATGCAGGAACGTCTTCGTTCCCATGGTATTCGCCCAATCAATAATCTGGTTGATATTACAAACTATGTAATGGAAGAGTATGGCCAGCCGATGCATGCCTATGATCTAGATACCATTGCAGGAAATGAAATTGTTGTAAGACGTGCAGCAAAAGATGAAAAGTTTGTTACACTGGATGGTCAGGAGCGTCAGATGGATGACAGCGTACTGATGATCTGTGATGCAGAAAAAGCAATCGGTATTGCCGGAATCATGGGTGGTGAAAATTCCATGATTACAGAGAATGTACACACAATGCTTTTTGAGGCAGCATGTTTTGATGGAACAAATATCCGTAAATCTTCCAAGAAGATCGGTCTCCGTACCGATGCTTCTGCTAAGTTTGAAAAAGGATTGGATCCAAACCTTGCCATGGAAGCGATGAACCGTGCATGTCAGCTTGTAGAAGAACTTGGCGCAGGTGAGGTTGTTGGTGGAGCCGTAGATATTTATCCGGTGAAACGTGAAGGTATTCGTATTCCATTTGAGCCAGACAAATACAACAAACTTCTCGGCACTGATATTGACAAAGAGACCATGATTGGGTATTTCAAGAAGATTGATCTTGGGTATGATGAAGCTACAAATGAAATTCTTGTTCCTTCCTGGAGACAGGATTTGCTTTGCGATGCAGATATGGCGGAAGAAGTTGCAAGATTCTATGGATATGACAATATCGGAGTAACACTTCCGAGTGGAGAGTCCACTGCCGGCGGTAAGAGCTTTAAGCTTCGCATGGAGGAAAAAGCCCGTGAGGTTGCAGAATTCTGTGGATTTTCACAGGCTATGACATATTCGTTCGAAAGCCCGAAGGTATTTGACAAGTTATTGATTCCGGCAGATTCTGATTTGCGCAAAACAGTTGTTATATCCAATCCATTAGGAGAAGATTATTCTATTATGCGTACATTGCCGTTGAACGGAATGCTGGCTTCTCTGTCAACGAACTTTGGCAGAAGAAACAAAGATGTACGTCTGTATGAGATGGGTAATATTTATCTTCCAAAACAGGTACCGCTTACAGAACTTCCGGAAGAACGTATGCAGCTTACTTTTGGTATGTATGGAGATGGAGATTTCTTCACAATGAAGGGCGTTGTTGAAGAACTTCTTTCCCAACTTGGATTAAGAAACAAGGCAGAGTATGATCCGACAGCAGATCTTCCATTCCTTCATCCGGGACGCAAAGCAAGTGTTGTTTATGATGGTACGGTTATCGGATATCTTGGTGAAGTTCACCCGACAGTTGCAGCAAACTATGCAATTAAAGAACGTGTTTACATTGCAGTGGTTGATATGCCGGAAATTGTTTCCCGTGCATCATTTGATTACAAATATGAAGGAATTACAAACTTCCCGGTTTCTTCAAGAGATTTATCTATGGTTGTTCCAAAGAATATTCTTGTTGGAGATATTGAGAAAGTCTTCGATGAAAAAGGCGGCGCATACTTAGAGAGCTATGAGCTTTTCGATGTATACGAAGGTGAGCAGATTGAAAAAGGATTCAAGTCTGTTGCATATTCTCTGAAGTTCCGTGGAAAAGACAAGAACTTAGAGGAAAATGATATTACCAGTGCTATGAACAAAATCTTAAAAGGATTAGAAAAGATGGGAATTCAGTTGAGAGGCTAATACAATGGATGGAATGAATGTAAAAGATTATGACTACGATCTCCCAGAGGAACTGATTGCACAGGATCCGCTTGAAGACCGTTCTAGTTCCCGTCTGATGGTACTTGACCGTCAGACGGGGGATGTGGAACACAAGCATTTTACGGATATTCTGGAATATCTGCATCCGGGAGATTGCCTGGTAATTAATAATACCAAGGTAATTCCGGCGCGACTGTTTGGTGTAAAAGAAGATACGCAGGCTAAGATTGAAGTGCTTTTGCTTAAGAGAAAAGAAAATGATATCTGGGAGACTTTGGTAAAGCCTGGTAAAAAGGCAAAACCAGGCACAAAGATTATTTTTGGAGAAGGACTTCTTACCGGTGAAGTTGTCGATGTGGTCGAGGAAGGAAACCGTCTGATCCAGTTCCATTATGAAGGAATTTTTGAAGAAATTTTGGATCAGCTTGGCCAGATGCCACTTCCGCCATACATCACACATCAGTTGAAGGACAAGAACCGTTACCAGACCGTTTATGCGAAATACGATGGTTCTGCAGCAGCACCGACGGCAGGACTTCACTTTACCAAGGAACTTCTTGAAAAAGTAAAAGAGATGGGCGTGGATATTGCAGAAGTAACCTTGCATGTAGGACTTGGCACATTCCGCCCGGTCAAAGTGGACAATGTACTGGATCATCATATGCATTCGGAATTTTATATGGTGTCGGCCGAAGCTGCAGAGAAGGTCAATCGTACAAAGGCGAATGGTGGACGCGTGATTTCGGTCGGCACTACAAGTACAAGAACTTTGGAGTCAGCAGCCGATGAGAATGGAATACTTCATGAGACAAGCGGATGGACGGAAATTTTTATTTATCCGGGATATAAGTTTAAGGTGATAGATGGATTGATTACAAACTTTCATCTGCCGCAGTCTACACTTGTTATGCTGGTATCCGCTTTGGCAGGCAGAGAACATGTTCTTCATGCATATGAGATCGCTGTAAAAGAAAAATACCGGTTTTTCTCGTTTGGAGATGCCATGCTGATTCAATAAATTGGTAAAATATGTGTGAATTAGCCTTGTCAAATGGAAAAATATGTACTAATATAAATATATATTTTAGCTATGAGAACATGTAGATAGGGAGCAGATTTTTATGGAAGAGAAAAGAAAGCATAAAAGATTAGATTTGGATGTAGAAATTCAGCTTGAGAGATTGGACGAAGAAGGTGTTACCACTCTTAAGTATGTGCATGTAGATATAACTGATATTTCCAGAAGTGGTGTTGGTTTTACCTGCAAGAAGGAACTTGAGACCGGCACTTATTATGATACAAAGATTCAAATCTGGACAAAGGAAATTGTAGACGCAGTGATTGAAATTGTTCGTCGTGAGGATGGACCAGATGGATATCGCTATGGGGCAATCTTTATTGGTATGACAGATACTGATGCATTAAAGATTGACATCTATCAGATTTTCAACGATTTATAAGAAAAAGAAAAGAGGTTGCTTGCAACCTCTTTTTTTACGATTACAACAATCAGCAAAATTTTATTTTGCAGAAGGAGTAATAACAGATGAAAATGCAGGACCGATATGAAGTAAAGAAAGCTTCCGGTAAATCCATTAAAGTGTCTGTTCCGGGATCTAAAAGTATCACAAACCGTGCGCTTTTGATTGCTGCTTTGTCGCAAGGGAAAAGTGTATTGCGTGGAGTGCTTTTTTCGGATGACAGCAGACATTTTTTGCAGTCACTTGTCTCTTTGGGATTTCCGGTAGAGGTGGATGAGGACAATGCAGTTGTAACAATTACAGGATTTGGTGGAAAGATTCCAAAAACAGAGGCTGAGATTGACGTGGGGAGTGCAGGAACTGCTGCCCGTTTTTTGACAGCGTATCTTGGCTTGTCTAAAGGAAATTACCATATACTGTCTTCGGAACAGATGAAAAAGAGACCGATGCAGGAACTTCTTACGGCATTAGAAGAATTAGGGGCAGAAATTGCCTATGATGAAGAATGTTATCATTTTCCATTTACGATTGGAAATGATGGTGTCACGAGACATGAAGTAACAATTGACGTAGACAAAAGCAGCCAGTTTTTAAGTGCTCTATTGATTTCTGCAGTGTTATTCAAAGAGGATTTCCATATTCATGTCAAAGGAAATCATGGCATGGCTTATGTGCAGATGACAATCGCCATGATGCGACAGTTTGGTGTAACGGTTTTAGAGGAGTCTCCGCGTGATTTCTGCATACCAAAAGAAGCAACCTATGAAGCAAAAGAGTACCAGATTGAACCGGATGTTTCCGCAGCATCTTATTTTTACGCCATGTGTCCGGTTTTGCATGTGCCAGCAAAAGTATTGCATGTGCATTGGGACAGTTTGCAGGGGGATACACAGTTTTTACATGTTTTAGAAAAAATGGGGTGTAAGAGTAAAGAAGAGAGCGATGGAATTCTTCTGCTTCCACCGGAAGGAAAAATGCAGGGAGGAACATTTGATTTATCTGCTTTTTCCGATCAGGCACTGACATTGGCGGCAATTGCCTGCTTCGCGGAAACACCGGTGACGATTACTGGAATCGGACATATTCGTTATCAGGAATGTGACCGATTGCATGCAATTACAGAAAATCTCACGAAGATGAAGATTGTATGTAAGGAAGTTGGAGATGGATGTATCTGTATTGAACCGGGAACACCACAGGCTTGCGAAATTTCGACCTATGACGATCATCGCGTTGCGATGTCTTTTGCGATACCGGGACTTGTACAGCAGGGAATGATCATATTAGATCCGGGATGTTGCAGAAAGACATTTGAACATTATTTTGATGTACTTGAAGATGCTGTTTGTAAGGCATAAAAGAACATGGAAAAAGGGAGCGCAGGCTCCCTTTTAGCGTTTATGAATCACATAGGAATGTTTTTGCAGAACTTTTTCAGCTGAGATCAGGCTTTCTTCATCTTTTAATACGATGTGAAGGACACCTTCTTCAAATTCACGGTTATTAATAATTCCGATATTTTTAATACTGATTTCATGATCCGCAAGAATACGGGCAATCGTTGCAATTCCACCGGTTTCATCCAACAGATCAACGAAAAGTTCATAACAGTCGGTCGGAGACTTGATTTTTGGCAGTGCAAATGAATCACGGTAATCTTTTGCATGTTGAAAGAAATTAAGAAGTCCCTGTTCATCTTCCTGTTCGATCAAATGCCGTAACTGTCCGAGCAGATCCGTATACTTGTCCATCAGACAGAGAATCTGCGTACGATTCGATGCGCAGATATTCTGCCACATCACAGGAGATGAGGAAGCGATTCTTGTAATGTCTTTGAAGCCTCCGGCTGCAATCCGTTTCATGGTGCCGTTTTCATCATCGTTCTGTTGTACAAGATTTACTAGTGTATAAGCAATCATGTGTGGCAGATGGCTGATAGCGGCCGTAGAATAATCGTGCGTTTTATAATCGAGAATCAACGGCAGTGAGCCAAGTGATACAACAAAATCCCGGAAGTCCATAACATCTTTTTGCGGAGTTACTGCAGTCGGGGTAATGATGTAGTATGCATTTTCCAGTAAGGCAGCGTTTGCAGCTGATATACCGGTCTTTTCGGAGCCGGTCATCGGATGGCCTCCGATAAAGTTGGCTTCCATGTCAAGACGGATGACCTCTTCGTGAATTTCTGTTTTGGTGCTGCCGACATCTGTTATGTAACAATCCTTTTTTATGATATCTTTTAACTGTGCCAGATAATCAAGATTCCGTTGTACCGGCGCACATAAAAAGATGCAGTCGCATTCAGAAAAATCTGACATGGAAAGCAGATTGCTGTTTTCGATGATTCCTTCTTTATAGGCTTCCTGAATCGTTTCAATATGATGCGCTGTCGCATAAATTTGTGTTTCGGGACAGTTTGCTTTTATTTTTTTTGCAATGGAACCGCCAATGAGGCCGAGTCCGATAAAGCCGATCTTTTGAAAATTCATGGTTATTTCCCTTCTTTTACAATGTACTATCTATTTTACTATAATATTTTGTTTCGTCAACACTTTTAAGCGTTAAAGTATTAAAGAAATGAAAAACAATATTATTTGAATGTCATCGAAAAATATATTATGATGTTACGAGAGCAAACAAAGAAAAGAGGTTTTGTATGAATTTACTTACGGTTGACAATATAAGCAAAACATTTACACATCGCAAATTATTCGATGATACATCCTTTTATTTACAGGAAGGGGAAAAAGTTGGAATCATTGGCATTAACGGAACCGGAAAATCCACACTGCTAAAAATTATTGCAGGGCTGGAGGAGCCGGATGCAGGTGAGGTAATCCGAGCCAACAATCTTGTGATTCGTTACCTTCCGCAAATGCCGGAGTTTCGTGCTGAGGATACAGTTTTAGAGAGTGTTCTTTCCTATGCAAAGACCGGAAGCACACATAAAGCGGAAGTGCTGGAAGAACATGAGCGTTGGAATCTGGAAAGTACAGCAAAGAATATGATGACACGTCTTGGAATATATGATTTTGAGGAAAAGACAGGACACTTATCCGGAGGCCAGAGAAAACGGCTTGCGTTGGTAGCTGTACTTTTGACACCATGTGATATCCTGCTTTTGGATGAGCCAACGAACCATCTTGATGCGGAGATGGCGGAATGGCTGGAAAATTATCTGAAGAATTACCGGGGAACGATGGTTATGGTTACTCATGACCGCTATTTCCTTGACAGCGTCTGCAATCGTATTGTAGAAGTGGACAAGGGAAAAATATACAGTTATGACACCAATTATTCCGGTTTTCTGGCAGCAAAACAGGAGCGGGAAGATATCGCGTGGGCCGGGGAACGGAAGAGAAAGTCGATTCTTCGAAAAGAAATCGAATGGATGCAGCGCGGGGCACGGGCGCGTTCGACGAAACAGAAAGCGCACATTCAGCGATATGAAGAATTGAGAGATCGGAAAGCACCAGAGATAGACCGTAAGGTAGAAATGAGTTCCATTACCTCGCGTATGGGACGTACGACGGTGGAGCTTGAGAATATTCACAAAGCATATGGAAATAAAGTCCTGATCGATGATTTTTCCTATATCTTTTTAAAAAATGATCGTGTGGGATTCGTTGGAAGCAATGGCTGCGGAAAAACAACGTTAATGAAGATTATTGATGGCCGTATATCGCCGGATTCCGGTTCTGTTACCATCGGACAGACAATAAAGATTGGGTATTATACCCAGGAAATCGAACAGGATGTATCTGCCGGGATTGCTTATATGGATCCGAAACTGCGTGTCATTGATTATATCAAAAATACTGCGGAATATGTCCGTACCAAAGATGGACTCGTGTCTGCATCGGCGATGCTGGATAAATTTCTGTTTCCACCAGAGGAACAGTACGGTCTGATTGAAAAACTGTCCGGTGGAGAAAAACGCAGATTAAATCTTTTACGAGTGCTGATGGAAGCACCGAATGTTCTGATTTTAGACGAGCCAACAAATGATCTGGATATCACGACACTTACGATTTTGGAAGATTATCTGGATAATTATGAGGGAATTGTAATTACCGTATCTCACGACCGGTATTTTCTGGATCGTACTGTAAGCCGCATTTTTGCTTTTGAAGAAGGAGGAGTTCTCAGTCAGTATGAGGGCGGATACAGTGATTATCATAATCGGGCAATAGAAGAAGGAAAACTGAACTCCCGTGCATCTTTTGAAACTTCCGGGAATAAAGTAAAAGAAGAGAATGTAGCAGATTCAAAAGAAACATGGACACATGCCAAGAAACTTAAATTTACCTACAAGGAACAAAAAGAATATGAGACAATCGAGGATGATATTTCTGCCATGGAAGAGCGCATGGATGCAATTGACGAGGAAATGGGAAAATGCGCACGGGATTTTGTAAAGCTGAATGAACTGACAAAAGAAAAGACAGAGCTTGAGACGGCTATTGAGGAAAAGATGGAACGATGGGCATATCTGGAGGAACTTGCTGCTAAAATTGCAGAACAATAAAATGATATGATGCAACAAAATGCATAAAAGTATTGTAAAAGTATAGAAAAATTAGTACAATATATCCATATAGTGATGGGGTATCAGAATATAACAGTTCTGAAAAGCAAAAGTATTATACAGGAGGGTTTTTCTATGAATATTTACACAACTGATAAGATTCGTAATGTAGTTCTCTTGGGCCACGGGGGATGCGGCAAGACATCTCTGGCAGAAGCAATGGCATATCTGGCAGGATTGACCAATCGAATGGGAACCGTCGTAGACGGCAACACGATAAGTGATTATGACAAGGAAGAAAACAAGCGGCAGTTTTCCATCCATACATCGGTAATCCCGATTCCGTGGGGCGATGTTAAGGTAAATATTCTGGATACACCTGGATATTTTGACTTTGTGGGAGAAGTAGAAGAGGCAGTATCGGTAGCAGACGCTGCGATTATTGTGGTTTCCGGAAAGGCGGGCATTGAGACCGGAACAAAGCGTGCATGGAAAATGTGTGAGAAATACAAACTTCCGCGTATGATCTTTGTTACGGATATGGATATTGATAATGCCAGCTATCGTCAGGTAGTCGAAGATCTGCAGGAACTGTATGGAAAGAAGATTGCACCATTTCATTTACCGATTCGTGAGAATGAGCAGTTCGTCGGCTATGTAAATGTCGTTCAGCAGAAAGCAAAACGCTGGAATGAAAAGGGAGAAGTCGATAAATTTGAAGTACCGGAATATTCCAAAGAAAATCTTGGTATTTGCAGAGATGCTCTGCTTGAGGCTGTCGCGGAGACAAGCGAAGAGTTTATGGAACGCTATTTTAACGGGGATGAGTTTTCGGAAGATGAAATCCGACAGGCATTGCGCGTTAACGTAATCGATGGCTCGATCGTTCCGGTTCTCATGGGATCTAATATTCTAGCCCGCGGTATGTATACACTTATGGCGGATATTGTGAAATATTTCCCGAGTCCTGACAAGCGGGAATGCGCGGGCATCAACACGAAGACAAATGAAGTCTATCAGGCAGATTATAATTTTGCGAAACCAAAAAGTGCGTATATTTTTAAAACAATTGTAGACCCTTATATTGGAAAGTATTCACTGATCAAAGTAAATTCCGGTGTGTTGAAGACGGATGATGTTTTATATAACTATCACAGAGATTGTGATGAAAAAATCGGACGGTTGTATGTGCTTAAGGGAAACAAAGTGGAAGAAGTCAGTGAACTTCATGCAGGTGATATCGGAGCGTTGGCGAAACTTGCAAAGTCACTGACGACTGATTCTCTTTCTACAAGAAACAATCCGGTTGCTTATCTGCGCGCTAATATTTCCAAACCATATGTATCTATGCGCTACAAAGCAAAGAACAAGGGGGATGAGGATAAAATCTCCCAGTCGCTACAGAAAATGCTTATGGAGGATCTGACGCTCCGCAATGTAAATGATGCGGAAAATCATCAGACACTTCTTTATGGCATGGGGGATCAGCATTTGGAAATTGTGGCAAGCATGCTGAAGGATAAATACAAAGTAGAGATTGAATTGACGCGCCCGAAAATTGCGTTCCGTGAGACATTGCGTAAAAAATCGGATGTAGAATACAAATATAAGAAGCAGTCCGGTGGACATGGACAGTATGGTCATGTTAAAATGACTTTTGAACCGTCCGGCAATCTGAATGAGTCATATGAATTTGAGCAGTGTGTTGTAGGAGGTGCTGTTCCAAAGAACTTCTTCCCGGCAGTGGAGAAGGGAATTGCAGAGGCTGTAAAGAAGGGGCCTCTTGCAGCATATCCGGTTATTGGTGTGAAAGCTGTATTATATGACGGATCATATCATCCGGTAGATTCTTCAGAGATGGCGTTTAAAGTAGCTGCTGCACAGGCTTTTAAAAAGGGATTCATGGAAGCAAATCCAGTACTTCTTGAGCCAATCGCCTCGCTTAAAGTTGTTGTGCCGGATGCTTATACCGGAGACATTATGGGAGATTTGAACAAGCGGCGCGGCAGAGTTATGAGCATGAATGCAGAGAATGGATATCAGGAAATCATTGCAGATATTCCATATCTCGAATTATACGGATATAATACACAGCTTCGTTCAATCACCAGTGGAAGCGGAACATTTTCTTATGAATTTGCCCGCTATGAGCAGGCACCGGATGATGTGGCTGCAAAACAAATTGAAGAAAGGGCTAGCAAGCTTGTTGACATGGAAGAATAATGTAAGAAGATTTGCATTATCAGTTATAATTTCAATTACAATTTTAAATTTTATGATGCCCTATGTGGCAGAGGCACAGGAACTCGAGGGGGAGGCGTATGCCCCTTCGGGTTCTTCTTTTGATACACAGACGAATCTGTGGTCGAATCAAAAGGATGTAGAAGTATGTTATTTTAATTGTGGAGGTATCCCAAACGTACGAAACCGGACGCGGTATGAAGTGCATACCGGAGAACAGATTCTGTATGCACCGTATCGGCAGGGGTATCGTTTTGCAGGCTGGTATACAGACAGAGGACGCCATAAACGGGTGAAATACATTTCCACAGATAGTCCCAGAACTTATATCCTTTATGCAAAGTGGACACCTCAGATCAACAATCGGGAGAATGTATTGAATTATAATTACCGCACCAAAAGCAGTGATAAGAGTACGATTCTGCTCAAGGATCTGGATTTCTCTTTCTATGATTCTATCGATATACCGGGCATGCCGGATACGCGACAGGATGATTTGCTGAATCAGTATATCTTCAGTGAATCACAGTGCCCACAAGGTGTGTGTTTTACAGATGACTTTGTGCTGATTACATCGTATTCGACGGAAGATGACTGTATGGGAGAACTTATGGTGATGGATCGTGAGACCGGACAGTATATGATCACGCTTGGTATGGATGAAAACAGTCATCTTGGTGGTATTGCATTTGACGGGGATAATGTCTGGGTGTGCAATTCCTATGAAAACGCAATCGAACGTATTTCGTATGATTTTATCAAAAATATGGCATATCAGAATGTTGGGGAAGTTGTTGATGCGCGCGATGTGGTTGATCAGTATTCAGTAAAAAATACTCCTTCCTGCATCACATATTATGGAGGACGCCTTTGGATTGCAACGCATACGTTGTTTATGAATTCCAAAATGGTTGCGTATCACTTTGACAGTTCAAAGGACAAACTGGTCGCGCTGAGTGAATACAAAATTCCGTCCAAAGTACAGGGGGTAGCGTTTGACGACTCCGGCGCGGTATATTTAAGCAGTTCTTATGGACGTAACCGTTCGTCCTATATCTATAATTATACTTCTGTGACATCGCTTGCGACGCGCCCGAATCATCCGGCGCGTACTATTGAGATGCCGCCTTGTTCGGAGGAAATCGATATTGATGAAGATAATTTATATGTATTATTTGAATCAGCGGGAGAAAAGTACCTGGAAGGTACAGACGGGAAAGGACAAAGCCTTTCCCCTATAGATAAGCTATTGATTATCCCATTAAAAGATTCATAAGTTTTTTTACCCGCTCTTGTTCTGGAGCGGGTAAATCTTTGGATAAAAGTTCGCAGATCAGTTGTACTTCAGGCTTGCTGAAATCAAGATGCTGATCTTTTGCCTGTTTCATATTAGAAAGCAAAAATGGCATAATATCCTTCATGTTTTTTGGTTTGTCTTTTTGTGCAAAAGAAAGTAGAAACTGCATCTTTTCCGGACTCATATTGTTAAATGCTGCGTTATTAAAAAATGACGGATCCATCGGGCACCTCCTTTTTAGCTGTTAAATAATTCATAGTTATCCATGACACAGAATAAATTCAAAATGGTGTCAATGGTTTCCTGTTCCTTTGGCGAGCAGTACTGACGAATTGCAGACAGCATGGCATTACGCCGGTCAGTTCCGTTTGGAAGTGCGCAGGCCGCCATACTGTTATCTTTTTTTGAAAATGCAGAGTATGCATTTCGCATTTCTAAATATTGTATCAGCATAGCTGCCGGTTTCTGGGAGGGAAAATCTAAAAATGGGATAATGGATTTTAACATCTGCACATTTCTTGTCTGTACCATATCATCGTATGTAACAGAGGTTTGTTCTTCCATATAGAATCGCCTTCTTTTTTTACCATACTATGGTAAGTTTTTAGTATTTATGCATATATTAAAATAAAAAAGCTATGGGAAAACTGATTATTGATGGTAACAGTGTTTACGAAATTGATGAGGAATGTCTGAAAAAGAGAAAGATATCGCCGGCATGTGGGATTGAGCAGGCCTTAAAGAAACAGGCGGAGCGTGAAAAAAAAGAAAAAGAGCAAAAATGAAAAAGAGGACCCATTGTCAGGTCCTCTTTTTGACTGGATATGTTTAGCAGATGCTTCCGCAGCCACCACAACCACCGCCGCAGTTTCCGCATAACAGAAGGAGAATGATAATCCAGCAACAGTCATTGCCGCCACCACAGTTGTTACCTCCGAAGCATGAGCCGTTACCTCCACAGCAGCAGAGAAGAAGGATGATCCAGATAATAGAATTGCATCCGTTTTCAGATGAACATCCACAGTTTGTTGCAGCTAAATCACTCATAAGTGACCTCCAAAAATGATATTTACACTAATAACATACGCACATTATTCAAAAGGGTTCCAATTTTTTCTCCTTTTTCATAATTTTGCTATTGACTTTACCATGGTAAATCGATAGAATGTTATCAAACGTAATAATTGTATACAATTATTCATGCATGACAAAGGAGTAGTTAACGATGAGAGACGTAGTTATGAATGACAAGACGAATCTGTTACAGTTGGAGGAGCATTTTTATCAGCTTGTTGATGTGGATGAACCGAACACATTCCGCAATCTGTTTCCTTATGAAGAAATACCAAAGATTGCCTTTAATGACCGTATCGTTCCACATAATATGCCGGAAGATATCTGGATTACCGATACGACATTCCGTGATGGACAGCAATCCCGTGCGCCGTACACAACCGATCAGATCGTAACTATTTATGATTATTTACATAAATTGGGTGGCCCGAAAGGAAAAGTACGTCAGAGTGAATTTTTCTTATATAGTAAGAAGGACCGTGATGCAGTGTACAAATGTCTGGAGAGAGGATATAAATTCCCAGAAGTAACTGCATGGATTCGTGCCAGCAAGCAGGATTTTGAACTTGTAAAAGAAATCGGTCTTCGTGAGACAGGAATTCTTGTCAGCTGCTCCGATTATCATATTTTCTATAAGATGAAAATGACAAGACGCGAGGTTATGAATCTGTATCTGAGTGTCATTCGGGAATGTCTTGAGACAGGTATCAGCCCAAGATGTCATCTGGAAGATATTACCCGTTCGGATATTTACGGATTCGTTATCCCGTTCTGTGTAGAACTGATGAAGTTGCAGGAGGAATATAAGATTCCGATTAAAGTACGTGCCTGCGATACCATGGGATATGGTGTAAACTTCCCTGGTGCAGTGATTCCACGAAGTGTACCGGGAATTATCTATGGTCTGACAACACATGCCGGTGTACCTTCTTCACAGATCGAGTGGCATGGACATAATGATTTTTACAAGGCAGTCAACAATTCAACAACTGCATGGTTATATGGTGCAAGTGGTGTCAACTGTTCACTGTTTGGTATTGGCGAGCGTACCGGTAATACACCTCTGGAAGCAATGGTATTTGAATATGCACAGTTAAAGGGAACTCTCGATGGCATGGATACGACTGTGATCACGGAGCTTTCTGAGTATTTTGAGAAAGAACTTGGATATAAGCAGCCGAGCCGTACACCGTTTGTCGGAAGTAATTTCAATGTAACCAGAGCCGGAATTCATGCAGACGGTCTGCTGAAAAACGAGGAAATCTACAATATTTTCGACACCGGAAAATTCTTAAATCGTCCGCCACTTGTTGCGGTATCCAACACTTCCGGACTGGCAGGAATTGCCCACTGGATCAACAATTACTATCATTTGCCGGAAGACCGTAAGGTAGATAAGAATTCCGCACTTGTAAAGCATGTCAAGGAATGGGTAGATGCGCAGTATGATGATGGACGTGTGACTGTTATTACTGATCAGGAGCTTGTTGTCACAATTACGGACGTCTGCAAAGAGCTGGGTATTGTATTATAGAACAAAATTCGATATTATATTAAGGTGATTAGAAAATGTCAGATGATCATTATTCATTAAGTTCCAGGGTTTTTCATGCGATTCGTGAAGATATTTTAAATGGAAAATATCAGGCAAATGAGGAATTAAAAGAAAAATCCATCGGAGAGGAAATGGGTGTGAGCAGGACACCGGTACGTGAGGCTTTGCGGCAGTTGGAACTGGAAGGCCTTGTACATATCATTCCGAACAAAGGTGCCTTTGTTGAAAATGTAACGCTCAAAGATATCAAGGATATCTATGAGATTCGTTCACTTTTAGAGGGATTATGTGCCAGATGGGCTGCAAACAATATTACAAAAGAACAATTAGAAGAATTGGAAGAGACGGTTTTTCTTTCCGACTTTCATTTTTCAAAAGAAAACTGGGATCAGATGGTGGAATTGGACAATCGCTTTCATGAGATTGTATATGAGGCATGTGGCAGTAAAGAACTGACCCGTGTACTTCGGGATTATCACCATTACCTGCAGCGTATCCGCAAGATTACGCTGGAACAAAAAACGCGTGCCCGTGCGTCGATGGATGAACATCGTAAAATTGCCGAGGCACTGAAAGCAAGAGATGCGGCCGAGGCGGAACGCTGTGCAAGCATTCATATTCGAAACACGATATCCAACATGGACAAAATAGGCTGGGAAAACCTTATGAGATAAGGTTTTGGAAAGGAGATTTAAATTATGGACAAAATTAAGATGACAACCCCATTGGTCGAGATGGATGGAGATGAAATGACACGTATTCTTTGGAAAATGATCAAAGATGAACTGTTACTTCCTTTTATTGATTTAAATACAGAGTATTATGATCTTGGACTTGAGGAGCGCAATCGTACCAACGATCAGGTTACGATAGATTCTGCTAATGCAACGAAAAAATATGGTGTTGCTGTTAAATGCGCAACTATTACACCAAATGCTGCAAGAATGACGGAGTACAACTTAAAAGAAATGTGGAAGAGTCCGAACGGAACAATTCGTGCAATGTTAGATGGCACCGTGTTCCGTGCACCAATCGTTGTAAAGGGAATTGAGCCAAATGTAAAGACATGGGAGAAGCCAATTACCATCGCAAGACATGCATATGGTGACGTATATAAGGCCACCGAAATGAAGGTTCCGGGACCTGGTAAGGCAGAACTTGTATTTACAGCAGATGATGGAACAATTGTAAGAGAACTGATTCATGAGTTTAAGGGTCCGGGAGTCCTTCAGGGACAGCACAACCTTGATAATTCTATTGAAAGTTTTGCACACAGCTGTTTTAAATATGCGCTGGATACAAAACAGGATTTATGGTTTGCTACCAAAGACACCATTTCCAAGAAATATGATCATACATTTAAAGATATTTTCCAGGAGATTTTTGATGCAAACTACAAGGCTGCATTTGAAGAGGCAGGCATTGAATATTTCTATACTCTGATCGATGATGCTGTAGCACGTGTAATGAAATCAAAAGGTGGATTCATCTGGGCATGTAAAAATTACGATGGCGATGTAATGAGTGATATGATCAGTTCTGCATTCGGTTCACTTGCAATGATGACTTCTGTTCTGGTATCTCCACAGGGATATTACGAGTACGAAGCTGCACATGGAACCGTTCAGAGACATTATTATAAATATCTCAAGGGCGAGGAAACATCAACAAACTCTGTTGCAACAATCTTTGCATGGACAGGTGCTCTCCGCAAGAGAGGCGAACTTGATGGAAATGATGCATTAGTTACTTTTGCGGATAAGCTTGAAGCAGCATGCTTAAAGACAATTGAGTCCGGAAAGATGACAAAGGACCTTGCATTAATTACTACTTTGGAGAATCCGACAGTACTTAACAGTGAGGATTTTATTAAGGCAATTCGTGAAGAACTCGAGAAGACACTTTAATATCTGCTTTTAAAACAGACAGTAAAAACCCTGAGAGATTATGGGGAGAGGATGTATGTTAAATTTTTCACACATTGACAGTTACATCTGAGAATCCTATAATTACCTTAGGGTTTTGTTTACGCAAAGCAGAAATTGGAGGGGAATATTGTGGAAAAAGAAATTTCACAGGCTGTAATCCGAAGGATGCCGAGATATTATCGTTATTTAGGAGAATTATTAGAGGAGGGTGTAGAAAGAATATCCTCTAATGACTTGAGCAACCGTATGCAGGTGACTGCATCACAGATACGTCAGGATCTCAATAATTTCGGCGGATTTGGTCAGCAAGGATATGGCTATAATGTGCAGTTTTTATATGATGAGATTGGAAAAATCCTTGGATTAAATACAACACACAATATTATCGTTATCGGTGCCGGTAATCTTGGTCAGGCGATTACCAATTATGTAAAATTTGAAAAGTTTGGTTTTATTATTACGGCACTTTTTGATGTAAATCCGGCGCTAAAAGGTGAAACTGTACGAGGCATACCAATCTATCTTATGGATGAGTTGGAAGATTATTGCAAAAACAATAAAGTGGATATTGCAGCACTTACTTTGCCAAAAGAAAAAGCGGATGAGACAGCTAAGCATCTTGTGCAGCTTGGCGTTTATGCAATATGGAATTTTGCCCATGTGGATCTGGATTTGATGGATAGCCGGGTGGTTGTCGAAAACGTACATTTGTCGGATAGTTTAATGCAGTTGTCTTATAATATTGTAAAGAAATCCAAGTAAGTAGATGGAGGTATTCCATGAAAAGTAGCAAAGAATTTGAAAATGCGATCCGAAACAAAAAGGTTCCTATTCTTGTATTAGACCAGAAGTGGCACAGGCTTTTTGCCATACAAGGGAAAACAGATGAAATCAAGGAAGCGGAGGCAAATTTAAATGCACTTCTTGCCAGACAGGGAAAACTCAATAACGATCTGAAGGAATATAAAAAGTTAAAAAATAAACTCATGGATAATATCGTCCAGAATATGGATGGTTCGAACAAAGAAATCACAGATGAACAGAGACAGAAAAACCAGGATGATGATAAACGTCTGATTGATGAATTAAATCAGAAAACTGAGGCAGCAGAAGAGGAACTGCTAGAGATACCCAAACAGATCAAAGCAGAGAATAGCACTCTTATGCTGCTGAGCATGGAATATTTTTACAGTAAGATTCGTGTAAATCAGGAAGAAGCACAGGAAATTGATGCGTGGATCAAACAGGTACGTGTTGACTTGAAAAAGAATATTATTAAGAAACAGAACAGGGAAATTAATAACCGTGAAATATATAACTATCTGCATGATATTCTTGGACCGGAAGTATTGGATCTGTTTGACCTTCAATATGATAACCAAAGTTCGAAAGAACAGCAGGAGGGGTAGTTTGCGTTATCTTGTATCTGGGAAAGAAATGAAACTTCTTGACATAAATACATCTGAGCATTTTGGAGTACCGGAACTGGTGCTGATGGAACAGGCGGCGATGACTTTTGTCTGGAAGTTTTTTAAACTTCAACAAACGTATAAAAAAAACTGCAATCGTATTTTGATTGTATGTGGAAGTGGAAATAATGGCGCCGATGGTCTTGCAGTGGCACGTCTTCTTTATCAAAAAGGCAAAAATGTGACCGTTTATCCGGTGGGCGAAATAGAGGGGCACCGTACCAGCAATTCCTACGATACGCAAAAAGAAATCGATGAAGCGTATGGGATTCGGATGGTCATGGAACTGCCGGACGAAAATTTTGATGTTATTATTGATGCTATCTTCGGCATCGGTCTGTCAAGAGATATAACCGGAACATTGGCAGACTGTATCCAAAAATTGAATGAAAGATCTTCCTGGAAACTGGCAATCGATATCAGTTCAGGAATCGATTCTGATAGCGGGGCGATACTTGGTACTTCTTTTATTGCAGAGGATACAATTACTTTTTCTTACGGTAAGCTGGGACAATATTTATGGCCGGGGAATGAATCCTCTGGTCGGATACATGTTGTACCAATTGGCATCACAGAGGACAGCAGGCTTGAAGGAACTCCGCAGTATAAGGTGTTGGAACGGACAGATTTAATGAAATTGCCGAGGCGAAATGTGCATTCCAATAAAGGATCTTATGGAAAACTGCTTGTGATTGCAGGAAACAAAAATATGGCAGGAGCTGCTGTCTTTAGCGCAACGGCGGCATATCGCAGTGGAACAGGGCTGGTCAGAATTTTTACTAATGAGGTAAATCGCCAGACATTACAGACAAAGGTCCCAGAGGCGGTCTTAGTTACATATGAAGATAGATTCGAAGAAAATATGTTACTTGAACAGCTGCAATGGGCAGATGCTGTGGTCTTAGGACCGGGAATAGGCAGGGATGAGAATGCCGAAAGACTGGTAACAATAACGTTGGAACAATACGACGGTCCTCTTGTTCTGGACGCGGATGGACTAAATATTGTTTCAGAAAAATTGGAGTTGTTGTCACATAAAAAACGCATAATTGTGACTCCGCATCTTGGAGAAATGTCCCGTCTGACAGGACATCCGGTCAAAGAAATACAAAAAAATCTGATAAAGGAAGCTATGGATTTTGCGGAAAAGAATGATGTTGTCTGTGTACTCAAGGATTTTCATACAGTGACGGCAATATCGCATAGGTACACTTATCTTAATATGTCAGGCAACAATGGCATGGCGACTGCCGGAAGCGGAGATGTGCTTTCCGGAATGATTGGCGCACTTTTAGCTCAGGGACTTTCTGAAGAATATGCAGCTGCTTTTGGTGTATATCTGCATGGATTGGCAGGAGATGCGGCAAGAGAAAAAACTAGTGCCACAAGCATGATGGCATCGGATATATTACAGGGAATTACCCATGTCTGGATAAAGCAGGGGTTATCAGAATAAATTTAAAGCAGGTGGAATAAAATGGAAAAATATCGTGTTTATGCCGGCATCGATTTAGATGCGGTTCGTTATAATATGGAATCAATGCACAATAATATTAATAAAGATACAAAGATTGTTGCGGTCGTCAAGGCGGATGGGTATGGTCATGGGGCACTTAAGATTGCAGAGGCAATTGAAGATTTGCCATACTTATGGGGATATGCTGTTGCTACTGCAGAAGAAGCAGAAGAATTACGGGAGCATGGATGCCAAAAGCCTATGTTGATACTTGGAATCAGTTTTCCGCACCAGTATCCGAAAATCATTGAGGAGGAGATTCGCGCAGCGGTCTGCGAATATGACATGGCAAAAGCGTTGTCAGATCTGGCTGTCAAAATGAACAAGACATGTTATATTCATATTGCTGTAGACACAGGAATGAGCCGCATTGGGTTTCAGGTTTCAAAAGAAAATGCAAACATTATTGCACAGATTGCGGCTTTGCCGAATATATGTATAGAAGGTATATTTACTCATTTTGCACAGGCGGATGAGTTAGACAAAGAACCTACACACGAACAGATTGCCCGTTTCAAGAAAATGATTGCATTGACAGAGGCTGCGGGCGTTACTATTCCACTTCATCATTGTTCAAACAGCGCTGGAATTGTAGAACTTCCGGAAGCAAATATGAATATGGTACGTGCCGGAATCACACTGTATGGTCTGTGGCCATCGGAAGAAGTCAGAAAAGATATTATTTCATTGAAACCGGTTATGTCATTAAAGAGTCAGATTGTATATATAAAGGAATTAGAGGCCGGGCGCAAAATCAGTTATGGTGGAATTTATGAAACTACTTCCAAACGCAGAATTGCCACTGTTCCTGTGGGATACGCAGATGGTTATGCAAGAGGACTTTCGAACAAAGGCTATGTATTGATTCGCGGACAGAAAGCACCGATTTGTGGAAGAGTCTGTATGGATCAGCTTATGGTGGATGTGACGGACATTCCGGAGGCAAAGAAAGGGGATGAAGTTACACTGATTGGAAAAAGTGGCAATGCCTGCATTACCTTAGAAGAACTTGGAGAAATGAGTGGTCGCTTCAATTATGAATTTGCATGTCTGATTACGCCACGTGTGCCGAGAGTATACTATGGATATAGAGAAACACATAAAGGTTAAAATCTGGAAATTGCTTCTATCAGTTTCTTGAATAAAATAAAATGCATACGCTCGATAAAATTGGAAATACTACGGGTATAACAATTTATGGAGTGATGATTATGGTGATTCAAAGAGGAGACGTTTATTATGCTGATTTAAGACCGGTTGTCGGTTCTGAACAAGGTGGGGTGCGACCGGTTCTGATTATTCAGAACAATGTAGGCAATCGTCATAGCCCTACTGTAATCTGTGCGGCAATCACATCACAGATGCATAAGGCAAAACTGCCGACACATGTAGAACTCAATTGTGACAAGTATGATCTTGCAAAAGATTCTGTGGTATTGTTAGAACAGCTTCGCACAATTGATAAAAAGCGACTGAAAGATAAGGTATGCCATCTGGATAACCAAATACTTGTAAAAATTGATAAAGCGTTGGAAATCAGCCTGGAACTGTATACATAACTTGACGAAAATGCAGAATCCGTGGTATGATTTTGGAGATTTACTATTAGAAGCAATTGAAGGAGTAATATTTTATGGACGAAGGTGCCAGTCCCAACCGGACTAATATTTTCAAAAAAATAACTGATTTTATGAAAAAACCATCAAAAGATGATGATGTCACAGAAGAAGAAATTATCTCCATGGTAAATGAAGGACATGAACAGGGGGTTCTGTTGGCGTCTGAAGCGGAAATGATTCATAATATTTTTGAATTCGGAGACAAAGAAGCCAAAGACATCATGACGCATCGAAAGAATCTGATTGCAATTGATGGAAATCTTTCTTATAACGATGCTGTTTCTTTTATTATTGAAAACAGCAAGTCGAGATATCCGGTTTATCTGAATGACATCGATAATATTATCGGTGTCTTACATATTAAGGATGCATTTGCGTTTGCACAGAAAAATGAAGTGTTTCGTACATCAATCAAGGATATTCCAGGATTGATCCGGGATGTTGATTTTGTCCCGGAAACTTTGAATATCAATCGTCTGTTTAAGATGATGCAGGCGAAAAAAAGCCATATGGTCATTGTTGTGGATGAATATGGACAGACTTCTGGAGCAGTTGCAATGGAAGATATCTTAGAAGAGATTGTTGGAAATATAGAGGACGAACATGATGAGGAAGAGCAGCTTATCCGTAAGAACCCGGATGGTAGTTATTTGATGAACGGTTCTGCCAGCCTGTCGGATGTGATTGAAGTATTACATCTTCCGATAGACGAAGATGCTTTTGACACATTAAATGGACTTTTGGTTTCTTTACTGGATAAAATTCCAAGTGATGGAGAAAAAGCGGAAGTTCATGCTTATGGATACGTTTTTTCCATACTTAAAGTGGAAAATAAAATGATTCATGAAGTCCGTGTTCAAAAAAGTAAAGAAAAGGAAGAGGGAGCCTAAGCCATGCCCCTTGCATGAATGGACAAACAATGATAAAATCATTACTAAGAGAATACTATATTAGAAAAGAGGATTTATAAAATGTCAGGACATTCCAAATTTGCGAATATCAAACATAAAAAGGAGAAAAACGATGCTGCAAAAGGTAAAATTTTTACCATGATTGGTCGTGAGATCGCAGTTGCAGTTAAGGATGGTGGTCCAGATCCAGCCAATAACTTTAAGCTTGCACAGGTAATTGCAAAAGCAAAAGCCAATAATATGCCAAATGATACGATTGAAAGAGGTATCAAGAAAGCAGCAGGAGATGGAAATAGTGTAAATTATGAGACAACCACTTACGAAGGATATGGTCCAAGTGGTACTGCTATCATTGTCAAGTGTCTGACAGACAATAAGAATCGTACTGCTGCCAATGTGCGTAACGCATTTACAAAAGGACAGGGAAGCATCGGAACACAGGGATGTGTATCTTACATGTTTGATGAAAAAGGTCAGATTATCATTGATAAAGAAGAATGTGATATGGATGCAGATGATCTTATGATGCTTGCTTTGGATGCTGGCGCAGAGGATTTCGCAGATGAAGAAGACAGTTTTGAGATTACAACAGCTCCGGCTGATTTTGATGCTGTACATAAAGCGTTGGAAGAACAGGGTATTCCTATGGCATCTGCAGAAGTCAGCATGATTCCACAGACTTATGTAACACTTACAGAAGAAGCTGATATCACCAATATCGGAAGAATTCTCGATTTGCTGGATGAAGACGATGATGTGCAGGAAGTATATCACAATTGGGAAGAGTAAATAGAATATTTGATGGGTTTATGAAATAGGAGGCAGGTATGAAGAAAATCTTGTTTGCGGCATCCGAGTGTGTTCCATTTATTAAAACTGGTGGACTTGCGGATGTTTGTGGGGCTTTACCAAAAGAGTTTGATCCAAAAGACTGGGATGTACGAGTTGTTATTCCGAATTACAGTTGCATTCCAGAACATTTTCGTAATCAGTTTGAGTATGTGACGCATTTTTATATGGGATGTGGAAGTTATATTCCAAACAAATATGTAGGTGTTCTTCAGTATAAGCTGGATGGTATTACATATTACTTTATCGACAATCAGGAGTATTTCAATTGCTTCGTACCTTATGGGGATGTACGTTACGATATTGAAAAATTCTGCTTTTTTGATAAAGCGGTTCTTTCCATGCTTCCTGTCATAGGCTTTAGACCTGATATCATTCACTGCCATGACTGGCAGGCGGGATTGATTCCAGTGTATTTGAAGAACGAATTTCAGGCTGATTCATTTTTCTGGGGTATTAAATCCATTATGACGATTCATAATTTGAAGTTCCAGGGCGTATGGGATGTTAAGACCATGCAGGGACTTACCGGATTTTCCAGCGATTTATTTACGGCAGATAAGTTGGAGTTTAACAAAGATGCCAATATGTTAAAGGGTGGTCTTGTATATGCAGATTACATTACAACCGTCAGCGATTCTTATGCACAGGAAATTCAGACCGATTTCTATGGTGAAGGATTAAATGGTTTGTTGTCTGCAAGACACTTTGATATGCAGGGAATTGTGAATGGTATTGATTATAATACTTACAATCCGCAGACGGACACAAAGATATATACGAATTATGGACCGGACAATTTCCGTAAGAAAAAGTATATGAATAAAGAAAAACTTCAGGAAGAACTGGGACTTGCTGTAGACAGGAAAAAATACATGATTGGTCTTATTTCCAGATTGACAGATCAGAAGGGACTGGATCTGATTAATGCTGTGATGGATGGCCTGGTAGATGATTATACACAGTTGGTGGTAATCGGAACCGGTGAACCACAGTATGAAAATATGTTCCGTCATTATGCATGGAAGTATCCGGATCGTGTATCCGCGAACATTTGTTATTCCGATGATCTTGCTCATAAACTGTATGCTGCGGCAGACGCATTTTTGATGCCATCCCGTTTCGAACCATGCGGATTGACACAGTTGATTTCATTCCGTTACGGAACGGTTCCGATTGTCCGTGAGACAGGTGGATTAAAGGATACGGTTCAGCCATACAATGAATATGACAACAGTGGTGACGGCTTCTCGTTTACCAATTACAATGCAGACGAGATGTTGCATGTCGTTAATTATTCTAAGCATATTTATTACGATCGCAAACGTCAGTGGAACCAGATTGTAGATCGTGGCATGGCAAACGATTTTTCATGGAATGCTTCCAAATTTCGATATGAAGGTCTGTATAACTATCTTCTCGGAGAATAAATTAACTATTTTTTCACATGATAAAGAATGGGTATTATGTACCCATTCTTTTTTATTATAAAGCAACATTGGTGACAAAGTTTATGGATGTAAGAATTGAAACATATGTTGCATCGGAAGGAGAAAAAATTGAGTAACGAGAAGGAAACAACGCAGGAACAGGAAAAGAAAAATGAACAGATTATAGAAATGGGAGAAGCAATACTTGGTGAGAAACGAAAAGATCATGTCATTTATCTGTTGTCAATCATCGGGGAAATTGAAGGACATGATTGTCTTCCATCCACATCAAAAACGACCAAGTATGAGCATGTTCTTCCGAAACTTGCAACGATTGAAGATGATAACAATATTGACGGAGTGCTTCTTCTGTTGAATACTATGGGGGGAGATGTGGAAAGTGGTCTTGCCATCGCAGAAATGATTGCTTCAATGAGCAAACCGACGGTATCTCTTGTCTTAGGCGGAAGCCATTCAATCGGGGTGCCGCTGGCTGTATGTACAGATTATTCGCTGATTGTTCCAAGTGGCACCATGGTGATTCATCCGGTGCGGATGAGTGGGACCGTCATTGGGGCAAGACAGACATATGACTATTTTCAGCAAATGCAGGATCGCATTATTGGATTTATCACATCACATTGTACGGTAACGCCGCAGCAGGTTGAAAAAATGATGATGAACACACAGATGCTGACGAAAGATCTTGGAACGATTTTGGTCGGAAAGCAGGCAGTGGATCTTGGAATTATTGATGCTGTGGGTGGAATTTCCGATGCTTTTACTAAATTGTATCAGCTCATAGACAAAAAGAAATAGGAACAGATTTTCGAAGCAGTGGATGACATTCTATTGAAAATATGCTACAATAAATTTTACTGTTAGCGTAAGGAGTGTTTTTTCATGACTACGGGGAACCGTAAAACATCAAATAATAGAAATCGGAATAAAAGTAATTCAAATAGTAGGAAACGACAAACAAAAAAAGAACGCATGGCGGAGATAGAAAAGACGGAAGCTTTTCGCACAGAAGTAATTCTATGGATCATTGTCGCAGTATCGTTGCTTCTTTTTATCAGTAATATGGGGTTTGGAGGTGTGGTAGGTCGCGGAGTCAGCCATATTCTGTTTGGACTCTTCGGACTTATGGCATATGTATTACCTGTTTTATTGCTGGTAGGAAGCTTTTTTGCTGTTTCTAATAAAGGTAATTTTCATGCATCTGTTAAGCTGTTGGCAGGAAGTATCTTTGCATTATTTATGTGCATGTTTATGTCTCTGGCAATCAGCAGTGGTGAAGTATTAGATCCGATACAGGCGTTTACTTACTGCGCAGATCGAAAGAATGGCGGTGGAATCGTTGGAGGCTTTCTTGCTTTTTATTTAGTGAAAGCATTTGGTTTTATCGGTTCCTACATTATAGATATTATTGTGCTTATTGTATGTCTGGTACTTATCACCGAAAAATCTGCATTGAAGGGTATGCAAAAAGGTGGACAAAAAGTATACGAATCCGCGAAGGAAAATAATGAACGCTATAAGGAATACCGTGAATATAAAGCCCAGGAACGTCAGAAGCGGCGTATGGACCATAAAGTTTCCGGTGTTTCGATTGATACCAAAATTGAAGGGAAAAAATCCAAAAACAAAAAGTCGGATGAGTTAGGCGAAATCACAGATACCCAGGATTTGCCAAAGGTTAAAAAATCAGATAAGATTGCTCTTTCTGCGGATTCACAGGAGACCGTTGCCAGTGATGTTTCAAAGGTGGAACCTGTTTTTGCAGGAGAGATTTTTCCACCTGCGGAACCGGTGATCTCTGGAGATTTTGTGGAGGATGATGTTCCTTTGGCAAAAGAAGAAGTTTCCACTGTTCCTGCAAAGCAAAAGGTAGAAACTACGGTACCGGAGCAGGAACCATCGACTGTGAAAACAGCAAAGAAAAAAGTGAAACCATCCGAGGCAGAAGTCGCTGACGGAATTGCTGGCGTTGTACAGGAAATGGAACAGATGCAGCCATTAGAGCACAAATATGAATATCCGCCGATTGATCTTTTGAAAGCAGGATCCGGTAAAAAATCTGCAAATACAGAAAGTCAACTTCGAGAGACGGCAAACAAGCTGCAACAGACATTGAAAACATTCGGAGTCAATGTAACTGTTACAAACATCAGTTGTGGTCCGGCAGTTACACGATATGAAATCCAGCCGGAGATGGGGGTAAAAGTCAGTAAAATTGTTGGACTTGCAGATGATATCAAGTTAAATCTTGCAGCAGCGGATATTCGAATTGAAGCACCTATTCCTGGAAAAGCGGCAGTCGGAATTGAAGTACCGAATAAGGAAAACGTCATGGTGGCATTCCGTGATCTTATTGATTCCAAAGAATTTAAAGAGTCAAAGTCAAAAATCAGTTTTGCGGTCGGTAAAGATATTTCTGGTAAAACGAAAGTTGCGGATATTGCAAAAATGCCGCATCTTCTGATCGCGGGAGCAACTGGTTCCGGTAAATCGGTATGTATCAATACGATTATCATGAGCATTCTTTACAAAGCAGACCCGAATGAAGTGAAACTTTTGATGATTGACCCGAAAGTGGTGGAATTAAGCGTATATAATGGAATTCCGCATTTGATGATTCCCGTTGTCACAGATCCGAAGAAAGCGGCAGGCGCTTTAAACTGGGCTGTTGCAGAAATGACGGAACGCTACGAAAAATTTGCAGAAGCGAATGTGCGTGAAATTAATGGATATAATGCAAAAGTGGATTCCATCGAAGTGCCGGAAGGTCAGGAACGTCCACAGAAGATGCCTCAGATCGTCATTATTGTGGACGAACTTGCAGATTTGATGATGGTTGCCTCAAACGATGTGGAACAGGCAATTTGTCGTCTGGCACAGCTGGCACGAGCTGCGGGTATCCATCTTGTGATTGCGACACAGCGTCCGTCCGTAAATGTTATTACTGGTCTGATCAAGGCAAATATGCCAAGCCGTATTGCATTTGCAGTTACTTCCGGTGTAGATTCTCGTACGATTCTTGATATGAATGGTGCAGAGAAACTTCTTGGAAAAGGAGATATGCTGTTCGATCCGCAGGGATCGCCAAAACCGGTGCGTGTACAGGGCGCTTTTGTTTCCGATGAAGAGGTTTCGGCTGTTGTTGAATTTATCACACAAAATAATGCTCCGGCACAGTACAGTGACCATGTGCAGAAAAAGATGGAAGACCTGCAGTCTTCCGGAAGCAATGGAAGTATTGCAATTTCCGATAATGATGGGGCAGATGATGGAAAAGATTCTTATTTTTCTGAGGCTGCAAAAATTATTGTCGATAAAGAAAAGGCATCAATCGGTATGCTGCAAAGATATTTAAAGGTCGGTTTTAACCGTGCGGCCCGTATTATGGATCAGCTTGAAGAGGCCGGAATTGTCGGACCGGAAGAGGGGACAAAACCTCGAAAGGTGCTGATGACAAAAGAAGAATATGAAACATATATTGACGAGAATCCATAACATTGGGTATGATATACTCTGTGGGATATAGATTACGCCAGCTTTTGGCGGAAAAATTGACAGGTATTTATTTTGCTTATGTCAGAATACATATAAACGGATGCTTAGGCAGATAGTGTCAGCTCATTTGCTGAAAGCAAATTTTGCATGGGCTGATGTTCAAGATTAAGGAGGAAAATTATGAAAAGTGATATTCAAATTGCGCAGGAAGCAACTATGCAGCCAATCAAAGAGGTAGCAGCATCTATTGGCATTACGGAGGATGATATTGAATTATATGGAAAATACAAAGCAAAGATTTCTGATGAATTAATTGAGCGAAGCAAGAATAATCCGGATGGAAAATTGATTCTTGTCACTGCAATCAACCCAACGCCGGCAGGAGAGGGAAAGACAACCATTACGGTTGGTCTCGGACAGGCATTTGGTAAACTTGGAAAGAAAGCAATCATCGCCTTGCGTGAGCCATCTTTGGGACCATGCTTTGGTATCAAAGGCGGAGCAGCCGGTGGTGGATATTCCCAGGTCGTACCGATGGAAGATCTGAATCTCCATTTTACTGGAGATTTTCATGCAATTACATCAGCAAATAACTTACTTGCTGCACTTTTGGACAATCATATCCAACAGGGAAATGAACTTGGCATTGATCCAAGACAGATTGTATGGAAACGCTGTCTTGATATGAACGATCGTGTCTTACGTAATGTAGTTGTTGGTTTAGGAAGTAAAATGGATGGAATGGTACGTGAAGATCATTTTGTAATTACAGTAGCTTCTGAGATAATGGCTATTTTATGTCTTGCAGTAGATATGAATGATTTAAAACGTCGCCTTGGCAGAATTATCGTTGCCTATACATTTGATGGAAAACCAGTGACAGCAGATGATTTACAGGCAACCGGATCAATGGCCGCTTTACTGAAAGATGCATTAAAGCCGAATTTGATCCAGACATTGGAGCACACACCGGCATTTGTTCATGGCGGACCGTTTGCAAATATTGCGCACGGATGTAACAGTGTACGTGCAACCTGTACTGCCTTAAAACTTGCAGATTATGTCATCACAGAAGCTGGATTTGGTGCTGACCTTGGTGCTGAAAAATTCTTTGATATCAAGTGTCGTAAAGCTGGACTTAAACCGGATGCTGTTGTACTTGTGGCAACAATCCGTGCGTTAAAATACAATGGTGGAGTACCAAAGGATGAACTTTCTGCTCCGAATCTGGAGGCTTTAAAGAAAGGTATTGTAAACCTGGAGAAACATATTGAGAACCTTCAGAAATTTGGAGTTCCGGTTGTAGTTACATTGAATTCCTTTATTACAGATACGGAAGAAGAGACTGCATTCATCGAGAAATTCTGTAAAGACAGAGATTGTGAATTTGCCCTTGCCGAAGTATGGGAAAAAGGTGGCGAAGGCGGTGTCGCACTTGCAAACAAAGTGTTAGAAACATTAGAGACAAAGAAAAGCAGCTTTAAGCCTTTATATGAAGATGACTTATCGTTAAAAGAAAAGATTGAAAAAGTTGCAAAAGAAATCTATGGTGCGGATGGCGTTACATATGCACCTGCTGCAGAACGGGAGCTAAAGAGAATCACAGATCTTGGAATGGACAAATTTCCGGTATGCATGGCAAAGACACAGTATTCACTTTCTGATGATGCAAAGAAACTTGGCCGTCCAACCGGATTTAAGATCAATGTCCGCGAAGTATATGTTTCTGCAGGAGCGGGCTTTGTTGTAGCCATCAATGGAGCAATCATGACTATGCCGGGACTTCCGAAAAAGCCGGCAGCATATCAGATTGATGTGAATGATGACGGTGTCATCACAGGACTTTTCTAAGGAGAGAATAAGAAACATGGCAAAAATAATTGATGGGAAACAGATTTCTAAGGATATTAAAGAAGAATTAAAGCAGGAAGTGGCAGAACTTGCCAGTCAGGGACGCAAATGTTGTCTGGCGGTGATTCAGGTAGGAAATGATCCTGCTTCTTCCGTATATGTAGGAAACAAAAAGAAGGCATGTGCTTATATTGGCATTGAATCATTAGCTTATGAACTGCCGGAGGAGACAACCGAAGAAGAATTATTGTCTTTGATTGAAAAGCTGAATGCAGATACACAGGTTCATGGAATTTTGTGTCAGCTTCCTTTACCAAAACATATCGATGAAGACAAGGTAATTAAGGCAATTTCACCGAAGAAGGATGTGGATGGATTCCATCCACAGAACGTGGGAGCACTCGTGATTGGAGAGCAGGGTTTTGTTTCCTGTACACCGGCAGGAATTATTCAGTTGTTAAAACGCAGCAATATTGAGATAGAAGGAAAACATTGTGTTGTGATAGGACGCAGTAACATTGTAGGAAAACCAATGTCTCTGCTTATGTTGCGCGAGAATGCAACCGTTACTATCTGTCATTCCAGAACAAAAAATATTAAAGAAATCTGTCGTGAGGCAGACATTTTAATTGTTGCAATTGGAAAACCACAGTTTATTGGTGCAGATTATGTAAAAGATGGCGCAGTCGTTATTGATGTGGGAATTCACCGTGATGAAAACAACAAGCTTTGTGGTGATGTGAAATACGATGAGGTAGAACCAAAAGCATCATACATTACACCGGTTCCAGGCGGTGTTGGACCTATGACAATTGCAATGCTGATGCATAACTGTGTAGAGGCAATGAAATTATATTCATAAAATAAGGGGATATTTATGAAATGTATTTATTGTGGTAAAGAGCTTGCGGAAGGCGAACTTTTTTGTCCGGCATGCGGAAAAGCTGTACAGATTGTACCAGACTATAATGTGTATGACGATGATTACCTGAAAGAAGTACTTGCACAGGAAAACCCAAAAAAGCCTACATCAACCAGTACCGGGAGAAATCCGGCTTCTGGCACATCATCTGCAAAAAATTCTGATAATGGAAAGAACCCTGAACAGAAAAAGAAACAGATGATGATTATCGGCGGAGTTATTGCTATAATCTGTGTTTTGATTCTTGTACTTGTACTGGTAGGCGTGGGAATTCAGAAAAATCACGCAAATTCATTTGATTATCAGGTAAGTCTGGCGGAGGAAGCTTACAAAAAGGGAAATATGGATGATGCAATTACCTATTACGAAAATGCATTATCACTTGACAAGAATAATATAGAAGTCCGACTGGTCCTTGCTGAAATTTATGAAAAACAAAAGAATGATGATGCGGCGTTGGTGCTGTATCAGGAAGTTCTAAAAATCGATTCAGCGAACAGAGATGCCTGTAAAGGACTGATTGCAATCTATGAAAAGCAGAAAAATTATGATGCAATCATAGAATTATCTGATGCAGTGGATTCTAGTCTTGCGGATCTGTTTACAGACTATCAGGTACAAGAACCAAAGTTTAGTATTGAACCTGGTGTGTATGATGGTGAGCAGACACTTGTATTATCATCGGATGCAGGAGATTCTGTCTTTTATACAATGGATGGCTCAGATCCAACGGAAAAGGGGCTTATGTACACGAATCCAATTGCACTTGATGAAAATAATCACACATATATGATCAAAGCGGTATGTATGAATGAGAAAAATATTTACAGCGATGTGATAACAAATCAGTATCAGATTAAAATTCCGGCACCGGATATTCCAATCGTTACACCAGATGGAGGGGATTTCGGAGTGGAGACAACCGTTTCGGTTACCGTTCCGGATGGTTGCAGTGCATATTATACATGGGATGGATCGACACCCACTTCTGCAAGCAGCCGTTATTCAGGTCCACTTACAATTCCAGAAGGAAATAATGTCTTATCGGTGATTATTATTGACAATAAAACACTTTTATCTTCGGAAATATACCGTGGTAATTTTATTTATTACGCAGAAGATTATGAGAATGAAGATGTGGATGATGTATCGGATGAGCAGTAAATAGAGATAAAAAAGAACCGACAAATTTGTCGGTTCTTTTTTCGTTATTCATCGATGAACTCAATTTCATTTGCAGCAAGATGACTGATTCGTGCAAGCGAATATACATCAAATCCCTGAGAAACAAGTTTCTCATGTCCCGGCTGAAATGATTTCTCAATGAGAATTCCGATTCCCCCAATTGTAGCATGTGCTTTGCGAAGAAGGCGAATTGCACCTGTTGCTGCCTCTCCGTTCGCAAGGAAGTCATCAATGATCAGTACATGATCATTTTCTGAAATAAATTTAGATGAAAGTGTCAGCTCATAACTGGTTCCTTTGGTAAAAGATGTAACTTCTGTCTGAAACAGATGGTCATTTAATACCTTGGATGGTTGTTTCTTTAAAATAATGAGTGGAAGTCCCATACACTGTGCGGTCATTAGTGCAGGAGCAATACCGGAACTTTCAATCGTAGCAATCTTGGTAATACCACAATCCTTAAAATGATTAGCGAATTCTTCTCCAATATGTGCCATCAGTTCAGGGTCTACCTGATGATTAATAAAACTGTCTACTTTTAAGATGTCTTCGTTGATTGCGTTGCCATCTTTTTTGATTCTTTCCTGTAATTCTTTCAAGATTCCTTACCTCGCAAAATAAATAGTATGTAGCATGTCTGCTTTTTTGTTATTATACCATCTTAGTGTGAAAAATTACATACCATATGTTTAAATTTTGTAAAAACTTGTCAAAGAAGACTGATATATAGTAGAATAATAAAATGAGAATCAGTATAGTATGTGTAGGAAAAATAAAAGAAAAATTTTATACGCAGGCAATTGCGGAATATGCAAAACGTCTGAGCCGTTATTGTAACCTGAACATCATAGAAGTTGCCGATGAAAAAACAAAGGAGCAGGCAACGGAAAATGAGATTGCGATTGTAAAACAAAAAGAAGGGGATCGCATTTTAAAATCGATTCGGGAGGATGGTTATGTGATAGCCCTGGCTATCGATGGAAAAATGTTTGATTCGGTGGAACTCTCAAAGAAGATTGAAAAACTTGGAGTCCTTGGAACCAGTCATATCTATTTCGTGATCGGCGGTTCCCTTGGCCTTTCCGATGAAGTGCTAGAGAGAGCCGATTTTCATCTGAGCTTTTCCAAAATGACATTTCCACATCAATTGATGAGGGTAATTTTATTAGAGCAGATTTACCGGTCATACCGTATTATGAATCACGAACCTTATCATAAATAAGGGCGCGCATAAGACAGACTGTTTTTTCATATAGTTAAGTATGAAAAGCCATAAATCGAATCCAAATCATCCAAAACTGAAGACTGAACGTATGGTAGAAGAGCTTGAATTACCAAAAGATCTGTTTCTTGGGATGCCGCTCCTTTCCATGGAAGGAAACCGGACGCTCTGCATTACCAATCATCGCGGAATTATCCGATACAGTCATGAGACAATCGTTGTTGCTTCCCGCTCTTATGGAATAGAGGTTACGGGAAGAGAATTGATGATTCCACGTTTTACACAGGATATTCTTGAAATTACCGGTTATATGGAAAGCGTTCGGTTCCTGCTATGATTCAATGGTTTTACCGGTTCGTAAAAGGATGGCTTAAAATCGAATTATATGGAAAAGATGTAACACGTTTCTTGAACTTATGCAGTAAACACGGGATAGATTTTTGGAATCTTGCGTGTATTGATTCTGAGCATGTCAGCGGTTGTATAAGTCTGGGGAGCATATATAATTTGCGGCCGTTTTTACGGAAAACAAAGGTACGGATGCGCATTATTCTGCGCAAAGGCATGCCTTTTCTGATGTTTCGGTATCGCAAACGAAAAATCTTTTTTGCAATCTTAGCAGCTATGCTTGTTTTTACAACGATACTTTCTACCAGAATTTGGAGAATTGAGATCATAGGGAACACATCCATCGGAGAAGAAACATTACTGTCGTATCTGAGAAAACACGATATTTCTTATGGAACCCAAAAAGAGAGCATTGATAACGATGCCATGGAGTTGTCGCTTCGACAGGATTTTGATCCAATCATCTGGGCAAGTGTGTATGAAGAGGGAACAAAGCTTGTTGTATGTGTGCAGGAAAAAATTGCTTCGGATCGTATAGAACCAGAAGAAACAACAGGCTATACAGACCTTGTTGCAAAACAGGATGCTGTTGTTTCTTCTATTATTACAAGAAACGGAGTTCCGTTGGTAAAAGCCAAAGACAAAGTGAAAGCCGGGGATATTCTTGTATGTGCGAGACAGGAGATCCTGGATGATAACGGTGAAGTAAAAGAGTATTTTTATCAGAATGCAGATGCAGATGTAATTGGTAAAGTTACTTATGATTACGAAGATTGGATTCCACAGACAAGGATTTTGTCAAAATCTACGGGGCGGACACATACCAGATACTGTGTTCGCATGTTGAATCGGCAAGTGATTACACCAGATTTATATGCTGCATTTTCTGACTCTGAATCTATAGAAGATATGCAACAGCTGTGTTTAATGGAGAATTTTTATCTTCCGGTATATGTTGGTAAAATTACGGAATATGAACAGGAAAAAGAGAAGGAAACTATATCCATGAAAGCGGCAAAAGACATTGCAATCAAAAATTTAGATCAATTTCTTGATAATTTGGAAGAAAATGGGGTTTCAATTATTGACAAAAATGTTATGATTGAAAAGATAGATAAAAAATATCACGTCTATGGAAAAATCAGAGCCTGCGAAGACATTACAAAAACTGCTCCGACAGAAATGAAAACTATTTCAAAGGAGCCGGAAGAAAAGCAGGATGAAGTACAGACGTCGAGGGAAGGAAATAATGAATGAGCCTGAATGAAGTATCACTCCGCATTCCAACGGAGCATATGGTCAATGTATTTGGTCAGTTTGATGCCAACATTAAAAAAATAGAGAGGACACTTGGTGTTACTGTGATCGTTCGGGATGATCAGGTAAAGATTATCGGAAATGAATCTGCAGCCAATGGAGCAGCAGAGGTCTTTAATCAACTGTATGAGCTTTCAAAAAGAGGAAATGTCATTGCCGAACAGAATGTAAATTATGCATTGGCACTGCTTCAGGAGCACAAGGGAAGCCAGATGGTAGAAATTGACAAAGATATTATCTGCCACACAATAAATGGCAAGCCTGTGAAACCAAAGACCATCGGTCAGAAAGACTATGTGGATAATATCCGCAAGAAAATGGTTGTTTTTGGAATGGGACCGGCAGGAACCGGAAAAACTTATCTTGCAATGGCGATGGCAATCACTGCTTTTAAGAATGAAGAAGTAAGCCGTATCATACTTACGCGTCCGGCAATTGAAGCGGGAGAAAAGCTTGGATTTCTTCCAGGTGATTTGCAGAGTAAAGTAGATCCTTATCTGCGGCCGCTTTATGATGCATTGTACCAGATTATGGGTGCGGAGAGTTTTCAAAAAAATATGGAAAAGGGATTAATCGAAGTAGCACCGCTTGCCTATATGCGCGGACGTACATTGGATAACGCATTTATTATTCTTGATGAGGCACAAAATACGACGCCGGCACAAATGAAGATGTTTTTAACACGAATTGGTTTTGGCTCAAAGGCGGTCATAACTGGAGATGCCACTCAAAAGGATCTGGCACCAGGGGCAAAATCGGGATTAGATGTAGCACTTCGTGTGTTAAAAAATATAGAAGATATTGGAATTTGCGAACTCACAAGCAAAGATGTGGTACGTCATCCATTGGTACAAAGGATCGTACAGGCATATGACGACTATGAGAAAAAGCAGATAAACAAAAATAATCGAAAAAACATAAGATCAGGCAGGAAGAACAATGAAAGATAAAAGTAATTCCGTTCATAAGGAACATATGAATCTGTATCGTGTTCTGTCATTGATTGCCATTGTAATCGCAACATTTGGAATGACAGCCCTTTTGTGTGCACAAAATCACTTTTTCATAGATGAATGGCTATGTCTGTTTCTTTTGAATTTTGTTTTTCTTATGCTGCTTTTTTTTCAGTTGGAATTTGAGCGGTGTATTGGATGGCTGATAAATAATCCACAGACAAGCTTTATCAGGCTGGCGTTTGCGTATTTTATTTGTTGTGTACTTACGTTTGTAATGACATTTTTGCCGGAACTTTTTCGACCGGTTATGTTGATTCCGATTTTGATTTTGGCAGTCAGCAGCAACGGAATTGCAATAACTATAGGAATCTTTTTTGATCTTCTGCTTAGCATTTCTTCAGGCAATAGTTTCTATGCATTGTTGTGTTTTTGTATGCTGACACTTTTGGCATCTGTGCTGGCACAGGCATTGCGAAAAAAAGAATATCGTATCTGGATTTCTATACTTGCATTTTGCCTGAATATGATTGTTCCGGGAATTGCGTATTATATGGCATATAAGGAATTCAGTAAAAAAATATATATTTATGGTGCGATTAACGGCACTATGACCGCATTGTGCTGCTTTTTTGTGTTCTGCTGGTTATGGGATGGAGCTCAGAAAGAGAAGGACAACCTTCTTTTAGATATTGTTTCAGATGATTTTTCGGAAGTGAAGGCATTAAAAGATTTTTCTATGGTAGAATACGAGCATGCACGCAAGGTTTCTGATATTGCCAGCCGTTGTGCGAAAGCAGTAGGGTACAATGAAAATCTCTGCCTGGCAGGTGGCTTTTATTACCGCATGGGACAGTGGATTGGTGATCCGTATGTGGAAGAAGGCGTTAAAAAAGCTAAAAGCTTATGCTTCCCGGAAGATTTGCTGAAAATCTTGCAGGAATATTATGGAGAGAAAAAATTGCCATCCATACCCGAATCGGCACTTGTGCATATGGTAGATGCGCTTGTCATTAAGCTTGAAAAAATAAATGATGGCTTTGAAAAAAGTGAGTGGAATCATGAGATTTTGATTAATCAGACATTAAATGAATATTCTTCCAGTGGAATTTATGATCACTGTGGAATGAGTATGAATCAGTTTTTGAAAATCAGACAATTTTTGACCAAGGAGGAGATTTTGCGTTGAGTTTTTATTTAGAAGAAGAATGTAAGGTACCTTTTGATTTTGCATATGCTTCCCTCGCGGAAGAAGTCGTGAACTTTTGTATTGCACATGAAAATTTTCCGTATGAGGCAGAGGTAAATCTCACACTCACGGACAACAAAGGAATTCATGTAATCAACAAAGAATACCGACAGATTGACCGTCCGACAGATGTATTAAGCTTTCCTATGCTCTCCTATAAAAAAGCCGGCGATTTTGCGTTTCTTGATGAAGAAAGTGATGATGATTTCAATCCGGACACCGGCGAAGCAATGCTTGGAGATATTATTATTTCTGTTGAAAAAGTACAGGAACAGGCAAAGGCATACGGACACAGTGAAAAAAGAGAATTTGCTTTTCTGATCGTACATAGCATGCTTCATTTGTTTGGTTATGACCATATGACACCGGAAGACGCGGCAATCATGGAGCCAAAGCAAAGAGAAATCCTAGAAGCTATGAATATATCCCGAGAGGAATAAAGGAGTAAAATATGAAACGTAAAATCATATGTGCAGTGATTTTGACAATGTCTGTTTTGGCGTTGACCGGATGTAAGAAAAAAAGCGAACAGACAGTACAGCCGGAGACACAGATTCAGACAGAAGCGCTTCCTGTAGCAGAGACAGAAACACAGGAAAATGGGGCAACACACGAAGGGGAAGTACGCAGCTTTTATACTGGGGAATGGATTGATGAAAAGCTGGCATGGAAGAGACCGGTTGCGGTTATGACGGAAAATACGCATGTAACACTTCCACAGTACGGTGTCGGTAATGCCGATGTGATTTACGAATGTCCGGTAGAAGGTGGCATTACCCGCATGATGGCGATTTATCAGGACTTTGAATCTCTCGAAAAAGTTGGAAATGTAAGAAGCTGTCGTTTGTACTACGTATATTTTGCAAAAGAATTTGATGCTGTCTATTTCCATGCAGGGGAAAGCAAATATGCCCTGGATGTACTCAACAGTTCTTTCATTGATAATGTGGATGGTATTACAGGAAAAGGCGGTGGGTATTATTATCGTGATAACAGCCGAAGGGCACCACATAACTTGTATACAACGGGAAAAGATCTGGTTGCCGCAATTAAAAATTATGGCTATACCTCTTCTCTTCCAGAAAATTACACGCCACATTATCAATTCGCAACAGAAGAAACTCAAAATATGTTAGAAAATGGAGAAGATGCTGCTGTTGTAAAGATGTATTATGTTGACGCGAAGCCCTGGTTTTTGTACAATAAAAAAGATGGGCTGTATTATCGCTATGAGTTTGGAGATAAGCAGGTTGATGGTGCAACGGGCAAACAGCTTGCCGTCAAGAATATTATTCTCCAGAACTGTACCAGCTCATTAAAGGATTCCAAAAATGGAACACTGGATATCAATTATCAGTCTGGTGGAACAGGAAAATATATTACCAATGGTAAGGCAATCGATATTACCTGGACGCGGGCATCTGCAAGTTCTAAAACTCAGTATTATGATGAGAATGGAAAGGAAATTATTCTGAATCCAGGTAAAACCTGGGTGGAAATCGTAGAGAACTCCCGTGCCAGTCAGAATGTTATTTATCATACGGCAGAGGAATTTCAAAAATAAAAGTAAAACACCTGAGATTCAGGTTGTTGAGGTTAAAAAATGGGTAAATCAAAGAAAAATGGAACAAATTTTCTTGTACAGGGTTCAATCCTTGCAGTAGCGTCAATTATAAGCAGAATTATTGGTCTGGTGTATCGTATTCCGATGAACAGTATTCTTGGAGATATCGGAAACGGATACTATAGTTGTGCATTTGATATTTACAATGTTATATTGATTATTTCATCGTACAGTCTACCTCTTGCAGTATCGAAAACGGTATCTGCAAAAGTTGCCAAAGGTCAATTCAATACCGCATATCAGGTTTTGAAAGGAGCACTTACTTTTGCATTAGTTGTTGGATCAATTGCAGCATTGGTTGTTTATTTCGGTGCTGAATTTTTTACAGCTACGCTTTTGAAAACACCATACAGTATATTCGCCTTGAAAATACTTGGACCCGCACTAGTTGTAGTTGCAGTTCTTGGAGTATTACGAGGGTTCTTTCAGGGACTGGGAACCATGATGCCAAGTGCTATTTCACAGATCATTGAACAGATTGTCAATGCAATCATCAGTATCTGGGCTGCATATGTACTGACCGGGTATGGAAAACGTATTGGAGCAGTGTTGGGGGACCCTGATCATTATGGCGCTGCGTACGGAGCTGCCGGTGGTACTCTTGGAACAAACCTTGGAGCGGTTGCAGGATTATTATTTGTACTTTTTGTTTTCTTTGCTTATATGCGTGTGTTCAAGCGAAGAATGCGAAAAGAGCGAAATGTTCATGTGGATTCGTTCTCCTATACCATGAAAATCCTTATTGTAACCATTATCCCTGTTTTGTTGAGCACAACGGTTTACAATATCAGCGGAATCATTGATCAGGGAATATTTAAGAATGTTGCATTACTTCAGGGATACAGTGATGTACAGATAGATACCTGGTGGGGCGTTTTTTCTGGAAAATATAAGCTTTTAATCAATGTACCGATTTCCATTGCATCGGCAATGGCAGCATCTTCTGTGCCTACGCTTACCGCATCCTTTGCGGCAAACGATATGGAAAGTGTACGGAGTCAGATTAACGCAGCTATGCGTTTTGTTATGGTAATTGCATTTCCGTGTACAATTGGGCTTGCAGTACTTGGAGAGCCGATATTCCTGTTACTGTTTCCGGGCACTGCGCAGACAGCGCCTATGGCAGCAATGATGATGTATGTTGGCGCATTTGCGGTTGTCTTTTATGCAATGTCTACATTGTCCAATGGTCTGTTGCAGGGAATTAACCGCATGAGAATTCCTGTAACCAATGCAGCAATTTCACTTGTTGCACATGTGATTCTTCTGGTGATACTGATGCTTTTCTTCCATTTGAAGATTTATGCAGTCGTAATTGCCAATATGTTTTTTGCGCTGATGATGTGTGTTATGAATTCCATGGCGATTCGTAAATACAGTGGCTATAAACAGGAAGTGATCAAGACATTCGTGATTCCGGCAATTTCTTCTGTGATTATGGGAATTATCACATGGTTATTCTATCATGGATGCCATGCATTACTGAAATCAAATGCAATTTCGACGATACTTGCAATTATGATTGCGGCCATCGTATATGCAGTTACATTGCTTTTATTTAAGGGTTTGTCCGAAGAAGAAATTTTAAGATTCCCGAAGGGAGCTCTTCTGGTTCGCATCGCAAAGAAACTGCATTTATTACGGTAAATATTCTAAAATTAGGTAACTATATAATAAAAAATGAAACTGGATGAATATTCCAGAATAAAATGCAGATACTTATTTGGGGTGATGAAATGAAACGAAAAATAAGTATCTGCATTATTGTTTTACTAGCAGTCATAGTTCTTATACTGGCTTTTACAAATACCAAAAAAGAATCCATACCTGAAGAAACAGGAACATTGGAAGTGACGGAAGATTCGGAAACTGTACTTGCCGCAAATACAGATTACATTCATTATGCATATCTTGTGAGGGCAAAGGATCAGAAACTTGTTGTGTATTGCTCAGACGGGAAAACCATATATTTTGAAACCGGAATTGCAGTCAGATCGTTATCTGAATCGATGCAGCAGAAAGCAGAGGATGGAATTGGCTTTTTTACGGAAGCGGATCTGTATGATTTTCTGGAAAGCTATTCCAGCTGAGGAAATCTTCGATATATTGAAAGATTTTTTGTGATATGTTAAAATACTTTATTGGTTTCAAGGAGTTTAACATATGAGTAAAAAAAGTACAAAACTACTGGATGTCATTGTTATTGGGGCCGGTGCTTCTGGCATGATGGCTGCAATAACAGCTGCCAGAAGAGGCAAATCTGTAGCAATTCTTGAACGGATGAATAAACCAGGAAAGAAAATTCTTGCGACAGGTAATGGAAAATGCAATTTTACCAATAACAATATGGATACATCCTGCTTTCATGGAAATATACAATTGATACAATCGGTCCTGGACCGTTTTTCCAAAGAAGACACACTTTCTTTTTTTCATGAGATTGGCATATGGCCAAAAGAAAAAAACGGATATTATTATCCAAATTCCGGACAGGCCGCTTCCGTTGTAGAAGCTTTCAATCATGAATTGAATCGTTTACATGTTCCTGTATATCTGGAACAGGAGGTTTTGGATCTTTTCCCGGATAAGTATGGATTTCGAATCAAAACAGTGCAAACATCTTATACTTGCAGAAATGTGATTGTTGCATCAGGGCTTTTGGCTGCGTCAAAACTCGGAAGTGACGGTTCTATGTTTTCTGTGATCAAAGAGTTGGGACACAGGTTTGTACCGGTTCTTCCTGCTTTATGTGGCTTTTATGCAAAAGGAATACAGTTTTCAAAGGTAGCAGGAGTACGATGTGATGCAAACCTGACATTGAAAATCGATGGGGATACGGCAACAACGGAGCATGGAGAGCTGCAACTGACGGATTATGGAATTTCCGGTATACCGGTTTTTCAGATCAGCAGTCCTGCAGTCCGTGCACTTTATGAGAAGAAAACTGTTGCCGTAGCAATCGATTTCCTTCCTGAAATATCTTCGGAAATGTTATGCACGGAATTTGCTTTACGAATGGAAAGAAGCAAAACAGAAGAGAAAGCAGACCGTCTTCTCAGCGGTCTTTTGAATCAAAAACTAATACCGGTTCTTCTAAAATATGCAGGAATCCATTCCAATGAGATGTTAGAAAATATTACATCAGAAAGAATGGAGCGTTTGTCTGCCGGAATTCATGATTGTCAGGTGACATTGGAAAAGGTTCGGGATTTCGAATTTGCTCAGGTATGCACAGGAGGTATCCGCACAGAAGAAATTGATGAGAAGACACTGGAGTCACGATTACTATCCGGTCTGTATTTTGCCGGTGAAATTCTTGATGTGGATGGAATTTGTGGTGGTTATAATCTGCAATGGGCATGGTCCAGTGGATTTGTAGCCGGATGTTCCGTATCATAATGGAGTCAGAATGCTTAAAATAAATCAAATAAAATTGCCGGTTGGGCAAAACGAACAACAGTTAGAGAAAAAAATTCGAAAAATTTTAAATTTACCTAAAACAGAATCCTTTACATATGAAATTATAAAAAAATCTCTGGACGCAAGAAAAAAACCGGAACTGTTTTATGTTTATACGGTACATGTAACCGTACATAATGAATCAAAAGTAAAAAAGAAGATTCATCCGTCCTCGGTCTCTGTGGTAACGGAAAGTGAATATCAGTTTCCTGTCGCAGGAAAAGAAAATTTATCGGCTCGTCCGGTTATTGTAGGTGCGGGACCTGCAGGGCTTTTTGCTGCATATCAGTTGACAGAAGCAGGTTATCTGCCACTTGTACTTGAGCGGGGGAAAGAAGTGCAGGAGCGCCAGAAAGACGTCGAGCAGTTCTGGCAGACAGGCAGATTGCTTCCGGAATCCAATGTGCAGTTCGGCGAAGGTGGTGCTGGTACGTTTTCCGATGGAAAATTAAATTCGGTTGTTAAAGATCCTACGGGAAGAAACCGCTATGTACTGCGTACATTTGTCAAATTTGGTGCTCCTTCGGAAATTCTTTATGACAATAAACCTCATATAGGTACCGACATTTTATCCAAAGTAATTGCCAACATGCGTACCTATCTGGAGGCAAAAGGTGCAACTTTCCTTTTTGAAAACCAGATGACGGATCTTGTAATTGAAAAAGGCCGGCTAAAAGCAATTGTCACAGAAAAAGAAACCATTCCAACGGATGTTGTAATTCTCGCATTGGGGCACAGTGCAAGAGACACGTTTGAAATGTTAGAACAAAAAGCCATTCCGATGGAAGCAAAGAATTTTGCAGTCGGATTTCGTGTGGAACACCCACAGAAGATGATTGATCAGGCAATGTATGGAGAATGGACCGGACCGAAGCTTCCGGCAGCGCCGTACAAAGTTACCTCGAATTTTCCGAATGGGCGTGGCGTATATTCATTTTGTATGTGTCCGGGCGGTTATGTTGTAAACGCGTCTTCCGAGCCGGAAAGGACCTGTGTCAATGGAATGAGCTATTCCGGTCGAAATGCGGCGAATGCAAATTCAGCAATCATTGTTTCTGTAACGAAAGATGATTTTGGTGGAGAAGATGCATTGGCAGGTATGCGATATCAGAGAATGCTCGAACACAAAAACTATATGCTTGGAAACGGAAAAATTCCACAGCAGTTATTTGGAGATTATTGTCAGAATGTGGAAAGCTCCGCATATGGTGCGTATGCATCGGAAACAAAAGGCCAGACTGTATTTTCTAATTTACGTGGGTTGATGTCCAACGAAATGGAGCAGTCCTTTATGCAGGGAATGGCACATTTTGCGAAAATTGTCACCGGATTTGACCGGGCAGATGCGATTTTATCCGGCATGGAGACACGAACCTCATCACCTGTACGTATTTTACGAAATGAGCACTGTGAGAGCATGATCACCGGCATTTATCCGTGTGGGGAAGGCGCGGGTTACGCAGGAGGAATTATGTCAGCAGCAATCGATGGACTGAAGGTTGCCACTGCTGTCATGGAAAAATACCGACCATTGTAGAAAGGACAAAATTGTGCAAGAAGTTACACCAATGATGCAGCATTATCTGCAGACAAAAGAAGAATATAAAGACTGTATTTTGTTTTATCGTCTCGGAGATTTCTATGAAATGTTTTTTGACGATGCAAAAACTGTTTCCAAAGAGCTGGAATTGACATTAACCGGAAAAAGCTGCGGTCTCAAAGAGCGTGCACCGATGTGTGGAGTACCGTTTCATGCAGCAGACTCGTATATCAACAGGCTTGTGACAAAAGGTTATAAAGTAGCAATCTGTGAACAGGTAGAAGATCCAAAACTGGCAAAAGGAATTGTAAAGCGTGAAGTCATCCGTGTAGTAACCCCGGGAACAAATACGGACATGCAGTCACTGGATGAAGGAAAAAATAATTATCTGATGTGTATTGTTTATCTCACGGATAAATATGGAATTGCTACAACGGATGTTACAACTGGTGATTTCTTTGTTACGGAGGTTGACAGTGAACGCAAACTTCTGGATGAATTAAACCGTTTTGCTCCTTCAGAAATTATATGCAATGAACCGTTTTATATGAGTGGTGTAGACATCGATGACATCAAAAACCGTTTGAATATTACTATTTCGGCTTTGGATTCCTGGTATTTTGGTGACGAACTTGCAAAAGAGACGTTGCTTTCGCATTTCCATATACAAAGCCTGATCGGGTTGGGACTGGAGGATTATGACAGCGGTGTGATTGCATCAGGTGCTATGCTCAAATATCTGTATGAAACACAGAAAAATTCCCTCTCCAATATTTTGGAGATTCGCCCATATTCCATTGGAAAGTACATGATTATCGACAGTTCAAGCCGCAGAAATCTTGAACTTGTAGAGACACTTCGTGAAAAGCAGAAGCGGGGTTCTCTCCTTTGGGTTCTCGATAAGACAAAAACTGCGATGGGTGCAAGACTACTTCGTTCCTATGTCGAACAGCCACTGATCGATAAAACAGAAATTTTGGAGAGACAGGAACTGATTGCAAAGTTAAACGAGCAGGAGATTACCAGAGAAGAATTACGGGAATATTTAAACCCGATTTATGACCTGGAGCGTCTGATTACAAGAATTACCTACCAGACAGCAAATCCCCGGGACATGATTGCATTTCGTAACTCATTGGAAATGCTGCCACCGATAGCAACACTTTTAAAAGATATTGACGGTGCATTGGCAGAAAAAATCCGCAATGATTTTGACTGCCTGGAAGATCTATATGCATTGCTTCTTGCGTCAATCAACGATGAACCACCGATTTCTGTCCGTGACGGTGATATTATCAAGACCGGGTATCACGAAGAGGTGGATCGCCTGCGAAGCGCATCGACAGATGGCAAGAAATGGCTTGCGGATTTAGAGGCAAGTGAACGTGAAAAGACAGGAATAAAAAATCTGCGTATCAAATATAACAAAGTATTTGGGTATTATCTGGAAGTGACAAATTCTTTCAAGGATATGGTCCCGGATTATTATGTGCGAAAGCAGACACTTACGAATGCGGAACGTTATATCACTCCAGAACTGAAAGAACTTGAGGATACGATTCTTGGTTCACAGGATCGTCTGGTAAATCTCGAATATGATCTCTTCCGTCAGATCAGGGATGAAATTGCTGCGAATGTACAGCGTATTCAGCGTACTGCAAAAGCAATTGCAAAGATTGATGTATTCGTTTCTCTCGCATTGGTGGCAAGTCAGAATAATTACTGCAGACCAAAAATCAATGAGAGTGGTATTATTGATATCAAAGGTGGAAGACATCCGGTTGTCGAAAAAATGATCGTAAATGATCTGTTTATTGATAATGATACATACTTGGATAATCATAACAATCGTATATCTATTATAACCGGACCGAATATGGCCGGTAAATCTACCTATATGCGTCAAACGGCATTGATTGTTCTTATGGCACAGATTGGAAGTTACGTCCCGGCAGAATCTGCTAATATCGGAATCGTTGACCGTATCTTCACACGTGTAGGCGCTTCAGATGATCTTGCCAGTGGTCAGAGTACCTTTATGGTAGAGATGAATGAAGTCGCAAATATTCTGCGCAATGCGACATCCAATTCTCTGCTCATTCTCGATGAGATTGGTCGTGGAACAAGTACCTTCGATGGATTGAGTATTGCATGGGCAGTAGTAGAATACATCAGCAATCCCAAATTACTTGGAGCCAAAACATTGTTTGCGACACATTATCATGAGCTGACGGAACTTGAAGGAAAGTTAAACAGTGTTAACAATTACTGCATTGCTGTAAAAGAAAAAGGCGATGATATCGTATTTTTACGAAAGATTGTCAAAGGCGGGGCAGATAAAAGTTATGGTATCCAGGTGGCAAAACTTGCCGGTCTGCCGGATATGGTCGTTGACCGTGCAAAAGAAATTGTTAATCAGCTTGCGGCAAACGATATCACAGAAACGGTAAAAAATATTTCCGTGGAAGGTGCAACGACTACAAAGAAGAAAAAGGAACATCTCGATGAAGTGGATCTGACGCAAATGTCGCTGTTTGACACGGTAAAAGATGATGATATCATACAGGAACTCCGTGAAGTGGATATCGGACATATGACACCTCTTGACGCTTTGAACAAATTATATGAATTGCAGAACAAAGTAAAGAACCGTTGGTAGGATGGAAGGACAAAAGGGCATAAAAATATGAGCAAAATTGCATTATTGAGTCAGGAAACAATTGATAAAATTGCAGCAGGTGAAGTAATTGAACGTCCGAGTTCGGTTGTGAAAGAGCTGGTAGAAAATGCAATCGATGCAGGTTCTACTGCAATTACGGTGGAAATCAAAGAAGGAGGAATTTCCTTCATCCGTATTACAGACAATGGCAGCGGCATTGAAAGCAGTGAAGTGCCGCTAGCTTTTTTGCGTCATTCCACCAGCAAAATCCGTAGTGCGGAGGATTTACTCTGTGTGCATTCACTTGGTTTCCGCGGTGAGGCATTGTCCAGTATTGCGGCGATTGCCAGAGTGGAACTGATTACCAAAACAGCAGATGCACTTACCGGAACCCGGTATCTTATTGAAGGATCCAAAGAAATTTCGCAGGAAGAGATCGGTGCTCCGGAGGGCACCACATTTCTTGTGCGGGATCTTTTTTATAACACACCTGCACGCCGGAAATTCTTAAAAACAGCGCAGACAGAGGGAACCTATATCAGTGATATGCTCGAAAAGCTGGCATTGTCACATCCGGATATTTCTTTTAAATATATCAATAATAATCAGACCAGACTACATACATCCGGCAATGGAAACCGTAAAGATTTAATTTATCATATTTATGGACGAGAGATTGCCTCATCACTTTTGGAGGTCAATTTCAAATGCGACTATTTTGCCCTTACCGGATTTATCGGTAAACCATCGATCAATCGTGGAAACCGTAATTATGAAAATTATTTTATCAATGGACGCTATATCAAAAGCACCGTACTGTCAAAAGCGATTGAAGAGGCTTACAAAAGTTTCCTGATGCAGCATCAATACCCGTTTACCGTATTATATTTTACGTTTGAAGGGGAAACACTTGACGTCAATGTACATCCGACCAAGATGGAGCTGCGCTTTGGAAATAATCAGGAGATCTACAAAGAATTATGCGATGCACTGTATGCGGTCCTTTCACATCGGGAACTGATTCCGGAAGTTCCGGTAACCGAAGAAAAGAAGCAGAAGATCGAGCATGTGTACAAAGATCCGATCCCGGAGCCTTTTGAAAAACGAAGAATTAACGAGATTCGAAGTGCAGCCACCGCAGTTGTAAAGGAACCGGTAGCTTCTTATGGGAATCAGGCATTATCAAAATCATCCGCATCTATACCGGTAATAAAGCAACCTGATATGGCATCTGCCCCGCATCCGGGTGTGATTGCGGTTCAACCGAATCCAAAATTCGAACAGCCGATAAATAAGGCTGCGGAACCTGGAAAAGTTATAGACAAGCAGCCAATCGCACAACAACAAATGCAAAATCCTACACAGGTTACGCTCGAATCCATATCCTCGGATTTTCTTACGAAAGATGCAAAGAAAAAACACCGGATCATCGGTCAGCTTTTTAAAACATACTGGCTGATTGAGTATGAAGACAAACTTTATATCATTGATCAGCATGCGGCTCATGAAAAAGTACTTTTTGAACGGACGATGGCGCGTTTAAATCAAAAAGAATATACTTCGCAGACGATAAGTCCTCCAATTGTTTTGTCTCTGGACGCAAAAGAGCAGGAAATGCTGGAAAAATATCTTCCGCAGATTGAAAAACTCGGATATGAGATTGAAAATTTTGGTGGAAGAGAATACATGATTTCTGCTGTTCCGGATAATCTGTTTCACATTGATATGAAAGATCTCTTCATAGAAATGCTGGATGATTTTTCGGATATCAGCGGCCGGGCAACACCAGATCTAATACTTGAAAAAGTGGCAACGATGTCCTGCAAAGCAGCTGTCAAAGGAAATGATGCATTAAGCTTACCGGAGATTGACGCACTGATTGAGGAGTTACTGACATTGGAGAATCCGTTTAACTGTCCGCATGGCAGACCGACCATTATTTCCATGTCAAAATATGAAATTGAGAAAAAATTTAAGAGGATTGTTACATGAAACCACTTATTATTTTAGCCGGGCCTACGGCTGTGGGAAAAACAGATTTATCCATCCAGCTTGCAAAACAGATCAATGGCGCGATCATTTCTGCAGACTCCATGCAGGTATACAAATACATGGACATTGGATCTGCCAAAATTATGCCGCAGGAGATGCAGGGAATTGATCATTATCTGATTGATGAATTACTGCCATCCGATGAATTTAACATTGTCCGTTTTCAGCAGATGGCAGAGGATGCATTGCAAAAAATATATGCCAAGGGACAAATTCCAATCGTGGCGGGCGGAACCGGCTTTTATATTCAAGCACTGTTATATGATGTTTCATTTACCGATCAGGAGAGTGACAGTGCTTTTCGCAAGGAGATGACGGATTATGCCGATATCTATGGCAATCATGCGTTACATGAAAAATTAAGGGAAATTGATCCAGTGTCTTATGAGACCATCCATGAAAATAACAGAAAACGTGTGATTCGTGCCTTGGAATATTTTCATCTGACAAAGACACCGATTTCTGCCCATAATGAAGCAGAACATCAAAAAGTATCTCCCTATAACTTTGCCTATTTCGTATTGACGGATGAACGAAGTCATCTTTATGAAAGAATTGACAAACGTGTGGATCTGATGATGGAGAATGGTTTGTTAGATGAAGTAAAAAAACTTTATGACATGGGATACCGCAAAGACATGGTTTCGATGCAGGGGCTTGGATACAAAGAGATGATTGCATATCTCGATGGTGAATATTCACTGGAGGAAGCCGTGTATATTATAAAAAGAGAGACCCGTCACTTTGCGAAGCGTCAGCTTACCTGGTTTCGCAGAGAAAAGGATGTCATCTGGTTCGATAAAAAAGAATACAAATATAACGATACAGCAATTTTAGATGCTATGTGTCACATTTTAACAGAGAAAGGAATCTGTGATGAATCAACAGTTAGAAAATAAATATAAAGAACTTGGAATTGAAAAAAAAGTATATGAATTTGGAGAAAAAATAGAAGAATCATTAAAAGGACGCTTCGAAGAAATTGACCGCAATGCTGAATTAAATCAGATGAAGGTCATTGCGGCAATGCAGAAAAACAAAGTAAGTGCCGAGTGTTTCAATATATCCAGCGGATATGGGTATAATGATATGGGAAGAGATACATTGGAAAAAGTGTACGCAGACTGTTTCGGAGGCGAAGATGCACTTGTCCGTCCACAGATTACTTGTGGAACACATGCGCTTGCGCTGGCACTGATGTCAAATCTTCGCCCAGGAGATGAACTTCTGTCTCCGGTCGGAAAACCATATGATACACTTGAGGAAGTGATTGGTATCCGGCCTTCAAAAGGTTCCCTTGCAGAGTATGGAATTACCTATTCACAGGTAGATCTGCTTGCAGATGGTTCTTTTGATTTCGAAGGAATCAAAAAGGCAATCAATGAAAAGACAAAACTGGTTACCATTCAGCGTTCCAAGGGATACGCAACACGCCCGACCTTATCTGTGGAGCGTATCGGTCAGCTGATCGCTTTTGTAAAAGAAATCAAACCGGATGTGATCTGCATGGTTGACAACTGTTACGGAGAATTTGTTGAGGACCGCGAACCGCTTCAGGTCGGAGCAGATATGATCGTTGGTTCTCTGATCAAGAATCCGGGCGGTGGACTTGCTCCGATTGGAGGCTATATCGTTGGAAAGAAGGAATGTGTTGAAAATGCAGCATTTCGTCTGACTTCCCCGGGCCTTGGTAAAGAAGTAGGTGCATCGCTTGGCGTGATCCAGTCATTCTATCAGGGTCTGTTTCTGGCACCTACCGTTGTAAGTGGCGCATTAAAAGGTGCCATTTTTGCAGCAAACATCTACGAAAAGCTTGGACTTAAAGTAGTTCCAAACGGAACCGAAAGCCGTCATGATATTATTCAGGCCGTTGAATTTGGAAACCGGGATGCCATGATTGCTTTCTGTGAGGGAATTCAGGCAGCCGCACCGGTCGACAGTTATGTTACACCGGAACCATGGGCGATGCCGGGCTACGACAGCGATGTTATTATGGCAGCAGGAGCTTTTGTCCAGGGTTCTTCCATTGAATTATCTGCTGATGGTCCGGTAAAACCACCGTATGCAGTATATTTTCAGGGTGGGCTCACCTGGTATCATGCAAAGCTTGGAATTTTGATGTCTTTACAAAAACTTTATGAGCGTAACCTTGTTAATATCGATGAGGTGTGCTAAAATAAAATGAATTTTTGTGGTTCTGGGAGAGTAGAAAGGATTCGAATTGAGCCACATTACATTAAAAAATTTACCGGAGTCCGAGCGACCATACGAACGGTTCCAACAGCTTGGAGCAGAAGCACTTTCGGATGCGGAGCTGCTTGCCATCATTCTGAAAACAGGAACGAAGGAGCTGACTTCTCTTGATCTTGCGCGGAATCTTCTGTCGAATTGTCAGGGAAACCTACTGAATCTGTACGAATTATCCTATGAACAATTGCTTATGCAAAAGGGAATAGGGCCGGTGAAAGCAATTCAGCTGAAAGCAATTGCGGAACTTTCAAAACGAATTGCCAAAACAAGCCGCGGATATCAGCTTTCCCTGAATAACCCTGCATCCATTGCAGATTACTATATGGAAGAATTACGCCACCGGAGAGAAGAAGTATTTATGGGGGCATTTTTTGATGCAAAATGTAATTTTCTTGGCGATGCATTGATTACCGTTGGCAGTTTAAGCCACGCGTATGTATCTCCATTGGAATTATTTCGCAAAGCCATCCTGAAAAATGCTGTAATGATTGTTGTTTTACACAATCATCCAAGCGGAGATCCTCGTCCAAGTCAGGAAGATATCCAATTGACCAGTCAGATAGCAGAAGGAGCCGGTCTGTTAGGGATGACCCTTGCAGATCATATTGTCATAGGCGATAACCGGTATTACAGTTTTCATGAAAATCATATGTTGTCAACATAAGAAAAGGGAGAGGACAATGAGTAATAATATTTATGCAATTGATTTTGGAACATGTAATTTCAAAGTATTCAGCAAATCCAGCGGCAAAATCGTTACGGAAAAAAATACGATTGCTGTCATTAATAAAAATCAGATTTATGCATATGGTGATGACGCATATGCAATGTACGAGAAAGCACCGGAGACGATTAACGTTATGTTTCCAGTCGCTACCGGAGTGATCGCAGACTACAATTTTCTGCAGACCATGATTTTTGATTACATTGAACATAAACTGAAAGGGAAAACAAAGAATGCAGAGTATCTTGTAGCGGTACCAACCGATATTACTGATGTTGAAAAGCGTGCGTTCTTCGAGTTGTTCTTTAAAAGCAAATATCGTCCAAAGAATGTATTGCTTTGTGAGAAACCACTTGCTGACGCAGTTGGATTAGGTCTTGATATCAATGAGCCTACCGGTGTTATGGTTGTTGATATGGGGGCTGACACGATCGAGATTTCCGTAATCTCCTTAGGCGGTCTTGTGTTGAGCGACCTGATGCATTTTGGTTCTAACCGACTGGATGAATCCATCATTAGTTACATTCGCCGCGAGTTTAATCTCGTAATTGGTCAAAAGACTGCGAAGTCATTAAAAGAAGAACTGGGTTGTGCTTTACCAGGAAGAGAAGAGACAATGGTCGTTGTCGGACTTGATGTTGTCAGTGGTCTTCCGGTAGAACGGGAAATCAGCGCTGAAGTTGTTTATGAAGCAATCAAAGGAAATCTGGAGTCCATCTGTTCTTCCGTAAAACTGATTTTGGAAAAAACTCCACCAGAACTGGCAAAAGATATCATTCATGCAGGAATTTATATTACCGGAGGTGGATCAAAAATTCAGAATCTGGATCAGTTGTTTACCGAAATCACAAATATCAAAGTAAATACCTGTGATGATCCGGAAGAGAGTGCGGTACGCGGTCTTTCCAAGATTGCAACAGATTCCAAGTATAAAAGAATTCCATTTTCAATGAAAAATAATAACTTAAAATAGAGGGTTTCATGAAAAAGAGTCGTAATTACCGAAACAAAAAGAAACATTTATCAAGTAAATATTTATTACTGATTCTTTCCGGTGTCTGTATCATGGCAATATTTGTTAGTCTTGTATTTAATATTTCTGGGGGACCATTAAATGCCGTAGCCGGATATGTATTTGTTCCTATGCAAAAGGGGATCAATTCTGCCGGTTCATGGATTTCTTCAAAGGCAAACGATTTTAAAACACTTGGAGAAGTTCTTCAGGAAAACAAAGAGTTACAAAAGCAGGTTGATGATCTGACCGTAGAATTAAACAAAACAAAATTAGAGCAGTATGAACTTGACAATTACCGCGAATTGTTAGATTTGGATAAGCAATATGCAGATTATGACAAGGTAGCCGCCAATGTTATTGCCATGGATGGAACCAACTGGTTTTCTACTTTTACAATTGATAAAGGAAAGAAGCAGGGTATTGCAAAGGGCATGAACGTTATTGCTGGCAAGGGCCTGGTTGGTATCGTTACAGATGTAGGACCGAATTATGCAAAAGTTCGAAGTATTATTGATGATTCGAGCAATGTCAGTGCTATGGTTCTTACAACAAAAGATAACTTTAATGTTAGCGGAAGCCTGATGTCCATGAATAAAAGCAAAGTTCTTCCTTTTACCGAGTTACGTGACGAAAAAAATAAAGTAAAGCAGGGAGATCCTGTCGTTACTTCCTATGTTTCTGACAAATATTTACAGGGCATTCTGATCGGCTATATTTATAATGTGGAAGACAATGCAAATAACCTTACGAAGTCGGGAAGTATTACACCAGTTGTTGATTTTCAGCATTTACAGGAAGTTTTGGTTATAACAACGCTAAAAAATACTGGAGATTTTTCCTCCAAAACAGAAAGTGATACTGAAAATACACAAGATACGCAAACACAAAGCGGAGAATAATGGGAGAGGATTATGCGTAGAAAAATTGTACTTTTTATAATTGTAACCGTATGTTTTTTCCTGCAGACAACCATATTTCCGTCTCTGACTTTTGCAAACATTGCGCCAAATCTTCTTCTTATTGTTGTGGCATCCTTTGGTTTGATGCGTGGTAAGAAAGAAGGATTGTGGATCGGTTTCTTTTGCGGTCTGCTTATCGACATATTTTGTGGTTTTTATCTTGGTGTATATGCTTTACTTTATATGTACATCGGTTACATCAATGGTATGTTCAAAAAATATTTTTACCCGGATGATATCAAATTGCCTATGGTCATGATTGGAGCAAGTGATATTGCCTGTAACCTCGTAATTTATTTTGTAATGTTTTTAATGAGAAGTAAATTTAAATTCTGGTATTATTTTTCTTCCATAATCATTCCGGAATTTGTTTATACAATGGTTATTACCATTTTTCTTTATTTTATTCTTCTAAAGATTAATCAAAGTCTGGAAGCATATGAGAAAAAAAGGAGATCAACAAAATTTGAGTTATGATATTAAAGAGTTTTTGAAGAAGTTCTTCAGCTCAAGATTATTTGTTTTAGCAGCGGTATTTATCATTTTATTTGTAACAATTATTATTCGTGTGTTTACATTACAAATTGTAAATGGTAAATCTTATCAGGAAAATTTTTCTCTTCTTATTCAGCAAACCCGTCCTGTTGAAGCTGCAAGGGGAAATATATATGACAAAAATGGCAAACTTTTAGCCTATAACGAACTGGCATATTCGTTATCCATTATTGATAATTCGACTTATTCCAGTACGAAAGAAAAGAATGAATCTCTTAATTCTGAACTTGCGGAAATTTTGGGCGTTTTGGATGAAAATGGAGAGTCCATCACAAACGATTTTAAAATCCAGCTAAACAAAGATGGTACATACAGTTTTACTGTTACCGGAACATCGTTAGACCGTTTTCGTGCAGATATCTTTGGAAAAAGCAATATTGACGATCTTTCTTATAATGACGAATATCAGTTCGACGAAGCGAAAGCGACTGCTGAGCAGATTATGAATTATATGATGGGAGAGAAGAAATATAATATTTCAAATGCATACTCTCAAAAAATTGCCTATGAAATTGTCGTTATTCGTTATGCAATCGATGGGAATTTCTATGCACGTTACAAAGAAGTAAAATTTGCAACCAATGTGTCGGACAAGACAGTCGCTTACGTCAACGAACATATTGATGATCTGAATGGTATTTCGGTCAATGAAGATATGATCCGTAAATATAATTACAGTGAGTATTTTTCTTCCATCATTGGTTATACCGGAAGAATTTCGGAAACGGAATATAACGATCTCAAAAACGAGGATGACAGTTATACGCAAAATGATACAATTGGTAAAGCCGGATTAGAGCAGTATTACGAATCGTATCTGCGCGGAAAAAATGGTGAGAGTAAATTCTACATCGATAATGTCGGTCGAATTACCGAAGTAATCAGCAATACAGATTCCGTTGCCGGAGATGATTTATATTTGAGTATTGATGCAGACTTACAAAAAGCAACATATCTGGCACTGCAAAATGAAATTGCGGCTGTTGTATACTTGAATATTAAAGATGGCAATATTTCCATGAATGAGGTTTATACAGCTCTAATTGGTAATAGTGTTATTGATACGGAACATTTTAAATCGAAAAAAGCATCCGATACAGAAAAAACAGTTCTGAACAGTTTCAAGTCTACACAGAAGACAAAACTGAAAAAAATCAAGCAGGAACTGACTACCTCACCGGAAACATTAAAAGAAATGTCGGATGAGACGTTAGATGAATTTACTTATATTATACAGATGCTGAAAGATAAGCATGTACTTCTCAAAGATGAAATTGATGAAAATGATGCCACCTATAAACAATGGAAAGATCAGAAGATCAGTCCAAAAGAATATTTAAAATATTGTATCAATCAGCATTGGATCGACATCAGTCTTCTGGAAGTTGATGAGGAATATGCAGATTCTACAGAAATTTATGATGCTCTTAGCAATTATATTCTGGACAATGTGAAAAAAGATACGGAGTTTTCTAAAATTATCTATCAGTATATGATTGACCGTGGAGAAATCAGTCCTCGCCAGCTTTGTCTGCTTTTGTTTGATCAGGGTGTGCTTGATTATGATGATGCTACCATTAATAAATTAAGAAATGGATCGTTATCACCGAGCTCATTTCTTATGCAGAAAATCAATAATATCGAGATTACGCCTGCACAGCTGGCATTAGAGCCATGTACCGGTTCCTGCATCGTGACAGATGAAAAAACGGGTGAGATTCGGGCAATGGTAAGTTATCCGGGATATGATAATAATAAAATGGCAAATGGTGTAGATGCAGATTATTTTAACGCTTTGCAGAATGATAAATCGATGCCTCTGTATAATTATGCAACACAACAGCGCACAGCACCGGGTTCTACGTTTAAGCTTGTATCTGCAACAGCAGGACTGGCAGAAAATGTAATTACCGTTTCAGACCAAATCCGCTGTACTGGAATTTATAATGACATCGAAAATAAACCAAAATGCTGGATTTATCCGGGAAGTCATGGACTTGATAATGTATCCGAAGCTATTCGTGATTCATGTAATGTGTTTTTCTATACAGTAGGAAATCGTCTCGCACAGAAGAAAACCGGAACTTATAGCGATGCGAATGGTATATCTCTTATCCAAAAGTATGCACATATTTACGGGTTAGATGAAAAAACAGGTCTCGAAATTGTAGAAAATCAGTCTAAAATAGCAACTGAGTTTCCTGTAATGGCTGCGATTGGACAAAGTGATAATAATATTACTACGGTTGCTCTTTCACGTTATGTGACAGCTGTTGCATCTGGAAAAAAATATAATTACCAGTTGATGAACAAAATTGTTGATGTTGATGGCAAGACCATAGAACAATACAAGCCGGATTATGAAGATATTTCCGGAACGCTCACAAGCACTCAGTGGGATGCCATTCATTCCGGCATGCGTGAAGTAGTAACTACCATGGACCGTTTCCAGGGATTTGATATTCCAGTAGCTGGTAAAACAGGTACGGCCCAGCAGACCGGACATGCCAACCATGGATTGTTTATCGGATATGCACCTTATGATGATCCGGAGATCACAATTGCAGTACGTATTGCAAACGGTTACAGTTCTCATAATGCAGCTACTGCAGCCAGAAATGTCATTTCTTACTATTATGGGGAAACAAAAATGAGTGATCTAAAAGAAAAGAAAGCATCCGGTGCCAGCGGCCATACGGGTAATTCCGTTGCCGATTAGTCACATAGATAAAACTAAATACTAACAGGAGGTTTGTTTCATGGGTGAAGCAATTGTATTCACTTCAGGAAAAGGCGGTGTTGGCAAGACTACAACGATTGCAAATATCGGCGCAGGACTTTCACGGTTAGATAAAAAAGTCGTTATGTTAGATACTGACATGGGACTTCGAAATTTGGACGTTGTAATGGGAATGGAAGATCAGGTACAGTATAATCTGATTGATCTTCTGGAAAATCAGTGTCGTTTAAAACAGGCGTTGATTAAGGACAAGCGGTATCCGAATCTATATATGATACCGGCAGCACTTCGCTGCAAAAAGATTCGGGATTATGAAAGTAAACTTTATACCTTGATTTCTCATTTGAAGCAGGAATTTGATTATTGCCTGATAGACTGTCCGGCGGGGATTGATGATGGGTTTCATTTTGCAGTCTCTGCCGCAGACCGGGCATTGGTAGTTACAACACCACATATATCTGCGGTACGTGATGCAGGACGGGTATTATACCTTTTGGAAAGCCAACGGCTTTCACAGGTAGATCTGCTTATCAATTCCTACAATTCAAGAATGGTACGAAAGCATGATATGCTCTCACAAAAAGATATTGAAGAAATTCTGGGGATGAAAAGTATTGGTGTTATTCCGGTTGATGATAAAGTAATTATCAGCCAGAACAAGGGTGTTCCCGTTTTATCTTTGCATTCAAAATCTGCAAGATCATTTATGAATGCAGCACGATTGTTGGACAGTCCGCGGATTATTCCGGTCGACTTAAATGCGGAAGATCCGTGCACCAAGCGCGGTATACTGCATCATTCTTCAGGAAAGGAATGTGGAAATGAGGCATAGTACAGAAATGACCGGCAGCATTGCCAAAGAACGTTTAAAGTTTATGATCGAATCCGGGCAGATGGAAAATTCTCCCAACCTTATGGAAAGAATGAAAAAAGAAATATCCGATATTATTTCCAGATATTATGATGTATCTGCCGAAAACTATGAGATAAAAGTGATTTTAAAGCAAAATAAGAAAAGAGCATAAGATGTTAAAACAATACAAACTTCGAAATTACCATTTTCAATTGGTTATTTACATTGCAATATTGAATATCATAGGAATTCTTATCATAGGAAGTGCCAAACATTCTGTGCAGAAAATGCAGATTGTTGGATTAGTTTTAGGACTGATCGTGATGACAGTCATATCACTGATGGATTATTCCGTTTTACTCCGACTTGCACCTCTGTATTATTTTGGAATTATTGGTTTGCTGGTAGGAGTTCAGCTTTTCGGATCAACTACAGGTGGTGCACAGCGATGGATCTCCATTGCCGGAATCCGATTTCAGCCTTCTGAGCTTGCAAAGATTGTAATTATTCTGGTGTTTTCATATTTTTTTGGAAAACATCAGGATCATATAAACAATATTAAGACACTCATTATTTCTTTTGCACTCGTTTCTGTACCATTAGTACTAATTTTAAAACAGCCTGATACCTCAACAACAATTGCAGCTGCATTAATTTTTATTAGCCTCTTGTTTATTGCGGGATTAAGTTATAAAATAGTATTAACAGTAATTGGCATTAGCATTCCGATTGGAATCATAGGAATTACTATGATTATTCGTATGGCACAAAACAGTAGCAACAGTGATTATCGTTTTGGTCGAATTATGGCCTGGCTTTACCCTACAGATGGAAGATGGTCAGATAAAGCTGCACAGCAGCAGAATTCAATTATGGCGATTGGTTCTGGACAGTTGTGGGGCAAAGGATTGAACAATTCTGTTGCAACATCCATGAAAAATGCAAATTATATTATTGAGCCGCAGACGGATTTTATTTTTGCGGTAGCAGGAGAAGAGTTAGGATTTGTCGGAACAATCATCATTATCCTTTTGTTACTCTTTATTGTGATTGAATGCATTTTGATAGGAAGGAAAGCAAAAGATATGTCTGGCCGACTGATTTGTTGTGGTATGGCAGCTCTGGTTGGATTTCAGAGCATCTTTAATATTTTTGTAGCCACTGGACTTATGCCGAATACTGGTATTCCACTTCCATTTGTCAGTTATGGATTAACATCTCTGGTGACGTTATATATGGGAATGGGGTTTGTATTGAATGTAGGATTACAACCGAAAAAATATTAGGGGAGGGTAGCTTCAATGAATATAGGACTTGTAGCACATGATTCAAAAAAGAAACTTATGCAGAACTTTTGCATTGCCTATCGAGGTATATTAGCAAAAAATGAACTTTTCGCAACTGGTACAACCGGCCGCCTGATCGAAGAGGTTGCCAATCTGCAGATACATAAATATCTGGCAGGGCATCTTGGAGGCTCTCAGCAGCTCGGAGCGCAGATTGAACACAATGAGATTGATCTGGTGATTTTTTTACGTGATCCGTTAAAGCCAAAGTCACATGAGCCGGATGTTAACAGTATTGTACGACTTTGTGACGAACACAATATTCCGCTGGCAACAAATCTTGCCACTGCAGAACTTTTAATTAAATCATTGGACAGAGGAGATTTGGATTGGCGTGAGATGTACAAATAAAAATTTCAAAACAAAACTGCTATGTATTTTATGCATAGCAGCTATTTTTATGACGGGATGTGGATTTCAGAAAGAAACCATTGAAAATCCATATTCTTTGTATGAGTCTTCTTCAACTGCATCAGCAAGCCAATTATTTGCGAAAAACTTATGCGTAACGGATGATGTTAATTATGGAACGGATAAAGTTGATTCAAACCTGGCAGAAAGTGCCGGTGTGTTTAACGTTGATACAAAAGAAGTTTTATACAGTCAGAATCTATTCGAAAAATTGTACCCGGCAAGTACCACAAAAATTTTAACAGCATATATTATTATTAAATATGGAAATTTAGATGATAAAGTAACCGTTAGTTCAGAAGCTGTTTCCAATCTGGCAGGTTCTTCTCTTTGCGGTGTACAGGCGGGGGATCAGTTGACGGTTCGTGATCTGCTGTATGGTCTGATGCTTGTAAGTGGTAATGATGCAGCAAATGTCCTTGCGGAATATTATTCAGGTTCTGTGGAGAAATTTGCTAAAGTGATGAATAAAGAAGCAAAGGCCCTTGGTGCGACAAAAAGTCATTTTGTTAATGCGAATGGATTACCAGATGAGAAACATTATACATCTGTATATGATATGTATCTGATTTTTCAGGAAGCGATAAAACTTCAGGATTTTGTAGATATCATAAAGACAGATTCCATTGATGTCTCTTATGCGGATGCCAATGGAAACACGGTTTCTAAGACATGGACAAATACCAATCAGTATCTTAAGGGAGAGACACAATCTCCGGATGGAATAACGGTGATCGGCGGAAAGACAGGTACGACAAATGCCGCTGGATATTGTCTTGTTCTTTATTCCCAGAATAAAAAGGGCCAGGATATTATCAGTATTGTATATAAGGGAGACTCACGTTCTTCCATGTATACGCTTATGAATGAGATTCTTTCAACCTTTGCGAAATAGTGATTGTATTTCATGTGCATATAGACTATAATTATATCAACAGATAACAATTTTTTATGTAATTTTACAATATTATAATTGCCAGGAGGATGTGCCATGATTGAAATCATATGTGGAGAAAAGGGAAAAGGAAAAACAAAAGTATTACTGGATAAGGTAAATAGTTCTGTTGCAACAGCAGCTGGAAATGTTGTTTACTTAGATAAAAGTCAAAAACATATGTATGAATTGAACAATAAAGTTCGTTTAATCAACGTAATTGACTATCCAGTTACAAACTGTGATGAATTTTTAGGATTTATCTGTGGAATTGTATCACAGGATCATGATTTGGAAGAGATGTATTTAGACAGCTTCTTAACAATTGCATCGATTGATTCAGATGCAGATATTGTAAAATCAATGGAAAAATTGGATATCATCAGCGAAAAATACAAAGTTCGTTTTATTTTAAGTGTATCAAAAAATAAAGCAGATTTACCGGAATGTGCAAAAGCAAAGGTAATCAAATCTTTATAAAAATGTAGAATGTGAGGGTTGCTATGCAACCCTCTTTTTTAATCATCTAATGTAGAACGGATTCTGCCATAGAAGCTAATGATGTAAAGTCCGCTTAGTCCGACAAGTGCATAGATGATACGTGTCAACCATGTACCATTTCCAAACAGAAACGACACCAGATTAAATTGAAAAAAGCCAATCAGTCCCCATACAACACATCCGATAATTGCCAATGTAAGAAGTGTGTTATCAAGCCATTTCATGTGTTTTACCTCCTCATATCTTAATTCATTATTTAGTATTTCCAAAAATATGAAAAATATACAATTGCCAGAATATTGTATTTGAAGTATAGAAATGGTAAGATAGAAGGAGTACGAAAAATGAGGTGAATTACTTGGCAAAGAGACAGAATGTAGTTAAAATGAGTCGCAGTCATAATCTTAATATCGGAGTTGTGATTTTTTTAATTATTATTATTTATGTTGTTTTTAATGTTTTTTCCTATCTGACATCCAGCCCAATCGCTGAATATGAAGTTGGACAGGGAACTATCGCAACAAATCATGTTTATCAGGGATTAATTATTCGTGATGAAACCATTGTTTATGCAGGACAAAGTGGATATATTAATTATTATATGAAAAACGCATCAAAAGCATCCGTTAATGATGTCATTTATTCGATTGACACAACAGGTGATATTTCCAAACAGATTACCACTGCTTCTGAGGATGGATCGTCACTAAATACTCAGGTATTGTCCAATATTTCCAGTGAAATTGATGCATTTCGAAATTCTTATGATCCAAATGCTTTTTCTTCAGTATATAATTTTAAAAATGAAATGGATGCACAAATTTCACAGACATTAAGTGTAAATGCACTTGCTTCTTTGGTCGATGTAGTTGATTCTGCAGAAGCTAATAAAACCTTTTATAAAAAGAAATCGGAAAAGCCAGGAGTTATTGTATATTATACAGATGGATATGAAAATGTGACTACTGATAACTTTACAAGCAATAATTTTACAGATACTTATAGTAAGAAAACACTTTCTTCAAATGCAAAAGTTGCTTCCAACGATCCTGCTTACAAAAGAATCAACAGTGAATCATGGAATATTATTCTTCCGATAAATGATGATATGATTAAGCAGCTTGATGAAGACAATCCTTATATCAAGATTCGTTTCTGTAAAGATGATTATTCTTTAACAGTTCCATATACATTAGTAAAGAAAGATGGGACTTATTATTTGAATCTTTCCTTAAAAACAGCAATGGTTCGTTATGTGAATGACCGATTTGTGGATGTAGAGCTGGTGTTGTCAGAAGATACCGGACTAAAAATTCCAACGTCTTCCATTACCAGTAAAGAATTTTATACAGTTCCCAAAGAATATTTTACCACTGGTGGAGATTCAAATGCGCCATGTCTATTAGTCGAAGAAAAAAAGGGTGACAAAAAGTCCGTTAATCTTGTTACACCTACAATTTATTATGAGAAAGATGATAATTATTATATTGACGATGAATTTGTTACGGCTGGAGATGTGATTGCAAAAACAGATTCTACCAAAACATATACAATTGGCAACGATGTTGACAAACTGACTGGAGTGTATAATATAAATAAAGGATATGCGGTCTTCAAACAAATCAATATTCTGACTAAAAATGAAGATTATGCAATCATTGAAACTAAGACAACTTACGGAATTTCATTGTATGATCATATTGCTTTGGATGGAAGCAAAGTGAAAGAAAATCAGTTAGTGATAAAATAATAGAAAAGGCAGGTAATAGAAATGAATGAATTTTTATGTGAAAACTTAAAAAAGGTAGAGGACAATATTGCAGCTGCTTGTCAAAAAGCTGGAAGAGATCGCAGTGAAGTCACGCTGATTGCTGTCAGCAAAACAAAACCTGTAGATATGCTACAGACCGTTTATGACCAGAATATACGCGAATTTGGTGAAAATAAAGTACAGGAAATGTGTGAAAAAATGGAAATTTTGCCAAAAGATATCCATTGGCATATGATTGGACATTTACAGACAAATAAAGTAAAATACATTGTAGGAAAAACTGCATTAATCCATTCTGTTGACAGTCTGCATCTTGCAAAAGAAATTGAAAAACAGGCGGCAAAAAACAATGTAATTGTCCCTATACTGATTGAGGTAAATATTGCAGAAGAAGAAAGCAAATTTGGTATTCATAAAGAAGAAACCATTGCGTTAGTTCGTGAGGTTGCACAAATGCAGCATGTTCATATCAGAGGACTTATGACAATTGCACCATATGTTGAAAATCCTGAGGACAATCGCCCATACTTTAAGGGGATTCGGCAATTATCTGTTGACATCAAACAGGAAAACATAGATAATGTAGATATGGATGTCCTTTCGATGGGCATGACCGGAGATTATATGGTCGCAATTGAAGAAGGAGCGACACTTGTCCGTGTGGGGACTGGAATCTTTGGTGAAAGACAATATCATATTTAAGGTAGGTTATAAAGAAGAATGAGTGTTATTGATAAATTTTTAGATATCATGCGTTTAAACGATGATGATTATGAGTTCGATAATGATGATTATGATTTTGACGAAGACGATTATCAGGAAGAAGTAAAAGAAAAACGTCCTTCCCGCAAAGAACGCAAAGCAGAACAGCAACATACAGAAACAAATTTTGAAGTAACCGAAAAGCGGCCAAAGCAGCAGAATAAGATTACACCAATTTCAAAAAACAGAAAACAGGGGCAGCAAGGTATGGAAGTATGTGTTATTAAACCAAATTCAATTGACGATGAGAGAGAAATTACAGATACATTGTTGAACGGTAGAACAGTAGTAATCAATATGGAAGGTCTGAGTGTCGATATTGCTCAGAGAATTATAGATTTCATATCTGGAGCCACTTATGCAATGCAAGGAAATCTCCAAAAAATTTCAACATATATCTTTTTGGCTACACCAAGCGGTGTAGATATTTCCGGAGATATTCAGAATATTGTGGAATCTTTTGATATTCCGGATTTAACGGTATAACGCATGAATGAGCAGGAATTATGTAAGAAACGTCTGATTGATTTGTCAAAGCAGGCTGACAGAAAGGGTATTGTAACCTTTAGTACATTTTTGAATTTAAATGAACAAAATATTTATCATACCATTCAGAAAGAATTATTCACGCAGGTAAAGCTTTTTGGAGGGTATGATGGAGCTGAGCGTCAGATGATAGCATTCATTCCTGATGCTCTTTGTTATGAATGGGAGTTTCCAATTATCTGCATAGAAGCGCACCCACAATATCCAAAATATGCAGAAAAGCTAACACACAGAGATGTTCTGGGCGCACTCATGCATCTTGGTATTGATCGTGGCAAAATTGGTGATATTATCTGTCAATCCGATGTGTATTATATTTTTTGCGAAGAGATGATCCACACCTTTATTATGGAAAATCTCCGACAGATACGCCATACTACAATGAAATTATCAGTCATGATTCCAGGAGCAGATTTTTCTATTGAACCAACTTTTCGTGAGCAAACTGATATGATTGCATCCAACCGAATTGATTGCATTATAGCCAAAGCATATCATTTTTCTCGTTCTGAAGCTGCGACATATCTAATGTCCGAAAAAGTTTTTATTAACGGTAAATGTATCACAAACTGCAATCAGTCCTGTGAAAGTGGAAGCATTGTTTCTGTACGAGGTAAAGGGAGATTTGTTTTTGAAACCAATCACGCCCTCAGTAAAAAAGGAAAGCTTCGTGTACGCTTTTTGATGTATGAATAAAAATCTGGCACAGATTCTGTCAGTTATCGATTATTTTATTATAAAATATGTAAGAGGATTTTTTTATGAGTTCAAATAATAATAAAGTAAATTATAAGTCTGGAAAAATAATGCTTTTCAGTACTGTATTATCTTTTATTCTGATCGGCCTGGATCAGATTACAAAATATCTCGTTGCAGTAAATCTCAAAGGCCAGCCATCTTTTTCCCTTATTGATGGAGTTTTTGAATTTAAATACCTGGAGAATCAAAGTGCAGCATTTAGTTTAGATCTGGTTTCCATCATACAGCGCATCTTTCGATTCTCTTATTTTGAGAATAATCCGTCTGCCTTTTTGATGTGCAAGATGATATTTTTTGTAGTCATTACTTTGGTTGTTCTTATTGTGATTGTTATTTTATACCGTAGAATCCCATGGAACAGACATTATATGTTTATGAATCTTATTCTTATCGGATTTTTTTGTGGGGCATTGGGAAATCTTATAGATCGAATCGTACATAATTATGTCATTGACTTCTTTTATTTCAGCCTGATTAATTTTCCTATTTTTAATGTGGCTGATATCTATGTGACAGTAGCCGCAATTGCTTTAATTATTGCTGTCTTTTTCATTTATAAGGACGAAGATTACAATGTAATTTTTCCATCAAAATCAAAACAGGCAAACGAACAGAAGGAGAAGTAGTTTCTCATGCAAACAGAATCTTTTGAAGTACAGTTTGAACAGGAGGGAGAGCGTCTGGATAAATTTTTAAGTACGATTTATCCAGATTTCTCCCGCGCTTTTTTTCAGAAACTAATTAAAAATCAAAAAGTATGGGTTAATGATCAAAATCAGAAAGCGAGTTTTCCGGTACATACGGATGATCTGGTAAAAATTGAAATACCAGATGCCGTGGAAACGACGATTGTTCCGGAAGATATCCCTTTGGATATTTTATACGAAGATCAAGATCTTTTAATTGTCAACAAACCGAAAGGAATGGTTGTGCATCCATCCGCTGGTCATTATACCGGTACCCTAGTAAATGCAATTATGTATCATTGTAAAGATTCCCTGAGTGGAATTAACGGCGAGATCCGTCCTGGAATTGTGCATCGTATTGATATGGACACTACAGGATCTTTGATTGTGTGTAAAAATGATGAGGCACATGTAGATATTGCGCAACAGATCAAGGAACATTCGGTCAATCGAATTTATGTAGGAATTGTGTGTGGAAATGTAAAAGATGATGAAGGAACCATTGAAGGTCCGATTGGTAGGCATCCCATCGAGCGTAAAAAAATGGCTATTAACGAGAAAAACGGAAAACCAGCTATTACGCATTACAAAGTGCTTGAACGCTTTGGAAATTATACGTATATGCAATTTAAACTTGAAACGGGACGTACACATCAAATACGTGTGCATATGGCAAGTATCGGGCATCCTTTGCTTGGTGATGCCCTGTATTCAAGTAATCGATCAGCCTTTAAAAATTTGCAAGGACAGACATTACACGCACAAACAATCGGTTTTATACATCCAAAAACTGGTGAATACATGGAGTTTTCAGCTCCTTTGCCAGAATATTTCAAAAAATTACTATCAATATTGCAATCTAAGTGATAATTGTTGTATAATATATACAAATATAAAACAAAAGTTCATACATCATATAACACATGAATACATATGAACCAATTGTTTAAGTAAGGCTTGGAGGTAATTTGCTATGGGAAATCAAATTTATACAATTGGAAGAGAATTTGGAAGTGCAGGTTATGAAGTCGGACGTCTGTTGGCCGAACGACTTGGAGTAAAATTATACGATAAGAATCTTTTGGCGCAAGCTGCAAAAGATTCTGGTTTTTGTGAAGAAATTTTTGAAAATCATGATGAAAAACCGACAAACAGCTTTTTATACTCATTAGTCATGGATACATATTCCGGAGGAAATTATTCATCCGCTCCATTTTTGGATATGCCATTAAACCACAAGGTTTTCCTTGCACAGTTTGACACAATCAAAAAGATTGCAGAACGCGAATCCTGCGTTATCGTAGGTCGGTGTGCAGATTATGCACTAGCATCCAATCCAGACTGCCTGAATGTATTTATACATGCAGATATTGAGGATCGAATCAAGACTGTAAGCAAACGAAACGACGTGACGGAGAACAAGGCAAAAGATTTGATTCAGAAAAAAGACAAACAGCGTGCCAGCTACTACAATTATTATAGCTGCAAGAAATGGGGAGATTCACGTAGCTACGATTTGACATTGAATACCAGTAAAATAACACCGGAACAATGCGTTGATATTATTCTGGCTTATCGTGAAAAAATGCAGGAAAATAAAAAGAATAAATAATAAAGATGTTTAAAAGAAATGCAGAAATCAAGTGTTATCAAGCGGTTTTTGCATTTCTTTTTCTAAATCTTTTGTTTTGTAATGTTGTAAGAATGTCTTTTGGCGTCCGAGGTGTGCGCGCGGCGTTGAGTATAGTTTTTTTTGGAGTAACTATTCGTAAAACACGGATTTTGCGAATAGTTAGGCACTGACCCTTAACAGGCTACCGCGTACACCTCTAGGGCTTGTATTTTACGCAGGAAACGCTTTTTCTTGGCTGGTCGCTCATTCTTTCTTTGGGTGTACCAAAATCCCCCGATTTTATATTAAAGGTTTCTATGCCAGCATTTCTGAATCCAACACAATTGTAAATGGTCCATCATTTATCAGACTGATCTGCATATCTGCACCAAAAATTCCTGTTTGTACATTAGGTATTTCTTTTTTGCATTGTTCGATAATATATTCATATAACTGATTTGCCAAAGTTGGATTTCCAGCTTCTATAAAAGACGGGCGATTTCCTTTGCGACAATTTGCATATAATGTAAACTGTGAAATCAAAAGCAAGGAACCATTTACATCAGTTATCGATAAATTTGTCTTTCCATTTTCATCACTAAAAATACGCATGCCTAATAACTTTTTAATCATTTTGTCAGCAATTTGTTCATTGTCCGTCTCTGCAACACCTATCAAGACGCAGAAACCCTGTTCGATTGCACCAGTGATTTCATGATTCACTTCACATTTTGCTTTTGTTACACGTTGTATTACAAATTTCATTTTTTCAATTCTCCTTCTTCAATTATAGAACCTTCATCGATATGATTGTTTGTAAGCCATTCGTCTTCTGCAGTAAAGGATTTTACATTGCCCTGTTCATCTTCAATCGTAACCAGGCATTTCATTTTTTCACCCGGAAGACGTTCTTCGCATCCATACTCGCCATCAAAAATTTGTTTTACTTTCCACATCTTTCACTATCCTTGATAATTCTTCGTTAATCTTTCTTCATAGTATTTAAAATTCAAACTTGTAGTTATAGTCTGCCGGATCACATTGCAAAGATCTTGCTGTAACTTTATGTTATTCATATATAAATGCAATATCCCTTCTAAAATTATTTATATTTCATGTTTATGTCATATCCTTGACATCTGTAGTTTTCAGTATATAACGTTTCCTCATGTTCAGCAATGGGTTGTACTGGATTATTACGTGGAAATATTATATAATGAGAACTGATGGAGGCACGACGAAATGAAATTACAACAGCTTTACAGCCAGGTGCGACAGGCAATAGAAGATTATGATATGATTCACGCAAATGACCGAATTACAATAGGAATTTCCGGTGGAAAAGATTCCATTACATTGCTCTATGCATTAGCAGGACTGCGTCACTTCTACCCTGTTCCATTTGAAATTGTTGCAGTTACCGTTGATCTTGGCTTTAAAGGATTTTCTCTTGAACCTATTCAGAAACTTTGTGAAGATTTTCAGGTTGAATATCATATTATTCATACACAGATAGGTGAGATTGTTTTTGATGAACGAAAAGAATCCTCTCCATGCTCCCTTTGTGCCAAAATGCGTAAAGGAGCCTTAAACAATGCGGTAAAGGAACTTGGATGTAACAAAGTTGCTTATGCGCATCATATGGACGATATTATAGAAACCATGTTTCTTTCTATGATTTACGAAGGTCGCTTTTATGCTTTCCCACCAGTAACACATCTGGATCGTTGCGACTTAACAGTTATTCGTCCGCTTATGTACGTATTGGAAGCGGATGTCATTGGCTTTAAAAATAAATATCAATTACCAATTGTCAAAAATCCATGTCCTGCAGACGGTTCGACACACCGGGAATATATCAAACAATTGGTTCGACAGATTAATTTAGAAAATCCGGGAGCAAAAAAAAGATTGTTTCATGCAATTACAACCGGAAATATAGAAGGATGGAAATATTATGGCAAAAAATAAAGCATATTATGAAGAAGTAAATATGAAAAACCAGCTGCATCTGCGTGAAATACTGGATGAACTTCCCCCTTACTGTAAACAGTTTTTTATTGGAATCGAACCTACCACAGCTTCCAGGACGCGTCTTGCATATGCGTATGATCTTAATTGTTTCTTTGAATTTCTTCATGAAAACAATCCCATTTGTAAAAAAATGAAAATTAAAGAAATACCGATTCATATATTAGAAGAACTGAAGGCAACCGATATCGAAGAATACCTGTCTTATCTCAAAATCTATGAGAAAGACGGCGTTGCCCATAGCAATGATGAGCGAGGCTTAAAAAGAAAGCTCTCCTCTCTTCGCTCCTTTTACAAGTATTGTTATAAACACGAAATGATCGATAATAACCCTGCTGTCAAAGTGAGTCTTCCAAAAATTCATGACAAGAACATTATCCGGCTGGATGTTGATGAAGTGGCCCAGCTCCTTGATGAAGTTGAATCTGGCGAGAGTTTGAGTAAGAGACAGCAAATGTATCACGAACGTACAAAAAAACGCGATTTGGCGCTTTTATCGCTTATGCTTGGCACTGGAATTCGTGTTTCCGAATGCGTTGGTCTGAATTTAGATGATATTGATTTTAAAAATAACGGAATTAAAGTTCATCGAAAAGGTGGCGCGGAAGTCGTTGTATATTTCAGTGATGAAGTGTGTGCTGCACTATGTGATTATTTAGAAGAACGACAAGGTATTACTACAGTTGCCGGACATGAAGATGCCGTCTTTTTATCCATGCAAAACCGACGCATTACGGTTCGGGCAGTAGAAAATCTGGTTAAAAAGTATTCCAAACTGGTTACCAATATTAAAAATATTACACCACATAAGTTAAGAAGTACATATGGCACTTCTCTCTATAAGGCTACCGGGGATATTTATCTGGTGGCAGATGTGCTTGGCCATAAAGATGTAAATACAACGAAAAAACATTACGCCGCTCTCGAAGATGACAGACGGCGTAAAGCAGCAAAATATGTTCACTTAAGAGAAGATTAGATTGCAGATACTTCTGCAATCTTTTCTTCTATCCGGCTTTTTACCAAAGCCGCAATCTCCTGCGTTTTCATATCTTTATATTCCGCATAAGTTATAGGTTCAAGATAATATGCATAAGTCGTAATCGGTCCTACATGAAAACTGTTGAAAACTTTATAGGAATCGATCAAAGCAATTGGAACAATTGGGGCTTTGGATTTGAGCGCAATCTTAAAACTTCCTGCTTTAAAATCACAGACCTTGTTTTTATTGTTAAACTTATAACCGCCCTCCGGAAAAAGAATATATTTCTTTCCTTCGCCAACTTCTTTGGCAACCTGATTAATAATGGTGATTCCCTGCCGAGGATTGTCCTTTTCTAATCGTTTCGCCTGAACAAGATCACAAAACTCCCTTACAAGTATCGTGTGAGACTTGAATTTATCCATAACAAAGGAACATGGCTGCTTATGCGTATACATAATTCCCAACACATCATACTTTCCCTGGTGATTCGGGCACATTAAATAACCGCCTTCTTTTGGGAGATTTTCTAAACCGAAAGCTTTCGTCGTAATCTTGCCGGTTCTGTTCATCAAATAGATGGTATGACGAACAAGTGCATATCTCTGTTCGACCGTATAGCGTTCCGGATGATTTGCCCGGTTACGCATAAGTGGAATAATATATGGGGCTCGATGCAAATTCATAAAAATAACATAAAATAACTTTAACATATAATTTCACTCCTGAAATTATTATAAAGCAATGCCGTCTTTTTTTCAATCATACCTTTTATTTAAAGATTCTTATATGCTTATCCCTAATACCATTATTGTTCTACATCAGAATAATATGGAACAACCAAATACTGGCCACTATGTAATATGTTCGACTCACTGATTCCATTCACTTCACACACTTCGTCAATAAATTCCTGCTCACTTTGATCTGTTGATGCATATTCGCCTGCAAGTTCCCATAAAGAATCTCCCTGTCTCAACTGAATACTCGTATAATATTTATGAATCCGTGCCTTTTCACGAGCGCTGGCAAAAGCACTGATACTACTTCCTAAAAGGATGCCAAGTGAAATTACAATAATACCTATAACCACAATCAGTCTCTTTTCCATTTGTACCTTCTGGGCTCTTCTTGCAAGACTTTCGTTTGCTTTCAAAGATATCTTATCATTATATGTTCTCTTCATAACTTATCCCTCCATAAAATCTCACTACAAGAACAAATGTTCTCTTTCTGTATTCATAATATAATACACGAACATTTGTTTGTCAATAGAAAAACGTGAATTTTTCGAATATATGTTTGCTTTTTATAACAGGGTATGCTAAACTTAATCTATATTATTATGAAAACAACTACATTGGAGGTATACAGGATGAGTTATGGCCGTATTACAGACAAGCAAAGAGAAATCCTTGAATATATTAAGAAAGAAATTTTAAACAGAGGATATCCTCCTACTGTTCGTGATATTTGTGAAGCAGTGAACCTTAAATCTACTTCTTCTGTTCATTCCCATTTGGAGACATTAGAGAAAAACGGATACATAAGACGTGACCCTACCAAGCCACGTGCGATTGAAATCGTAGATGATAATTTCAATCTTACGCGACGCGAGTTCGCAAATGTGCCTCTGATCGGACAGGTTGCTGCAGGCCAGCCGCTCCTGGCAGTAGAAAATATAGAATCATACTTTCCGATTCCTACAGAATTCATGCCGAACGCCGAATCCTTTATGTTGAAAGTAAAGGGGGAAAGCATGATCAATGCTGGTATTTTTGACGGTGACAACATCCTTGTTGAAAAATGTGATAATGTTCACAATGGTGATATTGTTGTTGCTCTGATCGACGATTCTGCTACAGTAAAAACTTTCTATAAAGAAGACGGACATATTCGTCTGCAGCCGGAAAACGATACAATGGATCCGATTATTGTTCCAGACTGCAAGATCGTTGGTAAAGTATTCGGTGTCTTCCGCTTTTGGAAATAGTAGCATAATAAAAGGATTGCAAATGAGGTTTTCTCAAATTGCAATCCTTTTTTATTCTGAATATTTACAGTTCAATAACTTTTCCATCTTTCCAGATTCTCTCCAGATCATAGAATAAACGATCTTCTTTTGAGAATAAATGAACAATAATATCCTGATAGTCCATTAAAATCCAGGTAGACTGGTTATTTCCCTCAATCTGCTTTGCATGCAGACCAGCTTTGTACATTGCTTCATCAACAGCATCCTGCATTGCAGTCAACTGATTCTGATTGGTACCATTTGCAATAATAAAATAATCTGCAATCGAAGAAACACCTGTGATATCAATTACGGTAATATCTTCAGCCTTCTTATCTTCTAATGCGGCAACTGCAGTCTTAACAATATCTAATGTTTCCATGGCTGCTCCTTTCCATATGGTTTGTAAAATTCATACGTCAGCTGTGTTGTTGGATCAACAGAACCTTTTCGCCCGCTGAGATAATGTAGAGTATCATAAAGAATCTCCGCTACCCCCTGGTTCAGATCTGCAAATGCAATCTGGCGAATTTCTGCCAGATGAGGGGCTTCTTTTCGTAATGGTTCAATGTAATCTGCAATATAGACAATTTTGTCGAGCATGTTCATATCCGGCTCACCTGTCGTATGAACTTTTATAGCATGCAAAATCTCTGGATCATGGATATCATATTTTTCTTCCGCAAGAGCCATTCCTGCCTTCGCATGTAATAATCCCGGATTTTCCATTTCGACTTTCGAAATCAGAATATCATGCCGTTCACACAATGCAATCTTTTCTTCCGTCGAATGACATTTTGCACAGTCATGTAAAAGTCCTGCAAGCATGGCTTTTTCAACATCATAATTGTTCGCCATCGCAAGACATCCCGCAGTATACATAACTCCTTTAGTATGTTCATAACGATATTTGTCTAAATCTTTCTTTAAATTTTTTCGAATTTCCTGCATTTCCATTTTTATTGCTCCAATCAAACCGTATATAATTTTTTGTCTCTGATATAAGCAAGGACACCAATTGGGAAATCTTTTTCCAATGGTTTTCCCTCTGCAAGACTTTGTCTGATTGCGGTAGATGAAATCGGATATTCCGGACATGGAATCAACCGGATATCGCATGCAAAAAGCTCTTTTAACCGGTCAATCTTTGCATTTAACACTTCTGGTTCAAACGGATAACGTGGCACGACCAGAATAATTGCTAATGCTGTAATAATCTCCGGATGTTTCCAGGTCTCAAGATAATCCAGAGAATCACCGCCCATGATAAAATAAAACTCATTTTCCGGATATTGTTCCACCAGTTTTTCTAACGTCCGGTAAGTATAACTTCTCTCCGGACAATCCAATTCCATACGGCTGACATATAATTTGTTGTCGGTCTTTGTTGCAATCTGACACATTTCATAGCGGTATTCTCCAGATGTCATTTTCTCTTCATCTTTATTCGGTGAATGTCCAGCCGGAATCAACCACACCTGATCCAGACCAAAGGTCTGGTAGGCGCTTACTGCCATATGAATATGTCCATTGTGAATAGGATCAAATGATCCACCTAAAATTCCTACCTTCATAATCTTACTGAGGTAATTTAATCTTGGGATTTTTCTTTGCTTTGCGATAGAAAATCATTTTCTTTCCAATCACTTTTACAACAGTAGAATGGGTTCTTTCCCCAATCACACTGGCAATTTCCTTTGGATCATCAATACAATTCTTCAAAACAGACACTTTGATCAACTCTCTCTTTTCAAGTGCTGCATCCAAAGCTTCGATAATTTCCGGCGTTAAAGATGCCTTTCCAATTTGAAAAATCGGATCCATTGTACTTGCAAGACTTCCAAGATATGCGCGTTGCTTGCTGTTCATAGATTCTCCTCCTATTTATTTATAGTAATCAAATTCGTTGTAATACATTCTTACCGTATCGCCATCTTCGATTCCCTGTTTTTCAAGTTCCTCTATGATGCCTTGCTCACGCAGAAATTTCTGAAAGAAAAGATATCCTTTTTCAGATTCCAAATTTGTATATCCGAGCATTTTTTCAATCTTTGGACCTTCCACAACAAATGCACCATCGTCTGCACGTGTAATTGTATATGGTTCGTCTTTGAAGAATTGCAATGCCGGATCAAATTCCTGTTCGTATACAAAGGTTTCTTTCGGACATTTTGCAAGAAGCTCTCTTACATGAAACAAAAGCTCTCTTACACCCTGGCCACTGACAGCTGAAATCGGGAAAACACGAATACCGTCTTTTTCAAATTCATTACGCAAAGCGGCAATTATTTCATTTTCATCCCCATAGATTGCATCAATTTTATTTGCTGCGATTACCTGTGGCTTTTTCAAAAGGTCAGGATTATACGCTTCAAGTTCCTTATCGATTGCCTTAATATCAGCGATTGGATCGCGTCCTTCCGTACCGGCAGCATCCACAATATGAATAATTACTTTTGTGCGTTCAATATGGCGTAAAAACTCATGTCCAAGGCCAACACCATCTGATGCTCCCTCGATGAGTCCCGGAATATCGGCAATAACAAAACCGTCACCATCTTCTAAATCTACCACACCTAAATTTGGTTGAAGCGTTGTAAAATGATAATTGGCGATTTTTGGCTGTGCGTTGGTAACACGGGATAAAAACGTCGATTTTCCAACATTCGGGAATCCAACAAGTCCAACATCCGCAATCACCTTAAGTTCCAGCTGTACCTCGATCTCAATGGCATCCTGTCCCGGCTGTGCATATTTCGGAGCCTGCATAGTTGCTGTGGCATAATGCTGATTTCCCTGTCCACCGCGTCCGCCTCTTAAGACAACCTGACGACGGTTTTCACCAGACATATCCGCAATTACTTTTCCGGATTCGGCATCTTTAATAATAGTTCCTTCCGGAACTTTTAAGATTAAATCTGCTCCGTTTTTTCCGTGGCAGTTCTTCTTTCCGCCTTCCTGTCCAGGCTCTGCGGCAAATTTTCTGCGGTGACGGTAATCACTGAGTGTATTAATTCCTTCATCTACAACAAAGATAACATCTCCGCCTTTGCCGCCATCTCCACCATCCGGTCCACCGTTTGGCACATATTTTTCGCGTCGGAAGGATACGTGACCGTCCCCGCCTCTGCCTGATTTTATAATAACTTTTGCACGATCTGCAAACATAATAATTCTCCTGTTTTTCAACACAAATAGAAAATGTAAAATTTCCTATTACACAAAAAACCCCGGCTAAAAAGTCGGGGTTTTCTAACTACTCGTTGTCTACTGGATATACAGAAGCCTGCTTCTTATCTCTACCTACTCTTTCGAATCTTAATACACCATCAACCTTAGCAAATAATGTATCATCTCCGCCGATACCTACATTCACACCTGGGCGAATTCTAGTACCACGCTGTCTGTAAAGAATATTTCCAGCTTTTACGAATTGTCCGTCTGCTCTCTTAGCGCCTAATCTCTTAGACTCGGAATCACGGCCGTTCTTTGTAGAACCAACTCCCTTTTTATGAGCAAAAAACTGAAGGTTCATATTCAACATGTCTTACACCTCCTTGAAATTAAGAATGATAAACTCATTCCCATAGTCATTTTGTATTCCTTGTAAGCCCAGAACCATGGAACGAAGTAAAAGCAAGGTATCATGTCCCGCCTCTTTCTCCAGTTCAAAATCAATCAGGCCACTTTCTTCTTCGGTATCAATCCGATACACAGAATCTGTAAACGTATCAATTGCATTAATCGTATTAATGACAAGTGCTGAAACACCCGCACATATAATATCGCTTCCAGCATCCGCATATCCGGAATGTCCAAGACATCGAAATCCTGTTATTTGATCATGATTCTGAAAAATCGTTATAGTAATCATATAACAATTCCTATCGATTATCCATTAATCTTTTCAATCTTAACCTGGGTGAACGCCTGTCTGTGACCGTTCTTCTTGTGATAACCGGTTTTTCTCTTGTACTTGTAAACGATTACTTTCTTTGCTCTGCCTTCTTTAATAACAGAAGCCTCAACAGTTGCTCCGGCTACAGTTGGATTTCCAACCTTCATGTCATCTCCGGATACTGCTAATACCTGATCAAAAGTAACCTTCTCACCAGCATCAACTCCAAGCTTTTCAATGGTAATGATATCGCCTTCGGATACTTTGTACTGTTTACCACCTGTTGCTATAATTGCGTACATATGGCACCTCCTATTTATCATTACTCGCCAGTTTCGGTGCCTTTTTATAAAGGACTTAAACCTCACTGTGCGGCATACTAGTGTATAGTATCACAACTCTACTTATTCGTCAACTGTTTTGTCCGAAATATTTTATATCTTTATTTGAGGATTTCCCGCAATGATTTATACACTTTTTTGCGGGTCAGTTCCATCAATCCTAATTTTGTAATATCGATGAAACTGGCTGGAACATGGTCTTTTTTCAGTTCCTGTTTTACGAACTGAATCAAAGCCTCCTGCTGTTCTTTCGATTTCATATTAATAAAATCGATAATGATCATACCGGAGATGTTTCTAAGACGAATCTGACGCAGAATTTCCCTCGCTGCTTCCATATTAATTGCAAAAAGTGTCTCTTCTTTTTTCGACTGGTTTTTGCCACTGTTTACATCAACAACCGTTAACGTTTCCAATGTTTCGATAATAATATTCGCGCCAGAAGCAAGCCAGACCTTTTGTCCAAGAAGTTCATCGAGATTTCCCTGGATATGGTATAACGTAGCCAGACTTACTGCAGAGTCATCATATTTTACCAAAATCCCCTGCTCTTTTAAATTTGGCAGATACTGCCTAATTTCTTCGTAGAGATCCTGTTGATCTGTATATATATGATCAATTTCTGCAAGATCCTGTGTTTTTAGTTTTTCCATATATCCCGGGATATTGCGGTAGATAAGATTTCCGGTTGTTCCATGTCTGCCTGTTGTTTTTATAGTTGCAAAACATTGCTGTACATAAAAGATATCCTGTTTTAATTCTTCTTCCGAAACGTTCTGTGCATTTGTTCGAAACACAAGTCCATAGCCTTCTGCCTCATGATCCTTACAATATACATTTGCAAGTGCAATCATTTCCTGTGCACGTTCCTGCGGGATTTTTTTTGAAACTCCAAGTGTCGTGTTCTCACTGGATAAAAAGCAATAATGTCCATGCAGCACCAGCTTGGTACTGACAACGGCATCCTTTGTTTTCACGGCGTCACGCGTCACCTGAACAAGAAGCTCATCCCCTTCCGAAATCTGTTTCTTTTCGGACTGCTTATGTGCAAAAACAGGAGCGCGCAAATCTTTTAACGGAAGATATCCTTTTTGCCCGTTTGCAATCCGTACAAAAGCAGCCTGAATATTAGGCACTACTTTTTCTACATAACCAACGTAGATATTATTGAGCAGAGTCTCTTCCTCCGGTTCAAAAACCTGCAGATCACAAATCTTCCGGTTCTCATCGAGTAAAATATATGTGATATAATTCTTATGATTTTTTTCAATGCGTGTAATTGCCAGACGATGCATTCTCTATAAAATTTCCTCTCCCATTTCACACAGTGGAATGAATTGTTCCTGTTCATCTTTTGCATATACTTCGATGCGGTGAATCTGAATTGCATTGGCATCATAAGTAAGTCCGCAGCGCTCATAGATGGAAGCAAGCACAAGTTCCGGCTTGATATTATCAACACTTCCAGTCGATACCTGAATGAAAAAAGCCGGTTTGGCATCCACTTCTTCTACGGATAACTGATATACCAATGGTTTTAAATCCACTTCACGCTCACTTTTCTTTGTCTTTTTTATAATTGTAAAGCTATCTTTCGATGTAAATTCACGATCTACAATATCTTTCCATTCCTGCACGCTGTATGAGCTTTCATATTCATCTTTGAATGAGAGACGATAATCAGCAGCAGCTACAATCGACATGGCGGTCTTTGCTTTGTCCGGTAATTTTACATAAGAGGTTACTTCCACACCATCAACCATCGTTTGGTTGAACGCTTCAATACTTTCTTTGGAAGAAAGTGAACTGTTTACCTCTATATCAAAATATTCACCATCGCTTGTAATTCCAACACCAAGCGGAGCTGCAAAAGACATAATCTGATGTGGAGAATATCCTTCGGAATAGCAGATATCAATATTTGCGCGGCGTACTGCTTTCTGAAAATAGCGCATCATATCAAGATGTCCGATAAATTTCATGGCACCCCATTTACGGAATTTAATTCTTATCTTCAAAGCAGACACCTCCTCCAAATTGTTTTGCTCCACATCCGGAACAACGCATACGACAGTTTGGTGTAACCGTTTCGCTGAGTGCCGTCTTCCATTCACGAAGCATGAATGCTTTTGTAACACCTACATCAATAAAATCCCATGGGAAAATTTCGTCTTCACTGCGTACACGTTTGGTATAAAAATCAATATCAATATCACATTTACGGAATGCCTCAAGCCATAAATCATAATTGAAAAAGTCTGACCATGCATCGAAAATTCCACCATGTTCATAAACATAATGAATTGCAGATGATAAACGCCGGTCTCCACGGGCAAGAACTCCTTCTAAAACGGTAACATCCGCTTCATGCCAGTTGTAACGGATACTTTTATGATTGAGCTGTTCCTTTACATGATCATTGACAATCTTCGCACGTCCAAGATAATCTCCAGGATCGAGCATGGATGCCCACTGGAATGGTGTAAATGGTTTCGGAACAAAAAAGGATGTACTGATCGTAATCTGGCATTTACCGTTTCGTTTTTCCTTTGGAACAATATCATAATATAATGCCGCAATCTGATTGGCGAGTTCCGGTATCGCACGCATATCCTCTTCGGTCTCTGTAGGAAGTCCGAGCATAAAATATAACTTTACTTTATTCCAGCCGCCTTCAAACGCCTGTCCTGCACCGCCTAAGATATCTTCCACCGTAAGACCTTTGTTAATTACATTGCGCAGGCGTTGCGAACCAGCTTCCGGCGCAAACGTCAGACTGCTCTTTTTAATGTCCTGTACCTTCTGCATGATATCAAGAGAAAAAGCGTCAATTCTAAGTGAAGGAAGTGAAATATTGATATTCTTTTTATCACATTCATCAATCAGGAAATTGATCAGTTCCTCTAACTGTGAGTAATCGGAAGAACTCAAAGAACTTAAGGAGATCTCCTCATGTCCTGTCGATGCGATCATTTTTTGTGCCAGTTCTTTAAGTCTTTCCACATTTTTCTCACGATTCGGGCGATAGATCATACCAGCCTGACAGAAACGGCACCCACGGATACAACCTCTTTGTATTTCCAAAACAATACGATCCTGTGTTGCTTTAATAAACGGAACAATTGGCTTCTCTGGATAAACAGATCCGGTAAGATCCATATCCACCTGTTTCTTTATCGTTGTTGGAATATCATCGTATTTTGGAGTAAATGCAGCAATCGTGCCATCTTCCTTATAAGACACCTCATACAGCGATGGTACATAAATTCCTTCGATTTTAGCTGCTTCATGCAAAAATTCCTGACGGGAATAGTTGCCTTCCTTCATCTGCTTATACAGATCTAAAAAAGCATCATACTGTGTTTCGCCCTCTCCAATATAAAAACAATCAAAAAAGTCTGCAATCGGCTCCGGATTATAAGTGCATGGTCCGCCCGCTATTATAATTGGATCATCATTTTTCCTTTCTTTGGCATACAGTGGAATCTGTGCCAGATCAAGAATCTGTAAAATGTTCGTATAACACATTTCATACTGAAGTGTCATTGCGACAAAATCAAAATCTTTAATCGGCTCCTGGGACTCCAAACCGAACAACGGAATATTCTGTTCTTTCATAATCTTGTGCAGATCCGGCCATGGAGAATACACACGCTCACACCATGTGTCCTCTCTGCGGTTAAACATATCGTACAAAATCTGGATTCCCAGATGTGACATACCGATCTCGTATACATCAGGAAAACACATCGCAAAACGAATCTGCGATGTGTCTTTAATTACAGAGTTTAACTCATTCCCAATATATCTCGCCGGCTTCTCGATCTGCATCAGAATTTCATCACTCAAAGCTAGTTTTCTCATGATATACCTCAAATCTAAATTTATAATTTTGTGTCGTGCTAACGCTGCGCAAGCTCATTTGCAATCTCTTCCCAGGTAACACCTTTTTCTACCATAAGAATCATGCAATGATATAAGAAGTCCGAAATTTCATATTTGATTTCTTCCGAAACCGGATTCTTAGCTGCAATAATAATTTCTGTCGCCTCTTCCCCTACTTTTTTCAAAATACTGTCGATACCTTTATCAAAAAGCTCTTTTGTATAAGAACCTTCTTTTGGATTCTCGCGGCGTTCTTTGATAACATCGTAAACACATTCCAATACTTTCAAAGGGTTCTTTTCTACGTATTCTTTGCGTACAATATTATTAAAAAAGCAGGAACGGTTTCCTGTATGGCATGCAGCACCTACCTGCGACACTTTCGCAAGAATGGTATCAAAATCACAGTCTGCCGTCAAGGATTTTACATATTGGATATGGCCGGAAGTAAGACCTTTCGTCCAAAGTTCCTGCCGACTGCGGCTGTAATATGTCATCTTTCCAATATGAATTGTCGTATTAAAGGCTTCCTCATTCATATATGCAAGCATAAGCACTTCGTCCGTGCGATAATCCTGAACAATGACCGGAACCATTCCATCTGAATTCAGTTTCAGATCCGACCAGTGCAGATCCGGTGCAAAATTATCCATCTTGATGCCCTCTCCAGACAGCGAAGATTTCAACTTCATGATATCGGTGGTTGAATTATTGATAAAAGTTCCTGCAATACCACGAATTTTTTCGCGCTTCAATAATCGAACAATTTCCTCATAATTATACTCGGATAAATTAACGACATAAGGAACATTTGTCAGATTTTCCAAAGCGTCCAGAATATCTGCATTGAGCACAAGAACCTCGTGGAATGTATCTTCAATACTCTGTTGATTTTTGAAAATAAAATCGACATTATTGACCGAAACCAAAATACGATCTTTGCCAAAACGTTCGCTCGCTTCTTTCGCAAGTCCAACACTTGATGGTTTACTCGCATTGAAGATGACCTGCAGACATCCTGCATAAAGAAGTTTTTTTACATCTTCAAGACGATTGATATTTCCACCTGCGCAAACCTTAATCTCGATATTGCGATTGATATTTTTTATTGTATTAATATTCTTTTCATGCTCATCATCACTGGTGGACAAATCAAAGATAATAATCTTGTCAATTCCACTGTCGTTGTATAGCTGGCAAAGCTGATACACATCATCTACTGGTGTAAAATCGGTCATAGAGCGTACCGCTTTTCCCTCTTTTAAATAGAGCGTTGCGACAATGTTTTTTTGTTCCATTTATTATAAACTTCCTTTCGTGGACAAAATTCCCTGAATACGAGGGTCCATGGTGGTTGCCTCATCCAAAGCGCGGGCAAAAGATTTAAACATTGCTTCCGCCATATGATGATTGTTTCCAGGGCTTAATACTTTAATGTGCAGATTCATACCTGCAGAATAAGATACTGCATAGAAAAACTCTTTTATCATTTCGGTATCCATCTGTCCGATACGTTCTGTTGTAAATTCACCATCAAAAACCAGATACGGACGACCGGACAAATCAACGGCACACAGTACTAGTGATTCATCCATTGGTAAAATACAGCTTCCAAAACGCCGAATACCGCTTTTATCTCCAATTGCTTCGCGGATTGCATTTCCGAGTACAATGCCACTGTCTTCAATGGTATGATGACTGTCTACGATCAAATCGCCATCACAGGATAAATTCAAATCAAAAAATCCATGTTTGGAAAATCCTTCCAGCATATGATCAAAAAAACCTATGCCTGTCTGAATCTGTGATTTACCGGTTCCGTCAATATTTAACGTTACTGCAATATCCGTCTCTTTTGTCTTTCGCTGTAATTTTGCAATTCTATCTGCCATAATCTGATACCCTCTTTATGATATGTATTGAATCTTTTTTGGTCCTATTCAAAACGAACACGAATTGAATTCGCATGTGCGGTAAGTTTTTCGCACTCTGCGAACTGTTCGATATCGGTATGTACCTTCTCTAACGCTTCTCTTGAATATGAGATAATGCTGGATTTCTTAATAAAATCATCTACAGATAATGCAGAGAAGAATTTCGCGGTACCATTTGTCGGAAGGACATGGTTTGGACCTGCAAAATAATCTCCAAGTGGTTCGGAAGAATACTCTCCGATAAAGATTGCACCTGCATTACGAATCTTTGTCATAACATGGAATGGATCCGCTGTGACAATCTCCATATGCTCGGAAGCAATTTCGTTTACAGTTGCAATCGCTTCATCCATAGTATCAGCAACTAAAATATAACCATAATTGTCTAATGATTTCTGAATAATTTCTTTTCTGGAAAGAACTTCTACAAATCCATCTACTTCTTTGGATACTTCTTCTGCAAGCTTTAAACTTGTAGTAATTAAAATAGCAGATGCCATCTCATCATGTTCTGCCTGAGACAATAAATCGGCTGCAACATAACGAGGATTTGCAGTATCATCTGCCAGAACAAGAATTTCACTCGGACCAGCAATGGAATCAATACTTACATAACCAAATACTGCTTTTTTTGCAAGTGCTACATAAATATTTCCTGGTCCAACAATCTTGTCTACCTTTGGAACACTCTCTGTTCCGAATGCCATAGCTGCGATTGCCTGAGCGCCGCCGACTTTATAAATTTCATCAACACCGGCTTCTTTTGCAGCAACCAGCGTGGATGCATATACTTTTCCATCTTTTCCAGGAGGTGTACACATGACAATTCGATCAACACCCGCAACTTTTGCCGGCAATACATTCATAAGTACAGAGGATGGATATACTGCTTTTCCACCAGGTACATATACACCTACCGTTGCCAGTGCAGTTACTTTCTGTCCCAGAATAATGCCATCTTCTGATGTAAACCATGAGTTCTGCATCTGTTTTTCATGATACTTTTTAATATTGACAAGAGATTTACGAATAACAGAAAGCAATGTTTCATCTACCTGCTCATAAGCCTCTTGGATTTCTGCCTCTGTGACCAGAATATTGTCTGCGTTGATATCTGCACCATCAAACTGCTTTGTATAAGAAAAAATTGCCTGATCACGGTTCTTACGAACTTCTTCGATGATTGCATTTACACGGCCCTCAAATTCTCCGTAATTATTTGGGCTTCTTTTTAATAAGTTCTGCAGAATATCATTCTGTGTCTCTGGTGTAAGTTTAAGAATTCTCATAATGTGCCTCCCTGTAGTTTTCTAAATTACCGTCTTTAAATCACGAATCAGTTTGGTGATTCTTTCATTTTCCATTTTCATACTTACCTGGTTCACGACAACACGTGCTGACAATGGACATACTTCTTCCAAAACAGTCAATCCATTTTCCCTTAATGTTGTTCCAGTCTCTACAATATCACAAATCACTTCAGAAAGTCCGACAATTGGAGCAAGTTCGATAGAACCATTTAATTTAATGATTTCCACGGTCTGATGTTTTTTGTTGTAAAAATAATCCTTTGCGATCCGCGGATACTTTGTAGCCACGCGGATCTGTTCATGATGCTGTAACAGATCTCTTGCGCTTTCCGGGCCACAGATACACATTCTGCATTTTCCGAATCCAAGATCTAAAACTTCATATATATTACGTGCCTCTTCTAAAATCGTATCTTTGCCGACAATTCCGATATCTGCGGCTCCATATTCCACATATGTAGGTACATCCGGTCCCTTCGCAAGGAAAAAACGGAGTTTTAACTCCTCATTCACAAAAATCAGCTTTCTTGTATCAGGGTCCTTGATCTCTTCGCATGTAATTCCGATTTTTTCAAATAATTCCAATGTTTTTTTTGCAAGACGTCCTTTTCCCAAAGCAAACGTCAGGTATCTTTTATCTTCCATTATGCGTCTCCATCCATAAATTCCACGTTTGAAATGTGGTTCTTTTGTGCGTAGTTTTCATAATCTTCTCTTGTATGTGCTGTTGCAAAAGGAATCATTGTAACATCATTTCCATCCCCGCGCAATTGCTGCGCACGAGCGATTGCCTGCTGAATCTTTTCTTCCGTAAACACAAGCAATGTCGTATGATCCTCTACAGCAAGCTGAATTTTCTGACGACTAAGTGCAGCCATCAACTGATCCACTACGATACCAAATCCAATAGATGGTGCTTTCTTTCCAAAATAAGTAAGAAGTTTATCATAACGACCACCTTTTACAATTGGCTCACCAGTTCCAAATGTATATCCGGCAAAGATAATACCGGTATAATAATGATACTTGCTGATGATACCAAGTTCAAACGAAATATACTTCTCAATACCATAGAGTTTCAAGTACTCACCTAATTTTTCAAGATCCGCAATTGCAGAAAGAATTACCGGATAATCTGCCGCAAGATCTTTCGCCTCTGCAAGTTCTTCTACCTGTGTTTCAAAACTGCCCAGCATGGTAAATAATTTTTTCAAATTTGCATCTAAATTTAATGTTTCTACAAATTCCTCAACGCCAAAGAAATTCTTGTTATTTAAAAGTTCACGCAACTCTTCCTCTGCCTCTTCTCCTAAACCGGCAGCCTCAATGAGTCCATGGAAAAAGCGGGCATGTCCAACAGAAATCTGAAATTCTTTTAATCCACTGGCACGTAAGGAGTCGACTACCATTGCAAGAATCTCTGCATCTGCACAGACACTTCCATCTCCAATCAGTTCGACACCACATTGTGTTGTTTCTTTTAATCTTCCCTGGTAAGAAGAAGAATTGATAAATGTATTGCCCATATAGCAAAGCTTTACCGGCATATCGTCTTCCGCATAATATTTTGCGGCACTTCTGGCAACGGAAGGTGTAAAATCCGGACGCAGTACAAGCGTATTTCCATCTTTGTCAAAAAACTTGTATAGATCCTTGGAAGGAGTTGTACCGATTTCTTTACTGAAAATATTGAAAAATTCAAAGGTAGGTGTCTGAATATCACGATAACCGTATTTTGTCAAAACCGCATGCAGTCGATCCTGCAACAATAATTTCTGTTTGCATTCTCCATTATAAATATCCCGGACTCCATCCGGTGTATGTAACATTTGATCTGTCATAATTTGTTCCTTTACTGTGTACTTTATTTTGTTAAAGTGTTAACGTGATAATTCGATACCACATAAAAACATTGCTATTATATGGGAAAAACATAGAAATGTCAATCCCTCGACGCAAGGTCCTTTTGCAGTATATTCAAATACGGAACTAATATGCCCGATATTTTCGGAAGAAAATAATCTTCATCCAGTTCCTCATATCGAAAACTTTTCCGTCCGCCCTCTTGGGACCTCTCCCAGTATTTCATAAGTTCTGCAAACCGCAGATAATAGAATTCATCCCGATGTGTAAAAGAAATCAGAATAAAGGCAACGCCTTCCTGTTTCTCAAAAGCCTTCATAAAGGCCACCTGATGTTCATGAATATTTGCGAGTGGAAATGTATCTGTATTACACTCTTTTGCATCAAAGCAAATGGGGATTCCCTGTACCGCTCCAATATAATCGACGGTACTCTTCTGTTCAAAATAAGCTAACGTGATATGCCTTGACGCTTTGTCAATGTTGATTGGCGTAATTGGGGTCGGTATTTTTTGAATGAGTGCAAGATCATGTTCTAAGTATTTTTCATTTGTTCGATTCAGTAAATCTTCAAGTGTCGAGCCTCGAAGGCCTCTTGAATTCCATGTCGGCATATCATTTTCCTCATTCTATATTCTATGTTTATGATATGAGGGTCAAAAGGTATTTTGCCCCTCTTTTAAAAGCCAAGTTTCACAAATATATCCGGAACCGGTGCACAAAAAATTCTACCATCCGGAAATTCCATTCGATATGCATGAAGAAGCTGATGTGTCACTTTATGTTCTTCATAATTTTCCTGATTTACCTTTTTATCCCCGTACTTCATGTCTCCGATGATAGGATGTCCGATTGATGCTAAATGTGCACGAATCTGATGTGTCTTTCCTGTGATCAGATGAATTTCTAACAATGTCTTGCCCGCATTCACCTTCACCGGTTCATATGCAGTCTCAATTCTCGATGAGTCTTCGGTCTGTTTATCCGTTACCGTTACCATATTGTCCTTTTCATTTTTGGTCAAATATCCAATCAGATGCTCGGATTTGTGGACTTCCCCTGCAACAATCGCGCGATAATATTTATGGATGGTACGTTCCCTTAATCCTTCGGAAAGTGTCTGTAGGCCTTTGAGAGACTTGCCCATCAAAAGTAACCCTGTCGTGTTTCGATCCAACCGATTACAAACAGACGGACGAAAAGCTTCAAAATCTTCCAATTGAAGAGAATGCGTGCGAATCAGATATCCAAGCAGGTATTCATTGGCAGATACATCATTTTCCCTTGCTTTCTGGGAAAGCATATTATAAGGTTTATCTGCAATCAGGATATCCTCATCTTCATAAATTACTTTAAGTCCTTTCATCGGTAATTCCTGAAGCATTTCATATTCCTGCTGTAATGCTTTTGCATCCCGCATAAATTTTGTGAGTGTTTCTTCACTGAAAAATACCCGAATGATATCTCCTTTTTTCAGTGATTCTTTCCCTGTAACTTTTTTTCCGTTACAGGTAATATTCTTTTTTCTCATCATCTTATATAAGAATCCTGTTGAAGCATTTGGCAAAAGTTTTTTTAAATACTTATCCAAACGTTGCTGGGCCTCATTCGAACCAATGATAAATTCTCTCATAAAATCCTATGCTTTCCTTATTTATTTCTATTTCTTTTTATGAATATTACGAATGGTTTTCTTTTTTACGGGTTTCTTGTTCTTACCGGCTGCACTGCGACTATCCGCTATATGTTTTCCTTTATAAGTACGATTACTGTTTGCACCTGCTTTTACAGACTCTCCCTTATGTGGATGCCCTCCTGCTTTGGATCCGAACTTTCGCGGACGAATCAGACAATTTTTATCAAATCCGATCAGATCCTGTCTTCCCGCTTTCATAAGAGCCTCATAGACCAGATCATAATTTTTCGGATTGCGATACTGAATCAGTGCACGTTGCATTGCCTTCTCATGTGGATTTGTTGCAACATAAACAGGTTCCATGGTCCTTGGATCCAGCCCGGTATAGTACATACAGGTAGAAATCGTAGATGGTGTCGGATAAAAATCCTGTACCTGTTCCGGCATATAACCCAGATCCCGCAAATATTCTGCAAGTTCAATTGCTTCTTTTAAAGTGGATCCCGGATGAGAAGACATCAGATATGGTACGAGATACTGTTCCTTTCCGAGTTTCTTATTCATCTCTTTGTAAGCCTTTACGAAGCTGTTATAAACTTCTACACTTGGCTTTCCAAGTTTCTGCAAAACGGTATTACTGATATGCTCCGGTGCAACCTTTAACTGTCCGCTTACATGATACTCACACAATTCGCGTAAAAATGTATGATCTCTATCATACATCAGATAATCAAAACGAATACCGGAACGGATAAATACTTTTTTTACCTTAGGAAGTTCGCGCAATTTTCGAAGCAGTTCAATATAATCCTTATGGTCTACTTCAAGGTTCTTACAAGGTGTTGGAAACAAACACTGCTTGGTTGGACAGGCACCTTTTGTCATCTGCTTTTTGCAGGCAGGCGCACGGAAATTCGCAGTCGGACCTCCGACATCATGAATATATCCCTTAAAATCCGGTTCCTGTGTAATTAACTTTGCTTCCTCTATAATCGACTCGTGGCTTCTCGTCTGAATGATTCGTCCCTGATGGAATGTCAATGCGCAAAAACTGCAGCCACCAAAACAGCCACGGTTACTGATCAGGGAAAATTTAATTTCCCGGATGGCCGGTACGCCACCTGCCGCTTCATAGGACGGATGATAATTGCGCATATATGAAAGCGCATATACTTCGTCCATCTCAGTCTGACTCAGTGGCTTGGCCGGTGGATTCTGGACAACATAGGTTGTTCCACCATATGGTTCAAACAAACGCTTGCCGGAAAACGGATCGGTATTGCAATACTGTTTGTAAAAACTCTGTGCAAATGAACGTTTATTTTCTTTTATTTCATCATAATCTGGAAGTTCAATGGCATCATAAATAATGTCACGATTTTTTGTCTTATAGACTGTTCCTTCTATGAAGGTGATATCTTTTACCGCAATCCCGGCATTTAATGCATCCGCAATCTCAATAATGCTTCGTTCTCCCATTCCATAGGAAATGATATCCGCACCGGAATCAAGAAGTATCGAACGTTTCACCTTATTGGACCAGTAATCATAGTGGGCAAGTCTGCGAAGACTCGCCTCGATACCGCCAATAATAATCGGTACCGTCTTATACGTATGGCGAATCAGATTGCAATAAACCACCGTCGCATAATCCGGGCGTTTTCCCATAACACCACCTGGTGTATACGAATCTGAATTTCTTCTCTTTTTGGAAACGGAATAATGGTTTACCATGGAATCCATATTTCCTGCTGACACAAGAAATCCAAGCCTTGGCACACCCAAAATGGAAATAGAACTGTCATCCTTCCAGTCCGGCTGTGAAATAATTCCGACCGAATAACCATGAGCTTCGAGCAAACGCGCAATGATTGCATGTCCGAAGGACGGATGATCTACATAAGCGTCACCACATACATAAACAAAATCCAGCTGTTCAATACCCCGGTCGATCATATCCTGTTTTGAAATTGGTAAATATCCTTCGTACATGTAAAACCTCTCTATCCTTTTTCCTCTTTTAACCGGTTGATTTCTTCCTGTGACAATTTCCGATAAGCGCCTTTTTTCAAATCAGTCAAGGTGAGACTTCCCATGCGAATGCGTTTCAGATAAACAACCTTGCAGCCAACAGCCGCAAACATACGCTTCACCTGATGAAAACGTCCTTCACAGATTGTTAACTCTGCGGCATATTGGGTTGTTTTTTCTTTATCTGACTCTGTAGGCAAAATGTGAAGTTCTGCCGGAAGTGTTTTTTTATCATCTCCGATGTCAACGCCTTCAGCAAACAGGTTAACTGCAGTTTCCGGCACTTTCTGATCAAGAACTGCATAATATGTTTTCGTCACATGATTTGCCGGACTCATCAGATAATGATTAAATGCACCATCATTTGTCAGAAGTAGTAGCCCTTCCGTATCTTTATCTAACCGTCCAACCGGAGATAAATTTCTTTGCAGCTCTTCCGGAAAATAATCCAATACCGTCTTATGCATGGAATCCTGCCGCGCCGTTACACATCCGGCCGGTTTATGAAACAGATAATAAGAATATTTCTCGTAAACAATTTCTTTCCCGGCAACGCTTACTGCATCCGTAGTGTTTACCTTCTGTTCTGGCCGGGTAACAGTCACTCCATCAACCGTAACCTTTTTTGCCTTAATCAATTTCTTAACTTCTGTCCTTGTTCCGACACCTGCTTCTGCAAGAAATTTATCCAACCGAATCATAGCTTCCTCACAATTTTTATTTTGCTTCTTTTAAAAAGGCAACCAGCATATCCCAGACACGTGCAGTTGATGAAATACTCAAGCGCTCCTTTGGTGTATGAATATCAAAAATATCCGGTCCGAATGCTACGCAATCGAGATCTTTTATTTTCTGAGATAATAATCCACATTCCAGTCCTGCATGAATCGTCTCAAATACAGGTTCTGTGTGATAAAGCTCTTCATATACTTTTGCAATCTGCATGCGAAGTTCAGAATCTTTGCGATATTCCCAGGCCGGATAAGCCCCCTCAATCTCTGTCTCGCCACCAACCATCTCAACAACGGTATCTACACGCTCACACAACTCTGTCTTGCGTGTTCCGACACTGCTTCGGACAGATGATACAGTATGCAGATGATCCTCGAAAAGTTCCATAATTCCTAAATTCAAAGAAGTTTCTACCAGACCATGCATAACCTGACTCATATTCTGGATGCCGTTTGGCACTGTACGAAGATAGAAAATTACACGATTAACAGAACCAAAATCCAGGATCTGTTCTTCTGCTTCTCCCTCCTCGGTCAAAACAACAGTTACTGCCGGATCCGAACTCATAAACTCATTTTTCAGGATACCGTCCATTTCATTTACATACTCTTTTACAGCACCAACCTTCTCAGCAGGTACCAGAATGTCACTTATACATTCTCTTGGAATTGCATTATCTTTAAGTCCTCCTGCAAGCGAAATGATTCCAAATGGTGTACGGTCAAAAATCCCTTTCAACACTCTTCCCATGATAACATTTGCATTTCCGTGTTCTTTGTCAATCTCTGCTCCAGAATGTCCGCCTTCCAAACCTGTAATTTTCAGATTAAATTTTTGTCCCTTTTGCAAAGTTCTCTGTACCGGAATATTTGAATGTAATGACATACCTCCAGCACATCCAGTAAGAAAATGTCCTTCTTCTTCACTGTCTATATTCAGCATTTTATGTCCGGTAATCATAGAAAGATCGATATCTGCTGCTCCAAGCATTCCAATCTCCTCATCAACTGTGATAATCACTTCAAGCTTTGGATGCGCGATTTCTTTGGATTCCAAAATTGCAAGCGCATATGCTACGGCAATACCATCATCCCCGCCAAGTGTTGTTCCGTTTGCTTTCACGAAATCACCATCTATAAAAATATCAAGACTATCTTTTGTAAAATCAATGTTGCAACCGTTTTCCTTTTCACAGACCATATCCATATGACCCTGAATAATAATTGTGTCTGCGTTTTCATATCCCGCAGTAGCTTCTTTTACAATAATCACATTGTTTGATTCATCCTGATAATATTTCAGTTCATGTTCCTTTGCAAAAGAAACCAGATAATCGCTGATCTGCTTTGTATTTCTAGATCCATGTGGAATCTCTGTAAGTTTTTCAAAGTAATAAAAAACACGTTCTGGATATAAATTTTCTAATTTCATCATAGTTACCTCCTAAATGTCATAAATTATAGTATGAAAAAATTAAGTTGTATCTCTCTACTTATTATTATGATTTTATACTTTCTTATTTATCCTCAAAATGCTCTCATGGCATCCCGCAGGGGACTTACACTGTGGTTTGAACAAATTCTTCCAACCCTGCTCCCTTTTTCTGTTATTTCTTATATTGTTCTACATTCCAATTTATTTTCGCATCCTGCTCACGAAAAAAAACATAGTTTTCTTCGCATTCAACCAGAAGAATGGTATGTCATTTTCTGCGGGTTTCTCTTCGGTTTTCCAATTGGGAGCAAGCTTTCCGCAGATTTATATGAACATCATCGAATCGTCAAAAAAAGAGCGCAGATCCTTGCATGCTTTACCAACAATCTCAGCCCGGTGTTCGTTACTTCGGTCCTCGTCAATCAGCTGCACTTTTCTTCAGTTGTTCCATTTTTCCTGTTGTTGTATGGCATACCTCTTTGCATATGCCTTGCTTTATTGTCCTTTATAAAACCAGAACGCTTTGTACATGAAAAAAAAGCATCAAGATTTCAATTGAATATGCAAATCGTTGACGCCGGTATCATAAACGGATTCGAAACATTAATAAAAATATGTGGTTATATTATGATGTTTTCGATTTTTGCTGAAATCGCACAAAGCATTCCTTACGGAAGTTCCTTTCCAAAGCTCGTCCTTACCGGTTGTCTGGAAGTAACGAATGGAATCTCTGCGCTCAGCCAATTTTCCTGTAATCATTTTCAAAAATATCTGTTGACGGTACTATTTCTGGCTTTGAACGGAATATCCGGTCTGTTCCAGACAGCTTCTTTGCTTAGCGTAAGTAACCTATCAATAAAGCAATATTTGAAAATGAAACTTTTGCTTATCGCCGCCATCATGGCGATTGCCCCCTTACTATTCCTCAGGCTCATCATCTGAAAGAGAAATATTAGTGATTTCTGGTTCTTCAGTTGCTTTTGATACCTCCGGTATAGTATTCTCAGTCTCAGATTTTCCCTTATCCTGTTCGCTTTGTTCTTCATCCGCCGGGAATAATTGCAAACGATTCTGTGTCACAACATCAAGAAATCCTTGTAATGAGCTGACCAGGCTTTCTGTACGGGCCTTTGACGTTTCAATAGAATTTGTTAATACATCTTCTATACTGCGCAGCTGATCATCGGCATATCCCATTGCGCCCATACGAATTTCGTTTGCTTCATTTGTGGCATTGTCAAGAATTTCCTGGGCCTGCTTTGTCGCAATCATAACAACTTCGTTCGCCTGCGCATAGGCCTGTTGCATAATCTGATGCTCACTAACGAGCTCTGTTGTCTGCACTTGTGCCTGTGCAATAATCTGATCAGCTTTCGCCTGTGCATCTGCAAGAATTGCCTCTTTATTGCTGATAATTTTTTGATACCGTTTAATTTCTTCCGGAGTCTTTGCACGCAATTCTCCGATTAATTCTTCAAGTTCTTCTTTATTTACAATAATTTTTGTGTTTGATAATGGCTGAAACTTACATCCATCAATATATTCTTCAATTTCTTCGATAATCTGTTCCATCTTGCTGCTCATAATTAAAAATCTCCTTTTTTAATCTGGTATTTTTCATATATTCTATCAATGAAACACTCCGGAACGAAGTTCGAAATATCTCCACCGTAGGAAGCAAATTCCTTTACAATTGTCGAACTCAAATAGGAATATCTAAGATCTGTTGTCAGGAAGATCGTTTCAATCTTAGAATCCTGTACATGATTTGCCTGTGCGATCTGTAACTCATATTCAAAATCAGTAACAGCCCGCAATCCACGAACAATGATTGTAGCATCAATTTCGTTCATAAAATCAACCAGCAAACCATCAAAAGATGCCACTTTTACATTCGGCATGTCCTTCGTCATCTCTTTAATCATACTAACACGTTCTTCTAAAGAAAACAACGAGTTTTTTGCACTGTTATTCAGGACTCCAACGATCAGTTCATCTACAATCTGAGCCGACCGTGTAATGATATCCATATGTCCAAATGTTACGGGATCAAAACTTCCCGGATAGATTGCCCTTTTCATAATACTATGTCAAATCTCCTATCTCTTTTGTATGAATACATGCATATTCGTTTTATATTTTTTAAACTTCAAAACATTGAAACCGAGTTCATCTAAATAGGAAAAATCCGTATCCAGAGATGCCTCGACAATAATCTTTGTATCCGGTTTAAGTATGTCTGACTTTGAAAGGAAGCGTAAAACATCTTCTTCCAGTCCCTGGCGATAAGGAGGATCCATAAAAATAATATCAAATGTATATTTTCCTTCGAGATTATGAAGTCCGCTGATCACATCTGTCGTAAGAAGTTTTGAAACTTTATCAAATTTTGTAAATATAATGTTATCTTCAATACACTTTGCCGCTTTACGGTTATTTTCTATAAAAACGCTGTATGCAGCACCACGGCTCAAAGCTTCTAATCCGATTTGTCCACTGCCGGCAAACAGATCCAGAAAATAACATCCCGGCACATCAATCTGCAGCATATTAAATAATGTCTCTTTAATTTTGTCGCTTGTAGGGCGGGTATTCATACCCTCAATGGTCTTCAACGGAAGACTTCTTGCTGTACCAGCTATAATTCTCATACTTTTTTCTCCATTTCACAGCCTTTTTCAAATGTCTGAATACATTCTTTCAAATAAGCAAGTGCAAATTCAGCAGCCTGCTGTCTCACCTGTGCACGATTTCCTTCAAAATGCCTGCACACAGTGTATGTCCTGTTTTTAACAAAACAACCAAAGCAGACGGTTCCAACCGGTGTCCGTTTTGTTCCTCCGTCCGGCCCCGCAACTCCTGTCGTAGCAATTGCAGTATCGGCATCTGCAGTTCTTGCTGCGCCCTCGGCCATTTTTGCTGCAGTCTCTTCACTTACCACGCCATACTGCTCAATCACTTCTTTTGGTACACCAAGGATTCTTTCCTTTGCTTCCGGTGCGTAAGTTACATAGCCTTCCTTAAAGAAAGCAGAAATTCCTGCAATGTCCACCAGTCCGGAAGCCACCAGCCCGCCCGTACAGCTTTCTGCCGTCGTAACTGTCATCTGATATTTATTTAGTAAATCATATACTGTCATATTACTTTTGATCCTTCAGCACATCTTTATTTTTTGCAATATAGTCAATCAGCGAAATAACAGTAAGTGCAAGTGATACATAAATCAATGCAGTTCCAAGTATTGTAAATACTTTATTCGGAATATTTAAAATAAGAACAATTACCGTCAGCATCTGGAAAGCAGTCTTGAATTTACCCCAGTAACTTGCAGCGATAACCACACCATTATCCGATGCTACAAGTCGAAATCCGCTGATAATAAACTCACGTGCAATGATAATGATTACAACCCACGCCGGAATCAGTTCCAGCTGAATCAGGCAGATCAATGCAGAGCATACAAGAAGTTTATCTGCGAGGGGATCCATAAATTTTCCGAAATTCGTGACAAGATTATATTTTCTGGCGATTTTTCCATCAAGAAAATCCGTAATACTTGCCACAATAAAAATTGCAACTGCAATATAGTTTCCATATCCCTCAAAATATGGAGCTAATAAAAAGAATACAAAAAATGGAATCAATACAACGCGAAAAAGCGTCAGTTTATTTGGTAAATTCATATTATTTCTCCTATCAGATCATATTCATAAGCACCGGTAACACGAACTTTTACAATGTCGCCGGTCATAAGTTCTTCATCCGTATTAATAAAAATATAGCCGTCTACATTTGGTGCATCACGGTAAGTGCGTCCTACATATGCATTTTCATCTGCAACTTTCCCTTCAATAAATGCATAGAGTTCTGTTCCTTTCATGGAATCATTTTTATCAAAAATCACTTCTTCCTGAAGTTCCATGACATCTGCCTGCCAGTCAGCCTTCTGTTCTTCATCAATCTGATCCGGCATTTCCGCAGCAGGAGTTCCTTCTTCAGCAGAATAAGTAAATGCGCCAAGACGGTCAAATTCCATATCATTTACAAATTGCATCAGTTCCTCATGCATCTGCTGGGTCTCGCCCGGAAAACCACAAATCAGAGTGGTTCGCAAAGTGATATCCGGAATCCGTTCCCGCAAATGATCAATTCTTGCAGTCAGTTCCTTTTTATTTGTTTTGCGTCCCATGCGTTGCAAAATACTGTCGTTGCAATGTTGAATCGGCATATCCAGATAATGGCACACTTTCTTGTCGCGAATCATTGCATTGATCAGTTCCTCATAAATTTCTTCCGGATAGCAATACATAATACGAATCCAGAACAATCCTGGAATCTCATTCAACGCATCCAACAGCTTGTGCAGACTTTTTTCTCCATACAGATCTACTCCATATAATGTAGTCTCCTGTGCAACAAGAATCAGTTCTTTTACCCCACCGGCAACCAGTTCCTTTGCAGATGTAACCAATTCTTCCAATGGCACACTGCGATAACGTCCACGAACCGACGGAATCACGCAATACGTACAATTTTTGTTGCATCCCTCTGCAATTTTTAAATAAGCAAAATGTCCGCCTGTCGTAATCGTACGTTTTGTATTCACATGCGGAAGTCCTGTCAATGTGTGGAAATTCTCATAGAATTTGTCATCTAAAGTTTCTTCAACAGCCTCCCAGATAGAATCATAAGAATTCGTTCCAAGGATAGCATCCACTTCCGGGATTTCCTTTTTTACTTCTTCCTGATAACGTTGTGTCAGACAGCCCGTAACAATTAGAGAGCGGCATTTGCCCGTCTTCTTCTGTTGTGCCATCTCAAGGATTGTGTTAATACTTTCTTCTTTTGCGTCACCAATAAAACAGCAACTATTAACAATTATGATGTCCGCTGCTGTCTCATCATCCGTCAATTCAATGCCATGATTCGTCAACATGCCTATCATGTATTCAGAATCTACAAGGTTTTTATCACACCCAAGTGAAATAAATAATAATTTCATAGTACCTCTCACTTGAAAAAGGGAATGACCATTGTCACTCCCCTCTTACTTTCTTTTTAATTATTTTCTTCGTCCTCAGACTGGATTTTAACTGCACCGCGATATAATTCTTCTACAGCAATAGAAAGCGGTTTATTACATTTTGGATTATCAATCAGTGGTTCTGCACCAGCAATGATCTGTCTTGCACGCTTAGCAGTAGCAAGAACGATGGAATAACGGCTGTTTACTACTGGCTCCTCACCGATTTCTACACCGTCGTTAACAACTTTCATTAATTCTACGTATGATGGATGTATCATATTCATTCTCCTTTCGAAAAGCCTGAAAGCTCTTCTCTCATTTTATTAATAAAATCTATATTAGCAGATACACGATGTGCGCGATTGTTTTCCTTATTTCCAGACCTCTCATCACAGATAAGACGATCAATCAGGGAAATGCCATTCTCAATCGTATCGTTTATCACTAAATAATCATATTTTTCCATTCCCATGGATTCCTCACATGCGCGGGATAGCCGTGCTGCAATCACTTCCGGGGTCTCTGTACCACGTCCTACAAGACGATTTTTTAATTCGTTGGCATTTGGTGCTGTCACAAACATTAAAACCGTATCCGGAAATTTTTCTTTGATTTTTAAAGCGCCCTGTATCTCGATTTCAAGGATTACATTTTTGCCAAGATCTAACTGTTGCTGCACATATTCCTTTGGAGTTCCATAATAATTTCCAACATACTGTGCATACTCAATCAGCGCATCTTCCGCTATCATCTGTTCAAATTTATCTTTAGTGACAAAGAAATAATCCACCCCGTCCATTTCGCCCGGTCTCGGATTTCTTGTCGTCGCCGACACAGACAACGCATACGAATCACCGTATTCCTTCATCAAAGCCTTCATAAGAGTTCCTTTTCCGGCTCCGGAAAAGCCGGAAATAACAACTAACTTGCCTTTGTTTTCCATCTGTAACTTCCTCTATTCAATATTTTGAATCTGTTCCCGCACTTTTTCAATGCTGGTTTTTAAATTGATTCCTGTATCTGAAATTTCTATATTGTTTGCCTTGGAAAGAATCGTGTTTGCTTCACGGTTCATCTCCTGTGCGATAAAATCAAGCTTGCGCCCGATTGAACCACCTTCCAGCAAAGTGTCTTTTGTTGTATTGATATGGCTCCGCAAACGCACGGTTTCTTCGTCTACACAAACCTTATCCGCATAAATAGTAACTTCGGTTGCGATGCGTCCATCGTCCATCTGTCGATCTCCAAGGATCTCTTTAATTTTATCCTCAAGCCTTTTGCGATATTCTTCCATAATCTGTGGAGAACGTTTCTCAATAAAATCGACATAAGAAATCATATGATCCAGCTTGTCTATGAGATCAACTTTCAGACTTTCGCCCTCTTTGATACGGCTTGCCACAAACTGCTCGCATGCACCGCGCAAGGCACGTTCCAGTCCATCCCACAATTCCTTTTCGTCCACATCCTGTTCTTCCATAACCAGAACATCCGGATATCGCGACAGATTGCTGACCCTGATATCATTTTCAAGGCCAAATTCTTCGGCCATTCTGTTTAAATAATCCAGATACTGTGCAGCCAGAGCTGAATTATACTTTAACGCATAATTATCTTCCGTATAATCTTCATACGTGATATAGACATCTACTTTACCACGTTCAATATACTCTTTCAACAGTGCACGAATCGAACTCTCGAAAAAATTCAGTTTTTTCGGCATCTTAATATTAACATCAAGATAGCGATGATTTACGGATTTAAGTTCGACGGTAAATTTACGTTTTTCATCTGTAAATTCACATCTTCCAAATCCGGTCATACTTTTGATCATTGGCTTTCTCCTGTAAAAATGCATAGTTTATGCATAGATAAATGTATTATAATGCTATTTTTCTGATTCGTCAAATATTCATTGGATTTTTCTTTATTTTCATACTATAATATAAACAATCGCTATAAATTACAATAGGAGGCAACTATGGCTTTTGACGGAATCGTTATATCTGGTCTCGTTCACGAACTGAACCAGACAATATTAAATGCAAAAATCAGCAAGATTGCACAGCCGGAAAATGACGAACTGCTCTTAACCTGTAAAGGTTCCAATGGACAGTTCCGGGTAGCCATTTCCGCAAGTGCATCTCTTCCATTTTTATATTTAACAAGTGAAAACAAACCAAGTCCGCTTACCGCTCCAACTTTTTGCATGGTACTGCGCAAACATGTGGCTAACGGACGCATCACTCGTATTTATCAGCCACATATGGAACGTATCATCAATATGGAAATTGAGCATCTGAACGAAATGGGTGACTTATGCCATAAGACTTTAATTGTTGAATTAATGGGAAAATATTCCAATATTATTTTCTGTGATGAAGATGGCACCATCATCGACAGCATCAAACGAATTTCTTCCGCTGTCAGTTCCGTACGTGAAGTTTTACCTGGAAAACCATATTTTATTCCGGGTACACAGGACAACAAATTCAACCCGTTAACCATGGATGCAGCACAGATTCACGATGCGATTGCAGGGAAACCACTGACTGTCATGAAGGCAATCTATTCTACTTTTACAGGTGTAAGCCCATTGATTGCATCTGAAATCGCATATCGTGCAGGGCTCGACGGAGAACAGCCGCTGGCATCCTACTCAGAAGATCAGATTTTGCATCTTTGCAATCATATTGCATGGTTCTTTGATGAAATCCGTAACAAACACTATCATCCGGTAATCGTTCGTAAAGGCCGGGAACCGATTGAATTTTCCGCCGTTGAACTTACTTTATATCAGGATTATGAAACCGAATCTTTTGACAGTATTTCCCGTGTTCTGGAAGTTTATTATGCTGAAAAAAATATATACAGCCGCATACGACAGAAATCTGCAGATCTGCGCCGCATTGTCACAACAGCACTTGAACGTAATCAGAAAAAGTATCAGTTACAACAAAAACAGTTAAAAGACTCTGAAAAAAGGGAAAAATATAAATTGTATGGTGAGTTAATCAATGTATACGGATACAATCTTGAAGAAGGTGCAAAGGAACTTCTTGCCCCGAATTTCTATGATAACAATAAGGAAATCCGCATTCCGTTGGATCCTACTCTCTCACCGCAGGAAAATTCACAAAAGTTTTTTGACCGTTATGGAAAATTAAAGCGAACTGCAGAAGCTCTTGATAAACTTCTTCAGGAAACCAAAGCCGAAATCGACCATCTTGAATCGATCCAGAACTCTTTGGATATCGCCCTCTCCGCAGACGATCTTGTACAGATTAAGCAGGAATTGACAGAATATGGATTTATCAAAAAAAATCGTAGCGGAAAAAAAGAAAAAATCAAAAGCAAACCGTTTCATTATCTCTCTTCGGATGGATATGATATCTATGTTGGGAAAAACAATTATCAGAACGATGAACTCACCTTCAAATTTGCTACCGGCAATGACTGGTGGTTCCACGCAAAAGGAATGCCTGGTTCTCATGTTATCGTAAAATCAAAAGGAGAAGAAATGCCGGATCGTGTATTCGAAGAGGCCGGAATGCTTGCCGGCTTTTATTCCAAAGGGCGAGACAGCGACAAAATAGAAATTGATTATTTGCAAAAAAAGAATGTAAAAAAGCCTGCCGGAAGTGCTCCGGGATTTGTTGTGTATTATACGAATTACTCACTGACAATTCATCCGGATATCAGTCATCTGAAGCTTATTGAGTAAAAATTTTTATTTTTCCAAGCTTTGTAAAAGGCACCCAAACTTACCAGCATATGTCCTTTTCCTCTGCACATACTACCAATGTACCACAAAAGTACACACGCAAAGGAGGAAAACATCATGGCAAACAGAAGTACAAAAAAATCATTAGAACGTTTTAAGTATGAAGTTGCTGATGAACTTGGAGTTCCACTTAGCAACGGATACAACGGAAACCTGACCGCAAAACAGAATGGTTCTGTCGGCGGATATATGGTCAAAAAAATGATTGAAGCACAAGAACGGCAGATGGCCGAAAAAAACGGTCAGTAAGCAGGCAATGTACAAAAGAAAAATTCATGTCTTTTCGGGCACCCATAACGGGTGCCCCTTTGTATGTTCTATAAATTCATCTTTCCAATCTGTTCTTCCATAAAACGTTTCATACGCAAACGAAGTAATTTATGTTCTTCCAGTTCCAGATTTGGATCCTTGTTCAATATTTCCGCCACTGCCTCAGAAGCCTGTTTCAATTCCGACGCATCCTGATAAATATCTGCAAGCTCAAACGCAAAATCCCCGCTTTGACGAATACCAAAAAAATCTCCCGGTCCACGTAGCTTCAAATCTTCACTGGCAATAAAAAATCCGTCATTTGATTTATTTAGAATTTCCAATCGTCTCTTTGCGTTTTTAGAAGAAGACGCATTCACCATAATGCAATAAGACTGTGCATCGCCTCTTCCCACACGACCTCGCAGCTGATGCAATTGGGCAAGTCCGAATCGATCTGCATTTTCAATCAACATAACGGTCGCATTCGGCACATTCACTCCAACTTCCACAACCGTCGTAGAAACAAGGATCTGAATTTCATTTTTTGCAAATTGCTCCATAACAGCATTCTTTTTATCGTTTTTCATTTTTCCATGCAGGACACCGATTTTGACATCATCGGAGAACTGTCCCGCAAGCTGTCTGGCATAATCTGTTACATTTTCTCCCTCCATAGATTCACTCGCTTCTACAAGAGGGCAGATAATGTACGCCTGATGTCCAAGCTTAATCTGCTCTGCAATAAATTCGTAGGCTTTCGGCCGATATCCGGTATTTACCACACAATTTTTTATTGGCAAACGTTTTGCCGGCACTTCATCAATCACAGAAATATCCATATCGCCATAAATAATAATTGCAAGCGTCCGTGGAATCGGTGTCGCCGACATCACCAGAATGTGGGGATGATTTCCTTTGTCTGCAAACACATCTCTTTGTTTTACACCAAACCGGTGCTGCTCGTCTGTAATTACAAGTGCAAGATTGGTAAAAACTGCCTTTTCCTGTATCAAGGCATGGGTGCCAATAATCATGGCATTGGGCATTTGCTCCAGTTTCTCATATGCCAGACGTTTTTCTTTCGTCGTCATTGAACCTGTCAGGAGCACGACCGGATACTCCAGATGAAAATTCTCGCACCATGAGCAAAAAGTTTCATAATGCTGTCTTGCAAGGACTTCTGTCGGCGCCATAATTGCAGACTGATACCCGCTCTCTGCCGCCCAGGCCATTGCAAGAAATGCTATAACCGTCTTGCCGGAACCCACATCGCCCTGTATCAGGCGCTGCATTACATATGGTCCTTGTATATTCGCCACAATCTCCTCAAGCGTCCGTTTCTGTGCACCAGTCAGATCATACGGAAGCTGTTTCATCAGATTCCATATAAATTGATCATCTTTAAAATCAAATGCATTCTCTTCACGATTTTTCCGCTCTTTCTGATATTGCATACCCAGAATGAAATCAAAAAATTCATCAAAGACCAGTCTTCGTCTTGCTTCAATCAGTGAATCCATCTCATCTGGAAAATGTATTTCTTTAATTGCATAATTATATTCGCACAGTTGGTACTGATGACGGATTTCTTTCGGAATATAATCCAAAAGCAATGCCTCATCATCAAGCGCCTGTCGAATCGTCTTGGTCATCAGATTATTTGTAATACCAGTTGTCAAAGTATAGACCGGCAGCAGCCGACCTTCCATCCCCTGATATGCTTCCGGTGTATAAATTACCGGCTGTTCCATCACATATTTTCCATCACGGACGCTCACTTTGCCATAAAACACATAATAATGATTTCTCTGTAAATTATTTTTTATATATGGCATGCGATACCAGATCAACTGCATCTTGTGTCCACTGTCTCCAATAGTAAGCAGTGTAATCTGCATTCGGCGTCCATTTTTCACAACAGGGGCTGTCTGTATTTTTGCTGCAATCGCATGGCGTTCTTCCGTGAGTGAAAAAATCTCATTGATCGGCTGGGCCGATGGGTATTTTATATAAGTCCGGGGAAAACGAAGGAGTATATCACCAACGGTGTATACTCCCATCTTTGCAAATGAATCTTTTGTCTTTTCACCAATCCCCTTAATCGCAGTAATCGCTGAATTTTGATCCATATTAATAATCCTATTCTTATTCTACAGAAATTACATAGTAGTAAATCGGCTGACCTCCATTGTTGATCTCAACCTCAACATCCGGATACTTTGCGCCAATGACAGCACCGATTGCTTCTGCATCTTTCTCGTTAGACTCTGTACCATAATAAATGCTTACAATAGCAGAATCCTCGTCTACCATCGCATCAATCATTTCAAGCGTTGTCGCTTTCAAATCAGTTCCTACCGAAAGAATTTCCTTATCACCAATTCCCATGAAATCATTCTGCTTAATTACTTTTCCGTCGATTTCCGTATCGCGGACAGCATAAGTAACCTGACCGGTCTTTACATTGTCAATCTCAGAAAGCATTGTCTCTTTGTTTTCCTCAGCAGAGTAATCTGGAATATAATTTACCATAGCCACAATACCCTGCGGAATTGTTTTGGTAGGAAGAACAATAATCTCCTTATCTTCCACAAGGCTCGCTGCCTGATTTGCTGCCATAATAATATTTTTATTATTTGGAAGAATAAAAATGTGATCCGCATTCACATGATCAATTGCGCTCAGCATATCTTCCGTACTCGGGTTCATCGTCTGTCCGCCCTCGATAATATAATCGACACCAAGTCCGCGGAAAATCTCGTTCATTCCTTCTCCGATTGACACAGAGATAAATCCCATGTCTTTGCGTGGCTCGTCTGCTTTTGGCGCAACTTTCTCCTCTTCTTTCTGTTTCTCAGCATCTTTGATCAGTTTTTCCTGATGTTCCTCACGCATATTGTCAATCTTAATCTTGCTCAAAGAACCATGTGTTAAAGCCTTTTGAATTGCAAGACCCGGATCGTTGGTATGTACGTGAGTCTTTACGATCTCATCGTCCGCAACAACCACGATAGAATCACCAATTGATTCCAGATAAGCCTTATACTCATGTTCTTCCTGCTCAGATAACGGGCGATTCAGTACAATGATAAATTCCGTACAATATCCAAACTTGATTTCTTTTTCTGTCTCAGCTGAAATCTTTACCACACCTGATCCGTTTCCGGCATCTTCGATTTCGTAATCAACTTCTTTGCCAAGAAGTGCATCGTATGCACCTTTGAGCACCTGCATAAGTCCCTGTCCGCCGGAATCTACAACACCAGCCTGTTTGAGTACTGGAAGCATCTCCGGTGTCTGGCTCAGTACATAATCTGCATGCTTGATAATTTCATCACAGAAGTAAACAAGATCATCTGTCTCTTCTGCCAGCTCCAAAGCTTTATCTGCTGCTCCTTTTGCAACAGTAAGAATAGTTCCTTCCTTCGGCTTCATAACTGCCTTATATGCAGTCTCTACCGCTTTCTGGAAAGCGTCACATAAAACAGTCACATCCACTTCGTCATATCCGGCAATCACCTTGCAGAAGCCACGAAACAGCTGGGATAAAATAACGCCCGAATTGCCTCTTGCACCACGAAGAGAACCAGAAGAAATCGCCTTAGAAAGCTCCTTCATAGAAGGGTTTGTCAGATTGCTTACCTCTCTTGCCGCAGACATAATGGTCATAGACATATTTGTTCCGGTATCACCATCTGGAACCGGGAAAACATTCAGTTCGTTGATCCATTCTTTTTTTGCGTCCAGATTTTTTGCTCCTGCCAGGAACATTTTGGACAGTATCTCAGTATTAATGCTTGTGATTTCCAATTTTGTATCCTCCCTAATCAATTACGCGAACGCCTTCGACGTAGATATTGATCTTATTGATTTTCATACCGGTAAATGACTCTACCTTATATTTAACGGTCTCAATCAGGTTATCGGAAACCGTAGCAATACTAACACCATATGCAATGATCACATGAAAATCGATGGTAATCTGGTTCTCATCTTCGATCAACACACTGATTCCGTGTGTAAGATAATCACGCTTCAAAAGTTTTACCAGTCCGTCTTTCATATTAACGGCTGCCATACCTACAATTCCAAAGCATTCTACTGCGACAGAACCTGCATAGGTAGCGATGACATCTTCATCAATTAAAATTTTCCCATATTGGGTGTCCATCTGTCCCTTCATATACATACCTCCAAATACGTATCTTTATTTAGGTATCAAAACATGAACGAATCTGTTCATGGCTTTCATCCATAATACACCATGTATTATAACCATTTTTGAGCCAATTGTAAATATATTTCATTTTTTTATAATTTTTCCTTGCATTTAAAAAGCGAATCTGATAGAATACATTTGTTGTGAACTTGAAAAAGACAAGTTTAATGAAATGCAAGGAGGTGCAATACCATGGCAAAATGTGCAGTTTGTGAAAAAGGCGTACATTACGGAAATAATGTCAGCCATTCTCATAGAAGATCCAACAAAGTATGGAAATCAAACATCAAACGTGTGAGCTGTAAAGTTAACGGAGTACCACAGAAATTATATGTTTGTGCTTCCTGCCTTAGATCTGGTAAAGTTGAGAGAGCTTAGTAAGCTGTTTAAGGACCATCGCAATGCGATGGTTCTTTTTTTATCTTATTATCAAAACTGCATGTTCCCACTCACAAAGCAAAAAAGATCCTCTCTTACCTGCAGGAAAATAATAGATAGGAAAGCAAAAGGCTTCCCGCAATCAGAAGGATTCCTATGCACCCTCCTCCTATGATATACATAAGCAGCATTCCCATGGCAAACCAGAACAATGTATATCCCCAGATTCGTTTCATTTTTCCCACCAAAAAAAGCATATATTATTTATAATATATGCCTCTTTTGTAAAAATACTATATGATTATATTATTTTTCTTCATTTTCTGCGTCATCTGCCGCATCTACAATATCATCAAAAGTCAGATCTTCATTTCCTTTTCCCGAAGTAAATTTATTAACAATATCCGGAACCATATCCAAAATTTTTGTCATACCATCCTGATTTTTGATATTCACAAGTTTTGTCTGTCCGTTCTGAATAACAAGCACAGCACTTGGATTAATTTTTCCACCCATACCACCGGCACCGTTATTTTTCTTTTCCTGCGAAAAAGCACCAGCCGCGACACCGAATGATACATCCACCAGTGGTAAGATTATGGTATCTCCGATGTGAATCGCATCTCCAACAACGGTCTTTGTAGTAATAAAACTGTCCATTCCTTTAAATAATGATTCTACTGTATTGTTAAAGCTGTTATCTGCCATAGAAAAATCCTCCTATCCTTCTCTCTTTTCCATTTTTAACTATATTATTTGAAAATCGATGTAACTTTATTATATAATCTTTTACAATTCTTATCAAGAATTATCGAACAAGCAAGCTTTATAAGGCTTATCCCCAAAACACGCCCACGCACATCAAACTCCGCATCCGCATAAAATGCATCCGCAGTAAAATCCGGAACAATGTTCCACCCATTCCGATATCCGATTGGAAACATTGCAATCACACCAAGTAACTGCCCTGTCGTATCGGGTGAACCAGTGGAATATTTCAATTGTAATCGGAACTTTTTGGGATGAAGCACACGAAAAAGCTTTACTGCCGACTGTTTTAATTTTGTAAATGCCAGTTTATTCTGCGGATCCATATACAGTTTTTTTATTTTTGCAGCCGTTTCTTTGATATTCGAAAGAGCTCTTTTCATCTTTTTACAGATATCTTTCATTTTTTCCCATAACCTTTTCGCTTTTTGACTTATGGAAATTTTCTTTTCCGGTGATTTAGAGGATACACCCGATGATTTCGTCTCTATTGCATCTTCTGTATCTTCAAATTGTCCAGAGGCATCATTCTCTTTCTCTGTTTTCTCGCCAAATGCATCTGTTTCTGCCTCTTTCTCGACCCGAGAAAGTTTTTTGCGAAATCCAAAAATCCGCAGATGCATCTGCTGTGTATCTGTAATATCCATCCGGAACTGAAAAATACACATCAGCCAGGCAACCCGAATCGAAAAATCCGGCTTCTCATGGTAGCTTCCCCAAATCCGATAACGGAACGGACAAAATAGCACAAGAAGAATTCCAAGTACTACGGTTCCCAGCAACGCTGCCAATATAATTCCAATGATCTTAAGAATCAGGAGTACGACCGTCATGCCATCCGCCTCCGTTCTTCTTTCAGATATTTCCAGACATCCACATCTCCCGTATTCTGGTATGTTTCATCTATGATTGTCCGGACAAGTTCAAGTGCATCTTCATAGCCCTTTGCAAGTCCTATAATTTTCATCTGTTTCTTCGGATAAGATTTCTGCATCAGTTCCCAGGCCGGAATAATATCTAAAAGATTCTGGCTGTTGCTCGCAAATGCAATGACATATACCGAAATCGTTCCTGCATTATGGTTGATCTTCCACTTTATTCGATTGGCTTTATCCCCGATAGAATTGCTGACGTAAAGGTTACGATACCACTTCATGCATGTCCTTCCTGCTACTTAATAATATTTGTGTGTTCCCCACAAATTGCTTTTTTTTAAATCCAGATATTCATTGTAGGCCTTTTCCAATATCTGCTTTTCGTTTGAAAATTTAAGCAGATGATATGCCTCATGATACTTATAAAAACCTGAATCCACAAAATACTCTTCCCTCTGCGGCTTGCTATAATAACTTTCGCCCATCATAAGATACCAGTGTACCTCTTTCTCCACGGTATCTCCCGGAACTGTAAATGAATATTGGCTTTTGCCTACATACTGAATAATTGTTGCTGTCGCTCCGGTTTCTTCTTTGACTTCACGGATTGCAGTATCCTTATATTCCTCACCGGGTTCTACCGTTCCCTTCGGAAGTACCCAGCCTTCGTATCTGTTTCTGTAATTTTTGTACAAAAGCAAAATTTTTCCACGAAAGATTACCACACCACCACAGCTCGTTGCCTCTATCATCGCAATCCCTCCTGTGTTGTGTTCTGTCATGCCAATACAGCTGACATAAATATACTTGTCCAAAGTATATCATTTGTTAAAATATACGTCAAATATCTTCTTGGCAATCGGAACCGCATACGTACTTCCAGCACCGCTGTCTTCTACCACTACCGCAACCGCAATATCTTTGTATCCGTCCTTTTTTGCATATCCGACAAACCAGGCATTTGTCTGGTCTGATGAATCTGAAACCTGTGCTGTACCAGTCTTTCCGGAAGCTTCATAGGATTGTCCCGAAAGTTTTGCTCCCGTTCCGCTGGTAACCACTGTGCGCATATATTCCTGCAGCAGTCCTGCTTCCTTTTCTGTCATAAGACTTCCGTATTTCTTTGGCTCATTTTTTTCTACTTCATCTCCCGATGCACTTTCCACCCGGTCCACCAGATAAGGTGTCATCAGCACTCCATCATGATTGATTGCGCTTGCAACCATGACCATATGAAGAGGAGATACCATCGTTTTTCCCTGGCCGATTCCAGTTTCCATTACCATTGCTGAATTATCGTCTTTAGAAAGAGTAAAGCTACTTTTGGAAGATTCAAAAGCAATCGGAAGAGCCTTATTAAAAAGCATGGAATCACAAGTGCTCTGAAACTTACTCCGATCTAATGATAATGAAATGTTTGCAAAGGAAGAATTGCAGGAATTTGCAAACGATGACTGCAGATCTTCCTGTCCATGATGTCTATTTCCAGCACAATGAATCGTCTGTCCGTCTACAGTCAATTCCCCATTACAGGTAAATGTATAAGTGCTATATGCTTTTGGATTTTCCCGGAAATATTCAAGCGTTGTAAAAATCTTAAATACAGATCCAGGTGCATATTTTCCCTGTGTGGCACGATTATACAAAACAGTGCTCCCCTCACCATTTACTGTATCCCAGTCCTTTTTGATCGTGTTTGGATCATAATCCGGTTTGGATACCATGGTAATAATTTTTCCGGTAGCCGGCTCCATAACAATCACCGCACCATCATAACTGCCAAGTGCATCATATGCACATTGCTGGATCTGTGCGTCAAGCGTGGTTACTACATTATCTCCCTGGCTTTTTGTTCCCGCGATATCATTTTTGATTTGCGTAAGGAAGAATTCATGTGACCGCAGCAACGAAAAATTCTCCTGATTTTCCAATCCTGCTTTGCCATTTACCGCATATCCCACAGAATGCGCAAATACACGTCCGTACGGATAGCTTCTTGTTTCATTTCCCGCACTGTCCACTTTTGTCGTTGCCAGTGTCTGACCATCTGCAGATAAAATATCTCCTCTTACCACACGCTCAGAGAACAGATCCTGAAGCGAATTGTACGTGCTGTTGATAAAGGATTCACTTTTATATACCTGAAAATATACAAAATATGCAATCATAGCAAGAAAAAGGCCAAGGAACAGATAGGCAATTACCTGAAACTCTTTATTTCTTACGCGCACTTGCTGCTTTTTGTTTTTGTGCTTTTCCATATGTGCTGCCTCCTTTTTTCCTTTGTTCCTTTTTTTGCGCCCGGTCATCAAACTGCATAATATACAGTCCCTGAATGATTCCAAAGACAATCAACGTAGAAAGAAGGGAACTTCCTCCATAACTTACCAGCGGAAGTGTCACACCAGTCGAAGGAATAAATTTGATCACTCCACCGATTGTCAGAAATATCTGAAGCGCATACAGTGTTCCAAGCCCGACAGCCGCAAGCCGGTAAAAATTATCCCGCAACTTCATTGCCACATTCATGATCATAAAAAAGCAACTGACACATACCATAATCAGGCACAGTGCAAAAACACCACCCATTTCTTCTGAGATTGCTGCAAAAATAAAATCCTTCGAAACTACCGGAATCTTATTCGGCATTCCCTGATTGAGTCCGAGTCCAAACCACCCTCCTGTTCCTATCGCAAACAACGACTGACAAATCTGATAACCTTCATTATCAATTACACGAAGCGGATCTGACCACGCAAGCACACGTGTCTGCACATGTGAAAAGATTTTGTATCCGATCACCGCCGCAAGGCTCATTGCCAGGATTCCTGCACCGAAGTATGTAAATTTGCGGGTTGCAACATAAACCATCACCAGATAAGTAAAGAAGTACAATAATGCACCACCCAGATCCTTAGATGCCACTAACGCAAGCACAAAAAATGCTGAAATGACACTTGTGATCATCACTTGATGAAAATCCTGTTTCTTATACAGCATCGATGCAATAAACAAAACAAACAGTATCTTTACAAATTCGGATGGCTGAATTGAGATTCCACCAATCGAAAGTGACAATTTTGCTCCATAGCTCGTCTGTCCTGCCACCGCAACGACAAGCAGTGCCCCGATTCCAACCACTGCATAGATCCACGTCATTTTTCGGAAAACCGACATATTCTGTAAAATCAGCGGGATAAGTAAAGCGATAAAAAATCCGGCTCCCACAAAAATAAACTGTCGAAATGCTTTTTCAAAAGACAATCTCGTCAATATGATAAAGCCAATGCAAATCAACATACACATATTGTTCAGCACAAGTTCCGACGCATGTTTGTAAAACAAATGATACGAGAGGATGATTGCACCCAATAGCACGACCTGCATCAGATAGAATGCGATCATCTGTTTATCTTCCGATGTCAGATATAAAACCAAAAACGCATCAAAATGAATCGTAAAAAGCAATATTCTTTGCACATGGTATATATGATTTTGCCTTTCTTCATCGTCATTAAAACGAAATACATGAAAACATTCATAGGTGTATATCATAAACAACAGGATCATAATATATTTCGATGCCTGTACAATTAAATGAACCATCCTACTCTACTCCTCTTTTATAATGCCCGTTGGTATAATGTTCCTTCCACTGTTCCGGATACTGTCTGCGATCTTCATATAAAAACTCTTCCAGAAGATTCATTACATTTCCTGTCATCTTTTCGGACTCCATTGTGAAATCCAGGCGAAATGTCCGAAGTCCCGCTTTCTGCAGTTCACGTATATTAGAAAACAGCATCACAGGAAGCGAATTATACACCACATTGTAGCAGGCACTGCAATAATTTTTCACCGGGAACTGTGCCTGATAACGGTCTTTTAAATAAGTGATTGTCGGACATTTGTCACAGGCTTTCGTATTTTTATGCACGCACTGTGCACTTGTCATAAGCGGATAATATCCATAAACAATCATTTCACTTCTTTGATTATCACGATGCATAATCTCACCGCGATTCAGTTCAATTGGAACGGTATTCGCCCATACACCTGCCTCTGCGAAAAATTGCTGTGCCCGATCATTGTACGTATATACATTCTGATCCGTAATCATTTTACATTTCGGCAGATATTGTCTGCAATAAGCCAGTTCTTCGTAACCACGAACCAGAATGCCATCCAGCTGCAGATTCTGTAAGTCGTTTGCAAGAGACACAAACCAATCTGCAATCTCATTCCGGAAAATTCTCGGCATAGCAAAAAATGCCTGTTTCTTTGCTTTCTTTATCTTTGCAACATCCTCTGCAAGTTCATCTATAAAATGCGTTCTTCCATAGGCTGCAAAATCCAGATAAATTGCAGATACAAATTCTTTTTTCAGTAATACAGAAAGAAGTTCTCTTTTTTCGGTCAGACAAACTATCGTCGGTTCATTTTCTACATTTCTGTGTCCATTTAAGTTTTTTGACTTTTCATCTCCCATTGCTTTTTCCGAGCAGCGATAATACGATTCTAACATTTTCTCCTGTAACATGGAAAAAGCGTCTCTTCGCAACTGGTTCAATGCGCCATTTGGTAAAAATACGTTTTCTCCCAAATGCACTTTCAAATCGGTAACTTCAAAAAATGTATCCCCGGTTTTTGCCATACGCTGCGCAACATCAGCCTCATTCAATGGCTTCTTTTGTGCTTCCATCACTCCCATGCCCTCTGTACGGAAAGTCTCACCATGATACGTCAGTTCATAGGAGGCTGGTTTTCCAACCGAAAGCGAAACGACTCCTGTTACCGGAACTTTTTTAGGATTGGTCACATAGTTTTCTATAATCTTTTCCTGAAGTCCCTGTTTCGTTTTTTCATAGCTTGGCTTCACAAAAGTAACCATATCCGGTCCGTTCTGCCGGCTGTAGTACGTATCCGTAAAACCGCATCGATTGCCTAATGCCAGAATATCCTGCATATCCTGCTTTTCAACCGGAACCTTTTCTTTCTTCTTCTGTGCCAGAAAACGATCAATATATTTTCGATAAAAGGAAACAATGCCGGCTGCATACGGTGCCTGCTTCATACGCCCTTCAATCTTAAGAGAGTATACACCGGCTTCCCATAGTTTATTCAAATCTTCAATACCGCACATGTCTTTCAGGCTCAATACAAAGCTTTCTTTTTCATAGGTATTATGATTTTCATCCAAAACGGAATATGCAAGACGGCAGGGCTGCGCACACCGCCCTCTGTTTCCGCTTCGTCCGCCAAGCATACTGCTAAACAGGCACTGTCCCGAGTAACAGTAACAAAGCGCACCATGTACAAACGCTTCCAGTTCTACACCTGTCTGATCGTAAATTTCTTTCATCTCCGATAAAGAAACTTCACGCGCCATCACGATTCTCTCAGCCCCAAGACTTTGCAGCATTCGAGCGCCTTCCACGCCGGTAATGGTCATCTGCGTACTTGTGTGGATTGGAAGATCCGGGAAATATTCACGGATAAAAGAAAACACTCCCATATCCTGCACCAGCACAGCATCGAGTCCTCTCCGATAAAAAGGCAGAATATAATCATAAAGTTTTCTGGTAAGTTCCGCATTCTTTAAAAGCGTATTAACTGTCAAATATACTTTTCTTCCAAACAAATGTGCATAATCAATTGCCTCAAGAAGTTCTTCTTCCGAAAAATTGTTCGCATATGCACGGGCACCAAACAAATCACCACCAACATATACCGCATCTGCACCTGCAGCAATAACTGCCTTAAAAATCTCCAAAGATCCTGCCGGCGCAAGCAATTCGAATCCACGCACGTTTTCTCTATTGTCTGTATTCACATTATTATTTTTCCTATCATTCATCTGCGTCATTTTTTCACTCATGTTCTTTATTATACTATAAATTTCCCGTTCATTCATTAAACCATTATTAAATTTTATTTAAATATGGTATGATTCTGTAAAAAAGAAAAACTGCCGCATCAACGACAGTTCTATATGCTTGTTCTATTTTTGATTATTCTTGGATGAATCCTTGGCATGATTATCCTTTTTCCCATCCAGAAGCTTATCTTCCAGTGCTGCTTCAAGTCTTGCTTTATTCAAAAGAAGCTCTTTGTTTTTGGCTTCAAGCTCCTTGACCGAAGTCTCTGCACTCTCTGTTTTTACCTGATTAGAAATGAGATCATGCTTTAAATCATAAAGTTCCTTCTCTTTGTTCTCCAAATCACGCTCTAATTTTTCGACCTGTGCTTTTGCTTTAAAATAATCATCTGCAATATTCAACTGAATCAATGTATTTTTCATATTAAGAGGAATATGCCGGTAATCTTCTATACCATCGAACTCGCTGATTTTATTGTTGATATAAGCTGCCACCTTCTGAAGATATTCCTCTCCTTCATAGCCGCTCAATGTATATACTTTTCCGTCAATTACTACTTCTGCACTCGTCTTAGCTGCCATCTTTTTTCCTCCCGTTTTCCGAACATCACTCTTGTATTATAAGCTTACTCCCATGGAAATGCAACCGCTATCACGCATTTTGCGTCCGTCCGAAATGCTCATAGGCAAAGGACGTAGCGACTCTTCCCTTTGGGGTACGGTTAATAAAATTATTTTTCACGAGATACGGTTCATACACATCCTCAATCGTGCCGGAATCCTCGCCGATGGATGCTGCAAGCGTATCCAGGCCGACCGGTCCTCCGTCAAATTTATCGATAATGGTAAGAATGATATTGCGGTCGTTCTGATCCAATCCCATCTTATCGACCTCAAGCAAATCCAATGCAAATGCCGCAACTTCATATGTGATTCTGCCATCGTACTTGACTTCCGCAAAATCCCTGACACGTTTTAACAACCGGTTCGCCAGTCGCGGGGTTCCTCTGGATCTGCGTGCAAGTTCGTATGCACCTTTGTCGTCAATTTCAACGTTTAACACATGGGCCGACTGCAAAATGATTGTCTTCAGTTCATCCACCGTATAGTACTCCATATGACTGACAACACCAAATCGGTCACGCAGCGGTGCAGACAACATACCTGCACGTGTTGTGGCACCCACCAGTGTAAATTTCGGGAGATCAAGACGGATAGATCTTGCCGATTCGCCTTTTCCAATCATTACATCAATCGCATAGTCTTCCATCGCCGGATACAGCACCTCTTCCACCTGCCGGTTCAAACGATGGATCTCGTCAACAAACAAAATATCCCCATCTGCAAGATTATTTAAAATCGCTGCCATCTCACCCGGTTTGGCAATTGCAGGTCCGGAAGTCACTTTCAGATGCGATCCCATTTCGTTGGCTATAATTCCTGCAAGCGTTGTTTTTCCAAGTCCTGGCGGTCCATAAAACAGAACATGGTCCAAAGCTTCACCACGTGCTTTTGCCGCATCAATATAGACTTTCATACTGTCTTTGATTTTTTCCTGTCCGATATAATCCTCCAGCGTTTGCGGACGAAGAGAAGTTTCAATCTTTATATCTTCTTCCTGTATCTGCGTGGAAATCACTCGTTTTGCCATAACAACCTATCTTCCCATCTAATTTCTATCACGATCTAAAACAACGACAAATGCTTCAATGCTGCTTTGAGCACTTCTTCCACATCCATATCTTCTGTAATCTCTACCGCCGAAACCGCTTTGAGACTCTCCGTCGAAGAATAGCCCAGTGCAGTAAGCGCCATAACCGCATCATTTTTCACACTGCCACCTGCAGCAGCCGCATTTTTCTGTACATGTTCGGTTTTTGCCTCAAAAGCATCTTCAAGGCTTAATTTGTCCTTCAGTTCCAGAATCACACGCTGCGCAGTCTTTCCACCCACACCCGGTGCTTTTGAAATCGCCTTGGCATCTCCGGATAAAATGGCAAAGCGCAAATCATCCGCTTCGAGCGTCGATAAAATAGCCAGACCTCCTTTTGGACCAATTCCGCTGACCGATATCAAAAGCTTGAACAATTCCAGGTCATCTTTTGTCAGAAAACCATACAGAATCATGGCATCTTCCCGCAGATATAAGTAAGTGTATATTTTAAGATTCTCACCAACCGATGGCAGATAATCAAACGTCTGTAATGAAATGAACACCTGATATCCGATTCCGCCCGCTTCGATAACAATATGATCTGTGTTTATTTCAGCAAGTTCACCTTTTATGTATGCGTACATAATTTTCCTCTTTTATACTTATAATGTTATATTCTTTAATCGCACAATCACTTCTTTTGCAATCACGCCAATCAAAAGTCCTGTCACCAGACCTGCAAACAGAAGTACAGGCACATAAAAGAATACATTGTAGCTGTTTACAATCCATGCAGCAACGATAATCTGCCCGATATTATGGCTGATTCCACCTGTGATACTAACTGAAACACAACTGAATTTGTCTGTTTTTTTCATAAGAAACATCACAAGCAAACTCAGTATTCCGCCACTTAATGAATAAAGAATACTGAATGCATTTCCAAACAATATTCCCACCAGCACAATGCGAAGCAACGAAACAAGCAACGCTTCTTTTGTTCCAACAGAATACAGCATAAGCACCACGACAATATTGGCAAGCCCCGGTTTTATGCCCGGGATTCCAACTGAAAATGGAATCAGCGTCTCGATATAGCTGCAGATCATGGCAAGTGCCAGAAAAAGACCCATAAACGCAGTTTTGCGGATGCGATTGTCTTTCTTATTGTGCAAAGCCATCCACTCCCTTCGCATCAGATTCTGTCACTGTGACCACAATTTTATTTGGCAGACAGACAATATTCTCATTCTGTCTGGAAATTGCTTTCTGCTTGACACACAGTCGATCCGGACAGTCTGCATCCTTCATATCCGCCTTTCCATCCGCAATCACCAGGGTGTTTGTAACCTTACCGTCCTTGTCTGTAATTTCTATCGTCTGATTCTCATTGAGCGCATAGGTTCCATACACTTGTCCATCCTTTGTAATGGTAACTTCGTTTCCTTTTTTTGCACCAAACAGACGTATGCCACCGTAGGCAACAAGACACAGTAAAATCAGACATACAATTAAAATGACGTCATTTCTGCCAAATTTTCTATGCATCGGCTACAACTTCTCCAATATAATAAAATCCCTTGCATTCTACAAGTTTTACCATATACAGATTACCAATCATACTGGTATCTCCTGGGAAATGCACAACCGCATTATTAGAAAGACGTCCGGTAATCAGAGAGGCATCTTGCTCATTTTGTTCTTCTGCCAGAACCTCGACCGTTTTTCCTTCCAGTTCCATTGCTTTTCTTGTGCTGATTGCCTGCACTTCCTTCAGTAACATATCAAAATGTGCTTTCACCTCTGCCGGATCCACTTGATTCTCCATCGCTGCAGCAGGCGTTCCTGTTCGTTTGGAGTAAATAAAAGTAAATGCACTGTCATACTCTACCTGTTTTACAACATCCAGTGTCTCCATAAAATCTTCTTCTGTCTCTCCCGGAAAGCCGACGATAATATCGGTCGTCAGAGCAATATCCGGTATTGCTTCACGAAGTTTGCGGACAATTTCCAGATACTGTTCCTTATCATAATGACGATTCATGATTTTTAAAATACGTGAACTTCCCGACTGTAAAGGCAGATGCATATGCTTGCAGACTTTGTCACACTCTTTCATCGCAAGAATCAGATCATCTGACAAATCCTTCGGATGTGAAGTCATGAAACGGATTCGTTTTAATCCCTCAATCTTATTTACTTCCCGCAGTAATTCTGCAAACGTGACCGGTGTATCCAGATTCTTTCCATAAGAATTTACGTTCTGTCCCAAAAGCATAACTTCACACACACCGTCTGCAACCAGACCTTCAATCTCGCGGATGATGTCTTTTGGCTCACGGCTGCGCTCACGTCCACGTACATACGGAACGATACAATAACTGCAGAAATTATTACATCCGAACATAATGTTGACTCCGGATTTAAACGAGAATTTACGCTTGATTGGTAAATCTTCTACGATTTTGTCCGTATCTTTCCATATGTCAACAATCATGGAGTTAGATTCCATGCTGCGGCACAACAATTCTGCAAACTTATAGATATTATGTGTTCCAAAAATAAGGTTTACAAAACGATAAGACTTTCGGATTTTCTCAACAACGGTAGGCTCCTGCATCATACAGCCACAAAGTGCGATCATCATCTCCGGATTTTTCTTTTTGTAATTGGATAAATAGCCAAGACGTCCATAGACCTTGTTATTAGCATTTTCCCTTACCGTACAGGTATTATAGATGACAAAATCTGCATGCTCATCCTCTGTCTCAACATATCCGATATCCGTAAGAATTCCAACCAGTTTTTCCGAATCTCTCGCATTCATCTGACAGCCAAACGTTTTCACGCAACAGGTAAGTTTACGTCCGAGCCGTTCCTCTTTTTCTTTTATATAAGATTTTGCCTTTTCAATGTAATCATACTGAAGTTTTGTTTCTTCTGCTCCAGTCAGTGTATTCTGTTCTAAATCTCTCATGTTATCCTCGTCTATCTTTTTATTATGGGCGAATCTGGCCATTGCCATAAATAATGTATTTATAGCTGGTCAACGCTTCTAAGCCCATCGGACCTCTCGCGTGAAGTTTCTGTGTACTGATTCCGATTTCTGCACCAAATCCAAATTCATTTCCATCGGAAAATCGTGTGGATGCATTAACATAAACACATGCAGAATCCACTTCCTCTAAGAATTTCTGTGCAATATCATAATCTCTGGTAACAATAGCCTCCGAATGGGAAGTATTGTATTTGTTAATGTGGGCAATTGCTTCTTCAAGACTGTCTACAATTTTCACTGACAAAATATAATCCAGATATTCTTTTCCCCAATCTTCCTCAGTTGCCTTTGTAACCAGAGGTTTCTCTGTTCCTAAATATTCTACAGCAGCATCATCTCCGCGCATCTGCACATCATACTCTTTTAATGCCGCATACAGTTTTGGCAAAAATTCTTTTGCCACAGCACGATGTACCACAATAGACTCGCAGGCATTGCACACACCGATACGCTGTGTCTTTGCATTGCGGATAATATCGACTGCCATATCCAGATCGGCATACTCGTCTACATACACATGACAGTTTCCGGTTCCTGTTTCAATCACAGGAATCGTAGCATTATTTACGACGGTCTGGATAAGACCACTGCCCCCCCTTGGAATCAACAGGTCCACATACTGTTTCATTTTCATGAACTCATTCGTGGTCTCATGATCGGTAGCTTCAATCAAACTTAATGTGCCTTTTGGAATATTCATTTCATCAAGTGCCTCCTGCATTGCAGAAACAATCGCGATATTGGAATGAATTGCATCACTGCCGCCTTTTAAAATTGCGCAGTTTCCAGCCTTAAAGCATAAACCAAACGCATCGGATGTAACGTTCGGGCGTGCCTCAAAAATAATGCCAATAACACCGATTGGCACACGACGCTTGCCTATGATCAGACCATTTGGACGCTTTTTCATGGAAAGAACTTCTCCGATCGGATCATCTAATTTAGCAATCTGGCGAAGTCCATCTGCCATACCCTCCAATCGGTCATGATTTAACGTCAGGCGGTCCAAAAGACCTGCCGGCATATTGCGCTCTTTTCCATTCGTAACATCCACTGCATTCGCTGCGAGAATTTCTTCCTCATGGGAAAGAATTTTGTCCGCTGCCCTGCGCAGTGTTTCATTCTTTACATCGGTATCCAGCATACCCACTTTAATTCTATCATCATGTGCTGTCTTACATAATACTTCCAGATTCATTATAATCCTCCTATTATATAACCCTCTTTACTGCTCATCTGTAATTAATTTTGTCATCCGCATATCATAAATATCTGTTGGAATCTCCGGCTCTCTTTGTTCCGAATAACAGATTCCGATTGGTATGAGTGACGGATGCATTGACAGATATCTGTCATAATAGCCTTTCCCGTATCCAAGCCGGCAACCGACTTCTGAAAAAGCAACTCCCGGTACAAGTATATGTACCGGTTCTGTCTGATCTTCGTACTTTTTCAGATCGTAATTTTCCAGATCCGGCTCCATGACATGAAAACATCCTTCTTTTAAACAGGTAAAATCATCGACTTCATAGAACTCCATCTCTTCTCCAAAGACTTTCGGAAAGTATAGCTTTTTGCTATCGTTCCATGCTCTCTGACAAAAGTTACACAGATCCACTTCGCTTGCGATTGCTGCATACACACATATAATTTTGGCATCCGCATACCAATCCTCTCTAAGCAAAGCATTCATGATCTGTTCGTTTTTTCTTTGACGCAATATGGGAGAGATTCCATCCCTGATTGCCTTCATTCGTTTACGAAGTTGCGCCTTTGTTTCCATATTTTTCTCCAAGATTCTCCACTTTGCCCTTTTCATTGATCACATCAATGTTATTTAACTGATTTCGAAGATTACTTTTTACAGAAGCAATATACTCTTTTCGTAAAAGATCCTGCTCTTTCTTTTCCTCTTCTGTCAGTCCTTCTGCTTTTGATTTGCGATATAACGCATTAATTCTTTCAATTTTTTTCTGATTCATTATCCTATTGTCTCCATAACATATGTTGCAACATTAAAATTCGGATTCTCATTTGCGGTAAACAGCGTTCCCACATAATCATCCTGAAAGATATCCTGTAAAATTCTTACGTCCTTTCCATTAGCGATAATCATATCCGTACCGGAGAACGTTGCAATCTTCGCTGCCGCAAGTTTCGTAGCCATACCACCGGTTCCCACATTACTTCCTGTAGAATCCTTTGCCATCTCATAAATCTGTTCATCGATAGAATCCACGACATCGAGAAGTTTTGCATCGGGATTGTTATGCGGATCATCCGTGTAAAGGCCATCAATATCCGAAAGCAAAATCAGCAGATCCGCCCCAACAATGGATGCCACAAGTGCAGACAGTGTATCATTATCACCGAACTGCATTTCATATGTACTGACCGTATCATTTTCATTTACAACCGGAATCACACGCAAATGGAACAATTCATCAAAAGTGTTTTTGGCATTTTCCCGGGATACCGGATTTACCATGGTATTCTTTGTCATAAGTACCTGACCTGCAGTCTGATTGTATTCTGCAAAAAGCTTCTGATACACCATCATCAGCTTCGCCTGACCAACCGCAGCACATGCCTGTTTCGTCGAAATATCTGACGGACGTTCTTTGATTCCCATAGCCGCCCGACCCACTGCAATCGCACCGGAACTTACCAGACAAACGTCAATTCCCTGATTATGCAGGTCACTCAGTTCCCGAACCAGATGCTCAATCTTAACAAAATTCAGCTTCCCCGTCTCCGAATGTGTCAGGGATGAGGAACCAATTTTTATCACAACTCTCTTATATTTTGATTTATTACTCATTTTCATATCCTCTCTTGAACATCAGCCATTTCATTCACATTTTTCAGCCTCGTTATACTCTACCATATCTTTGCATAAAATACAAAAGGAAATACACAGTTATATTTATTTCAAAAGCTGTAATTTTTCGGAAAGGCAGGTAAATTCTACATTTCTAACATCTCCACAGTATTCCCCATCCGCATGAAGCACGACCGGCTTACTGGTATGCACGCGAATCACTGGAGACTCAATTGTAGTAAATCCCCTGATTTTTTCATGTTTTGCAGCTACTAAAAACGGTAGGCAAAAAAAGGTAATCGCTTTTGGAATCCCATGTGCACTGCTTAACGAAAGCATTCCGTCTGTACAGGAAGCATGCGGTGCCATCGGAACCCCACCGCCCTCTGCCTGAAGATTCATAGCCGCCGCAAAGATTGTTTTATGTAATCGGTAAATTTTATGGTTATCGCCACATTCTACAACTGCCTCTGCAGTATCCATCGTAAAAAGCGACTGTACTGTCAATACGAGGTAGGTAAGCTTTCCGAGATGAATCCTGTTCAAAAACTTTTTGCAGTTTGAATGCAGTGCTTTCTTACAGACAATTGCATCGAGGCCTACGCCTGCACTGATTCCAAAGATCCGGTGCTTCTTTCCATTCTCCCAGGTCACCTGTCCAAGATCGGTTTTCTTTATCGGAATTCCATGATTTTCCCGTCGAATACACTTTAAAATCTGTCTCATACACACAATCGGGTCTGTTGGAATTCCCATACCTTTTCCAAAGTCATTCCCTGATCCACTGGCGATCACACCAAGCCGGACTTTTTGAAAGTCTGTAATTCCATTAAGGACCTCGTTGACGGTGCCATCGCCACCCACAGCAATCAAATACACTGCTTTCTCCCGCTTTTTTGACAGTTCTCTTGCAAGAACCGTTGCATGTCCCACATATTTTGTTTCATAAGCTTCATATGGGATATGTTTCTGCCTGAGAAAATCATATACCTGTCTCCATACCTGATTTGCATTTCCCGTTTTTGCATTTGTATTTACAATAAAATATAATTTGCTCATCTTATGTTCAGATACCTTTGTTTATTTTTATAATTATTTATAATTTACACCTAACCCATTATAATATAAATTGTAACAATTTGCACGATATTCTTCATTTCTTATCTTGTTCCCACTATCAATATGCGCTATCATAGATATGTTTTTTGAAAGACTAACTATGAGGTTTGGAATAGTTATAAAACAGAAAGGATAATCATTATGAAACTACATATGAAATGTCTGCGCTTTTTTGCCTTGCTTCTGCTCTGTGGAGTGTTCATACCATCCTTGCAGGGATGCCAGGCAGAAGAACAAAAAGTCTCCAAGACCGGTTTCTATTTTGATACTGTCATTAACGTTACTCTCTATGGGACTTCGGACGAAAGCTATATCGATGAGTGTTTCTCGCTTGCTGACCGCTACGAACATCTACTGTCAAACACTATCGAAGACAGTGAAATTTCCAAAATCAATGCGGCAAAAGGTTCTTATGTGACCGTCAGTGACGAAACACTCACGCTGATAAAAGCCGGCATATCTTACGGAGACCTCAGCAACGGGAAATTTGATATTACAATCGGTGGATTATCGGATTTGTGGAATATTTCTTTCATTGCAGAAAATGCCAAAAGTGAAGACAACGAAGTCGATGCATCCGTTCTTCCATCCAAAGATGAAATTGCAGAAGCCCTCTCTCACGTCAACTACAAGAATATTGAAATCAAAGGAAATGATGTCCGTATTTTGGACCCACAGGCCAAACTCGATTTGGGTGGTATCGCCAAGGGCTACATTGCAGATCAGATGAAAGCCTATTTACAGAAAGAAGGAATCTCGGAAGGTATCATCAATCTCGGAGGAAATGTTCTCACTTTAGGGAAAAAAGAAAATGGGGATACTTACAGTATCGGTGTGCAAAAGCCTTTTGCAGAGAGTGGCACCAGCCTTGGTATTGTAAAAGTTCCAGATGCATCCGTGGTATCTTCCGGCATTTATGAACGCTACTATCGGGTAAACGGGAAAATATACCATCATCTGTTAAGCACTGAAAACGGTTATCCCATTGAAAATAATCTGTATCAGGTTACCATTATCAGTCAAAGTTCCATGAACGGCGATGCCTTAAGTACCACCTGCTTTGCCCTTGGTCTTACAGATGGAATGCAGTTAATCGAGGATACAGACAATGTGGAAGCCATCTTTGTGACAGACGATGGCGAAATCCACTACAGTTCCGGTATCGGTAAATCCATTCAGTTTGAGCAATAAAAATACAGGAGTGATGTATTTCACTCCTGCATTTTTTGTATTACTTATAAAATAATCTTCTTCGGACATTTCTCTGCACAGATTCCGCAACCTGTACATTTCTCCTGATCAATGTATGCCACGTTGTCAATTACATGAATGGCATCTGATGGACAATTCTTCTCACACAGATGACATCCGATACATCCTACAGAGCAGGCATCCATAACCGCTTTTCCTTTATCCTTGGAACTGCACTGCACAAGATGCATTGCCTCATAAGGCACAAGCTCAATCAGGTGCTTCGGACATGCAGACACGCACTTTCCACAAGCCTTGCAGACTTTCTCATCTACTTTTGCAATTCCATCGACTATATGGATTGCGTCAAACGGGCAAGCCTTTACACAGCTTCCAAATCCAAGACAGCCATAATTACATGATTTTGGTCCACCGTTTGGAACAAATGCCATTGTTGCACAATCTTCCAGACCTGTATAATCATAATCCTGTTTTGCTTTTTCACAGGTTCCTGCGCATTTTACAAATGCGACTTTCTTAACAGAAGCACCTGCAGAAACTCCCATGATTTCTCCGACTTTTGCTGCTACCGGATCGCCACCTACCGGACACTGTCCTACCGGTGCTTCTCCCTTTGCAATCGCAGCTGCAAGTCCGGAACATCCGGCGTATCCACAACCACCACAGTTATTTCCAGGCAGAACTTCAAGAATTGCTTCTTCTCTCGGGTCTACCTCAACTTTGAATTTTTCTCCGGAAATGCCGAGGAAAAATCCAAGAATAATTCCAACACAGCCTACAACAAGAGCTGCGACAATAATTCCAGTAAGCATATTCTTTTCCTCCTAAATCATTCCTGAGAATCCCATAAATGCGATGGACATCAGGCAGGCTGTAATCAATACAATTGCAGTACCTCTGAATGTCTTAGGGATGTCATTATATTCAATTTTCTCACGAATTCCTGCCATCAGTACGATTGCGATAAAGAATCCCACTGCAGTAGAAAATCCATATACTACACTCTCTAACAGATTGTAATCATAAGTTACACAGTTCAAAGCCACACCAAGTACGGCACAGTTGGTTGTGATCAATGGAAGATACACACCAAGCGACTGATACAGTGCCGGCATTTTCTTTTTCAGGAACATCTCAACGAACTGTACCAATGCTGCAATAACTAAAATAAATACAATTGTTTTCAAATATGTCAGATCAATTCCCTTTGAAACAAGGAACGGATTGGCAAGAATGAATTTATAGATCAGTCCGGTAATGAAAGAAGATATCGTAATAACAAAGATTACCGCTCCACCCATACCAGCAGCTGTCTCCGTCTTCTTGGAAACTCCAAGGAACGGGCAAATGCCGAGGAACTGACTTAATACTACGTTGTTTACAATTGCAGATCCAACCGCAATCAAAACCAGTTCAGCTAATGTACTCATCGACTCTCTCCTCCCTTATGCCTGTTCTTTTTCAGAAGCTGCAGCCTTACCGGTACACATTGCAGACTGACCACAGTGTGCACAATCACCGGACAGACAGCCTGCCGGCTCTGCAAGAGGCTTGCCTTTTGCTTCCATCTTTTTACGAATGATATTCATTCCGGCTACAAGGAATGCCAGTACAAGGAATGCACCAGGTGCCATAATGAAAATGGTGATTGGCGTAAATCCCTTGATTGCAGACAGGAACGGAAGTCCGAAAAATGTTCCTGCGCCAAGGATTTCACGAATCAGACCAATAATGGTTAGTCCCATGGTAAATCCAAGTCCCATACCGATTCCATCGAAAATAGACTCAACCGGACCATTCTTTGATGCATAACTTTCTGCACGGCCAAGAATAATACAGTTAACTACAATAAGCGGAATATATACGCCAAGTGCTTTGGAAAGACTTGGCAGATATGCCTGCATAAGAAACTGTACAACGGTAACCAGTGATGCAACGATCACGATGTAAGCCGGCATACGTACACCATTTGGAATCACTTTACGGAAAAGTGAAATCAAAAGGTTTGAAAAAACAAGTACAACCAATGTAGAAAGTCCCATACCCAGTCCGTTGATGGCGGATGATGTAACTGCCAGTGTCGGACACATACCGAGCATCAGTACAAAGGTAGGATTTTCTTTGATCACACCATTATATAAACGTTCAACATACTTGTTCATTACTGAGCACCTCCTAACGCATTCTGGAAGTAATAAATTGCAGCGTTACAACCATTTGCCATTGCCTTGGATGTAATGGTAGAACCAGTAATTGCCTCAATCTGATCATCGGATGATGGTTTCTGTTTTACAACTGTAAACTGATCAACCTTTTTGTTCTGGAACTGACTATAGAAATCTTCTTCCTCTGCTTTCATACCAAGACCCGGTGTCTCAGAAATATCAGTAATGGAGTAGCCATTTACAGTTCCATCATTCTGAATTCCTACAGAAAACGTAATGCTTCCCTGGCTTCCGTCTTTTGCAGTAACCGTGATTACATATCCGAGTGCATTACCATCTTTGTCAACGGCTTCTTCCACGTCATCAATGGTATCATCATAACCTGCATCTGCGACTAATTTGTCAGCCTCATCTGCATCATACTCTTTTTCATTAAATGCATCTGCATCCTTAAATACTGCCTGATAGGCCTCTTTCTTTGTCTGCTCATTTGCCTTATCAATTGGTGTCTTAGTAATGCCGTATACAGCACCTAAAATCACACCGATCACCAGTGTAAAGGCGGTCAAAATCAAAGCGTCATGTACAATCTGTTTATTCATTCTTCTTTGCCTCCTTTACTACTCCAAATGCTCTTGGTATTGTTACTTTCTCAATCAATGGTACAAGAAGGTTGCTCAAGATAATTGCGAAGGAAACACCTTCTGCATTGGCTCCAAAGCAACGGAAAATACCAGTCAGTAATCCACAGCAGATACCAAAAACAATCTGTCCCATTGGTGTGATTGGCGAGGTGACATAATCTGTAGCCATAAAGAATGCACCAAGCATCAGACCACCACCGCAAAGCTGGGCAACCACGTATGTAATATCAAATCTCTGTGCGCCAAAGATAAACATAAAGATTGCAAATGTAATGATGTAAGAAGCTGGTATTCTTAAATTGATCACGCCAAGAAGGATCAAAATAATTGCACCAATTAAGATTGCGATCACGGAAGTCTCTCCGATGGTTCCAGGAATCTTTCCAGTCAGCATATCCATAAGATTTACAGAGGAAAGTCCCTCATTTCTTATCATGCCAAGTGGAGTTGCTCCAGAATATGCTTCATACTGTTTGCAGCTGAAGTTTGTCATATCTGCTGCAAATGCAATCAAAAGGAAACAACGTCCGCCAAGGGCCGGGTTCATGAAATTCTGTCCCAGACCGCCAAACAGCATTTTTACAATTACGATTGCGAAAACACCTCCGATAACTGCTTCCCACCATGGGAGATTTACCGGAAGGTTCAATGCTAAAAGTAAACCAGTAACGACCGCACTCAGATCGGTAAGGCTGTTTTTCTTGTGCACAATCTTATCAAAGATCCATTCCGAAGCCATACAGCTGGCAATGGTAACCAAAATTAATACCAATGCTTTGTATCCAAAGTTATATATACCAAACAAACTTGCCGGCAGTAATGCAATAAGTACATACAGCATCACTCTGCTTGTAGAATCTTTGGCACGTACATGTGGTGAAGATGAAACCTGATATTTTTCACTCACGATAATCCACCTCTTTCTCTTATTTTTGTTTTCTCTTTTCTGCAAGCACTAACTTTTTCATCGTTTTAACAGACTGCGCTACCTGTCGTCTGGAAGGACATACATAGCTGCAGCTGCCACATTCAATGCATTCAAGTCCGTGCCATTTTTCAAACTCTGCCATCAATCCGTTATTACCAAATTTGGCAAGTCGAGATGGAATCAGATTTTCCGGACATGCTTCCACACATCGTCCACAGTTGATACATGCCAAAGGCTCAAATTCTGCCACTGCATCTTTACCAAGGCAAAGAAGGGAAGAAGAAGTCTTTGTTGTCGGCACATCCAGTCCAAACATGGCAAATCCCATCATTGGTCCACCGGAAATAATCTTCTCCGGCTGCACCTTAAATCCACCAGCAGCTTCTACCAGCTGCTCATATGGTGTACCCATGCTATACAGGAAGTTCGAAGGATTGGTAATCGCATCGCCCGTGATAGTTGCTACACGTTTCATTACAGGAATTCCATTCTTCACTGCATTATAAACAGCAATCATGGTTTCCACATTATCTACAATACATCCTGCATCCGCCGGCAGCATCTTGGAGTTAATTGCTCTGCCAGTTACTGCATAAATGAGCTGTCGCTCACCACCTTGCGGATACTTTGTCATCAATTCGCACACTTCCATACGCGGCTCATCTTTCACAAGTTCCTTCAACTTTGCAATTGCGTCCGGCTTATTATTTTCTACGCCAAATACGCCCTTTGCTTTGTCAAACAGCTGAAGAATGATCTTCATTCCTGCAACGAGCTGCTCCGGTGTCTCCATCATTCTACGATAATCAGCAGTCAGATATGGTTCACACTCTGCACAGTTTGCGATGATATATTCAATTTTTTCCGGTTCCTTTGGTGACAGTTTTACATGTGTTGGGAAACCTGCACCACCCATTCCTACAACGCCAGCCTCTTTGACTTTGTTGATGATTTCTTCCTTTGACAGAGATGTTACATCATCAACTGCGTTATAAGTGACTTCATTAAATTCTCCATCGCTTTCAATTACGATTGAGTTGACCATATCACCTACAGCAACACGCCGCGGTTCAATTTTCTTTACTGTACCAGATACAGATGAATAAATTGGTGAAGATACAAAGCCGCCCGCTTCTGCAATCTTCTGTCCCTTCAGCACTGTGTCTCCTACAGCAACGATTGGGGTAGCTGGTGCTCCAATATGCTGTGATAATGGAAATACCAATTCACCCTTGGGTAGAACTTCTTTGATTGGTGCATCCTTTGCGAGTTCTTTTCCCTCATAAGGATGAACGCCGCCTTTAAATGTTTTCAAACCCATTTTTGTGCCCTCTTTCCTCTACATATTTGTCAAAACACTATAGTTTATGACACATTATCAAATAAATTATAGCACTTTTTACCCCAAAAAGAATCCATTTTTTTATTTTTTTCGGAATATTATGTATTCTTTTTGATACAACAAAACGTGACGCGCAATTCAAAATGTGATAAAATATTACATATAGCGATAAGGAGAGGTTTATGAAAAAAACACACAAAGAAGAATTATATATCAAACAGGACAATTTAACAGACCAGTTGTTTGATACACATTCTATTTTTTTTGATATCGAGACAACTGGATTCTCACCAAACAGTTCTTCTCTTTACATGATTGGCTGCGCCCGTCGATGTGATAAATACATTTACATTGATCAATTTTTTGCTGAAAATCCTGCTGAGGAGGAAGCTGTACTGTGCGCGTTTTTAGAAATTTTATGTCAATATGATACTATCATTTCTTTTAATGGTATCGGTTTTGATATACCATACCTAAAAGCCAAATGTGACACATACGGATTACAGGAGAATTTCAAAGGTTTTAATTATCTCGACATTTTCAAATCTGTTTCCAAGTTGAAGTTTTTATTAAAACTTCCAAATTACAAACAGAAAACAATCGAGGCATTTTTGAAGCTGTCAAGAAACGACACGCAATCCGGTGGCGAATTAATCAATGTCTACCATGCTTATGTCAAGCAGCCATCCGAGGAAGCTTTACAACTTTTACTGCTTCACAATTACGAAGATGTCATCGGAATGATTGATCTCCTTTCTGTATTATCTTATACAGAAATATTTAATGGGCAGTATACCATTCTCTCCACCCGCGTGGATGCTTATCATGCATTCAACGGAACAACCGGAAATGAACTTATCATCACAATGCGGAATGACTATCCGGTTCCCCGTCGCATTTCGCATAAGCTGAATGACTTCAGTCTTATGATCAGCCCAACGCGTACATCCATCCGTGTTCCGATTTACGAAGGAGAGCTTCACTACTTCTATCCGAATTACAAAGACTACTATTACCTTCCGGAAGAAGATTTAGCAATCCACAAAAGCGTTGCCTCCTATGTTGATCGTCAATATCGGGAAAATGCGCGCGCATACAATTGCTACAATCGAAAAACAAGCACTTTCCTGCCTCAATACAGCAGCGTTATGCAGCCAGAATTTCGAAGGGAATATAATGACAAAATCAGTTACTTTGAATTAACTGAGGACTTCTGTTCTTCCGATGTCATGCTGCGTCGTTATGTTGACCATATATTAAAATATATGTTTGAAGCCAAAAAATAATTTTTAAAAAATGCCAAAAAAAGCATCTCTGTCTGCACACATCAAATAATGTTGCAAGCAAAGATGCTTTATTCTATTCACCTTTTTCAAAATAGAAACTGCTCAATCGATCAAATCCCAGTTCACGATAATTTGTAATCTGTTCGGTACTTCCAATAAACAATACGCCATGCTTTTTGAGTGACTGATAGAAATTTTTATAAATCATATTTTTCGCTTCGTCCGTAAAATAAATTACGACGTTTCTGCATAAAATCAAATCAAAGCCCTGCGGATAAGTGTCTTTCAGAAGATTATGTTCACGAAACGTTACACATCGTTTAATCTCATCTGCAATCTGATAAGAATTTCCCACTTTCTTAAAATATTTCTTTTTTAAATCTGCCGGAACTCCAGCAATACTTTTTTCGTTATACAATCCTACCTGGGCATGCGCAATTACCTGCTTATCAATGTCTGTTGCAAGAATCTGTATATCCGCAAGTGGTACATGTTTAGAAAACGCCATAGCAAGTGAATATGGTTCATCACCTGTTGAGCAGGCAGCACTCCATATTTTAAGTCTTCTTCCCTGTTCCTTTAATAATTTTGGAATAACCTTTTCATCCATCAGTTTCCACTGATCTGGATTTCGATAAAATTCAGAAACATTGATTGTAAGGAAATTAACAAACTGCTCAAATTTTTCTTTATCTGATTTGAGGATTTTAACGTACTCCTCATAGTTGCTACAGCCATTCTTCGTTGCAATTGCGTCTATTCGGCGACGCATTTGTTTTTCCTTATAATAATTCAAATCGATTTTTGTAAGGACATATACCTCTTTTTTAAAATCTTCATATTTATCAAACATACAAGCCCCTCCTCGTTATCTCCGGATAAAAAATTAAGAAGTTGCCAAACTGACAACTTCTTAATATGAAATTACCTCAAACTATTCTTCTGTCTCAGCAGTCTCTTCTGCATCCTCAGCTGGAGCTGTCAAAGCCTTAATGCTTAAGCTGATTTTCTTTTCTTCTTCATTGAAGTCAACAATTTTTGCTTCAACTTCCTGACCAATCTTTAATACATCAGCTGGTTTTTCTACATGCTCATGAGAAATCTGTGAAACATGAAGAAGCGCATCAACACCAGGTGCTAACTCTACGAATGCACCAAAGTCTGTCATACGGGCAACCTTACCCTTTACAACATTTCCTACTGCATACTTCTCAGCAGCACCATTCCAAGGATTCTCATCCTCAAATTTCATACTGAGTGCAATCTTTGTATCTGTGATATTCTTGATAAATACGCGAACAGTCTGTCCAACTGTAAATACCTTCTTAGGGTTCTCAACTCTTCCCCAAGACATTTCTGAAATATGAAGTAATCCATCAACTCCACCTAAATCGATAAATGCACCGAAATCTGTTACATTCTTAACAGTTCCTTCGATGACATCGCCAACCTTAATCTTTGCGAATAATTCTTTCTGAAGTTCTGCCTTCTTAGCAACCAGTAATGTTTTGCGGTTACCAATAATTCTTCTCTTCTTTGGATCGAACTCAGTAATAACAAACTCGATTTCCTGATCCTTGAATTTTGTCAGATCCTTCTCATAAGTATCTGAAACAAGACTTGCCGGGATGAATACTCTTGTTTCATCAACGATGACACATACACCACCAGCTAATACCTGGCTTACTTTTGCCTTTAAGATTTCCTGATTTTCGAAAGCTTCCTCTAATCTCTTGCTTCCTTTCTCTGCTGCGAGACGCTTGTAAGAAAGGAGAACCTGTCCCTCGCCGTCATTTACCTTAACGACTTTAGCTTCTAAGGTATCGCCAACTTTAACAACTGTAGTAAGGTCTACATTTGGTTCGTTTGTATATTCATTACGTGTAATGATTCCATCTGACTTGTAGCCGATGTTTAAGATGATTTCATCTGGCTTAACATCAATAACGGTACCCTCTACCACTTCTCCATTTCTTATTGTTTTTAAAGATTCTTCCAACATTTGTTCAAAGCTCATTTCTGACATTCTTTGAAACCTCCTCGATGATATAGTTTGGGGTCGAAGCCCCTGCGGTAATACCTACGTTATTGATGGATCGTAACTGATGATAATCCATATCTTTACTCGTTTGTATATAGTAAGTATTTGCACATTCTTTTTTAGATATCTCATACAGTTTCTGCGTGTTGGAACTATGTTTGTCCCCTATCACGATCATCGCATCCGATTGACCGGCAATCGCACGTGCTTCTGCCTGTCTTTCTTCTGTCGCATTGCAAATTGTATCTAAAACACATATATCATAACCTTTTTTCATAATAATTTCAACTAATTCTTGAAATTTATTGTAGTTAAATGTCGTCTGTGCCACCAAACAGACTTTTTGTCCATCTTTTAATGGTAAATTATAAACATCTTCCGGTGTCTGCACCGTGTATACATCACCGTTTTCCACCCATCCCATAATTCCTTCTACTTCAGGGTGCTGTCCGTTTCCAGCAATTACAATGGTATAGCCCTTCTTGCTGTATTCACCTACCAGACGATGAATTTTCAAAACAAATGGGCAGGTTGCATCCAGCAGTTCAAATCCTGCCGACAAAATTTTTTCATGCTCCGCCTTACTGATTCCATGGGAACGCACAATAATCTTCCCATGTGAAAGATGTTCTAGTTCATCCAGAGAACGAATGACCCTGATGCCTTTTTCTTCCAGGTCCCGAACCACTTCTTCATTATGAATAATCGGACCATACGTATATACCGGCACATCGGATCTGCCAATCTCATCATAAACCATATTTACCGCACGTTTTACTCCAAAACAAAAGCCTGCACTTTTTGCTACTACAAGGTTCATATCTTAAGCCTCTTTGATAATTTTTTTCATTGCCGCAACAACTCCATCTATATCAAGATCTGATGAATCCAAAAGGACTGCATCTTCTGCCTGCTTCAGTGGAGAAGTCTCCCTGTGCATATCCCGGTAATCACGTTCAATGATATCCTGTTCAATTTCTTTGATATCACAATCCACACCTTTTGCGGTAAGTTCATCATATCTTCTTTTTGCACGAACTGCAGAGCTTGCGGTAAGATAAATCTTTACATTTGCATTCGGAAGCACGACAGTTCCGATGTCTCTTCCATCCATGATGACATTTTCACGCTCTGCAAGCTGTCTTTGTAATTCAACCAGTTTGGTTCTTACAACCGGATAAACACTTGTTGCACTGGCCATATTTCCAACTTCTTCATTTCGAATGACACCATTGACATTTTTACCATTCAGAATAACCTGCTGTTCATTATCCTTATATTGAATTGTCACATCCACATCTTTACAAGCCTCTGCAATTGCTTTTTCATCATCGCATGCAATATTGTTCTGAATAAAGAAATATGCCATGGCACGATACATTGCCCCTGTGTCCACATATACATATCCCAAATCTGCCGCCAGTTTTCTGGCAATTGTACTTTTTCCTGCTCCGGCAGGTCCATCGATTGCAATATTGTAACTCATTCTTTTCTCCTTTATTTATAAAAATTCTTCTATTCCTGTTTCCAATAACATTTCGGAACGATTTCAATACATTTGTAATTGATTTTGTTATTTACTGCACAGAAATTCCTGCAAGATACCCTGTTGACCAGGCAATCTGCAGATTATACCCTCCTGTGAGCGCATCAAGATCCAGCACTTCTCCACAGAAGAAAAGATTCTGTACATGTTTGGATTCCATGGTAGAAGGATTGATATCCTTCACAGAAACGCCGCCTTTGGTAATGATTGCTTCATTCCATCCACGTAGTCCTGTGATCGTAAGAGGCAGCTTTTTCATTAATGCAACAAGGCCTGTCCTCTCTTCTCTTGAAATCTCATTCACTTTTTTCTCCGGGTCAATTCCGCTTAAATCGATCAGTACCGGGATCATTTTTGCCGGCAATAAATGCCCAATTGCATTTTTGAACTGCTTATTCATCGCTTCATCAAAATCCCGCAATATTCGCTTATCCAATTGTTCTGCTGTAAGTGCCGGTTTCAGATCAATATATAACTTCAGCTCGTTTTCGAACTGCTTTGCTTTTATCATTCCGCTTGCCGAAAGAATCAAAGGTCCACTTACTCCGAAATGTGTAAACAGCATTTCCCCAAAATCTTCATATAATTTCTTTTTTTCATTATAGACTGACACAGAGACATTTCGCAGAGAAAGTCCCTGTAATTCTTTTACCCAGGCCTCTTTGATTTCAAAGGGAACCAACGCAGGGGTTCTTTGAACTAATTTGTGACCGGTCTTTTCTGCAAACCTGTACCCGTCTCCTGTTGCACCGGTTGTCTGATATGAAAAGCCACCTGTTGCAACAATGACCGCATCCGCCGGTACTTCTCTTCCATCTGACAGCCCGACACCTTTGATCTGTTCTTTCGTTACCAGCAAATGATTAACTTTCGTATGAAGAAAAACCTCAACATTCTTATTTGCAAGCGCCTTGCGCAGTGTTGCAATCACATCCGATGAATGGTCCGACACCGGGAACACACGGTTTCCTCTTTCCACCTTCATTTTCAAACCATACTCTTCCAAAAAGCTCATCATCTGTTCATTATTAAAGGTATAAAAAGCGCTATACAAAAACTTCGGATTGCTCATCACGTTAGCAAACAGATTATCCATATCGCCAGCATTCGTGATATTACATCTGCCTTTGCCCGTAATGAATATTTTCTTCCCTAATTTTTCGTTTTGTTCCATCAGTTTTACCTGATGTCCACACAGAGCGGCTGCATATGCCGCCATCATGCCTGCCGCACCGCCTCCAATTACAATTACGTTGCTCATTCTTCCATATCCTCTAATTTCGCGTAATGTACTTTTATTGAATCATCTATGTAATTTATCTCATCATTCTCATATACCTGATATTCATTCCAGATATCCTCAAGCATCGTGAGTGTTCCAGCAACTTCCTTCTGCTTTTTCATGCACAATGCCACAACAAGTGCATTGATTACGCTAAGCGGTGCAACCAAAGAATCTACAATTGATGCCATATCGCTGTCCGCGATCAGATTACAGGACGAATACAGATTCATTGGGGAATGAATACTATCAGTAATTGTAATTACTTTTGCGCTACGGTTATTTGCAAACTCTAACGCTTTTAATGTCCGCATCGAATAACGCGGAAAACTGATTCCAATAATCACATCATCCTTGTCGATACGCACCATCTGTTCGAACAATTCACTCGAACTGTTTGTAGTAAGCAGACGTACATCATCAAACATAAGATTGAGATAAAATCCCAAAAAACTTGCAAGTGGTGCACAGCTTCGAATTCCTACAATATAAATATGTTTTGCTTCTAAAATAGTTGACACTGCAACATCAAACGCATTGTGATCAATTTTCTCCAATGTCGTTTTTATCTTGTCCGCATCCGACTGCAGAACCGTCTCTAAAATCTTTGACTGACTGATTCTTCCATATGTTACTTCCATACGTTGAATCGAATTTAATTTATTTCGTACTAATTCTTCTAATGCCTTCTGAAACTCTGGATATCCCTTATATCCTAATGATGTAGCAAAGCGAACAACCGTAGATTCACTCACGCCAACGGTCTCCCCCATTTTTGCAGCGGTAAGAAAAACTGCTTTGTCATAATTATCCGTAATATATGTTGCAAGCAGCTTCTGTCCCTTGCTCATCGCACTGTAATGATTGTTTATGCGATTTAAAAGTTCATTTGTATTTGACACGGTAAACCCCTCTCTAACGACACATCTGCCGCCGAATTTGATTGTAACACTTTATAAAATAATTGCAACCAAAAGCAAAAAAAAGATATCCGCAGATAAGAACAATCTCTATCTGCGAATATCTTTTGTATTAAACAGCCAAATCCGAATTATACAGGATATGCTCCGTTCTTTGTATCAGCAGCTTTTGCATCAACACCAGTCTGCTGAGCCTCACGATATTTGAAGAACTCAGTTGCAACCTGTGGGAATAATGCATAAGATAAAACATCCTCATCCTGCTGCTTGTACTGCTTCATCTCTGCTTCAATCTTTGCAAGTTCAGGCTCAAGAAGATCAGCCGGACGACAAGTGATTGCGTTCTTCTTGTCATCACCAAGTACCTTGTCAACAACTTCAGGATTGAATGGCTTAACAGTCTGTCCATACTTTCCAAGAAGAATATCTTTTGTCTCCTTCGTAGCTACCTTATATCGCTCACCCATCAATACGTTAAATACAGCCTGTGTACCAACGATCTGTGAGGAAGGTGTAACAAGCGGTGGTTCACCAAGGTCTTTACGTACACGTGGAACTTCAGCAAGTACTTCCTCGTACTTGTCCTCTTTTCCCTGCTCCTTGAGCTGAGAAATAAGGTTTGAAAGCATACCACCCGGTACCTGATAACGGAGTGTATTAATGTTAACACCTAATACCTTCGGATTCATCAGTCCGCTCTCTAATGCTTCTTCACGCATTGGGCGGAAGTAATCAGCAATTTCAGAAAGGAGTGTCTGATCCAATCCTGTATCATATGGTGTACCCTTGAATGCCTCAACCATAACTTCAGTTGCAGGCTGGCTGGTTCCAAGTGCGAACGGAGACATTGCAGTATCGATAATATCAACACCAGCCTCAACTGCCTCCAAATATGTCATGGAAGCCACACCAGATGTATAGTGTGTATGAAGATCGATTGGGATATCTACAACTTCTTTTAATGCATGTACAAGTTCTTTTGCCTTGTAAGGAACAAGCAGACCAGCCATATCCTTAATACATAAAGAATTAGCTCCCATATCCTCAACACGCTTAGCCATCTCTGTCCAATACTCTAATGTATATGCATCACCTAATGTATAGGATAATGCAACCTGCGCATGTCCATTCTCTTTATTAGCTGCAGTAACAGCAGTCTGAAGATTTCGAAGGTCATTTAAGCAATCAAAAATACGAATGATATCGATTCCGTTTGCAATAGACTTCTGTACAAAATACTCAACTACATCATCTGCATATGGACGGTATCCTAAGATATTCTGTCCACGGAAAAGCATCTGTAACTTAGTATTTTTAAATCCAGCTCTTAACTTACGAAGACGATCCCATGGATCTTCTTTTAAGAAACGAAGAGATGCGTCGAATGTAGCTCCACCCCAGCACTCTACTGCGTGGTAACCTACTTTATCCATCTTGTCAATAATCGGAAGCATCTGTTCGGTTGTCATACGTGTAGCAATCAAAGACTGATGTGCATCACGTAAGATTGTCTCGGTAATTTTTACCGGCTTTGCCTTTATTTCTGACATGATTATCCTCCTAAAATTTCAAATCGTAATTAAATTCCAAAGATTGCCATAAAACATCCAGCAGCTACTGCTGTACCAATAACACCGGCAACGTTTGGTCCCATGGCATGCATCAGTAAGAAGTTTGTAGGATCTTCTTCCGCACCAACCTTCTGGGATACACGAGCTGCCATTGGAACGGCAGATACACCGGCAGAACCAATCAGAGGGTTAATCTTGCCCTTGGTAATCCAGCATAACAACTTGCCAAAGAGAACTCCGGCAGCTGTACCAACTATAAATGCAATAAGTCCTAAAACAACAATTTTAATTGTGCTTACATTCAGGAATGCTTCTGCACTTGTTGTAGCACCAACAGAAGTACCAAGTAAGATAACTACGATGTACATAAGTGCATTACTAGCAGTCTCCTGTAACTGACGAACAACGCCAGACTCACGGAAAAGGTTACCAAGCATCAGCATACCAACAAGAGGTGCTGTTGTTGGAAGTAATACACAGACAACAACGGTAACAACGATTGGGAATAAAATTTTCTCAAGCTTGCTGACCGGGCGAAGGTTCTTCATCTTGATTGCACGTTCCTTCTTTGTTGTAAATAACTTCATGACTGGAGGCTGAATAATCGGCACAAGTGCCATATAAGAATATGCAGCCACCGCAATCGGTCCTAACAGACCTGTCTGTCCCAACTTACCAGCCAAGAAAATGGAAGTAGGTCCATCCGCTCCACCAATAATAGATACAGCAGCTGCAGCCTTGTCATTAAATCCAAGTAAAATTGCAAGGAAGTACGCACTAAAAATACCGAACTGTGCAGCAGCTCCCATCAGGAAACTGATCGGGTTTGCAATTAATGGTCCAAAGTCTGTCATCGCACCTACACCCATGAAAATCAGGGATGGTAAGATTGACCACTCATCCAATGTGTAAAAATAGTAAAGTAAACCACCTACACCATTACTTGTCTGCTCCGGACTCGCAATAATATCCGGATAAATATTTACCAATAACATACCAAATGCGATTGGAACAAGTAATAATGGCTCAAACCCTTTCTTAATTGCCAGATACAGGAAAAGAAGTGCCACAGCGATCATGACATAATTTCCCCAGGTCAGGTTAAAAAAGGCTGTCTGATGTAGGAGGTTCATTAAAGTTTCGCCTACATAACTCACAGTGTTTTCCTCCTTGGAATTAGTTTAAAGTTGCAAGTAATGCGCCAGACTCTACAGAATCACCTACTGCAACGTCGATGCTTGCAACAGTTCCATCTTCTGGTGCAACAACAGGTGTCTCCATTTTCATAATTTCAAGAATAAGTACTGTGTCGCCTTTCTTCACTGCGTCTCCAGCTTTCTTTTCAATCTTGAATACCTTACCGGCTGCTCCGGCTTCGATCTTAATACTTCCTGCACCTGCAGATGCCGCTGGTGCTGCTGGCTTTGCAGCTGGAGCTGCCGATGCTGCACGCTTTGGAGCTGCCACGCTAGGTGTGCTTCCGGTCTCTTCTACTGTAACATCATATACGTTACCATTTACAGTAATTGTATAATTCTTCATGAATATTATCCTCCTAAAATGATTTTCAAATAAATTATCTTCGATTAATAGAACGTACTACAAAATCACTTGTAGAAGTTCCGGTGCTTGCTGCAATTGCTGCAGCGATAACTGCTACCAGTTCTGTATCATCTGCCACCTGTGGCTCATCTACTGTAACTGTTTCAGTTGTTTGTTCCTGTGCATTGCCAGCCACTGCTGTCGCTGCTTTTGCAGCTTTCTTCTTCTCAAGATATGGGAAAATCTTAAAGCATGAAATCAGTAAACTGATCAGAATAAGTACAGCGAAAACCACAGCCATAGAAATAACTGTATTCAATGCTGCTTTCGACATTTTCTCACCTAATGAGTAAATTGGCTCAACTGTAATACCAGTGATGTCCATTGAATAATAATCATAGACTACCTGAAAATCAACATTCTTCTTTTCGAACTTCAAAGTAACATCCGTTGTCAACGTCTTTCCAGATTTTGTAACTTCAAAAGAATTGTCTTTTACTTTTTCAAAAGCTCCAAACTCATCTGTTACATCCATCCACTTTCCAGCAGCTTCAATCTGTGCCTGGGTAACACCATAATTGTTAGCCAATGCATCAACAATATCCTGAGTTACCGTATCAACAGTAAGGCTATTCTCTTCAAACATAGCTGCAAGCTGCTGTACCATTGTTACATTATTGTCACTCTCTGACTGAAGGTCTTCGTAAGAATGTCCATTATAGTCCACGGTAGTCGGATCTGTTCCACAAGCACCCAGTAAAAGAACCATAAGGATCATGCTAAGTGCTAAAGCAATTCTCTTTTTCATAAAACTTCACCTTTCTACTTGGTACCGTGCTTTTTCTCCGGCTCACCTACATATTTTGTATAAAGCATTTCAAATGCAGCCACAAGATATTTTCTTGAATCAGCCGGCTCAATAATACGATCTACATAGCCTCTTGCTGCAGCAGATGTTGCAGAAGACTGTAACTTCTCATATTCAGATGCTTTTTCTTTAATTTCAGCAGCATCTGCATCCGGATACATAATTTTTGCTGCCATTGTAGAATCCATTGTACCAATCTTCGCATCGTTCCACGCATAAACAAGATCTGCGCCAATAGATTTGGAATTCATAAATACATATGCACTTCCGTAAGCCTCTCCGGTAATCATATTAACCTTTGCGCATGTAGCATTTGAAAATGCGTAAGTCATTCTTGCAAGAGCTTTTGCAAGCTTCTTTTCAGAACACATGCAATTCTTGAATCCGTTAACATTTGTAATAGAAAGAACCGGAATTGAGAATGCATCACAGAACTGAATAAATTCAGCCGCCTTATTGCATCCCTGTGCTGTCAGTGACATATCAAATGTCTCTGCCTTATTGCCCTCTTCATCATATACTTCGCTGCAGTTTGCGACAGCACCAACTGTCATACCATTCAACTTGATAAGACCTGTCACCATATTCTTTGCATAATCTGCTTTTGTCTCAAAGAATACATGTCCATCAGAAATCTCAGATAAAAGATATCTTGGATCACCCTTCATAGTCTCCATGCTCTCACATGCACGATTCAAATCATCCTCACATGTGTCTGTATAAACATCTCCCTCGTTGTTGCCTGGAAGCATGCATACAAGCTGGCGGATTTCAGCCATAATTTCATCTTCAGAACCAACATAATCAACGCAACCATTGTTCTCACTCTGGAATGCGGCACTTGCAGTATCGCATTTCTCTGTGCGGTTTCCTTCGATTGCATCTGGAGTATTTACAAACATACGACCCTTGCTCTCTTCAACGAAAGCGAAATCACAAAGTGCTGGGACAACGGAAAGACCACCACCACAATTGCCGAATACTCCACAAATCTGTGGAATCACGCCGGAAGCTGCAACTTCCTTTGCGTAAATCATACCAAAACCATCTAACGCATCAACAGACTCCTGAAGACGAATACCACCACAATCGATAAATCCGATTACCGGGGCTCCCATCTTCATTGCCATATCATATACTGACGCGATTTTTTTTGCATGCATCTCTCCAATGGTTCCGTTTAATACGGAAGCATCCTGGCTGTAAATGAATACCAGATTGCCATCGATCAGTCCATGACCAATGATAACACCATCAGAAGGAGCTTTCGCAGCTGTCAGGTTAAAATCTGTGCTACGTGCTGTTACGAGAGAACCAATTTCCATAAAACTGTTCTCATCGACCAACTTAGCAATACGCTGCATTGCCAAGTTTTCATTGTTACTACTCATCTTATGCCCTCCATCTATAAAAAATAAAAAATTCCGCTAGTGTGATTGTATAACATTTCCACGAGGTTTTCAACCGTAATTGTTAAATTTTTCACTAATTAAATTTCACCATTTTTATGGCAGGAATTCCTCCATTACCGCTTTCCCCAAGCTGTTCAAATCCCATTCTTTCACCTCATTCACTGTACGTATCGGATACGAATAGACTTTTTCGCCGTTAATACAATAAGAAACCTCTCCTATTTTCTGGTTCTTTTTTACAGGAACCATGCAGATTTCATTGATTTCCTTCTGTAAACTGGCATCATCCCAATCCGCTTTCAAAAAGGTCAGATTCTGTTTTGCTGCTTCACTGTATAATTGTACTTTCGATTTCTTTCCCCATTCCTTCAAGGTACATTTTTGATACCCATTTCCAATTTCAATATTTCCAAAATCAAATGCATTTTTTCCCGGTTCATACAAATGATAGTTTTCTAAACCATACTGAAACAGTTTCTTTGCATCTGCCCATTTATAATTTTTATTGTTCGGCCACCCACATGCGAGTAAAGCAACACAATACTTGCGACCGCTTTCTTCAACTGCAGCAACATAACAGTATCCTGCCTTTGCTGTAAATCCTGTTTTTCCTGTGATCGCGCAATTCATCATATCGAGAAAAGCATTTTTGTTGGAAACCTGAAACGACTTTCCATCCATATCGCAAAACGAATGATTTCTCGTCTGCGTCAATGTAAGAAATACCTCACTCTGTGGTGAATTCCACGCACAATAGCGCATAATTCTGCTCAGGTCCTGTGCCGTCGTATGATGTTCTCCTTCTTTTGTCTTTCCGTCAAGTCCGTTGGGTGTCACAAAATAACTGTCGGTACAGCCAATTTTCTTTGCTTTTTCATTCATACGTTTTGCAAAGGATTCAGCACTTCCATCAATATGTTCTGCAATTGCATAGGCACAATCGTTAAAAGATTCCAGCATCAATCCATAAAGCAGATCCTTCATATAAAATTGTTCATTTTTTTTCATTCCCAGATGCACTTTAGGCTGTGCCGCTGCATTTTCACTCACCGTAACGATCTCATCCTCTTTGCTGTTTTCAAGTGCAAGAATACAGGTGAGAATTTTTGTTGTGCTCGCGTTTGCCATAGGCACATTTTCCGATTTGCCATATAAAAGCCGACCACTTTCTCCATCGATAAGCGCGCAGGATTTAGAATACAGTTCACTCTCTGCAAGTTTTTTCTTTTCTTCCGCCCCAACTGTCTGCACCATCCCAGGAAAAAGCATTGTAAAGAAGAAAACGAGACATAACATAAAACTTAAAAATCTTTTTGCCATAAAAAATAACCATATACATACTTTCTATCATGTATATGATTATTTCTATTTAAATATCCAATTGAACATGCATTTCTTCTTCCGCTTCCTGTTTAAACTCTTCCACCTGTACCGGACTGAGCACGGGCAGATCATCAATAGAATGCACACCAAAACATCGTAAGAATTCCTCCGTTGTTCCAAATAAAAGCGGCCGTCCCGGTGCATCCAGTCTTCCAAGTTCACAGACCAGATTGTATTCTACCAGTTTGTTTACCGCATGATCCGAAGAAACACCTCGTATTTTTTCTATTTCCATTTTTGTAACCGGCTGCTTGTATGCAATAATTGATAAAGTTTCCAATAATACATCGGTAAGGACTCTGCGCTTCGGCTGACTTGCGATCTTGATCAGATACTCATACATTTCCGTGCGGGTACACATCTGATACGCACCATCAAGCTCAATGATTGTCACTCCTCTTGCCTGCTCCTTCCATTCCTTCATCATTTCTTCGATGAGCTTTTTCGTTTTATTTTTATCTAATTCAATTGTATCTGCAATTTTTTCAAGTTCCACAGATTCGCCCATGGTGAAAAGAATCGCTTCTATAACTGCTTTATATTCTTTATTTGTCATATACCCTCATCTAAGCTGCAATCTTAGAGTCAATTTGAATATCATCAAAAATATGTTCCTGCGAAATAAGAATTTTTCCTGTCTTCATCAATTCAAGTATTGCCAGAAATGTAACAATCACTTCCACTTTGCTCGACTGTGCTTCCAATAGACTGCGAAAACTGAAATGTTTGTGTGTGGTAGCATAATTTTCAAGATACTCCGTTTTTTCTTCCAACGATACTTCTTCTTTTTCAATTTTACCAAACTTTGATCTTAAAGGATCAATCTTGTCCTGCTGTTTGCGCATAATACTTTTAAAAATCTCATTAAGTTTTGCAAGCGTAATGTCAGATACCAATTCTTCTACATTGAGCGGTTCCTGGTATTCGAGCACTTCCTCCGGAATTGTCGGTTTTTTAAACATCACTCTCTGCGCGTCTACCTGACGGTCTTTCAATTCATATGCCATACACTTATACATCTTGTATTCAAGCAACTGCTGAACAAGTTCCGCGCGCGGATCGGTCTCTTCCTCTTCATCATCCGGATCTCTTGGCAAAAGCATTTTTGATTTGATATCGATCAAAGTCGCTGCCATCACAAGGAATTCACTGAGCACATCCAGATCCTGCCGCTTCATTTCTGCAATGTATTCCATATATTGTGCCGTAATCTCTACAATCGGAATATCATAAATATTCACTTTATTTTTATCCAGCAAATAAAGCAGGAGATCCAAAGGTCCCTCGAAGACCTGTAGCTTAACAGTTAGTTCCATGTGCAATTCCTTTCTTTCACAAAGCATATTTTAACTTGATATAGTGTAAAAAGCAAGGATAAATTACAACATTTAGTGTTTTACAGCAATGGTGCAAACAATTTTAATGCTCCAAGGAACACGCGATGAATAAATAGCTTATTATGACATTCCTCTTTCGTCATCTCATGGCATTTTGTGAATGTTTCAAGTGCGTCAGCCTTCACCTGCATGACTGCCTTTGTTTTATACATGAAGGTTCCACACTCAAAATGGAGATACAGACTGCGATAATCCAGATTAATCGTACCTACCGCGGCATACACATCATCTACAACAAAGCACTTGGAATGAATAAATCCCGGCGTATATTTATATATTTTCACACCATGCTTCAGCAAATGCTCAAAATTCGCCTGTGTCAGCAGATATACCATCTTTTTGTCCGGTATTCCCGGCACTACAATCCGTACATCCACACCACATTTTACCGCATTTACCAGTGCAGTTGTCATTTCGGAGCCAAGAATCAGATACGGGGTAAAGATATATACATACTTTTTCGCATGCTCAATGAGATTTAAGTATACATTTTCTCCCACATCTTCATGGTCCAGCGGCGAATCGCTGTAAGGCTGAATATATCCCGGACCAGTCACTGCATCCTCTGGTAATTCTGAAGCTTTCCGGTAGAATTCGTAATCATCTTCCGTCTTTGTAATGTAATCCCACATTTCGAGAAACATGCTTGTAAAGCTCCATACACCTGCTCCCGTCATCCGAAGTCCCGCATCTTTCCAGTATCCAAATTTTCTTTTTTCATTGATATACTCATCCGCAAGATTAAATCCGCCGGTATAAGCAACTTTACCATCAATCACCGTAATTTTTCTATGATCCCGGTTATTCAAAATAATGGAAAGCACCGGACGGAACGGGTTAAAACATGCGCAATGAATCCCTTGTTTTTGTAACTCCCGGTAAAATTTCGGAGGAAGTGTCTGAATACAGCCTACATCATCATAAATCAGCCGGACATCAACACCTGCCGCCGCTTTTTCTGCAAGAATATCAATAATCGTGTCAAACATTTTGCCGTGTTCAAGTATAAAATACTCCATAAAAATAAAATGTTCGGCACGTTTTAAATCTTCAATCAATTGCGGGAAAACATTCTCTCCGCTGGAATAATAGGTACTATCCCCTTCCCTGTACAATGGATATCCCGCTTTGGAAGATATATAATAAGATTGCTGATGCGCATAAAAGTCGTCCTTTTGCAAATCTTCCCGTATTTTTGTATCTTCCTGTCTGTATGGCACCACCTTATCTGCCACACATTCCATCTTTTTGCGCGTGCGTTTCGTAATTTCCGAACGTCCAAAAATAAAATATGCCGGACATCCGAAAATCGGGAGGAAAAGCACAAGAAAAATCCACGACATTTTATATGAGGTCCGCATATCTTTGTTTGCTATATACAAAGCAAGTGCAACCGCCACAATTTGCAGGCACATATTTACCGCTGAGTTTGCTGCTGTCGCACTGTAGATCAGATAAACAAACCATCCAAACTGCAATATGATAATCAATGCACCAATCACTAATTTACTAAATACTTTACTGGCAAATCGTTTCATATCAAAAAACCTCCATAATGCATTTTATATCAAATGCAACAGATTATCAACATGCAGATTTCCCCATGCCTTGGTATACCCTCCTCTCATCCCCTCATTTTTTTCTACTGATTCATATAATTTCAGTTTGATCTCTTCCGGTCGGAGCCCCGGATTTTTTTGCAGCGCAAGTGCAATCGCCCCACTAACTACGGGCGTTGCCATCGAGGTTCCACTCTTTCTCACATAATGATTATTTCTGTCCAGACTGATCATATTGGTTCCCGGCGCCAGAATTTCCGGTTTTACAATACAACATTCGGTCGGCCCCTGCCCGCTGTATGCTTTTGGCATAAAACGCCCCGGATTTTTATCATCATTTGCTCCAACGGTTATGATTTTCCGCGATATTCCAGGAACCGTAACGCTCCCTTCACTAGGTCCGTTATTTCCCGCCGCAGCTACCACAATCATATTATCATCCCACAATTGTTCCAGTTTATCGACAATCAGTTTCTGTTCTTCGCTCTCTGCTCCCGGCAGAAAACCCACCGAAAAATTTAAAATGCGTATTGCATATTTTTTTTTGTACTCCTGTATCCATTCAAGCGCCTGCAATACACGATTGGTTTTTCCGTTTCCCTCCCTATCAAGCACTTTGATTGCAGCCACCTGTGCATCCGGCGCAATGCCCTTGATTGTTCCATTGCTGCAGATAATTCCTGTAACATGAGTGCCATGACCGTTATCATCATAACAATAGCCCCTGCCATCTACAAAATCTTTAAATCCAAACACTCGGTTTCTTAAATCTCTGTGCAAAAACACTCCTGTATCGAGTACTGCAATACGAACATTTTTCCCTGTATATCCATTTTTGTAAACTTCATTGGCGTGCACCTGTTGTTTTAGAAGTTTCATTCTTATTCATATCCATTTTTCATAGTTTCTATCATATCATATGTCATTTCTCCTTTGTCAGTGAATATGGAATTTCCTATACAATAAAAAAAGCTGTACGCTTACGCGCACAGCTCATTTCAATTCCATACCAATTATGCGTTTTCCGGAACATCCTTGATTGAAAAACTGATTCTTCCCATCTTGTCCTTGCCAAGACATACAACCTTAACTTTATCGCCTAAAGTTAATACATCTTCTACACGATTGATTCTTTCTTTTGCAATCTTGGAAATATGAACCATTCCCTCTTTGCCTGGAGCAAACTCAAGAAACGCTCCAAATTCTTTAATGCTAACAACAGTTCCTGTAAGGATCTGTCCTTCAGCAAAATCAGTTGTAATGATCTTAATCATATCAATTGCTTTTGCGATAGCTGTTTTGTCTGTTCCGCAAACAGATACAGCACCCTCATCTGTGATATCAATCTTAACTCCGGTACGGGCAATAATCTCGTTAATAGTTTTACCCTTCTGTCCTACAACATCACCGATCTTATTTGGATCAATCGTAATCTGCTCTATCTTTGGAGCCCACTCATTTACTTCTTTACGTGGCTCAGCGATTGCTTTGCTCATTACTTCATCCATAATATAAACTCTTGCTTCTCTTGTACGCGCAATTGCTTCCTCTACGATTGGTCGAGTCAGACCATGAATTTTAATATCCATCTGAATTGCAGTGATACCATCATGTGTACCTGTCACCTTAAAATCCATATCTCCGAAGAAATCTTCCAGTCCCTGAATATCAGTAAGTACTAAATAATCATCATCTGTATCTCCTGTCACAAGACCGCAGGAAATACCAGCTACCATCTTCTTAATTGGTACACCAGCTGCCATCAGTGACATACAGGATGCACAAGTAGAAGCCATGGATGTAGATCCGTTGGATTCAAAAGTCTCGGACACAGCACGGATTGCATATGGGAACTCGTCAACAGAAGGAAGTACTGGAACAAGTGCTCTCTCAGCCAAAGCTCCATGTCCAATCTCACGACGTCCAGGTCCACGGCTAGGCTTTGTCTCTCCTACCGAATAGGACGGAAAATTATAATGATGCATATATCTCTTTGTTGTCACGTTCTCATCAAGACCATCGATCTTCTGAACTTCTGAAAGAGGTGCAAGTGTTACAACATCACAAATCTGTGTCTGTCCACGTGTGAACATTGCAGATCCATGTACACGAGGAATCAGATCTACTTCTGCAGCAAGCGGACGAATCTGATCGATAGCTCGTCCATCCGGACGCTTATGATCTTTCAAAATCATCTTGCGGACTGTCTTCTTCTGATACTGATAAACAGCCTCGCCCAATACTGCGAGCCACTCTTCATTCTCTGCAAATGCTTCTTCAAACTTCTCTGTAATCTGACGGATATTCTCTTCCCTTACCTGTTTTTCATCGGTAAATACAGCTTCTTCCATCTGTTCCGGTGTAACGATTTCTCTCATTGCCGCAAACATCTCTTCCGGAATTGCACAGCTTGTATATTCATGTTTTGGCTTGCCGATTTCTTCACGAATTTTATTCATGAAAGCAATAATTGTCTGATTGACTTCATGACATTTGTAAATAGCCTCAATCATTTTTGATTCCGGAATCTCATTAGCTCCAGCCTCAATCATAATAACCTTTGTTGCAGTAGATGCAACCGTAAGCTTAAGATCTCCCTCATCCCACTCTTTCTGTGAAGGGTTTACGATAAACTCCCCATCTTTCATTCCCATCTGTGTCATTGCACAAGGACCATCAAATGGAATATCAGAAATCGTTGTAGCAAGTGCGGATCCGATCATTGCAACCAACTCCGGACGGCACTGTGGATCAACCGACATAACCATATTGTTCAAAGTCACATCATTACGATAATCCTTTGGGAACAATGGTCTCATCGGGCGGTCGATTACACGCGCAGTAAGAATAGAGTTCTCAGAAGCCTTACCCTCACGCTTGTTAAATCCTCCCGGGATTTTTCCAACTGCATACATCTTTTCCTCAAACTCAACGCTGAGCGGAAAGAAATCAATACCATCTCTTGGTTTATCGGATGCTGTAGCTGTGGAAAGAACAGTTGTCTCCCCATATTTCAAAAGTGCAGCACCGTTTGCCTGTGCACAAACTCTTCCGATATCTACCGTAAGTGTTCTGCCGGCAAGTTCCATTGAATAACTTTTGTACATGTCATTTCTCCTTTTCGGTTTTACTATTTCAAACTTGCAGAACCCCGAAACTACTGAACAAAGCAGGCAACTCCTGCGCTCTTCAGTGGTCCCGGTAAAAAGTCCTGCAACACAATAAAAAGAAGAGCGGAATATAGCACTCCGCTCTTCGATTACAATTATTTTCTGAGACCTAAACGCTCGATTAAAGAACGATATCTCTCAATATCGATATTCTTTAAGTATGATAATAATCCACGTCTCTGACCGATCATCTTAAGCATACCTCTTCTGGAATGATGATCCTTTGGGTTAGCCTTTAAATGCTCTGTAAGCTCCTGGATTCTTGCGGTTAATACAGCGATCTGAACTTCTGGAGATCCAGTGTCATTTGGAGTTCTGCCGTACTCAGCGATAATTGCCTGTTTCTTTTCTTTTGCGATCATTTGTTGATCCTCCTTCATATTCTTATAATACCCGATAATCAGTAAAAGGTCGGAGTGTCCATCTACCGAATATGGGCTAAACCATACTAAAACAATATACCATAGCTTTGGTATGTTGTAAACAACTTTTTAATTTAAATAACGAGCAACGCAAATCGGTGTACGATAATATGCGCTCGAAATCTTAATTCCTGTTCTTACGTTACTTGCATGGACAATCTGTCCGTTGCCAATATAAATGCCTACATGGCCAATACTGCTTCCACTTCCATAGAAAAACAAATCTCCCGGCTGCGCATCTGATGCGCTGATTCTTGTACCATATCCCGGCTGTGAAGCTGCATGATGTGGAAGTGAAATTCCATATCTTGCATAAATCTGCATCGTAAATCCTGAACAGTCAATTCCATTTGTAAGGCTTGTTCCTCCCCAGACATAACGGTTTCCAACAAATTGCAATGCATACTGTACAAGTGATACTCTCGTATCTGAAATTCCTGTTCCATTTTCTAATTCTTCCACGGAAGATGCTGTCGGAAGCTTCTGGGATATCGTAATATAATCTCCGGAAATGTATCCTTTCTGATCATCCACTTCCACTTTATACCAGTCATCCACGATTTTCTCTACGACGAGATCTTCTCCTTCACCGACAAGAGAAACTATCGCTGAATCTGTCGATGTATCTTCTCTTACACGTAAAGTTGTAGTATTAACAGTAGCAACTGTCTCTACTTCCTTCTCTGCAATTGCAAGCGCAGCATCACCCTTTAACAGGTATCCGCTTTTTACATATCCTTTTACTTTTCCAGATTTGATCTTGATCCATCCATCTTTTTTGCCAAGGATTTCACAGGCATCATGATTTGACATTTTGCCAACCACTTTACTGTCTGTTCCTGCGCCTTTACGAACATTTAAAGAGCCGTCTACCTGCGCAATGCCGAGATTCGTGTAGCCACAGATTTCGGCTATATTTTTTTCGTCCGAGGCATTCTTTGCATCTTGAGCAGCCTCATATGATACGTTTTCTGCTGTATCAGTTGTCGTATCTTCCATCGCAGCTGCCACCGCATTCAATCCGGTATCCGTTACATCTACATCCGTTGTATCCATAAGGACATCGGAAACGCCTGCCGTAACATCAACAGATTCCATATTATTTACATTCAAAGCCTGTGTTACGCCAGCGGTAAGCCCCGCCTCTGTCATACTCTGCGCTGATCTATCGTCCTGATTTTTCTGTGTAGATGAAACAACAATCGTTCCAGCCATAATCGCAGCGACTCCAAAAAGAACTCCTGCGCGAATAAGATTCTTAAACTTCATAGATTCCTCCATACAAAAATCATAGAGACACATCAACGATATGTCTCCTGTATAACAGCTATGAGTATAACAATTTTGTTACGAAATGTCAATTATTTCTGTAATATTTTCGTAACATTTATCTTTTGTTTATATTTTCATCATACAGCAGAATATTCTTTTCAAAATACTCCCGGCTGGTCTGTACATCGCGTTCTATCTGCTCTTTTAATGATTCCACCGAATCAAATTTCTTCTCCGGGCGTATAAAATGCAGAAAAAAGACTTCCAAATCTTTGCCATATAAGTCAGCCTCAAAGTTCAGAATATTGGTTTCCACTCCAACTTTCCCCATATTGCTTACCGTAGGTTTACAGCCGACATTGGTAACTCCCGCGTACCACTTATGATCAATCCATACTTTTGTGGCATACACGCCTCTCGGTGGTAACAGTTTTTCTTTCGGAAGTTCCATGTTGATCGTTGGAATCCCAATCGTCCTGCCAAGCTGCTTTCCATGAATGATTTTTGCTTTTGCAAAAAAAGAATAGCCAAGCAGTTCATTTGCTTTTTCTATATTTCCACAAGCAATTTCTTCCCGGATAAACGTACTGCTGATATCTCTTCCATACTCCTGCATTTTATCAAGAACTACAACTTCGTAACCATAAGTTTTTGCATGCTGCTGTAAAACCTGATAATCTCCTTTGCGCTGATATCCAAAATGAAAGTCCTTTCCCACAACAAAACATTTCACATGCAATGCTTCTACCATCCAGCGTACAAACTCTTCTGGAGGCATATGCATAATTTCCTGTGTAAAAGGACATTCGATCAGATAGTCAATTCCGGTATGTTCAAAAATCCAACGTTTTTCTTCATTCGTAGTAAGTACATGTGCCTCCACATCCGCAACCTCAGCACGAGGCGGAATGTCAAAAGTAAACACCACTGCCTGATAACCATGCTCCTGCTTCTTTTGCATGAGATTTTTCATCAGCAGCTCATGACCACGATGCAGACCGTCAAATTTTCCTAATGAAATTACTGTACTTTCTTCAATTTTAAATTCAAGTGTATTGGTTATATACTGCATATCTTTTTATTAAATAAATAATTTTATTGGTTTAAAATCCTGTTCCTGCGGCATATAGGCATACAGCCCGATAAACCGGTCCTCCCAGTCATACAAACGAATGCATTTCTGTTCTTTTTCCTGACACATATTACAAATCATTTCCTTCGGAATCCGATTGCCGTTCTCCACCATTTTTTTAGCAGTCTTCATTACCTGTGCAAAATCATACTGCATAAAAACAGAGTCGACTGACTGTACAAAAGAAAAATCTTCCTGCTGTACCAGTTCTTCAATCTGTTGCAGGCGAAGCGCACCATCCAGTCGAAACTCACTGACTCTTGTTCGAAGAAGACTTTCCATGCAGGCTCCGCATCCCAGCTTTTCTCCAATATCCTGACAAAGCGTGCGGATATATGTGCCTTTTGAACACTCCACTCTCATGCAAACTCTCGGCAGATTGATTTCTAAGATTTGAATTTTATGTATCGTCACCGGTCGCGCCTTGCGTTCCACTTCAATTCCTTTGCGCGCGAGATCGCATAGTTTCTGTCCGTTGACTTTCAATGCGGAATACATCGGTGGAATCTGCATATATTCTCCCTCAAAGGAAGCGATTACTGTTTTTACCGCATCTTCTGACACAGTGACTTCCTGTCGGCTCAAAACGTTTCCTGATACATCCTGTGTATCTGTCGTCATTCCTAAAAGCATTACAGCTTCGTATTCTTTGTCTTTGTCCGTCAGAAGATCACACACTTTTGTTGCCCGCCCCAGACACACAGGTAATACTCCCTGTGCGTCCGGATCAAGGGTTCCGGTATGTCCAATTTTTTTCTGATGAAAAATGCCACGCATTTTAGCCACCACATCAAAACTGGTAAATCCGCTTTCTTTATAAACATTTACAATTCCGTTAATCATTGTCTACCTACAATCTCTTTTCCACTTCTTCCAGTAACGTGGAAACCACCTGTTCCTGCGTACCGTACATGGTGCAGCCGGCAGCTTTCACATGTCCGCCACCTCCGAAATGCATTGCAAGAGAAGCCGCATCAAAGTTTCCGTTTACCCGGAGACTTACTTTAAAACTTCCATCCTCATTTTCGTAAATAAATACAGCAAGTTTTACATCTTTTGTCACACGCAGCTGATTAACAATGCCATCTAAGTGCTTTGGAAGAACATCAAATTGTTTCATCTGTTTCTGTGTAATCACACTGACGATACATTGATCATTCAGATAAAGCCGGCTGTCCAATAAAGCCTGTCCCATGACACGGTTCTGATTATACGTCTTTGTATAAAAAGTTTCATCCACAATTTTGGAAAAGTCGATTCCTTTTTCCATCAGAATACCTGCAATATTCATAGTCTTCGCCGAGGTACAGCTGTACTGAAAGACTCCGGTATCGTGTACCATTCCTGTATAGAGACACTCTGCAATCTCTTTTGTCACTTTCTGTGCATCCATCAGTTCATATACAAGCTCACAGGTAGAACTTGCTTCCGGAAAAATGTAATTTTCCTCTGCAAACGCCTGATTGCTTACATGATGATCCACACAATACGTGTGTTTTGCACTTTCAAAATATTTTGCTGTATTTCCAAGTCTTCCGGTATCTCCACAGTCAAGTGCTATAAACAGATCAAAAATATCTTCATCTGTATATTCGCTTTTAATCTCCTCGGAATAGCGTAAAAACTTAAAAATATTTGGAATCGGTTCCAAATACAGTCTTACATCCGCATCCGGATAATAGGTGCGAATGTAATTATAGACTGCAAGTGTGGAACCGACACAATCTCCATCCGGACGCACATGTCCGGCGATGCCTATCAAATGTTTATTTTCCAATACAGCATCAAGCTTCTTCATCGGCAGACTCCTTCTGATTCTTTGTAACATCATCAATCATCTTTGACATACGAATTCCATATTCAATTGACTGATCCAATACAAATTTAATCTCCGGTGTATTGCGAAGATTAATGGATTTAGCAAGTTTCACACGAATAAATCCCTCTGCGGAACGAAGGCCTGCAAGTGTGTCCTTCTGCGATTGTTCATCGCCAAGGACACTGATATATGCTTTTGCAGTCTTCAGATCCGGAGCAACCTCTACAGCCACTACACTGGTCATAGGATTAATTCTCGGATCCTTGATTTCTCCACGGATGATATTGGACAGTTCACGCATCACTTCTTCATTGATACGAATATTTTTAATACTGTTTTTTCTCATTCTATATCCTATCTTGGTACTTCTACCATCTTATATGCTTCTACCTGATCAAATTCCTGAATATCGTTAAATCCGTCGAATACAAGACCACACTCGAATCCTGTCTTAACTTCCTTAACATCATCCTTGAAACGCTTGAGTGACGCAAGATCACCTTCAAAGATCTGGTTTCCTTCACGTGAAATACGTACACGACAGCCTCTTTCCATCACACCGTCAAGCACGTAAGAACCTGCAATATTTCCAACACCAGAAGCCTTGAAAATCTGACGGATTTCTGCGTGACCGATTACCTTTTCTTCGAATACCGGATCTAACATACCCTTCATAGCTGCTTCTACATCTTCAATTGCATTGTAAATAACCTTGTAAAGTCGGATATCTACGCCCTCATTATCTGCTGTAACCTTTGCAATTGGATCCGGACGGACATTAAATCCGATAATGATTGCATTAGATGCAGATGCAAGGATAACATCAGATTCGTTGATGGCACCAACACCACCATGAATCACTTTAACGACAACTTCCTCATTGGACAGTTTGACAAGTGACTGTTTTACTGCCTCAACGGATCCCTGTACATCGGCTTTTACAATAATATCTAATTCTTTCATATTACCAGACTGAATCTGTGAGAACAGATCATCCAGTGACATCTTTGCTTTTGTATCTTCAATCAGTCGATTCTTTTCTTCTGAAATATAAGTGTCAGCAAATGCCTTAGCTTCCTTATCAGAATCGCAGACAACAAATGTCTCGCCTGCCGCCGGAACACTATTCAGACCAAGGATTTCAACTGGCGTAGAAGGAATTGCTTTCTTCACACGCTGTCCCTTGTCATCGATCATTGCACGTACTTTACCATAGCTGCTTCCGCACGCGATGGAATCTCCTACGTGAAGTGTACCTTTCTGTACAAGAACTGTCGCAACTGCACCGCGTCCCTTATCCAGCTGTGCCTCAATAACAAGGCCTCTTGCATTACGGTTCGGATTTGCCTTCAGTTCCAATACTTCAGCGGTAAGAAGAATCATCTCCAGAAGATTATCAATACCTTCTTTGGTATGTGCAGAAACCGGACAAAAAATCGTGCTTCCTCCCCAGTCTTCCGGAATCAGTTCATACTCGGATAATTCCTGCTTAACTTTTTCAATATTGGCACTTGGCTTATCGATCTTGTTGACGGCAACAATGATTTCTACTCCAGCTGCTTTCGCATGGTTGATCGCCTCTACAGTCTGTGGCATAACACCGTCATCTGCAGCTACAACAAGAATTGCGATATCTGTAGAATTTGCACCACGCATACGCATTGCAGTAAACGCCTCATGTCCCGGAGTATCCAGGAATGTGATATTCTGTCCGTTGATTGATACAACAGATGCACCAATGTGCTGTGTGATACCACCAGCCTCACGGTCTGTCACACGTGTGGAACGGATTGCATCCAACAGAGATGTTTTACCATGATCAACATGACCCATAACACAGACTACAGGTGGACGTGGAACAAGATCCTTTGGATCTTCCTCATCTTCTTTGAGAAGTTCTGCAATCACATCAACTTTTTCTTCCGGCTCACAAATATAATTGAACTCTAACGCAATTTCTTCTGCAGCATCAAAATCAATCTCCTGATTTACGGTTACCATCTGACCTTTCATAAACAACTTTTTAACGATAGCTGCCGGCTGCACTTTCATCTTATCAGCAAGATCACGGATGGTCATCTTCTCCGGTAAAGTTATAGTCTTGATTACATCCTCATCTTCCTTTGGTTTCTGTGGTTGCTGCTGAGGTTTCTTCTTTCCGCCATGCTTCTCTAAGTTTACATAATTTTCCTGACGCTTTCCGCCGAGTTTATCATGCTCCTGATGACGATTGTTGTTGCGGCGATCGTTATTGCGGTCACGGCCTTCTTTTCCTCTTACTTCTTCTGGAGCAGCTGCAGCTGCTTCTTTGTTAAAACGATTGAGTTCTTTATCAAAACGTCCCTTGTTGTTATTTCTTCTGTCATTATTGCGATCGTTCAGTGGACGTTCCTGACGATTTCCATTCTGTGGACGATCTCCATTGGAACGATTCGGGCGATCCTGACGATTTTGGCGATCCTGACGGTTTCCGTTCTGCGGACGATCCCCATTGGAACGGTTCGGACGATCCTGACGGTTTCCATTCTGTGGACGGTTATTCTGCTTTTCTGCATTCTGCTTAGCTGGACGGCTCTCTGCAAAATCATCCACATTACTTGCTGTACGCTCGCTGATTGGACGCATTGCGCGCTCTCCAACCGGACGTGGGCGGATAATGCTGTGCTGTTCCGGACGCTGTTGCCCATTGTCTCTTCGAGAACCGCGGTTATTATCACGGTTGTTTCTGTTATTGTTCCCGTTCCCCTGCCCCGGTCTTCTTGACTGCTTGCTGTACTGTGCATTGAATACCGCTGTGATGCTTGACTTTTTCTTCGGACGTTCTTTTCCTTCTTCTGTCTTTGCGTCCTCTGCTTTTGTCACTGCCTTTTCTGCTTTTGCAGCTGGTTTTGTATCTTCTTTTTTAGAAAATTTGTTACGGACAACAGCCTGTGCAGCATCTTCAATTCCGCTGGATGCGCTTTTTACTGCATAATCTGTTGTACTTAACAATTCTATGATATCCTGTGATTTTATATTTAATTCTTTTGCAAGTTCATGAACTCTCATTTTTGCCATAAATGAACTACCTCCATTATTCAGTTTTTTTCAATTTATTTTCCACAGCCCGCGCAAGATTCTCATCTGTCACTGCAAGTGATGCACGGAATTCCTTTCCGATACATCTTCCCAACGCTTCCTTGCTTCCATAACAATAACACGGCACGTCATAAAACTCTGTCATATTCATAAAACTTTTTCTGGTATTATCAGATGCTTCTTCTGAAACAATTACCAAATAAGCATGGCCTGTTTTCACTGCTTTTTCTGTGGAAAATTCACCACTAACTACATTTCCCGATTTTGCTGCAATCCCTAACATGGATAATACTTTATCGTTCTGCAAGTATACTCATCTCCTTTTCCAGGTTCTCATACACTTCATCCGGAATTGCAACTTTCAAGGATCTCTCAAGTCCCTTGGATTTTCTTGCTTTTTCCAAGCAGTCTGTATCAGCACAAATATATGCGCCTCTTCCGTTTTTGCGTCCACTGGCATCCAGGAAAACGCCCTCATCATTTTTAATCACACGAATGAGTTCCTTTTTCGCTTTCATCTCGCCACAGCCAACGCACTGTCGCAATGGAATTTTTTTATTTGCCATAATTATTCCTCTGCATCTGTCGCATTTTCAGTGTATTCAGGCTCTGATTCTGCGGATGCTGTCTCATTAGACTCATAGTCATCATAATATTCTTCATCATCCTCATAATCATTTTCGTAATCAATAAAGTCTCCGGACTCTCTCGCCTGTGTCTCACTCTTAATATCGATTTTAAATCCTGTCAGTCTTGCTGCCAGTCTTGCATTCTGTCCTTCCTTACCAATTGCAAGGGATAACTGATAATCCGGAACAACAACTTTTGCAGATTTTTCATCTGCATCTGCAATAACGGAAATAACTTTTGCAGGGCTTAATGCATTTTGAATTAAAATTGCAGGATTTTCATCCCAAGTAATAATATCTATCTTCTCACCGCGTAACTCATTTACAATGGCATTGACACGCGCTCCGTTCATACCGACACATGCGCCTACCGGATCAACATCCGGATCATTAGACCATACTGCGATCTTTGTACGGCTTCCTGCCTCACGGGAAATTGCCTTAATTTCAACAATACCCTCACGTACTTCCGCAACTTCTGATTCAAACAATCTTTTTACCAGTTCTGGATGAGTTCTTGAAACAAGAATCTTTGGTCCCTTTGAAGTAGATTTTACCTCGAGGATATATACTTTTACACGATCCGTCGGATTGAATACCTCTCCTTTGATCTGCTCACTTTCTGTAAGAAGCGCATCTGCCTTTCCTAAATTAATGCTGACATTCTTTCCTATATAACGCTGTACAACACCGGTAACAACCTCTTTTTCTTTGCTATTGTACTCATCGTAAATAACTTTGCGTTCTTCTTCGCGAATTTTCTGCAAAATCACGTTCTTTGCATTCTGTGTGGCGATACGGCCGAACTCTTTCGATTTCACTTCAACCTGAACAACATCGCCAAGCTCATACTTGCGGTTAATCATCTGTGCATTTGGAAGAGAAATCTGCTCGATTGGATCTTCTACATTTTCAACAACTGTTTTTTCCTGAAAACAATGATATTCACAAGTATCCGGATCAATGACAACTTTTACATTCTCTGCTTTTCCAAAATGGTTCTTGCAGGCAGTAAGTAAAGAATTTTCGATTGCCTCAAGCAAAGTCTCTTTGCTGATGTTTTTCTCCTGTTCTAGTATATTTAACGCTTCTAATAACTCATTATTCATGATTCTTTCCTCCTATTTGTTGTGTTATCTTACGCTAAAATAGATTTAAAATATAACCGCCTGACGTATCAGTGCAATATCGGAACGCAAAAATGTAATTGTTTTTCCTTCCTCATCTGTAATTGTCACAGAATCTGCATCGTAGGATGTAAGAGTTCCGTAAAACTCTTTGCATCGGTCAATCGCGCGATACGTGCGAATTTCTATTTCTTTTCCCATATTACGGACAAAGTCTTTTTCTTTTTTCAGAGGTCTTCCAAGTCCTGGAGAGCTCACTTCAAACGTATAAGAATCTGGAATAAAATCTTCTGCGTCTAACAGTTCATTCATTTCTCTTGCAACAGCTTCACAATCATTGATTGTAATTCCGCCCTCCTTGTCAATGTAGGCACGAAGATACCAGTTACTTCCTTCTTTTACATACTCTACATCTACAAGTTCAAAATTCATTCTCTCTAAAATAGGTAGAATCAAATTCTCCGTCTTTGTTTCATAAATGCTTGCCTTAGACATCTTACCACCTCTTTTCTTTCATCCATAAATAATTTAACATAAAATTGAGAGAGGACGAATGCCCTCTCTCAACCTAGTTGACTATGTTACTAAAATGCATCATAACACTCTTTTCTTCTTATTTCAAGGGAAAAAGCGTAATTTCTCGCATTTTCTTTGCAATATCTGTTCTCTTCCATCCATTCAGACACACTTATTCTACAGGATTATGAACGAAGCCAATCAAAAATGGAACTCCTTCTTTACATATGATGTAATAAAATGGTCGATCCAGACAGATCTCCACCTCATCATATTCCTTTGGTTCTGCCCCAGCTGCGCTCACATGAATATAAGATGCCACGCTGCACCCCGTTTCATCAATTGAGATACTTGCCTCTTGCTTTATATCTGTCAGATACAGTGGATCATCCGATAATGGCGCAAATGCCCCAGAAGACGGATCAAACACCTGATTTACTTTCATTTTTTCCGCAATTGTCTTCAGGTCAGTTTTGCTGGAGCAGTTGAACTTCGGAACACTGAATTTCAGTTTTGCTTTACTACACTCGTCGTTCTCCCAGGCTGAAAGAATCTCCGTCAAACGATCTCCATTCCAGAAATCGTAAATGTCCTGTTTCTCATCCGGAAGAATAAAAATCATTTTTTCTCTTGTGTTCGTGCGCAGCGCTGTGGAGATATAATCTTCCCCTTTCAGGTAGTCGTGAAATTTGTATCCTTCATCCTCAGAATTCATAAACTCACACTCGGTCTGCGTGCCATCACCACAATAAAAAATTCCTTTTTGGGTATCGTCTGTATCAAATGTATCGGTCCACTGTCCAATATAGTCCAGTGTGCTTATGATACTAAAAGCATTATCCTCCGGTGAATTTATCAGATCACTAAACTGTGGCTGTAAAGCATGATTGGTCTTTTCATACACCCAATCTGTCATTTTCTTCTGGAACTCTGAATTTGTGAAGTCTCCCTTGAACACCTCCAGACCATATCCCATCTGCAGTTTATTCATGACTGCTTCCCGATAATCCAGTGTATCCTGAAGCCAGAAGGAATTATCCAGATTCAGTCTGCCCAAAACACCGTCCGGATCGTTTTGCTGACGTTGCTTGAGGAAATTCACAAAATTCTGCACCTCTATTGTATGCTTATCCAGATCCTGATATCCAAGTGCATTCTGCAGCTCTTTTCGGGCTTCATTTTCTGTCATTTCACTTAGCATAGACAATGACAAATAAAAATTCATTGGTGCATAAACAATATTTTCGTTCTCTTTTTCGGACAGAATATCGTTATATGTTTTTGAAACAAAATCATAATATTCCGGCAATTGCTGTTGGTCTATTGTCAGTTCCTGATAGACCTCCTCAGTATTGTCTGCCTCTGTCTTCTCTGAGTTCTCCGTTTTGGAAGCCGGCACATCGGCCATTGTATTTCCCTCCTCCTGCTGTCTGGCGCAGGCTGTAACACCTGTAAACACCAGCACCATACATAAAAGGATACAAAGATTTTTTATGTTTTTTTTCATCCGGGCACCTCCTTAACCGCAGAACACTGGCAGCTCCAACATTACCAGCTTCTAATAAACAATAAACCACGCAAAGTTTCCTAATGCTTTCTCTGAGTAAGCAACATATACATCCCCTTCACATTGGGTAGTATGAACAATAACAAATTGACCTGATGATCCTACATAATATCCCGTGCCGCATACTGTGTGTTCTCCAAACCCATTAGGATATGCTGTAGATGTTCCTTTTGCGCCTTCCATAAGAATTGTTACTGGTATATCGGAGTTGATATAACTTTGATATGCTGACAATGGATTGCTCGCTGCCCCAAAAATAGGTATATCAGATACAGCCAATGCTGAATATGCTCGACAAAAACTTGGTGTAATATTCTTGGATGACAAATAACTCAAAACGCCTGGTGTCACATCACTCGATTGAGTATATCCATTTTTGTCAGTTTTGCATGCAGTTGCTAAACGATCAATCAAAGTTTTTTGGCTATCAACAGAACTGCCAAACCGATATTTTATGGACATGGCCAGACTTGTAGGGGTACAGCCTTTTCTCCATTGATAGTCAGATACACCTGATATATTCTTATATCCACTGGCAACGCTACGATATGCACGGGATGTACCAGTTGAATCATCCCTTAAAGCCGCATCTCTGGAAGCCATGGTATTTGTCAACAAATTTCGCAGTTGATCGTTATTTTCCTTAACATAATACTTTTCAAAACCACCATAGTAATATGCTTTCCGCTCACGATCTGAATATGGCGATTTTTCATTTGGATGGAATTCAAGAATCTGTGGTTTACCAGATGTGATATTTACAATCATGTATGCTTCTTGTTTTGTATCTTCATTAAAGAAATCTACACAATAAGCACTTATAGTATCATTAAAATCATATAGTGAAGTTATACTAGTTATTGAATTGTGAGTCCAAGATGATGTCGTTGGAAAGTCTTTGGGTATCTCCAACACAAATTGTTGAACTGCCAGCATAGGATTATCACCTATTTGGGCATTAACATTAGTTGAATTAAATACAAGCAGACAAATTAAAATGGTGATTGCAATTGAAACTTTTTGTTTTTTCATACCTTTTCTCCTTATCATTTTTAATATAAATACAGATATTAACAAAGCACTTTTATCTGCATGGTTAATGGGTTACTATATATCAAGGTCTCCAACAGCAAAATAATGACAAGTAGCTATTTCAAATACTCTGTAGTCGTCTTTGACCCTGTATATTAATATTGAATAAAGATATCTCTACTACTAAATCAAAGAAATAGTAGAAGAATCAAGAACAGGCAGATCACTCCAGCTTCACACCATTTCACATTTTCCCATATCGACCCCTTATTCCGCAAGATTATCAATAAATCCAATATCTTTTATGCATTTTCTATCCGATCATCTTCTTACTTACATTTTAACTCTTTTCATTTTTGAAATCAATATAGAATTCTAAACTTTTCAACAAAAGTTGCAAAGTTTAATTTTACCTTCCACTGCACCGGAATTTTCTTTTTCAAGTTACCATTTTCTCTGCAAACACAAAAAAGACAGATGTGAATTTCACATCTGTCTTAGCAGTCCGTACGGGAATCGAACCCGTGTTTCCGCCGTGAGAGGGCGGCGTCTTAACCGCTTGACCAACGAACCGTTTATTATACTATCATGAGCAAGTCCATTCGTCAAGCACTTTTTTATTTTTCCGTTCAATTCAAACCATCCTTAGGGTAGATTTGAATTCTTATCTGCATCTTCCCTCCACTCATTTGATATATCCGTCTGTTTAACAGAAGTAAATAGAGTTTGAAAAGAAATCTCTTCATCATCGTTTTGCGCAATAATTTGATTATAATATTGATTTTTTAAATTTGAAAGTGCATTCTCATCTAATTTAAGTGTCATTGCCTCATCTTTTGTTTTGTCGTCCCATAGTACTTTATACTCTATGTAACTCACTTCTGGGAAAAAATCCACAACTTGTAAAGCGTAATATGCTGCATTCTGGTAAATTTCCTGCTTAATTGGTACAGACCCAACCTCGGGAATATACGACACCTCAATCTTAATTTCCCCCATCTTTTCAGATACATTTGCAGTTTCTAAAAAGCGAAAATAATTCTCCGTATAATCTCGTATGCGCTGACAAGAAGTCTTTTCCTTCGTTGCAGGTTCTTCCCGTTTGCTATTAAAAAGGCAGTAAAGTAAAGCTAATAACAAAATTGCAGAAACGAACAACCAAATTACAGATATTTTTTTATTCAACATTCATCCACCTTCTCTCATAAACACTATTTACCATCCTCTAAATCTTCTTAATGAGTATCCACTTAACCAACTTGTACTTCTTGAATACAATTTTCTTACTTTGCCCCCATACCAATTCTCCTTACAAATATATTTTTTCTTGTATAATAAGCTATTTATAAAATAATTTTCTTTAAATGCAGTCAAATATATTTTTTTTGCAGTCAAATAACTATCAGACATATAACACAACTATTATTTCAAACCAGCTATCGTCATAATTTATTTTCATAATTCCATTATACTTTTCAACAACATTTTTGATATTTTGCATACCAATGCCATGTGAATGTTTATCATGTTTATTAGTAATTAGCATTCCCCCTCTCGTATATATTTTCCCATCATATGTATTTCTAGACTTTACCATCAACCGTTTTCGATTATATTTTATTTGAACCCTTATGCATTTGCTAAACACTTTCTGCGTTGCCTCCATAGCGTTATCTAATATATTACACAGTAAAACCGTAGCATCAAAATCATTCCATGTAAGATTTGACGGAACGCATATTTCTGATACTATTTGAATTCCCTTTTTTTCAGCCTCTTTCATCTTCAAATTTAAAACACTATCTATAATTGAATTGTTTGAAACTAAACAACTTTTATTCTCATTTTTTTCATAGTCTTGCATCTTAGCAACATATTGTAATGCTTCATCAATATTCCCATGTCGCAAATATAACTCTAATGACAATAAATGATTTTTTTAATCATGTTTAAATGACCGATCAATTTTTATCATGTTCTCCATCATATCAAGATGATTTTGAATATACTTATTTTGTTGCTCCAACAATAGCTGATTTGTTCTTTCCACCATTGATTCTACAATAAAATTATAGATATACACATTCGCGAAATTAACCGCTAATAAAATAACTATCATAAACAGTATCTCTATTCTGTTTATAACACCGGCATCCATTATAACAACAAGAAAATAAATAGAAACTATTGGTGTCAAAATAATACTTATCCAATATGCCATTGGTATGTCGATTTGACTTTTAGATTTATAAGAACGTAATAAATTTACAAAAGTCAAGCAAATAATTTGGTTTATTATAATCCCCGCAACTGAAGAATATTTAATCGTTTCATTTAACGGGAAATGAATATACCCAGTAATAGCGGCACTTAACAGTTCTGCTAAAAAAAGAATGCAATATATCAACACACATATAAATATACGCCTTCTTAATTTACATTGATAATTCATAGACAGTGCCCCAAAAGATATCATGCTATACAAAAGCATAATAATTGGAACAGAAACCCAAAAATAAAAAAACATCATGATAGCATAGTAACCAATATAAAATAATATTTCTCTTTTTTGGGGCACATTTTCTTTAACAAGAAAAAAAATCCTCATAAGATTGTAAATCACATATGTATTGACTATATTACATAAAGCAAAAATTAAATCATATATTCTAATTTCCATCATTCATTTCCCCACACAACATTTCAATTTGATACTTACGTACATCCTTTCTTCTTCCCTGTGCAATTTTCAAACATTCTCCATTTACCATAATCAATCTGTCATAATAAAATTCATCAACATAATCATAATTAACCAAATATGATTTATGAATAAAAAAGAATCCATGATCTTTAAGGACTTGATATATATTTCCCAAAACTTCATAAAAGCAAATAACCCCATTCGTTGTAATCATTTCTACTTCTCTATCTTTAGCCCTAAAATATATAATTTCTTTTACAAGTATTTTATTGAAATTTCTTCCCTGTTTGTAAGAAAAGGAAATCTCTTTCCGATTAAGCAAACGAACTGCAATATCTAATACTTCATACATCCTTTGGGGAGATATGGGTTTGACCAAAAAATCCATCGGACGAATTTGAAACAATTCCATTGCATACTGTGTATAAGAAGATATATATATAATAAGCATGCTATCATTATGAAGCTGTTCACGTATGTAATGCCCAACCATAACGCCATCCATTTTCTTCATTTCAATATCTAAAAATAAAATGTCAAAGTATACCCTTTCTTCCAAATCTTTTATAATTCTATCTCCAGAATAATAAGTATCAATATCAAAACCTAACGATTTCATTTTACAGTACGTCATGACAAACTTCTCAATATCGGAAGCCATACAAATATCGTCATCACAAATTCCAATTTTTAAATTTATAGATATCTGTTTTTCCTTCATAATTCCTTATCGCCCTGCCTTTAATACTATTTTTAAACCAACTAATTTTTATCATAAGTCTTTATATGTCTACACATATGATTACGCTATAGCACATTTAGCCAATTGTCAACGCTTGCTTTAGACTTTTCTGCTTTCAGCCATCATTATTTAAAAATTGTTACATAAATCATAGCTTTCAAAATGTTATTAATAGGCCCAAATAAAAAATGGATGCTACATACGTAACATCCATTTTCGAGTTGAACAATTATAAAAATAGCGAACGTTCCATCTCATTGTATCTGATTTAAATTATTGACCATCAGAACTGATGATTTAACTGTAAGCAATTTCACTATTCATCATCATACTCAATCATTCGTATTTTCTGCACATTTTGCAAACTACTACCCGTTCTCACACTACGCAAATACTTATGTACAAAAAAATCTAGTATTTCAGAACACCATAGAACTCCCATGAAAACACAGGATTTATCAAAAAACAGATGTCACAATTGTGACATCTGCCTTCGGGTTGGGCTATTATAAATAATAGTGAACAGTCCGTACGGGAATCGAACCCGTGTTTCCGCCGTGAGAGGGCGGCGTCTTAACCGCTTGACCAACGAACCGTTTATTATACTATCATAGCATATACTATCCGTCAAGCACTTTTTTCATTTTATTTACTTATTTACTTTTCCTACTCTTTACAGGTAAAATGTATAATAGGTTGTATAATTTTCTTTATCAAGGATATTTTAGAACCATCGAAATTTAAAAGGAGGAAACGAAACTATGAAATTTATCTCATGGAACGTCAACGGTCTGCGCGCCTGTGTGCAAAAGGGATTTTTAGAATACTTTAATTCCACAGATGCAGACTTCTTTTGTATACAGGAATCCAAATTACAGGAAGGGCAAATCGCTCTCGATCTCCCCGGCTATCATCAGTATTGGAATTACGCCGAGAAAAAAGGATATTCCGGCACTGCTATTTTTACCAGACACGAACCAATTTCCGTCTCATATGGATTAAATATCCCAGAACACGATACCGAAGGACGAGTCATCACTTTAGAATATGGAAATTTCTATCTCGTCACCTGCTATACCCCAAACTCGCAAAATGAACTGGCCCGTCTTTCCTACCGTATGCAATGGGAAGACGCCTTCCGCTCCTATCTTATAGAATTAGATCAAAAGAAACCGGTAATTCTTTGCGGAGACCTTAATGTAGCACATGAAGAAATTGACTTAAAAAATCCAAAAACAAATCATAAAAATGCCGGATTTTCTGACGAAGAGCGAAATAAAATGACTGAACTTCTGGATGCCGGTTTTACGGACACTTTCCGTTATTTCTATCCAGATGCAGAGAATATATACTCCTGGTGGTCCTACCGTTTTAAAGCCCGGGCAAAAAATGCCGGATGGCGTATTGATTATTTCATTACATCAAAGCGTTTGGATACGCAATTGAAAGATGCCGCTATCCATACTGATATATTCGGTTCCGACCACTGCCCGATTGAGTTAACAATTAACCTGTAAAATAAAATTTGTAAAAGCATAGTTTTGTCATTGCATTCATGTCTGAGCTATGCTTTTTTTATTTCGTTTATACGCAACAAAAAACAGATGCATTAAATGCATCTGTTTTCAGCAGTCCGTACGGGAATCGAACCCGTGTTTCCGCCGTGAGAGGGCGGCGTCTTAACCGCTTGACCAACGAACCGTTTATTATATTATCATAGCATTATACGTTCGTCAAGCTTTTTTTATAATTTGTTTAAACTTTTTCAAATTTTTATCAAATTACTACAAATTAGTCCTCATATCCGTTTGGATTATTCTTCTGCCATCTCCAGGAATCTGCACACATTTCTTTGATACCATACTGTGCTTTCCATCCAAGCTCTCGTTCTGCTTTACCTGGATTACAATAACAAGTAGCAATATCTCCCGGACGGCGGTCTTTGATTACATATGGGATCTTGATATCATTTGCTGCCTCAAAATTCTTTACGATATCAAGAACGCTGTATCCATGGCCTGTTCCAAGATTATAGATACATAATCCAGCCTTTTCTTCAATTTTCTTTAATGCTTTTACATGTCCAACTGCCAGATCTACCACATGGATGTAATCACGCACACCGGTTCCATCCGGAGTATCATAATCATTTCCAAATACACCCAGTTCTTTTAATTTGCCAACTGCAACCTGTGTAATATAAGGCATAAGGTTGTTCGGAATACCATTTGGGTTTTCTCCCATTGTTCCGCTTGGATGAGCTCCGATTGGATTAAAGTAACGGAGAAGAATTACATTCCACTCGTTGTCTGCTTTGTAAATATCCGAAAGAATCTGTTCAAGCATAGACTTTGTCCAGCCGTAAGGATTTGTACACTGTCCCTTCGGGCAGTTCTCGGTAATCGGGATTTCTGCAGGATCTCCGTATACAGTTGCAGATGAAGAAAAGATAATATTCTTGCATCCATTCTGGCGCATTACATCTACCAGTGTCAATGTTCCAGCGATATTATTATTGTAATATTCCCAAGGCTTTGCAACAGATTCGCCAACCGCTTTCAATCCCGCAAAATGAATACAGCTGTCAATCTTCTGCTCCGCAAAAATCTTGTTTAAAATATCCCGGTCAAGAATATCGCCCTTATAGAACATCACTTTCTTACCTGTCAATGCCTCTACTCTTTCCAATGACTTTTCAGATGCATTGGATAAATTGTCCAACACAACAACTTCATAGCCTGCATCCAATAATTCTACACATGTATGACTTCCGATATATCCAGCTCCACCAGTAACTAAAATTGCCATAATTCAGTCTCCTTTTCTTAATTATATTGGGTTTACGTTCCCCATCTCTTTAATATTATTCTAGTCCATCCTTCCTCGGTTGTACAGAAGAAAATGTATGAAAAAACATGTAATAATGTTGCATAGGCACATTCTTTCCTCTATAATAAAGGCAAAGAAACACAAAAGGAATAATTTTATGAATGATAAATATAAAAATTCTTATAAAGCAACCGACAAAGAACTGGTATCTCTTTCCGTATACAACGTAGGCTATCAGCGATGTGATGCAAATTACCAATGGGGTCCAGGTATTCGTGATCATTATCTCATACATTATATTATCTCCGGCAAAGGCACTTACAAGCTCGGAACCTCTGTTCATGCACTAGAGGAAGGCGATGCTTTCCTTGTCTATCCCAACACGGAAGTCGTTTATCAGGCAGATGAAACAGATCCCTGGGAATATGCCTGGGTGGGATTTACCGGGAGCGATGCAGCAATGATCTTGCAGGCAACGGATTTTTCAAAAAACGCACCCTTTATCCATGATGTAAAAAACGGGAACGAAATCAAGCGTCAGCTTCTGCATATTTATGATGCCAGAGGAAACGGATTTGAACACGCAGTAGAAATGACCGGTCGTTTGTATACTACACTTGCGCTTTTCATTCAATGTGCACATAAAAAAGAAACACAAAATTCAGCCAACACTTATGTCCAGAAAAGCATCGAATATATCAGTGCCAATTATTCCTATCCGATTACCGTCGAAGACATAGCTTCTTATGTCGGTTTAAGCCGCAGTCACCTCTTTCGTTCCTTTGAAATAGTTATGCAGCAATCTCCAAAAGAGTATCTTACCGACTTTCGCATGAAACAGGCCTGCTATCTGTTAGAACATTCGAACCTTTCCATTACCGCAATCGCTAATTCGGTAGGATTTGATAATGGTTTATATTTTTCCAAAACATTCCATAAGAAAAAAGGTCTCTCCCCAAAAGAATATCGTGTAACGCAAAAAAAATCCGGACAATAGCTTGTCCGGATTTATATATCATTTCAAATATTATGCTAAAGCTTTCTTTGCAACTTCAACAAGTTTTGCAAAACCTTCTGCATCTGTAACAGCCATATCAGCTAATACCTTACGGTTTAAGTCAGCTCCAGCAAGCTTTAAGCCATGCATGAACTGGCTGTATGAAAGTCCGTTTAAACGAGCTGCCGCATTGATACGTGCAATCCATAACTGACGAAACTGTCTCTTTCTCTCTTTACGTCCAGCATAAGAACTTGTTAAGGCTCTCATTACGGACTGCTTAGCTACACGATACTGCTTAGAACGAGCTCCTCTGTATCCTTTTGCTAACTTTAAAACTCTATTATGTCTTTTCTTAGCGCCTAATCCGCCTTTAACTCTTGCCATCTTTTATATCCTCCTTAACAAATCTTACATGTATGGTAAAATCTTCTTCATATTCTTAACGTTTGTCTGATCAGTCATAGCTGGCTTTCTAAGATTTCTCTTAGTCTTTGTTGTCTTCTTTGTTAAGATATGTCTCTTGTAAGCTTTATTTCTCTTTAACTTTCCTGTTCCTGTTACTTTGAAACGTTTTGCAGCAGCTCTGCTAGTCTTCATTTTTGGCATTGTTTATTCCTCCTTAAAATGTTATCTTTTCTCCGCCAACACCATACCGATACTTCTACCTTCGATCTTTGGTGCTTTCTCCACTACAGCTACATCGGAGAGATTCTCAGCAATATCATCCAAGATGTGTTTACTGCTACTCATATGAGCCATCTCACGACCTCTGAATCGAAGTGTGATCTTTACTTTGTTTCCTTTTGCAAGGAATTTCTTTGCAGCATTCATCTTTGTATTCAAATCATTGGTATCAATATTCGGTGACAGACGAATCTCTTTCAGTTCAACCGTCTTCTGCTTTTTCTTGGCATCTTTCTCTTTACGAGCCAGTTCGTAACGATACTTGCCATAATCAATCACCTTACAGACAGGTGGCTTCGCATTCGGAGCAATTTTTACAAGATCAAGTCCTGCTTCGTCCGCAATCTTCTGAGCTTCTCTTGATGAAACAACGCCAATCTGCTCTCCATCAGGCCCAATCAGGCGAACCTCTCTGTCTCTGATTTGTTCATTAATCATTAATTCGCTAATAGTCTTGTACCTCCAATAAAAAATAGTGGATAGGCAGACTATCCACTATTACATCTAACATACATACGGAATGTTAAAGTATTAACGCTAAGTCGCCCAATTGCGCTTAGGTGAGAGTGGATACTCTACTTGTTTCTAACAACTATTAAACTCTATCACACTTTTTTCTCTGTGTCAACAGAAAATATCTAATTAATTTTCTTCTAAATTATTCAGCCGGCTCTGCTGGTATAAAAATTCTCTGGCTTCCAGCAAACTGCTCTTTCGGCACAGCATCTTTTGCCTCCTGGCAAAACTGCTCCTGTGAGTTTACCAGAACTTTTCCTCTCTTGTCAAGCTTTTCATATGTGCCATCTGCCTGCATCACTCTCGCTTTGACGTTATCTGCAAGTTCTACCTCAAGAATATGCAACGCTTTTTCTTTCAATTCTTCTTCAAGAACAGGGAAAATGATTTCCACGCGACGATCGAGGTTTCTTGGCATCCAGTCTGCGCTTCCCATATAAACTTCTGTATTTCCATCATTCCAGAAATAGAAAATGCGACTGTGTTCCAGGAAGTTTCCAACAATGGAGCGTACCGTAATATTCTCACTCACACCCGGAATACCAACCTTAAGGCAGCAGATTCCGCGCACGATCAGATCAATTTTCACTCCAGCCGCTGATGCCTCATACAGTGCCTCGATAATTCCCGGATCACAAAGAGAATTCATTTTTGCAACAATACGTGCTTCACGCCCCTGCTGTGCATGTTTTTTTTCTCTGGCAATCAAATGTAGAAATTTATCACGCAACCAGTACGGCGCCAGAATAAGTTCATTCCAGGAAAGCGGTTCTGAATATCCGGAAAGCATGTTAAAGACAGCTGTCGCATCTTCACCTATAGATTCTTTACACGTAAAAATTCCACAATCAGTATACAGTTTTGCCGTAGAATCATTGTAATTTCCGGTTCCAAGATGAACATATCTGCGGATTCCCTCCTCTTCTCTGCGTACAACCAGTGCAATCTTACTGTGTGTCTTTAAACCGACGAGTCCATAGATTACGTGGCATCCTGCCTGTTCCAGTTTCTTCGCCCATACAATATTATGTTCCTCATCAAACCGGGCTTTCAACTCTACAAGTACCGTGACCTGTTTTCCATTTTCTGCCGCCTGTGCCAGACTGCTGATAATCGGCGAATTGCCACTGACACGATACAGAGTCTGCTTGATTGCAAGAACATCCGGGTCCACGGACGCCTGACGGATAAAGTCTACAACCGGATCAAATGTTTCATACGGATGATGAAGGAAAATATCTCCTTTACGGATTGCCTCAAAAATATCACTGCCCGGTTCAATCTCCGGAACACGCTGTGGCGTATATGGTTTATAGCGCAGATGATCATAACCTTCAATACCATATAATTTCATAAGAAATGTAAGATCGATCGGACCTGCAATATGAAATACGTCTTCCTGTGCCACTTTTAACTCCGTCTTTAAAAACTTCAACAGTTTTTTGTCTGCCTTATCTTCGATCTCAAGTCGGATTACTTCGCCCCATTGGCGCATTTTCAGCTTACTCTCAATCTCTTTTAACAGATCGGATGCCTCATCCTCATCAATGGTCAGATCGGCATTTCGCATAATACGGTATGGATACGCGCACAACACTTTGTAATTTGAAAACAGAATTCCGATATTCCGCTCGATAATCTGTTCCAGTAAAATAAATGACTTTGTTCCTTCTTCACTCGGAATCTGTACCAGACGTGGAAGAACACTCGGTACCTGTACCGTTGCAAAAACAGTCTCATCCCCTGCTTGTTTGCTGCTTAACAATGCTGCAATATTCAATGTCTTGTTTCGAATGAGCGGAAACGGTCGTGAAGCATCTACAGCCATAGGAGTAAGAACCGGATAAACACTCTCCATAAAATAGCGGTCGACAAATTTTTCCTGTTCCTTTGTCAGATCCTCATAAGCATCCACCAGATAGATACCTTCTTTATTCATCAACGGAACAAGTGAGCGAGTATACGTATTGTACTGTGTATTGACCAGTTCTCTCGTCGCACTGTTGATTGCAGCAAGCTGCTCCCCTGCGGTCATCCCTGCAATATCACGTTTTTTGTAATTTGCATGAACCATATCTAGTAACGATGCAACTCGTACCATAAAAAATTCATCCAGATTTGAAGAGGTAATACTTACAAATTTAAGTCTCTCTAAAAGTGGGATTGTCTTATCTTTTGCCTCATTCAATACACGATTATCAAATTTAATCCAGCTCAATTCGCGGTTGTCATAATAACTTGGATTTTTAAAATCAATCTTTGCTTCCATAGATACCTCCTCAGCAATTATATATGCGTTTCTGTTTCAAAATCGGCTTCATGCTGTAAATATTTTCAAAATATGCGGTCTTTGCCTCAAACAATGCTTCCTCCAGTGATATGTCTTCAAAAGCCTCTACTGTAAAAACAAGATTACGCTCCTTGACTGTAATCCGGATATTTTTAAACTTCTGTTTATGGCTCTGATCCAAAGCATTGGCCACTCGAAGAATGGCAGATAATTTTGCAACACATAAATAATCGTCTTCGCTCAGCCGGTCTGACAATTCTTCGTACGGATCGAGAGGCAATGTGTTATACAATACGACCATTGCTACAATTTCACGTTCCTGATGTGTCAGTCCGATAATCTCTGATGACATAATAATATGGTATGCATTCTCCGGAGATTCCGAAAGGCTTACATATTTTCCACAATCATGCAACATTGTTGCCACTTCCAGTAAAAGTCTCTGCCGTTTTCCCAATCCATGTACTTTTTTCATTGCATCAAAAATCTTTGTAGAAAGTTTTGAAAGTGCCTCAATATGCGGTGTATAGCTGTTGTAATGCTGTGACAGGAAATGTGCTGCCGAAAGAACATCCGCATCAAAATCATGTGTAAGGGAAAGTAGCTTTTTACTCTGTCCGTAATCATAGGCAATACCATCCTGTATATTTGCACCTGGTACCCAGACCGTCTTAGGGCAGATACTCTGTACCAGCGTTTTAAAAAGAATGATTGCCGGTATAATCAATGGTTCATGATCATTTGATAAGTTCAGTTCGTATGTGATCTCCTCAAGTGTCTTTTTCTGTAGCTTTTCAATAAATTTTACAAATTTCTCTGATTTTACCTGGCGCTTTTTCTGTTCATTTTCATCCATTTTGCGAATCAGTTCGGTTGCATAATCACTGATCAGGATGACATAATCAACCGTTTCTGTCATATACATGGCACGAAAGGCTTCCAGCTTTTTGTTCATGTACTCTTCAATCTGTGTCTCATACAATGCAAGTGAATGTCCTCTGTCACTCAACAGATTATACAGGCGCATGATTCCAGCCTCGATATGCTGTGTTGTGATCAATCTTCCTTCACGGAAAATCGTGATCTGCACACTTGCGCCTCCCACATCAACCACCGCAGCGCTCGTTTGTATCATTTTTTCGAAAGCTTCCTGCCCTGCTACAGATTTGTAACTGATAAACCGGTGCTCTGAATTGCTGACCACCTTCACATGAAATCCCGTGCGCAAATACACCTGATTCAATACAAACAGTTCGTTCTCTGCATCACGCAGTACCGCAGACGCAAATACTTCATAATCTTTCACGCGATAACTGTCCATGATTTCTTTGAACTGTGCCAATGTCTCACACAACTCTTCCACACGTTCATATCCGATTCTGCCCTCTGCAAAAGCATCACTTCCCAAATCAAGACGCGCCCGGATATGATCCACCTGATGAAATTTCTTTTTATCCATGAACTCGAAAACTTTCAGACTCACATCATAGGTTCCGATATATATTGCTGCAAATGTATGAACTACCATACGCTCACCCCTTCTAGTATGTTCCAAGTATTTTAAATGAAATTGTCTCTTCTTTTAATCCCCGCAATGCATTACGTACTGCATCATCCGAAAATGTTCCCTCAAAATCAACGAAAAAACGATATTCCCAATTCTTATTCTGAATCGGCCGTGACTGAATATTGATCATATTGATATCGTTATAAATAAAATGCGAAAGAGCCTGATACAACGCACCACTTTCATGGTTTACCTCAAAACAGATGCTGATACGGTTTGCCTGTGGTGTATAAATTTTCTTTCCAGTCACAACAATAAAACGAGTAGAATTATTTTTATTATTCTGGATGGAATTTTTCAGCACTTTTAATCCATAAATTTCTGCATTCTTTGCACTTGCAATGGCTGCCTGATCCACCCTGCCATCTTCTTTTACTTTCTTTGCAGCCACGGCATTATTGCTCAGACTGAACTTCTCCCATTCCTTGTGTTCTTCCAGAAAATCACTGCACTGCATCAATGACTGCTTATGGGAATATATTTTTGTAATATCCGATTCCTGTGCATCTGCCAGTCCAAGCAATGCATGATTGATGCGTATGATCTGCTCTCCTACAATATAATTATCATATTCTACCAGCAAATCATAATTTTCTGACACGATGCCGGCCGATGAATTTTCAATCGGAAGAACAGCATAATCTGCTTTCCCTGTCCGGATAGCCTCCATCGCGTCTTTCCATGTGTCTACATGAAAACTGTCACAGTTCTCACCAAAGAACTGTTCCATGGCTTCCTGACTGTATGCTCCTTCAAGTCCCTGAAAGACAATCCTCGCATTCGAATAATCCAATCCTTTTACCGGTGTAAACTCACAATCAAAGTTAACACCATGCGCAGTCAAGAGCTTATACTGATTTTTACGGCTCATAGCCATAATCTGCTGAAACAGTTCCCGCACGCCTTTTCGTGTAATTTCTGTATGCGTTTTTTCTTCTAACATATGAAGTTTGGAATCTTCTCTCTCCTTGTCGAAGATTTGTTTACCAGTCTCAATTTTATATTCTGCGACTTCCGTTGTCAGCTGCATGCGTCTTTCATAAAGCTCGACGATTTTATCATCAAGTTCGTCAATTTCATTACGTATTTCCAGTAAATCTCTCATAAATGTACTCCTTCAATTCATATTAAAATTTTATTACACATCCATATAAAAGGCAAGTAATCCTTGAAAGATTCTCCGGTTATATGTATGATAAAAGGGTCAAAAGGTATCATCGATGCATGCAATTCGATGTATACATAATCTATTCCTTTTTACACAGGAGGCTTACAATATGAAAAAATCAAAACTGATTCTTCTGATTTTTGTAATTATTCTCATTCTTGGAGGCATTGCACTTTTTACTAATCTGAAAGACAGAACTATCTATAATAAAAGTTATGTAAATGGAAATTCTGCCGGAAATCTATACAATGCGGGACTTTTCTGTGAGGACAGGGGCACTGTATTTTTTGCAAATCCGGATGATAACTACCGGTTATATTCCATGGATTCCAATGGAGATCATTTAAAAAAGCTTTGCGATGATACCGTCATGTATATCAATGCAGATGAGCACTATATTTACTATGTCCGCAACAATGACCGTAACAGTGCCAGTTTTGCTTTCTTTACATTCGATAACAACAGTCTCTGCCGTATCACGCGTGACGGAAAACAATTAAAAATCCTTGATCCGGATCCTTGTATTTATGCAACTTTGATTGGTAACTATGTATATTATCTCCACTACGACAAAGAACAGGCAACAACTCTTTATAAAGTTGGAATCGACGGAAAAGGCCGAACAAAAGTCAGCGATAATTATCTCTTTACCTGTAGCACGCTCGGTCAGTATTTTTATTCAAACGGAACAACGACCGACGGCTGTCTGTATCAGTACGATTCGGTATCGGATGAAATGACTAAGATTTATGATTGCAACTGTTACAAACCTATTGTGTCCGGAACAGATAATGTTTATTATCTGGATGTAAATCAGAATAACGCTTTAGTACATACCAATATATCTGCAGACAAGCCACGGACACTTACTACGGATAGCATTGATCTCTATAATGTCTACGGAAGTTATATCTATTATCAGAGATATTCCGAAGATCACCCTGCGCTGTGTATGATAAAAAATGACGGAAGCGATTTCAAAGAACTAGCACAGGGAAACTATTCCAACATCAATGTCACTTCCAATCGTATTTATTTTACTGACTTTAAAACACGCCAGGTGTTCTATACATCAACATCTAACCCTGGAGAACTGACACCGTTTCATCCCGGTGTTGCGAAATAGGTTCTAAAATAAAAATCACACACGTTTGCATCTTACAAACGTGTGTGATTTTTTATGCTCCAAAGTCAAATAAAGATAACTGATTCGATTCCGGTATATCTCCGAACAATCCCAAATCACTCATCAGTTCAATCGTTGTTTTCGATACTTTTGTTCTCTGCCGGAAATCATCTTTGGATAAAAACGGTCCATCTTTGGCAGCTTCAGCAATCGCAACTGCCGCATTATCTCCAAGACCATCTATCGTATTTAGTGCCGGCAAAAGTTTTCCATCCACAATCTGAAAATGATGTGGTTCTGATGTATAAATGTCAATTGGCAAAAATTCAAATCCTCTTGCATACATTTCCTGTACCAGACGCATATCTTTGTAAGTATCCTGCTCCTTTTTGGAAAGTTCGTCCTTACGTTTTTCATACTCATGCATGTATCCTTCCAGTTTATCTTTTCCCTGACACATTAGTTCATAACTAAAAGCGGTTGCGCGGATAGAAAAGTATGCTGCATAATATGCAAGCGGATAGAAAACTTTACAGTATGCAATGCGCCAGGCCATCATTACATAAGCCGCCGCATGCGCTTTCGGGAACATGTACTTAATCTTTTCACAGGACCAGATGTACCAGTCCGGCACATTATGATCGATCATGTCCTGCTTCCACTCCGGCCACTTATCACATTTTCCTTTCGCCACAATTCCTTTTCGCACATTTTCCATAATTTTGAATGATTCCTCGGAATCAAGTCCCATACTGATCAGGTAGATCATAATATCATCTCGTGTACAGATAGCAGTTGAAATGGTTGCCTTTTTTTCCTGAATCAACGTCTGCGCATTTCCTAACCACACATCAGTTCCATGGGAAAGTCCTGCGATACGTACCAGATCCGAAAATTCGGTTGGCTGCGTATCAATTAACATGCCCATGGCAAAATCCGTACCAAATTCCGGAATACCCAAAGCACCAAGCTGACAATTTACCAGATCATCCGGTGTAATTCCAAGTGCTGAAGTATCCTGAAACAATGACATAACCGCCTTATCGTCTAACGGAATCTGTGTCGGGTCGACACCTGTCAAATCCTGCAGCATACGAATCATGGTCGGATCATCGTGTCCAAGAATATCAAGTTTCAACAGGTTGTGATCAATGGAATGATAATCAAAGTGGGTTGTCGTGATATCTACTGTCATATCATTTGCCGGATGCTGGATCGGTGTAAAGGTATAAATCTGCTCTCCCATAGGGAGTACAACAATTCCACCCGGATGCTGTCCCGTTGTACGGCGTACTCCAACACAGCCTAATACAATGCGGTCGATCTCACAATTCCGTTTATGCACGCCACGCTCCTCGTAATAGTTCTTGACATAACCAAATGCCGTCTTATCTGCAAGCGTACCGATTGTTCCTGCTTTAAACGTCTGTCCTTCGCCAAAAATAACTTCTGTATATTTGTGTGCCTTACTTTGATATTCTCCAGAGAAATTCAGATCGATATCCGGCTCTTTGTTTCCTTTAAATCCAAGGAATGTTTCAAACGGAATATCAAATCCTTCTTTGGACAAAGGCTTTCCACAACGTGGACATATCTTATCCGGCATATCACAGCCGCTTCGTCCACTGTAGGATTTAACCAAATCCGAATCAAAATCACTGTACTGGCAATGCTTGCACAGGTAATGTGCATGCAGCGGATTTACCTCCGTGATACCAGACATCGTCGCGACAAAGGAACTTCCTACTGATCCACGGGATCCAACCAGATATCCGTCTTCGTTCGATTTCCACACCAGTTTCTGCGCAATGATGTACATTACGGCATAACCATTGCTGATAATGGAATTCAGTTCTCGATCCAGACGTTCCTGTACGATTTCCGGCAGCGGATCGCCATACATTTTATGGGCTTTGTTGTAGCAGATGTCCCGGAGCATCTGATCCGAATTTTCGATAACTGGTGGACATTTATCCGGCCGGACCGGTGATATCTTTTCGCACATATCTGCGATCAGATTTGTATTTTTAATGACGACTTCCTCCGCCTTCTCACTTCCCAGATACTGGAACTCTTTGAGCATTTCTTCGGTTGTGCGAAGGAACAAGGGTGCCTGTTCATCTGCATCCTTAAATCCCTGTCCCGTCATAATAATACGGCGGTATATCTCATCATCCGGGTCCAGGAAATGCACGTCACAAGTCGCAACAACCGGTTTATGAAATTCCTCACCCAGGCGGACGATTTTCTTATTAATTTCAATCAGATCATCATTCGAAGCAATCGGAGAGTCTTCATCCCTGACAAGAAACGCATTGTTTCCAAGCGGCTGTATTTCCAGATAATCATAGAAATTAACCAATCTTGTAATTTCTTCCTCCGGCCGGCCATTTAAAATGGCACGGTACAATTCACCTGCCTCACAGGCAGATCCAATCAGTAATCCGTCCCGGTATTTGATAAACTCACTTTTTGGTATACGTGGACGCCGGTGATAATATTTAATATGTGCCAATGAGACCAGACGATACAAATTGGTTCTTCCCTGGTCACAGGTAGCTAATATAATAGCGTGATATGTAGGCATCTTCTGCACATTTTGCACGGATGATGTTCCAAGTGCGTTGACCTCGTCGAGTGTGGACACTCCGCGGTCTTTCAGCATTGCAATAAACTTCACAAAAATTTCCGCAGTACAGCCTGCATCATCTACTGCACGATGATGATTATCCAGGGAGACACCAAGTGCTTTTGCAACCGTATCCAGCTTAAACCGGTTCAGATTCGGCAATAGCACACGTGCCAGCGCAACGGTATCTACGATTGTCGGTGCACATGGGATATCAAGCCTCTGACAATTCTTTTTGATAAAACTCATGTCAAAATCTGCATTATGTGCAACCATAACGCAACCTTCGCAGAACTTCATAAATTCCGGTAAAATGTCTGCAATCACAGGTGCATCAATGACCATGGAATCGTTGATCGAAGTCAATTGTTCGATACGAAACGGAATCGGGACTTCCGGATTAACAAAAGTAGAAAACTTGTCTACGATCGCACCATTTTTTACTTTTACCGCGCCGATCTCAATAATGCGGTTTACCTCCGGACTAAAACCAGTGGTCTCCAAATCAAACACCACATAATCGGCATCCAGATTCTGATTCTGACTGTCTGTAACCATGCCTTTTAAATCATCTACCAGATATGCTTCCACTCCATAGATCACTTTAAAATCTGAATCAGACGGAACTGTATGGTTAGCATCCGGAAATGCCTGTACATCTCCATGATCCGTAATGGCAATCGCCTTATGTCCCCATTTCATGGCACGTTTGACAATATCCTTGACATCGGAAACGCCGTCCATGTCGCTCATCTTGGTATGGCAATGCAGTTCCACGCGCTTATCAATGCTCGTATCCATACGAACCGTTGTAAAATCAGCACATTTTTTTATACCAACAATGGAGCCTATAGTAAGTTCACTGTCAAATTTGTCAATGGTTGCGACACCTTTGACCTTTACAAATTTGCCCTTATCGATTTCTCCTAACAAGTCTTTGACATCATCATTTCTTGCAAAAATTTTCAATACAATGGTGTCTGTAAAATCTGTTATTGAAAAAATAATAATTGTCTTCTCATTACGAATCTCTCTCGTATCTACCGAAAGAATTTTTCCACGAATAACGACTTCTCCGATTGGTCCATCAATTTTTTCAATTTCAATCGTTTCGTCCTCAAAATCCCGTCCATAGATAACATCTGGATTCATCGATTTCTTATTATTATCATGTTCAAATTTACGACGAAACTCTCCTTTTTTCTCGAAGGTCTGTTTCTTTCGTCCACCGGAAGAATGTTCTTTGCCTGAAGTACCGGAAGCTGACTTTTTCTCCTGACCGGATGTTGCTGCCACAGCCTCTTCCTCTGCCGGCTTTTCTTCTTTTTCTTCCTCCGACATAGCAAACTTCGTTCTGGCAATAATGCTTTGTACTTCCTGTGCAATCTGTTTTTCAGAGTTCTTCCGGTATTTACTTTCCTGTGGTTTACGAAAAGCCGTCTGTATGATCAGATTCATCCCGCAACGCTCACAGACGACTTTTTCCAAAAACTCAACAATCTCATCCGTTCGTGTTTTTGCAATAATGGTCTCATCCATAGTAAGAAGCATATGATGAGGCTGATCAAACTCCATCGTTGCCGTGCGCAACAGGTTGTATTCTAATACACTATAGGCATTCAGCTCATCTAAAATGCTGTCCCGGTATACATCCATCAAGGACTGTGGCGTATATTGTTCGGACAATTCAAATGACTCTATAATCTTGACTTTTATATCACGGTTTTGGAAAATCTGTTCCAATATGGCTTTTTCTATTTTCCATATATTCTTTTTAAAAATCAGTCTTTCTGCACGCAAATAAATGCGAATATGATTATGATCATGATTCGCACTTATTTTTGTAACCTCTGTTGTCTCTAAAAGATGATCTAATTCTTCATCCAATTGAAGCGTAGGGAACGCTTCTTTAAATGGTTTCGACATTTGTTTCACTCCAATGTTCTAACTCATACCGCAAAGCCGGGAGAAGTTCTTCTTCTGGTACTTTCTTGAACACTTTTCCGTGTTTGATAATAAGTCCTTCTCCGATGCCACCAGCGACACCAAGATCCGCCTCTTTTGCTTCTCCCGGTCCATTTACCACACATCCCATGACTGCGACCTTGATATCAAGTGGAAATTCCGCAACCATTGTTTCTACCTGATTTGCCAACTGGATCAGATTGATCTGGGTTCTTCCGCAAGTAGGACAGGAAACCACTTCAATACCACCCTTGCGTAATCCAAGTGTACGAAGAATCAGCTTTGCAGATTTGATTTCTTCGATCGGATCACCGGTCAGAGATACCCTTATGGTATCGCCGATTCCCTGGCTTAATATCAGACCAAGACCAATAGATGACTTGATATTGCCACTGATCAATGTTCCTGCTTCTGTAATTCCCACATGTAACGGATGCTCTGTTTTCGATGCAATCAGTTCATGGGCTTTTACACACATCATGACATCGGAAGATTTGATACTGATCACGAGATTGTCATATCCCATATCTTCGATCATCTTTACTTTGTCCAATGCACTCTCCACAATGCCCTCTGCCGTAACCCCATGGTATTTTTCTACCAGATCCTTTTCCAGAGATCCACTATTTACACCAACACGAATTGGTATATTTCGACTTTTTGCCTCATCCACAACTGCTTTTACACGATCCGCACTACCAATATTTCCCGGATTAATACGTATCTTATCTGCACCATTTTCCATAGCTGCAATTGCCAGACGATAATCAAAATGAATGTCCGCCACCAGTGGAATTGTAATCTGCTTTTTAATTTCTCCCAATGCTTTTGCAGCTTCCATGGTTGGTACTGCACAGCGGATAATCTCACAGCCGGCTTTGGTCAATTGATGAATCTGCGCAACTGTCGCAGCTACATCCTCCGTCTTTGTATTTGTCATCGACTGAATTGCAATCGGATGATTACCACCAATAATACGATTACCAATCTTTACTTCTCTTGTTTTATGTCTCTCCATCATAATTATCTCCCAGAAGCCTAAATAAACAGTTTTCTTATGTCATTAAACATGACAACAAACATCAATCCAAATAGCAGAATAATTCCAATAAAATGAACAATTCCCTCCTTGTTCGGATCAATTCTTTTTCCACGTATCGCCTCGATAATCAGAAATACCAGTCTGCCACCATCCAATGCCGGAAGGGGAAGTAAATTCATAACCCCAAGGTTTGCCGATAAAAGTATTGCCCAGTTAAGCATATTCAAAAATGCATAATAATAGCCGGAATCTGTAACGGATTGTGTATAGGTGTCACCTATATTTTTCACGATTCCAACAGGACCGTTCATCTCATTAACCGATATCTGGCGTGTTACAAGCATGCGCAGACTCTGAACAGTAGAATATATCCAGTATCGCAACTCATAAAAGCTATTCTTCAGATTGGTCAGCACATTTCCTTTTACCCGTTCCTGTCCAGAATACTGAAAACCATACAAGTAACGTCCGGTCTTGCTATCTTTTTTAGGCACAAGGTCTACTGTCTTCTTTTCACCATCACGCAGATAAGTAACTTTCACTTCTTCTCCCGCATGGAATGTAGAATATGCACTGATTTCCCTTGCAAAGTGAATGGATAATCCGTTCATGCGAACAATCTCGTCTCCCGCCTTCAAACCGGCCTCTTCCGCTGCATATCCTTCGGATACACCTGTCAATACAGGTTTGTCATAACCGATACAGCTCATAAGAATAAACGCACAGACAAATGCCATAATAAAATTAAAAAATGGTCCTGCGAACACAACACTAATTCTCGCCCACACGGATTTCTTGCCAAAAGCACGTTCATCGGAAGAATCTTCATCTTCTCCTTCCATCATACAAGCTCCGCCAAAAGGAAGAAGTTTAACGGAATATTTTGTCTCTCCTTTTTGGATGCCCCAAATCGTTGGTCCAAGGCCAAGACAAAACTCATTTACCCGGATTCCATTGGCTTTCGCCAGCCAGAAATGTCCCAGCTCATGAAAAATAATGATAACACTAAAAATAATAAATGCAATTATAATACTTACTACGCTCAAATTACCACCTGCTACCTATAAATTCATAGGCTTCCTGCTCTGTCGCTAAAATTTCATCCACATTTGGATGATCAATAAATTTACAATGTTCCATAGATGCCTGAATAATATCTGTAATCTCAAGATAAGAAATCTTTCGATTCAGAAACAATGCTACTGCTTTTTCATTTGCTGCATTAAATGCCGTTGGTATATTTCCACCTTGTTTCATGGCTTCCATTGCAAGCCCAAGACCCTGAAACGTCTCCAGATCCGGCCGTTCAAACGTCAGATTCTGTAATTCAAACAAATCCAGACGCTTTCCGGACAAGGTTCTTCGTTTTGGATAATACAGGGCATATTGAATCGGAAGCCGCATATCCGGAGTTCCAAGCTGAGCAATCACGGCTCCATCTTCATACTCCACTGCAGAATGAATCACACTCTGCGGATGAACTACCACTTCAATCTGATCAAGTGTAACCCCAAAGAGCCACTTGGCTTCCATTACCTCCAGACCTTTATTTACCAGCGTGGATGAATCAATCGTAATCTTATGTCCCATCGACCAGTTCGGATGCTTTAATGCATCTTCCACCTGAATATGTTCCAATTGCTGTCTTGTACGTCCCCGGAAAGGTCCACCGGATGCCGTAAGCAGAATTTTATGAATCGCATTGCCCTCATTTCCCTGCAACGCCTGAAAAATGGCACTGTGCTCACTGTCCACAGGCAAAATATGCACATTTTTTTCTTTTGCAAGAGGAATGATCAGATGTCCGGCCGTAACCAATGTCTCTTTATTTGCAAGCGCAATATCTTTTCCAGCTTCAATTGCTGCAATTGTCGGACGTATTCCTAACATTCCAACAATTGCAGTCACAAGAATTTCTGCTTCTGGAATCGTTGCTACTGCAAGTAATCCTTCCATGCCCGTATAGACCGGTATGGATAAATCCCGCGTGCTATTCCGCAAAGTCACAGCATCTGTCTCATTCCATACAGCAACCAGCTTTGGTTGAAACTGGCGCATTTGTGACTCAAGCATCTGAATATTTCTTCCACACGCCAAAGCAACCACTTCGATATCTTTATGCTCTGCAACCACTTCTAATGTCTGTGTTCCGATGGAACCCGTTGAACCTAAAATAGCTATCTTTTTCATATTGTTCCTCTACCTGTTTGAACATCAGCCCATGCATAATTTGCTTTCAGCAAATGGGCTGACGCTACATGTCAAGTTTTCATAGAAAAAACTTGACACAACCTTTTGGGCATATTTAAATAAAATGATATGCCAGAAAATAAATAATTGGTGCTGTAATGATCATACTGTCAAAGCGATCCATAATACCACCATGTCCTGGAATCAAATGTCCATAATCTTTAATGTCAAAAAATCTCTTGATTGCGGATGCTGTCAGATCTCCCACCATAGAGATCAATCCTGCAATTGCTGCAATCACCGTAAGAATGCCAATCTCTGTTCCTGTCAGGTTCATCTGTGACCGGAAAATAAAACAGTATAAAGCAGTCAGAAGTGCAGATCCGACAACTCCGCCTATCGCACCTTCCACCGACTTTTTCGGACTTAATTTCGGTGACATTTTATGTTTACCAATCAGCATTCCAACGCAGTACGCACAGGTATCGCATCCCCATGAGCATAAAAACACCAGAAATGCAAGGTATAATCCTCTCTCCAACATACGGATCTGATATACATAAGACAACATAATTGCCACATAAAACAATCCAAAAAATACTGCCATGACATCATTTGCATGATATTTTGGATAGGCAAATACAAATACAAACATAAGCAGAATCATAAATGCCATAAATAAAATCATAATATCTGGTATAAAATTCCATTCCAGATTACAATAAAATACGATTGCTGCAATGTATCCGAGCGCTGCAAGCAAACTTTTTTCAATTTTAAACACACGATAAAGCTCATACATGCCAATGCACGAAATTGCCAATGTTGAAAAGAGAAGCACCTCTTTTCCAGTGATAATAAGCACCAGTGCCAAAATAACAAGTACAATACCGCTTAAAAGCCTCGTCTTAAACATACTGTATCTCTTTCCTTTCCTTACTCTTCTTTCAAGCCACCAAATCTACGATCACGACTATTATACGCTTCCACAGCTAATTCCAATTCTTTTTTATGAAAATCGGGCCATGGAACATCCGTGAAATAGAACTCACTGTACGCCAGCTGCCATAAAAGATAATTAGAAAGTCGTTGTTCCCCGCTAGTGCGAATCAGAAGATCCGGATCCGGTAAATCTCTTGTATCCAAATACGAACTAAATACTTTTTCATCAATTGCCTCTTCTTTGAGATTTCCAGCTTTCACATCACTTATCATATGGCGCATGGCACGAATCATTTCATCACGGCTACCATAATTGATGGCAATTGTCAAATTCAATCCAGTATTTGCAGCTGATGACTTTTCCAATTCTTTAATTCTTTGCTGAAAAACTTCCGACAAACGGCCAATTTCCCCAATTACCCGAACTCTCATGTTATTTTTATCTGCAGTCTTGATACAGGTCTTCAAATAACTTTCAAGTAATTTCATAAGTGCCTGTACTTCATTATCGGGACGATTCCAGTTCTCCGTTGAAAAAGCATATAATGTCAGATACTTTATACCGATTTCATCTGCCGCCTGACAAACAGTCTCTACATTTTTTGCACCAATTGTATGCCCATAATTACGTGGCATGCCTTTGCTTTTTGCCCATCTTCCATTTCCATCCAAAATAATCGCTACATGTTTTGGAATTTTCATAATCCACCTCAATTTCTGTATGTCTGTCTAACGTTCAGGAAATCATCCTATTATATCCGAACTTCCTATGACAGTAAAAGGGACATCTGCCAGTGGCAATGTCCCTTACAATCATTATACAGTAAGAATCTCCTGTGACTTAGCTTCTACAGCTTTATCAATCTTCGCTACATACGAATCTGTAAGTTTCTGAATCTTATCCTCAAGATCTTTGATTTCATCTTCGGAAATATCTTCTGCCTTACCGACTTTTTTAAAATGATCCATTGCATCCCTACGAATATTGCGGACTGCAACTTTGGCTCCTTCGCCCTTTTTCTTGATATCCTTTGCCAATTCCTTACGTCTTTCCTCTGTAAGTTCCGGAAAAACAAGACGAATCAACTTTCCATCATTCGTAGGATTAATACCTAAATCAGAACTAAGGATTGCCTTCTCGATTTCTTTCACCATAGATGCTTCCCATGGCTGAATCTGTATCATTCGTGGTTCCGGTACGCTGACATTGGCAACACTCTGAATTGGTGAAGGTGTACCATAATAGTCCACGCGAAGTTTATCAAGTACATGTGGATTAGCACGTCCTGCACGGATACCTGCAAACTCCTCTTCAAGATTGGCAAGAGACTTTCCCATCTTGTCCTCAAACATCACTAATTTGTCATCCATAAATTTAACCTCCTAGTCAACGGTGACTTTCGTTCCACGAAACGCACCATTTACTGCATTTACAATACTATTTTCTTCATTCAGACCAAACACATACATTGGAATTTTGTTTTCCATGCACATAACTGAAGCTGTCAAATCGACAACCGCAAGTTTCTTATCGATAACCTCCTCGATAGAAACTTCGTCATATTTCTTTGCATTTGGATTTGTCTTTGGATCGCTGTCATATACCCCATCGATAGCTTTTGCCAGATAGATACCCTCTGCCTCAATCTCCACAGCCCGTAATACAGTTGCTGTATCGGTAGAGAAATAAGGATGTCCTGTTCCCCCTGCAAAAAATACTACCATATCATGAGCAAAATACTTGCTGGCACGATCTTTGGAATATAATTTTGTTATAGATCCACACTCAAACGGAGTCAATACAGCTGTTTTCATTCCTACTGAGCGGAAAATTTCCGATACATAAATACAGTTCATAACTGTGGCAAGCATACCAATCTGGTCTGCTTTTGTCCGGTCAATTGTTTCACTGGTACGTCCTCTCCAGAAGTTTCCACCGCCAATAACAATTCCGACCTGTACGCCATCATCCACTAATTTTTTTACCTGCTTTGCAACAACTGTTACCGTTGGCTCATCAAATCCATGATGTTTCTCTCCAGCAAGTGCCTCTCCGCTAAGTTTTAATAAAATACGCTTCATATTATCTCCTCTTATTATCTGCCATCAAATAAGCCCTGAACATCAACGTCCGCATAGCACTGAGAACAGAATCCTTCAATTACGGCTCCATTGTTGATCTGTACGGAACGTGACTTAATATTTCCCATAATTACAGCAGAAGTATCAACAACAACCGGTCCCTGTACATCAATGTCACCCTTTACAGCACCTGCAATGACTGCGGATGATGCTGAAATATTTCCAATAATCACAGTTCCAGCTCCAATCTTAACAGTACCTGTGCTTGTTACCTCTCCCTCAATCTTAGCTACATCTGCAAAAATCTCAGAAGCCGCACTGTTACCATTTACAGTTCCGGTAATAACGAGCTTACCATTACATGAAATATTTCCATTGATTGTTCCTTGAATATCAAAAGATCCATCAGATGCAAGATCACCTGTCAAAACGGTTCCCGCAGTAATAACAGAAGTCTCATCTGCAACTGCTCCCGGGTTAACAGAATTAATTGGTGTGCTTGGTGTAATTGGTGTGCTTGGTGTAATTGTTGGTGCTACCTGTTGTGGTTCAGGCATTGAAATATTATTGTTTAATAAAGCTGCATTATTCATTAAAATTTTATCCTCTTCTGATTTTTCTGTCGGTCTGATTTCTGGTGCTGCCGATGATGCTGCCGGTTCTTCTTCCTTTGCATACATTACATTTGGAATTTCTGTCTCTAAAGTAGATTTAACAGCAGGCTCCTCATCCTTCTTTACCTGTTCAAGAAGACCATCCAATTTCGATAATTCCTTTTTAACATCAACATCTTCGCCCAAAGTATTTACAACAAGTTCTTCTGGCTTGCTGTCTTTTGCAGATGTCTCGTTTCCTGGCATCATCTCATTCACTGCCTGAGAAAAGTCCTCTTTAAAATCCTTAAATAATCCCATTTGTATTTCCTCCATCTCATATTTATTCAACGCTATCTGCCTTGATATATTGAATAACGTTTGTATTTTCATCAATCGGCAGAATCTTTGCCTTCATTTTCTGTAGTGCCTTAATCAAAGGTCCAAGCGCCTCCACCGTTGTTGACTTATCATCTCCGTCATGCAACAGCACAACAGATGTCTTATATTTGGATACCCCCTCTGTTACATTTGTAACAATATCCTGCACGGAATAATCCGAAGCTGAATCACCAGCAGATACATTCCAATCAAAATATGTAATCTTTTTTTCATTCAAAACATGAATAAATTCCGACATATCTACATTGCTTATTTCATTATTACTGCCACCGGGAAAACGATAATATTGGCTTTTTTCCCCTGTCACTTTTTTTAAATAAGCATTGAGTTTTGTAACATCTTTTTCAAAAGAATCCGACGATGAATATATAGTACTGTAACTGTTGCTATACGAATGCATACCAAGCGTATGCCCTTCGTCCACGATTCGACGATAAACGGCTTTCATTTCATCAGATTCACTTCCTATAACAAAAAATGTTGCTTTCACATTGTATTTTGCCAACACGTCCAATATTTCATTTGTGTTTTCATCCGGTCCTCCGTCAAATGTGAGATAAACCTTATGTTCATCTCCTTTTTTAGCAAGATTATCTTCTGTATCCATATCTGTCGACACATTTTCCGACTCCGTCTGCAAATCCATATTTTCCGTATTATCCTGTTCAGTCATCTCCTCCTGTATAGGATTATCATTTCGAACTGTCAGTTTGTCTATCCGGTGATTTAAATAAATCACTTGTGCTGTAAGGATAATAATGGCAAGAAATGAAACAACCATCCATCCAGCCACAACCATAATCACCACATTTTTCATACGCGTAATCCGATTGCGCCTCTGCCGTTGTTGCTCTAACACCGCTTTCTCTTCTTCGTTCATTATTTTCCTCCACCGAGAAATATCCTTTTTTATTTTAACATAATTTTCGCACTTGTAAAGTCTATCTTATGCTTTTAAAAAAAGGACGGAGAAAAATCCGTCCTTTTTCCATATCAAATGATATAATTCAATATAATTAACCATTGATCTGTGCAGCAACTTCAGCAGCAAAATCTTCCTGTTTCTTTTCCATACCCTCACCAACTTCAAAACGAACCATTTTAGTAATTGTAAGATTCTTTGAAACAGACTCAAGATACTTAGCAACTGACTGCTTTCCATCTTCAGCCTTAACATATGTCTGATCAAGAAGACAGATTTCCTTTAACTGCTTAGATACACGACCCTCAACAAGACCGCCGAACATCTTTTCAGCAATGATAGCATCCTTATCGGCCATAGCCAGCTCACCAAGCTGAACCTTTGCAGCGTCAGAAAGGAAGTTCCATACATAGTTCATGTTGCTCTTGTGCTCATTGAACTGTGCAATATCATCATCGCTCCAAACCTTCTCATTGATAGCCTTGTCCAGTAACTTGTTTAAGATAGGCTTTGGAAGAGTTGTAGCATCATTTAATGCACTGTCAATTGTAATCTCTTTAATCTTTGCAAGTTCCTCAGTAGAAATATCACTTCTGCTGATATACTGCGGATTCATAGCTGCGACCTGCATAGCGATGTTGGTAAGAGCCTCTTTTGCTGCATCATCTGATGCACCTTTTCCTGCAATAATAACACCGATTCTTCCGCCACCATGAATATAAGAAGTAACAACATCGCCAGTCACCTTTGCGAATCTACGTACAGATAACTTTTCTCCGATTGTTGCAGTCTTCTCAACAAGCAGATCGTTAAGTCCGTCAATTCCAAGAAGTGCCTCAACGTCTTCACCATTTGCGCCACCATTCAAGTCAGAAGCAAGTGCTGTATCCGCTACAGTCTGAACGAACTCCTGGAATGTCTCATTTTTAGCAACGAAATCTGTCTCTGAGTTAACCTCAGCTACAACTGCAACATTTCCTTTTACTGCAACTCTCGCAATACCTTCAGCAGCGATTCTGCTCTGTTTTTTCTCCATCTTAGCGGCACCGCTTTTTCTTAATACTTCAACAGCAGCATCCATATCTCCGTTTGTCTCTGTCAAAGCTTTCTTACAGTCCATCATTCCTGCGCCTGTCATTTCACGCAGTTCTTTTACCATTCCTGCTGTAATAGCCATCTTAATTTTCCTCCAATTTTCGAATGATTATGCAAAAATTATTCTTCTACTGTCTCATCAGCAGTCTCTGCAGCAACTTCCTCAGTTCCCTGCTTTGCTTCGATAACAGCATCAGCCATCTTAGAAACGATTAACTTAACTGCTCTGATTGCATCATCATTACCTGGGATAACATAATCTAACTCATCTGGATCGCAGTTTGTATCAGCAATACCGATCAATGTAATTCCAAGAGACTGAGCTTCCTGAATACAAATTCTCTCCTTCTTAGGATCTACTACGAAGATTGCATCCGGAATTCTCTTCATATCCTTGATTCCACCAAGGTTTTTCTCTAACTTGTCCCACTCTTTCTTTAATGCGATAACTTCTTTCTTAGGAAGAACATCAAATGTTCCATCTTCTGACATTGTTTCAATTTCTTTCAGACGTGCGATACGGCTCTGGATTGTTCTGAAGTTTGTGAGCATTCCACCTAACCATCTCTCGTTTACATAGTACATTCCGCAACGCTCTGCCTCTGTCTTGATTGCATCCTGTGCCTGTTTCTTTGTTCCTACGAAAAGAATTGTTCCACCCTGAGCAGCGATATCAGAGATTGCATCATATGCCTCATCAACTTTTCCTACAGACTTCTGTAAATCGATGATATAGATACCATTACGCTCTGTGTAGATGTATGGAGCCATCTTAGGGTTCCATCTTCTTGTCTGATGTCCGAAGTGAACACCTGCTTCCAGTAACTGTTTCATTGAAATTACGCTCATTTTACTTACCTCCATTTGGTTGTTTTCTTCCATGTACTTCCAATCGGTCAACCACCGGAAAGCGTAAATCCGGCACCGGCAACCTCCATACATGTGATTAATTAAATTAAAAGCCTTTGGAATTATAACATACCAAAGGCTCTCTTTCAAGTATTTTTTTACTTTTTATTATTCTATTCTGATATCAACATCTTAAGAGGTAATTGTTTTTGCAATTTCCTCATAGGACATCCCCTTTTTCAATTCAAAAGTTCCAACATTGATCTGATGATCATATCCATTTTTTTGCATATATTTGCGAAAATCCTCTGCGTCTTCAACCATTCCAAGAGTAGCAAGATTCTCTGCTATTATTCGACAGACATCCCCTCTTTTAACTTCAAGTACAATTTTTTCATCTTTTTGGTCTTTTTTAGAATCAGAAGCTTTGTCTTTCTTATTGTTTTTTTTGTCTTTTGATTCCGTTTCTTTTTCTTTCTCTTCGGTATCAAAGTCCGGAACAACTTCTAACTCTTCTGTATTTTTTTCTCCGGTATCCGCCTTTGACTCAGTGTTTTGTGTTTTGACTGTTTCAGAACTCTTTTCCAAATCTTCTGTGTTTACCGTTTCTCCTGCCTGTGTATTTTCTGTCGCTGAAATCATTTCCTGTGTTGTAATCATTCCAAGTTCTGATGCTCGCTCCATCACCTGGGAATCTGTCATTTGATTTTTTCCTGAATGAAATGAAATCATCAGAATAATCGTTGTAAATAATATTCCAATTCCACATCCTCGTAAATAATATTTAAACTTCACTTGTCTGCTCCCCTTTGTATAAACCTATCACCAACCGAACTTCACCTAAACCCAGTCCTAATGTTCTTGCAATTTCCACATCACTCATTCCCTGTCTGCAAAGCATCAGAATTTTCTCATTATGATTAGCATCATCCATCTCTTCTTCCTCATGCAATTCCTGCTTTGGCACAGTCTGTTCTACTACTGCCTGTTCTGTTATATTTTCCTCAGTCTTTGGAATCACTGTTGCCTTCTGTTCCAATTCGCTTGCAACGGCTGACAAATTTTCCAAAGCTTCCGTCTCTGTATTTTTCACTTCATCCGAAAAATGCTGCAAATGAGAAGCGAGCTCTGTGAGTTCCGTATGTTTATCATTTAGCATACTGTATAAAAAAAGCACTTCATTATGCGTTTTGTTCATTGATTCGAGCACAGTATTGCTATACTCATCAATTGCCATAATTTTTTCATTAGTAACTTTTTCAAGACCTCTTTTTGCAATTTCCATAGAATCATCAAAAGTTTCTGTAATCGCATCCTCTATTTTGCCATTTGCATCTTTAAGTCCTTTTTCAACAATCACATTCAGTTCCTTTTCACTCATATCTGCAATTGTCTGTACATCTTTTCCCGTCAGCTTTTCCTGAACAAAAAAACTCACAATTATAAATATAACTCCCACAATAATCAAAATAATTTCTATCATGATTTTTCTTCCTCATTCTATATTTTCATATCAAACCCACTATGTTCCAATTTGCGTACGACCTTACCGTTCGTTCCTCTTTCCTGCTTTTTCTTTCTCTGCTGTGAAAAATAATGTCCTCGTCCCTCTTTTCTGGCATCTGCATCATTTTTCGTCTGTTTACTGTCCTGAGATGTCACAACCTGCTCACTCTGCATCTTTTCATGAGCAGCCACCTGCACCTGTATATTCTGCTGATCTACAAATGGTTTTGTTTCCTCCTGCATTTTATACATTTCAACATCATTTGTCCGTTGAATCATTGCGTAATCTATTGGTCCTATTGCCATATCATCACATCCTAATCTATCAGAATATCCATATATGTTCCCATTGTTTTTTTCATCTTCACAAGCGCTTTCGTATGTAACTGGGAAATTCTTGATTCTGAAACTTCAAGTATTTTACTTATTTCTTTTAAAGTCATCTCTTCATAATAATACAATTCAATAACTTTTCGTTCTTTTTCTGTCAACAAATCCAAAGATTCTACTAATGTCTTTTTCAATTCTTCCTCTGCAATAACATCTTCCGGCTGTGAGAAACGTGCATGTAGATGATCAATTGCCTGCTCCGACCCGCTTTCCTCAAATTCATTCAAAGAGACTAAATTTGTAGCCTTAAGCTGTGACTGCCAATTTTCAAGTTCGTCTTCTGTCAATCCCAATTCATTAGCAAGTTCCTCATCCGTCGCAGCCTTTCCCGTACGCAGCTCAATTTGCTTAATTGCGTCATCCATTTTTTTTTGGCGCTGACGAACGGTACGTGGTATCCAGTCCATTTTACGAATCTGATCCAAAATAGCCCCTCGGATGCGTAAACTTGCATAAGTCTCAAATTTCACATTCTTTGTTAGATCAAATTTATCAATAGCATCAATCAATCCAAAAATTCCATAACTTACCAGATCATCATATTCCACGTTGTGTCCCAAATACATACTAAGTCTTCCAGCAACAAGTTTTACGAGCTGTGAATATTCTATTATTAGCTGTTCCCGCAATGCCTGTGTTGGCTTTTTTCGATATTCATCCCATAATTTTTCTTTTTCCGTGCTTTTCATTCAGTCTGCTCCAAGCTATTCTTTTTCTTCTGCCTGTTTTTCCTGTTTTATGTCATCCTCCGTCGCTTTCTCCTCCTGCGACTCATCTGTTTGCTCTTTTTCTTCTGGCAGTTCTTCTTCCACAGTTTTCACATCTTCCATCTTATCAATATTACGATCAAGAATTATCTTAACAACACATCCGATTATATAAAATATTACTAGAACAAGAAAAAGCTGTCTCGTAAAACTTCCCAGAGTCATATGCGTACGAATTGCAATTAAGCAATCAACAAATCCGGCCAAAAGCATAACCATCGCCGGTACCCCATTGGTTTTCATATTACGCACCTCTTCTATATAATTTTGTTTTGCTTTCCAACTGATTTTATCAGAAAATCTCCATTTTCACAATTAAGTTCTACAGTTCGTCCATAATTAAGTCCGATATCTTCTGCTTTCAAAGGTATATTCAATTCTTTCAACATCGCCTTCGCCGCTTCTGCATTTCGTTCTCCCACTCGTCCCATGGCAGACAACCCACTCATTTCGAACATGCATGCGCCACCTGCAATTTTCGCAACCAGTCTGCGCTGTGAAGCTCCCTCAGCCAACACAACACGAAGTAACTCCTTAATTCCCGTATCTCCAAATTTGGCTATATTTGTATTATTTTTTAATTTTGTACTGTCTGGCAGCATGAAATGAACAAGTCCTCCTACTTTTGCAACCGGATCATACAATGTAAGTCCTATACAAGATCCAAGTCCCAAAGTTGTCAATGAATCCGGAGCATGTGCCACTTTCAGATCTGCCATACCTACTTTAATCGTTTCTCCCATATCCATTACCCCTATAACTGGATGCCAAGAGATTCTAAGATTTTGGCATACGAATCTTCTTCCGGCATTAATATAAAATAACCACCAATCATATAATCGCTTCCAAATTCTGTCTCAATAAGCAACGCATTATTTCCATACTGTCCAAACTGAATTGCCGGAACGCTTAATATTGCAGCTGCCATATCGACTGCAATATACGGAACAGACGGTGCAATAGTAAGATTTGTCATTCCTGAAAGTGCAGATAAATAAGCTCCTGCAATTATGTTTCCAATCTCCTTCATTGCAGACAAATCCATTTCATCAAATGGGTCCATATTTTTTGGATCTCGTCCCATCAAACGATTCACAAGATAATGCGCCGATTCCATCCTCATCAAAAACATCATACTTCCTTTAATATCACGAGTCACTTCCAAAAATATTCCTACTATAATTTCATCTTCGGGACAAATAGCTGATCCAAGTTTTGACGCCTCAATCAATTCAACTTTCGGGACATTCATATTAATTTGTTCATTAATCATATTTGCTAATGAAGTGGTTGCATTTCCAGCACCAATGTTTCCAAGTTCCCGAAGTACATCCATATACATTTCATTTACATGATCCAGTGTAAAAGATTCCATATTTCCTCCAAAAATCATATATAGTGAGGCAAATGCCTCACTATATATGCCAAATAACTACGTGTTATCTTTTTCGTCAATGATTGCATTGATTTCAAGTAATGAAATTAGCTGATCCCCATTTTTTCCGACTCCACTAATAAAAGAATCCTTTGTGTGAGTTGCATTTACATTACTTTTTTCAATCTCGCTATCAGCAAGTGTTACGACTTCGCAGACTTCATCTACAATTACTCCCAAAGACCCTTTTTCCTCAATTTTAAGAATAATAATGCGGGACGCATTGGTAAAAACATCATCTTCGAGCCCCATCTTTGTACGAATACTCATTACAGGAACAATTTCACCACGAAGGTTAATAATTCCCTTAAAATAAACCTGTGCTTTTGGAACTCTTGTTATTTTCTGCATGCGTACAATGTTATCTACATAGCAGATATCAATGCCATACTTTTCGTTTCCAATCTGTACAACAATATACTGTTTACTATCTTTTTCTACTTCTTTTGTCTCTATTTTATTTGTTGCCATATGCTTATCCCCCTGTTACATCAATGTATTTGCGTCCAAAATCAATGCAACTTCACCATCACCAAGGATGGTTGCACCACTGATCAGCTTGTTACCATTAATATATTTGCCCAGGGACTTAATTACAATTTCCTGTTGTCCCATAAGATTATCAACCACAAGACCAACCTGACTGTCTCCCCGTTTTACAATGACAACTGTCAGATTTTCTTTATCTTCCTCTGCCGGTTCAATGTCAAGCACTTCATCAAGCCGAATAAGAGGAATTACATTTCCGCGCAAATGAATTACTTCCTTTGCCTGTACATACTTAATCTCTGAAACAGGAATATTTTCGATATTTGCAATAGATCCAAGTGCAATTGCATATTTTTCATCACGAATTTCAACCATGAGAGCCTGAATGATTGCAAGTGTTAATGGCAGTCGGACTGTAAAAGTTGTTCCCTCTCCCAGCTTTGTACTTACTTCTACATCACCACCAAGCTGCTCAATATTAGATTTTACTACATCAAGACCTACGCCACGTCCGGAAATATCCGTAATCTTCTTCGCCATAGAAAAGCTTGGTATAAATAAAAGATTAATAATTTCTTTCTGCGTCATAACTTCTGCCTGTTCCGGAGTAACAATGCCCCGCTCAACTGCTTTTGCTTTAACTGCTTCTGTATCAATGCCATTACCGTCATCACCCACCTGGATAATAACATTGTTTCCTTCCTGATATGCATTCAAGAAAATACTTCCAACTTCCGGTTTTCCGCGCTGTAAACGTAATTCCGTATCCTCTAATCCATGATCTGCAGAATTTCGAAGCAAATGCTGTAAAGGATCTCCAATCTGATCCACTACCGTACGATCTAATTCTGTATCCTCACCAGTCATGATCAATTCCATCTTTTTATTCAAAGTACGGGACAAATCTCTAATCATACGAGGGAATTTGTTCACTACGCTCTCAATTGGGACCATACGTACTTTCATGACTGATTCATGCAAATTCGTGGTAATTCTCTCCAAATATTCTATCTGTTCATGAAATCCCTGATTATTAAAGCTTCCACCTTCTGTAGAGCTGATAGAAACAAGACTATTTTTTGCAATAATAAGCTCGGATACCTGATTCATAAGTGCATCCAGCTTTTCAATATCGACTCGCACCGTTCGATTTGTTGCCGGTTTTCCTGTTGTCTTCTTTGCCGGCGTTCCGGTTTTTTTGTGGTCTTCCTTTTTTGGAGCCGGCTTTGTTTCACTGCCTGCAACTGCCGGTTTGGTTTCCTCTTTCTTTTCCTCAGCCTGAGTAGAAAAATCTGTAATTTCCTCACCTACTGCGTCTTCAATTTCTGACACATTTTTTGCAGCTGCAATTATCTTGTCTAACTCTTCATTTGAAGCAATATAAAAGCTAAAATCAAGATCGAACTTCTCATCTTCAATATCCTGTGAACTTGGACGATATACAAGAATTTCCCCATGTTCTTCCACTGCACGAAAAACCAAAAATGCACGTGCTGCTTTTAACAAGCATTCTTTCTGTACAATAATTGTCATTCCATAAATATGCATGCCCGCATCTTTTGCTGTGGTAACTGTTTCTCTCTCATGATCTGTAAGTTCAATCTCATGATATTTTGCCTTATCGCCATTACCAGAAGACGCAGTTTCCTTCGCCGGAGTACTTTCCTGCGCTGAAGCTTCTGCGGCTTCGCCATTTGCTTTTGCAATAAAATCATTCAGTTCTTTGATAATGACTTCATTGTCTTCCGTTCCTTCGTCAGAAGTTTCCTTAATATTTTCCAGATAGCCATCAATTGCATCCAGACATTTAAAAAGTAAATCAATCATAGGACTGTCTACTGCAATTTTATCGCTTCGCACTTCCTGAAATACATTTTCCATGTCATGGGTCAGATGCTGCATGCGTTTAAATCCCATGGTTCCTGCCATTCCTTTTAAGGAATGTGCCGCACGGAATACTTCATTGATTGTATCCTTGTTATCCGGTTCCTTTTCCAATGTCATAATACAATCGCTCAATGTCTGCAGATGTTCTGCACTCTCATCAATAAAAATCTCAAGATACTGACTTACATCCATACTACTTTTCCCCCACATTCTTTGTGATTGTTTTTGCAACCTGATTCAAAGAAACAACTTCGTCAACAACTCCAGCTTCTGCAATTGCTTTTGGCATTCCATATACAACGCAGCTCTGTGCATCCTGTGCAATTACATGAATTGGTTTTGATTTTTCCAATGAAAGAATTCCATTTGTTCCATCTGCTCCCATTCCAGTCAGGACAACACATACAATTTCATCATAGCCACTGCCAGTCAGTGAATCATACATAATATTAGCACAGGGTTTCAGTCCGCCGATTGGAGGCATATCGTTAAGTTTAATAACATGAGAGCCATCCCCCATACGTCTCACTTCCAAATGGCGTCCTCCAGGAGCAATGTAAACATGTCCGTTTTCCAACCGGTCTCCTTCCTGTGCTTCCTTTACCGGTATCTCACTGATTTCATCCAACCGTTTTGCCATAGACTGTGTAAATCCTGCAGGCATATGCTGTACAATTACAACAGGTGCATCCAGTTTTTTAGGAAGATAAGGGACCACACTTTGCAATGCTTTTGGTCCACCTGTCGAACACGCAAGTGCGACTAGTTTCTTTCCCGGATTTACTGCTTTGATTCTGTTGTTTGATGCAGAGATTTTCTTTTTTGTCAAAGAAGAAATCGTATGTACACTATTCCATTGCTGGGTCTCGTACACAGCAGTCAGCACAGATAACAACTGGCGTTTAAAATCTTCTCCTTTTGCTGCTATGATGTTGTTTGGTTTAGTCACAAAATCAATTGCGCCACGTTCCATGGCAAGAATAGTTACATCCGCATCTTTTGTAGTCAGCGTACTGACCATGACAACTTTTGCTTTAATATGCTCCTTTTGTAACCGTTCAAGCAATTGCAAGCCACCCATCCGGGGCATGTTAACATCCAATACTACACCATCATAGCTCTTTGTCTTAAGTTTTTCATATGCTTCAAGACCATCTCTGCAATAATCTGTTGCTTGAAAATTTTGATCTGAATTAATTATATCACAAATAATTCTTCTCATGAGTGCAGAGTCATCAACTACCAAAAGGTTTTTTTTCATTTAGGATTCCCCCACTTCTTTCTTACGTATCCGACGTTCCTCCTCGAATACAAACCTCACAATTTTTTCCCTGTCACGCAAATTTTTAAAAATAAATTTCATTCTATGATCATACAAATTCTCTACTTTTAAATTCTTATAAGAGCTAACACACTGGCTCACCAAATAGAAACTTTCATCCATATTTTCACTAGAGAGTCGGAAATTTAACAAAATATAATTTCCCATCTGCAATTGTTCATCCGAAGAAAAAAGCATCCCCCCACCACTGATGTCTTTTACCATACCACGTTTCATCTGGTCAATATACTCTGGCTTTTCTATCTCAAGAAAAAGTTCCTCTGTTGTCGGTAATGCAGCAACTTCTTTTGGAACTATATAATATTGTACCTCCGTAAGCAGATTAACCCGAAAAAATTCCCTTCTTTGAAACCTTTTCGGTTCTGACATAATCTCCACAGAAAGAAGATACAAGTTATCTTTTTTATATCGTTTCTGTACTACCGCAATGCACTGATACATCCCCCTTTTGGAATAGATCACCATCTGACACTCGGCGCCTACCTGAAAAAGAACCATTCTTCCCTCTGCAGTAGGCATACTGACTTCCAAAAGATTGTCTGCCAGATAATCACAGATACTGCTTTTATATACCTGTGCCATTTCTCCGCCATTGTCTTCTATTTTCACCTGGTGCATCAGTCGAATATCAATTTTGTCACCTGGACTTGTAATTTCAGAAAGTATCATTTTTAATCTCCTACTTTGAAATTGGATAAAAAGTGAGAAAACATTTGTCCAATCCCCCAGCTCAATTCATTATGCGTTCCATTCATCAAATTATCTGCAAGAACTTCAAACGCTTTTGATGATTTTGCGTTCGGTTCCAGCTGTAAAACCGTTTTTTGCTGACGAATCGCACGTTCCAAAGCTGCATCCTGAGGAATCATTCCCAGATAATCCAAATCTCCATGTAAAAATTGTGATACAACAGAATTAAGTTTTTCATACATTGCTTTTCCTTCTTCTATTGAATTCACACGATTTAACACTACATGAATAGCCGTCGCATTGGGGTCAAATTCAGGATTACGATATAATACCTTAAGCAAAGAATATGAATCCGTAAGGGATGTTGGTTCCGGAGTTGCCACAAGAAGCACTTCTGGACTTGCTATCACAAACTCCAATACCTGTTCCGAGATTCCTGCACCCGTGTCAATAATAATATAATCTGCCAATTCATTCAGTTCATTAATTGATTGCACCAACCGCATTACCTGTTCATGAGTCAGATCATTCAAACCGATAATTCCCGAACCTCCTGAAATAAATCCAATATCCATTGGTCCCTTTGTAATTACTTCAGAAATGCTTTTCCCACGATAAATAAAATCAAACAAAGTATATTTTGGAATCGCTCCAAACACCACTTCTACATTTGCCAGTCCAAAATCTGCATCAAAAATAACAACTCTCTTGCCTGCTTTTCTAAGACAAACCGCCAGATTTACTGCCAGATTTGATTTTCCAACGCCACCCTTTCCACTCGTGATGGTAATCACTTTGGCTGCATTTATATTATTCTGATTGCGCTGCTTAATTACATTACGCAACTGTTGTGCCTGATCCATCACGCATTGCCTCCTAACAATTGTTTGACAATCTTTTGCGTATCAAAAATTGCAATATCATCTGGTACATTTTGTCCAATGGTCATATAAGACAACTCTGCTCCTGCATATAATTTAATATTAAGCAAATTTCCATAAGTAGTTGTCTCATCAAGTTTTGTAAATATAAATTTGTAATCTGTTATCTCATGATAAATATCAACAATTTCCAACAAATCTTTGTATTTTGTTGTTGCGCTTAAGACAAGATATACTTCTTTACTATATTTTGTGTCAATCTCATCCAAAAGCTTCTTCATATCGTCCCGCTGTGGTGTGTTTTTGTGTGAAAAACCTGCCGTATCAACAAAAACCAAATCATAATCTGCATACTTTTCGATTGCAGAATTAATTTCATCCTTCGAATACACAATAGTCATCGGCGCATCCAGAATATTGGCATAGACCTGCAGCTGTTCTGTTGCTGCAATTCGATAGGTATCCAAGGTAATAAATGCAACTTTTTTGTTATGATCAACTTTATATTTCGATGCAATTTTAGCAATTGTAGTTGTTTTCCCGACACCAGTTGGACCGACAAAAGCCAAGACTTTGGGTTTTGCTCCAGAAAGTTCAATCGGCTTAGGTTGTCCAAATCTCAAAATCAATTTTTGGTACACATTTGCTAAAATCATATCAACACTGTTTCCCGGCCGAATAAATTGTTCCACTTCATCCAATATCTGGTTCACATACTTTTCACTCACCTCATTTTTCAATAAGGTACTATATAAAATACGGATAAAATTAAGTTCTTCAGCAGATGGCTCTTTTACAATCTCAGATCCAGTCTGCGTATGTCCAAGACTTTCCTCTAAACGATTTGACAAATCATCTAATCGTTTTTCAATTTGGCGCTCTTCACTTTCTTTTTTTTGTTCCTGTTGAATCAATTGAGAAAAATCAGGCATATGTGCCTGTTTTACCTCTGTTTTCACTTCTGTTTCTTCTTTTGTTTCTGACTTTATCTCCGGTTTTGGAATCTGAATTTTCTCATCCGCTGCAAAATTAATGCTTTCATGCAACTTTTTCATATTCTGCATAGCAACTGTCTGATTTACATTTTGTTCTTTTTCTTCCATAGCAGCCGTCACCTCATACGTTGTGCTTTTGAATATGCGAAAAAATCCTTTAGGTTTTACTTCTTTCACATTCATTATTACCGCATTCTCACCGAATTCCGTCTTCGCCTTCTGAATTGCTTCTTCTTTTGTTTTTCCCTGAAATTTGTTAATTGTCACTTATGCTGTCACCATCCCTACTGATTGAAGTTCTACATTAGATTCCACTTCATTATAAGAAACAACAATCAAGTCTTTATAATAGTCTTCCGTGAGCTTTTTAAAATACATACGCACAATCGGAGATGTAATAATGATTGGAGTTTTTCCAATACTTTCCAACTTTTGCGTTTCTGTTCCGACAGAATCCATAATCGCCTTCGTCTTTTCCGGATCAAGCGTTAAATAAGCACCCTGCTCGGTTTGTTTTACCGACGACATAATTTCCTGCTCAACCTTTGGATCTAACGTAATCACACTCGTTGTCTCGTTTGCTGGAAAATACTTGCTCGAAATTGCCCGCTTCAGGCTTTGTCTTACATATTCGGTAAGTACATCCGTGTCTCTCGTTGTCTGTGCATGGTCTGCAAGCGATTCAAAAATTGAAAGCAAATCGCGAATAGATATTCCTTCTTCCAACAAATTCTGCAGTACTTTTTGTATTTCGCCAAGTCCAAGAAGTTTCGGTGTAAGTTCGTCCACCAAAACAGGATTGGATTCCTTCAAATTGTTAACAAGATTCTGAACATCCTGTCTTGTGAGAAGCTCTGCGATATGACTTCGAATCACTTCTGTCAGATGCGTTGCTATAATTGATGGTGCATCAACTACCGTATAACCAAGGCTCTCCGCACGTTCCCGCTGCGCTTCTGTTATCCAAATCGCTGGTAAATGAAACGATGGTTCAAAAGTTGGAATACCGGTAATCTCTTCCTCTACATATCCCGGATTCATAGCCATATAATGATCAAACAGAATTTCACCTTCTGTTACCTGTACACCTTTAATTTTAATAATGTACTGATTCGGATTCAACTGTATATTATCTCTCAAGCGAATAATTGGCACAACTGTACCAAGTTCAAGAGCGATCTGCCTTCGAATCATAACCACACGATCTAACAGATCTCCTCCCTGATTCACATCTGCAAGCGGAATAATTCCATATCCAAATTCAAGCTCAATCGGATCTACCTGTAAAAGTGAAACGACATTCTCGGGCTTTCGTATTTCTTCTGCCTCCGTCTCGGCCTGTTGCACTTCTTCTTCAATGCTTTCCTCACCAATACCATTACTGATACTTCTTCCGACAAGAAGAAACACAGCACCCTCGCCAACAAACAAAACAATATTCAGCGGTGTTATAATTCCAAGAACGATTAACACAGTACCAACAATATACATAACCCTCGGTATGCCAAATAACTGTTTAACAAGAATACCGGAAAAATCGGCCTCATTGGATCCTTTTGTAACAAGAATACCTGTTGACAAAGAAATCAAAAGTGAAGGGATCTGTGAAACAAGTCCGTCACCAATTGTCAGCAATCCATATTGCTGAATAGCATCACCAAAAGCCAATCCCTGATTCATAACCCCCATAACAGTTCCACCAATCAGGTTAATAAATGTAATGATAAGGCCTGCCGTAGCATCTCCTTTTACGTACTTTGTAGCACCATCCATGGCGCCAAAGAAACTGGATTCGCGTTGAATCTTTTCACGACGCTCCTTTGCCTCTTTATCTGTGATTGCACCAGTATTCAAATCTGCATCAATAGCCATCTGCTTACCAGGCATAGCATCCAATGTAAATCTTGCTGTTACTTCAGAAACTCGCTCAGAACCTTTATTGATTACGATAAACTGAATTAACACCAACACAATAAATACAATGGTACCAACTACCATATTACCGCCGCCGACAAAGCTTCCGAATGTGCGAACGACATTACCCGGATCTCCAGTCAGAAGAATCAAACGAGTCGATGAAACGTTCAATGAAATACGAAAAATTGTTGTAAACAGCAATAATGTCGGGAAAAACGACATATCCAGTACTTCTTTTACAAACAATACGTTAAACAGAATAATCAAAGCAATTGCAATATTAAAAGCAAGCATTACATCCAATAATAATGATGGGATTGGCACAATAAAGAAAACAACTGCGCAAAGTAAATATAACCCAACGCCAATATCTGCTTTTTTCAACATCTGCAATTACCTCCTTTCTGCTTTTTATCCTTCTGGATTTTTTAGTCGATATACATAAGCCAGTACTTCCGCTACCGCCTGATACAGTTCCGGCGGAATTTCTGCTCCTAAATCCACATTGTGATAGATCATACGGGCAAGCGGTTTATTCTCTACAATTTCAATCTTATTATCTTTTGCAATTTCTTTTATTTTCTGTGCTACATAATCAGCACCCTTAGCAACTACAACCGGCGCTGTGCTTTCTTTTGTGTCATAACGAAGTGCTACCGCAAAATGCGTTGGGTTTGTAATGACTACATCAGCTTTTGGCACATCCTGCATCATTCGCTTTTGGGACACTTCCTGCATTTTTCGGCGCTGTCGTCCTTTAATCTGCGGGTCTCCCTCTGTATTTTTAAACTCATCTTTTACTTCCTGTTTTGTCATCTTCATGTCTTCATTAAATTTGTGTTTCTGATACACAAAGTCCGCAATACCTACAATAAGATATACCAGACTAATTTTAAATCCAACATCAATAACCAGTCCTCCAACCAAAGCAACAGCCTGTTTTAATTCCAGATCATACAAAATAAAAAGTTCATTCTGATGATCCCGAATGGATGCATATGCCATATAAGCAATTAATCCGATTTTAATGATTGATTTCACAAGTTCAAATACAGAATCCTTGGAAAACATTCTCTTAAATCCATTGATTGGATTAAATTTTGATAGTTCCGGTTTCATAGGTTTTGTCGAAACTTTCCATCCAACCTGAACAATACTCACCAACAATGCAATAATAAAACCAAACGCAAAAAACGGAAGCACAATAAGCATCCATTGCAAAATAACATTTGTAAAAATGGAAGCCACCGCCTGTGTACTTAAATCCTTTTCATTAATTGACACAAAGTCTGCCATCTGCCCATAAATTGTTGTAAAAATTGAAATTAATTTCTGTCCCACATAAGAGACAAAAATCTTAAGGCAAAGGAAAAGCACAATTAGGCCAAATGCGGAATTCAACTCCCGGCTTTTTGCCACCTTTCCTTCTTCACGGGCATCTTTTAACTTTTTTGCCGTTGCCGGCTCTGTCTTTTCTCCGCCCTCTCCATCTTTGGCAAACCACTGCAGATCATACTTCAATATTTGATTTTTTAACATGTCTTCATCAGTACATACCTTCTGCAATTAACTTCACCATCGTTTTGATTTCTGAAAAAATATAATCTGCAACACTTGGAAGCAAAAAGACTGTTAAAAACAATACAATAAATCCAACCAGGACTTTCAATTGCATACCAACAGAAAACATATTCATCTGTGGTGCAACTTTTGCCATAATACCAAGCACACAGTTCAATACCATAATGCATGCAAAAAATGGAAGAAATATACGAAATCCTATAACAAACAAATCTCCCATATATCGAATCATCGTATTCAGTAAATGATCCCATGCGAACTTCTGTCCGGCAATCGGAATAACGGTAAACGAATCTGCGATTGCCCGAATCAGATAAGTATGCAAATTTGAGCTTACCAAAAGAAGTAATACCAGATAATAATACAGGCTTCCCGTAAGTGTAGATTCTGTTCCCATATCTGGATTAAATTCCGTTGCCATAGACAAACCAATATCCATGTCGATAATGTTACCCGCAAATAAAACAATAGAATTACAGATATTTGCAGCAAAACCTATGAGCAACCCCGTAATTCCCTCTTTAAGCACAACAACCGCATATCCGACAACGCTTGCATAAGTCAGATCCGGTCGCGGTACAATACTATATAAAAGAAGCGAAATAAATACAGACAAGCCAATTTTAACCTGATTGGGAATTCCGCTCTGGCCAAAAAATGGAGCAATATATATAAAGCATGTAATTCTTACCAGAATCAAAAGCCAATATTCAAAATTGTCTAATGTAAAAGCAAAATTTACCATTGCACTATCCCAAGCTCAAATAATAACTAAAATTTGACCAAAGCCGATCAATCAGACTTGTCATATTATTCAACATCCAAGATCCACAAATTAACATTGTAACGAAAATACCAAGAATCTTCGGAACAAATGTAAGCGTCTGTTCCTGAATGGATGTTACTGTCTGAAAAATACTGATAATCAATCCAATTACCAGAGACACGATCAATAGAGGTGCTGACGTAATAATAATCGTATATATAGCATCTCTTGCAATATCAAGAATTGCACCTTCCGTAATCATTTAACCGCCTCCTAATAAAATGTATGTACAAGTGAACCTATCACCAGATTCCATCCATCTGCCAATATAAATAATAATATTTTAAACGGCAATGAAATCGTTGTCGGTGGAAGCATCATCATACCCATCGACATAAGAACAGATGATACTACCATATCAATTACAATAAATGGAATATAAATCAAAAATCCCATGATAAAAGCTTTACGAAGTTCACTTAGAATAAAAGCCGGAACCAATGTTGTAAACGAAACATCCGACAATTCATCGGTATCCTCATATGTCTGTCCTGAAATTTCAGCAAAAAGATTCACATCCCGAATCTGGATTTTTGCATCTTTAATCATAAACTCCCGGATTGGCTTTTCTGCTTCCTGCCAAAATTCAGACTGAGTAATTTCTCCTTTATCCAACGGTTGAATTGCATTGGTATTTATTTTCTGAAAGGTGGGCCACATAATGAAAAATGTAAGAAACAGCGCCAAACCAATCAAAATCTGATTTGGTGGAGCTGTCTGTGTACCAATGGCGGTACGAACAAAATGTAATACGATGATAATTCTTGTAAAAGAAGTCATCATAATCAATATAGATGGCGCCAGTGTCAACACCGTTAATATCAACAGCATCCGAACCGGCGTAGAAATTGATCCCGAATCATTATTATAAGTAATTGATAAACCATTTGTATTATCCCCTAACGCATCTGCAACATCCCGGTTATCTGACTGTGTACTTTTGCCAGACTTCGAAGATGCTGCGTAGGTTGTTACAGGATTTGCGAACGATAATGTAATTGTAAATACAATGACTATGCAAGCAAAAACAAAGCTTGCTCCACAATATATTTTTTTAAACTTATTCATTATAATTCCTATTTCTTTGGTAACCTATCTTTTAATTTACTTAAGATTTCAGAAAACGATTCTTGTGTTTCCACCGTTTTCTGCTGACTTTCAAAAGAGAAATCTTTTAATTGTTCTCTCGTCAACTGCGCAAGAAGATGCACCTCATCTTTTCCAACAGAAACTACAAGATACACCGTTCCAGCTTCTACAATGCTGATCATTTTGTTGTTACCAACGCCAATTGTCTCAATAATATGCAAATTTTTATTATTGTTTCTGCCTTTTTGGATTCCTCCCATCCACCGGGTAGTGAGGTAAGTAATTCCAATCACAAAAGCAAATATAATCAGAGCCCCTATCAGTTGAACAAAACTATCGAACGCACCCGACAATAAAATATTCATATTTTCACCTGCCGCCATAGATTACGTTGACTTACCCGCATTTACAATCTCCGTAATGCGAACGCCAAAGCTTTCTTCAATAACCACAACTTCACCCTTTGCAACATATTTGCCATTTACAAGAACATCAATTGGCTCTCCAGCTATTTTATTTAACTCAATAATCTTTCCCGGTCCAAAATCAAGAATATCAGATATGGACTTCTGCGTTCTTCCAAGTTCAACCGTAACTTCCAGCGGAACATCCATAATCAGACCAATATTTTCTGCCGGATACCCGCCCACAGTGCCACCGGAAAAAGCTGAAAACTGTGCTGGTTGTACATTTACCGGCTGTTCTGTCGGATACCCTCCCATCATCGGCTGACCACCCATAATCTGCTGACCATTCATCATCTGACCTCCCATCATCGACTGGCCATTCATCATCTGATTTCCCACCATTGGCTGACCATTCATCATCTGGCCTCCCATCATCGATTGTGTATTCATCTGCTGCGAATTTTTCGCCTGTGTTTGTGGGTTTTGTGAAGTCTGTTGCACTGATTTGACATTCTGACCAGATGTTGTTGACGAAGCAGCCTCTTCAGTAGCCGGCTGTTTTTTACTGCCATCCTGTCCAAGATTCATATTATGCATAACTCCTTCACACATCTCTTTTGCAAAAGAAATAGGGTACAGCTGCATAATTGTGCTGTCTACCAAATCCCCAATTTCCATATGAAAAGAAATCTTTACGAAGTTTCCTGTGAGAAACTGATCAATAGACCCTTCATCAATATCAGAAGTCATATCAATTACATCCGCTGTTGGCGGGCTAATATCAATTTTACGATCCAGCATGGACGATAATGAAGTCGATGCAGATCCCATCATCTGATTCATTGCTTCACAAATAGCACTAAGATGTAACTCTCCCAGTTCTCCATCTATATTAGTGCCATCTCCTCCCATCATAAGATCTGTAATAATTTTCACATCATTCTCTTTGAGGATCAGAATATTGTTTCCATCAAGACCTTCTGTGTATGCAATTCGAATAAATACACATGGTCTCTCGTATTCGCTCGATATATTTTTCCATGAAGAATATGAAACAACCGGAGTAGAAATTTCCACTTTGCGATTAACTAGAGAAAACAATGTTGTTGCTGCAGTTCCCATGCAGATATTGGCAATCTCTCCAATTTCATCTTTTTCTACATCCGTAAGTTCACTTTCTGAACTTGCGCTACTTGATCCCGGATCATTCAGCAGTGCATTAATTTCTTCCTGCGATAACACTCCATCCATATTTTTATTGCTCCTCTCTAATCACCGAAGTGACTCTAACTGCATAATTTTCCTTTGCCGTTCCCGGCAATGCAGTAAACTTGCGTATATTTCCAACATAAATATCCAGTTCTTCATCCACTTTACGATTCAGCCGGATAATGTCCCCCGGCTGAAGCATCGCAAAATCATTAACTGAAATTGTGCTGTTTCCTAACACAGCTTTCACTGGAATCTGTGCTCTTTGAATCAGTGATTCGATTGCCTGTGCATAATTAGTATCATCTTGCGCCTGCATGTTAGAATACCAATACTTTGTATTCAACTTATCAATAACATCTTCCAATGTCAGATACGGAAGACATATATTCATCAAGCCTTCCACATCGCCAATCTTTAAGTTGATTGTAACAATCGCAATCATCTCGCTTGGAGAAATAATCTGTGCATATTGTGAATTTGTCTCAATACGTTCCAACTTTGGCTGTATATCAACAACATTCTCCCATGGCTCCCGTAACAGATTCACGCAAACAACTAAAATACGTTCAATAATCAAAAGTTCAATTTCGGAGAAATCACGAACCTTTTCAATTGTATCTCCCTTGCCTCCCAGCATTCGATCAACCATAGCATACCCAAGCGAAGAGGCCATCTCGATAATAATATTTCCCTTTAACGGAGCAAAGCTTACAATTCCAAGAAGCACCGGATTTGACAATGCATTCGAAAATTCCGAGTATGTAACCGCCTCCGAATTCATAACCTCGACCTGAACATTTTTTCTCAAATAAACAGGAAGATTCGTAGAAAGAAGTCTTCCATAATGTTCAAAAATAATTTCCAGTGTTCGCAAGTGTTCTTTCGAAAATTTGGAAGGACGAGCGAAGTCGTATTCCTTGACATGTTTTTCACTATTCTCTTTTATTTCATCTACATCTAATTCACCGGTGCTTAACGCTGCCAGTAAACTGTCTATCTCATTTTGAGATAATACATCACTCATCTGTTTCCACCGCCTATAACTGTCATAAGACTAACCAGGAGATTTCCGGTTAGTCTTCCATCACCTTATTCAGATGTCGATTCTGAGAAATTAACACCAATTACCAAGTCTGCTCCAAACAATTTTTGCATATCAGATAAAATCTCCGACTTCACCTGTTCCTTGTTTGCTTCAAACTCATCAAGTGTATATTGTCCAATTACCTGAATTACATCATTTTTAATGGTTTCATCTTGATTTGCCAGAAACTCCTGATTGTATGTTCCATAATTGTCGCTCTTTTTGTTTAAAACAAGCGAAACTTTCACAATCGCATAATGTGATTTTCCATCATTACCTTTTGCAAGGTTTGTGGTAATCTTCTCACCTTCATTTACTTTATAAGTATCCTGCTGATCAATTGGAATACTGGATGTTCCATTTGTTCCTCCGGAATTTAAATCCAAATCAATTGCTGAGCATACTTTTTCGATAAGTGTATTTGCCTTCTGCGTTTCCGGCAAAACCGTAAACATTAAAATTGCTGTCAAAACAAAATTTGCAAATACCAATGCCAATATAAGCACAGAAATCAAATTTTTTTTCATGTTGCCACCTCGTTTAATCTAAATCTGAATTATATGAATTGTAAACTTTTATCTCCACACGCCGGTTTCTCGCTCTGCCTTCCGCCGTACTATTATCTGCAACCGGCACATAATCTCCACGTCCAGCAAATTTGATATGAGAAGGTTTCAAAGATGTCTTTTCCCGAAGTCTCTCAGTAACAGCAAGCGCTCGATAAACGGAAAGCACTTCATTGCTTTCATAATGTGCTCGGGAACTAATTGGAACATTGTCGGTATGTCCCTCAATCTCGATAATATTCTTGCTATATTTTTCCAATATTTTTCCAATTTTATCAACAATCGGCTTTGCGCTTGCTGTCAAATCCGCTTTTCCGGATTCAAACAAAATCGCTCCACTCATGTTCAACTGCACATATTCTGCATTAAAATCCACATCCACCTGATCCGACAGGCTGGCCGCATCAATTGCCTTCTGAATCTGTTCCGCCATTTGTTCAGACTCTGACAATTCCTGTTGTTCATAAGCTTCCTGTACGGAATTTTTCCCGTCTGTCTGCTCATCACTGTTTTCTGCGGCAGAATTTGCTATTTCATTATAGTAGGAATCCATAAACTCCAGCTGGCGTACACCTGCAGAAATCATTTCCCCTTCTCCAATACTTGAACCTCCCGCCGGTAAAATGCTGATGCTACTTTGTAAGGAAGCGATTACCTGCTGAAATTTATCCGCATCAACCGTCGACATAGAGAAAAACAAAACGAAAAAGCATAGAAGCAGATTCATAAGATCTGAGAATGTGGACATCCATGCAGGAGACCCTTTTGGAGTCTCCTCTTGTTTTCTCTTTGCCACTATTCCTCACCTCCGGCATTACTGCCACTTAAAAGTTCTCTGGAAGCTGGTGTCAGGAATGACTTCAATTTTTCTTCGATTACACGAGGGTTTTCGCCTGCCTGAATTGATAAAAGACCTTCAATTGTGATTTGTCTTTTAACTACTTCCAAGTCATTGTTAACTTTAAGTTTTGCCGCCACAGGATTGCAAAGCCAGTTTGCGATCAAAGATCCATACAAAGTTGTAATAAGTGCAACGGCCATCTGAGGTCCAATAGACGACGGATCATCCAATTTATTAAGCATATTTACCAGTCCGATCAGCGTACCAATCATACCCCATGCAGGTCCCATTTCTGCCCATTTTTCCCAAAAGGAAATCACATTTTTGTGTCGATCTTCCAGGCACATCAAGTCTGTTTCAAGAATCGCCCGCACTAACTCCGGATCTGTTCCATCAACAACAAGGAGTACTCCCTTTTTCAGGAAATCATCCTCTATACCATTTGCTGCTTCTTCAAGAGCCAGCAATCCATCCTTTCGTCCAATATTCGACAAATCAATAATTGATTTGATAATTTCGGATGGATTTGTTGAAGTCTCTTTGAATGCCAATGAAATTGATTTAAATCCATTGATAAAGTCCGCAAGTTTAAAACTTCCAAGCGTACTACTCAAAGATCCTCCAAACGTAATAGCAACGGATGCTACATCGATAAATGTACCAAACGCACTCGTTCCACCACTGTCAATAATTCCATAGACGACCATGCCCATTCCAAGCAGCATGCCGACCAGCGATGCTATATCCATAGCCACACCTTCCACTTTCTTTTTTCTAGGAAATTTGTCACAATTCACCTTTTTTTGACAAAATAACCTTTTTATATGATTTTACCAAATTTTTGGCAGCTTGTCTACTTTCTTTTTATGAAAAAAAGTAAAACAGACGGAAATTGGCACAATGCCTTTCCCCGTCTGTTGTTTCTACTATTTTATGTACTTATCGTTTCAAATTAATTAATTCTTCCAATAAGGTATCTGAAGTAGTAATTACTCTTGAGTTTGCCTGAAATCCACGCTGTGTAACAATCATATCCGTGAACTGTCCGGAAAGATCAACGTTTGACATTTCCAATTCTCCGGAATCAATTGCACTTCCATCCGCATCAACTGCCACACCGATGCCATCAAACTCCCCGGAGTTCAAAGTTGTCTGATAACAATTATTACCGACTTTTTCCAGACCCGATGCATTCGCAAACTGTGCTACCGCGATCTGACCAAGTAAAATTTTATTTCCATTATCATAAGAACCATGAATACGTCCCTGCTGATCCACAGAAATTCCTGTCAGAGCTCCCAGTTTCTTTCCCGCTCCATCGCCAATACTGTCACCCTTAATGTCACCCTTAAGCATTTTAAAAGTAGAAGTTCCTCCATTGTCGTAATTCATAGATTTTGAAAAATCAATTTCAATATCCTTAAAATTACTCTTCTGTGTCTGACCATTTCCCAAATCAGTTGTATACCCTGTATTTAAAGTAGACATTTTAAGTAACTGACTTACTGGTTTCTGATTACCATTTGCCCCTATAGAAACAAATGTACCTTTATTGGTATCATATTCAATCGTATATCCATCTGTACCAAAAATGCTCTGAATCTGTGTTTTCTTTTTTGCCTCATTTGCATCAAGAATGGACTTACTTTCCGAATTAATTACATCTGTCAATGTAATCTGGTACTTGCCAGCTACCACAGTACCATTCTGTTTTATCGGCTTTACTGCAAATTTTGCAGTATAAGAATAACCCAGATCATCATAAAATCCCAAGTTCATAACATATCCATCATCAGCATTTACATTGCTGTCGTTTTTATCAAGCACGCCAGAGGCATATGCCTTTGTTGTAGCTTCCGGAGATGCTGTCTGATTTGCCGGAGACATTACCTGTAATGGAGAAACAACATCTTTGCGGATTTCTCCAGTTGTAGGATCTACCTGCCATCCCTGTAAAGTATATCCAGTAGAACTCATACAAAGATATCCATTACCATCTACATAAAAAGAACCTGCTCGTGTAAAATAGCGGTTTGTTCCATCACTTACAATAAAGAAATTCGTCGACTGACTATCCGTCAGTTTCAAATCAAACGGATTTCCTGTTGTCTCCGAGGCTCCGGCTCCTGTGATATTCACAGTTGTTGAACCTGTTGTAACACCGAGACCAATCTGTTTTGCATTCACACCGCCTGTACCTGTGGTTCCATTGCCGCCAGATGCCGAAGCTGTTGTCTGATACATAATTTCACTAAATCTTACATTTGAAGCCTTAAATGCTTCTGTGTTAACGTTGGCGATATTGTTACCAATAACGTCCATCCTTGTCTGATGTGTCTTAAGTCCTGACACAGCAGAGTACAATGATCTCATCATAATTCATTGACCTCCTTTAACGGCTGGTTCAGGTTCCTTCTGTCAGTCAGGAACCGTAGCTTCCATAAGGTCCAGCTACATAATGATTGCGCCGTCAATATTTGTAAATACATTTTGTTGTGTGTCTGTCTGATCCATTGCTGTAACAACCGTTTTATTCGGGATATTAACAATAAATGCGAGAGAATCAACCAGCACTAAAGATTCTTTAATTCCCTTTTCCTGCGCTTTTAAAACACCATCTTCCAATCTTGTGCTCTGTTCACTCGATAGCTGAATATTTCTTGTTTCGAGCCTTTGTGATGCATGTTTTGAAAAACGAACTCCTGAATTACTTTGTAATTCCGCTTTGCTTTGTTGTTTGCATAAGACGTCCTCAAAAGATATATCGGAAGATTTTTGCGATTGTTTTATATTTTGTCGATTAAGATACTGGTCGTTTACCTGCTCAATGGATGTAAACTGTCCTGCAATCGGATTCATAATCATTCCTCCGTTTTTGTTTCAGCATCGGTATCTGTCTTTGTATCCGTATTCGTTTTGTTATCTGTATCAGTATCCGTCTTTGTATTTTCCTGTAACTTTTTCAGCTCTGCAATACGCTCTTCATATTTCTGTAATGTCTGAAGATCATCTGACTTTACAAATTTCTGCTGATAGCTTGTCATTCCATCATACATTTCCCGAATCTGTGAAATTGCCTTATCATAATCCATAGTAATATTATCAATATCCGGAAGCTGTGCAACCATATTGGAAAATGTTTTTGAAATTGTTACAGCCTCATAGTAATCCGCATCTGTCACAGTATCCAGTGTATCTATGGAATAAAGTCCATTGTTCACACTGAGCAATGTCTTGCCATCTTCGTAAAGAACATAATCTACCTTTCCGTCTACATAATTGGTAGCACCGGTATTTTCATCTTCTACCTTTAAAATAACATGCTTACCAACAAGATCGTTTGCCATAGAATTTTCCTGTGACTGTTGCATGGAAAGTGTCGCCTCTAATTGTGAAAAAGTTGCAAGCTGCGCAACATACTCTGTATTACTTGTAGGTTCCAACGGGTCCTGATACTGCATTTCCGCACATAATAAAGTAAGGAACTGATCATATCCCAAGTTTGATCCGGTTGCCTGTGACTGCTTTTTTGAACTGTCGGTGTAACTATAATCCAACTTACCATCTTTTACCGCTGCAACATGTTCTGCCATATTCTCTCTCCTTTCCTATTCTTTTTCTTATGCTGTAAAATCAACAGAGTTTCCATTATCCCGCATAATCTGTGCTGCAAGAGTTTCTTCCTCTGTCATTAATCCAGACAGATCATCTAAAGAAGACATCGAAATATTTCTTCTACGTGAAGACGACTGTTCCTGTTGTCTCTCACCTTCCTGCTCTTCTCTTGTCTGTCCCTGTTCGAGATTTCGTTCAAACTCATGGGATGCAACTGTAACTTCAATCGAATCGACCTTAACTCCCGCTTGATTTAAACTTTCTCTCAAATCTGCAATCTGCATTTCCAGCGCAGTACGCACTGCTTCGCTAGATGCCGAAATTTCTGCATGAACACTTCCTTCTTTTGCAGAAACTTCTAAATATACTTTTCCAAGATTCTCTGGATTCAGTTGCATCTGCATTGATGTTGTTTCCTGTGAAATATTAACTTTCACATTTTCAGCAATCTGTTCAATTAAATCCATGGTATCAATGGAAAGGTACTTTGGATTAGCCTCTTGTATTGCCATCACATCTTGTTGCGGCACCTGCTCACTTACTGAAAAAGCAATTTTTCCAGTTGCCTCTGGTGTAGAACTTTCTCTCTGCACTGTTGGTCCATTTTGCTTCAGCTGTTCGCCACCACCTGTTTCTGTGTCTTCATTTGCCTCGTAGCTTTGTTCCTCTTGGGAACTATTCACTGTTTGTGGTGTATCTGTATTTTCTACAGTACTCTCCTTCCAGCTCAAATATTCGTCATCTGTATTTGACCCATCATCCATCGCAGGAAGAACTTCCTCCGTTTTTTCAGGCATCACAATTGTTTCCACTTGTGGTGTCTCTATAACAGTCTCGTTTTCCACAAGATCCATCTGAGAAATCAAATCTGCAAATTGATTTTCATTTATATCTAATGTATCCATAAAATCATTTGCAACATCTTGTATTTTCTGCATCAAATCAGTGAATTGCGGATTCAGCAACAGTTCCTGTGGAGTGTCCACATTTTGCATTTGCTGAACCAATTGAGCCAGATTCTGTGAATCCAAGAGGTCAAAGGCTGTCATACCAAGCTTTTGCATAGTATCAATAACTTTTTCATCATCAACATCCAATGTTTCTGCCACTGTATGAACCAAATCTTTTTGTACATCACTAATTTCTTCCGAATTACTATTAATTTTTTCAGCAATCGGATTAGAAGGATCAATTTGCTTATCGCAATATTGATACCGCTCATAGTTTGCACTCACAGCATCTGTATTTTTCGCATCTGAATTTGAATGCTGATCCATCACGTTAGTAACATTTGGATTTGTAGAGTAGTTTGCATTCATTATCGTCGAAAATACAGCCACTTTATCAGACTTGTCAGCCTTTGTTTTGCCAGCTGCAACGTTTGCACTTAACATCTGATTCTGTTTTGCAGATCCTACATTAAATACATTTGCACTTGCCAAGCACGTCCCTCCTTTCTTTTTCCAGATCACTACTTCTTTGATGGTTCCATGATTTCCGTCAGCTTCGCCGCAGTCTCCGCATTCATCTTGCCAAGAATATCCGCCCTCGCCTGTGCTCCCATACACATCAGTATATCGGAAACCAGTCCCAGGTTGTCTGTCATTGTATCAAAAATGGCAGCTGCTTCCTTTGGTTTCATTTGCGAATATGTCTTCGCGTAATCCTGAACCTCATCATCGTAGGTAATCTGTTCAACAACTTGTTTATATAAGACTTCCGCATTCTCTGGATCAATGCTTTCATAATAAGTCTTATATTCATTTATATCGGGTGCTTCATCAGAAAAAACAACCTCTTCATAAAATTTTTCTTTTTCCTTTTCAAAGGCTGCCTGATCTTTTTTATAGCTAGACAAATCTTTGATTTGTTTTTTCAAATCCTTAATTGTCTGTTTGTCTTTTTTCTTTTTATTCTGTGCTTCATCTAACTGCAATTCCAATTCTTTGATACGATTGACCGCATCATCTAAAGAGGAGTACTGGTACTGCGTATCTGCCGTTTCATAAGTACCTTGTGTGCTTTCCTGATTCGGGAGAATTTTGTTGATATACGGGACATCCTTTAATATAGGATAAAGCACCGTCGACCCAAAGCCCCCAACATCTGTTTTAATCAGAATAGCTATAATTCCAAGCCAGATAATGATGATAAGAACTGTAACAAGGGCTAACACACCTTTTCCGCCCTCTTTTTCTTCATCCAGTTCCTTATTTTCTTCTTTATCAATTTCTTTTTCTTTATCTCTGTCTTTTTTCGCCATTGGGATTTCTCCTTTATTTATTGTAAGTATAACTTACCAGTTCATCTATTTCTTTTGTTTCTGCTTCAGCAAGTTCATGCTTAAATTCCTCAAATGCCTTTTCTCTCAGTTTTTCCTGAACCTTTCTTTCCTGCACAACTTCATTCAGTTTATCACGAGCCTCTTCCATTGCCTTTTCCGCTTTATGAACTTCCATCATCTGTCTACGCACAATCGTTTTCATATTATTCAAGTCAGCTCGTGCATGAGATACTTCTGCCATATCCAGCTTTCCTGTCATAGCACTTTTTAATTTTTTTTCATACCTCATTCGTCGAATAATATATTCCTGTAACACATTTTGTTCATCCAGATATTTTTGGTTTGCTGCACTATAAGCCATCTTTGCCTGTGTTTCCAGTTTCAGTTTAATATCTAGAATATTCTGCATCTGGTAGACAAATTTCGCCATACGCTACATCTCCTTCAAAACTGATTAATTTTCGAATACTTTTGCAAGTAATTCTATCTCTTCATCAAATGTAAATTTTTCGTCCGTTCCCTGACATAAAAAAGCATTAACATCTTTAATTTTTTTTATTGCATAATCAATATCCGGATTGGAACCATTCTTATATGCACCAATATTAATCAAGTCCTCCGCCTCATTATATGTTGCAAGAACATTTTTTAATTTTCCGGCTAAGGTTTTGTGCTCTTTTGTTACAATTGAATTCATGACACGGGAAATACTCTGCAAAATATCAATAGCCGGATAATGATTTTTATGTCCCAGTTTACGATCCAGCATAATATGGCCATCCAAAATTCCTCTAGCCGTGTCTGTAATCGGTTCATTAAAATCATCACCATCCACCAATACTGTATAAAGTCCTGTAATGGAACCTTTATCATTTGTTCCTGCCCGTTCCAGCAGCTTCGGCATCTCCGAATACACGCTCGGTGGATACCCTCTTGTAACCGGTGGTTCTCCAGATGCCAATCCAATTTCTCTTTGAGCCTGTGAAAATCGAGTCATAGAATCCATCATCAGCAAAACATCTTTGCCCTGATCACGGAAATATTCTGCAACCGCTGTCGCCGTTTTCGCACACTTATTTCGAATTAATGCCGGCTTATCTGAAGTTGCAACGACAACCACTGACCTGGCCATGCCTTCCGGTCCAAGATCTCGTTCAATAAACTCACGCACCTCTCGACCACGCTCACCAATCAGTGCAATCACATTAACATCAGCCTTCGTATTACGGGCAAACATACCAAGCAACGTACTCTTGCCCACTCCCGAGCCCGCAAAAACACCGATTCTTTGCCCTTTTCCAACTGTGATCAGGCCGTCTACCGCCTTTACCCCCAAAGGCAACACTTCACTGATAATTTCACGTTCCATTGGATCCGGTGGTGCCTGTTCCAGTGGATAATACTCTCCCTGAACTTCCTTATCGCAGTCGGTAAGACGTCCAATTCCATCCAGCGTATGTCCAAGTAACTCATCGCTCACTAAAACAGACAAAGGATGCCCGGTATTCTCTACTACGCATCCAACACCAACGCCTTCCACACTGTCTACCGGCATTAAAATCAATTTAGAATCATGAAATCCTACCACTTCAGCAATCACATGTTCCTTCTGATCTTCCCCGGGATATATTCTGCATAAATCTCCCAAACGTGCTTTCGGTCCAACTGATTCAATTGTAAGTCCAACTACCTTTGCAACTTTTCCATAACTATTATAAAATGTACGATCCATAAGCTGCAAATATTTTTTTGCATTCTCTATCACAAATATGCTCCAATATCTTTACACAAGTGACTTAATATCCTTCAAAAGATTATCAAGTTGTGTATCAATTCCACAATCAAACACACCAAAAGAAGTTTCTATCTTGCATTGATCATCTTTCAATTTTGCATCATGCACAAATTCTATTGCAACTTTCTGACCAACAATTTCGCGAATTTCATCCATGTGTGCTTCAATAATCTCGCGATTTTCCTCATTTACATGAATGCGAATTTCATCGCCAACTTCAATATCCAGTAACACATTTTTCACTAATGAATATAAAATTTCTCTTTTATTTTCAAACTGAATATGAAAAACCTTGTCAAAAACCTGAATTACAGCATCGACGATATCGCCTTCCATAGCATTGACGTTTTTTTCATACTGACTTTCCAGTTCTTGTTTTCTTGTTTCCAGTCCCTGTTCTTTTTCACAATACTCGGCTTCTAAAGCTGCTTCTTTTTCCTTGCCGCCCTCCATATAGCCTATTTTTTTCTGTTCTTCCATCAGCTGATTAGCTTTTTCTCCAGCTTCCTGCAGAACCTGCTGGGCTTTTATCTGTGCATTTTCAATAATACTTTGGGCTTCCCTCTTTGCAACTTCAAGTGTTACCTGACGGATTTTTTCCGCGTCCGCTTTAATTTTCTGTATTTCCTTTGCTGGATCTCCAGTCGGAACTGCTGAAATTCCATCTAATTTCGGCATAATCGGCAATTCTTTATGTATGTCGATATCGGTATTATGAGAATTTGATCTTGCAAGTCTTTGATCCGAATTAATAATTCGTTTTCCCCCATCCGAATTAACAACATAACATTGTTTTAACAGATTAGACAACGATATCATCACCTCCACCACGAGAAATTACAATTTCACCAGCATCTTCCAATTTACGAATAATATTAACAACCTTCTGCTGTGCTTCTTCTACGTCCTTCATACGTACCGGACCCATGAAATCCATATCTTCTTTAATCATAGCAGCCAAACGCTTCGATAGATTCTTGAATACAACATTCTGTACTTCTTCTGATGTATTCTTAAGTGCGAGTTCAAGGTCTGCATTCTCAACATCACGCAGCACTCTCTGTATTGCGCGGTCGTCCAATAACAAAATATCCTCGAACACGAACATCTTTTTTCGAATCTCGTCCGCAAGCTCCGGTTCTTCAATTTCGAGTGATTCCATAATATGTTTTTCAGTTCCTCTGTCAACGCTATTCAAAATGCTTACAATTGCATCAATACCACCCACAATTGTGTAATCCTGATTAACAAGAGATGCAAGTTTACGTTCCAACACGCTTTCTACTTCTTTGATTACATCTGGAGATGTACGATCCATAGTTGCAATTCTCTTTGCAACATCTGCCTGTTTTTCCGGTGGCAATGCACTCAGAACAAGTGATGCCTGTCCCGGTGCCAGATAAGACAAAATCATTGCAATCGTCTGCGGATGTTCATCTTGAATAAAGTTAAGTAACTGACTTGGATCAGTCTTCCGCACGAACTCGAATGGGCGTACCTGTAACGATGCCGTTAATTTTGCGATAACACCCTGTGCCTTATCACTTCCAAGCGCCTTTTCCAATAGCTCTTTTGCATAGTTAATGCCACCCTCAGCAATATATTGCTGTGCAAGACATACTTGATAATATTCATCTAAAATTTCTTCTTTTGTCTGTGGTGATACACTTCTTGTATTTGCAATTTCAAGGGTAAGTTCTTCAATCTCATCTTCTTTGAGATGTTTAAAAATAGTAGCTGCCTTTTCAGGTCCTAAAGTAATTAATAAGATGGCAGCTTTCTGTACTCCCGTATAAGACTCACTCATGCTTTACTCCCAATCCTCATTCAACCAATTACGCAACAGCAAAGCCGCCGCATCTGGATTTTCATCCACAAATTTTTCTATCAGCAACCGTGTCTCTGATTTTTCAGAATATCCGATATCTTCCATATCCTCAGATGCATCTGCAGTAGATTGTAAAAGCGCATCGACGGAAAGTTCCGGCTCCTCTTCCTCTTCGTTCTGCTTTCTGGTACTTCGGAACACTACGAAACCAAGCAAAGCAAAAATCAATACCGCAAGAGCAATCTGTAAAATATCCGTCAAACCAATGCCTTTGCTACTGGATTCTACGAATTGTGGTCTTTCATAACATACAAACGAAATCTGCTTTGTATCAAATCCTGTAGATTTTGCGATCAAATCAATATAATCCTGATTTGCATTTACCTGAACAGGATCACTATGTGCTGCTTTAAATTCATCAAATGTCATGTTATCAAGCTGTCCACTTGCTTTCAATTCATCTTCATCATATACAACCCAACGTGTTGCCGACACAGCCACAGAACATGTATCATAATTAATAACACCACCATTATTGGTTGTCTTAGTATCTTCTTCGTTTGGCGCATATACAGTATCTGTATCTGTAATGCTGGATTCCGTAATTTCTCCATCCTGTGTTACATAGGTTGGTGTATCATCATTAGAATCTGTTCCCGGAACAGCTGCCTGTCCGCCCGTAGCATCTGAAGTATATTCCGACTTACTGGTAATTTCTCCATTGTCCATTCCATCATTATGGGAATATACCTTTGTCTTCTTTTCCACTTTATCAAAAGACATATCAAGATTAATTCCCACTTGTACATCTGAAAAAATTCCCGATTGTACAAGGACATCCTTGATATTCTGTTTGACCATATTTTGTGTTTTTTCTTTTGCGCTCAGATTAGAAGACAAAACAGCTGACGCAGAGTCCTGATCCGCTCCTGAGTAAAGAAGTTTTGATGTTTTCTGATCAAGAATCGTAATTTTTTGCGTAGAATCATTTCCAAGCTGTGTTGCAACAAATCGTGCAATGGAATAAGCCTGATCTTCATCCATATCCCCATTCAATGCAAGTGAAACGCTAGCAGAACTCTCCTGCATCTGTGAAAGAAGTGTTCCATCATCCGTCGGTACATCCAATGCAACCGTAGCAGAATCAATCATATCATTGGCTGTAAGATCCTTTGCGAGCTTTTCTTCCATGTAATTTTTATATAATTTCTGTTTGTCTGCTTCTGTCGTAGACATACTTCCATTTACAACGCTTGAAAGATCCGGGCCTGAAAGCGAATACCCGGCTGTAGCAATATCATTGGATCCAAGCAGCATATTTGCTGCACTCTCATCCTTTACATTTACATCAAAATGTGTCGAATTCGATACTTTATAATCAATTGTTCCATCAGAGTCAAGTAAATCCTTTACCTGACTGGCTTCTTTTGTATTTTCACAATCAATCAGTGTTGTATAAGAAGGCTTCGTTACAACAACATATAAAATAACAAGTGCAACAATCACTATTGCTGTCAGACTAAGCATCAATGCTCTTTGTTTGTTGTTAAATTTTTTCCACCATGTAACCACACGATCAATTATTTTCTGTAACTGTTCCGGCATGCTGTCCCCTCACTCGTCGCTTATACAGACATCTGCATAAGTTCTTTATATCCATCAACTAATTTATCTCTCACTGCAACGGTATACTGCAATGCTATATTAGCTTTTGTTTCTGCAATAAGTAAATCGTGTGTATTGTCTGATTCTCCAAGTGCAAATCGAATTTCTTCCGACTCTGCCTTATTCTGCAAATCATTAGTTTCATCAACAGATTGCATCATTGCAGACAAAATGGAGTCAAAACTGTTTGTTTTATTATCATCATCGTCAAATAATGTTTTTTGTGTATATGTATTTAAATACGCCGGTGATACACCACTCAATGTTGAAATATCCATCTCTTTTTCCTCTTATAAATTAAAATTCCAATTCATAATCATGAATTACTGACCAATAGACAATCCAGTCTGTGCCATGCTCTTACTGGCTTCAAAAGCCGTGGCATTTGCCTCATATGCACGCGTAGAATCAATCAGGTTTGTCATTTCTGTAACTGTATTAACATTCGGATAAGAAACATATCCGTTTTCATCAGCATCCGGATTTGCCGGATCATATTCTTTAACAAAATCTGTATCATAATCTTCGCGAACAGATGTAACTTTCACTCCGTTACCGATTGCTGCATTCTTTGAAGCAGAATAATATTGAGAAAATGGAGTCACATTGCGTTCTCCAAATGTAACAACTTTTCTGCGGTATGGTCCGCCACTCTCTATTGAAGTTGTATTTACATTGGCTATGTTTTCTGCAATGATGTCGGTACGAAAGCGTTCTGCCGTCATTGCAGATGCACTGATATTAAATGACTGAAATAATGCCATATTTCATTCCTCCTTAACTGATTACTGATTTCATGCGACTAAACTCATTGTTGATTCCTGCCGTAATCCCCTCATACCGAAGCTGTTCAGAAGCATACTCAACTTCTTCAGAGTCAATATCCACATTGCTTCCATCCAAACGATACGAATAATTTGTCAGATCCGTATACACCGACGGATTCAAATGATTCAGATTTGCATGATCGATTTTATAATCTAATGACGTATGTTTGCAGCGTCCCAATTCTTCTTTCAGGGTGCTTTCAAAATCAAGGTCTTTTCTCTTATATCCAGGTGTATTTACATTAGCAATATTATTCGCCAGAACCGTCTCTCGTTTCCAGCTTGCATCTGCTGCTTTGTCTAAAACATTGACGTAATTAAATGCGTTTGTACTTAACATATTTCTCCCTTCATCTAGTACCCCTAATTATTCTATCATACTAATTATAGTATACTTCTATCAAAAAACAAGTGTTTTTTTTCCAAAATATTCAAATATGCGACAAAAAAGGACCTATATCCTGTATAAGTCCCTTTAAATATTCAATCTTCACTCCATTGATATATAAAATTATTTTTTGTTTTTCTTTTTTAACTGTTCCAGTTCATCAAACACAACATCGTTCACAACTTTAATGTAAGTTCCTTTCATTCCCGAAGAACGTGATTCAATGACACCGGCACTTTCAAACTTGCGTAGTGCATTTACAATAACGGATCTTGTGATGCCCACCCGATCTGCAATCCTGCTCGCCACAAGAATGCCCTCGTTTCCATCAAGTTCATCAAATATATGTGTAATTGCTTCCAATTCTGAAAATGACAATGTGCTGATTGCCGATTTAACAATTGCCACTTTGCGTTCTTCCTCTGCACTCTCTTCATTGACTGAGCGCATCATTTCAAGTCCGACAACCGTTGTTCCATACTCTGTGAGAATAATATCATCAATATCATACTCTCTCTCACTCCGGTATTCAAAAAGGGTTCCCAGTCTCTCGCCTGCAATATCAATCGGAGTAATAATTGCACGATACCTGCGGGATTCCTCACCAAAACCTAAAGTTTCAAGATTAACATTCTCTTTTGTAGAAAGAATTCCAAGCAATCGCTCATTCAAATCCGGATCAATGTATCCACCAACTTCGTCCACAATTAATTCCTGTAATTCATCCACACCCTTGCAAACACTCGAGCCAAGGACCTTGCCTTTTTTGCTGATCACAAGGATATCAGAATCCAGAATTCCTGTCAGTACATCACAAATATCATTAAAAACAACTTTTGATGAACTGTTATTGTGAAGTAATTTATTAATTTTTCTAGTCTTATCCAGAAGCTGAACACTCATATTATTTCTCCCATCTGTTTTCGAGAATTTCCATATATCATGAGTTTAGCACTATTTATCTGACAATTCAATATTTTTTATAAAATTGAATCATTTTTGAATCATTTTTCCTTTTCTTTTTGCTCAGTATAACCACAATGTTCATCTGCACAGGCAAGTTTATTTCCTTTTTCCACCATATAACCACCGCAACGCGGACATTTTTTGTCAACCGGACGTCCCCAACTCATAAAATCACATTCCGGATAGTCAATGCATCCATAGTAACGGCGACCTTTTTTCGTCATCTTAATCACAACATCTTTGCCACACTTCGGACATGCAACACCAATTTTTTCATAATATGGCTTGGTATTACGACACTCTGGAAATCCCGGACATGCAAGAAACTTTCCATATGGTCCATACTTAATTACCATATTGCGACCACATACTTCACAAATTTCATCAGTCACTTCATCTTCGATTGTGATCTTTTCCAATTCTTCTTCTGCTGCCTGTACTGCCTTTTCCAGATCCGGATAAAAATTTGCCACTACAGTCTTCCACGGAATTTTGCCTTCTGCAACACCATCCAAAAGAGACTCCATGTTTGCGGTAAAATGCTCATCCACAATAGTCGGAAAAGATTCTTTCATAATTGAATTTACTACTTCGCCAATTTCAGTTACATAGAGATTTTTATTTTCCTTCGTAATATAACGGCGCGCTATAATCGTTGTAATCGTTGGTGAGTACGTACTTGGACGTCCAATACCAAGCTCTTCCAATGTCTTTACCAGTGATGCCTCTGTGTAATGAGCTGGTGGCTGAGTAAAATGCTGCTTTGGATCATAATCCACAAGAGAAAGTTTTGTATCTTTGTCCAATGACTTTAAAAGAACCTGTTTTTCTGCTTTCTCATCGTCTGCTTCTGTATATACAGCCATAAAACCGTCAAAAGCGACCTTGGATGTCGATACACGGAAACGGTAATCGCCCACACCGATATTGACTGTTGTTGTCTCATAGACTGCATTCGCCATGCGGCTGGCAGCAAAGCGTTTCCAAATCAGCTGATACAAACGGAACTGGTCACGGCTTAACGACTCTTTGATTTCCGAAGGTATTCGATTAATATCAGTAGGACGGATTGCCTCGTGCGCATCCTGAATCTTGGCATTGGATTTCTTGCCTGTCTCTCCTGCAGAAACATAAGAATCTCCGTAAGTTTCCTCAACAAAAGTTCTCGCTGCCGCATCTGCTTCTTCGGAAATACGGACGGAGTCGGTACGCAGATATGTAATAATACCTACCGTACCCTGTCCTTTAATATCCACGCCTTCGTATAACTGCTGCGCGATCCGCATTGTTTTTGAAATTGGAAAATTCAAAGCTTTCGAAGCTTCCTGTTGCAATGTACTTGTTGTAAATGGAAGCGGTGCCTTCTTTGTACGCTCACCTTTTTTAATATCGGTAACGTTGAAGTCTTTGTCTTTGAGCTCTGCTAAAACTGCGTCCATCTGTTCCTTGGAAGTAATCTCAATCTTCTCGCCATTTTTATCCATCAGCTTTGCGACAATCGGTTTCTTTTCTCCTTCCGGAAGAAGGCTTGCCTCCAGTGACCAGTACTCCTCCGGAATAAATGCATTAATTTCCTCTTCGCGATCACATACGATACGAAGAGCCACAGACTGTACACGTCCGGCACTTAAGCCTCTTTTTACTTTTGCCCAGAGAAGTGGACTGATCCGGTAACCCACCATACGGTCAAGCATTCTTCTTGCCTGCTGTGCGTCCACCAGATCCATATCAATTTCTCTTGGTTTTTTCAATGATGTCTTGACCGCACTTTTTGTAATCTCATTAAAGCTGATACGGCTCACATCCTTATCATCGAGCTTCAAAGCCTTCGTAAGATGCCATGAAATTGCTTCTCCTTCACGGTCCGGGTCAGTTGCGAGATATATTTTATCTGCTTTTTTTACTTCTTTGCGCAATTTTGCAAGAATTTCGCCTTTTCCACGGATTGTAATATATTTTGGCTCAAAATCATTTTCCGGACTAAATCCAAGCTGACTTTTTGGCAAATCACGGACATGTCCATTCGACGCCATTACTTCATAATTTTTTCCAAGGAACTTTTTAATTGTTTTTACTTTTGCAGGTGACTCTACGATTACCAGATACTTTGCCATCAGAATATGCTCCTTTATGCTAGATCAAATATTTTTTATATAATAATTGGGGATATTTTCTTTGATAAATCCTTTATTTTCCAGTCTTTCAAGAATATCCAAAAGCTGACTTAATGTATAAGGACTCCGTTCAACCATTGTTCCAACTCCCAACGGATGAAAATCGAATAAACTATACACCAACGATTCGTCTTTTTCAAGCAGATTTTTTTTAAAGTCCATTTGCTCCATACAAAAAGCACTGTCTAATTCCATTGTTTTCAGGAAATCATCAATATTATGTAATACACCTGCTCCCTGCTGAATCAGGCTGTTGCAGCCCTGACTCAGTTCATCGGTAATTCTTCCCGGCAATGCATAAACTTCTCTCCCCTGTTCCATCGCATAATCTGCAGTAATCAAAGAACCGCTTTTTAATTTTGCCTCTATGACGACCGTATAATCTGCAAGTCCTGCAATGATACGGTTTCTCTGTGGAAAATAAGCAGGAAGTGGCGGTGTATGTAATGCATATTCTGAAATAATTCCTCCGCACTTTGTGATTTTTTCATACAAACGCTGATTAGACTTGGGGTAACACACGTCTGCTCCGCAGCCAAGCACCGCATAAGTATCGCCTTTTCCATCCAATGCCCCAAAGTGACTGTCCGTGTCGATACCAAGTGCCATTCCGCTGATCACATCCACGTTTGCCTCTGCCAGCCGCTTTGCAAGTTTTCCTGCAACCTGGCTTCCATATGCACTTCTTCCCCGCGCTCCGACAATGGCAACTCTCTTCCTGTTTTCATCCGGAAGTTTACCCACATAATACAGAGCATACGGCGGATGCACAATATTTTTAAGTTTTTCCGGATACGTATCATCTTCCCATGACACAAATCCTGCGCCGCTTTCCATCAGTTCCTGCCACTTCTGCTGTAAATTCCATTTTTTTCTGCTCAAAACAATCGATTGCGCATCTTTTTGTGACAAACCGGTCATTTTTTCTATCGCCCGATCACTGAGCATATACAATTCCTCTGCACAGCTGCAGTTTCTATATATAAATTCATATTTCGAAGGTGTCATTCCCGGAATATTAGCCAACCAGTATCGATACATCACACACCTCCCCAGAATTTTTCATCAATACTCCGGTAACAGACCGCTTCCTGAAGATCCATGATCCCGATAGTATCCGCCTCGCGCATATCTGCAATCGTCCGTGCTATTCGTAAAATTTTATGATAAGTCCGCGCTGTCAACGACATCTTTGCATATATTTTTTCCATATATGTTTTTTCTGTTTTTCCCAGCGAACAAAATTCTGAAAGCCGCGATGCAGGAATCCTGCTGTTATGATGAAACTTCTCCTGCGCAAACCGTTTCATCTGTATCTGGTGACAGGCGTTTACTCTTCCCTGTATCTGTGCAGAACTCTCATTTTTTCCCTTTTTCATCAATTCCGCAAAGCTGACCATTGGCGCCTCCACACACAGATCCATCCGGTCAATTAAAGGCTGGGAAATTTTATCAAAATGCCTTTTTAAAGAAGCCTGCGTACAGCGGCATTTCTGCATATTCGGATAGTATCCACAATTACAGGGATTCATCGATGCCAGCATCAGGAAATCCGCCGGGTAACAAATATTTCCACGTGCCCGCGTAAGCCGGATTTCCCTTTCTTCCAGTGGCTGGCGTAAAATTTCGATTGCTGTCTTATCAAACTCTGTCAGCTCATCCAGAAAAAGTACACCATTATGTGCCAGTGAAATTTCTCCCGGCTTCGGAAATATCCCGCCACCGGCAAGCCCCGCCTTTGTGATCGTATGATGTGGATTCCGAAACGGCCGCTTTTCAATGAGCGTCTGATGATTCGACAATAATCCACAGATACTGTAAATTTTAGAAACTTCCAACTGCTCGTCCTTTGCCAACGGTGGCAGAATCGTTGCCATTCGCTCCGAGATCATTGTTTTTCCGGAACCTGGCGGTCCAACCATCAGCATATTATGCATTCCACTTGCCGCAATCTCTGCTGCACGTTTTAAAAAAGCCTGTCCATTGACTTCCGCGAAGTCAACTTCTAATGTTGTTTTCTGCATATCTGCCATCAGGAATTCCGGATCTTCATATTCGGTTGTCTGTAAAAAATGAATGACATCCATAAGTTTGTCAAACCCAAGTACTTCTGCCTGTTCCACCAGCCTCCCTTCCGCAAGATTTGCAGCTGGGACAACAAAATGTCCATATCCCGCTTTCTTTCCGTCCGAAACGATCGGCAATACTCCACTTACGCCCAAAAGTTGTCCATTCAGATTCAGTTCTCCGGTAAACATCATATTCTGTGTATGCTTTACTGGTATTTCTTCCATCGCGATCAACAGGGCAATGGCAATCGGAAGGTCAAATCCGGTGCCGCTTTTTCTTATATTTGCCGGTGACAAGTTGATCGTAATTCTTTTTGCCGGCAGACAGAACCCGCAATTATGCAGAGCTGTCCGCACACGCTCTCTTGCTTCCTTCACTTCCGAAGAAAGATAACCGACCATATCAAAAGCCGGCATTCCTGTACTGATATCTACTTCCACCTTCACCGGAATCGCCTCTATTCCGCTGATCATGGATGTCATGACCGTACTATACATATACACCTCTATTCCAACATGGGGAAAGCGCATAGATTTATGCATGAAAAAAGATGAACTAATATTACCATACAATTCATCTTTTTTCACCTGTTATTTTCATTTATTCACTAATTATTTTTTTCAGCTTATACAATGCCTTCTTTTCAATGCGGGAAACATATGATCTGGATATCCCAAGTTCCTTTGCAATTTCCCGCTGTGTCATCTCTTTTGTTCCATCCATGCCATATCGTTTTTTAACAATATACAATTCCCGTTTTGTCAAAATCTGTTTCATATTTTGACTGATTTTTATTATTTGTTCCTTTTTTTCTACATCATCAACCACATTACGGTCATGAAATTCTAACACATCCAAAAGCTGAATCTGATTTCCCTCTTTATCCACACCAATTGGTTCAAACAAAGATACTTCCCCTCTGGTCTTTCGTTTATTGCGAAAATACATTAGCATTTCATTATCGATACATCGAATTGCATACGTTGCAAACCGACTCCCATAATCGTGTTTAAAGCTGTTTACTGCCTTTAATAAGCCAATAGTTCCAATAGATATCAGGTCCTCCATATCTTCCTCTGAATTCACGTATTTTTTTGCCACATGGGCGACAAGGCGCATATTGTGTAAAATTAGTTCTTCCTTCGCCATCCGATCCCCGTTTTTTAGTCGGTTCAGGCAGTCAGCTTCCTCCTCCGGTGACAGTGGAATCAAAAATGTTTTCACTTAGCACCTTTTTTCATCGCTTTCTATCATTGTATGTTGCAAATCACGATTACGTGCCTTTCCCATAAAAAAGAACCGCAACATCGCTACTGCAATGCCTCGGTTCTTTTTTCCAGTTCTTTTTTTTCATAGGGAACTTTTCCCTTTAATAACTCATATTTCACAAAAGAAAAGGTCGCTTTTTCACCTTTTATAGCCAACATTTTAAGCAGATAATATAAAAGTGCTTCTGTATCTTCATGAATCAGATAGTGTCCTCTTCCATGTTCAAAATATTCGATTGGACTTCGATCTGTATATTTCTCCTTCTGATAATTTTTTGACGCGCTGATACGGTCGATGAACATCTCTGCCACATAACGGATAGGCATTTTCATTCCTGTCATGCCACCATGCTCTTTTCCCGGATCCTTCTCCACCGCATAATCGATCCAGTATTCCATATGATGCTTGTTTCTGCCCTTATGGTGCAGCCAGGCAGAAGAATAACCTTTATCCTCCCTCTCTGCGTTATTTGGGCTCATATATCCTTTATAATATTTACATCCAACCAGAAATTCCGTAGGGGAATACTTCGATAGATCATGTAACAGTCCCTGTCGATACAATCCTACTTTAAAGCATCCTACAAGCACCAGGTTTTTATGCTTTGTAATCGTACAAAAATGCTTCCATGCCTTTATCATTTTCCTTCTTTGACCTTCCTTTTGCCTTCTTTTTGTTCGCTTCTTCCTACAAGCACACAAATAGACTGTGCTTTTAAGACTATATTCCCCCTGTCCTGTAATACTGCCTTCTCCAAAAAAGGCATCTCGTCATCGCTGGTATCCATCACAAGATACCAGTGTTTGTCCTTGTCTAATTTTGGCAATGCAAGTGTAGATGCTGCAGAATAAAAATTATATGCCACATATACATCTTCTTTGTAACGTTCATCTGTAGAATAAGCACCATTATACATCATTCCCAGCGCCATTCTTCCCTCTGACGGTTCTAAAATCCAGGCGCTTTCCCCATGAAAAGACAAATCCGGACTTCCATAAGAACGATAATCCGAGAACTGAAACGGCATCTCATTGGCAACAATCGGGTGTTCCCTGCGAAACTGCGCCAGCTGCTCAAGAAACCGGATCTCTTTGCGATGTGTTTTTTCATTTTTCCAGTTCACCCATCCAACTGGATTATCCTGACAGTACGCGTTGTTATTTCCCTGCTGGGAATTACTGATTTCATCACCTGACCAGACGAGAGGTACCCCCTGTGCCAGAAAAAGCATTGCCATACTGTTGCGCCATTTTAATTTGCGCAATTTGTTAATATAACGCTTTTTTGTCGGTCCTTCCACACCATAATTGTTACTAAAATTCCATCCGTTTCCGTCTAAATTATCCTCGCCATTTGCTTCATTGTGACGATCATTATACATAAACAGATCTGCCAGTGTAAATCCGTTATTGCTGGTTATAAAATTGACAAATCCGTACTTATTTCCCTGCTTGCGCTGCTGATCAATAAACTCCCTCATATTGGCATTAAAATGGTTCAATACACGACGCGCCGGATACATATATTCTTCTTTATACACATACAGATTTTTGTATTTGCGCTGTATTGTGCAGATATTTGCATCAAACCCGGTGTAAAAAATCTTTGTTCGACTGAGCATATTATCCTGTACGATTGCCGTCATCGGCAAATTGCCTCCAAGTAAATGAAAGCCATCCACATGATACTCTCTCACCCAGTAATGAAGTGCCTCAAGAACAAGATTATGGTCAATGTCTTCCGGAAAAAACATCTCCATAATACATTCCATATAGTTATCATGGAGTTTTTTAATCAAAGCTTTATATTCCGCTGAAGCATCCTTAGGTTTTGAGGCATAAGATGCCTTCACTGCAAAATAGTTTCCTTCCACATATCCCCAGTAATTTACCTTCGGATCTGCCTGTGGTTCATCTGATGGTAAAATCTGATCCTCCTCTTTCGGATTCCACTGGATATAATCCGGCAGCTTGGAAACCGGTGGAATCATCATCTCTTCAAATTCATAAACCGGCATCAGTTCAATCGTTGTAACACCAAGCTTTTTTAAATATGTAATTTTATTTTTCAATGCCAGGAATGTTCCCGGAAACCGTCTTCCATCCGCGTCCATGGTAAATCCACGCACATGAAGCTTGTACATGACCATCTCACCCTCCGGTATCTCCGGTGCAGTCTCGTTCCCCCAATCAAATGTATCCGTGACAAAAGCACCGCACACCTCATAATCATGCTCTTTGCGTGTCTTATCATTCCAGATATAACGTCCCATAATCGCATGGGCACACGGATCCATCACTTTCTGACCATTAATCTCAAAATAATATTCTTCATCCTCCAAGGAAAGGTCTGCAACGGCAATGGAACGCAATGAACCTACATAATACGCCTGTGGGACCTCAATACGATTGACTGTACCGGTGATCGTATTCGTAAGGACGACATAACACTGGTCCTCTTTTTCACCGCAAAAAGTAAAATTGGTCCATTCCTGCTCCTGACATACCCCTAATTTTGCATAATTTCCTTCTTTTATCTTTGTCTTCATTCTATACCGCCATCTTGTTCTTCTCTAACTGTCTTTGTAAATTATACCTTTTTTCCTTATCTTTGTATATCTTTTTTTCTATGGATTGAGAATTGACAAGCATTCACACACTCTATATAATGAAAAAAGCAGATTAACCAGGTAGAAAGAGGTACGATATGGCAACTTTTGAAAAAGTAACTCCTGTAACAGAAGACGAAGCCGATGATATCCGTGTAACATTAGAGTTGGATGAAGGCGAAGTGGAATGTGAAATTCTCACAATTTTTGAAGCAAACAATCGCGATTACATTGCTTTGATGCCCCTTGACAAAAAGGGAGAAGGCACCGGCGACGTATATCTTTATCGTTATGCAGAAGACGAAGAAGGACTTCCGCAGATCGACTTTATCGACAATGATGAAGAATACGAAATCGCTGCAGACCGTTTCGATGAAATGCTCGACGAAGATGAATTCGATTCCATGGAGGATTAAAAATAAAGTGTACGCTTGTCGGTACACTTTCGCTGTATAGAGAATTCAAAGGAATTTTCTATACAGTCAAAAAGCTTTCGTACATGCTGAACACACAGCTATATACGAAAGCTTTTTTCATATCTGCTCATTCTTTTGGCAAAGACTCTGCTCCTGCTTCCTTCAAGAAACGAGACAACTCCACCTTCTTATTGTGAAGCGTTTTTACTGAACACAAGGTAAGACTTCTCTTTGCTCGTGTCATACCTACATAAAACAGACGACGTTCCTCCTCCATATCCGGCTGTAGCACTGCTTTCTTATAAGGAGTAATCCCCTCATTCACATCAATCAGAAACACCTTTTCAAATTCGAGTCCCTTCGAACTGTGCAATGTTGCAAGAACCACCGCATCTTCATTCGAATTTCCACGTTTTGCTAATTCTTCAAGTTCCTTCTTATAATTTTCGATATGGGTATACCATTCCTCAAGCGTCCGGTATCCCTTGGCATTACTTAAAATTTCATCTGCCACATCATACAAATCATCCTTATTGACATTGCGGTAATCCGCATAATCCGCAATATAATCATCGTACCCGATTCCTCTCCGGATAAAATTGATTGCAGCATAAGGGCTTAACGTATTCAACACACGCGTATCATGCCATAATTGTTCTATACGCTCTGCAATCCATGGCTGTTCATCATACATCCGTATCCACTCATCAAAAGCCACATGTGGCTCACACAGACTGTCTCTGCCGATATACCTCTTCGGCTTATTCATAATACTTAAAAAGTCCGCACGTTTGTCGCTTCCCTGTGCAATCCGGATATACGCAAAAAAATCTTTTGCGATCCAGTGTTCATACACATTCGGAATCCGGTCTTTGGTTCGGAATGCCATATTTCTCGAAAGCATTTGTTCCATCAAAAGCCGTGGCTGCACATTTGTCCGGAAGAGAACTGCAATTTGCGATAAAGGAATTCCTTCTGCCCGTGCCTTCTCAATTTCATCAATAAGAAATGTATTTTCCTGTCGTTCATCCTCAAACAGAAAAAACTTTACCGGATCCTGTTCCCTGCGATGTGCGGTGATTGTTTTTTTAAACCGTTCTTCATTGTGTGAAATCAATCGCCGGGATGCCTCCACAACGGCCGGTGTACACCGGTAATTGACATCCAGTGTGACTACCTTTGCCTTCGGGTACACTTTTGTGAATTGCAACATAATTTCCGGCTTAGAACCACGGAAACGGTAGATGGACTGATCATCATCTCCCACAATAAACAAATTATCGGCAGGCTTTGCCAGCATACGCATAATGTCATACTGTATCTGATTGATATCCTGAAACTCATCAATTAATATGTACTGATACTTTTTCTGCCAGGCAGACAAAATGTCCGGTCTCTGACGAAAAAGTTCATAGGTGTAGGTAAGCATATCATCAAAATCAATCAGTCGATTCTGCTGCAATCTCCGAACATAAGCAGTATAAATTTTTCGAAAGATTTCCTCACCACAATGACTGGAATAAAAATGATCCAGCGGAATCCTCTCATTCTTTACCTTACTGATCTCTCCAAGAATCTCTCCGATAAATTCATTCTCATCCTGATACTCCAGATGATGGTAGGAAATAATCTCCCGCATGAACTGATAACGCTGCTCTTCCGTCACAATGTTACTGCTTTCAAAATGATACGCATATTTAAGTACCATAAAGAAAACCGCATGAAACGTTCCAAATGTCACGTGGCTTTTTTCTTTCCCCGCCAGACGCAAAAAACGATGCTTCATCTCTTGCGCTGCTGCCCGTGTAAATGTAATCACAAGAATATTTGCAGGATTTACATGATGTTCTTCTATTAAATTTAATGTTCTCTGGGTAATTACCGCAGTCTTCCCAGAACCGGGACCTGCTAAAACAAGCATCGGACCATCCTTGTGAAGGATGGCCTCCTGCTGTGATTTGTTAAAATTCATGAATACCTCATTTTACTTTATGAAGAAAGGAGTTCAATTCCCTTGCGAATACGTGCAAGGGACTCTTCCTTACCAAGCACTTCCATAAGTTCCGTTGCTCCACCCGGTGTCATCTGCTTGCCGGATACTGCTGTACGGATTGGCCACATAACATAACCATTTTTACAGCCCTTTTCCTCAACATACTTAAGAAGTGTAGCATATAAAGCATCATTGCTGTAATCTTCCTGTGCCTCAAGAATTGGAAGAACCTCCTGCAATACTTCGAGTGAAGTCTCTGCATTGGTCTTCATCTTCTTGTGTGTGTACATTGCAACATCATATTCCGGTAACTCTTCAAAGAAATCAATATGCTCCTTAATATCCGGGAAAATTTCAATACGTGTCTGTACCATCTTTGCAATTTTCTTCAGGTCATAATCCTTTGTGATAACTTCCTTGATGTAAGGCAGGGCTTTCTCATAAAAAGCGTCAAAGTCCATTTTCTTAATGTATTCGCCATTCATCCACTTTAATTTTGTATAATCAAATACAGCCGGCGATTTGTTCATATGATGATAATCAAACTTCTTCACCAGCTCGTCCAAAGACATAATCTCCTGATTGTCTGCCGGACTCCATCCGAGCAAAGCAACAAAGTTAACGATTGCTTCAGTCAAAAATCCCTGATCTACCAGATCTTCGAAAGAAGAATGTCCACAACGTTTGGAAAGCTTATGATGCTCCTCATCGGTAATCAGCGGACAATGCACATATACCGGCACTTCCCATCCAAAAGCCTCATAGAGACGGTTGTACTTTGGAGATGAAGATAAATACTCATTACCACGTACCACATGTGTAATTCCCATCAAATGATCATCTACTACATTTGCAAAATTATAAGTCGGATATCCGTCGGATTTAATGAGAATCATATCATCCAATTCCGCATTGTCAACTGTAATGTCTCCATAAATCTCATCTTCGAAAGTTGTCGTTCCCTCTGTCGGATTATTCTGACGAATAACATACGGAACACCTGCTGCAAGCTTTGCTTCTACTTCTTCTTTGGAAAGATGCAGACAATGCTTGTCATATACCGTAATCTCTTTGCCTGCTACTGTCTTGCGAAGACTGTCTAATCTCTCTTTGTCACAGAAACAGTAATAAGCCTCTCCCTTGTCGATCAGCTGCTTGGCATATTTTAAATAAATGCCCTGTGCCTGGCGCTCACTCTGCACATAAGGACCGCAACCGCCATCTTTATCCGGACCTTCATCATGGATCAGACCTGTCTCTTTCAACGTGCGGTAAATGATATCAACCGCTCCTTCTACATAACGTTCCTGATCTGTATCTTCTATTCTTAAAATAAAATCTCCACCCTCATGCTTTGTAATGAGGTATGCATATAATGCAGTACGAAGATTTCCTACATGCATTCTTCCTGTTGGACTTGGTGCAAATCTTGTTCTTACTTTACTCATTGCCTTTTTCTCCTCGCTTTTTTCGTAACGTTAATTATATACCAATCATCTCCATTACGCAAGATTCGGGGACAAATGTTTTTGCCCCCGAACATACGAAACGATATGATCCATTGCTATCTGGTAACTATTTATTTCTCTGCTGACAATCAAAATCCGGATTAAATGCGTAGAAATTCTTACTGTCAAGATCCTCTTGTACCATACGAAGTGCCTCACCAAAACGCTGGAAGTGTACGATCTCTCTGGCTCTCAAAAAGCGTATCGGATCTGCCACTTCCGGATCTTTTGCAAGTCGAAGAATATTGTCATACGTTTTTCTTGCTTTCTGTTCCGCCGCCATATCCTCCACAAGATCTGCGATGGCATCGCCCGTACACTGAAATTCTGTTGCACTGAATGGCACACCGCCGGCTGCCTGCGGCCATACTGCTGCTGTGTGGTCAATATAATAAGGTGCAAAACCTGCGGCCTCTAATTCCTTTGCAGATAAGCCCTTGGTCAGCTGACGCACGATGGCACCAATCATTTCAAGGTGTGCCAGTTCTTCCGTGCCAATATCAGTAAGTAATCCTGCCACTCTTGGGTTATATGCGGAAAATCTCTGGGACAAATATCGCATGGAGGCTCCTAATTCACCATCAGGACCGCCATATACCAATAGCCTACAATATAAATAGGAAGGAACTGTTCCGTTTTGTTCCTTCCTATTCTACCGTAAAACCCATCATATTTCTACACAAAATTATAGCTTGTCCAAAAACTCTTTCTTCCACTTTTTATCGTCCACCCAATATGCCGGACATGGCTTTCCGGTCACATCAAAGTGTCGGATTACATGTGCCTTGTCGATGTTATATTTCTTCATCAGCTTGCGAGTAAGTGTAAGCGCATTCTGAATCGTTGCTGCTGATGCTCCAGCTTTTCCGTCTCTTACGGTATCACACAATTCGATGTTGATCGAGTTGGCATTGGTGCAAAGTCCATACTTTTTGCCTCCACCTGTCTTTCCACAGTTCGGATATTTCTTGCCACCAACGGACCAAGCAATGTTTTTAAGCGGCACCGACTTCGTGTAGGAATCATCATCGACGAAATAATGTGCGCTGGCTTTGACCACGTTATTATGGAAGTATTTCGCATTTGCTTCATCTGTATCGCCGTCATTGGCAGTGTAATGGATAACGATGTACTTAATGGATTTTAAACTTCTCTTATTTTTTCCATAGTTTTTCGGATTCGCAAACAACTGCTTTGCAATTGCTTTGATTGCTTTTGTAACTGCCATGCTATTCCTCCTTAACTTCCGGGATACCGGCTACACTGGTGAGTAGCGATACCAAACCTGCAACAATCGATGCTGATACTACCATCTTCCAGTCTACTGCAGACACGACTGCACTTGTTCCGATAACAGCAATAGCTGTCTGCGCCATAGTCTTCACTGCTCTGACTGCTGCAGCCTTTGCCCATTTCTGTGTGTTTACTGATACTTTGAATACACAATTTTTTGGCATATTAATCTCCTTCCTGTGGCTCTGTTGGTAGAGCCATCAATGCGTTATATAGTTGCGTTCCTACTCCGTTCCCATGAAGTGCGTGATATTGCTGGTATTCATCCTCTAAGGACTGCTTAACATATACCGGGCAATATCCGAGATCATCATGGTATTTATTGTACAGGCGTATGAGGTCGGCACGGAGCAACGCCCTGACCCCTTTGCGAGTAGCAATTACCTGTCTATACAGAAATAGAACCGCGCCTGCAAAAGCAGTTATTAACTGCCAGTTGTCTGATATAAATTTGATCATCCGGTGCACTCCTTAATATTTATGAATAAAGTATACTCCCTATTCAAATACTGTTTGTACCAAATAAAAAAGGCATCCGAAGATGCCCTCTATGATTCTTCTGTGATTGTGTATGTGATTTTCATGGTTTTATCCGCGGTTTTCACAAGTGTGTTTCCCAGATTATTGATAGTGCAAACATTATTCCGAAAATACCCAAAACCCAAAGCTGTTACAGTTTTATCACTAACAGTACCCGTGTCAATTCTTATAAGCTCATTATCATCTGCAATATATGTCGGAATATATTTTTCTTCATAATATGTCTTATTATAAAAACCCATACAATTATTTTCACCGCTATAATTATAATGGAATACTGTATTATCCTTCAGAAAAACATTTCCATATGAAAACACCTGATTTTTGTTTGCATATGCCCCGTAATAGGCAGTGAAACTTTTATCATACTGTATAATATCCGAAGGATCTGATATATTAATCTTTGAAAAAGCCACGGCTTTTTCAATGGCTGTTTTAATATATAAATATCCATCTGTAACACAGAAAACATCTGATCGTGACATAGCATAATTTGTATTAATTTCTTTTATGCCAAAAGATTCGTCTACCCGCAAAGTATCTTTGTTCATTCTTGCAAGATACTGTTTATTCTGTGACTCCGCACAAAAATAATAATAGTATCCATCATGACCATATGTCCAAGTTCCCCCATTCTTAAATCCGGAACATTCCACATTTTGTTCAGTTATCTTTGTTACCTTCGTACAGATTCCACTTGTTAAATAGAGCGTGTTTATTGCAATTGTAAACTTTTTCACTTTAATTGTTGTTTCATCCACCTGTGTAATACAGGTAGCAATATTTTTATTAAAATCATAATGTACAAAATTCGTTTCCAGTTCACTGTATCTTTCGTCTAAGTATACTGATCCAATACTTTCTGGATTTGCCAGTATTGTATATCCATTCTTACAAGTCTCTGCATCTGTCAAACAAACTGCAGATATAGATCCATTTCCCTGTGATGTTCCAAAATCCCAGACATATTGGTATCCATTATCCAACAATTTACTCTCTGTCAGATTTTTACTTCCTCTTTTTTTATCAGAACTGGCATTTGCATCATTCGATGCATATCCTGTCAGTATATCCATAGAAGAAATATTTAAAGCATAGTTACTTATATTTTCTTCTACAGGCTCACTTAATAAGATAATTCCACCCATAGCGTTATCATAAAGAGGGCCTATTTTTGTTCTCATTGTATAATCTCCAGTAAACCTTCTATATAAATTTGCAAGGATGCTTAGGTGACTTGTAATCAAATTGTGTTTTTCAACAACTTCCTTTTCCCCTGTATGCACATTCGTCAATTCAATTTTTGTATGTCCTTTTAACATGCTTATCCTCCTAATTCATGAAGTTGAAAACAACACTGCTCACCGCATCTTCTGCACTTGTCAGCGTAATCCGAAAAACAAAGAAAGATCCGTCAGCCGTTGCCGCATTCCACTGCTCGCTTGTAATTGCTTTTAATGCATCCGCATCCATACCGGACGCTCCGTCAGCTAAAGCCACCCAGTCAGTCCCGTTATGAATGCTCCATGTGCTTCCATCATCAAAACTACAGGAAAAGACTGGTGCTCCGGACGCTTCAACATTTACACCCGTAATTCCCTTAATGCTCTCATCCGATAAATCTATATTTGTCAGAATATTTTGTTCCGGTGGTGTTGCGGTAATCGTTACCTTCTTTTCCGGCAATTTAGTGTCTGAATCCTGCCAGTATAAAATCGTGGGTTTGCTGATCCCAAAGAGCAATGCGGGATCGCTGATCTCATCCATTCCATACTGTCGGAACACGGTGGCTGTCACTTCGGATATTGGTATCCGTACAAGCGCTCTATCTGTAATGTTATAAAGATTCCCTGTTTCGGAATCTTTGATCAGGTATTTCCGGTCAAATGGGGGCTGAATCTGTATCACTTCATTTACTACAGTAAAGCTTCCGTCTTCCTGCTTATAAAATGATACATTGGGGGATTCGGAAGAATATGTATAGCTATATGTCGTTCCTGCAGATAATTCATTTGTTCCGTCATTGTATGATGTCGGAATATCCACCATGTGCAGATAGATATCCCCCGTATCAAGCAAAACAACATCAAATGTAATCCGGTAATCATCCCCTGTGGTGCCATGATAAGTATACCCATTCCATCTGATTCGGATGAAATGATAATATCCATACAGCGTACCTTCCTCTCTCCAGAGATTGTACATTTTTGCATCCCGGCGATTTACTCTCAGGTACTCGCTATTACTGCCAAATCCCAGCCACGAATTGCCGCTGCAGTAGATCTGTGCAACTGCTGCATTGTTAAATGTCAGCCAGTCCGCGCCATCCACAGCAACCGCATCATCGTCATGGCCTTCATTATTGATAATCACAGTCACATGTGTCACATCTGATATAATATCCTCTATACTGTTGTAATTCATGAAATCACCACACTCTCTGCTGTATACTGCGTAAAGTCAAGAGATATCGTCTCCATCCTTCCGCTGTCAATCGTCTGTTCCTCTGAAATATACTTATAATCGGTACGCATTTTAAAGGTATCCGCTGCATCATTGACATATTCCTGACTATACACAGATCCTTGCTTGTACTGCGTGCTGATGGTGTGCGTCCTGATAGTATCTTTGCTTCCAAGCGTTTCTTTCATTCCGGCAATTTCAATCAGGCTGTCCGAAAGAGTGATTCCGGCAAATTGCTCTGCAAATCCTTCTGTATCTGGTCCATTTGTCTTTGCGGTAATTGTTTCCGCAAAACTTCCAAGTTTAACTTTTGAATCATCCAATGAAATTCCTTTAAATTTCTCTTCGATTTCAATTGTTCCGTCCCAGTCAACTTCCCCTACAAATCCATTTCCGGATATTGTCGCAATAATGCCTCCTACTTCAACAACGGCCGTTCCCCCCTCAATCTGCGCAAGCACCTCAAATCGGTTTACCGAATCTCCTTTTATGCTATTGATCTGATAAAATAGCGTAATAATATGCTTGCCGCTTTGTAATGTCTCCACTGGGATGTGTGTTACCAGCTTTTCATTATTAATACGATATGTCAGTACAAGAACTGCTTTACCGTCCGATAAAAATGTAATTGTATTTCCGGATGCATCGTTTGCTGTTACCGTTTTCTGCGTGGCAGTCACATTTACCAGAATTTCTGCTTTAAACTCTGCCTTTGTATCTTTTGATGCCATATAACGGATTAAAATAATATTCTGCTCTGCAGATGTGATGGTCAGTTTTTTGCTATTCGTATACTCATATACGACGTTTTCCCCAATGTTAGACAATTCCTCGCTGATCTTATCAAGTTTGGACTGTGTCGGTCCATTGGGATTATTCTCTTCCTCTTCCGTATTGCCATAGCAGCCAATCTCTGTTGTGATACCACCATCAAAATCATGCTTAATACTCATGACCGGAACTTTGTTTCCATTTACTGTTATGATATCGCCCAGCTCAATCCTCGGATCTCCCAAATATGTACCCACATAAGGAAGATAACTCATGTTTCCTATCTTTTCGAAAATACCATCAAGAATCGCCTGTGTCATGAGCGGATTGGAAATGCTGATTCCCGTTTCTCCCTTTCCTGCTGTGAGTGTTTTGCTTGATGTCGCGCATTCAATCTTCTTTAATGTATACTTGTCAGAAAATTCCCCTTCGAAAATACGATCGTTGTTAATCTCATAATTAACATCCTTATACCAGCGAAGTTCCAATTCCCCATTTCTGTTTATTGTAGAAAACATCCCATACATCTGCGCTATATATCCGATAGCTTCACGATATGTACAGCCAGAAAACGGGGCTGATATTTGCTTACCTGTGTCTGACTGGTCTGTGCGCGCCTTGATCCTTAACCCATCCGGAAGCGCATCGAGATTTCCGATTGGAACCCCGCTCATAGTACTGATCTCCTGCAAAATGTTCTTTGCATCTGCCGGATATTTTTCAATTTCTGTATTGTAAGCTTTTTCAAGCTTACTTACCATACGATCATATGCAGTAAACGTGACAATACTTTTGTCCTGCGAATATGTTGGCTTCTGTGGAATAAATACCCCCATTGGCAAATATTCCACATTTCCATCTAATTGTAAACCAAAGTACAGTTTAAATTCTTTTCCTGTAATACTAAAATCCGGACTGTGTGCCTCAACATCCAACTGTGTGGATACCACGCCCCCAATCTCTACTGTATCAGTACCACTGTTTGCCTGGCTCGTCAGCTTTATACTGCGAACATCAGTTTCCATAACATCCCCTGATGAAAATTCCAATTTTGCTATAAAGGTACGGCTTTCATTATTTATTTTTTCTGCATAACTGCTGGTGACATCCTGATACATACTGCCTCCTATGCATTTTATTTCTGAACAATGGATACGGATGCACTTTTGTAATAATATGTTCCATCTCCGATATATCCCAGGTGCTCCTTTGTGAGAGTTCCACGGTATGACTTTATCGTAATCTCTACTCCATCGTCTCGAAAAGTCATGGGGAAAAAACCTGCTTTTAAGTTACTGCTGATGGTCTTCATTTCTTTTTCCGTCAAAACACCCCACTTAATCTCGAGATTCTTTTTTTCTGCAACGATGTCTCCCACCATATCACCAGATGCTGTTCTTCCAGTATTGCTCGACCAGATAATCTCATCATTTGATGACAAAGATACCGGACTTGGCAACGCTACTGATCCAACTTTCAATATTGCCATATACATTCCTCCTATGTGATAATTTCACAGACTCCCGTTGCAATCGTATTCTGATTAATTTTCTTTACAATTACATCTTTAAGTTTTTTGCCATCTATGGACAACTCCAAATTCATGCCATTTAAGGCATCTAAAATCTGCAACAATACTTTAAGGATTTCTGCTGAGTATGCACTGTTGCCTCCAGCCATCCGTGCCGCCTCTGCTGCCATCTCCTTTAATTTATCCTCTGGTGCCACAACCTCACCCTGATGCCGGTTATCACCGATCATGGCAAGTTGCGGTGTGTTTGGCTTTACATATCCACCCTGTGCCAGCCTTGGAAGTTTTACAGTGCTGATCTTACCAATGCTGACACCCGGTATTTTATTAATAATCTTAATTGTTCCATTAATTGTTTTAATAAAACCATTGACAATATTCTCAATCGTCTTAAACACTGCGTTAATCGAAGTTTTAAACGCTCCACCCACAGCACTTCCAATCTTCGTTCCAACATTTGTGAAGCACTTACTGATTTTGTTCCACAGCCCTTTAAAGAACGAACTTACGTTTTTAAACGCACCTGTCATTCCCTTCCATGCTTCATCAAATTTATTCTTGAACCAGCCGCCAATTCCAGCAAATACCCCTGTAACATCATCATATCGTGCCTTAAACCATTTTCCAATGCCCTTGAAAACCGATTTAATTCCTTTATATGCTGCACGAAATTTTTCCTCAAACCAACCGGTAATTGGAGCAAATACTTTTTTGATTCCCTCCCAGGCATTCTTGAACATATCAAGCCAGCCTTTAAGCAATGAGCCGAAAAAGTCAATAACGCCTTTAAAGATTGTCTTCAAGCCGTTGAGTGCACGCTTCCAATCTTGGGTAAATACTCCACGCAGAAATTCTATAATTCCCTTAAATATATCTAACAACGAGCCAACAACATCTGCAATGGTTCCAATTATAGTAAGTACATTCTTTCCTAGTGCCTCCAAAATTGGCACAAGTACAGGAACAAGATTTTCAATAAGCCAATCTATAACTGGTTTTACAACCCCCGTATACATATCAGAAATTACATCCGCAATTATACCGATTGTTTCACCAATTTTCTCCATACACGGCTTAATGTGCTGATCGTACACTTCCGAAAACTTATCTGCAAGGCTCTGTAATGCTGGAGCGACATACGTATTGTAAGCATCTAACAGTTTTCCAAATGTATCACTAATGCCTTCTTTGAAAGTTTTAAACATTGGGGAAATATGCTCATCATATGCTTTCCCGATAATCTCAAAAGCATCTTCCACACCATCTTTTATCGTTCCGATGATATCTGAAATTGGTTTCAAAGTTCCCTGAATTGCCTTCGAAATTTTGTCTTTGTTATCAATGAACGGCTGAATAATTACTGAAGAAATATCAAGCGATGCCTTTGCAAATAACTCAGCTCCGCCCAACACACCTGTTGTTAAGATTGAGCATATATCTGAAGAAATATCAATACCAGCATCACTTGTAAATGCACTGCTGATCAAATCTCCGATTGTCGTGGCAAAATCTCCAACCAGATTAAAAGAGTCAGCGCTGATTGTAAGAATACTTGCAATTTTCTCCTGAATATAAGACTTCTTTTCCTCTAATGACTTTGCAATTCCAGACGTCAGATTAGTCACAATTGCAATTCCAACATTTGCAGTCGCACCCGCAATTTTTCCAAGATTAAGAGCCGCTGAATCTGTAAACTTTTTAATTGCACTCGATATATCAGAAGATGTGAATATATCAGTTATTGATGTCCTGATGCTTGATACTGATTTCTTTATTTTATCGATGTTCTTCTGGCTATCACCAAAACCAATAAGAAAACCTTTTTTGCATAAAGAAGCAAGTTCATTCAATCGGTTTACTAACTTACTACACGCCTTATCTGTCTTGCCAATTGCACTATCGCCTTCGGAAAGACTTCCAAAATCTATCGCCGTTCCACCAGCTCCACTGCCTCCACTAGATGAATCTGTGGAAGCGCTCTCCTTATCCAGCTTATTGATCACATCAAATCCCATAAGTGATCTCATCTCTTTTGCAGCTTTTTTTGCTGCTTTTCCAGCGCTTGTAGTTGAATCTTTCAAACCATCCGCTGCGCCAGATGCGCTATTGAGACTATCTGCAGCCTGCTTTCCCATGCTGACCGCTTGATCTCCCGCCGACTTCTTTCCGGTAATCAACTCCGTGAATTTCTTAAACGCGTTAGCAAGCGTCATCAGCTTTCCAATTACAATGTTGATAATCTTAATTATCGGTGTAAAAAGATTAATCAATCCCTGTCCGACTGTAGCCATGAATGATTGCATTTGCAATTTCATAATCCGAACCTGGTTTGCCCACGAATCCGATGTTCTTGCAAAATCTCCAGTTGCTGCTGTTAACTGGTCCTGCACAAATGCATATCGCAAAGATACCTTTTCCAGTTCTGACATATTAGCAGTTGTTTTTCCGTATCCATTTGCCAACGCATACGCATCTAATGCACTCTGTGTCATCACAACACCAAGGTCTTTTAGCGTCTCTGTCTCGCCTGAAAATACTGATTTTAACTTGGTATAGGCTTCATCCTGCGATATGTTATAAAATGACGCTACATCTCCGGCTAGGCCAGTGAGCGTAGTTCCCATCTCATAAGCAGCCTGCTCCGAGAAACCAAAAGCTTTTGCCATAGCACCAAATGTACCTGTATACTGTTTAGCCATCGTTTCTGACAATCCAAACGAAGTCAGTGCACTTTTAGCAAATTTATCAACCTGTGCGGTCATATTTGGAAATGTAACATCAACTACATTCTGTACCTCAGCGAGATCAGATCCCAGATTGATACATTCTTTTCCAAAATCAACTAATTTTTTTACAGAAAAGGCAGCGGCAAGGGCCATTCCTGCTTTTTTTGCAAGCCCACTAATTCCTGCCATCTGCCTTTTAAAACTACCTTCATTTACAACAAGATCAAGTCCGATCTGCCCTACACTTTCGCCCATATATCCCACCTGCCATCTTTACAAAGTAGGCTTGGGCGCTACTCACTGGTGCGTCTCTGAACTCTTCCCTTTGTCTTTGTGAATCAAATTTAACATTTTACAACGCGGACACTTTATCTCTCCCTTGACATACTCAACCTTCAGGAGCGTTTGTCCACAATTTTTACATTTTATTTTCTCTATTGCTCCGCACCTCCTGCCATTCTGATAAATACCTGCTTCATCTGCTCCAAGAATGCCTCCCGGTCATCCACAGATACTTCTTTTGCCTTCCTGTTTCTCCATTCACTGCGTATTCGCTTCTGTTCTTTTGAGAAATGCTGCAATATATCTTTGTCATCCTCTGCTCGAATAGATACGATACGTCCAAGAGGCGTTTCCGGCTGCAAGCCTGACAAAAGCATGCAAAATTCGTTCCATTTCATTTCTTTCAATTCTCTGGATAATCGTATTCCGTATTGCGTCTGGAACGATGCAACGACTAACTCAAAGTCGTCCAGCAAATCGTAATACGGATCACTGCTCTCCCAAGGCATGATCCTCCTCGGTGATCAATGACATAGCTTCCTGAATTACCCGCTTCAGATCATTAAAAGACAAGGATAATTCGCTGATTGCTTTCCGCGAGTCTTCCGGGAAAATAAGTTCATACATATCCAATACCTCTTTCTGCGAGGTGTTTTCCTGATCTCCAATGATTCCCATTAGTCTCAATACCGTTTCGGCATCTGTATTCACTTCCAGTTCCTTTCCTTTGATAACCAGGATAGGATTCTCTTCAAAACTCAGTTTTTCTGTAATATCTATTATCTTTTTTGCCATTTATTTTCCTCTTTTCATACTATTTTCCTAATGATGTCTGTGATACGGAAGATGCTTGCGTAACTGTCGGCTTACCATTACTCATAATGTCAAATTCCAACGGTGCAACCGCAGTTGAATCCCCGGCACTGATATTTGTTACGTTATACACCGCCTGTTCAAATGCAACAACTGTACCATCCGGAAAATTCCATGCAAAATATCCTTCTGTATCTCGTCCGTTTAAAAACGCTTTTCCTGCAACATAATCATTGCCGGTATCTCCGACATTTCTTTTTGCGGTTACGGAAATCGTAATTCCCTTTGATGTCTGTAAGCGTCTTACCCATCCTTCCGTATCAAACGGATTCCACTCTTCTACGCCGTTATCAAACGATACCGAAAAACTTTCAGCATCTGCAATACCTGTTGCACTTTCCTTTGTTGCACCAACGCTAAACTGATTTTTGTAGCACGGGTATACTCCCGAGGCTTTTGTGTTTCCCATGTTCATTCCTTCCTTTCCAAATAAAAAAGACATTCAATCACATATTCATAAATACCATTTTCGTCTGTATCCACCGAAACCGGCTCTGCATACATAATATCTATGAATTTAATCGTCTGTCCATTGATTGTTACATTATCGCACTCTTGCAATGCCTGTTGTAAAGCATTTGCCGCCTGTTCACTTTCGGATGGTATTTTGTTCCAATGCACCAAAAAAGAAATAGCTTTTGTCGTATATGATGCATTTTTCATACCACCTATCGGTATTTGATTCGGAGGTCTGCTTTTCAAAGGATAGCTTCCAATCGACTTTTCTTTTTTTTCAGGCATCTTACCACAATAACAATGACTATCCTCTGCAATTCCAAGTCCTGCAACATAATCTCTGATATCATCCAGTGTGATCATAATCCGGCATTCCTCCTATATAGATTTTTGAATGTGTCTCGGGCAAATGCTTCCTCTTTTCCTCCCGGCAGCCAATCATCCAGCCACTTTCCTTTCGCATTCGTATTTTCAGTTTTCTTAAACTTATACTCCGGATGAAAGTACAGCTTTCTTGCATATGGAGTACTGTGCACCAGCGATACTTTTCCGTTCCGCGACTCTGTCCGATCAAGAAAAAAGGCTTCTCCCTGTAATCGTCCGGTATCTCTTGGAACTACCTGTGCCTGCACAACCTCTGTATGCAATGCTTCTGCCGTCTGCTCCAAAGAAGTTACTGCTGCCTGTGTAAGCTGTTGCACACGCGCTGTATTGATTTTCACTTGTGAATTCACTCGCATCATATCAGCTCCAATTCTGTGTAATTTACCGTACCATCTGGATTTCTCGCTTTCGTACCCTGTACAATTCTGCGCTCTACGCCAAATACTGTGGCACTGCCACCACTGATCACCGGCAGATCTGGTGCAATATCCCCCGGAAATAATGCCGTTCCAGTTACTTCGATCAGTTTCTTTTGGGCAGTCAGAATGGTCTTCGCTTTATCCTGATAGTTACAGTTTCCATCGTAAATAAACGAAGGAAGCGGATGCCCATATACATCCACTTCCTCCTGATCCATCTCTACATGAATTGCTGTCTTACAAAATCTTTTGTCTACCAGACATGGGTATTTCATATTACCACCGCCCTCTCAACGCTGCCTGACACAAACCGGTCTGTTCCAGCTTGTCGTATGTATCTGCTCTTACTGCCACTCCAGAAATCGTCCGCAGATTCCACGAACTTCCAAATACCATAGTAACACCGTTGATTGCGTAATTTTGTAACACGCTCTGGATCATATCTGCATTTTCATGCTCGAAATCTGCCATCTCACAGCACACTTCCCGTATAAGATCCTGTTGAAACGATGTAAGATTTTCAAATCCACAGCCTACAATTCGATTATAGGTCAGAGAATCCACATGGCGGCTGGCTGTCCGCAGACATTTTTCAATGTCCTCTTCCGGGATCGTGTCACCGCCGTACACATCCTTATAATACGCCGCATCCGCGTAAGGCCGATACATTACGGATTCTTTCTGGATGCTTCACGGATTTTTTTCGCGATTCCTGTCGCAGATGATGCATTTCCAATATTGATCTCATGTTCAGTTGCATATGCCTTGAGTTCTTCCACTGTCATATTGGAAAACTCGTCTTCCGGCGACGCTGCGACAACCGCCTTCAACTCATTCAATTCCTGCACGACACGCTGATATTCCTCATATGGAACGCTCTTTCCCTTAGCATACTCGATTACATTTCCTTCATCGTCCTTAATATCATATCCATCTGCAGCATATCGAGTCTTCATGTGCTCATCAATGGTATATACTTTATTATCCTTTTCTGCTGTCATCTTAACCCTCCGCTTCTGCATTAATGGCGATACCACATGATTTTCTTTCAATCAGGAAAGTATCTGTATAATATCTGTTCTGGTATACATACTTATCTGCAGTACGTGAATCACTGCCCGGTGTAAACAGCTTCATATATGCATACTTATCACGAGAAATGACACAGGACGGATGCACAAGCATCATATTGATCTGCTTTGCCGCTGCTGTCGGTACACATCCATCTGTAAAATCGTATTTCGTCTTAAATCTTGCAGATGGTACTGTCTTTATCGCAACATCATCCAATCCATGCACCCGACGATCGATGACACCTGCTGCACCTGCGTTGATGGTTCTTGTGATGCCTTCTGCATTCTTTAACAATTTATTGACCGTAGATGTCACATACAGGATTCTTCCTTCCTGTGGCACAGATTTATCATCCATGATTGCCATCTGCTCATCGAACCATTCAAGAATATTTGCTACTGTAAGCACAGTATGATCAATAACTGCACCAGCCGACACATAAGTCTTTGCTTCTGCAAATAATTTCGAGAAACGGTAGCTGTCCTTTTCTGGGATTGCCTGCTCTTCCTCAAATACATTCTGGATATTTGCCATCTCCACCACAAGATTTGTCTCATCAATATCCATCGGATCAATCGGGATCTCGATATCTCTGTCATGAGATAATTTCTTCGGTTCCCAGTCGTTCGCTACAGTTCCAGTGTTAAATCCCATACCTCCACGATTGTGATCCTTATAACCGGAAACGGTTAATCTCGGAATTTTGATTGTCTGTGCATTCATAAACTTAATTCCCGGATTTGATAATGTCAGATCATTTGACACCATCTCTCTACTGTACTTCTGCGCTAACTGCTGCGTAAATACTTCTGCGTAATCATATACTGCCATACTTTTCTACCTCTCTTCCTATTTTTTGTTACCAAAAATTGAAGCCAGCTGATCGCTCTGTGCGGTCTGCTGTTCTCCACCACTACCACCAATCTGGAAGCCTCTCTGCAACTCCTGCACCGGTTTTAACTGAGGCACATCTTCTAACACCTTGTTGATGGCATTCTTTAAGTTCTCGGCATTCACTTTTCCATCCTGCTCAGTTACATTTGACAGATCTGCCATTTTAAGGACATAAGGAATGGTTTTTTCATCCAGCCCAAGTCCAACTGCTTCCAAAATTGCTGCTTTTTCCACCTCTGCTTTCTGTGCAAGTGTTTGTGCTTGTGCCAACTGTGTCTGCATTGCACTGACATTCGGTGTATTCTTTGCTTTCTGTTCCTTAAACTGCTGCATTGCCTGCGTTGCCTCTTCCTGAGATAACCCCTGCTGCTTAAAATAATTCTTCAGCACCGTATCTTCTGTGATGCTCTGCTTTCCATTCACAATAGAAGCCAGCTTTTCATAGTCGAACTCAAACGGTTGAGTCTGCTGTCCGGTCTGCTGTTTTGTGCCTTCTCCAGCACCTGTGTCTGCACCTGCATCTCCTGCACTTTCTGCAAAGAACTGCAGATTAAACGGTAATGTGTTCTGTTTCATAGTGTCTCCTTTCAGTTGTTAGGGTGTCTCCCTGTTCAGTTTTACGTGTGTCTCACTCAGTTGTGTACTCCGGTGTCTCCGCGTAGTTTATTGCCTTCGGGCATAAAAATAACAGCCTTACGGCTGCCTGTTTACCTCATCTTTGCTCCGGGTTGCACCGGTGCAATTATTGATTTTTATTGCTTTTTTACGGATATTGTTGTAATATATACATAAGATATCTTAATAGGAGTCATTTTGTTCCCCCTTTGCCTCTGTGTTATACAGAGTTGCCGGGAGCGAAAATGGCTCTTATTTATTTCTTTTATAGATTTTCACAATCTCCTGATTCTTTACCAAAATAATTGTATCAACAAATGCCGTATTTCTCGAGCTATAAATTCCTTGTATCTGTTGCTCTATCTCATCCATACTTAATGCTGTTTTGTCAGCACATATAACAAAATTATTTGCTTGTTTCTTTTTGGATTTTACCATCCCATACAACGTATTTTTTCCATTTCCAAGAGGAGTTTTCAAATCAAATTTTATTCCATCTATCAGATAATCCGGTGTCTGTATATTTTGAGGAAACGTTATTCTTGGAACCATCTTTATATCTTTCCCGGTTCCTTTTGCAATAATATTCGCAATTTCTTTTTCATGTTCCGAATAATCCAACAGTACTCTCTTTCCATCAACTTTGAAAGCTACTCCATTTACAAAATACTCCTGTAAATCCTCAACTTTACCAATTTTATTACCTTTTCCAATCCAGGATGCAGTTTCATCAACTGGAATTCCAAAGAAATTCTGCTCCCGTTTTTCGTCAACATACTCCTGTATATTTTCTGTTCCAGTCCTAAATTTTACATTTTTCCATGTTCTTTCCTTTCTCCGGTACTTCTCTTGATTTTCCTCATCCAGTGAGTACTCCGCCAGTCTTCCAAACCTGTCTGCCTGACGTTTTGCATACTGCTGCTTCTGCTCTGTGCGATAACCGTCCTCGATCTCTTGGATCTCTTGTCTGGTAAACTTACTGTCCGGCGGTGTGCTGATTCCCCCAAAATAAGTTGTGTGGCTGTCCTTACACCGTGGATGATATAATCCCGCCGCAATTGCCGATGACATCAATGGATAAGGACCATCAGAAGCCTTGCCACCGCTCCACACATCATCAATCAGCACCTTGCCGACAAAAGGAAGGCATTTAGGGCAGGCATTCCCACGCTTATTCATAATAACCGTGGTGATTCCCCATTCCTTACGCATTTCCCCTTCACCTTGAAGATAAGCACGCTTACTTGCTGTCTGAATTGCCATCGCTGCATAATCTTTTATAGTATGCCTCGCTCCGTTTGCATACTCAATACTGTTGATACCACGGCTTAAAAAATCCTTCGTTGCCATATCCACTGCTTTTTCATAGGTTCCTGCTCCTGTATTGGCATATACCTGCGCATTATATATAATCTTGCGATACTGGTCATTCGCCATTCGAAGAACTGCTGTTTCTGCTTTCTGAAAGTCATTCTGTGTGGCTTTGATTAAGGCATCCAGTTTACGGTCATTCACCTTAAAGAACTCTGCTACTGTCGTGGCAGATCCAGTTCTCTGTTTTGGCGGTCTGAATCCCTTTTTTATTGCCCTAAGTATCTTCATTTCCTGTTCCATGCCACCCTGTTCTCTGGCCGCATATAACAGGGCTTCGATTTTTCCGTTGATGTCTTTAAACTTCCCCTGAAATCTCTCTGCGTTACTCTTCTTGTATTTCTCCAATGCTTTTAACTGCAAGGTCTGCCACATTTCCCATTCTTTTTCCTCATCTACTTCCTCGATCCGGTGTCTCTTCATATTCCGAATCATGGATGCCATAAGTTCATCTTCAACTGCTTCAAATGCAGCCCCTATATCATATGTATCATTAATCCTTGCCATTTAACTACCTGCCATTCGCATGTACTTTAAATCCTTGTTTCCGATACTTCCTTGTCAATTCTTTTATTTTAGTAACACTGTTGCATTTATCACACCGTAGTTCTGCGTAATTATTCTTTTCCACTGCGTAGATCCCCATCTTTACCTGTTGGCTTGCTATCTTTAACAGCCCCTGATACTCCTTTTGGTTCATCCGGTACAGCCGATTCCCTACTTTTACCTGCATCCATCAGATCTCCTTTCCTATCCTCGATCTCCAAAACATCCATATTAATCCTTGGCTCATCCAGATCCTGTATACCTTGTTCTGCCTTTAATCTGGCAACCTCTTCCTTTTTCCATTGTTTGTTTCTGGAATCACCATACAATTCTTCCACAGATGCCTCAATAGACATAATCTGTCCGGTTCTGGCCTTGGAAACTGTCTCAACCTGACTTTCAAAGGATGGGTTTGCATATTCTCCAAATGGAATATCCGCTTTGATATCCTCAACCGTCTGCTGATTCCATGTTGCATATGCTTTCAACACAGAATTTACCAGTTTGGGCAAAACATTCTGCAGTGCATCTACAATTTTGTTTCGGGTATACAGCGTTGCTTTTTCCTTCTCTCTCTGCGCTTCCGCGTTGTCCAGCTTTTTCACATCAATTCCAAGTGTTGACGGGCTGATCACACCTTGCAAGCATAGATCCAACGCAGTGGTATAAGTACTCAGATAACTTTCTGTTGGAATTGTCGGCTGCACCAGATCGATTTTCGCCACAGCTCCCTCGGTCATATTTGTGTCCCTCTGTATATATGCGTTATCAAATGCATTTGGCTTTAATACCTCACCAGTATTCGGATCTCTTGGCAATAACCCCTCCGGTATATATTCCTTACTTCTCGCCCTTCTGAGTGCATCCATCCACTGTGACCAACACTCATCCAGATTGTCAAAGCTGTCTGCCTTTTTATCAAAAACTGAGCCGCCACGATTTTTGTACCGGCTGCTCTTAAAAACTTTAAAAGATACCGCCATCATAAATCCATCCTGCCATGTAATCAGTGGCTTTAAATTTACGGTATCAGGAATGTAATTAAGCGGAAGTTCCTTTTCTCCGCGCAGCAATGCACTACGTATGTATCCTCTTCCATATGTTTCTTCCAAAACATACTTCTGACTATTGTAAAAATATTCCGTCCGAAAGACTATCTCTTTCAGCCGGCTTCGACTGTATACATATTCCACCTGATCCCCTGGGACAAATTCCATAATCGGGAACTGTGACAACTGTGGATCAAAACTGATTCGGAATGCTCCATCACCAACCACAAGTGTTTCCGCAACTGCATCCTCTACCAGACTTTCAAACTGGTTGTCTTCAGCGATATCATTCCAAATCTCCTGATACTTGTCCTGCACCTTCACGCTATTCATATCTGCAACCACAATAGCCGCCAGTGTATCAACGATGTTTCCCGGAATTCCCGTATGGTTCTTTTCAATCTCCATGCCGATAGTCGGTACTGCTGCCCAAAAACGTGTTCTGTTTCCTTCCCCGGGAAGATTCTTGTACATCTGGCTCAATTCATCTGCATTGCCACGATACCAGATACGGTTCTTCGCAGCGTTTGCATTAAAATCCAGCGATTCCGTGATCATGATCGTATTTTGCTGTGCTGGTTCAATCTGCAAAAAGCTTCGGATGCCTCTTCTGATACTGTCTGCCATTTTATCTACCACCTTCATTTCGTTTCACTCCGATCTTATCGCGATACGGAATCCATCCGTACTGCGTACTGTTAATCATATGGTCATTGCCGTCCTCCGGCTCATTATCTTTATCCTCTTTCCAACTATAGACTTCCAATTCATGTATATAATTGGTACATGTATCTACAACAAAATAGCTTGGCTCTTTCCCTTTGTCATTGTAGGAAAGCCAGCCAAGCTGTAAATTGATTCGGTCAATGATCTCGACCTTTTTGTATGCATTATTAAACAAATACAGGCAATCATTATGTAATCTTTTGTACTTTGCAAATTCTGTCAAAGTAGCCTGATCTGCAGAATCTACAAACACATTCTTTGCAAATCCCCATTCTTTTCTGTTCCGTTCCAGAAAATCAATATAATTCTTTACGGTATCCGATGGTGCTATCGGATTTTCTATACTTGCATTGTTGTATACCTTTTCATCCAGGACAAACAACCTTCCGTTGTTCGTGATTCCTATATAACTCATCGCTATGGTATCTGGGCTTTCTGTTGAATATGCCGTATCAAGTCCGGCGGTAAACCATTCGAACCATTCTTTCTGATCGGTCCGATGCCTGTCTTTCACAAACTGTTTAGCATATGCCTTGGTTATGACATGCTTTTTCCTATTAAAGTTGCTGAATACAAGACCTGTTGCCCTGCCCCGCAATCCAAGGATCTTGTTTTTCCAAAGCTTTGTTCCCTCCGGTACATTCATCTTGATTTGTTCGATCTTTTCCGGAGGAAGTCCCCAGTTATCTCTAAAATTAAAAAACCAATGCGTCCATCCAGCCTTTTGTGGCTCTGTCAGTAACTCATTGATTTCTCTTGGCGCATCATTCTTATACCGTTCCAATGGGCGACAACAATTAATATATTCTTTATACACTGGAAGACTTGGATCATCCGGATTGAGTGTACCCATTGTATAATCAGCTCGCATGACTGCTTCACGGACAAAATCAATGTCCGCGGTGTTGATCTCATCAATATACAGACATCCATACTGACCACCAAGCGCTTTCTGCCATTTCTTTTTATCCCCATAGCCCATCACATATACAACCTTCTCACCATTGCTGGTTCGATAAAGGATATGAGGTATTTTCTCATCCTTGGTTCCGTTGCCGTTGTAGGTTGTAAGGATTCCAAAATCATCAATGATTCCAAGATCTTTGTTGATGATGTTTTTCTCTGCCGTTCCGGTATCTTTGGATGCGATGATGTGATATTTCTTCGTGGATTCTGCTACTTTAAGCATAAATTTGAATATACCTACAGTCGTTTTTCCGGCTGCTGTCACACCCTCCAACATCTCCACCTGGGCATTGTGCCGAATAAAATCTTTGTATTTATCCGACAGGATCAATTTCTGATCACTCATTATCCATCACCACGCATTTGTCTGATCAGGTCATCCAGTTTGTTTTGCTCTGCTTCCAATGTTCCAGATACCCGAACATCCTGTTTATCTTTCCATTTTTCCGGACAACGGTTCTTTAACCAGAAAATCTGAGCGGTGGTATCTGGCACCACCCGTTTCTTTACTATCTTTTCCTCTGTCAATTCACCATGTTCATATTTTTCCGTTTTTTCCTCATACTCATATCCGAGAGCACGCTTAAGCAAGGCATTCTCGACTTGAATATCAACAATCTCTTTCCCTCTTTTTAAGGTGTCCGAAATGTCCGAATGCTCATTTTTCCATTTGTTTAATGTGCTACGTGAGATTCCCATATTGTGGGCAATCTGCTCATCGGTCAATCCATCTCTCGCCCATCCTTCCAATTTCAGCAAACCTTCCGGTGTCAGCCAATATTCATATTTTCCTTTTGCCATCCAGTTCACTTCCTTCCTGCTCTCAATAGGGAGAAGGGACACCCCCGCATTTCATGGTGCCCCGTAAGCATAAGACGAAAAAAGCGCAAGGGGAATATTTCCTCTTACGCTCTTTCACGTTACAATCATAACACAGATAAGTGTATCATTGTGTATCATCTTTCATTTTCTTTACCAAAACCTCGTAATATCTTCCGGTTGGTTTGAAATTCTGCAAGGCCTTGGCATGTATCCGGTGAACCTGTGCCCACTGATATCCCAACTTTACACAGATTTCTTCCCAGCTTTGTCTCCGAATGTATCGGTATGTCAATACCGCCTTTTCTGTCTCATCCTCCAAGCGTTCAATATCAGTGAATATCTCTGCATACACATCAATACGCTTATATCTTGCCTTGACCAACTTGCGCTCCAACTCATCCAACTTTGCAGCATAGTCAGAGAGATCTTTCTGGTTATGTGCATGTGGCATATCATCCATGACAAGCACCGGAGCAATCTTGTCTGCTCTCAACCGTTCTATTTCTTCCTCTATCCGACGCGCGGCACTAACCGCTGGTGTATAGGATCGCAGGTACTCCTTTTTCGATTCGTTTTCATTCTCCACTCTTCTCCCTCCCTGTTCAATTACTACTCTATAGTAATTTTAACATGGGGATTTAGTAGATTTGTACCAATTTGTGTTGCTAAGCAATTACTATAACTGCAACCATTACAATAACAATGCCTCCCATAATCAGCATAAATTTATTCTTAATAATTCTTTCTGTAAAGCCTTTTCTGAAATCGCGTTCGTACTGAATTAAAGAATCTAATTGTGGTTGCATAACAATTGCAAAATCGTGCAATTTATTCTCATCAAATATCAGTTCCGCACCATCTCTTTTATAATATTGTCCATTTGTAATAATTTCATTGATATCAGACATTATTCCTTTTAAGTTATAATTATATATGCTTGGATCTAAATTTGATGCTATCTCGTCTACATCTTTTTTGATTATTTGTATACATTCTTTACTGTTTTTTATTCCATATTTTTGAACAGCTTTTTCTAAAACCACCACTTCATATAACGGCATAAGAATTCTTTTTGCATCTTCAATTTCGTTTTGGTAGTTACCCAATATGTAAAACACCATAGAAACTATAACGCCTGAAAATATGCCACTCACAACACCTATTGCCAAATTTTGAATCACTTCGTATGCATTCATCTAATCTCTCCCTTCTTTTTTCACACATTATAACATTTTTCGATAGCATTCTCCATTATAATTACCACACCATCCGCATCTGGCCGCTCTGTTCCTCTTCGATCCGCCCCATCCGCTTCTCCATTTTAGGATATGAAAAAAGAGGGTACCTTTCTTTCCCTCTTTTTGACTCAATTTTTTCTGTTCACTTGCTATTCTATGTCAATTTTAATATTAGAATTTGTACCAATTATTTTAACCAACTATTACTAGTTTTAAATATCGTATATTCTCTTTTCAAAATACCATGAAACTTTTTCATATTCCACTATACTATTCTTATCGATATTCCATAAAATATCATACTCTTCTATAATATCATGAAATCTCTTTCCTTCAGAATTATTCATTACATGGTAAAAAAGAATTTTCTTCTCCGTCTTAGATAAGCTTGCCCCTAAAAAATTCATACAAAACTTTTTTTCATCGGTTACTATATCTTCGCATTCAACAAAAAGCATTAATTGATTTAAGCAAGATATATATTCACCTAGTTCGTTTTTTTCACTTTCTAATATATCTGCATAACACCTACATGTATCATCGCCAATATCTCGCAAACTGTCTGACGCAAGCACTGTATAATCAATTTTCTTTAATTTGCAATCTAATTCCTTTATTATACTTTCCAAATAGTTTTTCGGAAATCTATTCCTTATAGAATCAAAAATGGCATATAATTTAAAAAATCTGTTTTGAAACTGACTTATCCTATCTCTTTCATTGTTTCTCTGCTCTTTTTCGCTATTAACAGTCAAATTAAGAATCACCAAAAAAATGCTGGCCAGACTAAAAAAAGCCGACATACACCCCGTAATCCAAGTAGTAACTTCATTCAACTTAAGTCCATCAATTTTTATGTATTCCTGTATGATAAATGGCGAAATAAAGCCTAACACAATCAACATGATTGTTAAAATCATACATAATACCGAAATAAATTTTTTCATACCGTCCCCTTTTAATACAATATTAACATTTATCTAGTTTGATAGAAACAGTTTCTACGTATTATTTAATCAAAATCCCTGTTTCTATTCTCACAATGCTCTAACCGTTCAGTCGCTGTTTGAACTATTTTTTTGCCAAACGACTCTACTCTGCCACCACATGAAGACGCAGATGCATTTCCTGTGCACCCCCAAGTTCCACATAAGGTCGAAGAAGTTGGCTCCCATAAGGAAAAACCATTTTTATTTTGAAAATAAGAAACTTGTTTTTTCAAATCACTCAGTTCACTCTTTATTGCCAATAAAGCATCTGAAAGCTCTAATGATTTTTCTTGAGGAATATTAACTAAGTTCTGTTTTGTAAGTGCATCCATTATCGGATTGCTAACTGTAACAGCCAAATTTATATTTCTTACCATTTCATACAATTTCTGTTTTAATTCTTTCGCTCCAGACATGTCATCGGTATACTGTATAGTTCTTTGATCATTAACATCAAAGGGCAAAGCACTTACATCCTCAGCGATATGAATAATAGCCTTTCCAGCTGCATGTCTAAGTGCAACCTCGTACATAACATTAGGGTTATTCCCTGTAAGATTAGCAATTACCAAATCACTTTGATATACTCGCTGAATAATTGCAGCTGTCATGGTTCCACTTTCACTAATCCTATGGCTCACCTCGACTTTATATTTTAACTCTTTCATAACAGGTTCAATTACTTCATCTATCAGTCCATCAACTTTTCTACGAATAGAAGAATTAGCTGGTCCTATAGGCGTAATTACAAAACACTTTTTATCACTTTCTTCCATATTGATAGTCTCCTTTTTATTAGTACTCACATTCCTATTTCAAAATATTATCTTACAAATTCTTCGTAAAATACATTATACCACTGCCTGCATTTTTCGAAAGCATCTTCTCTCGATAGATTTTCATAATCATATAAAAAATATAGTCTCGCTACTTCACTGTCATAATCCGGAATCACCTCAACCCCCGCTTCTTCACTCAATAACGTCATTAATAAGGATGATCCATATTCCTCTATAATATTTGGAGTAAGCCTTTCGCATTGTCCCTCACAAACTATTCCATCTCTCAAAATAAAATATTTCATTCTTCTTAAATCATTTCCCAAAAAATCCCTTAACTCATCTTGATCTTTAAAATTGTAATAATGCGTTCCACTGCTCATAATTCTACCTTTCGTTGATATACCAATTAAAATATACTGTTTCGATTACCAATATGATCTTTCGTTATAATCAATTATACTACACTACAACACTTCATGTCACATCACAAATATTTTTTCAACCTGTTAATTAAAAAACAGAGAGCCTATACCCCAGCTCTCTGTTCCCTACTTATGCTCTTTTCAGTTCCGCTTTTGTCGCCTTGGTTTCCTGCACATAGCCAAAATAAAATGCATTAGCTATGCCACCTTCATTCTTCTTTTTGCTCGATCAATAGCTACGTCTGTCACTGCATTTACATAATCAACAACCCGGTCTGGACTCACGAGCTCCGTTTTTCTGCCCTGCACTTCTGCAAGCCAATCCTTCCTGATCTTATCTATTTCTTCCGGACTCATTCCTTCAAATGCGTGTAATATTTCCATCGATAATGCATCAATCTCATTCTTCATACCGGCACCTACGCTTTCTCATATTGTTTCACAGCAGTCAAATATCCAAAATAGAATGCATCTTCTTGTACTGCATTCACATATTCATCAAAAATATCACTCAATGAGGAGTATTTATCTTTTACCTTCTGACTCGCCATTGGCTGATTTTCCAATTCATCATACATAATGTCAATAATCGCCTTGCGATCCCTAGTTAATGCTTTTCCCATCCTAAGCTACCTCCATGCTCATTTGTGCATTGCAATCATTGACACGTTCCTGCAAGTATTTCGGCAGTTCGTATGTATCAATCAGCTCATGCGCTTCATATAAATAGCGACGCTTAAGAGCCTTGTATGACTTATATCGTCCGTTCTCATCGTATAAACCGAATTCCCGCTTGATCTGGTTATAAATATCTGTATATACTGCAGATCGAATCTTAGAATCTTTATACGCATTACTCTGCTTTCCGCCAAGTATAGCCGATCCTCTTCTCTTTACATGGCTGCATAGCTCATCTGCTTCCGCACCGTACAAAGGCATGTCATGCTCTAAGTGTTCCACTTTCTTTTCAACCTTGGTGATTCGTTTGTCAACGATAATCACCGCTTTAAGTTCCGGAGAAAGATCATTCAGCGTGTTCTCTTTGTATTTCTTCTCTACCTGGATGAAATACCGACGCACCTGCTTGCCTTTCTCATTGCGCTCCAACATCGCCATCTCCTTGGCTGTGTCAAGTTTAATAATATGATCCTTCTTAGTCTGTCCGGAAGGTGCGCAAATTTGAGCGGCTTCAAAATCTTCTCCTTCAAGTGCATCCACATCCGATAATCTTCTAGATGACCAATCCTTATAAGGTGTCCTAACTCCAAGAACCTCATGGAGTTCTGAGCCATATACTACCTTTTCGCCAGTGCTTGTCTCATATACCGGCACCAATTCATTTTCGATTACTGTTAAATTCTGCATTTTGCAATTCCTCCTTGCAAAAAATAGTAGAATCCCTTACAATACAAAAAGATTCCTAAGTTTATAGGTTTCACTTTTGAGCAAACACTCACTCGCCAAAGTTACTGTGTTTGCTCTTTTTCTTTGCACAAATCTTGCTCAAGCAACTCTTTAATATAGCCTTTAATTGATCTGTCAGATGTTATTGCTCGAATCTTTATCTTCTTATGAAAATCATCATCAAGTTCAATCACAACTCTTTTCATCTATCTGTCCCCCTTTCTTATTTACAATCTAATGTTATCACGTTGTATTTATACTGTCAACAGTATATTTATTTCATATAGTTATTTTTGTTGCTATTTACTGTGCTAACTGTTATAATTGTAATATCAAAACACGAAGGAGGTTTGCTATATGACAAATGATATAATAGCTTCAAAAATAAAAGAATTGCGAACTTCTCTCCGACTCACTCAAGCAGAATTCGCTGAATCTGTAAATACAACACAAGCTGCCTTGTCAGGATATGAACGGGGTGACAGAACTCCATCCTTAGATATTCTATACAGTATTTCAAGAAAATTCAATGTATCAGTTGATTGGCTTCTTGGCAGAAGTAAAATAAAAGATTTATCTTTTGATTTTAACACATACTATGATGTTTTAAACATGTTTGTGAAGCTATGCTCCACAAAATATAAAGACGAAACTCGAAACCTTGTCGCTCCATCTATTGTCAACTCGTCTTCTAATATCCATTTTATTGTTAGAGACGATCCTGTCTTTAATACATTTTTTACAAATTGGCAAAAAATGTATACTCTTCTTCAAGAGAATGTAATTAATACTGACATATATAACCAATGGCTTGAAGGTGAATTATCTCAATACAAAGATCATCCGATAAATGGAATACCATTTTGACCCCCGCCTACGTCATGTAAGCGGATTTTTTGATTTACTCTTTGTATGCTAAAATACACTTATCTCATAGCAAAAAGGAGTATCCGCCAATGTCAATAATGCAAAAAATACTCAATTTATTCAAACTACCAGACACTGCAAGTTCTGCCACAACTGTTCAGTCAACGGCCGCATCCACATATACTCCAAACTCTAAAATGGAGCAGTATTATAAACGTGAAGCACATAAAAAAGAGAATAACTTAAATATAACCTATCAAGACGTGGTCATTTATGATATGAACCCCTTTGATTTAAAATCTCCGTTTATTTCAGATGGGAATTTTGTATGCATTGCCCTGTCCGATCACAATCTTGGCCTTGCATACACCTATCTCCATGCAGCCAATAATCTTATCAAACCATTTCAGAAATACTACAGAGATTCTATTTTACCCAGCACACTCCGAACAGACACCGTATATGAAGGTAAACTGCCAACATCTCACCTTCGGCTTACCCCATATACTTCAACCATGCGTAAATGCAAATATCCATTTTATCTATGGTTACATGATTTTGACAATCATGGGTATATGTTTCTTTACACACTTTACTTTGATCAAAACGGAGAATGGAAAAAAGGAGACTTGTCCTTTAACAATAATAATTCAACTATCTCCTATCAATTTCAAATCCGTAATGATGGGCATGAAAATTATGTACGTCGCATAGATAAAACTTTATATAGAGAGCCATACGGAACAACTACGCTTTATATGGATGATCGAAAGGCGAATAAGTAGCCCTTCCACCAATATTACCACACCATTCTCAACTGACCATCCTGCTCCTCCTCAATCCTTCCCATCCTCTGCTTCATGATCCGCTGCACAATCCGGCGCTTCCGGTAAAAACAATTTCGACTGATTGGGAGAATGCCGTGGTGCGCTTCCAACATGTCGTAGCTTGTCCCGATCACGATGGATTCTGTCAGCTCCGCAGCGATGAAGCTGTCTATCTGATTGCATATCTCGAATACTTCCTTTTCGTCCACAGACATTCCCCCTCTCAATTTTGCGCAAAAAAATACCAACCATCGTATTTGACGGTTGGCATTCATTGTCCTATTTTTTCTTTTTTCGCAGTTCTTGAAATCGCCCTATTGCAATAAACAATGTGCTCAAAACCTGCATTATCAATTCTGCGACATCCACAAAATGCATTTGCATATTAACGTAATCGCTGCCCTCTTCTATTGTTCCATATTGTGCATACAAACTATCTACTGAAGATCCAGAACTCAAACTTTGAATTCCATAAAAAACATAATCAATTTTTTCCTTAATCACTCCAAAATCCAAATTATAAAATTCGTTCATCTCTATGTTCTTGATTCCAAACTCCCATATGATCAGAATCAACAATATGCAGTATCCACATATTTCAATTTTTCTTGCCATAGAATCTTTCAATTTTATACACTTAAAATAAATATAAAACAACACTGCAACAACTACCGCAATAGCAACTAACATTAAAAACATTGCAAACATATTTTCTTCTCCAAATTCTTAATAATATAGATATATTAACAAACCCATCGTCAATATTCAATTGTCAATGTTCATATTTCCCGACACAATTAGGCAAACCCAAATTTTCGGTTTGCCTAATGTTTATCAACTATTTTTATACAGCCATGCCACCTTTACGCCAAATTACATGATATGACTTCATCTGTCCATCAGTTTGCATATACTCGATATCTCTAGGATACCCATGCTCTACATACCAAGAACGAACCATATCTATAACCTCCGGAACATACTTTCTGACTGTTCCCTGCCATTTCCCTTTACTTTCCCATGTTTCTGTATACATATTTTCCGAAATATCCAATCGACGAATAATCTCATTTACGGCTTTGTCTGCCGGCTTGCCTGAACTCTGATAATAAATTCCGACTTTTCGAGCAATATGTACCGTGTCAAAATACTGTCGGTCTGCTTCGATCATAACTGGAAGTGTCACATCTGCCTTTTCGTAGAGCGATTTCGCCGTAAGAAGCTGTATCTTGCTATCACAACCAGCTGCCGCAAGCATAGGTGTAAGAATTTTGACCGCATTATTTACTGCTGATAAACTCTCCGTATGCGCTTTCTTAGTTGAGTTCTGTTTCTGCATCTCATAATTTCCTGTCTTGCGTAATGCTGGAAGCACTTCATCTGCAATCCAATCTGTAAATTTTTCAGCATTTGGTTTGTGGCTCTTGAATACCAATTTATAGACACCGCTTTCTGTGATAAAGTTCTCCCCTGTATTATGTAATTTTCTAAAGTCACTTTTTTTGACTTTAGAATTTGTCAGTTTTACAACCTGCTTATCATTCATCTTTGAAACCGCCATTTTTACAGCACTATCACCTAATTCTAAACATTTGCCAACATGATATGGATTAAATAAAATCTGTCCCTCGAAATCAAATACTTCTACCTCATGTCCTTCAAAAACCATTAAATCATTCATTTGCTTTTCTCCTCTAAATTTTGTTTTTATCTTCAAAGTTCTGACAATACGACGTAGCGTTGCTTTTTTCACCATGTTCAGCACACCAACCTTGTATGCCCCATCCTTCCGGTGGTTGCTTATCAGCTCTGTACGCTTTCCAACGCGTGCAGTTTTCGCATCGGCTATATTGCATCCATCTAGGGGCATCTTTCAACTCTCCACGATAATTAGCATGCATATTTGGCGGCTCAAATAGGTTCATCTGTCCATCCATGTATTACACCGCCTTTCCTGTAACAATGTCCCAATTCTCATCCTCGATGAACTGATTCCGGATAATCGCATCGGACAGATAGTGTTCTTTGCTCTTCGGCTGTTTTCTCCAGTAGGAATCAATGTAATAGGCAACCCACTTCATAAATTCCTCGATCTTGGCATTCGAGAACCGGTACGATTCTTTCAGTGTGGGAATTGTCAGGTACATTGTGGATGCCAGTGCGCTTTCGATATTGCGGTCTGCTCCAAGCACTGCTCGCCCTTTCTGGATATCTGCCATGTACAGCTTCTGCGACATTGGTATCGACTTCACCCAACCGATCACATCAATTTTCCGTTTTAGGCAATACTCCATCATGCTTTCGCTCGTAACATCGTCGTTATCATCATCCTGCCAGGCAACGCGCTTATTTACTGTTTTGGTGTAATAGTTCGTGATCTGCTTAAATGTCAAACCAAATTTGTCGTACAGTGCCAGTGCAAATATAAATCCCATGTGATTTGCTATATTATTTCCAAGCTTCGCCTTGTTAACTTCCTGCCGGTATACGCTTGTATGTATTACACGCTCCCTCTGTGTTACTCTGTGCATTTGTTCTCCTCTCTGATCTGATGTCCCTTAACGCATGTGTACCAAAATCTGCAACTTGGATCACATATTTTCGTTTTCTCTCCATAGCTGCAGGTTCGCCCACTGCCATAATAGGTGCTGTTTGCCTTAAATCTACTATAGGCCTTCGGATCTCTGTTTTCTGTCTTGGAATCGTCATACGCTCGAATCGATTCCGATATTTCTGCATTTATTCTCTCAAGACGCTTCTGCGTATTCGTTCTGTGTCTCAATTCATCGCCCCTTTGGGTAGACGGGGCATTTCTGCCCCTGTTTTGCAAGGTAAAAAATCATGGCTTGTGATAACTATCTCGATTTTCGACTTGCTGCTTCTTTCGCCTTCCGGCTGGTGTTTCAACCGCCAAGTAACTTTCGCTCCAAGGCTTCAAAGTCCTGCTCTCTTGGAGTAAAGTTGTTGAATTTATTCTGTGTGGATGCCTTATTGTCCTTAAGGGGGAATAAGCCTTTCCAACTGTTCATGATTGACTGCTCCAGAATCTTAACTGCCGTATCTGAATTACCGCCGGACAACTCCGTCAGTTTCTTGATAGCCATTCCAACAGCACGATCAGTCATCGGAGCTTTGATCTGCTTTCGCATATCGACAAAATCAGCAAATGCCTGATTCAGCTTTTCATCCTCTGGGAAGAAATCTTTTTTGGTATTTTTTTCTTTATTTCCTTTCTTCCCTTCTTTCTTTTCTTCTATTGTTGTCGTTTGAATGTCGTTAGAATGTCGATTGCTTGGCTCTTGACTGACGCTTTGCTTGTCGTTTGCTTGGTACAAATCGTACTTAACCACTGAAAATACGGTAAATTTGTTTGTCGTTTTGCTTGTCACTTCGCCTGTCGTTTTCAAATGCGAAATTGCAGTACGAATCTCGCGCTCTGTAAGTCCGGTTTCGTTTGCAAGCTTTCCGATGGAAGAAACAAAAGAGCCACGTGGAACCGGAACACCTTTGAAATTTCCATCTCGCCAATTCGCCTTTAGCAGCATATGAATAAACGCTCGTGTCGTATTGATATCCGAATACCATTCCCAATCCAGAAGTCCGCGGCTCAATTTGATATAACTTCCATCCAACTCATTACACCTCCCGGATCAGAACTTCAATTCGGGGATTATCAGCATCTACAAAAAACTCGTCCGAGAATCCTTCGATTTCTTTCCAGCCGTCATTTTGGAGCACATGCGTCTGCACCAAAGCGTCCTGAATAACCTTGCGCCCGAAAGACGATATATTGTCCAGATCACGCCGCCGGTTCTTCTCATACCACCGATATTCCATAAACACGGGTTCTTCGATCCTAATGCCTTTCATCTGCTGCTTGATAGCGATCTTCACAAGCTCCTCATTCTGAGCTTTCATCTCTGCTCCCTTATACCGGCTTGTCCGCTCCGCGGATATATAATCGTTAAGGTTATTAAGCCTCGTGGGCACTATCAATAAGTATTCCAACTTCTCGCCACCTTTCGAATGTCTGGCGCATTGCCAGCCGTTTTGCCTGTATTTTTCTCGCTCTGGATAACTCCTTGGCAAGATATTCGTTAAGCTCCGATTCATCGGTCAGATCTCCGGGAACCGGGCGATAATAACCATGACCAACATTTATAATGCAGTCATCATCCCTGTTCGCTTTTTCGATTTTATCTCTAAATCTCCGATCCTCTATCGGATCGGATGGGCGCTGTACCGCGTTCTCATGCCCGTAGGGGATATTTTCAATCTGTATCACAATGAACCTCCTTTACTACAATTCCATACACCTTGTACATCTGTCGGAATCGGATCACGCCCATCTGATGCGCAATCGTATGATGTTCTCTGCATAAACAGATTTTTTTGTAATTGGAATCATCCACCTTTCGATGGTTATTTCCCATGCCGATTGCATCCTCATGATGGATTTCCCCATCTTTTCCGCAGATGGCACATTTCTTATGCATCAGACAGTAATACAAATACCTGCCAATATCATCCGTCCGGTCGATTGCATTATCTGAAAGCGGAATCCCCCACTCCAGTGCAAACTCCAGTATCGTATTGATAAATTCCCTTGCCGTATCCATTGAACAATTGGAAAGGCTGAAATCGGGATCTCCTGTTCGGATCATGTGCTCATCTTTCAAAATCCTTTTCATCTCTTCCGACGGGTAACCTGTCCAATCTGCAATATCACGGATTGTCGCATATGCTTTCTTCCGTTGTTCTGCAGATATATGCCGGCCATCATCAAACCGCATTTCTGCATTTTTGATTTTCTTTCTCTGGAGAAGGCTCCCCAGTTTCATACCTGGAATGGAAACTATGAGATCTGTTCCATCATTACTTTCCCGATACTGTTTTACACATACACATGTATGCATTAATCATCACCATACCTTGCTTTTATCGCATTAAGCATCGCTCCCGCGTTTACGGCTGTAAGCTTATCCCATGTAGTATTATTGTTTTTAAGCCAAAGATCTGCGCTGAGTTTATGCTTTTTACACAATTCTTTTATTGTTGAAATTTGCGCCGATGTTGCTTTTTCATCTACCACCGGTATCACATTACTAAATGGCTGCATCTCTTCCTTAAGCCAAAGATTAAAACCAAGTCCGGTCTGAATTGCCACGCATTTCACAAATGACCGGCACATGCTATTCCATACTCTCTGTTGGCTCATGGAATTATCCTTCACCGGATTAGAACCATTCATTACCGGGGACTGCATCTCATACTCATTATCATCGATAATTACACGGATCCGTGTCTCATAGCACCGATTCGTATTACCTTTACTGTCTGTGAAATCTTTCTCCACCATACGCAAGCTACTTCCTGTCTTTTCATCTGGAATTGGAATCCAGTAGACCTTTTCTGCTCCATTCTCATGTAACAGATCAATGCACTTGGCCCAATTCAGATATGTCATTCCGTCTCTTTCCTCACAATACGGAGTAACATCTATCTTTCGCATCTCGCTCCACGCTTTAAGCGCCATATGCCATATCCTCCAATCTCATTCTCATCTGTCCATCCTCACCATCTTCACACATGGAAAGGATTTCTTTTTTCTTTTCTTCGGCTTTCGCTCTGCAATTACAATTTTCTCCAGGATCTAAATTTGCCAAGCAGTATGGGCATATATGGTAGTACATATTACGCAACCACCTTCCGGAAGTTATCGTTCATACATCTCTCGCAATAAATTTCATTGCCGATTTCATAATAGAAATCATCCTGTATATGTTCCTCGCAACAATCACACATCGGTCTTGCTTCTAATGCATCCTCTAAATCACTGTCATGCTGCCGGAACAGATCATAATTATCTGGTAAACTCATTTGCAATTTCCTCTTTGTCATTGTGCAGGCACCATATCCCTTCCGGATCATCATTCTCCAGATACTTAGCCGCCTGTGCACATTCCTTATCATTCAATCCCTCTGTCAAAGCTTCAAATATGTAATCCTTACTGAATCCCAATACAGAGCATTCATGATTCGACGAATCAGCAATCTTTGCAATAATCCCGCTCAACATAAGCTCCACAGAATTGCAATGTTTATATGCTTTGATAAGGTTTCTAATTTGTTCTACTGTCATAATTTTCAAATATCATCTTGCAAACGCTTATAATATCCATTACACTATAAATGAAATATTTTAATGTAATTTATTTCTTTGATGGAATCACTCTCTTGGACGGTGGGTTGGTTCCATCTTTTTCATTTCAGTATCAAGCACACTCCGGAAATCCCCTTCGCTCTCTTTTCCCTTACGCGGGTACGTTGGATTCTGGTAATGCTTTCTATACTGTTCTTCCGGATATGGTATTGCGCCGCTGATGTTCACTGTTTCTCCTTTCATTGTCTTCTAAGTTTCTGAATCCGTCGGGCCGTTTTCCTACGTTCCTTTTCTAACTGCTCTGATGCATAGCCTGCAAATGCAAGCACTGTACCAAGTGCTACCATCACACATGCAATCATTCCTCCTGCACCGACTGAATCCATCGCCATTGCTCCAAATGTAAATATCACAATCCCTACAATAAATAACTTGTTTTTCATGTTTTCTCCTTGGCTTGTCCGCCAGCGCCACCGAAGTGGCTACTCTGTGCGCTTATAGCCTGCACCAAACGCAAACTTGTCGCACAGCTCATCAATTTTGTTCTGAGGTATGTCTTTGGGATCGATTCGTTTCCATTCACCGGTTTTCGAATCAATCACCCATGTCCGGTATGTAGCCTTTTTCGGGTATCTTGCCATAACCCCACCTCCTGTTAATAGGTTATTAACTGTGCCTGTACATGGTTCTTGATTTCTCAAGTTCTCCGTTCTATAATTTGACTATCATAATAACGAAAGGAGAACTTTATGTCAGATAAAGACTTTCAGCTACTAAAATTCATAAGCGAAAATGGCTCGATGGCACTTTTGTCCACATATCGCGAAAATGACATCGCCGCAGATGCTCGACTTGCCAATTTGGAACAAAAAGGATATATCAAAAAACATGTAAAAGGTTCAGATTCCTTTTATGCCGGAGATTATGAAATGACCGGTTCTGGATATGCTGTATTAATTGATTATTTCGAATCCCGAAAAAAATCATTAAAAACCTTTCTACTAACTGATATCCTCATTCCTGCCACAATCGCATTTCTTACTGCCATCTTTACATCATATATACAGTAATCAGGCTTACTGCCACGGAGATACTTACTATCCACAATATTCTAAGTATCTCTTTTCTTTTAATGCGTTTGGTTGCTTCCTGAACATCTATCACATTAAAAGTGGTTGCATTCTTCTCATCCATTATCTTTTTAACCTCTGATAAAACATCCAAATCATTCATTTCACGTTCTCACTCTCCTTTCTGTTGTATTGTCACATTTTGTGGAGTTCTTGTGTTAAAAAAAATAGCCTGTACACTTCTTTTGTAATACTTGGCTAGTTCAATTTTTATAGGATCTCTTGGAATTCTTTCCCCACATTCATACATTGACAAAGCAGAAACACTGATACCCACAGCATTTGCTACCTGTTCTTGGGTTCTTTTCCCTCTTAGTTCAACCAACTTGTTCCCTATCTCTTTCGCATTCAATTTATCACCTTCTTTGTCACGTTTTGTGGAACAATTAGAATATATCATCTGTCACATATCGTGTCAACACTTTTTGTGGAATTTTTTCATTTTCTTTTTCCACGTTTTGTGGTAATATTCAAATACAGACATGGAGGTGTGACATGGGAGATTTCAAAAATGTATTTAAATCATTAAGAATAAAAAGTGGATTAACGCAACAACAAATGGCTGATGCTTTAAAGTTATCAAGAAGCACAGTTGGAATGTATGAAAATGGGGAGCGTGAGCCGAGCTTTGAAATTCTCGAAACAATTGCTGATTATTTCAATGTCGATATGAATTACTTAATAGGAACCAAGGATTATTCACAAGTAATAACCCCTGACTACTATTACAACAAGGATGCCAGCGCCGCAGCACAATTTCTATTTGATAACCCAGAATATAAGGTACTATTTGATGCATCTCGCAAGGTTAAACCAGAAGACATTCAGTTCGTTGCAGAGATGATAGACCGAATGACCAATAAATAGGACAGTTGATATGCTATTCTCTTTAAAAAGGGGGAATCAACCTGGATAATGTACGAACTGTAATGAGCGATCTTCCACTGACCATAGGTGGATTCACTGTTGTAGCTGATGATTATTTCACAATTGTGCTAAATCAAAATCTCTCATTTGAACGAAATATGCAGACTTATAATCACGAACTCTTCCATATCGCCAATGGAGATTTTGACAAAAAGATATCTGCCGGATTAATAGAGATTGTTGCACATGAAAAAGGATAATAAAATGTTTTTTGAATCATTAAAGCATAGATTTAATAGTGATTATGATAACATAAAAAATGCCACCATTCTCTTAGAAGAATGTAAACATCTTGCAGATATCATAAACACAACAATAGATGAAAATGAATTTTTTAAATCATATGACAAGTTAATAGAAAATTTTACTGAATTAATAACCTATGAAGGGGTAATTCCTTTTACCAACAAGCCTTCATCTGATTTAAGAAGTATTATTGCAAACAAACAAGCTGCTATTGAGAGTTTTCACCGCCGCGCGAATGTCCGTCCTATATGTATTGAGGATGCGGATCCGTTTTTTGTAGATGCAGCGTATTTGGTTGTAAAAAATCAAAAAGCTTCTATCGGCATGTTACAACGAACTTTGAAAATAGGATTTAACCGAGCGTCTAGTTTGCTTAACCAGCTTTCCCAAGTTGATATTGTTGGGCCTGAGAATGGGACTTTCCCACGCAATGTCCTTGTGGACGAACCGACGCTATATCGAATGTTAAACAATGCTACTATAAAAACAAAAATAGACACTGAGTCTGGAACAGTATATTCCGCTACAAAAACTTTCGATACCATGAGTGGCTTAGAATTTGAACGTTTCTGTGCTGATCTGCTAGAGAAAAACGGCTATTATAATGTTGATGTTACCCAAGGTAGCGGAGATCACGGAATTGACATTCTCGCCGAGAAAGATGATATAACTTACGCTATTCAGTGTAAATGCTACTCTTCCAACATCGGAAATGCCGCAGTACAACAAGCGCATACCGGAAAAAGCCTATACCATAAAGATATTGCCGTTGTGCTAACCAATCAATATTTCACCGCGCAGGCGCAGGAGGAAGCAAACGCACTCGGAGTTAAACTTTGGGACAGAGACAAGTTACAAGATTTGATAGAGAAAGCGCAATAGCTCCGGCTCTACCAACACCAGCGCAAGTACCTTGACAATATAATACACTTACCCAGGCAGCTGGAGGACGTGCTCTCATCTGATCCGAGCCTTACGGAAAGGATGATTATTATGGTTTCATGGAATGACTTTTTTACTTTCGTCATCATGTTGGTGGCGATATTGACCTACATAGATACCAACAGAAAACATAAGAAATAGCCGTCCTGCTCTCGTCAAAGTTTAGGAACGGCTATCTCTTGATAACTTAGTATTAAATTCGCCGGGTCGGGTGAAGTGCACTCACCTTCCGGCTGCCTCGTTAAGTGTATTATATGTCATACATACATTTTTGTCAATTTAAAACCACCCTGCTCTACTAAAGCAAGAGCAAGTACCTGGACAATATAATAACCCTTATGTTTTATTAAATGAACTGAATGCCCCCTATACCATAAATCAACCCCTAAATATAAGAGGAGGAAAAATTGTGACAAACACTGTACTAGATAAACTTATCGAACAAAATCGTATGCCAGTTCTTTTTATTGGCTCCGGAATATCTAAACGATATTTATATAACTATCCAGATTGGAATCAATTACTAGAACGCTCATATAAAAAAGTAAGTGACGATGACTATCCATTAAGAAAACTACGTGAACAATATAATCGTCAAAACTTATCTGATTTTGAATCAAATGCTAGACTTGCCACCTTTATAGAAAATGAATTTAACGCTGCTTTTTTTGACAGAAAAATCAAAATAGGTAGAACCAAAAATCCCAAATGGGTCAATACTGGTGTTTCTCCTTATAAAATGTTCTTGTGTTATTGCTTCAAGAAATGTAGCGTATATCATTCTGGAAAAAACAACTTAGAAATTTCCAAATTCAAAGCTTTACGCAATAAAGTTTCAGCTGTTATTACTACTAATTATGATCCATTTCTTGAAAAAGAAATTTTTAATGAAGACTTTCATGTTTTTGTGCATCAAAATGAACTATTCTCCTCTGATAGTTATGATATAGCAGAAATTTATAAAATACACGGAAGTTGTACTGATGCTAACTCAATAATAATTACAGAGAATGATTATGACAAATTTGCAGATACAAGGAAACTGATTATCGCCAAAATGCTTACTTTATTTGCAGAGTCGCCCATTGTGTTTCTTGGATATTCTTTTACAGATGAAAACATTCAAAAAATCATTTCCGATTTTCTGAGTTGTTTAACTTCTAAAGAATTATCAAATATAGATGAACATTTTGTTTTTGTAAGCTATAAACAAGGCGAAAAATGTTTAATAGAAATTCGGCGTACTATCACAACCCGTTATGGTGCAGAGATACCAATTACAGAAATTCAAACAGACAATTATTCCTTAATTTATGATGCTCTAAATAAGATTACCCCTGGCATGTCACCTAAACGGATCAGAGATACTCGAAAAATAATTAAAACCATTGTTGATGAAAACGCCACTACCCATAATGCAGAATCCATCATTGTTGGTATTGATGATTTATCTAATATTGATTTATCATCTAAGCCTTTAGCAGTTGCCATAGGATATCGTGAAAACATATTGAGTAAAGTTGGTTATGGTCCACTTGCTGATGATGAAATTATAGAAGACATTTTATATAATAACAAACATTTTGATTCTGAACAAATGTGTAAAGAACGATTTAAATCAATTTCCAGAACTCGCTTACTTCCAGTGTTTAAATATGTTAAGGATTATCCTGACTATACAAAAAATATGAAGCTTTTCAATTATGTAAACGAGCATAATAGCATAAATAAAATTATTTCATTAAATATAGAAAAGCAGATTAAAAATGTCCCTGCTATAACGAATATTGAAGATCTACAGGTACAAATTTCTTCTCTTGTTGGTGCAAATAAAAAATGTGGTTTGCTTCTCAAAAATATAAGCAATTTTACTATAACTGAGATTAGGAATATTTGCCAAAATATTTTTCAAGAAGATCGTATTGACGCCATGAAGTCTACTCACTTTAAACGTTGTATTATGTACATAGATTTGTATGAAAATTATATATAAAAATGAGAAAAAGCTGACAGACATTTTCTGGTACACACCAGAAACACCATCAGCTTATCTCATAAAAATAATAAGAACATTTCTGCTCTATGTTCTTTCGTTTGTAAATGGTGTACCAACAATTCTTTGTCGGCTTAACCATGAGCATATTATATATTTCAGTTTCCAAAATGTCAATATTTTTACTGACATTTAATTAAGAAAAAGGTCCCCAACGCTACCAACGCAGAGGACCACCAAGCTCCCAAATGATACAGAAGCCCTCAACAAGCACATTGTATCATTCTCGGAGCAGCTATGCAAGCGGAACACCCGTTCCACGCTGGCTGTTATTTTTGTACTCAAAAAACAATACAATATAGAGAAAGAGGTGTAATGTGCTATGAAAGAAAAAGTATCAGAACGCAAAACAGGGGCAATCTACATCCGTGTATCCACCGACAAGCAGGAAGAACTCTCTCCGGATGCGCAGCTTCGCTTACTTATGGATTATGCCAAGAAGAATTCCATTGATGTTCCCGAAGAATACATATATCAGGACAATGGTATCTCCGGCCGGAAAGCAAACAAGCGGCCAGCTTTCCAGAACATGATTGCACTGGCCAAGTCCAAGGAGCATCCGATTGATACAATCATCGTGTGGAAGTTCTCACGATTTGCCCGTAATCAGGAAGAATCCATTGTATATAAATCCCTGCTCAGTAAAAACAGTGTTGATGTGGTGAGTGTGTCAGAGCCACTCATAGACGGTCCGTTTGGCTCTCTAATTGAGCGTATTATCGAATGGATGGACGAATACTACTCTATCCGCTTATCCGGCGAGGTAATGCGGGGAATGACGCAGAATGCCATACGTGGACACTATCAGAGCGATGCTCCGATTGGATATACGTCTCCAGGCGATAAGAAACCGCCGGTAATCAATCCGGACACCGTACAGATTCCGCTTATGATCAAAGATATGTTCCTGTCCGGGTCCACACAGCTTCAAATTGCGCGTAAACTAAATGACATGGGGTATCGCACCAAGCGAGGTAACCTGTGGGATGCCCGTGGCGTGCGCTACGTGCTCGAAAATCCGTTTTATATTGGCAAATCCAGATGGAATTACACCGAACGCGGTCGCAAGCTTAAACCGTCAGATGAAGTGATCTATGCGGATGGCAATTGGGAAGCTTTATGGGATGAAGATACATTTAAAGAAATCCAGAAACGACTGGCATTAAATATGCGCAAAGCAAAATCCCGTGACGTATCATCTGCCAAGCATTGGCTGAGTGGTCTGCTGATCTGTTCCTCTTGCGGTGGTACATTGGCATATGGCGGTGCTAACTCTGCACGCGGATTCCAATGCTGGAAATATAGCAAGGGATTCTGTTCGGAGTCTCATTATATCAGTACCGGATCAATTGAAAAAATGGTGATGGAGTATCTTGAATATGTATTGCACTCTCCTACACTTTCATACACCATTATATCTGCAGCGTCCTCAGATGCCGAATCCAAGCTATCCGACTGTGAACGACAGCTTCAGAAAATTGATGCCAAGGAAAAGCGTATCAAGGCTGCATACTTAAATGAAATTGATACTCTGGAAGAATATAAGGCGAATAAGACTGCACTTGAAGAGGAACGCCGAACAATTGAAAAAGAAATTGAAGAACTCACTCTTTCCAATGTCAAATATACCAAAGAAGATATGGATAAAAAAATGAAGCAGAATATTCAAAATCTGCTTCTGGTGTTAAAAGATGAATCTGCTGATTATGTCCAAAAAGGAAACATGATGCGGAATGTAGTAGATCACATCGTATTCGACAGGAAGAACACAAGTCTTGATGTGTTCTTAAAGCTTGTAATTTAGCGGTTTCTATCCGTTATAGGGTATTGCAGTACCGACCTCCATACTGGCTGATAATATAAGACGCCATCTTCGCATTCGGTGTCGTAATATGAATCGGATACTGTAATCGTTTTTCATAACTCCACATAAATTACATTCCCCCTTCCCATGGCATCGGTGCTGTATTCCAATCCCAGGAAGAACGTTCCTGCTCTGAGAATGCATTCAATTGACCAAACTGTTCCTGATAAGACTGTTTTGCTGCATTGTAAAGCGCAGTGCACTGATTAAAATAGTTCAACGCCTCTTCATCATCCGGGTGCGTATCCAGATAAAGCATCATGTCCACAGCACAAAATCCAAGCATCATGATCCACTCATACAGTTCCTTCTGGTTCATTCTCTTTTGCTGCATATCCTGATTTGGTCTGTTCATCTGCGTCTACCTCCATTGTTCCATGTACAATTTCCAGTAAACGGCTTATCAAGTTCCGGAAAAATAGTTCCGGCCCTCAGTGCCCGGTTCGGATCATAAGTTCTGGTAAACTGCTGCCACGGAACATATGCCATACCCGGTACCTGTTCCGTGTTTGTCTCTTTGCAGGATGCGATATTCAATTTTGTATCCATTGTCTGAAATCCTTTCCATTTTGCGTATGCTATATATTATGAATATATGCATAAAATGTGAAGGATTTAGTACTGATTCATCTGATCTATTTTCTGAATGATTTTCTGTAACTGCAAGCCATTGTCGTCCATATACTTCGCCTGTTTCATTGCATCCTTCTTCATAATTTCAATGCTTTGTAATGCGCTTTCAATCCGTCCGCGCAAATGCTGTCTGCGCTCAATAAGATTATGCTTTAATTCGACCAGTTCCCTGCTGTCTATGATTGCATCCGCATGCTGTATCCACACTTTTGCATCATACATTTTTTGCTTTGAGAGATAGTGAATCAGAGATTTCGAATAATATTCCAGTTCATCGTTGGTCTTGCGGAACTGCTCCTTTTCTTTTGCCTCACTCTGGTATTGCTCATACAGTGCCTGCAACTCATTCGCATTGTGCACATGATATTTTTCGCACGTATAATCCACCGCATTTTTCATATTCACGAACCGGATCTTCACATGATTTTCCAGAGAAATCGCATGATTTTTATTAATATCAGCCTTACGGATATTTTTTGTAGCTTCCTGATATCTTATAAAAACAAATACACCTATAATCGCCGCCACAAAACATCCGATCGTGATCGGCAGCTGTGCCTCTACGTGAAAATACCAGGATCCGACCAACGCCAGCACAAATGCAATCGTAAATATAGATAACAGTACACAGGATGCTTTCCGCATGATATTCTGTGTATGCAATGACTCTGTTCGAAGCATGGACCACTGCAGTTTTTCACCTTCCAGGTATGCAAGATCTTTTTTTATTTTATCAAGATAGTTTTCGTTTTCTTTCAGTCGTCGTATGACGCCCGGAAGTTTTGCCTCCTCCTGTTGCATCTGCCCATACTGCGTGTCCGAAAGTTTATGCTCAATCTTTAAAAATTCGCTTCTTTGTTTTTCCAACTGGGAGACATGCTGTGCACAAGCTTCAATTGGCGTTCGTTCTGCTTCCGTAAGTTCCTCAATGATCTGTATGTCTGTCAGATAAGAAGTAACCATCTGATATTCCTGCCGGATTCCTTCAATGTTTTTAGATACATCAATCATCTGCTCGCACAGATCCACCACATAACCTGCAGCATTCTCAGGTTCCGTAAGATGCAGGGTCCGCTCACTGTTCTCCGTCTCTAAAGTTGCATAACGCGCCTGCTCATACTTTGCAACATCCTCTTCCCATTTCTTTTTATTTTTTTTATGAAATAGCCTCGATAAAAACATAATACCTATACTTTACAACCTCTCCGATATTCTTCCTTCCAGTTAAAAATAATATCGTTTAACGCATCCTTTGCCTCGATTTTCTGTCCTTCTGTAAGCATGGACTGAATTTTTTCCAGTCGCTGATCAAACTCTTTGATGCGAGCATCTTCTTTCGCATCTTTTTGATCTTTTTTCAAATTTTCTATTGCATGTTCATCTATATAATACTGTGCACATTTCTGCTGCAGTTTCTCCTCATCATCCATATAGCAGTAGCACAATAAAGCTTCCCTCACCGACTCATATGTCTGATTCAATTCATAGGCATTCTCATAGCATGCAGCTGCCTCCCCAAAAAGAAAAAGCCTTGCATATGCAGTTCCCAAATTATGCCATACATTTCCTTTCAGCAATGCATCCGTCTCTTTTGCCTCTTCAGACTCAAGCAATTTCCGGTAAGCATAGATTGCTGCAAGATATTTTTCTTTTTCCATAAGCTGATCTGCGCGCATTTTACTGCATTCAAAGCCCGTTTTCTGTTCCAACTGCTCAAGCACAGATACAATATTGTCGATCTCCGCTTTGGAATAGTAACAGGTATCTTCCAAAATCAAATCCACAAATACAGATAAACGTCTGCCTGCGTGTATGACATTCCTTAAATTTTCAGCAAGTTTGTACGCTCCCATCTGCTTTTCTATCCAGGTACACAATTCTTCATTCATGAAAGAATCATCCAGCAGAAACACGTTTCCTGCGATAAAATAGCACAATTCCTCCATCGAATAAATATTAATTCCAAGTTCCTCGATATAATACGGCAGTGCTGCGATTGGTGCATGACAAAACAATAATTCACTCATACGTTTCCCCTACATGACCATGGTGTGTCTCCAGATTTTATCCGTTGCACGGAAAAACTCCCCAAAGCCAAGATCTTTAATCTCTATCTCTATCTTATCATCCGAAACCGATGTCGCGGTAATTCGTAGCCTTGTTGTACGATCCGGACGCTTCGGCAAATCCGTCAGTTCCAATGTTTCAATGATTGCCTCTCGACTGTTGGGTAACTGTTTCCAGAAATCAATCTCCGGCGCCCCAGACAAAATCACTTCACAGGCGCCTTTTGCCTCAAACCAGTTTTTCCCCGCCGAAATCAGATTGTAGAAAGCGACATTTCCTTTTTCTTTTACTTTGAGACTGAGATTGAATTTCATTTCATTCTCTCCCATGTAAATATAAGGCCAGAGATTCTGCCGGTCCCGAATGGCAGCCGCATAACACGCGCCTTTACAAAACAGATTTTTCCCAATAAAAGCCCTGCGTCCGCTACACATAATTTTGACCGAATTTTTCATCCAGTCTCCATCAAATCCATCTCCCACAAGATAGACACTTGAGACAATTCGATTCATAAATGCCTCTGTCATAATATTAGAAAAAGATGCATCACGGTTCTCGCCCAACTGTTGTGGAGCTGATTCCCGAATCGTAACGACCTGTGGAGTTGTCCTTACATCCCGTTTTAAATCATACGAAAATAACATGTCCCCTTCACAAGAGAATAAAAACACATCATGATTCCACAACTCTTTCTGCTGACTTAACACAAAATAATAAAAACTCTCTTTGTGGTCTATGACCATAAAATGTTCTTCGGTAAGCTCGAGTTTATTTGCGACTTTCCAGAAAACTTCCATGTTTTCTTTTGTCAGACGTTCCACCGTAATAGCAAGGCGCTCCACATGCATGGATGTTCCAAGTTTCTGTGGCAGCTCCATGACTTTCTTTAAAAATAATGCCAACAGTTCTACCGCATCGTAAGAAGTGTCACCCACAAGAACTTTTTCCTTGTTAATTGCTCGCTGCAACAGACAATCTACACAGAGAACCTCACTCGTTTTTGCCATCTTTCTGGCTTCATCACCATAATACCACATTCCCACATTTTTCCGACGTGCAAGTATGAGCGGTATACGATAATTTTCACTTCCGGCAATCGTACTGACGGTATCCGGTTCTTCCATATTCAATTGATAGAAACTTACCATGGCATAGGTATCACATAAATCAATGCCAAGATAATACGCATTATTCTTCTTATCCATGTCTTTTCCCTTTTATAAGAGTTTAAAAAGATTTTTGGTAGTCTCCTCATATTCTGCATATTGCTTCATCGATACAAACTCAGAATTATAATCCTGCAGTGTCGCAGAAATCAGCATCTGATTAATCAGATGAAAGCGGCTGGTATCATTTTTTGCCAATACATCATTGTTAGAAATACGATTACTTTCTGTTACGGCTACCTGACCATCTAATTCTTCTGCAATATAGTACTGTACAACATCTCCGAAAAACAATACAAATGTCTTAACAAAAATACCTGCGTATACATTTACCATATCTTCACGGATGAAATTTTCTCCATCTTCGTCCCTGCTGTAATTCAAAACCACATGGGTGCGCGGATCTGCACAATGTTCCAAAAACACTTTGTCATAAAGATGGTATTTATATACCAGATGCTTATCCAGTTTCTTGAAAAAAGCAAAATTCATGCCCCGTGAGGTATATTCCGAAAGCAGCGCATCTTCCATCTTATAAATGTTATCATCCACTTTTAATTCCGTAGACAACGCTTTCAAAAGTGCAAGCTTACAAGCATCGTTCAAATCCATATGATGCTGGTATCGCTCACGAATGATTCCCATGATATTTCCGGTGATTTTCTCATCTTTCACAAAGTACGCACGCGCGCGCAGTGTAATATAAGCCAGTACCACAAGTTCTCTTCCGCCGGTCTTGTAATAGTGCAAAAACAATTCATCTTCGGAGAACTCTTCTCCGGCATACATCATCTGTACCAGAATGCGTTCCTCAAGTTCAAAGGTCTGTATTCCAAATTCCTGAGCCGCACGCCAGAGACGCTGCATCTGTTCCGTCGGTCCATGATAAAACCGGCATAAATAAGTAAGCACCGCATCATTATACTTTTTATTTAGAAAAACATACGCAACAAAACGAAGTAATGGCTCATCAGCATCGTTATCTTCTTTGTGACGTTCAAGCATCACACTTACAAGTGTCAGTCCTGTTGCCGGTGTCATCTGATCCATGCCAAATGTCTGTACCAGATCATAAGCCAGATCAAAATACTGATAAACAACAAGTGATTCCATCATGTATTGACGAACTGGCTGCGACATTGTTTCATAATCTGCTTCCTGCAAATATCTGTGCAGATCATTTTTCGGATAATCCTTTACATTTTCTGCATAGTTCATAATTGCCTGTGCAATGCCTGCCTGGTATGATTTATCCAAATCATTTGAGAATAATAATACCGGGAAGAATTCCTCATCTTCTTTCGTAAAAGATAAGGATTTTTTCTTGTCCAGATATGCCAATATATATGGCAGTTCATTGACAGCAAGCTTTCTGCACCGTTCCAGATATTTATCCAGATTTATAAGATTTTCAATACGGTAAGCTATACTGCTGATGTACCTGTGTCCTTTTTCATCCTCAAACAGCATCACATAATCATTTGTATATAGCTGAAAATATGCTGTCTGATCTGTCACAGGTACAATCTGCGGCTCTTTTAACTGTTTCTGATATATGATTACCCGGACAATACGTGCATCAAACACATTCAGCTTATGCGTAAATAAAATACGCGACATGCAATGCGATAATTCTTCGTCGATGAGACCTAAATCCAGCATTTCCTCATAAAGCACGGCCAGATTATCATCCATATGTCCCAGTTCTGCCTGTTCCATGGCAAAGCGGCCCATCGTCTTTTGATATTTGCCATACATCTCCGGATCCGTTTTTTTGGAAGCAATAATATTATTGTATAAAATTGCCATCTTGCGGTAAGACAGATTGCTGTCATATTGAAAATACATCTGTATAATTTTTGGTACCGCCCTAATGGCCCGGTCATCCAGAGAAAGCAGATACGCTTCATATAATCCGGTAATGCGTAGTTTCTCTTCGATTCCCATTTCAAACCATGTATGATATCTAACATCAAATCTCTGGGCACGTATGAGATAACTGCAGATCAGGCCCAGATATTCCGGTTTCTTTTCCACTTCGTAGGCTGCGCACAAAAGCTGGTATTCTGCTTTATGAAATCCCTTGTTCAATTCTATGATATCAAAAATCTGCGTTGCAAGTTCCTTGCTTAGTACTTGATTACGAATTGCCCAGCGAAGAATCCGTATCTCAAATTTACCGAGTTTCGTCAAAAGATATGGCTCCTGGAGCATAAGATAGTATGCTTCCAGATACAAATACGGAGATGTACATCCATTCATAACCCAGTTTTCAATTGCCTTTAGCTTATGGAAACTATTATTATAATAATCTTCTTTCAAAAACAGTAAAATCCAGAAAAGAAGCGACGATTCCGGGTAATCCCGGAAAATCAGTTCAATTTCATTCGTCATCCGGTCCACATAGGACGGTTCCCGCTCCATAAGTGTCAAAAGATACAGATAATATCCAAAAACAGGGGATTTTTCATCCTTCCACGTACGTTTGAATGAATCAAGAATCCATTCGGCTTCCTGTCTTTGCCGGTTAATTATCAAAGCCTGTGCTTTCATCAGCATGTACATTGGTTCCTGCCCATCGATTGCATGCAAATGATTCAAAATATCAATTGTCTCATTGGCCCATACACCAGTAACTATGCGTTTCAGACGATAAGACTGATAAAGCTCCATAATACCGACTTTATATTCTTTGACCTGAGAACGAACTTCATTTTTACCTGTCCTGGTTCTCTTATGCGCTGTAATCTCAATAATTTTTGTCTCGTAGGCAGAAGCGAACTTAATACGGCCAAAATTATATCCCATATGCATCCGGTCATAATCGATCAGATACTTAAATGTGTAAGAACTTCCCAAAAAATCTTCTGTTGTAATTCGGTTATCCGACAAACGGATAAAAGCTCCATCCGTCTCAATATCAATGGAAATATAACCCCACTCACTCTTTTTAATCTCAACTTCCTGCTGTAAGGTCTCTGTCATCTCCAATGACACATCATCAGATGCAACGTTAAAACATACCCTGCTCTTTTTGTGAATGCCGATGAGGAATTCTTCCATGTTCTGTTGCGATGGTTTTGCAGCCATAATTCCACGATACATCATGGCTTCTTTTTGTTCTTTCTGACTGAATATATTAGAAAAATCATGATGATAGAATAACTGATACGCCTCATTCCAATTTGTCTGCGCCAGACTTGAAAAATCTGAAAGACTGCGAATAAATCCATTCGTTGCTTCGATATACAACCTGGAAACGGATACACGAAAAGAAAGGATGTACACTCTCTGTTCACATACAAGAACAAAGTCACCCTTTTCTACTTCACCTTCCACAAGGCCTTTGCTATGAAATTGATATCGAATACGGATCTCTTCGCCCTCAAATTGTGTTGTCAGACATTCCATCCGGGGATTTGTTGTATAAACAATTCCCCGAACTGGAATCCGATTTGTGCTGGCAACGGAAAAACTGCCTTCGTATGTCTGTCCTTCCAACACCTGAATTGACAGCTCCTCCTCCGGGAGCGAAATACATGGCTGATCGTATTCGAATTTATCCCTGGCTATCTGCCTGATTCGTTTACGCACACCTGCACCTGCTTTTGTAAAAATCTTATTCTGTAAATATATTAATTAATTATAGACGATTCTACAATGTCTTGCAACTGTCAACTCATGTCTATGCTTTTTTCGCTTTCTGCATCACTCTGCTTCCCCAGTCATGCATGCCTTCCACAATCAGACTGAGATAGCGCAAAGCCGGTTCTGTAATAATTGCGAACACAACCATAAGCATTGCACACTGTTTGGAAATACCGGTGATTGCAAAGAATTTACTTACAAATAACATACAGAACAGCCAGCCTGCAACCACACCGATCATCATAATGATATGGCCTATATTCATTGGCTTTGCAATGCGATACAAAATCATAAATCCAACGATTGCCACAAGAATCGTACAGGATGTAGAAAGACAGTCCAGATCCACAGAAAATTCCCTGCAGAATAATACCAGCCCGCTTACCACAAGGAAATCCGTAAGTCCAGCCGGAAGTGCTTTTATCAAAACATTGGTAAGGAATCTTCCCCGGATTGGATTCTTATTCGGCTCAAGTGCAAGAATGAACGAAGGTATTCCAATGGTAAACATACTGATTAGAGATACCTGTGATGGCTCGAGTGGATAATCCAGCATTAAGATCACGGAAAAAATAGCAAGAAGCATGGAAAATATATTTTTAACAATATAAAGCGATGCTGTGCGTTCAATGTTGTTTACCACACGTCGTCCCTCTGCCACAACGGATGGCATGCGTGCAAAATCCGAATCCAAAAGCACCAGTTGTGCCACATTCGAAGCTGCATCACTTCCGGATGCCATCGCAACACTGCAGTCCGCATCTTTCAATGCCAGCACGTCATTGACACCATCTCCAGTCATAGCGACTGTCTTCTTGTGTTCCTTTAAAGCCTGCACCAGCATCCGTTTCTGATTTGGTGTCACTCTGCCAAACACAGTATACTTTTCGACTGCCTCATCATAATCACTCTTTGTTTTCAAAATGGAAGCATCCACATAACGTTCCGCCCCTTCGATTCCGGCCTCCGCTGCAATCACAGACACGGTAAGCGGATTATCTCCGGAAATCACTTTAATCTCCACATCATTTTCTGCGAAGTAACGGAACGTATCTTTTGCTCCCTTTCGAATTGGATTTGCAAGCATAACAAGCCCCATCGGAAGGACCGGTTCTGTCAATGTACTTTTAGATAATGTTCCTTCGTATTCGCCAAAAACGAGAACTCGATAACCTTTACTGCTATACTCTGCAATCTGTTCCTGATATTCCTCAAACTGGCTGCGCAATACAAATTCCGGTGCTCCGATAACATAGGATTTACCATCATCCATGGTTGCTCCGGAAAACTTTGTTTCCGAAGAAAATGAAAAAACTTCTTTTGCCTTAAGTCCGCTTCCCTTCGTGAAATATTCCTGCAATGCCTCCATCGTCGCATTATCTTTTTCCTGTGCGGCAACCACATCGGCAATTGTTGCAGCAGTCTGTGTTTCATCTAATCCATCAAGAATTTTTGTCTCGTACACATGCATGCCAGGTTCCGTAATTGTCCCTGTTTTGTCTACACATAACACATTGACGCGTGCCAGTGTCTCAATGCATTTCATGTCATGAATTAATACCTTTTTCTGTGCCAGACGTACCGAAGACACCGCCATCGCAACACTCGAAAGCAGATACAGGCCCTCCGGAATCATACCAATGATTGCAGCTACCATTCCGGTAATACTCTCTTTTAATGTTCCCTCATTAAAAATATAGGATTGCACAAACAATGCGATACCAATCGGGATAATGATGATTCCCATTACCATAATCAAATAGTTCAGGGAACGGATCATCTCCGACTGTTCGCCTTTTTTACTCTGTGTTGCCTGCAAAGTCAATTTGGATATATAAGAATCCTTTCCGACTTTTTCCAGCCTTGCATGTGCTTTTCCGGATACCACAAAACTTCCGGACAAAAGTTCATCTCCGGCATGTTTGGAAATCTCATCCGATTCACCGGTAATCAGTGATTCGTTTACCTGAAGCTCCCCATCAAGCACAGTCGCATCTGCCGGAATCTGACTTCCCGCCTGCAAGATTACCACATCATCAAGTACCAGTTTGTGCGCCTCAACTTCATGTTCCTGACCATCCCGCACTACCGTACAATGTGGTGCATTTAAAATGGACAGCCGGTCGAGTACTTTCTTGGAATGAACCTCCTGTATGATACCGATACAGGTATTTGCAATAATAATCGGTAGAAACATCATATCAGACCATGCCGCTACAATGGAAAGCAACACAGCAATGATCGCAAAAATAAGATTAAAATACGTAAACACATTCGACTTCACAATGTCCGATACCGACATCGTGGACGATTCCACTTTATAATTGTCTGCATGAGCTGCAAAGCGTTCCTGCACCTGCGCCGCAGAAAGACCGATCCCCGAATCTGCCTGCACGCGTGTAAGCGGCATTCTTGGCTCCATTTCCTTCTCTGTACGATTTCCCATATCTCTTCACACTTCCTATGTATTTTCTGTTATTATACCCTCTTTTCAATCAAAATTTGCTCTTTTTACAAATTCTTTCCAAAACTTTTATATTTTCCACTTCCGTCAAATGCGTTATCTTCCACATACGCCATCATTGTATTATTTCTCCATGCATGTGCCAAAAGTAACAGTATGAAAGCAGTTCCAACGAACCATGCATTTTTCAGTATGATTCCGACAAGTAAAACGCCTACGATACCGATGCCGATCAGTATCATGATTGTGCGATGTTCTTTGAGCCATTTGTTTTTGTAGAAATCAGTTCTGTCTTTTAATGTGAAACTGCTTGTTTTAACCGTCTGCTTTAAGTTTTCTTCCGCCGCCTCTTTGTATTCCGCTTCCGAAAGCCGCTTTCCACTTAACAATTCATTGATGCTTACACCAAACAACTCACTCATCGCAAGAAGTGCCTCCGCCGGTGGCAGATAGGTGCCGGTCTCCCATCTGGATACGGTCTTGTTGGTCACTCCCAGCTTTTCGCCAAGCTGTTCCTGCGTAAGTTTTTGTTTTTTTCTGAGTTCCGCTATAAAATTTCCAATCTTAATCAAATCCATCTGTGTCACCTCCGGGATTATAATAGCAATTCGAAGCATTTTTGTCTTTCCCACAGACCGCGAATCGTTGGACATTCCTTATTTACTGCCGCGGACAACAATCAAAAGGAGTGCCAGAATAAAAAATAATCCCCCTATTCCAAGCATCACCCATCCGTCAATTCCATCCGTCGATACGGATATCCTTGAGAACAAAAATGAGAGCATCAATAAAAGAGCTGCCACGATCAACCATAGTTTCTTCTTTTGCTTCATTCGCATCACTCCCACTTTTTCCAGCTTGTCTTCATTCTACTTCATCCTATATTTGTTCATGATCTCATCCGGGATATGACAGTAACTGCAATCCTCCGGATGCCGTTTTAAATGATGCTGATATTCCTCTGCACTTCTGACATAATTGGACAACGGCAAAACTTCCACTACAATTTTGTCTTTGTCCTCCCGCCGCTCAATAAAATCTTTTGCCTCATCAAGATGCTTTTTTGCTGTACTATAAATGCCGGTTCGATACTTTTCTCCGACATCAACGCCTTGCTTATTGACGCTGTACTGATCAATAATTTCAATAGGACTTATATACGTATCGCCTGTTGTTCTCAAAGCACACTCTCCTTTAGTTGAGCGGGCTAAGCCACTTTCTTACTATCTCAGCGTCAAAGTCTATGCAATCTGCAATTTCCTCAACTGAACGTCCCTTTTTATTCATTCGAATTGCAGTGTCTTTTGCCTGCTGTTCTCTCCCCTCTGCTTGACCTTCTGCATAACTCTCATTTCTTAAATCTTCCATGACTTTGCACATTTCACTCACTCCCTTCGGATTTTCTTTCAAATATCGTGTCTTTTCTGCCAGCAACTCAAAATGCATCTCATCTGGAGAGGTACAATTAAAATCATGCATAAGTTTTCCGATATCTGTATCATCCCGATATTCACCATTTACATATAAAATATGTGTTCCATCATCAAATGGCTGATTCAATGTCAGATTCATATTCTGTATGATATAAATCGGTTTTTCTGCTTTATAATAATCATTTTCTGTAATAAATATTACATAAGTATCCGGTAAATCTTTGCAATCCTGTGTTTCATCCAGATTTTCAATATCCATCATACTTGAATGATATCTGGCGCGATGCGGATCTGCACCTTTATCTTCCCTTTGCACTTCTATATCATATTTTTTCCCAGTACTGTCTTCTGCATATGCATCCAGGCAAATGGATCTCGCCCCTGTTACGCGCTTCATATCCGCCTGTGTCTCACACTTCAATAATTTTAGATCTGACTTTCCTGTAATAATCTGAAGCACCAATTCTGCAAGTGGAATATTTTCTTTAAACAGTCCCCTCATAAACGTGTCATCAATTGGGCGAAACCCTCGTAAACGCTCAAGATCTTCCTGATGTCGCTTTGCTTTCTTGTCTTCGTTTTCACTCATACATTTCTGCTCCTCTACATTATAATTCGTGTGCTCATTCTTATCAACACCTTTTCCTTTATAGAACGTATGTTCTATGTGTAAAATATCATATATGTTACTACTATGCAAGGATTTTTTATAGAAAAAATGGACAAACAACATAACATTGTCTGTCCATCTTCTTAATTACAATTTCACTTTTGCCACTCAGCTGACTTTGCAGTGTCCTAATTAATCCAAATTAAATAACTGGACCGGCAAAACCGAAACCTTTGTGACACGTTTACTATATACTTTCTTTCCGCCTGCACGAGTTGTCCTGACCTGCATGCACAAGTAATAATCCAGTTGTTTCTTTTCCATAAGCTCTTTGTATCTTACTTTGAAATAATAATTGCCCTTATCCGTATTGTCATTCGCAATCTCAACTGCATAAGCATCAAACGCTGTCGATTCCGAATATTTCGTCCACGACCAGTTCTTTGTAGCATCAGCAATCATTGATTCATTCGATTATGTAAAACCAGGCTGATCTATTCCCGGATACTGCTTTCCGTTACCCCCACCATCATAGCTGAACATTACGGTAGCATGCGATATGGCGTTTGGAATCTGATACCGGAACAGTCCATTCGACATTTTTTCCATTTTAACGCCTGGCCAATCCGCATTCTTTTTCCCATTACTGTCGGAATAAACATAGCAGGAAATATTATCATTCCAGCCGGAAGGTTTTCTTAAATATACATAATTTCCCCACTGTGCCGTAGCAAGTGACAAATTCATTTTTGTTCCATCCTTCTTATAAAGTGCCGGATGCTCTGACGCTGACAAAACAGTTGTTCCACTTTCATCCGAGACAAATTGTAGAGCATTGACTTTTGTCTCCTGTCTGGATTTTACCCATGAGGTATCCTCAATCTTAAATGTTACGTCTATTGTATCATCATTAGCATAGGTATAATTATCCGGATCAATTACCGCATATAAATAGGATTCTGTACTGCTCACTTCACGCTTGTCTGGATTGGTAACAACGATTCGTGGATCTCCTGTGGTTGAACGATACGCACTAATCATAATATTAACAAACAGTTTTACTTCACTGTCCGGAAGTGTTTCTTTATTACCGGAATGTCCCATACCAGTGTAGGTAATATTTCCAACGTTGTAAATATAATACTGGTTTCTGGCATCATTCTCTCTGGACGAATAAATGCCTGTCTCTGTTGCACTGTCATCAGAAAGATTGTACCATACGACAAAATCCGGATCATCCATATCCAGCTGATGCCACTGCTGATGTGTATTAGCAATATCCAGTTTCTTCAGATCATCCTCATCAAGAATATATGGATAACGTGTAATCTGTCCTTTATTATCCAGACTTACTTTCTTTGTCAATCCCAAGGAACCCTCAAATGAATTGTCTGTGCATACACGATCCGCTTTGGCTGATGTATTCTTATTTTGCTGTTCATCCTGATATTTTGTATTTGGTCCAAATTTCAGATACAAATCTGCAGCATTGTCATCATAATCCGGAACATAAGATATATTTCCGTTATTATCTTTTCTCTGCTTAGTAATGGATGAATATTTCCAGATATCGACATTCTGATTTGCACCATCTTCTTTTCGAAGTTTGCCTTTACTGCCAAATTCGACTTTTCCATCAGTTCTGGAAGTCAAAGCAACGGAACGTCCCTGTAAATTCCAGGTGCTGCTGTCATATCTTCTCTGTGCCATCAGATCACGGATTCTGCTGCCAAATTACAAAAAGCATATTTTCTTCCGGGAACAAACAATCCAATATTCCAAAGCAACAAAATCTACATAAAACAAATCACGCGCGGCGAAGATTTACATATACTCGTAAACTAACACCGCGCGTCAATTATTTTCTAATTACTATGAGGCAAATTTTTGATGTGCATCAGATATGTTACTTCCAATACACAGATACCTGATTCAAATTTCTATCTGATCACGACAACCCCGAATTTATTTTGCTGAAAGATACTCATCAATACCTTTTGCAGCAGCCTTACCAGCTCCCATTGCAAGGATTACGGTAGCAGCACCTGTTACTGCATCTCCACCTGCGAATACTGCAGCCTTACTTGTTGCACCGTTCTCCTCAGAAGCAACGATACATTTACGCTTATTGGTATCCAGGCCAGCAGTTGTAGAAGAAATCAATGGGTTTGGTGATGTACCAAGTGACATGATCACGGTATCACAATCCATATCATACTCAGAACCTGGAATCTCGATCGGGCTTCTTCTTCCGGAAGCATCCGGCTCACCAAGCTCCATCTTGATGATACGAACACCCTTTACCCATCCATTCTCATCTACAAGAATTTCTGTCGGGTTCTGAAGGAGATCAAAGATGATTCCCTCTTCTTTTGCATGATGTACTTCTTCTTTACGTGCCGGAAGTTCTTCCTCACCACGACGATATACAACATGTACCTCTGCGCCAAGACGAAGTGCTGTTCTGGCAGCGTCCATTGCTACGTTTCCACCGCCGACAACAACAACTTTCTTTCCGTGTGAGATTGGTGTCTCATAACCTTCTTTGAAAGCCTTCATTAAGTTGTTACGTGTAAGGAACTCGTTTGCGGAGAATACTCCGTTTGCCTGCTCGCCAGGAATTCCCATAAATCTAGGAAGACCTGCACCGGAACCGATAAATACAGCCTCAAAACCTTCCTGTGCCATCAATTCATCAATCTTAACAGATTTTCCGATGACAACGTTTGTCTCGATCTTAACGCCCAATGCCTTAACATTCTCTACTTCTGCAGCTACTACCTTGTCCTTTGGAAGACGGAACTCAGGAATACCGTAGCTTAATACACCACCGGCCTGATGTAATGCTTCGAAAATTGTTACATCATAGCCAAGCTTAGCCAGATCTCCGGCACAGGTAAGACCTGCAGGGCCGGAACCGATGACTGCAACTTTATGTCCGTTTAACTTTTCTGCTTTCTTTGGCTTGATGCCGTTCTCTCTAGCCCAGTCAGCAACGAAACGCTCAAGTTTACCGATAGCAACTGCCTCGCCCTTGATTCCGCGGATACATTTGCCTTCACACTGGCTCTCCTGTGGACATACACGGCCACATACAGCAGGAAGTGCAGATGACTCAGAAATAATATGGTAAGCTTCCTCGAAGTTACGTTCCTTCACCTGTGCGATAAATGCCGGAATATTGATAGAAACCGGACATCCCTTCATACACTGTGCATTTTTACAATTCAGACAACGGGAAGCCTCTGCGACTGCCTCTTCCTCGTTGTATCCATAACATACTTCTTCAAAATTCGTAGCACGAACCTTTGGCTCCTGCTCACGTACTGGTACTCTTACAAATGCATCCATTATTTGTCACCTCCGCAATGACCACAGCCACCGTGGTGGGTGTCGCCTTCTTCATATGCAAGCTTTGCACGTCCTTCTTCTGTCTTATACTGCTGCTGACGCTTCATTGCCTGATCAAAATCAACCAGATGTCCGTCGAACTCAGGTCCGTCTACACATGCGAACTTCACTTCGCCACCAACCATCAGACGACATGCGCCACACATTCCGGTACCGTCAACCATGATCGGGTTCATGGATACGATTGTAGGAATCTCTAACTTCTTTGTAAGGATTGTAACAAATTTCATCATGATCATTGGTCCGATTGCAACGCATACATCATAATGCTTGCCTTCATTTACCAGTGCCTCTAACTGCTGACATCCGTTTCCGTGGAATCCATATGTACCATCATCTGTTGTAACATATACATTTCCGGCAACTGCCTTCATCTCATCGATATAGAAAAGCAGATCCTTGGTTCTTGATCCCATGATGACATCTGCATCAATGCCATGCTCATGAAGCCACTTAACCTGTGGATATACCGGAGCGGTACCAAGTCCACCTGCGATAAATACGATATTTTTCTTCTTTGTCTCCTCGAGATTCTCCTCAAGGCATAACTCGGATGCACATCCGAGAGGTCCTACGAAGTCCTCTAATGCATCACCTTCGTTAAGGCTCATCATACGCTCGGTTCCTGCACCGATTGTCTGAACAACGATGGTAACGGTCTCTTTTTCTCTGTCATAATCACAAATAGTGAGCGGGATACGCTCTCCTACTTCGTCAGTCTTAGCAATAATAAACTGTCCCGGCAGACACTCTGCAGCAACGCGAGGTGCTTTGATATCCATAAGGATAATATTGTCTGCCAATGTTTCTTTACGAACGATTGGATACATAATCTTCCTCCTAGTGTTAAATACTCTTTTTTAATCATACAGAAAAAGCGTGTATATGTCAAAACATATTCCTTTTTCTGCTATATCTTTCAGTTATGAGAAGTATACCAGCTCATCTTCCGGCTTCTGCGCTTTCTCAATAGAAATCGGGTACAACACCGGGCCTTTTCCTTTATACTCGCGTGCAAATTCCACACGAACTTCAGCGGTAATATCAATCCATGACTTGTGCGGGATCTCATCCTCTTTGTCATATTTACATTTGAATCCGATAAAAGTAACATCCTCGATACAGCAGGTCATTGCAAAACGGCCCGGCACGAAAACGCCCTTTTTCAATTTATCCGGATTGTATACAAGCGCACGGAACTTCACTTTCTTGCGATCGTATTTCTTATAATTTTCCATTGCATCCATATACCAGATGGCATAATCCGCATCGGAAAGTTCAATCACATCCTGGTTGATATCAAATGGAAGTTCTTCCGGACGCTCATCAATCGTTCCATCCTTACGCTCATAGACAATCTGTGCCTTACGGTTGATTGCTTTGATGGAACGGCGCAGATGACCACGGTCGGTATCATCATCGGTACGGTTAAAAATAACCACATCGCTCGAGAAAACCTGTTCCTGCATCATCGCACGCATATTGTTCATATACATATCAAAAGTCGTAGAATCCACTGTTGCCAGAGACTGTACGATCACCCATCCCTCCGGCATCTGTGCCTCAAGGATCTTGTCCATGCCCCAGGTTCCATTGTACTCAATGAAAACCTGCTCCGGCTGGAACGTATCCTGAATCTCCTGCAGTTTCTGTGGTGTGAACTCTTCTTCGGACTCAATGCTTGTCAGTTTGAAATTGATGGTGGCAAGTTTTGCCTCGTCGTATTCTTTTTCACCATCTTCACACATAATGATAACGCCTTTGGCTCCATCGCCAAATTCGTTTTCGAACAATGTCTCCTCCACTAAAGAAGTCTTGCCACTGTCCATAAATCCGGTAAATAAATATACTGGAATATCCTGTGCCATTACTGCTCCTTTCTTTATGCCAGACCGAACAGTTCCTCAAGCTCATGCTCATGGATTTCGGTACCAATTACTACAATACGTCCGGTATAATCCGGCTCGCCTTCACGAATCTCATACTCACCCGGAACCATATCGAAATAGATCCAGCTTCCGTCAACGCTCTCAACCATACCCTTGGAACGAAGGATATTGTCAGACTCTACGAAGCCTTTCAGGATTTCTTCAATCTTTGACTTCTCGAATTTGTGAGGTGTCTCCTTGCCCCAGCTTGTGAATACATCATCTGCATGATGGTGATGATGATGTTCATGGTCGTGATCGTGGCATCCGCATGTGCAATTTTCATCATGCTCATGATGATGCTCATGTTCTTCATGATCGTGATGATGCTCGTGCTCCTCGTGGTCGTGATCGTGATGATGCTCATGCTCCTCGTGATCGTGATCGTGGTCATGATGATGATGCTCATGCTCGTGTTCTTCCTCATCATGTGCATGACGTGCCTCAGCAAGAACTTTCATCTCAAGATTGTCCTGTCCTTCCATAACTTTCAGAATCTGCTCACCTGGAATGGAAGCCCAGTCTGTCGTAATAATTGCTGCATTTGGATTCAGCTTCTGAATCTGATTTACGCAGAACTCTAACTGCTCAGGAGTAGCATTCTGGCTACGGCTTAAGATTACAGTTGTTGCATACTCAATCTGGTTGTTGAAGAACTCACCGAAAGCCTTCATCTGCTTGCTTGCCTTGAGTGCATTGACAACGGTAACTAATGCGTTCAATTTCACATCCTGCTCTTTTTCTATATCAATTACAGATTTCATAACATCCGATAATTTACCGACACCGGATGGCTCGATCAAAATACGGTCCGGATGATATTTTGTGATTACTTCATTTAAGTTCTTGCCAAAATCACCAACCAGTGAGCAGCAGATACATCCGCTGTTCATCTCTGTGATTTCAATTCCGGAATCCTTTAAGAAACCACCATCGATACCAACTTCACCGAATTCATTCTCGATGAGAACAATCTGCTCACCCTTGAATGCTTCGTCGATCATCTTCTTAATAAATGTTGTTTTACCAGCTCCTAAAAAGCCTGAAATAATGTCAATCTTTGTCATTTTATATATCCTCCTTTAAATATGTGAAAAGGTTCTAATCCAACTACTTATATTACCACAATTTGTACGAAAAATGCAAGGTAGCTGGATTTAGCGGTTTTTGTTCACTTTTCTGCCGATCAGATAACATATCGCTGCGACTGCCATACCATTGATAGAAGCAATACCATACGGTACGATATTTGCAACGACTGCACCGAGAATGACACCAACAACAGCAAACCAGTCCACAACTTTTTCTTCTGCCCCCTCTTTGTATGCTTCTTTATCCACGAAATAAGATAACACGAGGATAATACCTACCGGAGGAAGGGTACAGTTTAAAATGTTCAGCCAGTTACAGAAATTGTAGTACAGCCACACGGATAATAAGGTTCCGATGATTCCGGAAATCAATACCATCGGCTTTTTCTTCTGATGAAAAATATTTGCAAGTCCAAGTCCTGCAGAATACAATGCATTGTCATTGGTTGTCCAGATATTCAGTCCTAAAACAAGAATTGCCATATAAAACAGATTCAGGCGGATCATAACTTCGAAAATATCATTTCCACCTACGAAAATGTATGCGATTGCACCAAAGAAAAACATTAGGGAATTACCGATAAAAAATGCAACAACCGTAGCAATCGTTCCTGACTTTGCATCCTTTGCAAAACGGGTAAAGTTCGGGGTCGCTGTACCACCGGATACGAAGGAACCGATTACAAGTCCTGCTCCACCAACCACGCTTAAAGTACCGCTGGATACCGCAAACTGATCTACGATTGTTCCGTTTCCCTGATTTACTGCCATGACCATAGCAACCGTTCCAAGAATTGCAACCAATGGGACAGCAATATAACTGATAACAGTCAATGATTTGATTCCAAAATACGCAGAAGCTGTCATGCAGACACCCGCCACAATAACAAGAATCCATTTTGCCAGCGTACTGTCACCGAAAATTTCAGAAGAAACCGGGATAGCAAACATTGCAACGCCTACACCGAACCATCCGATCTGTGTGAAACTGATCATTGCCGAAGACAGATAGGAACCTTTTTGTCCAAATGCTTTCTTTGCGAGAAGATCCATGCTAAGTCCGGTCTTTGCTCCAACGTAACCAAGAAGACCGGTATAAGCACCAAGAATCACCCCACCTAAAATAAGTGCACCAATAAATCCTTTGAAATCAAGTCCGGCTGCAAGCTGCTGTCCTGCCCACATACTCGCCGAAAAAAAGGTAAATCCCAGCATAATCATAAACATGGTGAGGAATCCTTTTCTCCCATTCTTGGGCACAGCAGAATCTGCATAATCAACATCTACTTTTGTTTTTTCTTTGCTCATTTTCTTTTATCCTTTCTGCTACAGCATATATTTACGCAGTGCATCGGTAAACTCTTCAATTCTCTGCGTTGCAAGTTCTTTTAATGTAATATTCTTCATGCTCTCGATAAATCCCTGTTCCTGACGATACAGCCACCGGGTATCTGCAGCCGGAATATTCTCATAATGATTGCACGTAATCCAATCCTCATAACTGATTGGGAGTGGATAACCGAGTTTCTCTACCAGCAGTTCTGCCATATCGATACGATCTGCACGCGCAAGCATGCCTTTCCAGAAATCCAGCACTTCTTCTACATGCTCATGAATTTCATAACGTCTTGCTCCTCCATCGTAAATAATACATTTTTCAAAAAGCGGGCTGCACATTGACAATGTCTCTCTACGAAATTCCGGTGCAACAATTCCGTCTTTCCAGAAGAAATCAACATCCGGAAGATTGATACCGGAAACTCCCTTATCCTGATAGGTGCTGAAAATTCCTTCATAATAAATGGTAATAAATCCCTCAAAATCCGGCCAGAATTTACGAATGTCTTTCGTGAGTTCCTCGAGGATATCGATGCCCTTTGTTCCGCCGATTGTAAATACAATAATATTACGCAATCTTGCACCATTTTTGCGGTAAAAGTCGGTCACATAACGCAAACAATGAATCAAAGTCTCACCACTTGCAATGATGTCACCAATCATAAGCGTGCTGTCAGGAACCATCGTAAGCTTGCTGTATTTAATCTCAAGTCCCGCAATCTCCTCATCCGCAAACACACGCTCACTTGACAGAAAGCTGATGTCATGTACACGGATATGCTCACGGTAGCAGCTTTCCTCCAACGGATAGTTCAATGCCCCGCGCAGAATAGAAAGAATGTTTGCTGTCGTTACTTTCTTCTGTTCTTTCAGATAATAAAGCATCTGTGAGGTGGATGGAATCAGGCAGTTGTACACCTCATATCCTACAATTTCCGGTGTGTTCAAAAGCTTTCTCGACTCTGCTTCCGACACGATATAATACTCATTTAAATAATCTCCACCTTCCAGCCTGTAACAGGCAACCCCCTGCTCATCAAACTCCGGAACAATCGTTACATCTTTCCAATTATTCATTCTTCGTCCCTCTTCTTATAATAAATCTTTTAGTAAATAGAATCTATACATTAAGTTCTATCATATCAAACGAAAAGAACTTACGCAATACATACCTCACTGCAGCAACCATGCAATTTCTTCCTTATATGGAGGAATTGTTTTCTTTGTGGATCCTTCCTCGCAAAGCCACGGTGTCTCAAGAATTTTCGGCACATTCAGGAAACGCTCATCATGCACGAGCCGATGTAATGTCTCGTATCCGATCGTTCCCTTTCCGATATTTGCATGACGGTCCTTGTGTGCACCGAGCGGATTCATACTGTCATTTACATGAAAGACAGCAATCTGGTCCAGACCAATGATACGATCAAATTCTGCAAAGACATCCTCATAATGATTGACCAGATCATACCCTGCATCATTGACATGGCAGGTATCAAAGCAAACTCGCAAACGCTCCCTTTTGTCCACGCCATCATAGATTGCTTTCAATTCCTCAAAACTGCGTCCGATCTCACTGCCTTTTCCCGCCATCGTTTCCAATGCGATGCAGACATCGTCCTCGTTCTGATTCAATACGGTGTTCAAGCCTTTGATTATCTGCGCCGTGCCTGCTTCCGTGCCCGCATTGACATGGCTGCCCGGATGCAATACCAATATTTTGCTTCCCATCGCAGCTGTACGCACAATTTCTTTCTCCAAAAACTCCACAGCCAGCTCATACGTCTCCGGCTTCACTGTATTTGCCAGATTAATAATATATGGTGCATGCACAACAATTTCATCAATTCCATGTGCATGTGCATACTCCCATCCTGCTTCTATATTTAATTCTGTCACATCTTTTCTCCGGGTATTCTGCGGAGCCCCTGTATAAAGCATAAAAACATTTGCCCCGTACGATGCCGCCTCTTTTGCGGAGGCAAGAAACATCTCTTTTCCCGCCATACCGACATGAGATCCTAATTTAATCTTACTCATTTACATTCCTCTTATCTGTACAATTTATTTCAAAACATAACTAATCAAAAGTTAACATAATATCCCCTATTTTGCAAACCATTTACAATTGTGTTCGAAAAAAAATAACACTTTTTGATTATTTGTGATAAAATATCCTTTGAGCCTGTCTTTTAGCTCTAATTTTTACAAATTTATGGAGAAAATGATGAATAATTATAAACGCGGACTGGCAGCCGGAATTCCGATTGCTTTGGGATATCTGTCAGTTTCCTTTACTTTTGGAATTATGGCCGTATCCTACGGTCTGTCCTGGTGGCAGGCACTGATCATATCAATGGCCACTGTCACTTCTGCCGGACAATTTGCCGGTATCGGCCTCATGATTCATCCAGGTCAGTATTTTCAGATGCTGATTTCCCAGATTACCATCAATATCCGGTACTCTTTTATGTCCATATCGATTGCACAAAAAGCGGACAACAAATTTAAAGGCATCTATCGCTGGATTTTAGGATTTATGATGACAGACGAAATTTTTGCCGTAGCAAGTCAGGAAGAATCAGTTACCCGCAGTTTTTTTGCAGGACTAGCAACGCTTCCTTATATCGGCTGGGCGGTCGGCACTCTGATTGGCTCCATCCTTGGAAGTATTCTTCCGGACCGTCTCATGAGTGCATTAAGCCTTGCTATCTATGGTATGTTCGTGGCAATTGTAGTCCCGGAAATGAAAAAATCACGACCGGTGATCTTTGTCGTGATTTTATCGTTGCTTTTAAGTTGTGCCTTTTACTATATCCCGCTTCTTTCTAAGATATCAAGCGGTATTACCATCACTGTCGTTGCGGTCGTCTCTGCGGTCATTGGAGCAATCCTGTTCCCGGTTGCAGACGAAGAACCTGACGAACCTTAGGAGGTTTTCCATGAATAATTATGTATTCTTTCTTTATTTACTGATCCTTGCCGGTTCCACTTATCTGATTCGTGTGATACCGTTCGTTGCGATCAAAAATAAAATCAATAACCGGTTCATCCGTTCTTTTCTGGCATACATTCCTTATGCAGTACTGACAGCCATGACCATTCCGGCCGTCTTCTACGCTACCAACTGGTGGGCCGGTGCCGCTGCCGGACTGATCGTAGCCGTCATATTTGCTTTAAAAGAAAAAGGATTGACCGTCGTTGCAATCGCAGCCTGCGTTGCTGTATTTGTTGTGGAACTCTTCCACTAAGATACATAAAACCGAATCAGTTTCTTATATCCTTTTCCGGACTTTTTCATAATTGCAATTTCATTTGTTTTTCCGGTCTTTTCAAACTCTTTCTGTGAAAGGAAACATTCCACCACCATATACTTACCTTTTGTTGTGAGGATTGTAACATTCTTGTCAATCAGTTTCATTGTCTTTTTTGAAGACAGATTATAGCAATAGGTAGCCTGCTTATCATAGCAGTAATAATATACATTTTTCCCAATCACACCGGAAAAATTGCCATCCCCATTTGGAATGGAACATACCTGTTTCTTTTTCTTTGACTTCGTATCAAAATAATAGATACGACATCCCTGATCCATATAATATATTTTGTTTCCTGCCACTTTCAAACCAGACCAGTAGCTGTCTATTCCGTCATAAAACTTTTTATCCTTACCACTCATATTGGTGCTGATAAGTTTTCCATTATACTTGGAATCGAGATAATAGATGCGGCCATTCACAATCGTCAGCTCTCTGTAATAAGAAGAACTGTCATTTGGCATTTTATTGATATTCTTTTTATTATTTCCATTCAGATCCATCTTTGCAATACCAACAGCCTCTGTGGAACTGCCATACACATCCGTTACAACTTTATTTTTGATATAATAAATCCTGTCTTTATAAATGGTTGGACTCTGTCCCCAGCCAAGTACCTCGTATCCACTTCCATCTGCTTTCATTCGGCAAATCTGATTCTTTTCCATTTCGGTTCCATAATACAAATCTTCAGTAAAGTATAAATAACCTTTGTAATAAGTCAGATCAAATAGCTCAAATGCATCTTTCAGTGCCTTAATCTTTGTATTCTTACCTGTCTGATTGTTTACCCGATAAATCGTGCCATATACCACATAATAACTGTAATCTCCGTTTACAGGATTATTCCGGCTGACCGTTGCCGCCTGTACATTGCTCGCAGTACCTGCAACCGTACTTATCAGAATGAAACAAGCTAACATCCATGTAATAAATTTTTTCATAATACTGTGCTCCCTTTTCATAAAATTTTTATAACATTTCACTCACTCTCCTCTACATTATAATTCGTGTGTTAGTCCTTATCAACACCTTTCTTTATGCAGAACATATATTCTATATATAAAATAATAGGCGGAACCCAAAGGATTCCGCCCCCATTTTAATCCAGTCTGAATAAAGCGCGTACCGACATATCAAGTGTCTGATATCTTGGCAATTTTGCCTTATTATTTTTAATGTAGAAGTTTATGGTTCTTCTTGCTGATTTTGTTGTGCTTCCATCTTTCCACTCATTTAAATATTTCTTTGGATAATAGAAATAGTATTCATGCATATTCTGTAGACCTTCATAAACACACTTTCCATCCTTAAGTGTAGAATCAATTTCTTTATCCGTATCCGCATCATAAATACGCTGTACATAATGCGTTGCACCGTCTGCTTCATAGTAAATGGAACACGTAAGTGTTGTACTGATTGCATTCAACTCTACCGGACTAAAACGGACTTTAATGTAATCATTGTTGTCCGCGCCCTGACCTTCAAACTGTACTTTACCTGACGCTGATGAAGAACCTGATGTAGTAGCATCATCATCATTATATTCATCATTTGCAGTCATCTGGTAATTCATCGTATTAACATCCGTAATCTCTGCATCCGGATTCATGATCTCAATCATCGGTGGTTCATAGGACGCACGGTAAGCAGCAATCATCGTATTGATAAAAAGCTTAGCTTCCATTTCCTGTGTAATTTCTGAATGACCAACACCAGAATAGAATACATTTTCCCTACTGTAAATATAATAATTATTTGCAGCATCCTTTGGAGAAACGCCATAAGTTACGGCTGTACCGTCAATATTCTCACAAACTTTATGCTTTCCATCATCTGCAAGCGTATACCATACAGTAACTTCCGGGTCCTCCATGTCAAGCTGATAATACTGTCCATGTGTAGGCGATATCGTAAACGATTCATCTATCTTATAAGGATACTCTGTAATCTGTCCCTGATTTGATTGTTCTACCTTTGTCGTAAGATCATTGGTATTGATAAATCCGGTACGTGCAACAATCTCATCAATATCACATATTGGCTTACCTGTCTCACTGCTGGTTATCATATACTGGTATGGAACCGTTTGATCTTTATTATAATTTTGCTGATCGCTGGTCCATCCCAAACGTTTCAACGCATAATATGTAAATCCATGCTTTTGTTCTAACTCATTTCCATTGATATCTGTTACCGTATCATAAGAACGTTTGCTCTGATAATTAATCAGTTTTTGTTTGTCTGGAACATTTTTACTGATTGCCTTATAACGGTTCATACCCATAACATCACGAAGCAATGTATTTGCAGAATAACCATAGTCTCCTGCTTTTTGATTATGAAAAGAAGTTAAGTCATGTGTAAAAAGCACACTCTTTCCGGAAGCAATGTAAAACTTAAGGAAATCTACCATTCCATAGGTATTGTCCAGATCCTTACCGGCATACATATCGCCAAAACCTATAATATACATTTGATAGTTGTTGTACAAACCCTGCTGATCCGAAGATAATTCTTTGCTGATATTATCATAATCCGCATCTGTAAGTGTTTTTGAATAATCGTACGAAGTAAATGGTTTATCTATGAATTTTTTTTCAAAATCATCTAATTTGATTGGTGTAATACTAATACTATAATCCTCTAAATCACTATAATATTTTTTAAACATCTGATTACTACTTAAATCAAGTTTACCAGAATAGTCCCCGTCAAGCTCTGGCATGATCTGAAGAACATTAATTTCTTTCTTTCCATTTCCTGCCATATTCTTTGCAGCAGAACATCCAGTCTTTACAAAACGGACAGAACGATCATTTGCATCCGCTTTCACTTCATATACTTCAATCTTCCATTGAATCAATCCGTAATACAGCTTGGATAACTTGATTTGTACCGTTTGTTCTCCATCATTTGCTTTAAAATTCTTACCGGTATAATACAACTCATCATCTGCAAATTTACCATCCTGGTTCTGATCCAGGTAAATACGGCAAGAATACGTTTTATTTGCTTTATCATCCACCTTAAATCCAAATGTCATCAATGAACGCTGACTTCTGCTATCCCTTGACAAATAATTTGGATTTGTAACCTTTGTTCCGCTTCCGGTATCACCATTATATTTCTCCGGTAACTTTGTAAACTCAACTTTAGCGCGACTTTCCTTTACCACAGAATAAATTCCATTTGTATCGGAAGTCTTTAATAATGTTGTATTCTTTTCCGTTCCACTGCTTCGGTTGCTTTGAATAAACCTACAAATATTCGAATGCTGATCTATGCGAATACTGTCGGTATCATACAAATATGGAACCGCAACAATTGGATATCCGGCCTTCAGAAAATCTTCCAATTCTGCTTTCTTAATTGTGGTGATATCATTACCTGCAAATCGTAATTCCTGTCCAGAAACATTGGAATTACTTTTTTGTGAGTACAAAAATTCCACAGAACGGCTCGTCACATACTCTGTATAGTTTGCCCCTGTCATTTTATCTCCGGTATGGAAATAAATTTTACCTTTCATCTCAGGATCATTCCAATGGGTATATATGCCATTCTTTCCATCAATCGTTGCAGCCTCTGTACTGTAAGCCCCCTGATCCAGACCCATAAAAATCATATTGTAGGTACTGTTCAAATCTTCTGCCGATCCAATAAACTGTGCCGTAGTCATATGCGTAATATTTATTGTACCACGGAACTTTGGAATCATCATACGAATATAACTTTCCTGCAATGAATAGCCATTCTTGCTGTCATAACAAGGCTCGATATCCAGAATATTTAATTCACCCATAATTCGTTTTTCGTACTTATTCCGATCGCCAAGAATATATCGTACCGCGTCGGAAGGTTTACCACCAGAATCCTTCTTATCGTAGAATTTATCCAGATAGTCCTGATAATCCGTAAATTTAGAATCCGGCTTAGATGCTGTCTGTGTATAATCAAACGTAATAGAGTTATCATCATTAAAGGAATAAAAATGTCCTTTTACCCAAACTCGGTAAGAAGATAATTCAACAGCAATTCCGTATTTTTCCCAACTCTCATCCGATATCCAATACTGATAAGGCTTACGAAGGTTTTCAACATCCGTAGAATCCATTAAGAGAAAGGTTGTCTTTGACCAATAGGTTCTGTCATCTCCATCTCTCAATAAAAATTCTCCGTTCTTGATCAACGGATTATCTTTATTCATATACAAATCTTTGAATAAATCCGTATCCATAGAAAGAAGCATAAGTGATAATTTAAACATATTGGCATTTGACTTCGTTCCCGAATTTACCGTTGCATCTTTATTATCAACCTCATTATAAATCTTCTTTAGATTCCAGTCATACAACTTCATGTCGTCAGTGGCTGGCTTTGTGGAACCTTCGTAGGAATCTACAGAATAAACACTTGATCCCATGATCATTCCGGCATAATTCTTATCTGCAGTAACTTTATTAAATATTTTTTCTGCAACCTCCCAGCTAATATCTCTGTTTTTATCTGAATCAGTATTTGCAAAAGAATTCGTATATGTTGTAGTGTTAGAAGTATGATTCAGACGATTATACTTTTTCCATATTCCTGCAGTCTTTCCGCCCTGGTAATCCGATCTGGAAACGAAATACAAATCAGCATAATCAGCCCATTCCGGATTATCATTTAATTCTTTTGGAGTAATGGTCTTGATGATAACACAATAATTATCTACTTCATCCTGATCAATCTTTTCACCGGCCTTTTTCTGTAACAGCGAATACTTAATAAAATCATCATTATTCTGGTAATAGTAATATCCATATGTCACATATGCCTGATCTTCATTGGTACTTACACGTTTTGTATAAATGCGATCTCCTACATTTTTCAAAATTTCATAGGAATCACTTGCATCTGTAAACGTTTTATCAGCGAATTTAGCCTGCTTTTCTGTTGTACAAACAGTATGCCAGATAATGTTTCTTTTTTCTTTGTCCGCATCTGTACCCTTTGAGATTCTACCGGAATCGTCCTGTATAAATGTACCCTGACCATCTTCCACCATCTCATAGTAACCCTCATAACTCTGGTTAATCGAGCCACCATCTTTTGCCGGCACCTTATCATTATCATATGCATCCGGCTTTGATTCCGGTTCATCTTCAAAGAAATGTGCCGGACTAATTCCATTTCGCTGTGGAGTAGCTTTCGCCGTCTTTAACGTGTTGGTCAGATCCATTGCTTTACTATGACCATAATTCGTTTTCGGATCTACCGGCTCACATCCACTGATATGATATCCAAAAGTTGCATATTCTTCATATGGAACAACTTCCAGAATAAAAAACGGATTTTCTTTTGTGCCAAGTGTATGCATGTACTGATCATCGTCATTATCATACATCGTCTTCTTCGTCAGCGGAATCTGTCCCAGACTGTTGATTACTCCACGCGTAACAACCTGATCACCCTCCGCATGTATTCTATTCTGGTATCCAGCCACACCAAAACAAACTGCAGCAACACCCAAAACACATGCAGCAGATGCAAGACAACGTTTAAATTTTCTCGTAAATCTACTTCTTCTTTTTTCGTGATCTGTTCGATTCTTCAAAGTAATTGCTCCCTTCTTAAAATCATGCATTACTGCAATGCATTTCTCAACTTAAATTCATTGGTGATACTGTATTTCTGTTTTCCCTGTTTAAGTTCTAATGTTATGGTGACCTTTGCATCGGATGTCGATTTTGCAACCGTAAATCCCGTCACATATTCGCCGATACAATTATCTAATGTTGCATCGGAATCAGTCACATCCGTGGTATCATGATCCGGATCAGCAATACCATCAAATTTCTTCATATAAAGCATCGTCTTTCCATTGAGCTTGTTGGAAAGCCAGAAAACACGCTTGGACGCATCTGTCTTCAATGCCTCTGCCCCAGTCGGACGTTTCGTTGTAACCTTTCGCGGAATCTGATAAACCGTCAGTTTGTCACCGGCAGCATTCACTTCCACACGATTGCCTTCCATAATCCACGTTCCCATCTGTTCCATAAGAATCTGTGCTTCCGACTGCAGATCAATCGTAGCCGAAGCACTGCTGTAATTTTTCTGCACAGTGCTCAAAAGGAATGTTGCCGCTCCAACGATAATAGTTGATATTGCAATGGCAATGATCAGCTCTATCAGCGTGATTCCTCTATTATCTTTTTGCACACGACCACTTCCTTCCTCTCTCATACCACTCCACTTTGTCCTGTTTTGTATCCTATCATTTCTATTTTACAATAAAATGTTTTCCTGTCTCACCAATCAGTCGGACCGTATACGTTCCCACACCATCAATCACTATGTTTGTCACATTTGTCTTTCCTGTATCGGTATCAAAGGCCGCCGACTTCTTATAAACTACCTTAATAAAATTATTTCCGTCAACTTTTGTGCCTGATTTGCTTTCCATATAGATATCGACGCGATTGTTCGAAAGTTTGACACCTTTTTTATCAAACTTTGAGCTGTCAAAACTTGTGACATCATCATTCATAATCTTCATATAACAGCCATCGCTGAGGTGATAAATATACAAATATGGTGTATCCGCCTTACTCATCGTCTGCACCTGAAGCTTGTCCAGAGACGAATTTACTGTCTTTACTGCTTTCTCCGTATCGGCATACCGCAGATGCCCGATCAGCATCACCGATGTACTTGCCAGAATACCAATGATTGCAATGACAAGAATGATTTCTACCAATGTCACACCCTTTTGATTTAAACCTTTATGCATTCTCATTGGCTCACCTCTTAATTCTTCTTCCAATTCTCATAAGTCAGATAGGTATTAATATCCACATTTCCGGAAATATGGTCTGTCACAGAACCAACGGAACACTCCTTGAAAAACTGAGAAAATGCCGGAGAAGATGACTCCATATCCTTTTTAAACAAATCCGCAACAAGCATCTTATCGCTGGTTACTGTAACACCACTGCCGAAGGTGATTTTTCCACCGGAAATAATCAATCCCCGGAAATTTTTTGTAACATACACATCTCCTGTAGCAACAATTAATCCCTGTGAAATACCAATTGTATTCGTGTTCAATGATGAAGTATTTTTTGCAAGAACGACTCCCGTATTGTCTGTACTTCCGGAAATTGGTTCTTTGTAAGCAATATAATACTCATCCGTACCGGATTTATGATTATCTACTGCCGCAGACATTGCTGCACGATCAATCAATGTATCAATCAAAGGACTCTGGCTCTTGTCGATTTCTCCAGTACTTTTGGTAATCCGGACATTTGCAGCTGAAATACTCGGATCAGAATCTTTTAAAGAAAGCTGCAGTGCCTTGTATTTGATGGCCAGCTTTGCACTGTAATCCGCAAAAACACCATTGTTCGCACTGTTTGCTGCATCAATCTTCCAGTCATTAAAATCAATCCTCACATGTTTTTCGTCCAAATCTGCATCTACCGCATTTCGATATAAAATATCCCCACGCAGAGTAAAAATCTTATTACTATCTAATACAATTGCATCGTCGGTCAGATAATCTATCGCATAATTCTTTAAAGTAGCTGACTTTGAAGAATTACAATACGCCGTAAAATAATCATTTGCTTTCTGCTCTGTTGCAAAATTCAGATAATAATTATGAACAGTCGTATGTGTTGCCTTATCTACATAATAATAAGCAACCACCGGTTTACTACTGTCCAGATACGACGTAACATCGCTGACACCAGAAAATGTCTCAAATGCTGCCACTCCGTCTTTTCCACCATCAGCAACTGTCTTAAACTTTCCGGTAGACTCATTCACATAATCATTCGGCACATAATACGCCAGCTGATTCGTTCTTGCAGAAAGAGACTCACCTAATAATACATCATTATTTTTTGAATCATTTCCTCTTGCAACAAATGTCCGTCCAGAAAGCATCAGATAATTAATATTGCTCAGATCCAATTTACAATTCTTGGCATTCACCATCATTGCACTGTTAAACGCAGCATCTTTGGTTTCTACCTGAGAATCATAATTCTCCTGAAAATTGTATCCATAGTAATTTCCCTTGACTGTAATTGTACTGTTCACACCATTCAGAGTCAAATCATCTTCAATATAACTATTTCCGTTGAGTTCAATGGAAGATGCTGCAGAACCGGATGGATTTCTCTTCGTCTCAACATTCGATGCCCAGATAGAAGAATTTCCATTACCCATCACAAGAGATGATCCACTGTCTGTAACAATATTCCCACGGGTAATTGTCACCTTACCATTGAATATTCCACTACCATTTTTGTCTGCCAGAATTCCATCATTGCCGGCATACACATTTCCGTCAACCGTCACGGGATTTGCATTGACATTTATCTGTTTATCCGCAATCAATGCATATTTCATGAATTCCTTGATTTCATCGCCACCATTGAAATTTAATTTTGGTGTTGTAAATACAAGGTCCGTTGTAATCGTTGTCTTATATTTTTGTGCGTCGGTGTAAGAAACTCCGACATTTTTCAAAGTAAAAGTACCCGCTTTATAATCAGCTTCGTACTTTGCCTTACCAGCGGCCGGCATCTCATAATATGATTGTTCCCCGGCATCACCAATACAGCTTTTCACAATATTGGTATCATAATCGGCAATACTGTAAATAACCGCTCCAGCCTCTTTCTCTTCGCTCTTTGGATTCGTGCCACCCGGATTAAATGTATCCTCTAACTTCTCAACATATTTCTTTGCGAATTCATCCTGCAGATTATTGCCACTGGCTGTACTTATCGCATAATTCTCCATTACATAGGTATAAGCATCCTTTAAAGCATCTGCCGATTTTTCACCGGCACCTGCATGAAGTGCATCCATTACCGACTCTGCGCTGTAAAAATTCTTCTTTGTTCCACGTTCCACTTCTTTCATCTGAATGTTTGTAATCGTAACTTTTGTAATCACCACGGCAATTGCACTGACAACCACAAGCACAATCAGTACAGCAAGTAAAGAGGCACCACGGTTTTCATTTTTTAACGATAACTTTCTCATGGACTACTCTCCTTTCGCTGCATTGACGGTAATATAAGGCTCTGCTCCAGCAGTGTTTCCTTCACCCTTTTTATAGACACTGACCTGCAATGTAATCTTTCGGATCTGTGACTTGTTCTCTACCAGATCCTTGGTATTTGTCAAAGGGATTCCACTGCTGTTGTGTACCTTTCCATTTTTTCCATTTTTTCCAAGATTTGTTGTGACAGATGGAATATTGATTCCTGTCACCGTAATCGCATAAGCCGGATCCACGCTCGAAATATTCTGGCAGATAATTTCGATCTCCGGATTCAGTGAAGCATCTACTCCTGCGCCCTTTGTAATATCAACCGTATCCGTTAATTGATTAACATTATACAATAAATAGATATGTTTAACCTCTTTTAAACGTTCCTCCGCATAGGCAGCACTCTCATAGGTATCATTTGAAACACCACGCAATCCTTCGCACTTATATGTACAACTGACTTTCACGTCGTAATAGGCACCGTCCTTTTGGATATCGATGCCTATTGTCCGTTTCATTTTGTTCCGAATCTGATCACTGGTCAGTCGCGCAGACACATTTGATTCGTAAGCAGAATTAATTGCAAGGAAATGTGTCAAAGCCTCCTGTAACTGTGCATTCTCTACTGCCAGCAGATCACTGGTATCATCAATCCCACTGACTTCCGGAATCTCTTTTGTATTTTCCGTCGGTGTAGTTTCTGCCTTAACAACGACATCATAATCTTTACCAATATTTCCTGCAGCACCGTAGAACACGCCCTCGCCACCGATGAACTTTCCTGCACTGTCAGTCTTGCCCATATCGTTTGACACCACAGTATATCCATGATCCAGCAGATACTTGATAGTCTCTCCGGTTCCTTCATCCGCCACCAGGACATCCTGATTCTTCAGGTCCTCAAGTACCTCCTGTGCCAGAGTCGTTGCATGCTGCTTGTCCGCCATCTTCGCATTATACTTCATGGATTCTGTAAAATAACTTAAAAGCGGAATGGAAATAATTGCAAGGATAGCCATAGAAAGGATGACCTCAATCAATGAAAAACCTGCATTATTCTGTTTTCTTCTCATAAGACACCCCTTTCTACTCTATCTGTCCGATCATTATCCTGCACTTTAATTGTTAGCAGATGCTCCTGCATTGCCTCCAAAAATATTCTGAACGCCCTTGAGCATAATGTCAAATTTTGGCTCTACGTAATCCTTACCGGTGTTGGTAATAACATACATATTGAATGTCATATCACCTGTCAGTCTTCCAGTCTCACTATCCATGGAACTTGAAAAATCTGTTATGGTAATACGATCTGAATACTCATTTACATAAGCAAGCATATCTTTCAAGCCTTCATAAGTTGCATCATACTTCACACCAATCGATGCATAATAACCAGTCACAGCATTTGCTGCTGCGGTTTCACCGTTGCCACTGTCACTGCCATCATCTGAAGATTGTGTATCCGCTTCTGAAGTATCAGTGCCAGAAGTATCTGTCGCAGTATCATCTGTGGCAGTATCTGTTGTATCCGATACATCAGGAGTAATCTGCAGCGGATTTCGCATTGCAAATGTAATGTCGGAAATATGATAATCATTGTTATCCTCGATATCCTGAAGAATCCGGATTACTTTTTCCGTCTTAATATCCGAAGGATATTTTGCAATGATATCTGCCTGTTTCTGTTTCAGATTTTTCATGTTCTCACGAACCTGTGGCAAAGCAGCTTCCATCTGTTCCATCTGCTGTACCTGTGCCTTATCCTTTGTATTGCCATCCTCTATATCAGAAGCCTTACTCATGCTCTTTGTAAAGAAAAAGAAATAAGAAACTACAACCATAAGGATAGCCAAAAAGATAATGAGCAAACGTTTGTCGGAATCCGATAATTTAATTTTATTCATTTGTCTCTGCCTCTCCTTCCGTTGTTTCTTCTGTTGTATCCTCTACACTTTCTGTCTCGTCACCCTCATAAGTAATTGGTGTATAAGTTGCATTCAGTGTATAAGTCCATGTAGTATTTCCAACATCGTCCACTGTCTCTGTCATCTGTGGAATATCCAGATTCTGCAGCAATGTCACTTCCTGGAAATTCAAAAGCATCTGTCCTACCGTTACTTTCTTATCTGCCACCATGTTCAGGACAACCATACTGTTGTCTGTCTGAATACTTTCCACATGAATGTCTCTTGGTAACTGTTCTTCCAGCTGATTGATCAATGGAAGCAGCTGCTCATTGTTGCAAAGCGTCGCGCGGTCAATATTCTCGTATGTTTTTTCTTCCTGCTGTACCTTTGCATTCTCATCATAGGTATCCTGCACATAAGATAATTCCTGAATGCGTTTCTGTAACTTATTATGCTGTGCTGTAGCAACCAGAAGCCGTACACTTGATCCCAAAATCAAAAGCACACTGATCAAAGCTGCTCCTGCAAGAATCACATAAGAATTACGCAGGCCACTCTTCTTTACATCCGCTTCACGCATTTCCTTCGGTTTTGCATCAATCGGATGAACCGCCGCACCGATAACGGAAAGAAATCCAACCGGAGTCGCTGCCTTCGGGCGTTCCTTCACCTGTCCCGGAGCTTCATAAGTTCCCTGGCTCTGTGTCTGCGCAACTGCTGCTTTCTGACTCTCGCTCTTCAAGTCAATGATCGACGCAAAATTGATATCCTGAATTGGCAGTGGCATCTCCTGTGCAAACAGTTTGTGCATACCTGCGAAGCGGGAACCATCACCGACAAGATATAAATTTCCAGTAAATTCTCTCTTTACCTGATTCTGATAATACTCAATTGCCGTATTCGCAATGCGAAGATGATAACGTAAAGACTCTGCCAGATCATCATAGGTCTCGTCTGCCATCGCCTGCTGATGCTTCATTTCCTCTTCGTCTTCCATCTTCTGTACAACCGGACGATTGTACAGTACATTATGGCTTAAAAGGAAATCAAATGCCTCATATTCATCCTTGATTCCAAGAACCGGATGATCAATGATCGCAGATAATGTTGCGCCATAACCATATGGGGTCACACGCTGGAATACGAGTTTCTTGTTCTCTAAGATACTGATAACAGTGGCCTGTTCCTCCAGCTGTACAACGACTGCATTCTGCAGGAAACTGTCACACATGAGCTGAACAGTACCATTACCAATGTAATCAAATGTTTCAACTTTCAGTCCTGCCAGATCTGCAAATGTACAGTAATTGTTCAACAGATTATCCGGAATCGCAACGAGAAGCAATTTAATCTGCTTCTTTCCGTCTACTTCCTCGACATCCATCTTGCTATAACTTACCGTATAACTGCTGACATCCATTGGGAAATAATCACGCATCTGTGCATCGATAATTCCACGGATCTTATTGTCTTTCACGAAAGGAATCAACACTTCACGTGTTACAACCTTTGAGGAAGAAAGGGTAAATACCACTTCTTTCTCACGGATATTATGTCTGCGCAACTCTTCCTTTAAAGCATTGGCAAAACTATCCTTGTCACGGATGTAACCATCCTCCACGGCATTCTCCGGAGTCCGGAAGGCAAATGCCTGATATACCGGTGGATTTTTCTTTCGGTACTCAACCAAAGAGACCTTTGTCCACCAGACGCCGGCCTCAATACTTATTACTTTTCTGACCATTTTCATTTTCTCCTTATGTTTTTCCAAGGTGTTGTGTTGGAAAATGTATGTAATCCAACTATGCCCTGCTCTCGTTTTTGATTAAGAGCTTATAAGAATTTTGACCTTACTCCATTCCTAATTAAATTACATACATTTTCCATTCTTACATTTTGACAAAATAGAGGTGATGAAAATTCACCTGCTCACAATTTGCCGCTCAATGATGAAATACTTCATTTAATTTCATAGACCCATCAGTCCCAAATACCAGCTCCAGAAGCAGTTGCCCCACAGTGCTGCGATATAGATTGATACCGACAGGTAAGGTCCCATCGCAAGTAAATTATTTTTCTTACTGACTTTCATACGAATTGTATGAATTATGGATCCTAAGATACATGCCAGGAAAAATGCAAAGACGATATTTTTCACACCGAGTACGAGTCCTGCCGTGGCCATGAGTTTAATATCTCCGCCACCGATTGCCTGTCCTGATGAAAAATAATAAAGTGCATATAAAAACAAGCTGACACATACCATTCCAATGAGATGGGATAAAATATGCTTATAATCATATACGGTCATAATGACACCGATCAATCCAATGAAAAGATTCATGGAGACCGGTATCTGATAAGTCCGCTCATCGATGACCGTAATTACTATGAGTGCAGATGTCATGAGACAATAGAGAACGCTGCTGAAAGTAAATCCGTTCGCCATGAAAACGATCACATACAGCACACCATTCAGAGCCTCGATCAATGGGTACTGTATGGATATCTTCGCCCCACATTGCCGGCATCTGCCTCGTAGAAATATGTAAGAAAATACAGGAACCATATCACGCCAGCCCAACTTACGTCCGCAAGTCATACAATGGGAATGACTTGCGATATTCTCTTTTCGAGGAATTCGTAAAATGCAGACATTAAGGAAACTGCCGATTACGATTCCATATAAAAATATAACGATGTAAAGAAAAATTGTAAGTTGGGTTTGCATATTATAATACTACTCCTATTGTTTAATAATTATAATGTTGCTTCTACATCCTTAATCGGATATTTTGGATCAACTGGCGTTACAGAAGTTGTAGCTTTATGAGTTGCTGAATCAAAAGTAACTGTTACTGTCGTAACATTCTCTCCTGCATCTGAACCGAGTGCGTTTTTAAATGCAGCTAAATCATCGTACCCAGAAGCAGTTTTAATATCAGTCTGAATTTTTGCTGCAGTTGGATCTGATGGTGCAGTGCCAAACACATCAATTGTCATATTGCTAGTTGCTCCGTTTTCGGAGTACGCTGCAACTGCTGCAGTTGAAATACTATTTAATACCTGCTGATCCTTTGCAACTTTAGACTTGCTGATATATGGAATAACCTGAGTACCAACAATACCAACAAGAATTGCCATAATGGCGATAACGATGATTAACTCAACAAGTGAGAAACCTTTGTTATCTTTCTTTCTGTTTGCTAACTTCTTCTGAAATTTGTTCATAATCTTCATACCTTTTTTCTCCTTTAGCATTAATTATTTATTTATCATCACATACCTCATGGCAGGTATATAATAACCATTATTTTATTTCCACTTCAAACGCGCTCGGGTTTTGTGGTCCATCCACGGTAAGCTTTGCGGTCAGATTTCCGTGTTTGCAGACAATGGTAATCTTCGTGATTTTCTTTCCCTCTTTAGATTGTAAGTTCGGTGCCTTCGTAGTAATCTCATTCATTTCTACAAATGCATTTCTTAGTACCGTACTGTTTGTTCCGGTATTATCCTTTGCATCTACTGTCCATCCAGAAGCACCTTTTGTCGCTGTAATCGTATAGATTTTTGTACTATCCAGCTGATCTGTGCAACCTACAAATGCCGTCGTGGCGTCTGTACAATACCCACTGACAATCTGAATATCTTTCGCTTCCTTCGCCTTGTCAATGTATGGAAGTACCTGTGTTCCTACAATTCCTACAAGGATTGCCATAATGGCAATTACAATAATCAATTCAACTAACGAAAATCCCTTATTATTTATTTTTTTCATAAATTATGCTCCAATACTGTCATATAAACTGTACATTGGCATCATAATTGCAAGTACTATTGGAACCACAATAACTGCCATAATAATGATAATCATAGGTTCCATAACAGCAAGTAAAGACTGTGTTGCCATCTCCACTTCTTCATCATAATACTGGGATACCTTATCTAACATATCTTCCATATTACCGGTTTCCTCACCGATCTCAATCATATGATAGACCATCGGAGGAAACACACCGCTCTCATCCAATGGTTTGGATAACGGAATGCCTCGGCTGACTTCCTCCTGCGCTTTCTTCAATGCATTCTTGACAATCTGATTTTTCATCATATCGGTAACAAGTGCTAATGCATCAACCAACTGAATGCCCGATCCCATAAGGGTTGACAACGTTCTCGTCATACTGGCAGAAGCCGTCTTAATATTCAGCTTTCCGACCATCGGAAATTTCAAAGCTAATCTTCCCATGATAATGGCACCATTTTCTGTCTTTTTAAACTCTTTAAAAAAGATTACCAGTCCAACAATGATTGCCAACATATAATACCAGCTGCCCACAAAGAAATCGCTAATCGCCATTACAGCACGTGTAACTGTCGGTAACGTACCACCTACTTCATCAAACTGTGCAGTAAATGTCGGTACAATTTTAATCATCATGATTGCTACTACTACGATAATTACAAGGATCAATATAATCGGATAAATCGCTGATTTCACGATCAAGCCCTTTAAATGGGCTTCCTTCTCAAACTGTCCACCCATTCGGCTGAATGCCTTATCAATTCCACCGGTAGCCTCTCCCGCTGCCACCATCTGTACCATCAATGGTGGGAAAATCTTCGGGAACTCTGCCATCGCAGCGGATAACGTATCACCTTTCTGTACGGCATCCCTGATATCTTCCAGGGCGGATTTGAACGTCTTGTTCTCGGTCTGTTCTGCTAACATATTCAGTGCTTCGATGACCGTTACACCTGCGTTCAATACACTTTCGAACTGTCGGCAGAAAACACTGAGTTCGCGGACACTGACCGCTTTTCCGATATGAATGTCTAAATCTTTGTTGAATGCATTGGCTTTCGATAATGATACGATGGTGTTGCCACCGGATTTCAATTCAGCAGTCGCAATTTCTAAGTTGCTTGCATCTATGGTTCCGGTCTGTGGTTTACCATCCGGTCCAATGACTTCATACTTATAACTTGGCATATGTAAAGTTTCCTTTCCTGTCCTTTGTTTAAATTAGAACAGTTTTTCCTGCATGGTTGCTGTATCCTGTGCAAATTCTACAGCGTTGGCACCGTCGATCTTGTGTTTCAGATACAGATCAAATAATGAATCATCCATGGTCTGCATTCCGAGTTTTTTGCTCGTCTGCATGATGGATGGAATCTGGTGTGCTTTGTCCTCACGAATCAGGTTCTTGATCGCCGGTGTACCGAGCATGACTTCGAATGCTGCCACACGGGATTTTCCTCCGACGGTCGGCAGAAGCTGCTGGGAAATTACGGCTTCAAGCACCGATGCCAGCTGGCTTCGAATCTGGTTCTGCTGATGCGGTGGAAAGACATCGATAATACGCTCAATCGTCGGTGCTGCACCAATGGTATGTAAGGTTGAAAACACGAGATGTCCTGTCTCTGCTGCAGTGATGGCAGTGGAAATGGTATCGAAGTCTCGCATCTCTCCTACGAGTATGATATCCGGATCTTCACGGAGTGCTGCACGTAATGCGTTACCATAGGATTCGGTATCAATTCCGATCTCTCGCTGGTTGATAATTGCATGATTGTGTTTGTGCAGGTACTCGATTGGATCCTCGAGTGTAATAATATGTTCATTCCGGTTTTTGTTAATGACATCGATCAGAGATGCCAGTGTGGTTGATTTACCACTTCCGGTCGGTCCTGTTACAAGGACTAATCCCCTACGCTTCTTGGTCAGTTCAATGACTGCCGGCGGTACACCGAGACTTTCCGGTGTCGGAATCGTCGTTCCTACAATACGAAGAACGGCTGCGTATGAGCCTCTCTGGTGAAAGGCGTTGACACGGAATCGTCCGATGGCCGGATCCGCATATGCGAAATCGACTTCACCGAGGGTTTCCATGGTTTCTTTTTGTTTTGCGTTGAACATGGATTCTACCAGTTCTTTTGTCTTGGCCGGAGTCAGGACATCAAACCCCTGCATCTCATATAATGTACCACTGATACGGCATTTTGGCCGGACACCAACAGTAATATGTAAATCGGATGCGTTATTTGCTTTTGCTGTCGCAAGAAGCGCGTACATTGTTGTTTCCATTACATAGTCCCTTCTTTATTTTTACTCATCTTCGTCCTCGAAGGCAACACGTCGAACTTCTTCTACGGTTGTAATTCCCTTCAGTGCATATTCAATCGCACTCATACGAAGTGTCTTCATTCCATGTCTTAAGGCGATGGCTTCTAATTCGTCTGCATTCTTTCCCTGGTTGATTGCCTGACGGAGATCGTTGGTAATTGGCATGATCTCATAGATACCAATTCGTCCAAAGTATCCGGTTCCTCCGCAACGGACACATTCTTTATGTCCCGGATAGCGGAGCATAACCTTGCGATTCAGGTTCTGAAGCCCTAAGGTCTTCAGATCTGCCGGAGACGCTTCATGTACCACACCACAGTTTGGGCACACACGGCGCACCAGTCGCTGGGCGATAACACCGACGACAGAATCGGCAATCAAATAATTTTCTACTTCCATGTCTGCCAGACGTGTGATTGTGCTGGCGGCACTGTTGGTATGCAGTGTGCTGACTACCAGGTGTCCCGTAATAGATGCTTTGACGGCAATCGCTGCAGTCTCCTGGTCTCGGATCTCACCGATCATAATGATATCCGGATCCTGTCGCAAGATGGATCGTAAGGCACTGCTGAACGTAAGTCCTGCTTTCTCGTTTACCTGCACCTGATTGATGCCGGCAACATTCGCCTCTACCGGATCCTCTACGGTAATTATGTTAACTCCCTCACCATTGAGTTCGTTTAATGCAGTATATAAGGTTGTTGATTTACCACTTCCGGTCGGTCCGGTTACAAGAATCATTCCGTTCGGGTGGCTTAATATCTTATCAAACTTTGCCAGTTCGTCGTCCGGGAATCCCAGTTCCTTTTTGTCCATGGTCAATGCCTTTTTCTTGGCAAGTCGCATTACGACCTTTTCTCCATAGACAGTTGGAAGGATGGATACTCGGATATCGTATTCCTGTCGGTCTACGATGCTGGTGGCTCGTCCGTCCTGCGGGCGGCGCTTCTCAGATATATCGAGACCACTGACAATCTTAATTCTTGCGATCAACGCTGCGTGAAGACTGATATCGTGTCGCATCGCTTCATGTAACACACCATCTACACGGAATCGGATACGTACCTGATTCTCCATTGGTTCAATATGAATATCACTGGTACGTTTATGTACTGCCTGTTCGATAATCTGTCCTAAGAGTTTAACGATAGGCGCCTGCTGTACATTGGATTCATCCTCGGCTTCGACGTTCTTATTTTTATTCTGTTCTTCTCGTTCACGGGTGTACTGTTCAGCTACCCTGAGGGCCTCTGCGTTTCCATAATACCGGTCAATTGCTGCCGCAATATCACCTGGTGTCGCAACGTAGCGTTCGATCTGCAATCCGGTAATAATGGAAATATCATCCATCGCACGGATATCAAGTGGATCGCTCATGGCCACTTTGATTACATTTGGATTCTTCTCATGAAATTGAAATGGAATCAGATTATGCTTACGGAGAACTGCTTCTTCGGTAAGCTTTGTGATTTCTTCCGGAATCCGGATATTAGAAAGATCCACCGGCTGAAGCTTCAGCTGGCTGCACAGAGCCTTCATGATCTGCTTCTCGTCTGTGAATCCTAAATCCATCAGGACATCACCAAGACGTTGTCCTTTTTTTTCAGTTTTCTGAACATTCAGTGCCTGCGTCAGCTGGTCCTGTGTAATCGTTCCTGCTTCTACAAGCAAATCACCCAATCGTTTTTTTCGTCCAAATCCAATTGGTTTATCCATCTTATTTTGTTACTCCATACTCCCTGGTAAATTGTACCTTTATTTATCATTTACTATACCATTAATTGACAATTCTTGCAACTTTTTTAAGCAATTAAGCTACTAATCTATAATATTTTCGTAAACAATCTGTAACTATTGCACTAAATTGTCACTTAACTTGTATTGTATTCAAACTCTTAATCGTTTTCGCATCTACGGATGAAGTTGTATATTTCATATCGGTCATATTTTTCGTCATGGGATGACGGATTAATTCTCTAATTCCAAATTCCACTATTCTTATACACCCTAATTTTGTTTTAATGTTCCAGCATCTCCTCCACAAAAATTCCATACCCTCTCGTCGGATCATTGACAAGCACATGCGTCACACCTCCTACGATTTTTCCATTCTGTATGATTGGACTTCCACTCAGACCCTGCACAATTCCTCCTGTCAGTTCAAGCAGGTTTTTGTCATCCACATGGAAGCGCAGACCCTTATTGCGGTCCGCCGGCGAGTAATCCATTGAATCGATTACAATATGGTACACGCAGGGTTGACCGGATGCATCTGATAAAATCACAGCATCTCCCGTCTGCACATCCTGTTTGTATCCCACCAGATATCTCTCATCTGTCTTACAATAATTTTCATACGCTGCGTCATTCAAGGTACCGTATATGCCGATATCCGTATTGCAATCCACAGTTCCCAGCCGGTCAGACGTCCCATAATAAACCATCCCCTGCAGCTCTCCGGGTTCTCCTCGTTTTCCTTTTTTGATGCCAAAAATGTCTGCACGATAGAGATTTCCCTTGGAAATACGAAGCAGCTCCCCGGTCTCTCCGTCACCGATTCCATGTCCCAGTGCACCAAACTTTCCATCTTTATCGTAATAGGTCAGCGTGCCGATACCCGCCATATCATCTTTAACCCAGAGTCCCAACATATATGCTTCTTTTGTCTCGACAGGGGTCAGTGCCACATCCACAGATGTTCCATTTCTCCATACGGTCAGTGTCATTTTATTTGCACCGGTTTCATTGACCTGTTCTATAAGCTGTTCTTTTTCCGAGATGGTCTTCCCATTCACCGCTGTAATATAGTCTCCTGCAAATACGATATGTTCCGCCGGTTCCCTGTAACTTCCATCTACCGTCTCCACAGGGCTGCTTCCTAAGACAAGCACACCGTTCGTTGCCCCATAGATGCCGACCACACGTCCCGCCGCCTGTACCTGCCGGCTTTCAACCACGGACACTTCCACTTCTTTAATCGGGAAAACGCCAAAAAGATAGCAGACCACATCATGACTTCCTTTTGCCAACTGCTGCACCGCTGCATCAGGTTTCTGTGACTTTAACTCCCGGTACGTCTTCTCCCCGATATCCGACATCACGCTTCTGGTATCGTCCTGCACTGCGAGCGATACCGGAATCATCCGGTCCAAAGCAAGACTCTCCCCTTCTTCGAGATATACGTGTCCCGGAATTGCATTCATCATTGTAATATAGGCAAAGCACCCGAGCACACACAAATAGACTCCTATGAGATTTTTGAACAAACGCGCATAAAAAGACCGCATACCATGCTACCTCCTGTCGGTGATAGTTATAGTATGCGGTGTCATTTACTTTTTCATGTAAGCCATTTGTTTCATTTCGCGCGCATTTTCCAAAACGGTATCCGTAATCTCCACGCCGCCGAGCATACGGGCCAGTTCTTCGACACTCTCCTCATCGGTCAGCTTATGGATTTTTGATACAGTTGCCTGATTCTCCACAGACTTTTCAATGAGAAAATGAGAATCCGCCATCGCTGCGATCTGTGGCAGATGCGTGATACAGATAATCTGATGACTGCGTCCTAAGGCGTTCATCTTCTCGGAAACCATCTGTGCGGTGCGGCCACTGATTCCACTGTCGATCTCATCAAAAATGAGTGTACCAATCTTGTCCGATGCCATCACAGTCTTGATTGCCAGCATAATACGGGAAAGTTCTCCGCCGGACGCCACTTTTCCAAGCGGTTTGACCGGTTCACCCGGGTTCGTGGAAATCAAAAACTGCGCATCATCGATTCCGTTTGCCGTATAATCGGTCTCTGCAAATTCCATCATAAACTGCACATCCAGAAAATTCAGATCCAGCAATGCATTTTTAATGGATTCCGTGAGTTTTTTGCTCTCCTTTTTTCGAATGTCAGATACTTTCCGGCTCAATTGTTCAAGCTGTTTTTCTTTCTCCGAAACATTTTTCTGCAGTCCGGCAAGATAGGCATCGTAATCATTTAATACCGTGATCCGCTCCGCTTTCTCTTCGCCATATTTCAGAATGTCTGCAATCGTATTTCCGTATTTGGATTTCAGATGATTGATAAGATCCAGACGTTTCTCTGTCTCATAGAACGTCTCTTCATCAAACTCTTCGTCCGATAGATAAGAAGCAAGTTCATGATTGAAATCGCTCAGAAGATTATCAATCTCTGTCAGCTGCTCCTCCATCTCCTTCACGCGCTCATCGTAAGCAGACACGGACGATAGTTCACGAAGTGCGCGTCCGATACGCTCCGATGCACTCTCATCATCCTCGGAAGTCGCCGCATTGGCAGCACCTACGGCATCCATAATTTTCTTTCCATTGGAATACTTCCGGAAAACCGCCTCAAGTTCTTCATCCTCGCCGACCGTCAGCTGTGCATCTTCAATTTCTTTGACTTCATACTCTAAAAACGACAATTCTCTTGCACGCTCCTCACCGTCGAGATTGGCATGTTCCAATTCGTCTTTTAATTTGCGGTATTCCTGATAGCATTGTGCAAGTTTTTCTTTTTTGTCACCCAGGAATTCTTTTGCAAAAGTATCAAGAATCTCTAAATGTTTTTTCTTCGAAAGCAGCGACTGATGCTCATGCTGCCCGTGAATATCAATCAGAAGAGATGCAACGGCTTTCATTTTCGAAGCCGATACGGCCTCTCCGTTGATTCTGCCGATTGCACGGCCTCCGGTAATTTTGCGACTTAAAATTACCGTATCGTCCTCCATCTCGATATCCAACGCACGGATGGCCTCGATGGTGTCTGCATCTTCCACAAAAAAGATCAGTTCCACCAAAGCGGATTCTCCGTTATCACGCAGCATTTCTTTCTGGACTTTTTCTCCCAAAGCAAGGTTGATTGACCCGATGATAATCGATTTTCCGGCTCCGGTCTCTCCGGATAAGATGTTAAGTCCCGGTCCGAACTCCACCTCGGTCTCATCAATCAATGCCAGGTTCTTCACATGTAGATTTTGTAACATACGCTCTCCTTCTACTCTCCCAAAGTCTTACTATGTTTACCTGCCTACAATTTTGCGAAGCTTTTTCATAATTTTGACTGCTTCCTCGTCATCACGGATAATACAAATGATGGTGTCATCCCCCGCAATGGAACCGACCATCTCCTGAAATTTCATTGCATCGATTGCCGCGCAGACAGCTCCCGCCATACCGGAGACCGTCTTGATCACTACAATATTCTTTGCCAGATCCATGGAAATGAATCCTTCGCGCAACACTCTGGCATATTTTTCCATCATGCCGGAATCCGCATCCGTGATCACTGCGTATTTCTGCTTTCCATTGTCCATGGCAATCTTTGTCAGTTTCAGTTCCCGGATATCACGGGATACCGTAGCCTGTGTCACCTGAAATCCCTCCCGCACCAGATATGCGGAAAGTTCTTCCTGTGTCTCCACATCATTTCGCTGAATTAATTCGAGTATCTTTGCCTGTCTTCTTGTCTTCATGTTCCCTCTCCTATCTTTGCATCTTCTTTCGAAGAATCTCAAGAAAACTCTGATCATTGAGTTTACATATGGATACTACACTGTTGCTGCTTGCAATCCTGATACGGTCTCCCACTTTCAGATGAACCGTAGTATCCCCATCAAAACTGACGCACGCCTTCTCATCCTTCTGAAAGCGGCGGCTTCCCATCTCGATTTCCACCACATCATCTGCACTAAGCACGATACTCTGTCCATTCAGATCATGTGCATTGATCGGGGTTAAAAGCATCATCCGCGCTTTCGGATCAATGATTGGTCCTCCGGCAGACATATTGTAGCCGGTCGATCCGGTCGGGGTCGCAACAATAATGCCGTCCGCATGGTACGTTGTCAGGAACTTTCCATTGACCGTCACATGCAGCTGCAGCATAGACATATCCCCGGTCCAGTGAATGACCACATCATTCAATGCCAGCTGCGGTATCTCCCCTGTTTTACTGCCGCTTAACATCAGGCGTTCCTCAATCATATAATTGTCTGCCATCAGCCGGTCCACCGCCTCAAACACCGAAGTTTCTTCCAGTTCACACAGATATCCCAGTGTACCAAGATTCACACCAATGAGTGGAATATGTAACGACTCGACTTTCGTTGCCGCGCGGATCAGTGTTCCGTCGCCACCCAGTACAATGATACATTCTGTATCCTCCGGAATTTCCGACAGTTCAAAGTCTTTTTGCATGACACCTTCGATATTGCTGACACAGATTTCTGCCCGTCCGCCCCGATCCTGAATATATGATACAATCCGGTGGGAAAGGCGCAGCTCCCGGTCTTTATAAATATTTGTAATCAATACAAAATTACGCATTATTTATCCAACTCTCCGTGGGCAGCTTCCACCACTGCGTGTACATCCACGGATTCCTCCTTTACCGCCTCGCTGGTCTTCTCAATGTATACCAGATATTCGATATTTCCTTCCGGTCCTTTGATTGGAGAATACTCCAGATTGTGGACGGAAAACCCGATCTCCAAAGCAAAGTCTATGACTTTATTAATGACCTCTTCATGGACTGCCTTGTCTCTCACCACGCCTTTTTTGCCGACCTTTTCTCTGCCCGCCTCAAACTGTGGCTTGATCAGGCATACCATCTGACCATTGTCTTTTAACAATGCTCTGGCCGGTCCTAAGACTTTCGTCAGGGAAATAAAAGATACATCCACCGATGCGAAATCCAGTGCATCATCGATATCTTCCGGTGTCACATAACGGATATTCGTTTTCTCCATGCACACAACCCGCGGGTCCTGACGGAGCTTCCATGCGAACTGTCCATATCCAACATCCACGGAATAAACTTTGCTCGCACCGTTCTGCAGCATACAGTCAGTAAAGCCACCGGTCGATGCGCCGATATCCATACAGACTTTTCCGTCCAATGTAATTCCAAAATGTGTCATGGCTTTCTCTAACTTTAATCCGCCACGACTGACATATTTTAATGTATTTCCATGAATCTCGATCTTGCAGTCATCCGGAAAAGTGCTGCCCGCTTTGTCCTCACGGTTATTATTGACAAATACATTGCCTTCCATAATCATTGTCTTGGCTTTTTCTCTCGAAGGCGCAAGCCCGCGACTTACCAATAAAACATCCAAACGTTCTTTCATAATCCCTCACATATTCTATTCGTCACTGTGTCCGCATCCATGCCAAGCACGCGATAGAGTGTGTCCACATCTCCGTGTTCCACAAACGTATCCGGCACAGCGATTCGAAGGAGTTTAATTCTACTCTGTTCTTCCATCAGCAGTGCTGCCACATGCTCACCCATGCCTCCGCTTGCCACATTTTCTTCTAATGTTACCAAAAGCCGGTGCTTTTGTGCAAGACCACAAATGCATTCTTTATCCAAAGGCGCCGCAAAACGCGCATTGACTACCGTCGCTGATATGCCGCGCTCCTGTAATTTCTCCATAACTTTCCAGGCCGTCTCTACCATCGACCCGATTGCAAAAAGTGCAACTTCCGTTCCCTCACAGAGGACTTCCGCCTTCCCGCTTTCGATTGGTGCCCGTTTCTCTTTCCACAGATCACAGGCATCACCACGCGGATAACGGATTGCCATCGGCGTATCCGCTGCAATAGCAAATTTAAGCATATCGGATAGTTCCCACTTATTCTTCGGTGCCATGATTGTCAGATTTGGGATCGTTGCAAGATACGATAAATCAAAGATTCCCTGATGCGTCGCACCGTCTTTTCCGACTAATCCCGCACGATCAATGGCAAATACAACCGAAAGATTCTGCAGACATACATCATGCAAAATCTGATCATATGCTCTCTGCAGGAAAGACGAATACACTGCAAATACCGGTTTCAATCCGCTTTTTGCCATACCTGCTGCAAACGTCACTGCATGTTCCTCCGCGATTCCCACATCAAAGAAACGTTCCGGATACAAATTGCGAAACCGTTTCAGTCCTGTTCCATCTGTCATCGCAGCGGTGATTGCTACAAGCTTCGGTTCCCGCTCGCCCATCTTTTTCATAACGGTCGAGAACACATCCGTATAATGTGCCTTGCTCTGTTTGTGCAGCGGTACACCTGTTTCAATGTCAAACGGTGCTGTACCATGAAAACGTGCCGGATGCCGCTCCGCCGGGACATATCCATTGCCCTTTTTCGTAAGAACATGCACGAGTACCGGTCCTCTTACACGCTTCGCCTCCGCAAAGGCACGGCGCATCGCTTTAATGTTCGATCCGTCAACCGGTCCAAGATAAGTAATCCCCATCTCTTCAAAAAACATTCCCGGAACAAACAACTGCTTGATTCCGCTTTTGGCATTGCGGATTTTGCGCACAATGCGGTCCCCGTAAACCGGAATCTTGCTTAAAGAATTGACCACGCCATCCTTCAAATCCATGTATGCGTCTGCTGTGCGAAAATCGTTCAGATATTTGCTGAGACCACCGACATTCTCCGAAATGGACATATTATTATCATTCAACACTATAATAAAATTCGTCTTCATCCGGGACGCATTGTTCAATGCTTCGAACGCCATCCCGCCAGTCAGAGCCCCATCACCGATGACTGAAATGACAAAATAATCCTGTCCTGTGATTTCCCTGGCCTCCGCCAGTCCCAATCCAGCCGAGATAGAGGTGGAACTATGTCCTGTATTGAAACTGTCCGCCTCGCATTCCTCTGTCTTTGGGAATCCACTCATTCCACCATACTCGCGAAGATGTTCAAACCCATCCTTTCGTCCGGTAAGAATCTTGTGCGTATACGACTGATGTCCGACATCCCAGACAATCTTGTCTTTTGTCAGATCAAACGACAAATGAAGTGCCATCGTAAGTTCGATCACACCAAGATTCGATGCCAGATGACCACCTGTTTTCGCAATCGAATCTACAAGAAAGGTACGAATTTCATCCTGCAGTGTATCGATCTCTTCTTCTGTTAGATTTTTGATATCATTTACATTCTGTATCTGATCTAAAACCATTATTACCTCGAAATAACTTATTTTTCCCTGTGTATAAGATATAAAAACAGTTCCCGCAGGAATGCATGCTCTCCACTGCATTCTTCAAGTATCGCTACCGCTTCCTCTGAAAAAAGCGCCACATCCTGTTTTGCTTTGTCAATTCCTTCAAAAGACACATAAGTTGCCTTCTGATTTTTCTCGTCACTGCCGATTGGTTTGCCGAGTACTTCCACGGTACTTGTGACATCCAAAATATCGTCCTGAATCTGGAACGCCAGTCCAAGCTTCGTTCCGGCATCTTCCATTTTCTTTACCTGCGCATCGTCTGCTCCGGCAAGGATTGCACCTACCATCAGGGAAGCCTCAAGCAGTGCTCCGGTCTTCAGCCGGTATATGAAATCCAAACGTTCCCGCTCCACGGTCTCGTTTTTTTTCTCACTCTCCACATCGACGACCTGACCGCCGATCATACCATAGATGCCTGCTTTGCATGCTAAAACTTCAAATGCTTTGGCTGCTTTTGCATCTCCCGACTGTGCTACGAGTGCCTTCGCAACAATTTCAAACGCATAGTTTAAAAGTGCATCGCCTGCGAGCACACCCATCGCTTGTCCGAACTTTTTATGTGTCGTCAGCTTACCTCTGCGGTATGCATCATCATCCATCTCCGGCAGATCATCATGTACCAGCGAATACGTGTGAATACATTCGATTGCCGCCATGAAAGGCTCTACAATCTTCGGATCCGTTCCACCGAACATCTCATAGGAAGCTTCCATAAGCATCGGTCGAAGCCGCTTGCCACCTGCAGTAACACTGTAATCCATCGCCTCAAAAATCGTATGCTGATATCCTTCTGCTTTCGGAAGATACATCTGAATTCTCTGTTCGATATCTGCGGCCCGTACCGCAATTTCCTTTGCAATGTCCATTAGAATTCCTCCAGTTCCCCGTCTTCGTTTATCACCAGCATCGCTTTCTCAATACGGTCAAGATCTGCATTGGCCGCTTTGATCTGTTCGATTCCCTGCTTATATAAATCAAACGACTGGTCCAACGTCACGTCTTCATCTTCCATCTTTTCTAAAATATCCTCTATCATGGAAAAACGTTCTTCCAGTCCTGTCTTTTCATTTTTATTATCCGTGTTATTTGCCATCTTATTTACTTTCCTTCGGATTCTTTTTTAAAACTGTGGCTGAAATCTCACCATCCAGCAGATATACTGTGATTTCATCCTTTGGTTCTACCTGCTTAACACTGCGCAATGCATGCCCGTCTTTTGCCTGCACGAATGCATATCCCATGCTCAGCTTTTTCGCCGGGGAATAACTCTCAAGTGTTCCTGCCAAAAGGGACAGCTGATGTCTTCGTTCCTGAATCAATGCACTCATTGCCTGTGTAAGTTTCTCCTCATAGTCGAGTGTTCTTCTGCGGTTCTCATTCAGCCGGTTCTGTGGACTCAGATAACGCAACCGCATCTTTTGCTGCTCTAATTTTGTGCGGGACAACGTAAGCTTCCTGCGAAGTTCCCGGTCAAGCCGCTGGCGGATCTGTACAAATGCCGTTTTTGTCTGTGCATAATCATACACTGCAAGTTCTGCTGCCGCAGAAGGTGTAGGCGCCCGCAAATCTGCAACATAATCAGCGATCGTCCAGTCTGTCTGATGGCCAACCGCTGATATCACAGGCACAGAGCATTCAAAGATGGCTCTGGCCACAATTTCTTCATTAAAAGCCCACAGGTCCTCTATCGAACCACCGCCTCTGCCGACAATGATCACATCCACGCCAAGACGTTCTAACGCATGGATTCCATTGACGATAGATGGGGCTGCGCCTTCTCCCTGTACCAAAGCCGGATATAAAATCAACTGCACATATGGATTTCTGCGTCCCGCAATATTGCGGATATCCTGCACAGCTGCGCCGGTCGGTGCGGTCACCACACCGATGGTATGAGCATACTTTGGAATCGGCTGCTTATATTCTTCTGCAAACATTCCCATCTCCTCGAGCTCCTGCTTCAGCTGCTCAAATTTCAGATAGAGATTGCCTGCACCATCTAATTCAATCTTCCGGGCATAAATCTGATATACACCGTCACGCTCAAAGACTTCTACAGAACCTGTGACAACTACCTTGTCACCATCTTTCATCTGAAATCGAAGTCCCTTGCGGTTTCCGGCAAACATGATGGCTTTCAATGCTCCACCGGCATCTTTTATTGTAAAGTAAATGTGTCCACTCGAATGATATTTACAGTTGGACACCTCCCCTTTGACGCTAATGGACTGCAACATAAAATCCTGAGCGAACATGTTCTTGATGTAAGAATTTACCTGCCCTACAGAGTATATATTCTTTGTCATGCGAATTTTGCAAGGATTCCGTTCACAAACGCCGGTGAATCATCCGTTCCATATTTCTTGGCAAGCTCAACTGCCTCGTTGATGGATACTTTGACCGGAATCTCTTCCTCGAAACGAATCTCGTATACAGCAAGACGAATCAATGTAAGATCTACTTTTCCCATACGGATTGTCTTCCATCCCTTGGATACTTCATTGATTGCAGCATCCAGTTCCTCGATGTGCGCATAAATATCCTTATACTTGTTGGTCATATAAATCTTCTCATCTTCGCTGATCGGTTCCAATTCATCCTCAAACAAAATCAGCTGCTCCGGCAACTCTTTGTCATCATGGAACTCCACACGGAAAAGCATCTTAAATACGTTCTCTCTTAACTGTCTTCTTGTCATTTTCTCTCCCCGTCTTAAAACATCAGCTTATAAAGGCCGACGCTACATGTCTTTATTGAATATCGTGCAACATAATAAAGGATGTCCATGAACAGACATCCTTTATTCTATCGTATGTTTTAATTGTCTCCTGCCATATCAACGCTTGCGATACGAACATTGACAACTGCTACATTCAGACCTGTCATGTTCTCAATTGCAGTCTTCACCTTGTCCTGCACCTTAGAAGACACTTCCGGAATACTGTAACCATAAGAAATATTGATTGCGACGTCAACTTTGACTTCGTTCTCCATCACTTCTACAAGAATTCCCTTGGAAAGATTCTTCATACCAAGCTTGCTCACAATCTCGTTGGTAATATTACCAGCCATAGAGCTTACACCTTCAACTTCCGTTGTGGCAAGACCAGCAATAATTGCAACGACTTCGTCTGCGACACGCACATCGCCAACCTGGTCTGATTTTATCTTAAATGTTTTTCTGTTATCAGCCATAAATACAATGCCTCCTCGGTAATTTTCTCTGTACATTATAACAGACTATGTATTATTTGGAAAGCTATAATTTGTTTTTATTAGCTAAACAACCTGTCCCTTTGCTACATATACCTGGAACGTATCGTTACCGGTAAGCGACTTGCCTTCGGAAATCGTAACGTTCTTGTCAGTGATAACATATTCTACACTTGCATTGTCCTCAATCACGGTATCCTGCATCAGCACGCAGTTCTTGACCTTTGCACCTTTTCCAATCTTGACGCCTCGGAACAGAACACTGTTCTCGACTTCACCTTCGATGACACAACCGTCAGCAACCATGACATTCTTTGCCTTTGCACCATTGATATAACGAGTCGGGTTATCATCACGAATCTTTGTATAGATCTGGTTTCCCGAGAAAAGTGCATTGATGTTTTCCTCTTTGAGAAGCCGCATATTCTCTTCGAAATAACTGTTCATGTCATGAATGTGTGCCACATATCCATCGTAGCAGAATCCTCTGACATCTAACTGGTCAATCTTCTTTTCGAGAATATCACGGACAAAATATACGTCTCCGTGCAAATAAGCTTCATCCACCATGCGTATCAGAAGTTCCCGGTCGATCACATAAATATTCAGGCTGAAATTCATCTCTCCGCTTTCTTTTGGATTGATGTAAATCTTGCTTACGCGATCTCCATTGATGCCAAGCGCATAGTACAGATCCATACCGGCAGTACTCTGACGGATGAGAGACTGTGGAATCTCCTGCTTGCGGTATACCATTGTGACATCCGCACCGCTCTTGATATGTGCATCTAACAATGCGTTAAAATCAAAGTTCACCGCAATGTTTGCATCGCTGAGAATCACATATTTTTCAGTCTGTTTTATCAGGTATCCGCGAATACTCTCTAACGCTTCGATTCTTCCGGAGAATACCTTGATCTGCTTCTGTGCAAATGGAGGAACAATGTTCAATCCACCATTTTTTCTTGCTAAATCCCACTCACGTCCATTGCCGAGATGGTCTAACAGTGAGTGATAATTCTTACGTACTAAAATAGAAATATTATCAATGCCACAGTGCACCATAGAGGAAATCATAAAATCACACATACGGTATCTGCTGGCAAATGGAATGGAGGCCATCAAACGCTCCGACACCAAATCCGGTACTAAGGAATCATAACTGTTTGGGAAAATGATTCCCAGTGCCTCTGCCTTTGAACTAATCATGCTGCTCGCCCTCCTTCACGTCTTCATATAACATTGCATTCGGTCCAATCTTGGCATTCTTTCCGATCGTTACATTTGAAGCTACAGTTGCAACTTCTCCAACACTGCCATCTGCCGGTTTCTGTCCGACCACTGCATTCTCTTCAACCATTACATTCTCTGCAAGAATACAATGTTTTACAACTGCGCCGGACTTAATGGTTGTCCGACCCATGACAACAGCATCTTCTACCACGGCCCCTTTTTCAACTGTTACACCGGAAAATAAAACAGAATGTTTTACCGTTCCCTGTATGTTGCAGCCATCGGTCACCATCGACTCTTCCACGATTGCATCTTCACCGATACGATGACCGGTCATTCCACTGTTTCTGCTGTAAATCTTCCAGTTCTCATCAAAAAGGTTGATTCCACTGTGTTCCGGATCGAGAACTTCCATATTTGCCTCCCAGAGAGACGGAATGGTTCCTACATCTTTCCAGTATCCATTAAAGTGGTAAGCATACATCTTGCGGTTATCGCGAAGAAGGTTTGGAATAATATTATTACCAAAATCATTTTCTGAATTCGGATCTTCTTCGTCTTCAATCAGATATTTTTTCAAAATATCCCAGTTAAATATGTAAATCCCCATAGATGCAAGATTCGACTTTGGATTCCTCGGTTTCTCCTGGAACTCTGTAATGCGGTCATTCTCATCTGCAACCATCAATCCAAAACGGGATGCCTCATCCCACGGAACTTCCATTACCGCTACAGAGAACTCCGCTCCTTTTTCCTTATGGAACTCAAGGAAATCGCTGTAATCCTGCTTACAAATCTGATCTCCTGACAAAATGATGACATACTGCGGATCATAACGCTCGATAAATGCGATATTCTGATAAATTGCGTTCGCAGTTCCCTTGTACCAGTCAGATCCTGATGCCTTCTGATAAGGTGGAAGTACGTGTACACCACCGTAGAGACGGTCAAGATCCCATGGCTGACCATTACCGATATACTCATTCAAAACAAACGGCTGATACTGGGTTAAAATTCCCACGGTATCAATGCCTGAATTTACACAATTAGAAAGTGGAAAATCAATAATTCTGTACTTTCCACCAAACGGTACTGCTGGTTTTGCAAGTTTCTGTGTCAATGCATAGAGTCTGGAACCCTGGCCTCCGGCAAGTAACATTGCAACTAGTTCTTTTGCCATAAAAGTATCCCCCTTCATATTACATTTTTGTTATAAAACTATCCTATCATATGTAGGATAAAATTCCTAGTTACTTCGCAAATTTTCGTATAATTATTATTTTAACGCATTTTTAACCTTTTTCTCGCTGTCGCCCTCTAACATCTTCAGGTAATCCCCCTTATTAATATGAATCATAGAAATGCGGTTCTTAAGTCTGCGGAATGCATAGACACAATCCACATTCTGGATCAGTGACTGCAGACGCTCATCCGGCACGCAGACCACAAGCTGCAGACCAAGCTGTCTTGCATAATGCAGACAGACTTCGCTTCGTTCCTTGTCCATCTTGGAAAAAGCCTCATCCAAAAGTACAAGGCGGATTTTTGACTCGCGGTTGCTCTGCTGCATATAAAGCATGGCAAAACCTGCAAACAATGCAACGTATTTCGGGTTCTGTCCCTCACCACCGGAATCTCTTCCTGCCATATCATCGACATAATTTTTCTTGATGTTACCGTCTGCGTCTTCCGACTGTTCGTACATGCTGAATTTCAGATAGGTACGGTAATCAGCGTATTTTTCCATCTCTTTGCGATGTTTGTCACGGTTTGATGCATCCTCATCCACCGGTGGCATGAACTTGTCCGTCAGACGGCGGATCTGTGTCTCGTATTTCCGGTAGAACGCGTCCTCCCCAAAACTTATCTGTCCATCCAGATCACGATCCATCACTTTCATATCCAGTTCTTCTGCGGTAAGCATGTCATAGAACTGGCGGTTCTCATCATCCGTCGGCAAAATATCGATCTGATAAATACTGTCGGAGAATGAGATTTTTGCAAGGAGTGCATTGATCTCCCTGCGGTGTCTTTTGGCACCTTTGATTTCACTGTGAATCGTTGCAATGACATTTTCACGCAACATTTTATATACGAGCTGATACTGGTCATCAAACTGTTTTTTGTACTCCGGCTCAAAATTGTTTCTTGACTGTTCAAGCAGTTCGTCATAGACACGATTGTCTTTTTCCATTCCTCCGAAATTGAAGGATGGATAGGTCTTATTGAAGTTTGTACGTGCTCTTCCTCTCGCCTCTTCTTCTGTTTCCTGCGTTTTTTCCAACTGTGCTTTCTTTGCCAGCGATTCTTTTCTCAGCACATATGTGCGGCCGTTTTCAATCTCTTCAAGCACCTTGGCCTGCAGTTCTTCATTCGGGACAAAGCCTTCCTGCAACAGTTCTAACTCTTCTGTGCGGTCCTGAATATCCCTCTCCTTGCCACCGAGCTTTCGCTCCTTCTCGTTGCGTTTATCCTGAACCTCTCCGCTTTGGGTTTCCAGTTCCCGGATTGCTTCTTTTAGGCTACGCTCCTGCTCCTGCAACTGCCTGATATAGATGCCTTCCTTCATATCCGCAATTTCATGTTTTAACTGTTCTGCCTGCATCTGATATTCACTCAGTCGTTTCTGTGCTCCTGCCATCTGCGCAATACGCTCAAACGTCAGATTCTGCAAACGTTCCAATTCATTGACAGGCTGTAAAGTTGCAACTTCCTGCCGCAAAGCAATCAGCTGTTCCTCCAACTCCGACGTCTCTTCCTCGAGCTTACGGATCTGTGTCATGGATACCTTGCGACCGATTGTCTGGTAACGGTAATCTTTCTGGCGCAGATGCCGGTACATATAATTACTGTAAGAATAGCAGTCTGCTGTGACACCATCTTTCACATCGTGAAGTTCTTCCACAGAATCACATTTTACAATGTGACCGAGATAACGCTTCAGACACAAATCCACATAATCCAGATCGGTCTCCACACAATCGTATAATGTGCCTTCCTGCGCCTTTGGCTGATCCCGCTCAATCGCCGCCGTATCCAGCAAATCGACAACTTCATACTCTGCTTTTTTCATATTGCGGAAAATCTTTGCCGCTGCAAGTGCATACTGCGGTTCCACGACAAGACTGTACTTGCTGCGCCCCATACGGCCTTCGATTGCATTTCTCCACTCATCATCCGTAATATCAAACAGATCTGCCAGCACATGTACATGCACCGTCTGCTGATAGCGGGTCGACAGTTCTTCCTGCAAACGTCTGCGCACTTCCTTTAATGCACTCTTGTAATGCTTCTTATCACTCTTTAAATCTTCTAAGTATTCTTTCTTTTCTCTGTGTTCCTGCTCAATTTTCCGGCACTGTGACTTCTGGTCTTCCAGTTCCTCGTTGATCATCTCATAGATATCTTTTAATCCATTGCGCAGTTTTTCGATCATCTCCTGCGAGACTTCCTCTTTTCCGAAATCCTCGATGAGATGATAGATGGAATTGCTCACGTAATCTGTGATGCCATCTGTGTCGATCCATTTCTGTAACCGGAGTGTCAGACTCTGCCAGTCATCTACCTCACTCTCACACAATCGAATCGTATCTTCGATCTGTTTTAACTGTTGTTCCTTTTTCTTAAAATCGGTGGCGATCAGTTCTGCCTGAACCCTGGAAAGTTCTTCTCTCTTTCCGGTAAGCTGAAACTTGATTTCCTTCGCCTGTGTGCGAAGTTCTTCAATCGCTTTCTGTATCTCTGCCAGTTCTTCGTGACGGACTTTTAACTGTACTTTTTTATCTTCGATATCCACGATGCGAAGCGTCGCTTCCACCCGGACGAGGTCTGCCCCCGCCATTGTCAGTGCACGATCATGCTGCTGGATTTCGTCCAGCAACGTGATCTGATTCTCCAGAGTCTCCACGCGCTCCTTAATCTCACGGTATGCCGCCAGCTGATCGCTGATGGCAGAAATCGTGTTTTCCTCGCTCTTTGGAAACATATAATCTTTAATGAACTGTCCCGTACCGTTTGCCATACGAAGAGCGATTGCGCTTTTTTCCATGGTCTTGAAACGGCTCGCATTCACTGAACCGAAAATCACTTCGTTGACGGTGCTGATGTATGCTTCTTTCGTCGGATAAATACGATTGATGTTCATGCGTCCGGCTTTTTCCCCGGAACCTGCACGGGACTGTACAAGCTGACGGATCTGTGCTGTCGAATACGGCAGTCCGTCCGCTCCTAAATAATCGTCCTCCGGAAATTTTCCGGCATGGCTGAAGAAATAATATTTGCGCAGATCCTGATCGGCATGTCCCACTTCGAATGTGACACCGATACAGCTGTGCGTCTGCGTTCCGGTGTCTTCCAGCTCCAGTACGATCTGCGCATAAAAATCCTGATCTTCACGGTTGGCAGAACCATCTTTCTGCTCACCGCGCAGATAGCTTAAAACACTTCGCTTATTTTTTGTATCATCTGCCGCTTTATTTAAAAAGTCACTTGCAATGCTTCCATAGAGTACCACCTGCATGGCATCCATCGCGGTCGATTTTCCGGAACCGCTTTTTCCACTGAAAAGGTTGACGAATTCATGGAAATAAATGACTTCATGATTCATTCCACCCCAGTTATTGAGCACCATCCGGGTGAATATCTTCTTCGATTGTTTCATCTGCCGCAAGCTCCTCTCTGTATGCATCTAGTAATTCGTTCATCATCGCTGAACTACAGTACAAATTAATCGTACTGTAAATATAAATCGGTGTCCGATTCTCTAAATCCCGCAACGCACCCGGATAATCAATGATCTGGTGCTTTTTCATCACGGAAAGTGCCTCATTCCACTCTGCCTCCGTCAGTCTCTGATTCAGCAGATTTGCATTCTTTCCATATTCGCGAAGTTCTTCGAGACTCGTGACAGTCGCTGCCAGCCCGTGTCCCATGATTTTGTCACGGTAGATCATCTTTGTCAGAAGCACGATGATCGTAGTTGTCTTCGAGAGTGTTTCCACATCCACACCTTCTCCGACCAGACGGAAAATGTGTTCCTCACTGTCATGCACCAGCTCGCATCCCATAATAGAAAGATATTCCTCGATGAATACGCGGTGGCGCGCACAGATTTCATATTGTTCATTATCCCGCGGTACCAGTGTTACCGGATCATATTTTTCCTGTAAAATACAAGTCTGCCGGAACAATGCCGCAATGGTTTTCTTTAATTTATCCGCTTCCGTAATGGAAAGCGTTTCCAAATAGTTTTCCATAAGTTCCCCTTGTTAATTGAACGCTACTTTTTTGATATCGTAAATCCCGAATACCGGAATCCTTCTTCTGTAGTAAATTCCTCGTCGATGGCAATCTCGGTCTTCGGATCGTATTTTTCCGTTTCTTCCTGCCATACGAACAGAAGCTTCTCTAAATCTTCCACCGAGTGTACCGTATCTTCCGTCACATGGAACACACCGTCCTTCTCGTTCTGCTCCCGGAATGCACGGATTTCGCCCTTCGTGTAAAGTGGTTTTACAACAAAGTCGTCCAGCTGTCCATTTTCTTCTAATTCTTCCGGCGGAAGCTGCGGCATAAATTCACGTCTTCCGCTGTTTCGTGGCCGCATAAAGCTGCGGTCCTTGATGACACGCGGACTTGAGGAAAACCGCATTCCCTCGCCAAGCTTTTCGATAATCTCATCCTTGTGCGAAGAAACATTGAGTAACTTCACCAGCACCTTGGCGCGATCTTCCTCGATGTCTCCTTCCACAAGGATATACCGTATACGCGCTGCTGCACGTTTTGCAAAAATCTTCTTCTGTTCAATCAGACGATTGTATCTGCGCTCAATTCCGTCAAACTCGCGGTTGATCAGATACAATAAATCCAGCGCATCCACACAGCTTTGGATCAGACGCTCATTGCGGTGCCAGAAGATGGTATCCTTTTGGATTTCCATGCGTTTTGCCTCATACATCTGCTGCCGCTCCTGCGCCTCTGTAAGATTGGCATCCAGTAACTCTTTGACTTCTTCCTTGTAGCGGTAAAAGCTGTCTGTGGTTGTAAGAATCGCATATTTTTTGCTGTCTGTATTGTTAATTTCCTCCACAAGTACTTCCTGGATTCCAAGGAATGTTTTCTTTTTGGAAAGTTCCTCAAAATACCCACGAATCCCCTCCTGCATGTTGGAAAGCATCTGCAGAAGGGCTTTGGAAGTCTGTAATGCGCTTTTTAAAATATCATTGTCCTTCTCTCTGGCGGAACGGTACGTAAAGAGATAACTGTACACCGACAGCAGGCTTTCGCGTTCCTGGCTTTCCGCCTCGCTGTACAGACGCTGGAACAAATCCACATACATCTGACTGTAATCCGGAAATGACACCACATAACTGTTCAGCTGCTCATCATAATCTCTTCGCAGCCATCCCCAGTCCTCCAGATTGCCGAGCATGATAGATGCCATATTGGACTTAGTGATCAGTTTTCCTTCGTCCTCGTACTGTTCCTCGCTCCAGTCTAACGTATTATCCGCGACCATCTCATTGATGATTGCCTGACACTCTTCCTCGGTCAGTCCCAACAGGGAGTACGCCTGACTGGATTCCTCATAAAGCATTACCAGCGACTTCTGGTAATACTCCATATATTTACTGTTAAATAATTTATAAAAATCCTTTGGTATACCATTGCTGATACTCATTAAAACTGTTTTCCTCTTTCTGCTTTTTGTCAGTATAAGCCAATTTATTATACCACAAAACCATTTCAAAACCTATGCTTTCTTTTTTCTTTTCAAAACCGTTCTCTCATGGTAAAATACTGCTGTTTGCATGCTTTGCAGACTTTTACACAAATCCAGAATGAATGAGGTAATTATGAGTATATTAAACGTAGAACATTTAAATCACGGTTTCGGTGACCGTGCCATTTTAAAGGATGTCACTTTCCGCCTGTTAAAAGGCGAACATGTCGGATTCGTCGGTGCCAATGGCGAGGGAAAATCCACTTTTATGAACATCATTACCGGGAATCTTCAACCGGATGAGGGCAAAATCGAATGGGCCAAAAACATCCATGTCGGCTACCTTGACCAGCATGCCGTCCTCGAAAAAGGCCAGACCATCTATGATGTGTTAAAGAGTGCTTTTTCCGGTCTCTTTTTACTCGAAGAAAAAATGAATCTCATCTGCGACAATATGGGTGATGCCACGCCGGAAGAGCTTGATGCCATGATGACAGAACTTGGTGAAATCCAGGATACCTTAGACTCCCATGATTTTTATATTATCGATACAAAAATCGAGGAAGTGGCGCGCGCACTCGGTCTGACAGATATCGGTCTGGAACGTGATGTCACGGAACTCTCCGGTGGACAGCGAACTAAGGTCCTGCTCGGCAAACTGCTTCTGGAAAAACCAGATATTCTATTGCTCGACGAGCCGACCAACTACCTGGACGAATCCCATATCGAATGGCTAAAACGCTACTTAAATGATTATGAAAATGCTTTTATCTTAATCTCACATGATATTCCGTTCCTCAACAGTGTTATCAACCTGATCTACCACATCGACAACGGCGAACTGACCCGCTATGTCGGCAACTATGACGATTTCATGCGTGTTTATGAGGTGAAAAAAGCGCAGCTTGAAGCAGCATACAAAAAGCAGCAGCAGGAAATCAGCGAACTGAAGGATTTCGTTGCCCGAAACAAGGCAAGAGTTGCGACAAGAAATATGGCGATGTCCCGCCAGAAAAAACTAGACAAGATGGATGTCATCGAACTGGCGCAGGAAAAACCAAAGCCGGAGTTCCAGTTCTTAGAAGCCCGCACTCCGGGGAAATTTATTTTTGAAACTACGGACCTTGTCATCGGCTACGATGAACCACTCTCCCGCCCATTAAATCTCGTGATGGAACGCGGACAGAAAATCGCTTTGGTCGGTGCGAACGGAATCGGTAAAACCACACTGCTAAAAAGCATTATGGGGTACATCAAGCCATACTCTGGCAAATCGCATCTGGGCGATTACCTGTACCCGGGCTATTTTGAACAGGAGAAAAAATACGAGACAAATATCACCTGTATCGAAGAAATCTGGGAAGAATTTCCATCCATGAGCCAGTATGAAGTACGTTCCGCTTTAGCAAAATGCGGACTGATGACCAAACATATTGAAAGTCTGATGAAAGTATTAAGTGGTGGGGAACAGGCAAAAGTACGTCTGTGCAAGCTCATCAACCATGAAACAAACCTGCTTCTTTTAGATGAGCCGACAAACCATCTTGACGTCGATGCCAAAGACGAATTAAAACGTGCACTCATGGCCTACAAGGGAAGTATCCTTCTTGTCTGCCATGAGCCTGAGTTCTATGAAGACATCGTAACGGATGTCTGGAATTGTGAGGAATGGACAACCAAAACTTTGTAATTGCTATGCAATTACTGCTTTTTGCCCTCTCCCGCAAAGTATTCTTTAACAAGTTTTACAACAACACCGGATAACAGGAATACTGCGATCAGGTTCGGGATAACCATAAGACCGTTGAACGTTTCTGCGATGCTCCACATGAGTCCTAAATTCATGGTTGCGCCGACAATGGCTACCAGCGCATATACAAGCATAAACAACTTGTTAGCGCGGGAGCCAAAAAGAAACTCAATACAACGGGTACCGTAAAGTCCCCAGCCAATAATCGTAGAAAATGCGAAACAGCACATCGCAATTGCTGTAAAAACAGATACCCATCCACCATATGCCGATGTAAATCCGCTGATGGTAAGCTCCGCTCCTGCTGCATCTCCATATCCGATAGAAACACCGCTGCACAAAATAACAAGCGCGGTCAATGTACAGATCACGATTGTATCCACGAACACTTCAAAGATTCCAAAGAATCCCTGCTTGACCGGCTTTCTTGTATCCGCACAGGCATGTGCGATCGAACCGGTTCCAAGACCTGCCTCGTTGGAAAAAATTCCGCGGGACACACCCTTTTTCATACTCATGAAGAAACTTCCTACCGCACCACCTGTCACAGATGCCGGCGAAAAAGCGCCCTTGAAAATCGAAGCAAATACATGCGGAATCGCTCCAATATTCAATACCACAACACCAAGTGCAAGCACGATATACATTAATGCCATAAACGGCACCAGTTTCTCCGTCACCTGTCCGATACGCTTGATTCCTCCCAGCAGAATCAACGCGATCAGTGCAGCCAGTGCGATTCCGATGATCAGATTCAACGTAGAAACCGAATCCTTCGAAATCAGGTTATAATTAAATAAAGCAGAGTCGATCGCCGTGGTAATGGTATTTACCTGTGTAGCATTACCGGTTCCGAATACCGTAAGCACACCAAATGCGGAAAACAGATATGCCAGCCAGTGCCAGTGTTTCTTCAAACCGTTCTTGATATAATACATCGGGCCTCCCACAAGCTCGCCATCTTTATTCTTCTCACGAAAATGTACGGCCAGTGTTACTTCCGAGAATTTGGTACACATACCAAGAATCGCAGAAATCCACATCCAGAACACCGCCCCGGGTCCTCCGATTGCGATCGCTCCGGCAACTCCGGCAACGTTTCCCGTTCCTACCGTCGCGGCAAGCGCCGTACATACCGCCTGAAACGGAGTCAGTGCACCATCGGACGCCTCTCTCTTCTTTAACATACGTCCCAGGGTTACTTTCATTGCATATGGAAACTTGCGAATCTGCAAAAATCCGGTACGAAAGCTCAATACCAGCCCCACACCGATAATACAAATCATGGCAGGTACACCCCAGATGAAATTGTTCACCGCACTGTTGACGATTTCAATCCAAGATAACATAATTCTAATCCCTTTCTCATTGGTTTCGCACGCTGCTAAAAGTCAGCGCAATGCATAGATTATATCACAAAATCCGTAAAATAGTATTATATTTGTAAGTTTTTGGCGTACTTAAACGAAATCACATCTCTTAGTGTAGTTTTCTGATATGCCTGTTCTTTGTGCATAAATGAAACAATTTCATTTTTTGTCAACTTTCCAAGCTTTTCAATTACGATATCTAAAATCTTCTTATCATCATCTGATAATGTTAAAAATTTTTGTTTTCCCTTTAAAGAAAAATGATATGCGTTTGTCTCCCCCATATCAACTTCTTTGCAAGGTATATCTTTTAAATCTATAATCGAGTTATGCCCTACTGGAACAGCTCCCATCGGTAATGCCTGATACACCAATCCTGTAATTGCATACCCTCGTTTTTTGTAAGATAAAGCATCTGCATACCACATAAGTTTCACCAATTTAACCTTATAAAGATTTGTAACATTTTTTGATGCTGCAAAATATCGGATCACATCCACAACTTTGTCAAGTGCTAATGGTGTATTTCCATGATAAAGTTCATTATCCTGAAACTTTGCATAACTGGCCTGAATCGCTTTTCTCAAATAAGCATCCTGATCTTCTTCATACAAGTTGATTGCAGCTGAATGATACTTCTGATAAAATTCCATAGGCAAATTGTTTTTTGCATCACTTAATAAAGCTAAAAACCACTCCGGATCCTGATCAATTTTTTTCAAAATTGTATCATGTGCTTTATCTTGTACCTGATGACTCTCATATCTGGTAATTGTCTTTCCTCCCCAGCCAAGCAATATACACAAGTCCCTTTGACTTATATTATATTTTTCTCTTATTCCGATAATTTGTGTTGACGTTAAAAGACCTTCTTCTCTTCTGTATGCATCTTTAAGTTTTATATCATTTTCCTGCATCTGTTGCTCATCCATATACAGTTCATCTACTATATCACAATATAAATAGGACGCATCATACATAACTTTCACATTTTTAAAAGTCGTATACTCCCTGACAAGAACTGTTTTCACTTCATGTTCTTCCATGCAACACGTGCATAAACGCTTTTCACTTTTTATAGTCTTCATGTCCATGAAAGCACCTCCTATTTCTTTCTATACGGAAACATTTCTGGCATGAATGCCCGTTCAGCATAATGAAAAGACATTACAAATGTAGTAGTATTTCCATATATTCCTAAAAGTTCAACTCTTATTTTTATATATACATCATCCGTACCATTATAAACCTTCCCAAACTCTCGCATTTCACTTCTTTTTGGAAAGCGCATATCTTTTACCGTCTGCATATAATCTTCTACAGAAAGAGTTAATAACTCCCGCTTTATTGCATCTACAGGATTTTCATTTGGAAATAATGTATTTATTGTATACTGATTTGTATATTTTTCTTCTCTATTTTCATCTACACGTCTCTTAGCCTGAAAATTAATTTGTGCCCCATTATTAAGAGCAAATTTTAAATCTTGTATATAGGTTTTAACTTCTAATTCGCTTTCAATGCGTGCATTTGTTTTGTTTGCCAAATGAATGCCCTCCGATATAGGTATCAATTGATACCTATATCATATATTTCCATTGTGGCTTTGTCAATAGACATATCATACGATTTTAACAACCCATACATTGCTGCGCACCATGCAGTATCCGATCACAACTTTGATCAGCTCCGTCGCCTGCACCAAAAAGTAAACGCTTACAATTCCAAGCCCCGTATAATGTGCCAGCAAAAATGCTATCGGCACCACAATAATCCATGTAAACACGGAATCAAACAGAAACGTCACCAGCGTTTTTCCGCCCGAACGCAATGTAAAATACGAAGCATGACTGAACGAACAGAACGGCATAATGATTGCCGACACTGCAATAAAGCTTGTCGCCAGTGTCTTGATCTCCTCCGAAGTATTGTAAATAGATGGGAAAAAGCCTCCCACAAGAAGCATGATCAACGCCATGATCACACAACAGAATACACTGAACACAATCATTTTGTTGTCCGCATCTTTTGCCTCTTCCAACTGTCCTGCCCCCAGGTACTGTCCAACCACAATACTGATGCACGCACCAAGCTGTATGTAAACAATATTGAACAGATTCGTAATGGTCGTGGCAATATTCAGGCCCGCCACAACATCAAGTCCGCGCACCGAATAGCACTGCGTAACCGTTGTCATTCCTGCCGCCCACAGCACTTCATTCAGCATCAGCGGAAGTCCCTTGATGATAATTGTTTTCAACTCCTGCAAGGGAATACCAAATCCTGCATAAGCACCTTCCAGATATCTGTTCTGTTCCCGCTTCACATGTGCCCAGATGATAACGATTGCAGCCTCAATATAACGCGCCATCACGGTAGCGATTGCCGCTCCTTCCACACCAAGTTTCGGAATCGGACCTATGCCAAAGATCAACAGATAATCCAACAGCGCATTGCTTCCTACCGCAACAAAACTCGCGATCATCGGAACAAACGTCTGACCCGTCTCTTTGATATTCGTTGCGTACGCCTGATTGACCGCAAACGGAATCAGACCGATCATCATAATTGCCAGATACTTCTGTCCGTACTGCAAAGCAAGCTCCGTCGCACCGTTTCCGGCAGTATCCGTCAAATACAGTGAAATCAGATCCGCGCCCTTTGTCACAAACAATGCAATGGCCAGAATGGTCACCAAAAGTGCCGCATACAGCTTAAAGCGAAATGAATGCATATGTCCCTTATGATTGCCCTGACCGAAATACTGTGCACCAAAAATGCTTGCTGCAGACACCGCGCCAAAAATCGCAAGATTGTACACAAAAATCAACTGATTGACAATGGCAACTCCCGACATCTGCTCTGTTCCCAACTGTCCGACCATAATATTATCCAGAAAACTCACAAGATTTGTGATTGCATTCTGTAAGATCATCGGAACTGCAAGCAGCAGATATCTGCGATAAAAGCTGCGATCGCCGATGTATTTCTTTTTCCATTTTTCTTTTAATTTCATATGCTCCCCCTAATCAACTCATCTCATAATAGTGTGCATAAATTCCACCCTGCTTTAAAAGTTCCTCATGCGTTCCCCGCTCGGCGATTCCATTCTCCGCCACAACCAATATCTCGTCCGCATTCCGGATCGTAGAAAGTCTGTGCGCAATGGTAATCGTCGTCCGGTCTTTTGCCAGCTCCTCAAGGCTCTTCTGAATATAGCGCTCGCTTTCGTTATCAAGCGCGCTGGTTGCCTCGTCCAATATAAGAACCGGAGGATTCTTCAGGAACACCCGCGCAATTGAAATACGCTGCTTCTGTCCACCGGACAGGCGTGTGCCACGCTCTCCCACGAAGGTATCATATCCATCCGGCAGCTCCATAATGAAATCATGAATGTTCGCTTTGCGTGCGGCATCAACGATTTCCTCCATGGTCGCATCCGGTCTGCCGTATGCAATATTGTCCTTGATGCTGCCACAGAACAGATACACATCCTGCTGTACAAGACCAATCTGATTTCTCAGACTCTCAAGTGTCAGTTTTCTGACATCAATTCCGTCAATCGTAACCCGTCCACCTGTCACATCATAAAAGCGTGGCAACAGCGAACAGATCGTCGTCTTTCCACTTCCCGACGGACCGACTAATGCAATCGATTTTCCTGCCGGTATCTCAAAAGAAACATGTTCCAAAACCGGCGTATCATCATCGCTGTAATGGAAAGAAACATTCTCATAGCAGACATTGCCTTTTACATTAGACAAGGTCCGCGCATCTGCTGCATCCACAATTTCCGGCTCCGTCTCGACCACATCCAGGAATCGCCGAAAACCCGACAGGCCTTTCTGCATCATCTCCGTAAGCTCCACCAAAATCTGGATCGGGCTGATGAAAATGCCGATATACAGTGCATACATCGCCAGATCACCGACCGCCATCTTTCCATGTGCGATCAGCCATCCGCCAAACACCAGTGTCGTGAGATACATCATTCCCTGGAAGAACAGATTTCCACTCATAAAGCTTCCCATGCAACGATAGTTCGCGTCTTTGGAAACAAGAAATCCCTCATTGCTTTTATTAAATTTTTCCTGTTCAATACGTTCATTTGCAAACGACTGCACCACACGAATACCGGACAATGTATCCTGCAGACTGGAATTGATATCTCCTATTTTTCTGCGGTTGTCCATGAACGTCTCCTGCATTTTGCGGTTCTGCCCATAGGAAAAAATCAGCATAACAACTACGAGCACCAGCATCGGAATCGCCAGTCTCCAGTTGATCACAAACAAAAACAGGAACGATCCCACAATCTTGATCAGAGAAATAAAAAGATTCTCCGGGCCATGATGTGCCAATTCGGAAATATCGAACAGATCCGATACCAGCTTACTCATCATCTGTCCGGAATTATGCTGATCATAATAAGAAAACGAAAGCTTTTCATAATGGTCGAACAGCTCCTTGCGCATATCGCGCTCCATGCGCGCACCCATCATATGTCCCGCATATGTCACGTAATACTTGCAAAGTGTCTGTAGAACATATGCCGCAAAAAGCAACGCTGCAATCGGTCCTAACGCAGACAGAATCTGCTTCGCCTCTCCTACGAACAGCGTTTTCGTCAGCGAACGCAATATCTGTGGATATGCCAGATCCACAAGACTGATGATTGTTGCACATAATAAGTCTATAAAAAAGACTGCTTTGTACGGCCCGTAATATTTGATAAATTTCTTTAATGTATGCATTCTACACTCCTTTGTTGATTTGCCTATCTACTCCTCTTCGTCGTTTTGTGACGAGTCCTCAAATCCCTGTATCATAAATTGGTTCCACTTCGCATTCGTATTCTCAAGCTCATGCTTTTGCATGATCCGGTTCCGGTCGCTGAGAATCGCAAGCATCTCATCAGCGATTTCCTCCATCGGAAGCTTCCGGTAATGGGAAAGATAGCCGAGCATGCGCTGCGCGGTCCAGTCCGTGTTCAGGTTCAGGGAAACCTGCTCACAAAATTCCCTTGGGTAACCACGGTCGAGTAGTTTGTTGTATAATTCTATGCTTTTGGGTGTTCTGGGTTTCATATGTTCTCCTATTCTAAAAAATCATGTTCTTCTATTGAAATCAAACACTACAGTAATTCCACCAGAAACATCTCATACAGATCATCTTCCCCCTGCAACAGTGGAGAATTCTCCCCTCCACCATTCGTGGAACGCCGCATCGCCGCATAAGAATCCTCCCCTGCAGATATAAGGTCCATTGCCGAAAATGTACATCCGTTTTTCTGCGCAATGCGACAGAATGCAGTAACCGGATTGGAAACTGTTCTCGTGTCAAGTAAAGCCTGTGCCAGTGCCGGATTTAAACGGGCCTGCGCTTTCAAATTCTCCAGTTCATCGTATATATTCATAGGAGTCTCCTTTCTGAAATCCTACTTCCGTGTAAATTCTTCAAATTGATCCATAATATTCATAAAATTGCTTGCACTCACGCAATAATTCTTTTTTAATAACTTGTCAGCATTCACATTGGTGATAAGCTTCTTTGCCTTAAATGTCGCCGCTTCTGTATGTTTTTGGCTTTTCTCTACCTGTTTTCCTATATATACCTGCTCAATATCTCTACAAAACCAAACAAATTCATATCCATTTTCTTCACAATATTGTTTTGCATTTTTCAGGAAATTCTCATCCTCTGCATTCGTGTCAAAATTATCACAGTCAAAACAATATATTACCTTGGATTGGTTCTTCTTAGAAGCCGCCTTATATTGTGAAATCAAGCTTTGAATTTCTTTTTCCTTTTTCTTATAATTTCCCCGTCCATCCATATATACAGTGCTTAATTTTACGTGTGTTCGATCAAATGTATAAAAATGCTCAATCGAATCTTTAATATACATCCAGTCAGACTGACATTTCTTATTTGTCTCAACAACAAAAATAAACTGGCTCCCCACTATTCGTCCTCCTCACCTGTACCAAAAACTCCAATAAAGTCAATTGCATCCACATTAAATGGAGAGCCTTCTATCATACCGTTTCTGTATAATTTTGAAGGCGAATAGTTGCCATTTGTCTTCCATGGATAAATCTGATGATCTTCTGATAAAAAGTCAATTGACTTTTTATGCTGCTTCAAAACATCCATCGGTCCAACATTGTGTGTTGTAAAACAGAGCTGCCCTTCTCCATATTCCATCAGATATTCCAACAATGCACACAAATAAACATCATGAAGGTTCGAATCAAATTCATCAATAAATACAATTCCACCGCGAACCATTTCTCTTATATACACAAATAATTTAATCAGCTTCTTAATTCCGGTGCTTTCAAATTCTGCATGAATTTTGTAGGAATCATACACCATAACCAAATCACACATCCAAAAATCACCATTTTCTTTTTTATCAATTTCTATGCCCATCAGATCTGATTTAAAAATATGGAGAAATTCATATAATTTATTGATTGTATCTACAAATTTTTCAAATTTTAGCTTTGTGATCATATTTCGGCTACTGAATATTACACTTATGTTTTCATTCTGTAACTCAAAAATATTACCTATCAATGAATACAGTTTTGCATTCTGTGAATCAGCATCATCACAAGAAAGAATAGTATTTTGGATCATATACGGTTTATGATCGTCAGATTCATCTAAGTACACATGTAACTTATGCCCTAAGGCAAATAGCATACCAACAGCATTCATTATTACTTGCGCCACTTTGTCTTTCCTGTAAAGGAAATAATTATCACTCCCTGCACATAACAATTTATCATAAATTAATGCAGACACAGATCCTGTGGACAACAAATTCATTGTCTTATTTCTAATTTCAGCCACAAATCCATTCTCTTCTTCCGATCCATAAATAAAGATGATTTCTCCATCACAAACTTCATATATTTTTTCCAAAGAACTGCTCTTTAATGTTGCTTTTTTCCCTTTCAGACATTCCTGTGCTATCGTAAATTTACCTGTTTTATTTTTTGACAAAGTGATTTCATACTGATAAAGAAGCAACTCTCCACCACTCTTTGCCATAAACTCTGCTTCCAGCGAAAGTTTCCCGACTTTCTTGTTGACAATTGCTTCTAAATGGTTCTGTGTAATTGGATTATTCAAATACCCTGTATCAATAATAAGATTACGCAAAATCTCCACGGAAGTCACAATTCCAGACTTACCGGATCCATTCATACCATAAATTCCCTTAATGTTATATTCCTGTGTGTCCGGCTCCTTATTGATTGTCTTCTTATAAAAAGACAACAAAACCGTTTTATCCAAAGTCTTAATCCCCTTAACGGAATAATTTGTTAAATAAATATCCTTCATTCTGGCAGCCCTCCATCTTTGTTTCCAATATAGCACAAAAGGATAGAAAAATAAATACAAAATGTATTTTTCTATCCTTTGTAATCATAATTCTTTAAACTTCGCCTGCATCGTTGGATTATTTTTGGTAAGCTTCTTTACACTGACTTCATCCACCTTATTGTTTGCAATTCTAAGCTGATTATCAGATCCCAGAAGTTCCTTCTTGACCTTCTGCAAATGGTCAATGGTCTTATCGATTTCATCAATGGCTTTATCAAAATGAGTATGCGCAATATTATAGTTTCTGCTAAAATCATTTTTAAACTGCATTAAGCTGTCTTCAAAATTGGAGATATCAATATCCTGATTTCGGATCACTTCCAGCTCCTGCTTATAGACCAGCGCATTCATTGCAGCATTCCGAAGCAACGTAATCATCGGAATAAAACATTGTGGACGCACAACATACATTTTATCGTATTTATAAGAAACATCTACGATTCCGCCGTTGTATAGCTCACTGTCTGCTTCGAGCAGCGATACCAGGACTGCATACTCGCACTTTTTCTCTCTCCGGTCTTTGTCCAGTTCCTTGAAAAAATCCTCATTTTTATGCTTCGTCGCAGTCTCATCCATCTCATTTTTCATTTCAAACATGATGGAAATAATTTCTACGCCATTTTCATCACATTCGCGGTAGATATAATCGCCCTTGCTGCCGCTCCTTGCGTCGTTATCCTTCTCAAAATAAGCGTTTCTGAATGCAGTGGCTCTCAGCTGATTAAACTGGATCTCGCAATGCTGCTCTAGCGTTTCCCCAACCATCTTGGTTGACATACGTGTCTTCAGATCCTTATAATATGCAATTTCATCATCCTTTTGCGTCAGAAGAAACTGTGCCCGATCCTTCTCCTGCGTGAGCTTTCCCTCAAGATCGCGCTTTTCATCTTCCACCTTTTTTACAGCTTCCATTACCGCAATCTTCTTTTTATCTTCACTGCTGTTTAGATCATTTTGTAAAGAAGTAACTTTCGCTTCCTCTTTTTTCAATTGCTCCTGCAATTTCTTAATCTCTTTTTCGTATGCCTCGCGATCCTTCGTCTTAATCTCATTTTCTTTTGCTTCAAGCTCAAGTTCATGTTTTTCACGCATGTGTTCTTCCATTTCGGACACTCGCGACTTCAAATCCATCTGAAATTCTTTATCTCTGATCTGCTGAATGATAGAACTAACCTCTGTATCATCCACAGTAAATGCCTGTCCACAATGCGGACATTTTAATTCTGCCATATACTGTCCTCCCATTGAACATCAGCCCATGCAAAATTTGCTTTCAGCAAATGGGCTGACGCTACATATCAAGTTTTCACAGAAAACTTGATACAATTTTAAAGTGATCTTTGCCTACCGGCCCGCAACTATCCGGAACACCTGTTCCGCTGTAAAACGCATGTTTTCATATGCGGTCTCTTCACGCATGGCATCTTCCAGCGAAAGCACGCCCGGAAGAATGGAAAATACACCATCCACCAGCGGCTTGTCCTTCTGTAAAGTATGTGCACCTTCCGGTTCAACGCTGCCTGCCAGCACGAATACCTTGCAGCCATGTGCTTTTGCGCGGCGTGCGATACCGACAGGAGCTTTTCCCATCGCAGTCTGTCCGTCAAAACGCCCCTCTCCGGTTACAACGATATCAGCATCCTGCAACTGTTCCTCCGGCAAAACCGCATCCAATACTATATCCACGCCCGGCCGCAAACAGCCATGCAGATACGCTGCAAACGCAAATCCAAGTCCTCCTGCCGCCCCGGCACCCGCCTGGTCGCGAAAATCTTTGCCAAGTGCCTTCGCGGAAATATCTGCCAGATGCCAAAGTGCGGCATCCAGCTTTAAAACCATATCGGGATCCGCACCTTTTTGCGGAGCAAAAATAAAACTTGCCCCCTGCGGACCACACAGCGGGTTGGTCACGTCACAGGCAATTGCAAAGTAGCTTTCGGCAAGACGCGGATCAAGTTCCGAACAGTCAATCGATGCAAGTTCCGACAGTTCACAGGCTCCCGGCGCGATATCTGTTCCGTCTGCTTTGCGGAAATGACAGCCAAGTGCATGCAGCATACCGGTACCTCCATCGTTTGTCGCACTGCCGCCGATTCCAATGATAAAATTCCGGCACCCCTGATCCAGCGCATGGCGGATAAGTTCCCCCACACCGTAGGTTGTCGTTTTCATCGGATTGCGCGCCTCTGGCGAAACAAGAGGAAGCCCGGCGGCCTCCGCCATCTCGATCACAGCTGTCTGATCCGGCAGAATTCCATAAGTTGCCTCCACCGGCTGACCGAGCGGACCGGTAACCGGAATCGTCACATATTTTCCCTTAAGACCGGATACCAGAGCAGCCACAGTTCCTTCTCCGCCGTCTGCCACCGGCCTGACGGATACAGTTGCGTCCGGCAGTGCACGGAGAATTCCCTGTTCTGCGGCTGTGCCTGCCTGGAGGGAGGTAAGGCTGCCTTTAAAAGAATCAATTGCTACAATAATATTCATAAGGACCCCTTTTATCATTATAATTTCTTTATCTCATATTTCATATTATTAAAACCAAATTACCACTCAATCTCTTCCGGATACTTCAGCTTCGGATCATGTAGCTCATGGAAACTGCATCCATACTGCTTCGCAGAATACTCCAAATCTCTCTTCATATTTTTATATGCATCCGGCTGTTGCACAAACCTCTTTGCAATATTTCTAAGCTTGTCCTTCCTCTTTTCCAGTGCTGTCTTTAAGTATTCAATATTACATTTATCCACATATTGTGTCGCATAATTAAGAAAGAGGTCTTCGTATCATTCTTAAATAATGGTAAAAAGCCAAATTCATTTATATACTTGATTGCTTCATCTACAGAATGAATGCAATCCGGGTTGTCCCACTTCATGCCATGCATAATCCATTCACCTGATTCGTTTGCCATAATACACACATCACCTCTATATGAACACTATTACTGTATTATTATTTTCTTCATATTTATGAAAATCCGCTGTTTAATAAAACTCTTCCCATGTTTTTCCATCCAGTATTGATGCTATTTCATCTGTTTTAGGCAACGTTTTACTTTTGAACATTTCAGCCAGATTAAAATATTTACTTTTTTGAATCGGATTTTTACTTGCTTTTTTAAAATTTGTTGGATAAAAATGCTCAACTATAAAATATCTATTCTTAACTGTTTTCAAATTGTATCCATATTCTGACTCTGCATGAACAATGGCCTCTTTAATCTTTTCTATCTCCTCTTTTGTAGCAGCTTCTCCGCTTTCATTAATATATGACACTTCTCCATTTACTAACTCTGCAACAACTGTTTTTTTCAATTTTCCGATTGCTCTAATACTCTTTTCTTTATATAAGCCAATGTATCCATGACCTGAATAGCCTCTTGAAGCTTGATCATAATAAAAATCATATTTCAAATTATCTTCAAGTGTTGTTCCCGCAACAATTGCTCTCATCCAATTTTCATCATCAGGTATCAGTTTTTCATCAAAGCAATACTTCTTATAATCATCCAGCACCGCCATTATCTCTGAATCCCTCTCATCTACAATATCTTCCATTGCAGCAACTAATTGTTCAAATGTAATATTTACATGCCTTATTGGTGTTTTTATTTCATTAATCATATCTGCATTATACTTTTTCAATACAATGCCAAAACTATCCATCAATGATTCTTTCATAGGTTTTGGATCTAACGTTAAAAGCACCTTTATCTCCTCTGTTCCAAACTGAGTCAGATGTTTTTCAAGCTGATTCTGCTGAAATTGATTATGTAGTTTTGTCTCAACTACTATTTTAAAACTTTTCTGGCTTATAATCGCATCTGGAACGCTTTCATCTCCCACTACCTGAAGATCAAATGTTATTTCAGGTGTCTCATCTTGTCCCAGTATTAAAGCATTCAACATTGCAAAGAATTTATCTGCATTATAATTATATAATCGAGATAACATCAGCATAGTATTAGATGTATCTACATTCTCCTTTGAATGATATCTTTGAAAATAGTGTATCTGCACATTTATCCCTCCAATTTATCTAAATTTTGATTTTCATATGTACTCCAGATAAAATCAACAAAAGTAATACTACTCCCAACAGCAAGCTTAGCATGCCTAACTTCAAGTCCTTGAAAAGATGCACTCTTACCATGACCACTTCCGAATGGATTTCGAATTTCTGCTAGTTTTGTAGGAATAGCTCTAAGATTTCCAAGAACTGCCTTAATTGCATCTGCCCCTCTATCTGTAGGCTGTACATTGGATGGAAGTAGATTTAAAGCTTTCATTGTCTTATCTGCCAATTGCGGTACATCATCATCTTTCGAATACGATATCTGCATTTCTTCAAGAATTGTTTTACAACAACTTTCAATCAATTCCTTGGCCATTCCGATTGCATTGGTTGGATTCGTATTCTGCATTTCTACCATCAAATCAATCTGTTGCGAAAGGTACTCGCTTGAAAACTTATTTTTTAGGTTCTCTGCTGTCATTGCAATTACTGTTGTGCCACCTTTTAAACGTGCTACTATTTCTTTACACTTTTCATATATCTTTGCATAATGTTCATCATACCTAGATGTATTACTCCAATTTTCCAAATCCTCATAATCAATGTTATATTCATATTCCATTTTATCCTCATAATAATGGAATAAATCTATAAGTAGCTTTGTTCTTTGTATATCATCAGCTTCATTCAGATACGCAACTAATGATTTTCCTTTCGATAGACCATATTTAGTTTTTATTGGCTCACCAATACTCGCAGTAGTAAATACATCAAATGAATTATCCGTAAAATCCAATACATATCCAGATCTGTTAAATAAAAGTAAAAATGTCCCTTCCTCTTTTTTCGATACAAATTGCAAATCTATAGCACCTCCTCTATTTGCTTGCAACAGCAACCGATAACCGGTACCATCGTTTAATGTAAGAATCTTTTCTTTGCAATTATATTAATCCATTTATCTCTACGTCCCATATTATCTCCCGTCAACCAGGAAGACTCTATATTAAATGACATAGAATCAAACTCACTGAAGATAGATTCTTCTCTATAATTATAATAAGGTATTCCATTAATTATTCTATCTTCACCACCATATTTCCAAGATGAATATATTATTCCATGTGACATAAGAGCACAATAAATCTTTCGTAGTATTTCTGGAAGATTGTTTTTAGAGATATGTAATAATGATGCACTAGCCCACACCGCATCAAACTCATTGTTATAATCCAGTTCTGCAAAAGTAATATTGCGAACATCCCTGCCTATATATTTTTCAGCCAAACGGCACATTTCCTTCGATCCATCCACAGAAACCACATCATATCCTTTTGATAAAAAATACCTAGAATCTCTCCCACTTCCACAACCTAAGTCCAAAATCTTATCGCCAGGTTTTAAATACGCCTCAAACTGGTCATATAACTCCTGCATTGAAACATTAACTGTATTATTAAAGTATTCCTCTGCATTTTGGTTGTAATATGTAATAGTCTCATTCATCTAAAGCACCCATTCTTCATATTCTTGTAGTTTGGCTGAATCATATACAAGACTCAGATTCTCTTCCAAAATATTTCCGAACTGCTCTTTCGTATTTCCTGGAATATAAAGCTTTTCTGTAGCCCATATAGCATTCAAATGCTGATTTTCACATCTGTCAAAATATTGTTTTAAAATAGCAGCCTGATCTTTATTACCATTAGCAAATATTAAGCTGTATAAATAATAATTATATTCAACGAAATCCTTGATATATCTCCGCTCAGGCAACTTATTATTCTTACTAGAATTTAGTTTCTTTGCCATTGGGGTGAGATTCCATAATTCATCGTTTGATACATATGACCTTGGAACAAAATGATCTAAATCAAACTCATCCATAGACAACTCATTACCCGTATAGATTTCATATAGTGGTCTTCCTGTAACATCTACAGTTGCAATCCATAATTCTCGTGCATTTTTTAAAGACTTACGTTTTTCTTCAGTTTCTGGCGCCACTTTATACATGACTCCAGGTACACCTGGGTTACGATCCTGTATAAATAATGCCTTATTAAACCTAAGCCATCCCATAATAACAACATAGTTCTGAAGAATGAAATTAACCCATTCTTCATTAAGACGAATCTTTCTCTTAAGAGGATTCTCTGCATCCGTAATATCATAAAAAAATTCATGATTTACCTTTGTGAATGCATTTAAATAGGCTATAAAGCGGCTGTAGTTTTTTCTATCAATATAATCCTTGCCTTCCTTTTCAACAAAAGGCTTTATTAATCTATAGGGCACATAGTCGGTCAAATGCAACTTATCATCCATCAAATCATCTTGATACTTTTGGATAAGAAACAACAAGCGATCCTTTGATGGTGACTTATTTCCGACATCTTTCTTTGAACATTCATACAGAATCCTTATTGCATGTTCAAGAAAGTTTTCAGCATTTCCATTGACAGTATGCCCAAGGCGAAGATGGTAATGTGTAACCATTCGCCAAGCCCCTACAATCATTTCATCTATGACATCTTCAAAAGTAAATAACTGCTTATTCCGAGCAATTAACTTTAATATTGCCTCTAGCCAAAAAAATTTATACCCTTGGTCATTATTACTCAGCAGATTCTCAAATTTCTTTACATCTAGCTTGTTCGAATATAAAATTGTGCTTAATTTACCTGAATCCACTTTCATCCCCCGCTTTACAAACTGAACTGCTTTGCTACATCTAGAAGTCCTCTTATTCCTTTGATAGCTTCATCTTTATTTGTTCCTGCTCCCCAACTTATTCGTAATGAGCATTCAATGGTATCATTATCAAGTCCCATAGCTACTAAAACATAACTTGGAGAATAACTTTTTGATGTACAAGCCGAACCATTAGAAACTCCACAAAACTGCTTTGTTGATATCATCAATGCTTCGGAAGATACACCTTTTAATGAAACATTAATTGTTGTATCAACGCAGTACTCCGGATCACCATTAATAGAATACTCTACTCCTGAAGCATCCAATTCTTGAAGCACAGATTTTTTTATATCAATAGCCTTTTTAGCATTTTCTTTGTATTCAGCACTTGCAATTTCACATGCCTTGCCACATCCGGCAACTAAAGCAACCGGAATTGTGCCAGGTCGTATTCCGTGTTCTTGCTGACCACCATACATAATATTTTTTACTGGTGGTAACTTGTATCGATTCTTTTTCAATACAAGTACACCTACCCCTTGAGGCCCCATCAGTTTATGTGCACTAAATGAAAGCATATTATATTTAATGCCTCGAATTTCATCGACAAGCTTTCCGCAACTCTGCGTAGCATCAACGTGAAACAATACATCTTTTTGATTAAGTGCATCACCTATTTCTTTAACAGGTTGGATTATTCCTGTTTCATTATTTACATGCATAACACTAACCAAAAGCGTATCTTCCCTCACCTTATCTAAGACATCCGAAGCATTTACTCTTCCGCTAATCCCTGGCTTTATAAACTCAACTTCAAACCCATTTTCAGATAAATGCTTTACTGTCTCAAGAACAGCTTTATGCTCAATCGCTGTTGTAATAATATGCATCTTTCCATTTTTTTTGCCATAATCCACTAAGCCTCTTATTGCTATATTGTTGCTTTCTGTGGCACCACTAGTAAAAAAAACTTCGTCTGATGAAATTCCCAAGAGTGTTGCAACCTGCTTTCTAGCATCCTCCACTATAGATCTTGCTCTTTCGCCAAAGCCATGCGTTCTACTATCTGCATTTCCAATTGAGTTCTTGTAAACATCCACCATGCAATCTAAAACACGTAAATCAATTGGAGCAGAAGCATTATAATCTAAATATATGCTCATGCCCTTTTCTCCTTCACTGCTAGTTTTATCAAATCATCAAATTCCTTTATAAAACCAGTTCCACACAAATGAGCAATCCCACGTTCTAAGTTCAATCTAAAATACTTTATTACCGTTTCATTATCTGTAGGCAACTTCATCTGCTGACACCACGCTTTAACTAATGCTTCGTACAATTCATAATAGTCGCCACCAAAAGTTAACCATGACATCTCCAAATTACTATCTGCTGCAATTTGAATATCCGTAGGTATTGTTTTTTCACTTAGAGAATAGCAAAGTGCCCATCTACACAATACATTCCAATTCTTAATTCCAGTTTTTCCCTTTAATCTTGACAGCTGATCTTTTGCCTGTTGAGAAACCCTAACCTGCTTTATTATCATAATTACGCTCCAATCAAATATCCTCTTTCAATAGAGGTGCTCTTTGTTTTCTCATCATACTTAAGTGTAAATTCGTCTCCGACATTATCTTTCATCAAATCATAGTATGTACTATCAATTTCCGAATCTGTCGATAGGATAATAGTCTGTTCCCCCGCATTTGGAAAATATGTGTTGATTAGCGCGATTCTATGCAACGAATCCAATCTTGAAAGCGGAGTATCAATAATTACAGGGAGCTTTTTCTTTGAACATATTGCCAATGCCCAAAGAATAGATATTACCATTAACTGTTGCTCTCCAGCAGATAATGAATCTTGAGTCACTTCCTTTCCTTCCTCAGATAAATACTTAATTGCTAAGGAATCTGACTCCATCACAATCTTATTAATTAGGTTCTTCTTATTTGCCAGTTTTTTGTAACAAGATGTAATTGTTTCAGCCAAAATATCCGTTTTTCTCTTCTGCAATTCAACCTGATACTTGTCCAAAATGCTAAGTGCAATATTCGAATACTTGATAGTACGCTCTGAACTATCTCGTGATTCTGCTGTTGCAAGATATGCCTCAACATATTTATTGAATTCAGATGTAGTAGTCATTACTTTAGAATTTGCTGCAGTTCTTTTTTGTTCTAAAGCAGACATTTTTACTTGATCTTTAATCAGCTTTTCTTCAGCTTTTTTAATTTTCTTATATACTTTCTGAAGTTCCTTCTCATTGATATCCAATGAAAGATAACTATCCAATTCTCCTATTTGCTTTTGTTTCTTCTTTTTCTCAGCCAATATTCTTTTAGCCTCTACTTTTGAAGAATCCAAAAGTCCCTCAACTAAATTATTTGCCTGGAATAATGCCTGGTCTGACAAACTATAAACAGGAGCATCTTGTGTGTCTTGTTGTCGATTTTTTACATATTCAATGAAATCAAAACTAGCTTTTGTATCCCCCTGATATTCATTAACAAATTCATCCAGAATATCGTCTAACTGCAATACAGCCTCGCGCATGATAGTATCATTATGTTCATCTGTAGCTTGCAGTTTTATACTCTTTAATAAGTCAGATACTAAAACCAGGGGTAACTCACTACTTGCAATTTCTCGCAAAAGGTTTTCTTCATACTGTAACTCCGATTTTAATGCTGCTCTTCTCTGCATGGTTTCCTGCTTCTTTTCTACAGCATCTCCACCTTTTGCGTTGTACAACTGATGCAATGACTCAAGCTTATCGTTATCCTCGACTAAAATCTGGGCAAGCTTTTCTAATTCAACATCAATCTCTTCCAATTCAGCAACTGCTTGGTCCTTTTGATCGCGAAGTTTCTGAACCATCTCGGAAGTTTTATCATTTATATCTTCCTTACTAATTTTCTTTATATTTCGTAGAATATCATTTTCCAAGACGTCCAACACAGTTATACCAAGCATAGATCTAATTGCATTTTTCAATTGATTATTAGAACTATCTACTGCCATTTCTGCAATCTTTTCTCCATCAAAGAAGAAGAAACTTGATAATGCACTTGGTAGAATATTCTCAACGAACATAGGCCAGTTTTGTGTTAAGAATTCATTTGCAACACCATCTTTATATACATAAATGCTTTCATTTGTCTTCTTATCAATACTATTCCAAGCCCTTTTTACTATATAGTTTTCTTTCGAGCCATTATTTATTTCAAACTCTAATTCGACAATACACTTTTTATCTTCTGCGTTCTTATTAACAAAAGACTTAAGATACTGCGCATAAGATCTTTTTTTACTCTCTGTATATGCAACAGAATTTGAACCATATAAAGCAAGAAGAACCGCTTCCAAAAAAGTAGTCTTTCCTCGACCATTCATTCCACCAACTAAAACTATTGGCTTATTGTTGGTAAACAAAAATTCATTATCACCTGCATAAACTCCAAAGTTATGCAATCGCAATCTCTTAATAATCATCGATTATTCATCCTCGTTATCTTCAAATTCTGTTTCAAGCGGTTGATAATCCAAAAACTTCTCGTTATATTTACCGCCATTTTCTTTTTTTCGTACCATCATATTGGAATAGTACTCTGTTGCATCAGTTTCGTCCTTATAAAATGTTTTAGCCAAAGTCTTATTAATATCATCCAGAATATTTTTTCTTTGATTCACGTCAGACGCTTTATTTTCTACATCAATCAGCGTGTACATCATTTCAAAAGCTAATTCCTCATCTGGATACATTTCACTACAAACTTTCTTAAGAATATCCCATTCTTCTGCCTGAAAATTCTCATTATGAAGCCAAGTAGGATCTACGAAAGCTTTTCCTAAAACTCTTTCATAAATTCTAGGCAATACATCATCAAACTCATGTTTATCATTTACCCAAATTCTTCTAATAGCCTGCAATTCTTCTAACCGAATCAATTCAAGACTTCTAAACTCTTCTGGTCCATTCTCGTTTATATCTTTTTGAATAGAAAGAAGTCTCTCTAACCACTGTTCTCTTACTTCTTTCTTATATGGTCCATGAAATAGCTTCCCATAGTTTCCTTGAAGATTTCCCTTCATTCGTCTGAAACTTCTTCTTTCTCTATCGCCCTCTTCATTACCAAATTCATTTCTGAATTCTAGAAGTGAACTCATCCATTCCTTCTCTTGATCATTGGCAATCATAGCCTCCATAGACTTATCCTTTTCAACCATAGTACAAACCCAACATCCAAATCGACTCTTACCGCATGATTGCGTTGATTTATCGACCTGTAATGGGCATTCGTTATCAGCTGTAGCACCTCGATACATGGTCAAAAGATCTTTATTAGAATAATTCCACGGATTCTTATACTGCATTAAGAACGCCCAGACATCATCGTCTGTCCAATCTTCCATAGGCGAAAAAACAAGCTCGTTAGCTAAAGTAGGGTTAGGACTAAGGAGTTCTCGAACTCTTTTCTTTTCGAGATTAGTCATAGTTCTATTTCTTCTTGAACTCTCCTGCTTTCGTGTACCCAAAACCAATATTATTTCGCCGTGCTCAGCTATTTTATTCTTGATAAAGTTATTAACTGGCTGAATTTTCAATCTATCAGTACACCATCTATACTTCATTCTAGGAAATGGGTATCCGCGTCCTATTAAATTTACCCAAAAAGTATTATTGTAATCTGGTGTTAGTCTTTCTGGTATGATTGGTAAATCGATCTTCTCTGCTTCAATTCTCATTGATTCCAAGGATTTCTCGACCCATTTAGAAACAACTGGAGACTCAACCAACGTATCCGTATTCATAATATGTATAGGCTTTTTTCTATCCTTTTTAGGCAATTTTTCGAGCGCCATCCATACTAATTGAACTGCTGCTGTACTATCCTTTCCTCCGGAGTATCCAACCATCCATGGAATATCATCTGCCAAATATAAATTCTGGATGGTAACAATTAGTCCATCTATCAATTCCTTTGTAATAGCCATATTCAATCCTCTAAATCTTTTATTGTTTTCTTTAATGCCTCTTCAGCATTTATTTCTTCAGCACTTAATGCAATTCCAAGCTCTTTTTTAATGACATTAGAAATCAATAATGCTGCCTTTTTGCTAGTAATAATCCTTCCATTCTTTCCGACAGCTCTCATATACCACTGTTTAGCACTTCTACTCCAATTGATTCGTTCAAGACCTCGTAATCCATCTTTCATCTCGTCTTGATGCGAAATGTAATAATTTCCTATACGCCCAAGAGCTTGTATAACGATGCTTTGTGTAGCAATATAACTCTCGCGCAAGTCAACTTTTGTAATTTCTCTATGTTGAAGTTCCTGCCACTGAACCATATGTTCAACAACATTATTCCAATAGTCCAATAAGAACTTTTCTGTATCTTTTTTTATAGTTCTTCCTACTATAGTCTTATTAGCTGTATAAAATGTGTTAAGTGTAAACAAGCTTGAAGAATACTTACCTAAAATATCTTTTTCTTTATCTGTGTAGGTATTTAAAAATTCATTATTCCAAATCACATTTCTCGTTATAACTGCCATTTCATCCCTTGAATCATATAACTCAGAAATAGAATTCGATGTCTTTACAGCATTTTTATTTAAATCAGTAAAGATCTGCTGACTTCTTTCAAGTCCATTATCTGCATAAAAAACTATTGAAATTGTCTCATTTTCTAGCGACTTGTCTTCTTTTAATGCAGCCATAATTGCCGACTTTCTATGCTGACCATCATTTATAAGAAAATGCGCATCCATTGATACTTCTAATATTCCAGTATCATCGTTAGTCTTATTATTCTTAAACACAAACTCGCCGTCTATAGATGCAGCAAGCGCAGAGAAAACATAATTTTCGCGATTGTCTAAAATATACTTACTTATTACAGGTATTCTGCTCTCATTTAGTCTACGCTGTGCTCTATACTCAGGTGGGATATACTCTTCCTCATCTGTTGAAAACAATTTTGAAAGCATCTTCAGTGGAACCATCGCAATATAATACTCTGAACCAGCTTGAATTCCTCTAACTACCGGAAATCTATATACGTAATCCATATTTCCTCCAAAATAAAAAGGATATACTTAAGTACCTACTTAAGTATATCCTCGAGTATATGATGTGTCAATTTATTTCTCTAGTTTTTCTACTTTAAAGAAACATACATCTTGCTCTGCAAATTCTCTTTTCTAATCCAATTTAAAATCTTATCATCTGCTGAAAAAATATCCTCTAATGTTGCTTTTCCATTTCTAATTTTGCTTAAGAATGATTTTATTTCATCATCAAGTCCTAGGCTATCAATTAGTTGTTCTGCTTCATCAATAGCCATCTTCATACTCTGAAATTGACTAAGATTATTGTCCCAGATTTTAGCAGCTTGAATTCTGTTTATGCAGGCTGATACTTTTTCCGGATTAATTCCCTGGATTACATTTAGTGTTCCTAATGTGAATGCTGTTAACTGTTCAAATTGTTTTGGCCACGTTTTCTTTAGTTCTGTTTGTAAACTCTTATAACTCTTATCAGCCGAATCAACTTTTTCCTTTTCAGCAACATCATTCTCTATAGATTCCTCTAAAGTAGTAAGGATGCTCACTGTGCTTGCAAGGATCTCATCATCAGAATTAACATTCATATTACTATGCAAATATTCAATCGCATCAATAGTCTTATCAAGCTGAACAAGAAGCATTCTGAACTTGCTGTCCGTAGCATTCTGCTCATCTTGATTCTTTTGAATACTAATCTTTCTTTGCAGATCCTGCATGTCTTTTGTTGTTTTCGAAAGTTCTTCAAAAATCATGCATTCACCATCCTTTCAAGCTTTTCTTTGTATTCCACTATATTCTTTTTCTCCTCAACATAGTGCTCAGCTTCTTCCACTCCATCAAATCCCATCAAACCAGACTTCTTGATAGCAATATGATTTCTAGCCTTCTGAACCTCATTTTCCAAACTGTCAATAAATTCCAGCAAAGGCTTAATTGTAGATATAGGATCTCCAGCGAAAGCCATGAGTATTGTCAGCGGATCCTTTTCATCCAATACACTTGATATATCAGAAATAGCTTTAGCTAAAGTAGGCAATTTTTTTTCACCCTCTAACCTACATTCTTTAACATTAATCTGCGTTTTGTTTGCTTCTTCAAAAAAACGTTTAGCTCGATCCACAAACTCTGTTAACTCGTCCTCTCCTATTTCATCATCGCCAAATGCATCAAATATCTTTTCTAGCTTTTCACGTCCAAGTTCAAGCTCAGCTTTTGCAACACTTTCCATTCTTTCTTCGATATCATTTAGAAAAACATAGGCGTCTTTTCGTAATTTTACTTTATCATCGCTCTGTTTTTCTTCTTCTGATATTGCCAGATGATTCCTTTTTACTTTACTAAAAACTTTTGAAAGTAAAATCTGATCAAGTACTATAACTTTACTTCCACCACCTTGATCAATGTTAAAATAAGTACGAACTGTTTCCTGATTATTCTTTGCAGCATTTTTCTGTTCCATAACACTGAGTAAGCTATTCCACTCTTTGCTATGCGAATTTGAACTGTTCTTATTAGGTTTGCTGGCAAGGAGTTCTTTAATAGTAAAGTTCTTTAATGACTTCTCCCTAAACTCCCCTGTAAGAATTGTACGATACATTTCGCCTGCAATAGCAGCTTCAATATATCTAGTCTCTACTCCGGGTTTATACTCTTTTACTCTCGCTACAAGTTCTTTTTTTATAGATTCAGTCCATGTAGTAATTAAATATGCATCAAAATCAGCATCTGGATAGTCCCAACTTTTGTTTCCGTACTCTTTCCATCTAATAAAAGCAAGAATAATATTTATACTATTCCAATTTGCTGGCAAAACATATAAACCTTCGTTTTTAGTTTGTCCTTCTAATGCCACAAATAATAACGATGATTCTTTGACTTTTTTTGCATTATTTGTTGTAACACTTTCTGCTTGCCAGTTTATAGCTGAATACAAATAATCTGGTATCTCATCATAAATAGCAGAATGAACAGTTCCAGATGCTCCTACAGTCGCGGAAATATCAATACTATGCTCATTCGTCCACTTAGTCAGCAGTTTATTTGCTGCATCCAACTTCTTAATCTTAGCAAGCGGAACACTTGTATCAACAGCATCTGTTTCAGATGCTTCAGCTGTCACATTATGTACAGTTTGAGCAGTAACATCAACTTGCTTTTTAGTGTGAACCGGTGCCTGCACAATATCCATATTTAGAGATGGAAAATTGAAATCATCAAAAGCATCTTTAGGAATTCCAGCAATATACGTTCTTCCATTCTCTTCATACTGATCAGGCTTTCCATTGCCCCAAACGCTCATAAATTTCAAAATTCTATTTATCGTTTTTTCATCACTTACCTGCGAATGAATTCTAAAACTAAGCGTTTGATTAACGTTAACCACGTCAATATCTACACTAGGGAAAGATTCTTTATTAAAAATAGCATCCCTAACTACCGGTTCTATAATATCTCGAATTATATATCTTGGAGTCTGATGCCCTTTTCGAAGCACATAATTATAAAAATAAAGTATGCTTCTTTTTGTAAAAGGATAAATGCTAATTTCTTTGTTATAACCTACATTAACATATTCCCAATTCTTTCCTTCAACAAGATCGTGCACCGGATAATCTTCTGGATTCGCATGTCCATTTACCCAATCAGAAATGCTTTCTTCTTCCAAGGACATAGTATTGATATATCTAGCAACAAACTCATATAATCCATCTTCATCTAATACATCACTTGGAATATAAATATATTTTGTTATTCTATCCTTATGATTATCTTTGAAATTGTTCTGTAAATAGTTATTGGTTGTTCCAACTATTGAGGATATTCTACAAAGATTCTCCCCATCTCTTTTACCCGTATGCTCTTCAATCAAAGCATCCAACAACGCAGTATCTACTCCTGTAAATGAGGTTACATCCTCTATAAACAAAGTCAGCTTTTTATCAAGCCTATATAATTCCTTTCTTATATCTAAAAAAATCTGTTTAAAATCACCTGGTTCAATTCCTGCACACCTCTGGATAACCGCACCAACAAACTGATTCAAATAATTAGCGATTTTCTGAGCTTCAATCGGTCCCTCTTCATCAGACATCAATTCCCTGGCCATCCTTTCGGCTTTAGGATCAGCACCTGCATTAGTTATATTGTCATAAAGCTCTGGAGATACAATAAAATCATTTGCCTCAAACTGTGCAACAGTATCTCTATCTACAAGAGTATGCTCCGCAATTTTAGAATACATTCTCTCAACAGGACCACTAGAGCTCATTAGATAATCATGAACAACTTCATTATTTAGAAAAGCTATTAACCTCTTCTTTCTAACAGTTGTCAATTGAATATCTTGCTCATCAGAATCATTATTTATCTCAATAATAAAATTGTGATAAATCATATCTTTGAGCTTATTTTCTTCTACTGATAGAGAGGCCTTTGCAAGTCTCTCATATACTTCCTTATTTGAAATATCCTGTACTTCTGGTTTTTCTAAAAGCTGTCTTATAGTTCCTTTCAAAGTATTGTCACTTCGTCTTATAAATAAAATGACTTCATCCTTTGGTTTATTTTGCTCATATCTAGCTTCAAACCAACGGATTAAATGTGATTTTCCAGTTCCACTTTGTCCATATACGGCAATAAACTGATGCTTATCCTCTGGATTACTAATAAAATCCTTAAACAATTCTTCCTCTGTATATGATTTCCCACCAGCAGGCGACAACTCAAACTTATCTAAAACTTTAAGCTTCTTAACCGATACGTGGGTAGCTAAAAAATCCCCTTCAGACGAAGTAATTGAATCCGGTCGTGCTACATATGAAATTCTCTCTTTAGCTATATCAGCATTCATATTAATTACTCCTCCTAAAGTATCGTAATATTTGTAATTATCGAATCATTTGAGTATGCTTTCATAGGGTATAATGCCCAAATATCTTTCTGGTCCAAGATATGTTCCATCTTAAGGAATCCCGAATCCTGCAAAGCCCTCAACCCGTTAGATACTCCATAATTAAATTTTTTGTTTGACAAATCTGAAAAAATAATATTGGCTTTAGGGGATAAAATGTCTACAAATTCGCTAATTGAATACATTTTATTCTTTTCAATATTAGATTCCAGTATTATATCCTTCAAAAATACATTGGCATTTGGAATAATAAACATATCTTGTAAATAACCAAAGCCCAAAAACGAAGCCCAAAATCGCCACGCTCTCATAGCCATAGCGTCGACTTGCAAGCCAGTCATCTCTGAAAACATTGGTCCTAAGTTAGCAATATTCTTATCTTCCTTAAAAATATCGCTCCCCTTCTCAAAAAAAGCATTTGTCACCAAATAAAACTGTCCTGCATTAAATTTCTCCAGCTGCTGATTTATATATTTCCTCATGTTGTCTGTACTCTTAACAACTTTATCCTCAACCGCTAGACTAACCAAATCGTCCGATATTGAAATCAGCCCTAATTCTTCAGCTGCATTCCTATAATCGTTAAAATATGACGATTTATTTCCCAAGAAATCCGGTTCCATTTTTTCCTTTATCTCTGATGCAGTAATAGGGCCCTTCTCCACAATTTTACAAAGAGCATATACTCTTTCTGGAATTGCAGGCGTAACCATTTTTTCTTTAAACATCTTGTTCCTTTCTACACATATAGCGTATCGCTTAACAAACTAGGTCCATCCACTAACTCTATAAAATTCTTTCCTAATTCGTCTAAATATGTGTTTTCTTTAATTATATGAATTACTCTTGTTTCACTCTTTCCACATAAGTTATTTCTAATTGATAAATACTGCTTACCAATAGTGTTCTTCCCTTTATCATAAATGACTGCAACCAAACCAGATGTATAATAGTACCCCCCAGCCTTCTGCAGATTAAACAAATCACTTTGGGTTATTATGAGAGTATTTCTTATCGAATTAATTCTAATAAGATTCTCATAATCATCTTTCGTATCCGGCAAAACAAATGTTGTCACACCTTTACTAACAAGCTTATCTACCAATGTACTTAGGGAATCATTATCATTTAGTATAGTTACCAATTCTAATGCATCACCAAAAGGTTGTCTTTGCTCATCAGAAATTGTTCTTAAAGGCACTATTACACGATTTTTAAGCGGGAACTTATTTATATCTCCTATAATTGCATTTGTATGTGCGTTACATCCAGCGCAGTACTCATACACCTTCGAATACGTATCATAGAATAATTCGGAAATACAATCCTTGCAATTTGCCCTTACTGCACTAGAAATCGCATTGTAGGAAGAACTATAAAATTCCCACTCTTCTTCTCTAAATTGAGTAATAAGTTCAGTTAACTCATCATTAATTACCATGAGTCTATCATCAATTAATTCTATTAAAATAACATAATGATCTATGACCTTTTTTACTTCTAACATTTTTATCAAATTAAATCTGCGAAGAAAAAGTAGGACATAAACATTCCAATTCATATCCGCATCACTTGTAGGTGAATCATCAAATTCATCTACATCCGCATAATTTGGTTTTATTGATGTATCAATAAATACTCTATTATTTGATATACGCTGAGATTTAGCATTATTATAAAGACTATCCCAGCGACCAATAATTTTCTCCGGAGTCAATACTCTCTTTTTTATACGATCACGCCCAATAGTTGTATCTTCTGGTTGGAGACACATAACACTCAAGCACGGTAATCTATCTCTTCCTCCTCTTCCCAATTCTTGATAATAAGTATTAGCATTTTGCGGAATATAAGTATGTATAACCGTCCGCACATCCCCTTTATCTACACCAACCCCAAAAGCTGATGTTGCGATCATTATCTCGTAGTCGTCATCCACCCATGCATCAATCAGCTTTTCTCTCTGAACTCTTCCGGTCAGTCCAGTAAAAGTTCTTGTATTCTTAATTCCATTAGAAGCAAGCATTTGCTTTATTTGATCTGCCTCAACAGGGCGAACAACATAAATAATCATTGGGTGTGGTAACTTTCGTACAAGTTCAAGTATATTCTTCTGTTTTTCCACATAGCTTTTCACCCTTATAACAGTATATCTTGGTTCATGTCTTAACGCATCGCACCTTACCTCAATCCACTTTTCATTAACTTCAAAAAAGTTTCTTAATGTTGCCACACAACGATCTTCAAAAGTAGCAGATAAAAGAATTGTTCGTAAAGATGGGTTTGTTAATAGCAGCATATTTCTCCACGATTCTAGACATTGATAATCTACTCGAAAAGATGCTCCCCAATCTACTACAATATGAGCCTCATCAATTACTATATTTTTTAAATATCTACTTTTATTAGCTTCTTTTACAACTTCAGCAAAACCAGGATTTTCCAGTAAAGCCTCCGGTGAAATAAAAAGCACTTTCGCCTTCTGTTCTCGTATCGCTTTAAATATAGGCCCTACATCATCACCGCTAGAATAAGAAAAAATCTCCTCTTCATTGGTTGCTCTCTTAATTACTTTCTTAGTCACACGCTTTTGATCTATTGCCAACGATATTGTAGGTACAATAACGATTGTAAGCCCGTCCTTTTGATATGAAATTGTTTGTGTCACCAAACTCTTTCCACCACCAGTTGGAAGAGAAACAAGTACCGTATATCCTTCCGGAGCATTTAATGCACCATAAACCGCCAGTTTCTGATCCATGGATTTAAAATGTGAATATCCGGTTAAAGAATATATTAAAGAATCGGTTAATAATGCATTTCCTTTTCCAATCTTTTTTGATTCAGTATTTTTTATAAATGCATCACTTATAAATTTCTCATTAACATACTTCGGTAATTGCATACCCGCAAAATACTTACCTTCAACGTCATCATAGTCTACCCCATACTTGATTGTTTCTTTAATAGGCTTTCCTTTATACTCCTGCGCGACATCAAGTGTAATCATATAATCTCTAAACGCAATCAAAAAATCACCTAAATAGTCATCATTTGCTAAAAACAACTTGTAAGCCTTATGTAGTCTTTTAACCGTATGATAATGAAATAATTCTGCTGAATTCAGTGCATCAATTTCTAAATTAAACTCTGCCTCATTTTCTTCATTTAAAAAAGATGTGACATATTCAACCAATTCTTCTTTAATCATTCTCTTCTCCAACCATCATCACAAAAGCTGCTGACTCCAGCCTAATTCTTGGCCTCTTCATAGCTTCTAGTATTACTTCTTGCGTTTTCTTTAACTTTTCAATGCCATCGTCGTCAATGCCATAATAGTCTCGATTTGCAACCCTTGCTGATAAATTACGCTCCATCTCTTCACGAGCTCCACGAATATTCGACTTTTTCTTAAATACTTCTACAGCCTTCTCATAGGATTCTTTTCTTGCATCTAAAACGTAATCATTCCAGTTTTCTCCACCATATTTTGAAATAAACCAGTCTATATTTCGTCCCTCTATTTCATCCTTAAGGAAACCTGCCTCGCTCCCCCTCTTACCTAGATGAATTGTTCTTGACTTTATAAAGCCGGCGTTTACAATACTCCTATATTCTCTCAGAATAGTTTCGTCATCCAGAGAATCTTCATTGCTTAATGATACCGGACAAGTAACTTGCTCTGATAAAAGATAGTTACGATATGGACTCATAGAATATATCGAAACGCCATTATCCATTATGTAAATATTGTTTGGTTCAATAGACCATGTAAATATTAGTCCCGCCCAAGTTATACTACTCTTTACTGCCAAAGCACTGCAGCAACCTTTGCAAGAATTAATTGCATTATCAACTATACAATCAAATATTTCATCTCCAGGCGCAAAAAAATGAAGGTAATCATTCTCGATAGCAAGTTTTCGAGAAAATGTTCCTTTTATTGAACGGTCCATGGATTTTCTTGCCATTTTCTTATCAAAAGCTTCCTGTACCTGAAGCAAAAACTTATTCTGATTAGTATTTATGTAATCATTCCACTTTGGCGGAATAAGCTGTGAATTAATTGCAGATTTTGCCACAAATGAAGTAGCCGAATATGTAATTTCACCCTTCTTATTCTTATGCCCATGAAATCCAGCTAAGCTTGCCCAATTTGACATTGTTGTGGCAAATAACTCATTCTCATTTTCTGCATAATACTCAATTAATCTACGTAATTCAGCGTACATAGGTCTATATATAAATCCAGCAGCATCAAAGTTTTGCTCTTTACGTATATCAGCACGCATTTTATTAGCAAGCTCTATAATAGCCGGAATTCTCTCTAATAAGCCGTACTTAAAGTCTGCGGAAATTGCTGAAACTATTTCATTATTGATATCGCGCATGATAATTTCCATTCCGCTTAAAGACTGATTAAAGATCTGCAATCCATCCTTAAAGAACTTAAAAAGAGCATCTTCAAAAGTATCTATAGTATGTACTACAACTGAATACACAATTGGTCTAGACATATCTCTTTCTAAACGATCCAAACGACCAATTCTCTGCTCAATAGCACTTGCATCCCATGGCAAATCAATGTGAACTATGTAGTCCGCACATTGAAAGTTTCTGCCTTCACCACCTGTATAATCACACAGCAGTATTCTGCATTCATCTTGTGACTGAAATCTATAGGCATTTAATTCCACTTCTTCAATTGGCATATTGGCCCCAAAAAAACTAACCTCTTCCTCTGGAAATGCTTTTGCCAAAGCACTTTTATATGCTTCAAATGTTTCTTCATAGTTTGTAAATAAAACAACCTTCTTATCATAGTATTCATCAAAAAGTGCATTTAAAACCACAACTAAACGAGAAGCATAACATTCAGCGTACTCATCTGGATTATCTAATATTTCAACAATATGATCTATGTTATATTGCTCACTCTCAAGCCAATTTTCAACCTTACCACCGATTTCTTCCAGCTCACACTTTTTTACACATTCTTCAAATGCCCATGGCGAACTAAAGAACGCAGACAAGAGAGGTTTTACATCTGTTTCAACCTCTAATCTACCTTCTTCAAGTCCTATCATTATCCATTTCGCCAAGTCTTCATAGATTAAATGCTCGTACACATTTCTATCTGTATTGGCTTCGTATGTTAACTCTATCAAATCTCTTGATGCCATTACCCGTTCATCAGAATCATTTGATTCAAGTATTTTTCTTCTATTGCGAATAATGTTGCTTTCAATTTGATAGTTACCGCATATGTAGGAGATAACAACTTTAATTGCATACACTCCCATATCATCAGAATCTACATCTATTCCTTTTAATAAATCAGAAAGCTTTTGGTCATCAATTTCCTCACATATTTCTTCCAAATCAGACTGTATTTCTTCAATTAAATCGCTACAATCTTCTGACTCATGTGGATCCTCTCCATCCTTCTCTACATCCTGAATCGTTTCTTCCAAATCGCTTAAATCATCTAAAATAAGTGCTGTCTTTTGAATAATTCGACTTTGCTTTCCTATCAATTCACCAAATTCGTCAACACTGTATTTATCATACTTTCGAGGCAATAAAAGACGTAGTAAATCTAAATACTCTTCTTTTTTTTGCTGAACAGGAGTTGCACTAAGAAGCAATAAATTCTTAGTTTTCTCACTTAACACATGCAGCTTTTTATACTCCCTTTCAGAAAATAAAAATTTGTGAACTTCATCAACGATTATAAAGTCCCATGATTTGCCTAAATCCCCACTGGTTATATCATCTATGCTCTTAACTAGCAAATAATTATTGTTTGAATCATATCCCTCCGGAATATTAAATTTCAACAATAACTCGGATTTCCATTGTTCCTTAAGAGCAGTTGGAACAACTACTAAAGCCTTAGCATTACTCTTATTTAATGAAAAAATCTTGTAAACAGAGATGGCTTCGACGGTTTTTCCCATTCCCACTTCATCTGCTAACATATATCTGCAGGGGCTCTCCTGTAGGCATCGCATGATAGAATTAACCTGATGAGGCATTAAGTATATTTTAGAGCCGGCAAGTTCCTTAAAACCATAAATAGAGTTTTCCAAAATATTCATACTCTTTGAAACAACAGCTCGTCCTAAATACCAGCATGGATTCTGAAATTCATACCTTCCTAGTTGAGTACATGGATCAATATGTCCATTATTAAACGATGCTATTACTTCCTTTTCACAGACTTTAACCACTCTCTTATTACTCTGATTTTGAACATAATAATAGTAAAATCCATCTTTTGCCTTTTGAGAAGAAAGTATTTTACATCGTTCATGGTTATAAACAACAGTAGATTCTATAAAGAAATTGCATCTATCAACGCTTCCTTGGGGCACTTCAATGATTCCTTTTGGCAAATCTTCAAAAAAGAGTAAATAGTCAAAAGGATCATGAATTTTTACCACAACAGTTTTCTTAAATTCATCTACTTTTATAATTTGACCGCATATAAAAACCCTTGGTTCCGCCATATTTTCTTTATCAGCCGGACATCTTACATACATCCCTGTACTTAACATAGACAGTTCTCCTAAATACAATTAATCAACCTGAGCATAGTACGCAATACAAATTTCTCTATTACTACAATACTGACACCACACATCAGTACTATTCCTAAAGTTGTCTCCTACAAGTTTCTCCTTTGAAAGTTCTTCCTCGATCTTGCTAGGTGAAATATCAATAAATTTATCTTTTAGCACATCTCTATTGAACTTTCTTGGATTTTTTAACTGTTTATATATAAACAGCTCTCTAATCATCATGAATTTCCTATCTTCCTCAGAGAGAATAGGATACTTTTTCACACTTCCCAAACGATTTTTAATATTATTTACAATGTCAATCCTATTTACATTCATTGCAAACGGGAAATACTTCTTTAACTCATCATACTTTTCGTTAATTCTCTCTACTAATACAAGTTCACTTCCAGGCAGTCCTTGCATACTCTCTTTTATTTCATTTTCTACCCAAATTTCCAAGTACTTTGCAAGCAAAAACTCGTCCTTGTAAACAGTATTTCCCTCTGTTAATGTTTCAAACAAGAATCGTTTCTTACAAATTCTGTATCGATAATAATCGTACATCGAATACGTTCCTAAAGAAGAATCCTTGATTTGAATATCTGAAACATCTTCCAGTTTTCTATTAATAATACGATCAATATTTCTTTCCTTTTCTATTCCAAGAATTTTAAGTAAATAATACGGCTCTCGTTCTAAGTCGCCATCTCGTTTCACGTAACTAAGCTTATATTTTCCTTTATTAAACTCTAGTCCGTATATAAGTGCATATCTTTTAAAATTCTTATATTCTTTTCTTGCCTTTACAAAGACTTGGTACTTCCAATCCACTGGGTTCTGTGCTACCTCAAAAAAATCTGCATTTAAAGGCCAAGAAAACTCTCTTGTCTTAACGGCATCAATATCTTCATCCGTCAAACATGCAAAATGCATTATTTGAGACTTACTATCCTTAGCAGTTCTTAATACATCACCATCTATTTGTTCATAGTTTCTCACAATCCAGTTTGCACTTTTACCAGGCTTAGTTTCCTGAACAAGATATAATGACATTGTAGATTTCAAACACTCAAACGACGCTGAAGCATCTATATTTTCTACTTCATCTAATCTTGTAAGAACCCTATTTATGATATCTATAAACTCATCGCCCAAATCACGTTCATCCAATATCTCTTCCTGTAAATATTGTTTTAATTTTTTATAAAACGCTTTAAAATTATTAGGTCGCTTTTCAAAATCTTCGTAAAAGAACGATGCCAATTCCTCTAAATCATTTAACGCCTGCTCTAACTCATTAATTTCATCTTTAGTTACAGCATAATATGAAATATGAGAAACATATTCTAACCTCTTATCATCAGATATAAACTTTTTATTTTTTCTTACTTTTTTTATCCTTGAAAGCATATCATCTACTGATAAACATCCAACGAAGAGACTTTCCATTTTTCCAAATGTAGATGCCAATCTACCTGGGCTTGTCTCTACTAATATTCCTGCACTCAAACATTCTCTGATATCATTAATATCCGAGATAAGAATTCCATTTGTTTCAGAATCCCACATATTAGCTACAGCAATAAAGAAATGTCCCAAAGGATAATTTAAAAACTGTCGCTCACCAAACTGTTCAGGAAAATATATTTTTAAAATGTCATTAGCAGAACTATCAGCGGCATATATTTGTTCATTCATAGCCGACATAGGATGTTCTGGATCTCTACGCTCAGCTTCTTCAAATATTTTTGCCACATAACCTGCAAATTCGGTCATATTATCAAACTCAATAATTTCATACGGTTTTTCTACCGTAATATCTTCTTTTCTTCCTTCTAAGAGTTTTCCCATGTTCTGAGCAAGCATGTTTCCTTCATAACTAATAGTAGAAGAATCTGTTGGGTGAAACTCATTCCCCTTGAAGTCAATCATTTTACAATCAAATGAGGAATAAATATCAATCCAAGTTTGGTATATATTTTTATATTGCTCCTGGTAGTTAAATAAAAGAATTACCTTCTTATATTTTGCAACCTCCTCTATAGTTCTTAGCATTAGCGGAGAAAACTGATGAACCCCATGAATTACAATATGGTCAAATTCGCTAATTACAACTTTTTCTGATGCATTACTTGAATTGTCTTTTGCTATCTGTAACGCAGAAATTATGGCTTCATCAATCTCTTGTTCCGTAAAATCTTCTTTCAGAACATAATCTTTATTCTTCGTCGAATTAATTATCTCATTGAATATAAAGACTATGAATTTCTGTTCTGGAGTAAGATACCTTTCAACAATATTATGAGGATCCATTCGTAGTTCAAACATTGTCCTAATACTATTAAAAACTTCATCCCTGTTAAACAAGAATGATTTTCTAATATTTTCTACCTCGTTAGCATTTAACCCACAACGTTCTGATGCCGTACTAATAATATTATCAATATCAGTGTGTTGCTTTACAGCGCACGCTGTCCCTGTCCAATACTTATACACTGCATCTGTTAAATTTTTTACTGTCGTCACCCTGCCAATTTGAAAATCCTTCCCATAAAGCGTTTTCAATCCATTGACCAAAGTCTGTGACACACAAAAATAAGGACAATTCACTATTTCATTCCATAACTCTTGATTCTCTTTCAAGCTATATGGATTATGATATGTATATATAACTATCGACATGATTACCCCTCCAATAGTGTTGCCCAACTAATACTTGGCGTACTATCAATATTGTTTATCCAAATACAATTCCTTATAGTTCTAGTTAATGCAACATAAAGTATTCTTGCTTCTTCAGCTATTTGCTCATCTACTTCTGTAACTTCATTATAATTTGAGTTACGTTCTCTAATGCTATTATCAAATAAAACCGTATAAGCGAGCTTGCTATCATTGTAACTAGCTTCTAATTTTACCTTTTTGGTATCACTAATATCTTCATAAGTATATGGCAAGATAACAGTTCCATACTCAAGACCTTTAGATTTGTGAACTGTTGTACAAATAATATGTACTCCCCCCTCTTCTGAATCTAACGTTCTTGATAACTGCTTCTGGCCAGTAAGTATATTGATACCTAAATACTCTATTATTTGATTCAATGTCAGCGCATCAATCCTTGAAAACTTAATCATTCTTTCCAATAAATAGTCATAGTTTGCAATGTATAATCGCTGTCTATCCCTTACAACGCTATAATTTTCCCAAGGTTGTAACGAATCAAATATCTTTTTCAAAACAAACAAAATTGGTTGCGAATAAACTTCTTCTAATAATTCACTCCAAGTCATACTCATTCTTTTTGAAAAGAATTCATTTAAAATTCGAACCAGCTCATCCAATTTATCATCATCTGATAAAACCTTTAATCTCTGATAATCCAATTTCAAATTAATATAGTTTGATTCTATAAGATTGATTAAATAAGCTGCATTTGTATTATGACTTAATGCTAATACCAACTTGTATAAATCAAGTGTCGATGGTAATTGAAACAAATCACCACCTGTACTTACTTCTATATTTATACCTTTCTTCGCTGATGCACTAATAATATTGTCTACTTGCCAATTGCTCCTAACTAGAATTGCAATAGTGCGTTCTTCTTTGCTAAGTTCTTTTTCTTCACACAGTTCTTCTATTTTCCTTTTCTCTTCCAAAACTGTATCACTGAGCAAATCAAGAATATTGTCACTATCCTTTCCATGGCATGGCAGCTCTGTAAACAAATCATTTTCGTTCCTATCAGTTAATACATCACTGACTAATTGATCTTCTCCCGGTTTGTAAGGAAGTATCCCCTCTGCACCCATACCGCTAAATACAGAATCGAACAAATCAAGCAATCTACCATCTGTTCTATAGTTTCTGTTTAAGCGGTAATGGCACCAGTCAACTTCTTTGCCATTTTGTAGTCTCTGAAAGGCATTTAATTTTGCTCCTCTAAATCTGTAGATACTCTGCTTCAAGTCACCCACTACAAATAGTCTACAATCAGCATTAATACTCTTTTGTAGTTTTTGAAAAACTTCAATTTGCACATCATCAGTATCTTGGAATTCATCTATAAATAAATATCTAATTCTTAAATCTTCTAATTTATTGCAACCATTAGAGAGAATTTTATCCAATTCAATCAAACAATCTCTAAGATCAATATCATTGCTATTACGCATCATTTCCGTATAGATAGCTTCAGCAGGAAACATTACCTCTTGTAATAAATCGTTAAAATATGGGATATTATTCTCGACAACAGTTCCCATTTCAGATGATTTAATTGTTTCAAGATTAATACTCTTATCAAAAAGACGATCTGCAACGTTCATCAACTTTTTCTTCAAATCATACACGGGAATAGGAAGTTCGTTTGAGAAATTAGCATTTTCCTCTTCCTTCTTTTCCAAATATTCGTTCAAGAAAAGATCATATGCTTTTCCTCTCTCGTACTCGTTTGAAGATATTCTAAAATTAGTACCTAATCCGGTATATAACGACTCACCACGCAAAATATTAATGGCAAACTTATGTATTGTTGAGATATTTGCACGATCTATATCCTCGACGTATTTTAGATATCTTTCATATCCTGTGAGGACAAAATAATTTACAAACATCTGCTTTAATCTTTTTTTCATATTGATTGCAGCATCATTTGTAAATGTAACCATAGCCACTTCATCAGCAATGTTCATTACTGGTTCATCCTGCTTATTGCACAAAAAGGCTATTCTAGAAACCATTGAATATGTTTTGCCAGTTCCAGCACCTGCTTCAACTAAAATATCTCTATTAGTTGTTGCGTGCTCAATATCATATTGCTGAACATTAAATGATGTCATATCAGAAAGTGTAGCCAAAAGTTCATGCTGTTTTTCATCACATTGTCCGTCTACCACAACTAATTCTTCACCTATTACTTTTTGAAGATTAGGAGTACAATATACAGAAATATTAAATGTTGAAAAAGCATCTTTATACTTTGAAACCTTTATCCCTGTTTCGTATCCCACTTTAAGATTGTTTTTCTTAAGATCTATATTATGCAGTTTGAAAGAATCACTTAAACATCTTAAAAAAACATCAAACTCCATTTGCTCACTAACAAAAACTATTTGTTTAACACCATCAAAATAGTCATCAATTATCGCATGAATTAAGTTCTCATTTATACCATTAGGAAAAATAGATAACTTTGAATAAGGCTTATTCTTGTTATCTATAACACTTAACTTAAAGTCTGGCTCTAACTGTTTTCTAATCCTAACCATCAAATCATATGAGAAATCTGCATGCGGAATAAACTTGTTTAATGTAAACAAGTGCTGAATTTTCTCATTTAGTTTTTTCCCATCCTCAATATCTTCTTTGAAAATCGTATATTCAGGTTCAGAAACAATATCTAATTTTGTTCTTACATATTGCTCCTGTGTAATAAAGGGATAACAAACCATATCAAGTACAAGCGGACTTGCGTTATATTTTTCAACAATTTTATTTAATATTGCAAATCTGTATGCTCGAGCTTGCTTTTTAGGTGATGTTTGAGGTTCATCATATCCATCAACTATTATGTTATCTACCCCTCGCACATCTATCTTATCCGGATCCCAGCCCTTTACCTCAATAATAACTAAGCCAAGATTTTCAGCCATCACGCAAAAATCATACTCACGTCCATTCACTTCTCTTTGGTTATAAACCACATTATCCCCAGGAAGATTTGCAGACAGACTTTCCCATACTTTTCCTTCACCTTTCCAAGAAGGTTTATTATCAATCATTTTTGCCATAAAGATTTCCCTCCTTGTTCCAGCAATGTAATTTCTGTTTTTCTTCTATCTTCTCCATGAATATCTCACCCTCATATCACTTTTTTGCTGTATCTTTTTCATAATGAATCAGATCTCCAAAATCACAATCTAACTCCATACATATTCGTTCCAAAATACCCATGGACACAGTTTCTCCCCTACTCATCTTCGCAAAAGTGCTACTACTAATTCCGATGTTCTCCTTTTCAACAAGATCCATCTTCTTCATCCCTTTGTCGATCAATAATTTCCATAATCCGTTATAAGATATAGCCATACAATTTCTCTCTTATGGGATTTCCCATATCAGTGAAGAACCTTGCGGTTCATATAAATAGTCCTAGGCTATATTATACGCCCATATGCGTAATTACTCAAACCATTCTTTCGACTTTTCAAAAGTCTTTTTCGAATATATAGTCATAAATTTGTCGTTTTTTTATTTAACATATCTTGTATAATGTCTATGTAATCTTTTAACATATTGTCTTCCATATTACTTTGACTAATAACCCCAATTGTGTTCCAAATAAAGCAAAATATTAATGGAAAAATAACTATAACTGCCAACAATTGTCCTATACATTTACCCACGATATTTTCTTTTACCAAACTCGCATTTATACTAATCAAAAATTGCACCAGTTGCGATATACAATTTGCTATTGTCGCAGATATTACCATTTTATAATATTCATCTTCTGGTTTTCTCCTTTTTAGAGCATATTCCAAATAGTGAAGGAAGTTTTCTAATTGTTCTGTATTACTTTCTATATAATTATTTTGAACATAGCTTTTCCATTCTGTATATTTAGTAAATTGATATTTCTTTGGTATTTTCGAATATCGTTTTTGAGGTGTCTCCATAGATACATATCCATATATCTTTTTTTCCAAAGAAAAGTCAAAATTATATCTTAATTTTCCTGTTTCTCTAAAAGATCTCTTTCCTTTTTTTCTCATTCATGCCCCTCCAATATGTCTATTATACTCCCCTTTTCTTTTCATTTCTACAATATACATTATTTTACTCTGACTTAAACGCATCTTTACCAATCCTCCCCAATCTCGTCCATCGCATCATCCACTCCATCCGCATAATCACTATCGCTGTTATATCGGTCATAATCGTAATCGCCGTCCATGTAGATATCGTCATATCCATCATCATAAGAATCATAAGTGCTTTTTTCGGAGCTGTTCTTCTTTGTGTCGCTACTATAACTATGATTCGTACTTTCCTGATCACCCACAGAAGAACTGTCGGAATACTTGCTATCATAGGTAGAACTTCCGTATGAAGAGTATCTGCTGCCAGACGATTCATGAAGATAACAATAGTTGCTGTCACTTGCCCTTTTGTTATTGCATCCTGCCTTTATGCACTTTGGTTCGCCTGCTTCCCCGATAGTGCCGATCACATAAAGGATACCGATGATTACCAAAAATATTGCAACGCTCTGTCCAAATGAATTTTTACTCATATAACTCCGCCTCCTTGTTCGTGCAGCAATTTTCTATCCCACTTGCAGCTGCAAATTTGCAAACAGGTCTCCGATCGTGCAGCTTAAGTGTTCCTCTGTCTCCGGCATCGCATAGCTGAGTAACTGAAAATCCGGACATTTTTCTAACTTTTCTATCAGATATCCGGTATTGATAGCATCGTCCAATCCGTCATGAAATTTTCCTTCCGGCTCGATATCCGAATTACACAATGCTTCTTCAAGGCTATACAGGCGATTCAACTGAAAATGTTTCTTAAATACCGCCTGATAGTCAATCCAGCGCTCTTCTTCCATAAAGGTTTCGAGCTTTTTGCTTTCGATATTTTTTGTTTTGATTTCATGAAGGATCTGATTTCTATCGGATTCGCTCCATGCATAAACTTGATACTCCCGTGCTCCGATCCAGTCGATCAGATGCTCCAATGCTTCTTTTATCCCCGGCGCGTTCTTGATATTCCGGTTATGGATGCCTGTCATCTTTTCAATGAAATGATCTATCACGCCATATTCCGGATGCACGTACTGGCAAAGTGTTGCGATTCTTTTGAATTCGTCATCCAGCAGAACTGCTCCGATCTGAATCGTTTCATTTGCGTATTTATATTTACTGCGATAGAGCTTTGGCACTCTGCACATTTCCAAATCGATCACTAAATAATTCATAGGTACCTCCTATCTTCCGCTTCCGGAACCGAACAACATCATAAATAAATAGAGCCACCCCAAAAGCTTTTTGCTTTCTCAGGATGACTCCATTATGCCAAATTACAAGTCCATAAATCTCCACTTGTAATTCGAATCTTTGTTCTATTTTTCTCGATACTGCTCTGCCAATCGTTTGATTTCTTCGTTTACCTCATGCACCAGATTTTCCGGTCCGATGATTTTTGCTCCGCTTCCTAATGCCATGACCCAATGCACAAAATGTTTGCTTGCAGCGACTTTTACCGCTACTTTAAAATGCTCGTCATCAACTCTGCTCATCCGCACTTCCTTGCCGAACCGATCGATCATCACTCCCGCCAGGCTGTTTTCACACAATATTTCTACGGTCTGTTCTTCTCCGTCAAACATGTTGAACATCTTTTTCGCGTAGGCTGCCATGTCCACTTCTTTGAATTTCTGCCTGCCCTCGCGTCTGGTGGATTCCACTTTGATCTTAAGCATTTTGTCCACGCGGTAATGTTTGATTCTATCTGCTTTTGCATCATAGCCTACCAGATAGTAATTCTCATCATCCCACGATAAGCCCCACGGGCTGATTACATAGCGTTCGCCATTTCTTCGCAGTTCCGGTTCTTTTTGCACATTCCACTGAAAATACCAGAAGGAAATCTGAAGATTCTGAGAAATCGCGTTATGGATTGCATCGACATTTTCCATGATGTCATTGTTCATTGCTTTGACGCGCCCTGCGACATATACCTGACGCTGCAACATGGAAGCCTGCGGTTTACTTGCCAGACGCTCGATTTTCTGAATAAGTTCATTGGATTTTTGCTCGGTGATAAACTTTGCCGACGCAACCGAATCCACAAGAAGTTTCAACTCCGCCAGTTCAAAATCGCGATTGATCACCTGATAGTGAGAAGTTCTTCCATACTGTGTTTTCTTAATTTTGATGCCGAAATCATTCAGCTGCGCAATATCATCATACAGGCTTTTCCGTTCTGCCGTCACATTGTAAGCTGCCAGTTTGTCTATGATGTCCTGCAAGGTAATGTCATTTTTTGCGTCCGTGTACTCAAGCAATATTTTTGCAAGATATAAGATCTTTAATTTCTGATTGCTTCTCGGTCCCCGTCTTTGCTTTTCTTCCGGAGCGGATAATTCATCGGGCATAGTTATACCTCCACAAGCATTGTGTTCACCGCTTCATTATATTCTTCTTCCGAATATATTGTTAAAATTTTTTCTTTGGTCAATCCAAGTGAAATCATATTTTGAATTGCTTCGATTCGTTCGGCCTTTCGACCTTCGGCACGACCCTCGACACGGCCTTTTGCCTCTCCTAATTCGCGTAATCGCTCTGATTCAAGTTGCAAAATTTTTCCACCCATAAGATCACCTAACCTTTCTCTTACTTTTTCATTTTCCTTTGGAATGATATGATCTGCAATCTTTTCGATAAGTGTAATTAAATCGATATAAAGCGAGGATTTCTTATCATCCATACATTGCTCCAAGGCATCACTGATTTTTTGATAGTCGGCTAATAATTGTTCCAGCTTTTTATTGTTACTCCCTGAACTTTTCAGGAAACTTTCGTAGCGCAAAATATGATATGGAAGCAGTATTAACAGTCGTTTTTCGATTATCGAATCCACAGTATAGTTTTGTGCCCGCAAGATTGGAACTCGATAGAGAATCTGTTGACCGTCTGCAAACTTCACGATTGCTTCGTGATGTTTTGGCAGACTGTGTTCCCGGTGGTTTCGAATATACAGCACGCATGATTGTGGAAACTCAATTTCAAATATTCCATTATTTTTCTCCGCAAGTTCCAGTGCAATCGAAAAATCATATTCAAACATTCGGATTACCATTCGTCCGTCAAGTGAAGACTGACATTCGAGATGATAGGTGCGGCCTTCAATCTGCAGAATAGAATCAGTGATGATCTTCCCGAGTTTTTCATAGTGTTCATTCCGCAGCTGCTGAAAATGAATATCTTCCGGATAATTCGTCTGGAACACTTCGTTGATCAACGGAATCAGAAGAGCTGGCATTTTCTGAGCGATAGTTCGAAACACATCGTCAAAAATAGTGCCATGAACCTCTTTCTTTGGTTCCGTAGTTACATCTTTGGTTTTTCCCATGTAATATGTTACCTTTCCTTAAGTATATAGCAAAAAGAACTGATTTAACAGTCTTTTGTGAGCTAAAAATAGTTTGTACATTATTAAATTTTAAAATTGATTGGTAATGCGGACGATACGCCCGAACATATGAAATTTCTTAGGGATATGGTAAGGCTATATGAATAAACGCCTTGTGTGCGCATTATAGCACTTATGATGCATTATGTCGAGATATTTTTAAGTGATTATTTACTGATCGGATTTTGGTTGTCGATTACTATCAGCAATTTCCTGCTGAATCCATGTCATGATTACATCCACCAGATAGTCCTGCTGCACCTGACTTAATTCCCTTCCCGGCTGCATTTTATGCCATTTCCGTATGCATTCTCTGCAACATGTCGCAGTTGCATGCTGTGCAATAAATACAGGATGCCCCTTCATTGGTGTCTGTTTTCCATCATTCGGGATAACTGCCGGTGCTTCGCGTTTCGCAATAAAATCTCTGGCATGTTGCCGGATCGTATCTATTCCTTTTTCATTAATATAATCGATGTCTTTCTGTTTCAGATGAAAACTGCTTCGAAACTTGGAATTTCCAAGTTTCTGAAACAATTGTCTGTACCATTCTTCTTTTGTCAATGATTTTCACCTTAAAATTCTTTTACTTTCCTAATTACTTATCACAATTAGCTTGTTATATAATAAAAGGGTCAAAAGGTATCATCGATGCATACAAAAATAAACCAGGGCACTTACATCACATTCGATGCAAGCAACCCTGTCCTTATATGTCTTAATACATCCTGTCTTAATACATCTCTGGTCTTCTGTCCCGGAAAAGGCCCCAGCTTCTTCTCTCACGTTCCATCTCATCGAGATCAAACTTATGCATTATGAATCCTTCCGACTCTCTATCCATTTCCTCTACCACTTCTCCTGTGGCATCGGTAATAAACGACGAACCATAAAATGTGAGTGCCGACTTCTGGTTTCCGTTCTCTATGCATGGCTCAACCGTCTCTGTTCCGACTCTGTTCGCCGCAACGACAGGCATAAGATTACATGCAGCATGTCCCGTCATGCAACGTCTCCAGTGTGGCATACTGTCACACTCCAGAATCGGTTCACTTCCAATAGCGGTCGGGTAAAACAGTATTTCTGCCCCTGCAAGTGCCATTCCTCTTGCGGTTTCAGGAAACCACTGATCCCAGCATATTCCGACTCCGATTGTTCCATATCTCGTCTTAAATGCCCGAAATCCTGTATCTCCGGGTGTGAAGTAGAATTTTTCCTGATAATAATGATCATCCGGAATATGTGTCTTTCTGTATATTCCAAGTACGCTGCCGTCTGCGTCGATAACGGCTACGGTATTAAAAAGCTGACGGTTGTCTCCCGCTTCATAAAAGCTGACGGGGATAACGACACCGAGCTTCTTCGCAAGCTTTTTCATGCTTTGTACAGCATCATTTTCTTCAAGTGGCTTTGCGTATTCATAATATTCATATCTTCTCTCCTGACAAAAATACTGTCGTTCGAAAAGTTCGGATGGAAGTATGATTTGTGCACCATTTTCAGCTGCTTTCGTAATCAGATCTGATTCTTTTTCGATATTCTCTTTTACGTTTCTGCTGCAACGCATCTGTATTGCAGCGACTGTAACCTCTCTCATGATTCGCTCCTTTCTGTTTGTAGTTTATACGAAATAGGCACCTGCTGCGTGATGCAGTGAATATTTCCACCACCTACAATAATGTCACGTGCAAATATCGGATACACCTTTCTGCCCGGGAAAAGTCCTCCGATGATCTCAAGTGCTTGTTGATCCATCGCATCCCCAAACTGTGGAATCAATACGCCACCGTTTGTGATGTAAAAATTGACATAACTTGCTGCAAGCCTCTCTCCGGCTTCACGCTCGTCTTCACCGTCTTCAAATGAAAAGCCTGCTAATTCATATTCTGTAATACAGACCGGTTCTTTTGGAATCGGCACTTTGTGAACTATGATTTTTCTGCCTCTTGCATCTGTCTCCTTTTCCAAAACTGCAAAATCTGCATGGGACATACGATACTGTGGATCATTTTCATCATCCGTCCACGCAAGTACAACATGTCCGGGTGCGGTAAAAGCACATACGTTGTCGACGTGTTCATTTGTCTCATCATTATATATACCAGATGGAATCCAGATGATTTTTTTTGCCCCAAGATAATCTTCCAGTTTACGCTCTATCTCTTCTTTGGATAAGGATGGATTACGGCCTTTACTTAAAAGGCAGCTCTCTGTGACGATCACAGTACCTTCCCCATCTGTATGAATTGCCCCACCCTCTAACACGAAGGGATGTGCATCATATACATCATACCCTGTCTGCCGGCAAAACAATGTGGCTACTTTATCATCTTTTTCCCAGTCTGCATACAGGCCGTCAAACTCGCCGCCCCATGCATTAAAGCACCAGTCAATTCCTCTTACATCACCTGTTCCGTTGATCACAAATGTCGGTCCGACATCCCTTGCCCATGCATCATCGGATTCCATCTGCATATAATGAACCGGAAAATCACAGGTATAGCCTTTCTCTTTTCTGACTGCTTCAACCGTTTCCCTTGCATGATCTATGAGATTGGCTTCTGCAAGAAGATAAACCTGCTCCGATTCTGCAATCGCACATATGACATTTGCAAATGCTTCCCTTGCTTTCTTTGCTCCATAAATCCATGAGCCCGGTCTCTTTGGCCATATCAGAATGGTTCCTTTATGCATCTCATACTCTGCCGGCATATAAAATCCGTCTGCACTAGGACAGCCTGCATTTAAAATCTTCATATCCAAATCTCCTGATCACCCTGCACTCCCCATCTGCATCCATCACTGCAATATCCGGGAGTGGCATTCCGTTAAATGTATTATTTTTCACCATGGAATAGATTGCCATATCACAAAACGTAAGCCTGTCACCGATCTGAATCTCCCTGTCAAAAGAATAATCACCGATGACATCCCCTGCAAGACATGTACACGATGACAACCGGTAGGTATATTTCTTCTCTCCTGCCTCCCCGCTGTTCTTTAGTGGCGGACGATATGGCATCTCAAGCACATCCGGCATATGGCATGCAGCTGATGTGTCTAATATAAGTATTTTGACATCCCCATTTTGAACAATATCAAGTACCGTTGTCTCAAGATATCCTGCATTCAGCGCAACCGCCTCACCCGGTTCAAGATAGATTTCAAGGTCGTATTTTTCCTGCATATGTGTGATGCATTCTTCCAGCTTGGCTATATCATAATCCGCTCTTGTAATATGATGTCCGCCACCCATGTTAAGCCATTTGAGATTGTATAACAAATCGCCGAACTTTGCCTCAACTGCATCCAGTGTCTTTTCCAGATCATCGGAATTCTGTTCACATAAAGTGTGAAAATGAAAGCCATCTATCTGTGACAAATCCAGACCGTTTGCAATCGCCCGGTCAAGTTCTGCCCTTGTGATGCCAAGTCTGGAACCTGCTCCGCACGGGTCATAGATTTCATGACCTTCCTGCGTGGAACACTCCGGGTTAATTCGAAGCCCTGCACTTATCGGCATCTTCTTTTTGGACTTTGCCGCCTGAATTTTTGGCAGATGATACAGATACTGCGATACAGAATTAAACACGATATGGTCACAGATTTCTACAAGTTCATCCATCTCTTCCGGCAAAAAAGCAGGACAGAATACATGGTTTTCTTTCCCCATCTCTTCATGCGCAAGGCGGGCCTCATATAGCCCGCTTGCCGTTGTCCCACTCAAATATCTGCCTATAAGAGGATATTCACAAAATGCGCTAAATGCCTTCTGGGCAAGAAGAATCTTTGCACCGGTCCTTTGCATTACGCCATTCAAAATTTTAAGATTGTCCGTCAACCTGCCTTCATCTATCACATAGCAGGGAGTTGCAAGCTCGTTTATCCTCATACATTTCTCCAAATTTTATGCTCTGCATATTTTCGATTATAATTTGTCCTAATCCATGTGTACCGACGCATCTGCTGTCTTATAGCAGTCTACAGGCACTGGATTCTCTACAACTTTCCATGGAAGTCCAAACTTATTAAGTGCCTCCATATATGGATCCGGGTCCATCTCCTCTAAGTTAAACACTCCCGGCTTTTTCCAGAGTCCTGTCACAACCATCATGGAACCGATCATTGCCGGAACACCCGTTGTATATGATATTGCCTGTGATTCGACCTCTTTGTAACACTCCTGATGATCGCAGACATTATAAATATAGATTGACTTTTCTTTTCCGTCCTTGATTCCTGTGAAAATGCATCCGATGTTTGTCTTGCCCACAGTACGCGGTCCAAGTGATGCCGGATCCGGAAGGAGTTCTTTCAGAACCTGGATTGGAACAATCTCTTTTCCGTCCACCATAATCGGGTCCGTTCTAAGCATTCCAACATTTTCAAGGCATTTCATGTGCGTCAGGTAACTCTGTCCAAAAGTCATAAAGAACCGGATTCTTTTGATTCCCGGAATGTTCTTGGCAAGAGATTCTATCTCCTCATGATGAAGAAGATACATATCTTTTTCACCAACCTGGTCGAAATTATACTGCGCGCGCCACTCCATTGGCTCAGTCTCGACCCAGTGACCATCTGTCCAGTAGGAACCATTTGCAGATACCTCGCGAAGATTGATCTCCGGATTAAAGTTTGTGGCAAATGGATATCCGTGGTCACCGCCATTGCAGTCAAGGATATCAATCGTGTGAATCTCATCAAAATAGTGTTTTAATGCATATGCGGAAAAAACGGAAGTCACTCCCGGATCAAATCCACTTCCCAGAATAGCGGTAAGTCCTGCTTCTTTGAACTTTTCCTGATATGCCCACTGCCATGAATAATCAAAGTATGCTGTAAATCCTAAATCCCTGCAGCGCTTCTCATAGATAGCTCTCCACTTTGGATCCTCAGTATCCTCGCATTCATAATTAGCCGTATCAATATAATCGACACCACACGCGAGACATGCATCCATAATCGTAAGATCCTGATACGGAAGTGCAACATTAAGTACCGCATCCGGTTTGTATGACTGAATCAATTCCTTCAGTTCTTCTACGTTGTCAGCATCCACTTTTGCGGTCTCAATTTTGGTCGTGGTGGTCCCTTCGATTTTCGCCTTCAGATCGTCGCATTTGGACTTGGTCCGGCTAGCGATCATAATCTCTGTAAAAACCTCACTGTTCTGACAACACTTTCTAATTGCTACGGATGCGACTCCTCCACATCCAATGATAAGTAATCTGCTCATTTTTCTTCCTCCTGTCAAATACTTTTAATTGCTTTCCTCTTCTTCGAGTAATTCTTCCACATATCGTGGCAACATAAAGGCCCCTCTGTGAAGATTGGTTGTGTAGTACCATGTCTTAAGTCCAAGTGCTTCCCATTTCTCAGTATTTAAATCATTGAGGGGATGATATTTCTTGGACGCAAATCCAAACAGCCAGTAACCGGATGGACATGTTGGAATGTGTGCCTGATATACCCTGCTTATCGGAAATGACTTATAAACTTTCCTGTGCATCTTTCTGCATTCGACCTCATCCTCATCATAAAACGGACTTCCATGCTGGTATACCATAACGCCATCCTCTTTGAGTGCTTTGTAACAGCTTCCATAGAATTCTTTTGTAAACAGTCCCTCGGTATGTCCGAGCGGATCTGTGGAATCATTGATGATCAAATCATATTCATCGCTTTTTCGTCTGAGGAACCGCAGTCCGTCGTCATAATACATCGAGATTCTTGGGTCATCCAGTCCGCATGCCACTTCCGGGAAAAATTTCCGGCAGACATCTACAAACATCCTGTCCGTCTCAACCACATCAATATGTTCGATCGACGGATAATTGATAAGCTCTTTGGCAACGCCTCCGTCGCCCCCACCAATAATGAGTACATTCTTCACATTCGGATGCACCGCCATTGGCACATGCGTAACCATCTCGTCATATATAAATTCATCTGTATCAGAAAAAACGATTTCTCCATCGAGAGCCACCATTTTTCCAAACTCATAAGATTTAAACACATCTATTTTCTGATAATCACTTTGCCCTGAAAACAGCTGCTCCTCTATTCGAACATCCAGTCTCACATTGGATGTGTGATATTCGGAAAACCACATATGCATTTTTTCTGCCTCCCCCTATTTTATAAATCTGTCCCTGCAAGTACCTGCAAATATTCAACAGCCGGGTCTTCCGTTCCCTGCATGGAGCATCCTTTTTCTTTTGCATATAAAACGTACTCTGCAATCTCTTTTGTAATAAGCTCTCCTGGTGCAAGAATCGGAATTCCGGGCGGATAACACATAACAAATTCACCGCTTATGTATCCTACGGATTGCTTTATTTCCACGGATTTTTTCTCAGAATAAAAGGCCTTCTGCGGCGATACCACAACCTGGGGATTTATGTATTCTCCAGACAATAAACCGGTCTTATCTTTGCTGTATAGCCTCTTGATATCTTCCAAAGCCCCAACAAGTCTTTCAATATCCTGTATTCTGTCACCAATTGAGATATATGCAAGTATATTGCATATATCACCAAATTCTATCTGTATATCGTATTCATCACGAAGCAGATCATATACTTCTATTCCTGCAAGACCTACATCAAGAGTATAAATTGATAATTTCGTCACATCATAATCGTATATACTCGTTCCATTCACCAGATCTCTTCCATATGCATAATAGCCGCCGATGGAATTTATCTCCTGTCTTGCATATTCTGACATCTGTGCCACTTTCGCAAATGATTCTTCCCCTCTGAGTGCAAGATTTCTTCTTGAAATATCAAGACTTGACAAAAGAAGATACGATGCGCTGGTAGTCTGCGTAAGATTGATGATCTGCCTTACATAGTCTGCATTGACATTCTCTCCGGTAAGAAGAATCGAACTTTGCGTCAGACTTCCTCCTGATTTGTGCATCGAAATTGCCGACATATCAGCACCAGCTGCCATCCCCGATATCGGAAGATTTCTACCAAAATACAGATGGGTACCATGTGCTTCATCTGTAAGAACCTTCATTCCCTTTGCATGCGCAGCTTTGACAATCGACCGCAAATCGGAACATATTCCATAATAAGTAGGATTATTCACAAGTACCGCTTTCGCATCCGGATGTTCATCCATCGCCTGCTGCACCTGATCTATTTCCATTCCAAGAGAAATTCCGAGTTTGGCATTCATCTGTGGGTTTACATAAACCGGAATCGCACCGCATAGCACCAGCGCATTGAGCGCACTCTTGTGTACGTTTCTTGGCAGTATGATCTTATCCCCCGCCTTACAGGTGGAAAGAATCATCGCCTGTACCGCTGATGTCGTACCTCCCACCATCAAAAAAGCATTCTTTGCACCAAATGCATCTGCTGTAAGTTCCTCTGCTTCTCTTATTACCGAAATCGGATGGCATAAATTATCCAGCGGCTTCATCGAGTTAACATCAAGTTCTACGCATTTTTCACCCAACAGTTGAACGAGTTCCGGATTGCCCCTGCCTCTTTTGTGTCCGGGTACATCAAATGGAACGACTCTCTTTTTCTTAAATACCTCAAGAGCTTCATAAATGGGTGCCCTTTGCTGTCTTTTCATATCCATTATCTGCTGTTCTCCTCAATATAAAATAAAAAAAGATGATGCTTACGCATCATCTTTGAAAAATATTCTTTACATGTCTCAAGCTTAAAAGTTGCCTTTTCGTTTTATTGACCGTTTCACAAGATGATGTGCAATTAGCATTTATTATTAAGTAATCAACTTATAAAATTTGAGCTTCTAACCCAATCAATAATGTGGTCTCCCAATGCAAGATTTTATTTATTGTGAAGTATAACTTTTTCTATATATGATTACAGTTCCACCTTCGGCAATGTTGCAAAGCTCTTCTCCAGCTCTTCGTCGGTTGGAACGTAATCGGACATCTTGCCGTCGTTATACTTCTGGTATGCAACCATATCGAAATATCCGGTACCGGTCAGACCGAATACGATGTTCTTCTCTTCGCCGGTCTCCTTGCATTTGAGTGCCTCGTCGATTGCCACTTTGATTGCATGACTGCTCTCTGGTGCAGGAAGGATTCCTTCGACTCTTGCAAATGTCTCTGCTGCCTTGAAAACTTCGGTCTGCTCCACGCTTCTTGCTTTTACATAACCGTCATCATACAGTTGGGATACGATAGAACTCATGCCGTGATAGCGAAGTCCGCCGGCATGGTTTGCGGATGGAATAAATCCGCTTCCTAAGGTATACATCTTTGCGAGCGGGCAGATCTTTCCGGTATCGCAGAAGTCGTATGCATAGCGACCTCTGGTCAGACTCGGGCAGGATGCCGGCTCAACTGCGATGATCTCATAATCAGCTTCTCCACGGAGCATTTCTCCTGCGAACGGAGAAATCAATCCTCCAAGATTCGAACCGCCGCCTGCGCACCCGATGATAGTGTCCGCTTTGATGCCGTATTTGTCAAGTGCTGCTTTTGTCTCCAATCCGATCACAGTCTGGTGAATCAGCACCTGAGACAATACGGAACCGAGTACATAGCGGTAACCTTCCTGTGTGGTAGCTGCCTCTACTGCCTCAGAAATGGCACAGCCAAGGCTTCCGGTCGTTCCCGGAAATTCTGCGTTGATTTTTCTTCCTACTTCCGTGTTCATCGATGGGGATGGTGTCACTTTTGCACCGTATGTACGCATCACTTCGCGACGGAATGGCTTCTGCTCATAAGATACTTTTACCATATATACCTGGCAGTCCAGATCAAAATAGGAGCATGCCATAGAAAGTGCCGTACCCCACTGTCCGGCACCGGTCTCTGTTGTCACACCTTTTAAGCCCTGCTTTTTGGCATAATATGCCTGTGCGATGGCAGAATTTAATTTATGGCTTCCGGATGTATTGTTTCCCTCAAATTTGTAGTAAATATGTGCCGGTGTGCCAAGCTTTTTCTCAAGGCAGTACGCACGTACCAATGGTGACGGACGATACATTCTGTAAAAATCCCGGATTTCCTGTGGAATATCAAAATAAGGCGTTGTGTCGTCCAGTTCCTGCTTTGCAAGTTCGGTACAAAAAATCGGAGCAAGCTCCTCCACGGTAACTGGCTTCATAGTGGCTGGGTTTAAAATCGGTGCCGGCTTGTTCTTCATATCTGCGCGGACATTGTACCATTGCTTCGGCATCTCGCTCTCTTCAAGATAAATCTTATAAGGTATTTCTTTACTCATTATATATTTTTCCTTTCTCTTGTTATATTAACTACGTTAACATACCCTCATGGTAAATGCAAATAGTTCCCTCTTTTTCTCTTTTACTCAATGACATATACCTTCTTTCCATTAACAATGCCTTCCTTCTCTATTATTTTTTCTGCAGAATCAACACAAAAAGCTGGGCGGATTCCAAACTTGTCATATGTATTTGCCAACGAAAGTTGTCCATCCTGTGTAATTCCACATACGGCTGACAAATAGAATGTTGAAGGCGTGCGCAATAACCAGCTCACCGGTTCCCCGTGATATTCTGCAATCCTGTGATCCGGAGTATTAAAATATTCCAGCTCTCTTCCCTCATTTTCCACATCATAGCACAATTCCCTTGCCGACAACAGAAAAACGTGTCTTTTTATATTTATTGTACCAGATCCGCTGGATCCTATAGAGTCCCTGTCCACGATAGCAAGCGATACATTTTTTAAATTCTTATTCTTCATTTTCACCTGTTTTCTCTCCATTTCCCGGTTCCATCTTCCGAAACCGTTCCTCCATCCGCCGCTGTGTTTCCCGGATAGCATCCTCATGCCCCGTAAGAGCCGCAAAAGGCGAAAACTGCGCCGCTCTGTCCTCAATCGGCATCTGCGGATGATTTGCGGATGTCGGATGCTGCAAATGGATAATATCTTCATATTTGTTTGTTGTTTTGATATTATAGATGTCACTCATATTACTTATGCCTTGTGTCCACCGATCTGGCGGTTACGCTCCATGGTGGTTGCCCCATCGAGCAAATTCATGCCTTTTAACATAGCATTCTTTCCATAACGTTTTTTTACACTGAGCATCGCTTCCTGCAGCTTTCGCTCCTTTTCAAGCTTCGCATTTTCCTCTTCACGTTCTTTGGTCAAGGCATCGTAATCTGTGAACAGGTCCAGCTGTTCGAAGGATGCCGCTTCTTTTGCTTTCGTTTCTTCCTCAAGGTGGTTCGCTGTAATATTGATCCTGCGGACGAGAAGCTTCGGATTAACGATCTCATCATAAAGTTTCATGACTGCGTCTGTGATCCGCTTCGTGGAGGACGTCGGCTCCATGAGATTTGTGGTGCCATGCGCATGCTTCGGCACATTTCTTCCGTAACGGTCCGCTTTGATTTCGCCCCGATAACTGATCCCGGCATCGGAAAGATTTTCAATATCATACCCTACCGTGAGCACCATCTGATCGGTGACAAGTTTCTTATCCACCAGACCCAAAACGAGAAGATCCGTCATCTCGCGCACGATGAGCTTTGCCTTTTCGAAATCATACGGACACTGCAGAACCTGTCCACTGCCCAGACTGTTCGACTGCGGCTTATAGGCTTTGATCAGCTCCATGGTCACCGGCTCATACCCCCAGGCATGATCAATCAGAAGCTCCGCATTCACACCGAACATACGGTACAGCAGCTCCTCATTGTGAAACTCACCCGGCTTTCCGATTGAGCAGCGCGCAATATCGCCCATTGTATAAAGGCCCGCTTCCTGAAGCTTTTTTGCATATCCATGTCCTACCCGCCAGAAGTCAGTCAAAGGCCGGTGGTCCCACAAATATTTGCGGTATGTCATCTCATCGAGAAAAGCAATGCGAACACCGTTCTCATCCGGATAGGCATGCTTTGCCATAATATCCATCGCCACTTTGCACAGATACAGATTTGTACCGATACCACCCGTCGCAGTAATTCCGGTGTCGCGATAGATTTCCATAATGATCTTTGATGCCAGCTGCTTTGCTGTCATCTGATAGGTTTTCAGATAATGTGTCACATCCATGAACACTTCATCGATGGAGTACACATGAATGTCCTCCGGTGCCACATAGCGCAGATAAACATCATAAATTCTTGTGCTGTAATCCATATAAAAAGCCATGCGCGGCGGCGCTACGATATAATCGACGCCAAGTTCCGGATGCTGATTCAATTCTTCTATTAAATGGGATGTCCCTGTAAATTTCTGCCCCGGAGCTTTGCGTACACGCTCCCTGTTCACCTGCCGGATGCGCTGCACCACTTCGAACAGTCTCGCCCGCCCCGGTATCCCGTATGCTTTCAGCGATGGGGATACTGCAAGGCAGATTGTCTTCTCCGTGCGGCTTGCATCTGCCACGACAAGATGGGTCGTCAGGGGATCGAGTTTGCGCTCGACGCACTCTACCGAAGCATAAAATGATTTCAGATCGATTGCAATATAGATGTGCTGTTCTTCCATCTGATTCCTCCTAATAAATGTGGATGTGGCAGGAATTACATGCCGCATCCACATTTATTATATCAGAAAGTACGTTCGATTTCCAACTTTTTATACAGCGAGTGCATCGTCCAACTGCGCCGTATACAACCTGTAATAATACCCTTTCTTCTGCATCAGTTCCTCATGCGTTCCGGCCTCCATAATGCCTCCATCATCGATATACATAATCTTATCGCAGTTGCGGATCGTAGACAGCCGGTGCGCAATAATAAAGGAAGTTCGTCCCTCGAGCATTGCATTCAGTCCGGTCTGCAGATCTTTTTCTGTCTGCACATCGATACTGGAAGTTGCCTCATCAAGGATCAGGATGGCCGGATCCGACAGAAGTGTTCGTGCAAAAGAGATCAGCTGCTTCTGGCCCTGGCTGAGCATGGAACCGCGCTCACGTACTTCGGTCGCATAGCTGTCCGGCATACGGCTGATGAAATCATCTGCGCAGACAATCCGGCTGGCCTTTTGTATCTCTTCCTTTGTGGCATCGAGTTTTCCGTAACGGATATTGTCCTCGATGGTTCCGGAAAAAATAAAGCTGTCCTGCATCATAATTCCCATCTGCCGGCGCAGGGAATGAATGGTCACTTCGGCGATGTCCTGGTCATCGATCAGTACTCTTCCGCCGTTTACGTTGTAGAAACGCGAAATCAGGTTGACGATGGTGCTTTTTCCGGCTCCCGTCGGTCCTACCAGTGCCACGCTCTCACCCGGCTGTACGGTAAAGGACACATCCTTTAAAATGGTCTTTGTCTCATCATAGGCAAACTTTACATGATCGAATGTCACTTTACCCTGAATCTTTGGCATTTCTTTTGCGTTCTCTGCGTCTTTTACGGTAACCGGTTCATCGATGGTCTCGAAAATACGCTCCAGATAAGCAATGTTATTGATAAAGTTGTTGAAGATATTTCCAAGGTTCATGATCGGCTGCCAGAAATAGGAAGCATAGCTTGAGATTGCCACGATCGTTCCGAGCGATTTGTTTCCCTGTCCGAATATGACAAGTCCAAAGAGGAAAATCGCCGCCCGCACAAATACGGAAATGGAATCGATGCCCGGCCACACGAGATTCGAGTAACGCACTGCCGTATTCCATGTACGTCTGCAGTCTTTCGATAAATCGTTAAAAATCTCTGCGTTTTCATCTTCTCTTGCAAAAATCTGTGTGATTCTCGCACCCACAATATTCTCCTGCAAATACGCATTCAAATTCGAATTCTTATTCGATACGGCCTGCCATGCTTTGCGCTGTTTATTTTTGATCCAGAACATGAACACTGCGAGCACAGGCACACCGCACAGTACCACGAGCGCCATCTGCACATCGACAAGAAACATGAAAATGACGATAAAAAGCAGATTGAAACATTCCAGCACAATATTGATCAGACCATTCGATAACATATCGGAAACGGAATTCACATAGTTTACGACACGTATCAAGATCTTGCCATGCGGACGGTCATCGTAATACTGGAACGGAAGTTTCTGCAAATGTTCAAAGAGATCCTTGCGAATGTCATAGATAATCTCCTGGCTGACATCCACCATAATTTTGCTCCGGATTGTTATAAAAAGCACACTCACTGCATAGATGCCGACCAATGCCCCCACAAGTGCGAACAAAAGCTGCATATTTTTATCCGGTACTGCGATATCCAATGCTTTCTGAGTGATCATTGGTGCCACATATCCGAATGCGCCTCCGATTCCACTCAGCACGATTGCAAGCAGCATTGGTTTGATATATTTTTTGATATAGGAAGAAGCCCGAAGCAGATGACGAATGTCAAATGGTTCCTCTAATACTTCATCCTGTTTATATGTATTCTTTGCCATATGCTCACCCCCTATTCCTCATTTGCGCTGTTTTCCACGACCGCATCATCGATTCCGGTCTGCAGACGCACCAGCTCATAATAGTAGCCCTTCTTTGCAAGAAGTTCCTCGTGACTTCCCGCCTCGGTAATGTGTCCATCCTGCAACACCAGGATTTTGTCTGCTTCCTTTGTTGTGGAAATACGCTGTGCGATGATAACTTTGGTACAAGGAAAATCCAGATGTTTTAAGGATTCCTGAATCTGTTTTTCGGTCTCCATATCGACCGCGGAAGTCGTATCGTCCAATACCAGGATCGACGGTTTAACCGCCAAAGCGCGCGCTAACGAAATACGCTGTTTCTGTCCACCGGAAAGTCCCACGCCGCGCTCTCCGACAACGGTGTCATATCCCTCCGGCATCTTGGAAATAAAATCCGAAGCGGCCGAATATTTTGCAAATTTTTCTACTTCCTTCTGATCGATACTGCTATCTCCATACGCAATATTTCCCTCGATCGTATCGGAATATAACAGAACATCCTGTGTTGCCAGACCAATCTGTTTTCTTAAGTCCGCAAGTTTTAATGTCTCGATCGGGATATCGTCAATGAGTACTTCCCCTTTCGTCGGCTCATAAAAACGCGGAATCAGATTGATCAGAGATGTCTTTCCGCATCCGGTCTCTCCCATGATCGCAATCGTCTCATTCGGCTGCACGGTAAAGGAAATATCATGCAATACCGGCAGATCACCGTCCTCATATTGGAACGATACATCACGGAACTCGATTTTTCCATCAAAGCGCTCCGGATGTGCAACCGCATCTTCTGCGTCCTTAATCTTCGCCTGCGAATAATAAATCTCCATGACTTTCTGCGATGCCGCGGAAAAGCGCTGGAACTCGTTCATGATGTTACCCATCTGGCGCATCGGGTTGGCGATTGCCCAGATCAGACCGGAGAATGCCACATAATCGCCCATGCTCATCTCGCCGCGGATCAAAAAGACACCGCCCACTGCAAGCATTACTACCGGCAGCAGATCTGCGATTCCTTCCACATACGGGAAAAATTTCAGCCAGACCATACCGGTCGCCTTGTTCGTATCTGCGTAATCACGGTTTGCCTGATCGAATTTTTTAATTTCGTAATCCTCTCTGGCAAAAGCCTTCACCACACGGTTTCCGGAAATATTTTCCTGCGCATATGTGTTCATCTGTGCCAGCTTTTCACGCAGTTTTGCATGCATTGGCGCTACCTTGTTTTTGAACAGGTAGATAATAAAAAATACAAGCGGTGAAATGATCAGAAGGCAAAGTGCCATCTTCCAGTTCATATAGAAAAAGTAGATAGCGACCGCACCAAAAAGCGAGAACGATTCAATCACCATACGGATGACCCACGCCACCATATGCCGGACAGCATCCAGATCACCCGTGACGCGCGTCATGAGATCGCCGGTCCGGTATGTACTGTAAAACGTCATATCCTGCCTTTGAATCTTGTCATAGAGAAAATTCCGCACACGGTAAAGCACAGTCTGTGACACATGCTCATAGACCATGCAGTCCACATAGACGATGACACCGCGCAACACCGTAAATCCCACCATACAGATCAGCAGATGATAGAACAGATTGCTGTTCGTGCGCAGATTTTCTCTGGCATCTGCGCCACTCAAAAATAAATCTACAATTTTGCCGGAATAATACGGAACAGTCAGCTGCAGCACGTTGTAAACGATCGTGCCAAGCATTCCCGCAATATAGATTCCCCGGCTTCCTTTCATGTTTTCCCAAAGCCACTGTAGTTTTGTCTTCGGGAAGTTACCTATGTTTGTGTAATTCAATTTAAAAAACTCCCCTTTCTGTTTTTTATTGCATTTCCGACATTGTATCAAGTCTGTTTTACACATGATAGAATTTATCGGTTCAAAAATAGAACATTTCTATCCTATTGCAATAAAAAAGGGGAGTTTTTCGATATTTTAATTTTCTCTTTTTATTTTCTGCGACGCAGTCTTTGGAAATTCTTCCTTCCGCACTTTCAGGCGGTACACACGCTTGTATGCCGGAACATCTTTATTGTAACTGTCGATGATTTCCTGCAGCTTTGCCGGCACATCTTCTACGCCTGCTTTCGTGGCATATTCCTGATTCGGGAATATCTCTGCCTCGATGACGCCCTCTGCCTCTCGCACAAGAACCTCTGCCACGAGCCGCTTTGTACTCAGTTTATTTTCAATTTCTTCCGGCGAGACATTTTCTCCGTTTTTGGTAATGATCAGATTCTTCTTTCGGCCGGTCAGATAGACAAAGCCCTCATCATCCACATAACCCAGATCACCGGTTTTCAGCCAGCCGTCTTCCAATGCTGCCGCTGTCTCCTCCGGCATTTTATAATAACCGGACATCACACTGCTGCCCCGCACCCAAAGCTCACCGTCCACCGACTTTGCCTCGCAGTTTGGAAGCAGCTGTCCGACGGAATCTTTCTTCTGGTTCCACGCGACCGTCGTTGCAATGACCGGCGCACACTCCGTCATTCCATAGCCCTGAAGAACCGAAATTCCATAACGTGCAAACAGGTCAATGTAATCCGGATTCAGATACGCACCTCCGCTGAAAATCGTATGAAACTGTGCGCCGAACACTTTCTCTTTTACAACTTCTGCCGGAAGGCCTTCTGCGGCCTCTAACTTCTTTGCAAGGCTTTCGATCATCAGCGGAACCATCAGCATGATCTGTGGCCGGAACAATTGTATATTTCTCGCCACGCGCATGAGCGAATCGTTGATACAGATTGTACTTCCCACCGAAAATCCTTTTAAGATATCCATGCTCAGACAGTATGCATGATGAATTGGAAGCACGGATAAGATCACTGCATTTTCTTCGATCTTCATATCCAGACAGGTCGCATTTTCTGCAAGATTCCGCTGAGTCAGCATCACACCTTTGCTTTTTCCTGTTGTTCCGGAAGTAAACAGGATCGTACAAAGCGCATCCGGATCGATCTCTTTTTCTGTACCGGTACCTTTTGCATTTTCTGCACGGGTGCTTTCTGTATTTTCCACACGAATATCTTCTGCGTTCTGTGCAAGCAATTCTTTCATTGACAGACAGCCCTCTGCAGGTTCCTTTCCCATAGATACAATATATTGCAAAGACGGACAAGTATTTTTTGCAGCTACGACTACATCTTTTCGGATGTCATCCACCACAAGCATCGTGACATCCGCCCGGCGCATCAGCTCGCACAGTTCTTCTGCCGGAAGTGCCACATCCAGCGGAACCGCCACACTGCCGCCGTTTACGATTCCAAAATACGAAACAAGCCACGGATAAGAAGTCACACCGATCAATGCAATGTGCGCGCCCTGCTGTCCGAGTTTTTCGATCGCATCGGAAAAATGCCGGCTATCCTTTCCAATCTGCCGATATGTTTTCGCCTCGATCGTGTCTTTGCTGGTTTTGTATCGTACCGCATCGCAGGAGCCGTAGGTATCTTCTGCATGCTTTACGATTTCTTTGATTGTATGATAGATACGATATTCCATAATCTTCTCCTTCCGATTGGACCTACAATGTTTCCAGATAATCGACCGCTTCCTGCACCGTGCGGATACCAGCTGCTTTTTCCTGTTCGAGTTCGACGTCGAACGTTTCCTCTATCTCACCTAACATGCTCATAAAATCAAAGGAGGTAAATCCTAGATCCTCCATAAAACGGGATTCCGGATACACATTTTCCGGCTCTACCTCGACATAATTGCATATAATATCTACTAACTGTTCAAACATAACTCTCTCCTTTTTCTACACTAACTGAATGATCTCACCGATGGTAAGCTGCGGATTTTCTGCGCCTTTGAACATGATTTTGCAAAGGTAATAATACAGGTATTCCAAATCTTTTCTGCTTACCGCTTTTACCTGATGTTCAAAATTGAAATCCAGTCCGTTGTCCTCCGGCCGGTGCATCACCGTCAGGTACATTGCCTGTGTGGTCATACCGTTCGGATACCACTTGGTCTTATATGGAATATTGCCCATGTCGTCGAGTCCTTTTTCCCGCAAAGTCATCGGCTGATAAGTCAGAGACATTGGCTCATAAGTCAGTCCCGCTTTCGGCTGTTTGTACACTTTGGAGCGATATGCAAAATATTCGGTCGGATTGTAATTTGCATGGCGAAACAGCTCGTTTTGTTTGTCCCTTATGGCATAGATCGCATCGATAAATTTCATATCCTTTGAAAAAACCGTGCGAAACGGGAACGAATGGATTCTTGTTCCACCGCTCTTCTTTTCTTTTAATGTTGCACGTCTGGCGATGGCGTTGTTGATTGACACATCGTCCTGTCCATTTTCTTTCTGGAAATAAGTACGCAGTCCCATGAGCAGCAGACACGCCAGCGAGATATGATTTTCTTTGCAGAAATCCATCAGTCTTCTGGTCGGTTCCTCTTCGAGATGAAAGATATCCAAAGCCGATTTCACATCATCGGTCGCATTGAATGCCGTGCGAAGCTTCGGTGCATGGAACATCTTTCTTGCTGCCTCAAGCTTTCCGGTGCCTTTGATTCCGTTATATACCGGCTCCGACTGTCGTATGACATTTTCAAAAAATTCGCGGTCCTTCTGCTGTGCTTTGCTTCCGGCTTCGTACAGGAGATCTTTTTTCAGCTGTTCAATATAGGAACACATTTCTTTCGGATAAGGCACACCCTCGTACTTTGCATTGCAGTATATCTCAATGATGTCTTTCAAAAAAGCAATGAGCGACTGCGCATCCACAACCATATGATGCCCCAGGAAATACACACCATTGAATCCGTCCGGTGTGTGAATCATGACAATTTTGTTCATCGGTGAGTCTTCAAATTCGAACGGAACCGTGGTCCATTTCTGCATGATCTGTGCGGCTTCTTCCATTGTTTTGTCGGAAAAATCCACAAAGTCAATCGTCCGTTCCTTTTTATCGGTCTCGCTGTCTACCACATATTGATAGCAAGTACCATCTTCATCTTTCGTAAAACGGATACGCATTCCCTCATTGCGCTCGTAGGCCTTATAAATGGCCTCGCGAAGTACATCAAAATCCACTTCTGTTCCGATTGTCAGGCTTGTTCCAATATTGAGCACTGCCGCATTCGGACAGTATGGCAGATAAAATAAGTGAAATTTCTGTGCTACGGTAAGCGGATATACCTGAAATCCATTTCTTGTTTTCATCAATTGATAGCTCCTTTCCGGCATAATTCATCCAATGCTTTTTCATACTGCTCTGTTTCTTTGTAATAGCTCTCACAATGTCCTGCGCCTTTTACGATAAGTTTCATTTTCTGTGAAGCGCAGTTTTCGTATAGTTCTTCACACATGTGACAAGGTACAAAACTGTCGCTGTCGCCATGGATAAATAAAATCGGTACCTTCGCCTTTCGCACTTCCCGCGCGGCATTGCAGTCATCGAGTCCATATCCTGCTTTTTTCCGGTTGACTGCATCCGCAATCGGAATCATTGGAAATGCCGGCATATGATACATAGTATGCAGTACATGCGTAAACACTGCCTTTGGCGAAGTAAATGCGCAGTCAGAGACGATTGCCTTTACTTCTTTTGGCAGATCCAGTCCGCTGGCCATCAGGACTGTGGCTCCACCCATTGAATCACCGTGCAGCACAATCTCTGCATCTTCCCCGACTTTTTGAATCATCCACAAGATCCAGCCCAACGCATCGTAGCGGTCTTTGTTTCCAAAGCCTATGTATTTTCCTTCGCTTTGTCCGTGGGCTCTGGCATCTACAAGCAGCATACGAAAACCCCGTTTCAGATAGTAATTGGACAGACTTCCATAATCCGATAATCCGTCACTTGTGTATCCGTGAAAGCAAATGACTGCCTTTTTCCCTTCTGCCCCTTTAAAATATGTGGCATGAAGCCGCAGACCGTCATCAGAACGGATCCATACGTCCTCATGTGGCTGCTGCATCATCCACTCCCGCTTCGGTGCGATCTGTTCATAGTACTGTTTCCAGTTGACACCGGACATCTTCATCGTACGTTCCCGCTTTGCGTTATAACGCATCATGGTTCTTCGGTAAAAATATGTACAGCCCCCGGCCTCTGCCAACGCAAGTCCGGCCAGGCCTGCCGCTGCCGCAATCTTCCACATCATTCTTCACCTATGCTTTCTTACTGTCGATGATTTCCTTCAGGCGAAGTGCCTTGTCAATATTTCCTTCCACTTTTAATTTTCCTGTGGTAAATGCCAGAATCGGATCGGTCTTTCCCTCTGCCAGTTTAAACAATGTCTCTGCCGAACAGGTAAAGATTGCATCCCGATCAAAATATTCATAAGGTTCCACATAGAGCTTTCCTTCTTTTACTTCCACGTAAAAGATGCCTTCGGCCTCCCCTGTAATGTTGAACTGATAAGCCAGATGCTCTGTGATGTCACTGACATCTGCCTGTATGAACATGCCTTTTACCCTGGCAAACATATCTGCATATTTCATAATTTTTCTCCTTCTTCGCATATATTTTCGACCGTTGGTCGGTATACTATATATTTAACTTAGCACTTTTTCGACCATTGGTCAATTATTCATCCTGTAAGAATAAAAGGGGGTATTTCCTGATTTTTTGTATAATATTACGTCGCGTTTTTTTGTGGGATGTGTTATGATACAGAGGAATACTCATATATGACAGGTGATAAAAAATATGCCAAAACAGATGAAATACGATAAAATTTTAGATGCATTGCAGTCCCTTCTCGTAACGAAGGAACTTTCTACCATATCCGTCAGCGAGATTGCACAGACCGCGGGAATCGGCAAAGGAAGCATTTACTACTACTTTCCTTCCAAGGAAGCAATCCTCGAAGCATTGGTCAAACGAAGCTATGAGACACCTTTGGATACGGCCAAGCACCTCGCGGAGCAGACGGACATCTCGCCATTTACCCGCATGGCCATGATTTTTCAGGCCTGCCGGAATTCCTCTTCTGCCTTTCTTAAAACAGAGGTTGGAACCGGAGCCGCTGCCCAGGAGAAAGCTTTTCTCCATCAGAAATATATGCATCATCTGATCAGCGAATTAAAGCCAGTCCTTGCGGAAATCATCCGACAGGGTACACAGACAAATGTCATACACTGCGAACATCCCAAAGCACTGGCTGAGATTGTATTAATTATATTGACGGTAAAACTGGATAATACGCTGGTTCCTTCCAGCAAAGAAGAGATTGAAGATACCATCTGTGGACTGATTTCACTTCTGGAAAAAGGAACAGAGAACCCAAAGGGTTCCCTGAATTTTCTGATGGCGGAGTTGTAATAAAATAAGCACCGGCAGAAAGTTTCTTTGAGGGATCACCTCATCTTTCTGTTGGTGCTTATTTTCTGTGTATTTTTTCTTTTGTTAGTCTATTAAATGATTAAAGGGGCAAAATACCTTTTGACCCTCATATCATTTAATTATTTTCCAATAATCTCCGCTGCATCAACAAATTCATACGGCGTTTGCTGATAGACATAATAATTGATCCAGTTTGCGTACATAATATTTCCGTGCGATCTCCACTGCAGCATCGGCCGCTGTGTTGGATCATCATCCGGATAATAGTTACATGGCAATGTGATCGGCAGTCCTTTTGCGGTATCTCTCTTGTACTCACTGTCTAATGTCATGCGATCGTACTCTGGATGTCCCATCACAAAAATCTGGCTTCCATCCTGATTGATCACAAGAAATACCCCTGCTTCCTCAGACTTTGCAAGGATGGTGAGCTCATCATGTTTTAAGATGTCCTCTTCCCGAATCTCTGTATGACGGGAATGCGGTGCATAGAAATAATCATCAAATCCGCGGACAAGCGGAATCTTACGATTCATCACTCTGTGACGGAAGACACCAAATTTCTTCTGGCTCAGGTCATATTTTGGAATTCCATAATGATAATAAAGACCTGCCTGAGCACCCCAACAAAGGTGTAAGGTCGAAGTCACATGTTTTTTTGACCACTCCATAATTTTGCAGACTTCTTCCCAGTAGTCCACTTCCTCATATTCCATCTGCTCAACCGGAGCTCCCGTAATGATCAGTCCATCAAAATATTTCTGTCTGATCTCATCAAACGTCTGATAGAACTGGTTCAGATGACTCTTTGATGTATGTGTAGACGCATGAGAAGCCGGAGCCATAAACGACACATCTACCTGTAATGGTGTATTCGACAATGAGCGCAGAATCTGCAGCTCCGTATCTTCTTTCAAAGGCATCAGATTCAAAATCACGATGTTGATCGGACGGATATCCTGATGCATCGCACGATTTTCATCCATTACAAATATATTTTCCCGTTCAAGGATCTCCTTTGCCGGGAGATCACTCTGTGTTCTGATTGGCATAATTTCCTCACTTTCTGTAGCACTCTGTTAATCTAATCCCTCAAATCGTCCGTCATTACCGAACAAACTGTGCTACAAATTCATCTTCCGAAATAATCGGGATTCCAAGATCCTTCGCTTTACGGTTTTTGGACGAGTTGGATTCCACATCGTTATTTACAAGATAACTGGTCTTTCCAGATACGCTTCCTGCAACTTTGCCACCCTGGCTCTCTACATATGCTTTGAATTCATCACGATTCTTATAATGATGAACATCGCCGGTTATAACAAATGTCATACCGACGCAGGTACCCTCCGAAGTATCTTTCGGTTCTATATGCTCAATGGAAAGTTCCTCTAACAAATGTGCAAGCGACATTCGATTGCTCTCTTTTGCATACCAGGCCAGAATCGAATTGGAACGCTCTGCTCCTATTCCATCAATATCTTCGAATCCTTCCTGATTCTCCATCCGCTTCAAAAAAGCCTCAAATCCGATGGAACCGACGATCTTTTTTCCCGCATCCGTTCCGATCAGCGGAATGCACAGTGCGAAAATAAAATTGACCGGATGTACATTTCGGCTTTTTTCAATGGATTTATCCATATTGTTTACGGACTTTTCTCCAAAGCCCTCCATCTGGCTGATCACATCAAAATGATCCTTTAAATGGTAAATATCTGCGAACTCATGGATATATCCCTCGTTGATAAATTTCAACATCGTCTGAATGGAAAGTCCATCAATATCCATGCCCCATTTGCTGACAAAACGGGTGAATTTCTTTACATTTTTTGCCGTACAGTCCGGATTGGTACAATGCAGTGTCTTGGTGCCGCTGTTCTTGCTGATGCGGATTTCTGTCGGTGCATGGCATACCGGGCATTCTTTTGGAATCTCAACCTCTCCGACGGCATCCTTGACCGCAATACACTTTGGAATGATTTTGTTCGCCTTAATGACTTCCAAAGTACATTCTTTTCCAATTCCCAGACGTTCTATCTCGCTGAGGTTGCAAAGCGATGCGCGCGAAACCGTGGTTCCTTCGATCTGCACCGGCTCAAATACTGCTACCGGCGAAATGGTAGATACCGCGCACGACCACTCGATATAATCCAGCTTTGTCTCCACCGATTCATCCTGCCATTTAAAAGCAAAGCCCGCTCTCGTCGCATGATGTCCGGTCACACTGCCGGATGCCGCATAGTCCGTATCATCATAGCAGATGACCAGTCCGTCTACCGGCACATCCATCTGTCCGCTTTCTACTTTCTTCGTCCACCGCTCAATCGCCTCCGGAAGTCTGCCGGCATCCGTTGCTTCCCTGTCCACAACATTAAATCCCTGTTCTTCCAAAAACTGCATACGCGCTCCCCAGGAACGCATCTCTTCATCCAGATGTACCAGTGTAAATGCATGAAACTTAACATGACGGTTCTTTACTTCTTCTGGATCATCCAGATTCAGTGTTCCGGATGCAAGGTTTCTTGGATTGGCATATTTTTCGTCATCATCCTCGATCATATCATTGATCAAGGCAAAATCCGTATAAGAGATTGCAGCCTCTCCGCGAACGACCAGATGTCCCTTATATTTTATCTTCTGCGGAAATCCGCTGATCGCGCCTTTCAAAAAGGTGATGTTAGTTCCAATCGTACCATTTCCACGGGTCAGAATCTTTGTAAGTTTTCCCCCGTCATAGGTCAGCACAAGTGTCAGGCCATCCAGCTTCCAGGAAAGCCAGATTGGACGTTTTCCTGCCCAGTCCTGTAATTCTGAAATCTGCTTGGTCTTTGCAAGCGAAAGTGCCGGATACTCATGTGCTTCCTTTTCACCACTTCCATCTTCTTCAAAACCTGCATTCTGTGTCGGGCTCTCTGCCATAATATATCCGGTTTCCTTCTCTAAGGTAACCAGTTCGTCAAACATCGCATCCCACTCATAGTTGGACATAATCTCATCCTGTCCGTTATAATATGCAGCTGATGCCTTATTTAATTGTTCAACCAATTGTTCAATCCGTTGCTTTTTTGCTTCCATGTGTTCTCTCTCGATCTATATTTTTGTTCACGACTGTGAATGTACCATGAAGACGATTCTGTGAACGTTTCGTCGTATTTGCATTCTTCCGGTTTGTTTCCTTTCTCGGATCTGAATTTGTGCACATTCGCTCATTCTGCGGTTGCTTCTTTCCCGGACGGACAGGCGCATTGCTCGAAGGTGCAATGAGCTCCAGAAGACGCTTGTACTCCTGTGATGTCACATCCCGATATTTGCCCGGTTCCAGATCTCCCAGTTCAATATTCATAATGCGCACACGTACCAGTTTTTGCACACGATAACCAAAATATTCACACATACGACGTATCTGCCGATTCAGTCCCTGTGTTAAAACAATGCTAAACTGCTTTTTACCAGTGCGTTCCACCCTGCATTTGCGTGTTGTGGTATTCAGTTCTACGAGCGGTACCCCATTGGCCATTCCGTGCAAAAAGGAATCCGTAACCAGTCGGTTCACGGTCACAATATACTCTTTTTCATGCATATTTCCGGAACGCATCATTTTGTTGACAATGTCCCCATTGTTTGTCAAAAGCAATAATCCCTCGGAATCCTTATCCAGTCTTCCTACCGGATAAATGCGTTTGGGATAATTAAGATAATCAATGACGTTATTCTTCTCTCTCTTTTCTGCTGTACAGACGATTCCTACCGGTTTGTTCAGTGCAATCAGAATCATTTCCTCCTCTTTTTTTACCGGAACTCCCTGAAAGCACACCTGCTGTCCCTCTGACACGCGATCTCCCATCTGCGCAATTTTCCCATCAATTGTAACATTTCCTGCTTCGATCTGACGGTCTGCTTCTCTTCTGGAGCATACCCCCGCCTCACTCAGGAATTTATTTATTCTGACTTCCACTTATTTTCCCTCACGTGTAAAAAACGCGGAGACTTCCCAGCCTCCGCTCATTTTTCTTTTCAGCTTTATTTCACCTTTTTCAGCAGATTACTCTTGATATATCCTGTCTTACCCTGGAATTTTACTTTTGTCCAATCTCCACTGGTTCCTAGTTTTTTCAGTTTCACACCAATATCTACTTTTCCAAGAAGTTCTGCATCTGCGCTTGCTTTGGCACGTACATTACAGATATCTTTTGTCTTGACCATCCCGGTGTCAGAGCTGTCACTTGATTTTGATGAAACCTTCTTTAAGAACTCTGTCTTAATGTATCCGGTCTGTCCCTGGAACTTAACCTTTGTCCAGTCACCTTCCGTACCAATCTTCTTTAATTTCACGCCCTTATTAACAGTTCCGATCATCTCAGAATCTGTGCTTGCCTTAGCGCGTACACGACAGATATCTTTTGTCTTAACCGTACCGGACTCCTTCTTGGTGTCTTTCTTACTGTCATCTGACTTATTGTCGTCAGCCTTTGTATCATCTTTCTTTGTATCATCCTTGGATTCCGTATTATCTTTTGAATCCTTTTTTGAATCATCCTTAGACTCTGTGGTCTCTGTCTTCTGAGTTTCTTCCGTTGTTGCCGGAGTCACATCCGTTGCGTCCTCTGTATCCTGTGTTGCTGCAACAGAATCTCTCCATTTTGTCATGGCACTGCGCAATGTGCCACCTACCATATTAGCAAGTTTTTCATCGCTGGCAACTGCCTCATCGTATTTTGCCTGTACCTGCTGCTGTAAAGCAACTACATCATCACTCTTTTCATAATTTAAAATCAAAGAATAAAGATTTGCATCAAGATCCTCATCAAGGAAATTGAAGTTATAGGAAGAATATACATTATTGATATATAAGTTTCCTTTTCCGTCTCTCTCTACATAGAAGAAATCCATTCCCGGAGCTGCAGTATCAATCTCGTAGAATTTCAAATCATAGCATGCTGAAACCAGATAAGAATCATCGGTCACTCCCGGCATAGAATAGCATACGATATTATCAAAACTCTCATAGTAATCCGAAAATGTTCCGATATAACTCTTTTCATTATCGCTCAATGGCTGTGCCAATGGCTCAAGAGATTCAATATCTCCAGCTGCATAAGCAGTATAATAATTCTTAATAAGTTCAACCAGTTCCGGATCTACATTCTTCTGCAGCTTGCCCTCCAACTGATACTCTGTTGCCTGTGTTCCGCTTATTTCTGTTCCTGCCTGCGTATCAGAATTTCCATTCTTTTGTCCGGTACAGTTTACTAATATTAAAACAAGTACAACAAAAATTACTGCTGCACCAATATATCGCTTATATTTTACAATAAAATCTTTTAATTGCTGCATGATATCCTCCCGCTCAATTTTCTATATAAAATTTGTTTTCTTACTTATTCTCAATCACTTAGATAGTCTAACACTATTTGATTTTCTAATCAACCTTTTTTTGTCGGACAACCGCTGGCTTCTTTTATTGACGAATCTGTTAAGATATGATATATTTATAAACGCACGTGATTGCGTAAGGCTTCACTGTGTAGGCAGCCGTAGTATAATGGATAGAACGTAGGACTCCGACTCCTGAGATGCGGGTTCGATTCCCGCCGGGTGCATTATGAATAAAATCCAGTGTCTAAATGATTTTCATTTCATTCAGACACTGGATTTTTTGTGCTATTGTAAAAGCAGTTATCGACTGATGCTTTCATGAAGGATTTCAAGAACATTCTCCAAATCAGTCATCGGCAACTGTCCCGGAGCGCTCGCCTGCTCGCCTGCGCCAAATGTCACGCAGGAACCAAAGAACTCTCCTGCCACACGGGAAATTGCACCTTTTGCCCCCATCGACATGGTAATGAGTGCACGATCCGGATGATTTTCGTGAAATGCATTGGTTTCAGAAAGTAAATGCAGCACATCCTTTGTATTCTGTGGCATGACTGCAAGCTTTACGACATCTGCTCCGCTTTCATAGATCTGCTCCAGCAACATCCGCATCACGCCTCTCTCCGGTGTCTGTGCGAAATCATGATGTGAAGCAATCACATGGACGCCACGGCTTTGTAATTCTTTGATTTCTTTTGCCGCTTTCTTTGCCTCAAAAAACTCCAGATCTACAAAATCTACTACCCCTGACTCTGTGGCAAGCTGATGAATGTCATAGATTTCATCTGCATCCAATGCCAGTAATCCACCCTGATTTTTTGAACGAAATGTATAAACAAGAATTGTCTTTTCCACAATCGGTCGTAATTCTTCCAATACAATTCGAATCTCGTTTGGACTTTGTACCCCTTCGAACGCATCCAGTCTCCACTCAATCATATCTACCTGATGCTCCACAAGGCGCTTTGCTTCTTTTATAATAGATTCTTTTGTCTTTTCCATAATCGGAACACAAACAAGGGGCTTTCCCTTACCAATAATGCGTTCCTTGACACACAGTAAATTTTCCATCACTGTTACCTCCCTGCAACAAATGTGCTTATTATTATAACAATTTTTTGTATAAAAATAAAGAAATTCCTTCTACAAAATTGACATTTTCCGACTTTTCTATTAAGATAACCCATGTATGTCTATACAAAATCACTAATTAAGGAGTAGACTATGAGTTTTACATTTTTAAATCAGTTACCGACTCCAGAAGAAATCAAGCGCGATTATCCGCTTACTCCGGAGCTTGCAGAATTAAAGAAGCAGCGTGATGCTATGATTTCCGATGTCATCACCGGAAAGGATTCCCGTTTTCTTGTTATCATCGGACCATGTTCCGCGGACAATGAAGATTCTGTTTGCGACTATGTCAGCCGCCTCACAAAAATCCAGGAAGATGTCAAAGATCAGTTGATCATCATTCCTCGTGTTTACACAAACAAACCTCGTACAACAGGCGAAGGTTACAAAGGTATCGCATCCCAGCCAGACCCGGAAAAAGCACCGAATATGGTAGAAGGTCTCATTGCTATGCGTAAAATGCACATCCGTGCGATCGCTGAGAGTGGTCTTACCTGTGCAGACGAAATGCTTTACCCTGAGAACTGGGGATATGTAGAAGATCTCCTCTCTTACGTTGCCATCGGTGCACGTTCGGTTGAGGATCAGCAGCATCGTCTGACTGTCAGCGGTTTTGACGTTGCATCCGGTATGAAGAACCCGACCAGTGGTGATTTCTCCGTTATGCTGAATTCTGTATATGCAGCCCAGCATCCACATCACTTTGTATACCGTGGAAGCGAAGTTCAGACAACCGGAAATCCACTGACACACGTTGTACTTCGTGGTGCTGTCAGCAAACATGGTAATACAACTCAGAATTACCATTACGAAGATCTGATTCGTCTTCATGATATGTATGCAAAGATGGATGTTGTAAATCCTGCAGCGATCATTGATACAAACCATTCCAACTCCGGTAAGAAATTCAAGGAGCAGATTCGTATCGCCCGCGAGGTAATGCACAACCGTCAGCTTTCTTCTGATATTCGCGGACTTGTTAAAGGTCTCATGATTGAAAGTTATATTGAGGAAGGAAATCAGTCCATCGGCAATCACATTTATGGTAAGTCGATTACAGATCCTTGCCTTGGTTGGGAAGATTCCAAGCGCCTCATTTACGACATTGCGGAACTCAACGCAAAATAAAGAATCCTCTGAAAGGACTGCCTTTATGGTAGTCCTTTTTTGATGCTTCCGTTCAACTTTCGCATAGAGGACAGGCTGGTACTACACGGGCGCGCACACTTGGTTTTTCCTACACTAGCTATCCAGAATTGCGAATTTGTAGCAACCCTCCCCCTGCCTCCTTGATGATTCCTGTCCGTTCAAGTTTCGACACCGGGGGCACGTTTGTCCGTCTATCACAGATGACGTCCGAAGTATTTTGTGCAGGCATTAGTGGTGTGGGTGAAGAATACCGTGCCCGCGGGTCGCATTTGCGCCCTCGTTTTATTAGCAAATAAATGTAGTACTACGATGGGCGACACAATGGAGAGCGGGCACATTAAAATTTATGAACCCCACCACTTAGGCCTGCTAAAAATGCTGAGCGCATCTGTGATAGACGGACAAACGTGCCCCCGGTGTCGAAACACGAGCCGGACACGAAAATAGAGGCAGGGGAAGGCTTTCACAACTTCTGCAATTCTGTCTAAAATCGTGTAGGAAAAACCAAGTGTACGCGCCCGTGTAGTACCAGCCTGACTCCCATGCATAGTATACGGAGACATCAAAAAAGACGTAAGCCCCCTCCAGAGCATAACGTCTTTCATTTCTTTAGGTGCATATGAGTCGGATCACTTTCTGCAACAACGGTACAGAAATCATCACTTCAGAAATACATCCAAGCAAAAATACAATTCCAACCACTCCATAATAAATCACTCTCTTCACTACCGGATTCTTCCGATTGTAAAAACTGTGTGTATCCACTCCGAAAATAAGAAGCAACACCATCAAATAAAACAGACAATGAGGGAAAAGCGACATTGTGAAAAATACAATGCCACGAATCCCCATATTCAGCATACTTGCTGCAAGAAACACCCCTGCTGTGAAACAGATTCCGCATCGCAGAACAAGTGGGGCAACCTTTTTCAAAGGTGTATACGCCACAAGGCAGATGAGCAGAAATAATTTTCCACGCTCCCATATAATGTTTGCGAGTAATGCCGAAACTTCTAATTTTGTTTCCGCAAATGCCTGCATATGATACGTATTCAAAAAACCATACGTTGTAAAATACGTATATCCAAAAAAGCATACCGTAAGTATTCCTGCTATACAAAAGCATATTCCTATTGCCAGTTCTTTTCGCATATTCCATCCATCAACAATACTATTATCTTCTTTTTAGAATATGTCCTAGCCTTTTATTTTATTACTGTATGCCATAATCGCTGCAACAGTTTTTGAATCCTGCACTTCACCTTCGTAAATCATCTGGCAAAGTTCATCCAGTGTATAAATTTCTACATCAATACTCTCTGCGTTATCCAAATGGCGCTTTCCCTGCTCCAGATCTGTCGCTACATACACATCAATAAACTCATCGCAAAATGCGACGGTTGTGCGAAGAGACAGGAGATATTCTACATGTTTACTCTTGTATCCGGTCTCTTCCTCCATCTCTCTTGCTGCACATACACTGGTATCTTCTGTCTTGCTGTCTCTGCAACCTGCTGGAATCTCCAGTGTCTCTCGCTCCAAAGCGTTACGATACTGGCGCACCATTACGATTCTTCCATCCGGAAGTACCGGAAGAATTGCAGCCGCCCCCATTCGATGAGAAACAAAATCCCACTCTTCATGCGTTCCGTTCGGGAACTCCATCGTATCTTTGTAAACATCCAAAATAGATCCCTGATACATTAATTTTCTATCCAATCGTTTCATACGTTCAATCATCGTATTCACCTCCTTTTACATCCACATCTTTATAAAATCAAGTTGAATCTCTTATTTTATAACTATTTAGAACTCTTTTATTCTACTTTATCTCCAGTGCTGTTTCCATTAAAAAAGGCCATCACCCGAACGGTTATCAACCGTTCAGGCGACAGCCCTCTCGCTCATTAAAAATCATTTCGCATAATCTACAACGCGTGACTCACGAATGACATTGACTTTAATCTGTCCCGGATATTCTAACTCAGATTCAATTCTCTTTGAAATATCACGAGCTAATAAAACCATGTCGGCGTCACTGATCTGCTCAGGAACAACCAAGATTCGAATCTCTCTACCTGCCTGAATAGCAAAAGATTTCTCTACTCCCTTATAACCATTTGTAATATCCTCTAATTGCTGTAAACGATTAGAGTATGTTTCCAATGTTTCTCTTCTCGCACCAGGTCTCGCAGCGCTGATCGTATCAGCAGCCTGTACCAGACATGCAATCAGACTCTCTGGCTCAACATCTCCATGATGTGATTCAACGGCATTGATTACAAGTGCTGATTCTTTGTATTTTCTACACAAATCTACACCAAGCTGAATATGGGAACCTTCCATATCATGATCAACTGCCTTACCAATATCATGTAATAAACCTGCACGTTTTGCCATACGAACATCCTCGCCAATCTCAGCAGCAAGAAGTCCTGTCAACTGTGCAACCTCAATCGAATGCTTCAATGCATTCTGTCCATAACTGGTACGGAATTTCATCTTGCCCAATAAGCGAACCAATTCCGGATGAATTCCGTGAATGCCGACTTCAAGTACAGCAGATTCACCTTCCTCACGAATCATGGTCTCAACTTCTTTTTGAGCTTTCTCTACCATCTCTTCAATACGAGCCGGATGAATTCGTCCGTCTACGATTAATTTTTCAAGTGCAATTCTTGCAACTTCTCTTCGAATTGGATCAAAGCTTGACAAGATAACTGCTTCCGGTGTATCGTCAATAATCAGATCCACACCTGTCATTGTCTCTAAGGTACGAATATTACGTCCCTCACGTCCAATGATACGTCCCTTCATCTCATCATTTGGAAGCTGAACAACTGAAATTGTAGTTTCTGCAACGTGATCCGCAGCACATTTTTGAATAGCAGTCACTACATAATCCTTTGCTTTCTTTGCAACTTCCTCCTTTGCCTGATTTTCCATTTCCTTGATCATCTTTGCAGTGTCAAGTTTTACATCTTCTTCGACGGTCTTTAAGAGGTATTCTTTTGCTTGTTCAGAGGTTAATCCGGAGATTCTCTCCAGTTCCTGTACACGCTGCTCATTTAATTTTGCTATCTCAGCCTTCTGCTTCTTTAACTCTTCTTCTTTGGCATTAAAGCTTGCTTCACGCTTCTCCATCGCTTCCATCTTCTTGTCCAGATTTTCTTCTTTCTGCACAACACGACGCTCGTTACGCTGGATTTCATTTCTACGCTCCTTGATTTCTTTGTCAAGTTCATTCTTGGAACGAATGGTCTCTTCCTTGATCTCAAGCATAGATTCGCGCTTCTTGTTCTCAGCAGTCTTTACGGCCTCATCGATAATGCCTCTGGCTTTCTCTTCTGCGTTACCAATTTTTGTATTGGCTACCCTCTTGTGATATTCGGCAGAAATAAACCATATAGCAACAGCAGTAATTACGAATGTGATGATAGCAGTAATTACATACGGCACCACTACAGGAGCACCTCCTTTATTAAGTTTTCATTGTACATATAACAAAAAGAAAACTCTTTTCATGTCATAACTTTACAACGTATTAATTTTATCCTTTTTGCTTAATAATGTCAAGCAATACGCCCTTGATTTGTCTAAAATTCCGGTTTTGCTTTCATGACTTTTAAAATATCGCTACTTCGAAACCCTCTGCGCAATAAATATTGGTAAGTCCGCTGAAATTCACGTTCGTCCGCTTCCTCTGCCACAAACTTTCGCTTTTCTAAAAGACGTGCGATCTGCGCAGACTCTTCTCCGGAATATTCCTCCTCCAAAGCCTTTTCGATCACATCTCTTGGAACTCCTTTCTGAGTCAGTTTCATCTTTAGCTGAAGCCGACTCATCTTTTCCTGAGAATACCGGATAAATGTGCAGGCATACCGGTAATCATCAATATAATGATATTTCCTGACATACGCGATTGCTTCATCAATACAAACCTGCGGATATTTCCCATCTTCCAATTTATCTCTCAGTTGTTTCTCTGTACGGTCCATACGCTCCAGCAAATGCATAGCGCGTTTCTTTGCACGTTTTCCAACCACTTCGGTAAGCAGCTTCTGATAATCTTCTTCGGATATTTCTGCTTCTTCGCGAAGCTTCCATTGTTTTGCTTCTCCACGGTATAAAATAAGCTCCGCCTCGTTATCAAAACGCACGCGGAGCTTACCTTTCCCCAGAGATTCATACTCTGTTACGGTAATCATTCACTCTATTCCTTATCAGCCTCTGCTGCTTTCTCCTCTGCTTCCGGCTCTTCCTCTGTTTCCTGTGCAAAATAATGTTCTCTTACCTGCTCCTCAATCATTTTGCAGAAATCCGGATTCTGACGCAGATAATTCTTTGCGTTCTCACGTCCCTGACCAATCTTGTCACCTTCATAGGCATACCATGCGCCGGACTTGCTGATGATTCCGACGTTGGCTGCTAGATCAAGAATATCGCCTTCCTTGGAAATTCCCTGACCGAACATAATATCAAATTCTGCTTCTTTAAATGGCGGAGCGACCTTGTTCTTTACAACTTTCACTCTTGTACGGTTACCAACGACTTCTCCAGCCTGCTTTAATGCTTCAATTCTTCTTACATCCAGACGAACAGACGAATAGAATTTCAACGCACGTCCACCAGTCGTTGTCTCCGGATTACCAAACATAACACCAACTTTTTCACGCAGCTGGTTGATAAAGATAACAACACAGTTTGATTTGCTGATAACACCAGTCAGCTTACGAAGTGCCTGACTCATCAGACGTGCCTGCAAACCTACATGAGAATCTCCCATATCTCCATCAATCTCTGCCTTCGGAACAAGTGCTGCAACGGAATCCACGATTACAATATCTACCGCTCCGGAACGCACCATGGTTTCAGTGATTTCTAACGCCTGCTCACCACAGTCCGGCTGGGAAATATACAGATTGTCAATATCTACTCCAATATTCTTGGCATATACCGGATCCAATGCATGCTCTGCATCAATAAATCCCGCGATACCACCCTGCTTCTGCACTTCTGCAACACAGTGCAAGGCAACGGTTGTCTTACCACTGGATTCCGGTCCATAGATCTCTATAATACGTCCCTTTGGGAGTCCGCCAAGTCCCAAAGCAATATCCAGACTGAGGGATCCTGTCGGAACAACCTCAACGTTCATATTTGCAGAGTTATCTCCAAGCTTCATGACAGATCCTTTACCGTACTGTCTCTCAATCTGTGCAATTGCAGCGTCCAATGCTTTCAATTTATCTTCTTTTGCCATAATGATCTCCTTAGCTCGAACCTATGTTCGTTTTCATGTTCTAATAATATTATATTTTTGCCTTCGTGTCAATCATAAACTTAATTTTAAATACATTGGGAATAAAAAAGACAGCTGCACACGCAACTGCCCTTATTATATCGATTCTTCTATTCTGCGTCAAGCAATGTTTGCAGATAATCGGTTATTGTCTGCTTGTCCTGCAATCCGATCATTCTCTGCTGAAACAACCCGTATTTCATAAATACAAGTGTTGGAATACTTGCAATCTGATAGTTCAATGCAAGGGATGGCTGCTCGTCCACATTCACTTTACAGACTTTGATTTTATCGCCAAGCTCCTCTGCCACCTGGTCAAGGATCGGTGACTGCATCTGGCATGGTCCGCACCACACTGCCCAGAAATCGATTACGACCGGAACCTTTGCCCCGAGTACTTCCTGCTCAAAATTGTCTTTTGTTACTTCTACAATCTGCATATGTTTCTTCTCCTTTTTCCTCATTATTTTCGATTAATTAATTCTTGCTGAATTCCGCCAGTACAAGTCCTTCGTTTCGGTCAAGGGTCATACCCACACTCCACTCATTGACGAACAGAAGAAGCGGATTTCCCTTCATATCGATGACTTTCTTCATATCTGAAGTTCCGGTAAGGTTGTCCACATCCACTTCGTCTTTGTTTTCGATCCAGCGGATATGCTCATACGGAAGATTCTCAAGACGAATGTCCACATTGTACTCATTTTCCAGTCGGAATTTCAACACATCGAACTGCAGTACACCAACAACACCAACAATGATTTCTTCCATGCCACCCTTGTACTCCTGGAAAATCTGAATGGCACCTTCCTGTGCGATCTGTGTAACACCTTTTACGAACTGTTTACGCTTCATGGAATCGATCAGACGCACACGCGCAAAATGCTCCGGTGCAAACGTCGGGATTCCCTCAAACCTGAATTTTTCTTTTGCCGTGGTAAGGGTATCTCCAATGGAAAAAATGCCCGGATCAAAAATACCGATAATATCTCCGGCATACGCCTCTTCCACGATTTTGCGCTCGTCTGCCATCATCTGCTGCGGCTGCGCAAGTTTGATCTGCTTGCCACCCTGGACATGATAAACTTCCATTCCGGCGGTAAATTTACCGGAACAAATACGCATGAATGCGATTCTGTCACGGTGATTCTTGTTCATGTTCGCCTGAATTTTAAATACAAATGCAGAAAATTCATCCTGGAACGGATCAATCATACCAATGTCTGCTTTACGCGCTAACGGTGCATACGTCATCTGCAGGAAATGCTGCAGGAATGTCTCCACACCAAAGTTTGTAAGGGCAGATCCGAAAAATACCGGTGAAAGTTCACCCTTTGTTACCAGTTCCATATCAAATTCCGCACTTGCGCCGTCAAGAAGTTCAATTTCATCATCCAGCTGTGCCTTTTTGTCTGCTCCGATTTCATCCACAAGAGACGGATCATCAATATCGATAATTTTTTCAGAACCTTCTTTGGTTCCCTTTAAAGTATCTGCAAATGTCATGACTTTACGCGTTCTTCTGTCATAAACACCCTTAAATTCTTTTCCGGAACCAATCGGCCAGTTGATTGGACAGGTCGCAATACCAAGCTCGTTTTCGATATCATCGAGCAATTCAAATGTATCGTTGGCATCGCGGTCCATTTTATTGATAAATGTGAAAATTGGGATATGGCGCATCACGCATACTTTAAAAAGCTTACGTGTCTGCGCCTCAACACCTTTGCTGGCATCAATGACCATCACCGCAGAGTCCGCCGCCATCAAAGTACGGTACGTATCCTCCGAGAAGTCCTGATGTCCCGGTGTATCCAGAATATTAATACAATATCCATCATAATTAAACTGCAACACGGAAGAAGTTACTGAGATACCTCTCTGCTTCTCTATTTCCATCCAGTCGGATACCGCGTGCTTTGCCGTTGCTTTTCCCTTAACGGAACCAGCCTGATTGATCGCACCTCCATAGAGAAGGAACTTCTCGGTCAGAGTTGTCTTACCTGCATCCGGGTGGGAAATAATTGCAAAGGTACGTCTTTTTTCTATTTCTTTTCTTAAGTCGCTCACAGTATATCCTCCAAATCAAATTACATAACGCATATACTTCATTATTCTACCCTAAAAAGTATGTATTTTCAACTCTTTATTCAATCGGTGTGATCACAATATTTTCTGCTGCCACCCCTGTTTTGCGTTTCACAATGTCTTCCACCTGTGCGCGCTTTGCGTCTGTCACATCTCCCATGTTCAGTACCACATCACAGGCATCTTCGCTGATACTTACCACAACATCGGTAAATCCCTTTGCCTCAAGCATCATCTCTGCATTGGATTCCTTTTCCGCGATATCGGTCAAAGTGATCATCTCATCCACAGCAGCTTTCTTCTGGGCATCATCGAGTGTTTCGTTATCAATGATTGCCTGTAAGCTCTCCTTGTTTTTGGAACGCACCTGCTCACGGTTCAGTTTTACCTTTGCTACATAGTCCGCATCCTGTACCAGCGCACTGGTAAGCACCGTCTCCCCCGGATTGTTCACCTCCTGCGTAGATGCAGTGGCCACCGTTTCTCCATCCGAAATATCCGATGCGATATCAGTTGTAAAATCTGATTCTTTATCCGAGGCGGCATCGTTTGCATTGACGGAAGTCACAACCTGTTCCTCCTTTGGATCTGCATTTTTTTTGTCGTAAGTTACATACCCTGCGATTGCGATCAGTACGGCAAGTGTCGTGATCACAATCTGATTTTTATGTACGATTTTTTTCACAGCTATTCCTCCTGCGCTGACATTTTTACTACTTTTATTTTATGCGCTTCAATATCAAATAATGACATCATTGCATCGGTTATTTCAGTCACTACAGCGGGAGAATTTCCCCCCTGTACCACAATAACCATGCCCTCTACATGCGGGCGTTCTTTTCTTATAACATAAGGCTTTTGTTCCTCCCCAGTGTCATAAATCACGGTGGTTTCCTCCTTCGCTTTTTCGTCTGTTTTGCAGTTTTTGTCCAGATAAGTCTGTCCGTCGTCCGAAAGTGTTATCATGACATTTGCTTTACCACATCCATCCATCTGCTCGATCAGAATGCGGATCTGTTCTTCTAACTGTTCGACATATTCACTGTCCGAGATTCCGTCTGCCTGTCCATATTCCTGCGTATTTTTCTCATTGCTTTTGTTTCCGGTAAGCTTGCTTTTTCCGGATGTTTCTTTCGTTCCTGTGGGGATCATGACGATCAGCACCAGAACACCGATGAGTATCATAATAAGAAAATCAGTTTTCGTCCGGTTCTTTATTTTCTGTTTCAGCCAGTCCCTCATCTGAAAGAAATTGTTCAAAAATATTCTCCCCCTTCTGATAATATTGTGTATCCCCTATCTTCTCTTCGATTTCCTCCAAACGTGCTTTTGTCTGTTCAGCCACCTCTTTCTCCGATATCTGAAGCAACGGAAAAAGCAATGCCGCCACCATCATGACACTGATAAAAAAGTTAAAATAACGCCTGTAATTTTCCTTTGGCACAAGATAGGAAAACACAAACAAAAGCAACATAAATATAAAATATTGTTTTACAAAATTTAAAATGATATGCATCGATGATATGTCCTTCCCTCATTTAATTGATAAATCCTGTGGAGGCCGCGATCATGGAAATTGTAAGAAAAAATAAAAGCAGTGCATTCCACATAATTTTCAGATAAATGCCACATCCTTTTCCCATGCCCGCAATACTCTCTGCCAGACGTTTATCACAGAAAGGCTGAAGCACGGCACTCGCCAGCCGGTACATCACATGAAAACAAAGGACTTTGAGTACTGGTTCGAGACCAAGAATAACGAGCACAAGCAAAGCTGCGGCACCCATGCTGTTTTTGATCATAATTGTGCATCCCACAAGTAATTCTCCGGCTGCTCCAAACGAATTTCCAACCCCTGGCACTGCTTTAAACCCCTGATACAGACTGCTTACCGACAGACGGTCTTTTGCAGGTGCAATCAGTGACTGCACCACTCCCATTCCCATAACAACTGCAAGACCGACTTTTAAAGCCAGATAAATCCCACTCTCAAACAGTTCGGCAAATTTGGAAAGTTTAGATTCCTCAAACAAGTGATCCAGCAATACCAGCAGTACATAAATATGTACCCCCGGAATAAACAGAAATTTCATTGCGAGTTCTAAAACATAAACGATACCAAATGCCAGTCCGTAAAACGAACCTGCCGACGCCGTATTTCCCGACAAAAGCAGCGTTGTGGCATAGGTCGGAATAAATGCAGTCATAAAAGAAGTTGTTTTTCCGATGCCACTTTCCACAACTTCGCTGATCAGCTGAAACGACTGCAACAGCAACAACATGATTCCGGTGTACACTACAAAAAAGCTCATCTCCGATACATACTGTGACTTTGTGACAAGCAGTTTTCCAAAAAAGGCAAACAGTATCGACATGCTGATAATCCGGATAAACAATGGCTTTACTGCTGCAATCTCATAGAAAAACAGGTCAAATACATAATCGCATATATTATCCCGGCTGATTCCATCTGTTCCTTCCGCCACAAAACTCTGCACCATATCCGAAAAGGTATACTTGTCCGGAAGCTGTGTGACATTTTTCTCCACGGCATCATCTACCTCATCCAGCTTTAGTTCCTGCATCATCTCATCCATGTAATCCTCTGCGGCATATACCGTCTGTGGCATCAGAAATATTCCAAGAAACAGAATCATTGCCACGCTTTTTTTCACCCAAACCATTACAGATATTTCTCCAATACATCCATCAAATACATCAGTTCCGGAATACTTAATGCCACGATTGAAAGTTTCGCAAAAAGCTCCATCTGCCCGGCAATCGCACTGTATCCGGCTTCCTTGCAGATTGAAGAAGAAAACTCTGCAATATAGGCAATTCCAAGCATCTTAAGAAGCGGGAGCAGATATGTCTTGTCCACCGGCAGATAGTCAAGCATATCCGATAAAAACGAAACAATCGTCTGCATGCGCAATAATATATAGGTAAACAGAAGCATTCCCGCTGCAAGTACAAGAAGCATTGCAAATTCTGCCTTTTCTTTTTGCAGGATCAGCGCAAGAAACACTGCTGTGATCCCCAATAGTCCGACTTTTACGATCATCACATGGAAAAAAGCGTTTCCATCGTCTGAAACAATTCACTGATAGACGGCACGATCCAGAATAATACGATGATCAATCCCGCCAGACTTAACAGAAACGCCTGCTCCTCTCTGCCACTGTGCTTTAGCACCTGACTTAATACCGTAACAACAATTCCAACTGCCGCAATTTTAAAAATAATCGTTACACTCATAGCATCCCTTTCTTTTTCTTATACGAGAAGAATCACCAGCATCAGCCCCGTGAGCATTCCCACCGGCATATACACACTGCGCTGACGTACAAATTCCTCCCGCTCTTTTTCTACGCATTTTTCCATGCGCTGTCTGCATCCCTGCATGCACCGCAGATTTTCCTGACTGTTCTCTCCGAAAAAAGCATCGCCCGCTGCTCTAAGTGTATGCCCGGCCTCTTCTTTCAATGCGAATTTCTTTTCCCACTCTTTGAAAACCATGCCCCACACCATCTGCCCGCTCGGATATTCATTTTTTTCCAGTAATTGCAGCACTCTTTCAAAAAAGCGCTCCACCTCCGGCAGCCGGCCATCATATCGCAGAAAAAAGCGTTGTATGGGAACATGTTCTTTCTCCAATGCATATTCAAAAGCAGCAAAGATCCTTATCCATTCTTCCATAAGCAAAGCCCTGCATCGCTGCACCTTCATCCATTGGTACAAAATTCCTGCACAACCGCACAAAATCATTAAAATTCCTATCAGTTTTCCCATAACACCCTCCCCGTTCCATCATACACAGTCATTTTTCTGCTTTTATTTCCTGCCATATTGGGTGTTTTTCTTTTTAACCCTACAAACCGCATTTTTCCTTCTTCACCCCATTTACGGCATGCCTCCTCTCTTAAGAATATTTCCTCCACGCTTCCGGCATGCATCGTTCCAAGCACAGTGACACCGGATTTCATTGCCTGTGCCACAGCCGCAAAGTCTTCTTTTCCCCCCAGCTCATCTACAGCGATGATATCCGGAGACATCGAGCGAAGTACCATCTGCATACCGATTGCCTTCGGGCAATTATCCAGTACATCCGTGCGGGGTCCAAGATCATTTTGTGGAATTCCCTGATAGCAGGCGGCAATCTCGGAGCGCTCATCGACCACAGCTACTTTTCTTCCCAATTTCTTCTGACGCGTTTCTCCCTCTCCGTTTGAAAGAAGCCGGATACAATCCCGCAGATATGTTGTTTTTCCTACCCCCGGCGGTGCAAACAAAATCGTGTGATATAACATTTCTCCATCTCTGATCCATGGAATGATTTCTATGGCACAATCCTTTACTTCGTGGGCGATACGCATGTTGATTGCATTGATGTCATACAGCCTGTCTGCCTGCATATTGCTTTTTTCCATCGAATAACTGGTGTGTCCGCTGATGCCAATGCGATGTCCTCCGGTGATTGTAAAAAAGCCCTGCCGCATTTCCTCCTCGCATGCATACGGTGCATACCCTGTCAGATAATTCAGCATTTCCCGTATCTGTTTTGCCGTCACATCGCCAATGCGTTTGATTTTTCCTCCCGCATACACAAGCTCCATTGCCTGTCCGGCTCTTAAACGGATTTCCTCTGCATCTTCTAATTCTCTCTCTGTAACCTTTGTCCGAAATGCTATCGGAAGATATGTAATCAGAATGTTCCTTCCCCCTTTTGTCAAGGATATAACGCAAAAAAAGCCATAAGGAATTAATTTCAATTCCCTATGGCTTATTTATATGCTTTCTATTTCAATTCAGAACTATTATTTTACATACGGTCCGGTGCAGAGAATCCGAGTACATCGATGCATGCCTCAAGCACACTCTTTGTCAGCATCAAAAGTCCGATATAAGACTGCTGGATCTGCTCGTCTTCCTGCGCAAGGATCTTGTTTTCATGATAAAATCCGTTGAACGCATTGGCAAGTTCGTACACATATGCACAGATCTTATGCGGTGCAAGTTCTTCAAATGCATTTTCCATCATTCCATTGAATCTGGAAAGTACAAGCATCAGATTCTTCTCACTGGCGGAATGTGCTGCGAGCAGTGCGGTATCCGGCAATGTCTTTCCAGCTGCCTGATACTTGGACAGAATGGATTTGATACGGACGATCGTATACAGAATGTAAGGTCCTGTATTTCCTTCGAACGAAGTAAAACGCTCAATATCAAAGACATAATCTTTGCTTGCCTGGTTGGAAAGATCTCCGTATTTTACAGCGGCTAAGGCAACCATTTTGGCTGTCTTCTTTGCTTCTTCGTCACTGATATCAAGGTTTTCTTTTTCCTTCTGGTTCTCGGTGATCTTCTTTAACATCTCTTCATTAATCTCATCGAGGAGATATTCCAGACGCATAACACCGCCATCTCTGGTCTTGAATGGCTTACCATCCTTACCGTTCATGGTACCGAAACCAATGTGCTTTAACTCTACGCTGTCATCCACAATGCCCGTCTTTCTTGCACAACGGAACACCTGAATAAAATGCATGCTCTGTCTCTGGTCTGCCAGATAAATAATGCTGTCCGGATGATAGTCCTGCATACGCATCACGATTGTTGCAAGATCGGTCGTACTGTAAAGGGATGCTCCGTCCGATTTTAAGATAATGCATGGAGGAATCTCCTTTGTATCGGTCTCCTCGGCAACATCTACAACGAGTGCTCCATCGCTCATGTATGCATAGCCTTTGTCTTTCATCATCTGTACCATATCAGGAATATATGGCTGGGCATCGGACTCACCTTTCCAGAGTTCAAATGATACATTGAGATTATCATAATTCTTCTTCAGGTCTGTAACGGATACATTTAAAATATGCTCTAACAGTGCACGATATCCTCTTCTGCCTGCCTGAAGCTGGCTGGTTGCCTCCATCGCAGCTTCACGGAAAGCTTCATCCTCCTTGCTCTTCTTGCTGGCAGTCGGATAAATATCTTCCAGCTCGGAAATTGTAAACGGTGCCTCTGTCGGATACTCTCCGGTATAACTTTCATCATAATATACAAGATCCGGCTTGCGCTCCTTTAATTCCACAATGATCAGTCCCATCTGCAGACCCCAGTCTCCCAGATGCACATCACCGATCACATTGTGTCCCATGAATTTACCGATGCGCTTTACACTCTCTCCGATGATTGCAGAACGCAAGTGTCCTACATGAAGAGGCTTGGCCACATTGGCTCCGCCGTAATCCACGATAATGGTCTTTGGATTTTTTGCTGCCTCACACCCAAAGCGTCCCTCATCCTGTTTCATTTCCGTAACTACGCCTGCAAGGTACTCCTTGCTCAGCTTTAAGTTGATGAATCCCGGCTTCACGGATTCAACACTCTCAAACATTGCATTTCCTGTCAAAGCTTCTGCAATCTTATCTGAAATCATAAATGGCGCACATTTGTATTCTTTTGCTGCTGCCATCGCACCATTACACTGGTACTCGCACAAATCCGGGCGGTTGGACAAAGTTACTTTTCCGTACTTTGCATCGTATCCATTGTCTACGAATGCTTTTGTCACTTCCTCCGTTATGCTGTCGATCAAAATTTTCATCGTATGGTCTCCTTTTCTCAGTCCAATCTACGCTACGCATTATTCTATACATAAGAAAGGAAATTGTCAAACTTATTTACCCTGCTTCTTGACATCCGCTTTCTTAATCAGTTCAAAAATATCAGCAAGTTCTTCCTGTGACATTTTTGTATATTCACCCACTTCCTGCATGGAAGGTTCACTTCCCTTCTCTTTTGCAAGATAATTCTTTGCCTCATTGACCAGTGATACTTTTCCAAGAATAGCATTTTCACTGTCATCCTCGCCTGCCATCTCACGGATACTTGCTTTCATGGCTTCCTCAATTGCCTGCTCAAGTTCCGCCTCTACATCACATTTTTCTTTGGAACCGCACAGATCCGACAATTTCAGAAACAATGCCATATTGCCTTCCTGCACTACATCCTCGAATCCTTCCGAAGAAAGCGCCAGATTCTTTGCCATGGTAAGAACATTTTTCATCCAGCTGTCCGATATTTTGCGTACCATGGATTCATCCCCTGCAAGAAGCGCCTGATACATTGCAATCTGCTCTTTTTCGCTGTATTCCGGCAGATCTTTCAGTTCTTCCAGATACATCTGAAACATTGGGGAATCCGGCAAAATATCCTCTGGTTCATCATTCTTTCCGGTCTGCGCATCTTCCGCTTCCGCTTCCTCTTCTTCCTTTTCTGCTGCCTCATCCACCTTGGATTCTTCTGTTTCTTCCTCTTCTGGTTCCTCGTGTGGTGTCAGCAGAAATTCCAACACCATATTTTCCTGTTCTGTATTCAGTTCCATATCTTTAAAATAACCCAGAATCTCTTCCCGGGACATCGGTTCTGCGCTCGTCCTGATAATTTCTGCGACTTCACGTATGGTCTCTGTAAATGTATTCTGATCTACCATGTCTGTTACTCCTGTTTCTAACTTCTATAATTCATTCGCCCTGCATTTTCTGCACGATATATATACTGTAACATGCCTTCGAAATACAGGCAAGAATTCTCTTTTATTTTGCGCAGGTAAAGTTGAATCCTTTCCACAAACATGTTAGAATAAACGCACATTATAAATTACAACAGGAGGATAACACAATGAGTAACGTTACTATTTCCGATTCTATCAAATACATCGGTGTGGATGATACAACACTCGACTTATTCGAGAGCCAATATATCGTACCAAACGGTGTGTCTTACAATTCTTACGTCATTCTTGATGAGAAAGTTGCCGTTATGGATACGGTCGATGCAAGAAAAACTGACGAATGGTTTTCCAATTTAACCAACACATTAAATGGAAGAACCGTAGATTACATCGTCATTTCCCACTTAGAGCCTGACCACGCTGCCAATATCCAGATGCTGGCTGAGAAGTACCCACAGGCCAAATTAGTACTGAGCGCCAAAGCCAAAGCGATGCTTCCACAGTTTTTCGATATCGCCGATCTTGACAGCCGCTGCATGGCCGTTGCCGAAGGCGAAGAATTATCTTTAGGATCACATACTTTAAAATTCTTCATGGCTCCAATGGTTCACTGGCCGGAAGTTATGGTGGAATACGAGACAACTGAGAAAGTACTTTTCTCTGCCGATGGCTTCGGTAAATTCGGTGCACTCTCCGCTGACGAGGACTGGGCATGCGAGGCAAGAAGATACTATTTCAATATTGTAGGTAAATACGGCGCTCCTGTACAGGCACTGTTAAAGAAAGCTGCTACCCTTGATATTCAGACAATCTGCCCATTGCACGGACCGATTTTAAAAGAGAACTTAGGTTACTACATTGGAAAATATATGACCTGGAGCAGCTATGAACCGGAAGACGAAGGTGTTCTTGTTGCCTGTGCTTCCATCCATGGAAACACAAAGAAAGCTGCAGAAAAAATGGTAGAGATCTTAAAAGGAAAAGGCGTAAAAGTCGCTTTTACTGATCTGACCAGAGATGATATGGCAGAGGCCATCGAAGATGCTTTCCGTTACAGCAAACTTGTCATTGCTGCTGCAAGCTACGACGGCGGTGTATTCCCTCCGATGGAAGATTTCTTAAACCGTCTCGGACATAAAGCATACCAGAAACGTAAAGTCGGAATCATTGAGAATGGTTCCTGGGCGCCGGTTGCTGCAAAGAGCATGAAAGCCATCCTCGATACCATGAAAGATCTCACCATATGTGACACCGTTGTCTCCATCAAATCTACCATGAAAGATGCTGATGTTGCTGCAATGAATGCTTTGGCTGATGAGTTGTTAAAATAATAATCTTTACATTTACAAAAAAACGTGGAAATCACAATTGCGATTTCCACGTTTTTCTTTTTCTGACACAATTATTACTTATACGGCTCTACTTTTGCTTCGATTGCAGCAAACATTTCTGCTCTTAAGTTCTTCACAAACTCGAGTGCTTCCGTAACCGGAACCATTTCCTTTACGGACTTGTCTCTTGTTGTGATTTCCACTGCAGACTCTTTTAAGTTACGTGGACTGACAACCACACGGATTGGTGCACCGATCAGATCTGCATCTGAGAACATGGCACCCGGACGCTCATGACGATCATCATAGAGTACATCCACATCTGCATTTAACAGGTCTTTGTAGAGATTATCCGCAACGGCCTTAGTCTCTTCATCATCCACACGCAGACAGCAGATTTCCACTTCCCATGGTGCAATAGAGATTGGCCAGATCGGACCATACTCATCATGGTGCGCCTCACAGATTGATGCGGCCATACGTCCCACACCGATACCATAGCATCCCATAATTGGTGTCTGTAATTCACCATTCTCATCGGTGTACTGCATATGCATGGACTTGGTATACTTGGTTCCAAGCTGGAAGATATTACCCACCTCGATACCTCTCTTGATCGTAATGGTTGGCTTGCCACAGCAAGGACATGTGCTTCCTTCCTGTACCTTGGAAATATCATAGTATGCAACTTCTCCCAGATCTCTTTCCAGATTCAGTCCTGTATAATGGTATCCTTCTTTGTTTGCACCTGCTACCATGCTGTCAATTCCCTTGAGGGAAATATCGCAGTATACAGTAACCTGATCAGAAATACCATAAGGTCCGATATAACCGGCTACCAATGGATCATCTGCTGTAATCTCAGCCGGATGAATATCCTCGCCGACAAGGTTACGCAGCTTTGTCTCATTTACTTCGTAGTCTCCACGTACAAATGCAACTACAAAACTGTCATCCGCATTTTTCTGGTATACAACCGCCTTGCATGAAGATTTCACACCGGATTTTAAGAATGCACAGACCTCATCGATTGTCTTACAGTTTGGTGTCTCCACGCACTGTAACTCTTCTAAGTTTCCTTTGCTTTCGTTTGTCACTTTATTCTCTGCTGCTTCCATATTTGCACGGTAATCGCAGGAAGTACAAAGCACAATAGAATCCTCTCCTACCGGAGTTAAAAGCATGTATTCATGTGATACATTTCCACCCATCATACCGGAATCAGATGCAACTGTTACGACCTCCGGAATACCACACTTCTCAAAAATACGATTGTATGCATGGTAACATACATCATAATATTTCTCCAGGTCTTCCTGCGATGTGTGGAAAGAATAAGCATCCTTCATGGTAAACTCACGCACACGGATCAGACCGGCTCTCGGTCTTGCCTCATCACGGAATTTTCTCTGAAACTGATAGATCATAAATGGATATTTGTTGTAGGACTGTCCATACTCACGAACAAGCTGTACAGCAGCTTCCTCATGTGTCATTCCAAGAACCAGCTTGGAATCGTTACGGTCTCTCAAACGTACGAGCTCACTTCCGACGCTCTCATAACGACCGGACTCTTCCCACAGATCTGCCGGCATAACAACCGGGAATAATACTTCCTGTCCATCAATTGCATTCATTTCTTTACGGATGATTGCTTCGATCTTGGATGTAATTTTCTTTAATGTCGGGAATTCAGAATAGATACCATTTCCCACATATTTTATATATCCGCCTCTGACCATCAGTGCATGACTGTCAATGACACAGTCGGCTGGCTTTTCCTTGAATCGTAATCCTACTAATTTTGATACTTTCATGTGAACCTCCATCTTTTATTATTTTACTTATAAAATTGGTTTAAAAAAGCCCCAAACAATACAATCTCTGTATTGTTTAGGGCGAATATAAATCCGTGTTACCACCTAAAATTCAGGCCTTGCCTGCACTCATCCGTAAGCAGCCACTTACGCTGTCTCTGATAACGGTGACCTCCGGCAGAATTTCTCCAGATTCCAAAACAAACACTCTGTCTTCATCCTGCAGCTCCCAGACTGGTTCCAGATTCTCGTACAAAAGCCTCGCACCTGCCGGCTTCTCTCTGCATGTCTTAAATCTGTACTATCTCTGTTCTTTGCTTTAAACCTTAAAAATCGTACCACATCCCCATGGGAAAGTCAACCATTATCCAAAGCCTTATGCTCTGCGGTAACGGTTAAAACATGCATAGATTTCCTGCACGCGCGGAATCGCATATCCACATGGAATATATCCTCCGTCAGCAAAGAAAGAAAGACCTTTTGTTTCCAATTGTTTCTGCAAATACGAAACAATTTCCGGGATTGTCTTCTTTCCGTCGATCATTTTTTCCACGGCATATTTTAATAACATGCCCAAAGCTGCCGTCTGCTCGCTGTCCACCAGCTGCTCCACATAGCGCAGATCGACATTCTGCCGGCCAAGTGCAAATCCATCTTTTCCCAGAAGCTTTACTTTCAGACGCTCCGGTGTACCTTTGACCGCACCTGTGCGGTAATCCCGCTTTGGCTTTGCTCCGTTTGGATCCTTTGTCATAATGCGTACACTCTCCGGGCGGACATACGGTTTTGCTTTTTCTGCTTCTACCGGGAATTTGGCACATAATGTTTTTGCCTTGTCCGTAATATCCAAAGGCACATAATTGTCCATCTGTATCACGGTATCCGCAATATGAAAAAAAGCACCGGAACTTCCCGCTACAAGAATGGTTGAGATACCTTCCTTCTCATACAGTTCTCCTGCCCGCGATAAAAACGGCGTGATCGGTTCTTTGTCCGGGCTGACCACCTGCTGCATCAGAGCATCCCGCAGCATAAAATTGGTGGCTGAGGTATCTTCATCCAGCAAAAATACATGACTTCCCGCTTCCATCGCCTCGACAATCCCAGCCGCCTGTGAAGTGCTTCCACTAGCATCTTCCGTCGAAAAACGATGGGTATCTTTTTTGTTTGGCAGATCATTGATAAACATGGAAATGTCTGCATCTTTGATGAAACGACCGTCCTCTGCACGAAGTTTTACTGCGGTATCATCGGTGATGACATACTCTCTTCCATCCCCTGCAATATGATTGTACACCCCAAGTTCCAACGCCTGTAAAAGTGTGGACTTTCCGTGATATCCACCACCCACGATCAATGTGATCCCTTCCGGAATTCCCATTCCCGTGATGGTTCCCTTATGCGGAAGTTCCATGGATACCCGCAGACTGTCCGGCGATGAAAATGCGACCGAATCTCTCATTGGTCTGGAAGAAATTCCGCTCTCACGCGGCAGAATAGATCCATCTGCAACAAATGCTACCAGATGTTTTTCTTTCAATTGGCTGCGGATTGCCTCCTGATCTTCTGCGAGCGCAATCACTTTATGCAAGCGTTCTTCACTTAAATTTTTAAAATAGAACGACTGCTGCACACAGGCCGGAAGATAATCAAACAGGATCTTTTCCAGCTCCCGGGCGTTGATGGTTCTTCCATTTGCCGGAAATCCGACCGAAAAACGTGCGATCAGATGTTTTTCTCCAATCTCACATGCAGTCCGTTTTAACACTTCCTGTCCGCATCGTGTAACCGAAAGTAATCCGCTTTTTCCGGAACCCTTCGCTTTAAATGTATAGTGTGCGACCTGACGCTCAAACTGTCTGGTCAGTTCATCTGCCAGAGCCGTCTTTGTCAGGTTATCTTTTGTGCTCCATTCCGGAAACTTCGCATCCCGCAGCGGAACCTCTATACGCACATGTGAGGGAGCCGCAAACGGATCTCCCTGCACATGATCGATATGAAGTTCATAGCCTTCGAACTGATAGCTGCCCCGCAGTCCTTTATAAGCCGGGTAGCTTTTGTGATCGATATTTCTTAACTGGTTCTGTAAATCTCTTGCTGTCTGCATTTTGTTCACTCCTACTGATGCCGCTGTTCTTTTTTCTTAAGCAGTGCCGAAGTATCCAACTGTTGTTCTTTGGTTTTCTTTTTCTTCTCCTTCGGCGCTTTCTTTAACTTTTCCTTTTTCTGTTGCGGTATCTCTTCTTCGGATGGCTGTTCGGTTTTTGGCACATCCTTTGTCTTCGTAGAAAGTATAGCCCTGTTCTTTTTCTGCGTCCAGTGCTTTTTTATAAACGCATACAACTTCGTATCTGTCGGTACGAACGAGAAACGGCGGAATGCCACATCCAGTACAAACCACAAAATGGCAAGGATCAAAAGCCACCGGGTCAGATCATATTTCGCCTTTGCGGAAGCTTTCAGTTTCTTCCACAGCGAATCATTTGCTGTAATGGTTTTTCCATATTGCTTTACAAATGCTTTAAATTTTTCATTGGTCAGTGCAAACTTATATTCATCGGAATATTGCACGACCGCCGCCGCTGTCAATGCGTTTTCAACCGTATCTTTGTTCATACGACGCACACTCAGGTTGTAAATTCCTGTCATGTCCGTATCGATTTTTGCCTCGTACACGCCCGGTGCACTGCCCTGCAGCTTTGCAGTCTGCGTCTTGCCATCCGGATCGGTATATACCGCCTCCACTTTGGTTTTCTCGTTATATTCACTGGCGTGATAGGTCACGGTTGTTGTGCCGTTTGCAGTCGATACATCTATGGTATCTCCCTCTGATGTATTTCCCACACTGTAATCCACAATGCGCTTCCACAGCTGCACATAATCCTCAGCCCCCGCATATGCTTTCGTCCATTTGTTTGTGACATCGGTATTCCATGCAACCGTATGGCCCAGACCATACTGCATAACAGAAAGAACCGGATCATCTTTATCGGAAGCAAGCAGGACATTCGCATTGCTCTTTGGTGTAGCGCTGACATATCCGCTGATCTGTGGCCATCCATCTGCAAAAAGACCTCTTGTGACAGCATTGCTGCTGTTTACGGAAAGTGTAAATGTGCCATTCTGCAGATACGTCTCTCCGCTTAAGAATACTTCTCTTGCAAAAATTTTTGGAATGTCGGTGGAAATATCCGAATAATAATATCTTCCGCCACAACCCTCTGCGAGTTTTTCCAATAAAGAAGTGTCCGAGTCTGCGCCCACAGCTACCGTAGATAACGTAATTCCCGACTGCTTGCATGGTCCCATGACATCCATAAAATTTGTAGTTTCTCCCTGACCATCCGTCAGAAGAACAACATGCTTGATTTCTGCATCACAATCTTTCACTGCTTCCACTGCTGCTTTGACCGCCGGTTTGATTGTTGTTCCGCCACCTTCCGGAATCGTTTCAATCTTTTCTTTAATTCCGTCTTTGTCTTCTGCTTTGGTAATCGGAACAACCCATGAATAAGTGTCATCAAACGCTACCACGCCCACATAGTCCTTATTCCGAAGTTCTGTTACCGCGTTTTCAGCTGCCGCTACCGCAAGATCCAGATTCGTCTCCCCGTCATCCACGATCTCGGACATACTTCCGGAATGATCGATGACCATGACCATTGCCATGCTCGGAGATTCATTGGTGCCCCGCGGTTCCATATCTACCGGAAGGAGTGTTTCCAGTTCCGTATCCCGGTAACCGCCCAACGCAAAACTTTCTTCTCCGCCACAACAGATCAGACCACAACCATAATCTTTTACATACGTGTCCAGATTATCCAAAAACTTCTGCGGAAGATCCGTGCGGAATACATTGTCCAATACAATGCTTTTGTACGCAAGCATATCGTTTAACGATTCCGGTGCATTGATTGCAGATACTGTCTGGAAATTACATCCTGCCGCACGCAACAGTTTCTCATAATTGCTACTGTCCTCATCCATACCGGATACGACCAGTATCTTTGGCACGCTGTGAATTGCCGCATAAGCATAATAGTCATTGTTCTCTTTGCAGGTATCGCCTTTTGCCACAACCCGCACCGTAAAACTTTCCGCGCTCTCGCCGGAGACTTTCTGTTTTAACACAAACGAATTGGCTCCCTTGTTGAGATGAACTTTCGTTTCCGATTCCATCATGGAACCGCGGAGCACCTGAAGTCTGGCATCTATATCATAATTGCTTTGCACATTGACCGTCATGGAATAAGAATCCCCGGCATACAGATATCCCGGCATCTGCACATTTTCAATATACGTATCTTTCCCCACGGAAACATCATACAATATGGACAAAAGCTCCACCTTTTTGGATACCAGCGCAGAAGCTGTGCTTTCGATATTTCCTTTTGTTTCCTTTCCGTCGGTAAGGATTACCAGGCGGCCGGCTGCATTCTCCGGTATCATCGAAAGACCTCTGGAAACTGCGTCCTCGAGATTGGTTGCCGTCTCATCCACCGCAGACATCATGCCGGAAAAATTCTTCTCCTCGGAAACGAACTGTTCCACCAGCGAATTTTTACCGAATGCCACAATTCCATACTGATTGTCTTTTGGCATCTTTGCGATCATTTTCTTTAAATCGGCATCCATCGCCTCTGCATTCTGTGCATTACTTTTTGACAGATCTACCAGAAAAATGGTCGTATTCTCCGCATTTCGTTTATTTACGGAAAATCCAAACAGTGCCAATACCACAAACAACGCCGTCATAATACGCACAATCAGATAAAATTTTCCACGATAGCGCATCTGGCGTACATAGACAATCCACTCAAGAACGAGAAGAATTATGATCAACACCAGAATGACATTGCGCAATTGTTTTTTTACAATTACTTTCTGTGACGCGCTTTTTACCCCGGCATCCTCTGCTGTTATTCTTCCGTCAGACTGTGTATCCGTCGCAAAATGCACTACATAAGATTCTTCTTTTTTGTCTGCTTTTACCGTATACAGGCCGGCATACGTGGTGTCTGTCGCAAGTGTGCTTACATCAAAATCTGCCTGCGGATGAAACTGAACTTTTTCTCCCGCTTCATACTGACTTTGCGCCAGAAGCGAACTGTCCGAAAGATAACTCAATGTGTTTGACATAAACACCGGAAATTCTGCTGCTAAAGCAAAATCCGATTCACGGATATCAAATCCAACAACGACAACACGGACACCGTCCTTTTGTCCATAGTAACCGGCACAGGCATCACCTGCCCATAAAAATCCGGTTCCCCAGGATGGAACATCATAGGTATAAGTTTCATTGACTCCAATCGCAAATTCACTGATTCCGCAAGTCAGCTCCGTATCACTTACCGTAAGACTAACTTTCTTTTTGGTACCGGTTGCCTGTCCATCCGCAAATACCAGCCGGTTGACTGCCGGATTCTGCTTGGCGGAAGTATCTGCATCATAAATGCAGACGGTATCTTTTTTGACATCCAGATCACTTTCCTTTTCTGATTTCGGAAGTGTCTGTGAAGTCACTGCCTGGTATGCTTTCTCAATGTACGTATTTCCCTTGCCCACAAGTACTGCGGAGACAGCATTGGCAGATTCCGCAATGGCATAACACTCGTTGTCCGCTTTGAGGGAGTCTTTTGCATTGCTTCCCTCAAAAGCAATATTGGCAGCTTCTGTATGCAGTGGTTTTCCATTCCAGTCCACATCCTCAAACAGACAGGTATAGGACTCTCCCGCATCAATGGAGATCTGCCGGACAGAAATCACATTCTTTTTTTCGTACAGGCTTACTTCAAGCGTAGCTTTGCTGTCACTGTAGTTCGTAAAACCGGCTGCAATATCGTACCCTTTCTCACTTTTTGCATAAGACAGAAAATCATTCGAAACATTCGAAGTCACCTCTCCCATCACACGGATCTGTGCGGAAAACAGAGAGGTTAATTCTTTTGTATCTGCTGCGCCGACCCCATCCGTCATAACGATGACATCATTTTTCTTTTTTCCCTCGGCATCCGTCACAAGCGTCTGTACTGCTGATACTGCATCCTTCAAATCACCTGCGGTATCTGTGGCTTTCGTCTGGTCGAGTAACCGATACAGGCTTTTCTTATCCGATGAGGCAACCGCAAGAAGATTACTTCCGGTTCCATCATTTGTGATGATAGAAAATTTACCATTATCGGATGAGGCAATGTCACTTTTGATTTCTGCAACTGCCTGTGCAAGTCTGGTCTCTCCGTCTGCGTTCTCATGCTGCATGCTGCCGCTGGTATCCAACACATAGACAACATTTCCGCTTCCGGTTCCACCCTTTCGGATGTATGGTGACATCAGTGCCAGCACCAGAAGCAATATAATCACGATCTGCAGGTACATCAGCAGATTATGAATAAATTTTTCCAAAAATGTTTTTGACTGCTGGTTCTGGTATAGTTTCTTCCACAAGAGATTCGAAGAAATCTTATACTCTTTTCCCTTAGGAACCAGCAGATATAAAACAATGATGATCGGTACCGCAAGCACGAATGCAAGCGGCCATAAACTTTCAAATATCATATAACACCCTTAAATCCTCAAATACAAGCTGGTTTCGATCCCGCGTCGTATCACAGAGGACATAAGTTCCTCCGTTTCGCACGCCCTTTTTCATGCGGGACACCAAAGCCTGCAGCTGGTTTTCGTATGCTTTGATCGAACGTGCATCCATCGTGATACGCAGCTTGCTTTCATTTTCCATATCAATCAGATTCAATGTTCCTTCCATACTGACATGAAGTTCTTCTCCGCAGAGTGTCTGCAAAATTACCGGACGCTGTCTGCAATACAGAAGATACTGCATCATTTTTTCATATTGTTCGTTCTCTTCCTCCAGCAATTCTTCCTGCAAAAAATCACTGATAAGCACAGTGATCCCCGGTCCCTTTCTCTGCATCTGTTTTAAAGCAGCAAACATATCCACACTTCCGGAATACTCCAGACTTTCCAGCCACCTGAGTACTTTGGGAAAAGCATTTTTTCCACCGGAAACATTGTAAGGACGCTGCATATTTTTCATATCATAGATCATGACACGATCCATGTTATTCAATGCAAGATATGCCATCACCGCTCCAAGAAGACTTGCCAGCTCCCACTTTGGTTTCTGTCCGTAATTCATGGATTCACTGGTATCCAGAAGAATCGATACCACCGATTCTTTTTCTTCCATATATTCCCGGATATACATCTTGTCCAGTCTGGCATACACATTCCAGTCTAACCGACGCAGATCATCTCCCGGCATATATTCCCGAAAATCTGAAAATTCCGCGGAAATTCCCTTCTGTACAGACTTGCGGTTTCCCGACATATTCAGAGAACTTTTGTGATTCACCGCCAGACAAAAGCGGGACAGCATATCATAAAATTCCGAATTAAACATATAAGCTCTTTTCCTTTGCCTCGATGATCTGTGCAATCACGGTATCCGCAGATACCCCCTCTGCAATTGCATCAAAACTTAACAATATTCTGTGCCGCAATACCGGATAAGCTACGCTTTTGACATCCTCAAACGATACATTAAATCTGCCTTCCATAAACGCACGTGCCCTGGCACTCCGGATCAGTGCCTGTGCCGCACGTGGACTTGCACCTTCTTTGATATAAGCACTTTCTTCATGGGTAGCCATCACCAAATCTAATATATAATCCATGACCGCATCTGCGATCGGAATCTGTGCAACAAATGCTCTGGCCTGTTGCAGCCCTGTGGCATCCATCACTTTTTCAATCTGTGGTTTCTCTGTATTTTCTGTCAGATTTACAATGCCGCGAAGTTCCTCTCTTGTCGGAAATTCTACCATGACTTTAAATAGAAAACGATCCAGCTGTGCCTCCGGCAACGGATAAGTTCCCTCATTTTCGATTGGGTTCTGCGTTGCCAAAACAAGAAACGGCTCTTCTAATTTGTGGCTGTCGTTTCCAACGGTAACCGTATGCTCCTGCATGGCTTCTAACAGTGCCGACTGTGTCTTTGGTGTGGCACGGTTAATCTCATCTGCAAGTACAAGATTTGCAAAAAGCGGGCCTTTTTCAAAGCGGAAGCTGCTCCCCTTCTCGTCCCTTACCATAATATTGGTACCAGTCACATCACTTGGCATAAGATCCGGTGTAAACTGGATACGCTTAAAAGATAACTGGAATACTTCGCTGATCGTACGCACGAGCATGGTCTTTCCAAGTCCCGGCATACCTTCTAACAATACATTTCCTCCCGCAAGTAATGCCAGCATTACCTGTCGGATAATTTCTTTTTGTCCAATAATGCCCTTGCCGATTTCTTCCTCACAGGCTTTTACATTCTGCTGACATAATTCTAACTCTGTCATAACTCCTCCTTATTCGTTCAGGTTCTTGAAATAATCTTTGATCACATTTTCCATTCCACTCGGATAACGCCCCGATGAAATTCCTTCATATGCATTCTTTGTATAATCCGCAATCACGGAATCAAGGCTCACATGATCTCCTTCCCAGGTAAGACCATTCTGCGCCCGGTAGTAATCAGAATTGTTCTTTCCGGTTTTGTCTCCATGCAGGGAGCTGTCATCACCGACTTTATTGGGAACGGTAACATAATCATGCGCTGTAGAGCTCGAACCGGTTCCTCTTCCGCTTCCCTTTCCGCTGCCGCTTCCGTTACCGTTTCCATTGCCATTCCCGTTTCCCTGGCCATTGCCATTTCCGCTGCCACTTCCATTACCGTCGCCATTTCCCTGGCCATTGCCGTTGCCGTTGCCGTCGCCGTCGCCGTCTCCATTTCCATTTTCCGTCGAGTTTCCATCCCCGGAAGTGTTATTTCCATTATTGCCGTCACCGGAAGATGACTGGGAATCTCCATTATTGTTGCTGCCATCTGCAAGCTGACCATTTGCACCGGCAGTATCATTTCCATTCGAAGAACCACCTGTCTGACCACTTGCCGCCTGTGCAATCTGCTGTGCTTCCTTCACACCAATCTTCGATGGATCGATACCAGTCAGGCTCTGTGCCGTCTCCTGATATTTGAATTGCAGCCGCTCATTTGCCGATGCCAGTTCCTGTGCACTTTCTACCTGATCCAGTTCCTTTTTTGACATCTCCAGGGACTTCATCAATTCCTGCAATTTTTTCTTTTCCTCAGCCGAAAGTGATTTCGTATCAATGCCCTCCAACGCATCCATAACCGAGGACAATTCTTTTTTCTTTTCCTTGATTTCCTGTTTGAGCGCATGCAGCTCCTTCGCCTGCTCTTTCGCAACCGACGGAACCATTGCCAGAGTGCATACACATACAAGAGAAAAAAAGAAAGCCAGCAGATGTCTTGTATTTGGCCGGATAGGAATACAGATATTGTTCTCGTTTTCTTTTAACATCTGTATCGCATCGTTTCTCTGTAATTTTGTGAATGCATCTTCTTTATCCAGATTTTCGTAAGCGGTCAATGTGCGCTCCTGCAAGCCGAAGCTATCCAGTTTTCTTGCAGCCGCTTTTTCATCGGCCCATGTCATTAGCGCGCGAACAATTCCAACCAGACATCCGATTCCTATACAGCCTGCTGCAAAATAGTTCGCATAGTAAAACGGGACAAACAAAGAAATGCCTTCCACCAATACTGCAGCCAATGCTCCAAAAGAAATATAGTATACACAATTCTCCAGGATTTTTGCCAGATTTAATTTGTGCCTGCAGTCTTTAATTTTTTGTTTCAGGTACGTTGTTTCTTCCATCTACAAGCTCCTTTGCTTTTCTGTGTGAAATCGGCGTAATACGTTTTGCTGCAATCCATAAAAACAGCAGCGAAATCAATATATAAACAATTGTAGATACTATCATCCAGTGATTTCCGGTACCAAGCCAGTGCATAAAGCCCTTCTTTGTGCCGGATGCATAAAGCCATCCGCTCTCTTCTATAAAAGAGGAACCTGTCATCGTAAGTTCAACAAATTCTGCCAGATAAATAAATGGATTTGCAAGCATCAGCAGACTCCAGAGACTTGCGGTTGTCTGATAACCGCTGACAACCTCCCATACCAAATACGGAACGACTGTAAGTACAAAAAAGCATGCATAAATGCCGTATGAAAAAATCACACCACTGATGGTCTTCTTACACAAGGACGAACAAAGGATTCCGATACTTGCTGCAAAAAACGATACAAGAAGTGCCAGTGCAAAAAACCAGAACAGATAACTCCAGGACATACCACCGATAACAAAAGTAAGTGCCATAACCGGCAGACTTGCCACAATAAAGAACAGCCCCTGCACTACGGCAATCCCTACTTTTCCCATAATGATTGAAAATGGTGTCATACTTGTTGTCATCATAATATCAAATGTCTGGCGTTCCTTTTCTCCTGAAATCGCAGATGATGTCTGCACCGGAATCACAATTGCAATGATCATAATCTGCGTGATTGCCAGCACCGGATACAGCGACACGATTTTGCTGTATACATTAGAATCATCGTAAATACTTTGATTGCTGATAAATAACAGCGCAATAAAAAATACACCCGCAAGGATTGCTTCATATGCAAAAATCCCCCATGCCATCTTCATACTGCGAGCCTGTACTTTGATATCTTTTTTAACAATTGGATTCAATCGCATTCTCTGCACCTCCTGTCAGCTCCATAAACAATGCCTCTAAGTTTCCTTCCTGCGTATGGAATCCTGTCACAAGAATTCCTCTGCCGATCAGTTCCGCAATCAGCTGTGCGATTTCCATCTGCGTCAGACTGTGGAAAATGCGGATTTCCTTTTCACCCACAGATTCTACTTTGACATTTACATGTTCTTTTAGCATACGCACTGCCGGTTCCATATCGCCTTCTATAGTGATGATAATCTGATTTTTTCCGAACACCTGACTCATGACATCATCAATCTTTCCGGCTATCACCAGATGACCGCGGTTCATGATACCGATACTGTTACACATCTCAGAAAGTTCGGAAAGAATGTGGGAACTGATCACAATCGTCTTTCCCATACTCTTTAAATTCAAAAGAAGCTCTTTCATCTCCACTCTGGCTCTTGGATCCAGACCGGAATTCGGTTCATCTAACACAAGCAATGCCGGATTATGAATCAGCGCACGTGCCACACAAAGTCTCTGCTTCATACCACGGGACAACGTATCCACATATACTTCCTTTTTGTCGGACAAGTTTACAAGTTCCAGCAGATCATCTGAGATTTTTGCAATATCACGGGAACTCATACCATACATGGAACCATAAAAATCCATATACTCTGTCACTTTTAAATTGTCATACACACCAAAGAAATCCGGCACATATCCTATCTGTTTTTTTATGTCCTTTGGATTTGAAAGCGCATCAATGCCATTGATCTGAATGCTTCCGGATGTCGGTGACATCAGCCCGCAGACCATACGGATGGTTGTTGTTTTTCCAGCACCATTCGGTCCGACAAAGCCAAACAGATCGCCTTTTTCAATATGAAGATTCAGATCATTGACTGCCTGAAATTTTCCATAATTCTTATATAAATGATTAATTTGCAGCATTTTCGTCCTCCTTTACAAGCGAATACAGACATCCATAGGAGGTCTCAAGACAATCGCTCTCCACTGTCTTATCATAATTTCTTACTGCACCTGCAACAATAGTCTCTTTATCTGCTGCCTCGTTCCTTGCATCCACTAATCCAATATACAAAGTAGCCAGATAATCATAGTCATCATCTTCTCCTGTGGAACTTCCATAATAATCCACCAGGTTATAATACATATCGTCCATATAATCGACTGTAAACTGATTTACCACACGCTTTTCCTGCAAAGCCTGCTTCAGATTCAGAGTTTCTCCTGCTTTTACATTGCTTATAACATACATATAATTTTTGGAAAGTACCGCCATATATGGAAAATCATAGGAAGTATTATTGTAAATGGTTCCTTCCTGTACTTTATCCGAAAAATTCAGATCTTTCACTTCAATTTTTCCAACAGCTTTTCCACTTCCTGCTGCAAACAGATAGCCTGTATCAAAACTCTCCTTCGGACGTATGCCTAAATGCAGTCCGTCCGCTTCATAACAGACAGATGTTTTGTATTTTTTCTGGTCGTTCACTGCATTACCTGATCCGGTCATTTTGGAACCTGCATAAGTATAATTATCTTTCAGGCGGAAACTCCATTCCTTTTTGCTGGAATGATAAGCAGAATAGTAGGTATGCACTTCTGCCTTTTTATTTCCTGTCTGCTGTACGTTCACAGCATATACTTTCGGTTCTGTTACATTCAGCGAATGACCGATAATATAAACAAATGCAACAAATAAGATTCCAAGTGCCGGTGCTGCGATCCAGTACCACTCACTGTGCTTTGTTTTGCGCAGAATAAGATACAAAACAGGTCCTACTGCAAACACATAAATAATGATCAGGATTTTCAGCCAGTTAAAATCAATATCCGTATTCGTCTGATCAATAACATTCATTGCTGACTGTCCGTTATAAATACATGTTTCATTCTGATAATTGTACGAACTTTCTGCTATTGACTGACTTTCATTATAAATGGAGCTTACTACATTGGCATCAGCCTTCTGCATCTCATCCTCGCACAACGACATATATAATACCATCACAGAACCATATCCATAGTTTTCCAGGAATGCTGGATTATCGGCACTTTCATACCCTGAAGCAGAATTTAAAATCAATTCTGTCATTTCCATATTGGAAAAATCAATTCCCGCATCTTTATAAGAATAATAACAATCCTGCTGCACACTTGATAAGACACGTGTAGCCTCCCCTTCCCTGCTTGTTTTCTGTACTGTTATATCAATAAAACCAGGATCAAATGCTTCTGCTGTTTCTTTGACATAAGAACCGGTTCCAATGATGAGCCAGCCTCCATCATCCACCCAGTCCTCAATTGCTTTTCGCTGCTCTTTGCTCAGACTGCTGACATCATACTGATCAATAACAAGATAGTACAATCCATCCAGAGAGTCCTCCAATGTATCTGCATTCAATTCCTGCAATACAACCGGCTGTTCTTGTTCATAAATAGCGTAATCTTCTCCACCCATATCCAGATATCTCAGCTTATCATAATGATCCGAAAGTATACCTACACGAAAACCTTTTTTCTCCTGATTTCCCAGTAGATCCTTCAATGCGATAGATGCGACTTCTTTCTCATCTTTATCTAACAAAATGAGATAGCCTTTCCCTCTGCAATCCTGCACATTCAACTCCGGGACCGTCAGCGTATACTGCTTTTTGCCATTTGCCGGCAAAATAATTGGCATATCAAATGCACAATGTGTATCCTCTGCATCCGCTTTAAATATCACACGGGAAGTTCCTTCGAAATCAACTCCATGATTCTCTAAGCTCACCTGATAGACATACGCATGATTTTCCTCTTTTAAAAGTGTTACCTCTCCGGAAAAAACACCCGTATCCTTTGTTTCTGCTGCGATATGCTGCGGACATGCCACAAGTCCAATACACAACAGACATACAAGAATAACTCCTGTTAGAATTTTTTTCATAACGTCCTCCTTTTTAAGTTCCGTATTCAATTGTAATCATAGCATACCTGCATCGTAAAATGTATGAAATTCAGCTGTCATTTTCTTTAAGATTTTATGAAGTTAAAAAAAGAGACCGTCTTACGACAGTCTCCAAACCTTCACTTTATTCATTTTTTGCTAATCTTCTATTCGTTCCCGCGAAAAATTACATTGCGATATTTATTCAGTACTTTCAGTAACAGACTTCCCAGAATACATACAGAAATAATCTCACCGATTCCTACCGTAACCACGTTAAAAGGAATCGACCAGTCAACACCATTGTAAACCGTCTTAAATCCGTATCCATAACGCAGAACCCACGGAACAATAACCATGTTTGCGATAACCGGTGGAAGCGTACATGCAAATTTGTGCTTACGCAACAGATACGTACCTACCGCTCCGATCAATGTTGCAATACTTCCAAATACAATATCCCAGATGATAGCTCCTGTCATCAGGTTCGCTGTCAGACATCCGATCCAGAGTCCCGGTATCGCTGCCGGTGTAAAAAACGGAAGGATACACAATGCTTCTGAAAATCGTACCTGAATACTGTAGGAAGATAATCCAAGCGCATTGGCAAGTAATGTCAATACCACATACAATGCAGCGATCACAGCCGCCTGTACTACATACGTTACACTTTTGTTTCTCATATAAAATTCTCCTTTAGTTTTGTTTTCTGTCAGGAAGGTTTCGAACTGACGCGCTGTTTGCAGCAAGGATTACTTTAATCTTAATTTCGCATTCTGTCAAGTATTGCCGGGAATAATTGCCGGGAATAATTTCCGATAAAATTTCAAACATAATTACTGGCGGATATAAATTCCCTGGGATTCGATAAAATCATCCATTTCTTCCAATGCTTCGGTTGCCCATTCTTCACTCTGTGGCCCCTGATCCGCTGTGTTCTTTTTTACGTCTTCACTTACATTCTTCTTGTCTTCCATACCGATGCCTCCTTGTCTTGACACTATCCACTATCTCTTTCTGATTTTGTAAAAGTATAGCATTAACTGCATAAAAAAGCAAAAGAAAGAGCATCCTTTATGATAAATTGATTTGTAAAACGGAGGCATCTCATGGCAGCATACAAAGTTGAAATCTGTGGTGTGAACACTTCTAAGTTACCAATACTCAAAGAGGAAGAAAAAAAAGCACTTTTCGATAAAATCAAACAGGGGGACTCCAATGCCCGGGACTGCTATATCAAAGGAAATCTCCGCCTTGTTCTGTCGGTCATCAAACGGTTCCATAATCACAATGAAAACGTGGACGATCTGTTCCAGATTGGCTGTATTGGACTTATGAAAGCCATTGACAACTTTGATACCAGTGTAGGTGTCAAGTTTTCCACATATGCTGTACCGATGATCATTGGGGAGATCCGGCGTTACCTGCGGGACAACAGCAGTTACCGTATTCCGCGCTCTCTGCGGGACATCGCTTACAAGGCAATGCAGGCCAAGGAGCAGCTTTCCCGCGCCTCTCAAAAAGAACCTACTCTGGATGAAATTTCAAACGCATGCGACATTCCAAAAGAAGACATTGTCTATGCATTAGATGCCATCCAGACGCCGTTAAGCCTCTTCGACCCGGTATACACAGACGGCGGCGATACCCTTTATGTCATGGACCAGATTTCCGACAAAAAAAACAAGGAAGAGAACTGGATTGAAGATCTGTCTTTAAACGATGCGATGTCCCGCCTCAATGAACGGGATGAAAAAATCATAAAACTCCGGTTTTTTGAGGGAAAAACCCAGATTGAAGTAGCCGACGAAATCCATATTTCCCAGGCACAGGTATCCCGCCTGGAAAAAAATGCATTAAAAAGCATGTATCAATATTTAAAAACAGAGGGCGATCATTAACCGCCCTCTAATTTTTATTTTCTTCTTTACTTTTACACGCTCTAGCGATCCCACTTGTCGCACAATGCATTGATCTGGTCTGCAAATTTTGCAAGATCTTTGTTTGCCATACCCTGACACTTGCGGATTACTGCAACCAGGCGTTCTCCTGCAATCACCAGTCGATCGAATACACTTGAACTTGCACGATATACTTTCTTCTTCTCCACAAGTTCACGGCTTCCCTGTGCAACCTGCTGGCCTGTGATCAGATCAAATGCATCTCCACTGTACGGAGCTGTCGCATCAAATCCAACATCATTTTTGACATGCTCCGCAAATTCAACAGCGGTGCTTTCCTCGCCATGTACAATAAATACTTTCTTTGGCGGATTCTCAGAAAAAGCAGAAATCCATTTGGTAAGATGATCTCGGTCTGCGTGGCCACTGATTCCCGGCAAATTTACTATGTTTGCTTTTACTTCGATTTCTTCACCAAACAGTTTTACCTTTTTGACTCCGTTCAGTAACGAATGGCCCAATGTTCCCGGCACCTGATAACCAACAAAAAGTATCGTAGAATCTGAACGCCATAAATTATGCTTTAAATGATGGCGGATACGACCTGCTTCACACATTCCCGATGCGGAAATAATAACTTTTGACTTTGCATTGACATTGATCATCTTGGATTCATCACTTGTTATCGCAACTTTTAATCCGTCAAACTGAATTGGATTGACACCTGACTCAATCAATGCAAGCGCATCCTCATCGAAACATTCAGCCACGTTTTTATGGAAGATATTTGTTGCTTCCACCGCGAGCGGGCTATCAATATATACCTCAAAATTCTGATATTCCGGCAACAGATTTTCTGTTTTGATCCGACGCATGTAATAAAGCATTTCCTGCGTACGACCAACGGAAAATGCTGGAATAACCAGATTACCGCCCTTCGTAAATGTCGCGTTGATTACTTTTGCAAGTTCAACCGCATAATCCGGTGGTGTATCATGATTCCGATTGCCATAGGTTGATTCCATGATGACATAATCTGCGTCATGGATGTATTCTGGATCTTTGATCAATGGCCGGTTTCCATTTCCGATATCACCGGAAAAGACCAGCTTTCTGCTCTCTCCCTCTTCGGTCACCCACATCTCAATGGAAGAAGAACCAAGCAGGTGTCCGGCATCAATAAAGCGAACCGTGAGTCCCTCACAGATTTCAACCTTCTCATTGTAGGAACATTCCACGAAATGTTCCAGAACACCCTGTGCATCCTCCATATTGTACATCGGTGTCACTTCCGGCTTACCTGCACGGCGTGCCTTACGGTTTCTCCACTCTGCCTCAAATTCCTGAATGTGAGCGGAATCTTTCAACATAATATTACAGAGTTCACAAGTTGCTTTCGTTGCAAAAACCGTTCCTCGAAACCCATGATTGTATAAAAGCGGTAATAAACCGGAATGATCAATATGCGCATGTGTAACAAACACATAATCAATCGTCGCTGCATTCACCGGAATCTCCTGATTCACATATAAATCCGGTCCCTGCTCCATACCACAATCTACAAGAAAATGCTTATCCCCAAACTTTACATAGTGGCAGCTGCCGGTCACTTCACGATCAGCCCCCAAAAATTGCAATACCATAAAAGCCACCCCTTTCTGTCATGGCATTATTATATCATACATTTTCCACAAAGCCCAACTGTTTTCTGAAAACATTCTAATTTTTCTGAATTTCTTTTTTTAACCGTATCATAATCTTTTTTTCCAGACGAGATATGTACGATTGCGAGATACCAAGCAAGTCAGCTACTTCTTTCTGTGTCATCTCTTTTCCATCCTTTCGGTTGATTCCATACCGCAGACAAATAATTTCTTTTTCTCTTGGGTCAAGCTTTTCCACAGCATCCCGCAATAGTCTTATCTCTGCTTCGTTTTCCATGTCCCTGTAAATAATATCTTCTTCCGTACCTAGAATATCTGACAACAAAAGCTCATTTCCATCCCAATCCACATTCAGCGGTTCATCAATGGAAACTTCCATTTTTATTTTGTTATTTCTGCGTAAGTACATAAGAATTTCATTTTCTATGCATCGTGATGCGTAGGTTGCCAGTTTAATTTTCTTTTCCGGATTAAAGGTATTGATTCCTTTAATCAGTCCAATTGTTCCAATCGAAATCAGATCTTCCACACAGATTCCTGTATTTTCAAACTTCTTGGCCAGATAAACAACCAGACGCAAATTATGCTCTATCAGCATTTTTCTTGCATCTTCCTTCGAATAGTCTTTCTTTTTTGTTGTCAGGTCCGAAAGAGCTACCAGACACTTCTGTTCCTGTTCCTTTTCGAGAGGAGGTGGCAAAACATCCGAGCCTCCAATATAAAAAATCTCTTCTTCTGCAAATAACATTCGAATTTTTCCAATTGTAGTCTTCAGTAATTGTTTTACATCCATTCTTTTTTCCTCCATTCAATTTGTAACAATCCAGAAATACACTACTTTTGTATAGAAGAATGCAGGATCATCTTGTATGACTTTCCCTGCAACAATGTCACATCTGCACATCCCAACCACACATTTCTGTATATATGATCTGTCTTACGATGCAGCAATTCCATTGAATCAATTTCTGTAACCGGAACACGCCCTTCGTTTGTTCCCAGTGCCTGAAATGGAATCTCCCTTATCTTGCTCTCTTTTTTTTTCAATCGTTCAAAAATATCCATACTCACAATATGTACCGGCTCTCCTGAATCCGGCATCTGTAATCGATTTCCAGAATCGTACAGTCCAACACAACAGACTTCTTTCCCATCATTTTTCAACCTCACTTCATAAAGATTTTTCTGCTGTCGCATATTACACAGCCAGACTTTCACGAAAGTATGCCCGATTACAATAGTCACCACTGCCACGTACCATGTCATTCCGCGTATTCCTGTGAGATTCGAAAAAGCAGTCACAATTCCATTCAATAAAAGAATTCCAAACCAGCTAATTAAAATCCGTTGAACAAACTGCTTTTTACCACATTTTCCAAATGCAAGAAACAGCATCAATGGCACTACAATGACGGCTGTCAAAAATACACTCAGCCAATATACCCTTATTAACAATAACACTGCCGTAAGAAGTGCTCCAATCCCGGAGGAAACCACTATTCTGAGATATTTGTGTCCGGCTGCACTTTTGCTTAATTCGCAGGTCATCAACAAAACAAGCAGATTCATCAGAAAATTCTGTTCTATAAACACGTCTATATAGAATGCATATATAAAAAACACCTCCTGTCTCTGCTATTATAGAAAAATTTTTCTCTATAATTTGGCAAAAACAGGAGGTTTTAATTTAATAATTATTTACCTTCTTCGACAAATTAATTATCTTTTTGAATTTTTCAGGAAATCCGGAATATTGATCTCTACCGGCTTAACACTGCTTTCCGGCTGCTTTGGTCTCTGGATACCGGAATAAGTAGGTGTTGCCTGTCTCGGTGCCGTAGTTGCAGGTCTAGGTGTTACAGGGATTGAATTTCTCTGCACAGAAGCATTATTTGTTACTCCTGTTCCTACATAACTGTTTGTAGGAGCTACACGATTCACAATTCCGGAAGCAGCCGGCTGACGGTTTACTGTCTGGTTCGGATATACCATACGGGAACTAACACCGCCCGGAGCTGCTACAGACTTCATAGGACTCTCTAATCCGGTTGCAATAACTGTGATTGTTGCTTCATCTGTCATAGTCTCATCAAACTTCGCACCGAAGATGATATTTGCGTCCTCTCCCGCAAGATCCTGCACATAGCTTGCAGCATCATTAGCATCCATAAGAGAAATGTCTCCGGAAATATTGATAATGACATGTGTTGCACCATTGATGGTTGTCTCAAGAAGTGGCGATGCAACGGCAAGCTTAACAGCCTCGATTGCCTTCTCATCACCCTTTGCACTACCAATTCCAATATGTGCCAGTCCCTTATCTTTCATAACTGTCTGAACGTCTGCGAAATCAAGGTTAATCAATGCCGGCAGATTAATCAAGTCTGTAATTCCCTGTACTGCCTGCTGTAATACCTCATCTGCCTTCTTTAATGCATCCGGCATAGAAGTACGTCTGTCTACGATTTCAAGAAGTTTATCGTTTGGAATAACGATGAGCGTGTCAACACTTTCTTTTAATTTTTCAATACCGGATACAGCATTGATCATACGCTTCTTTGCTTCAAATTTGAATGGCTTTGTCACAACTCCTACCGTCAGGATTCCCTGCTCCTTGGCAATCTTTGCAACAACCGGGGCTGCACCTGTACCCGTACCGCCTCCCATACCACAGGTAACAAATACCATATCTGCACCTTTGACAGCTGCGGATAATTCTTCTGCACTTTCTTCAGCAGCTTTCTCGCCGATCTCCGGCTGAGCTCCTGCACCAAGTCCCTTGGTAAGTTTCTCACCGATTTGAATTAATGTTGGAGCTTTGCACAACTGTAATGCCTGCTTATCTGTGTTTACACCGATAAACTCTACTCCACCTATATTTTCGTCAATCATGCGGTTAACAGCATTATTTCCGGCACCACCTACACCAATTACAATTATTTTGGCACTAGCATCTGCCTCTGTTGTCCGAATCTCCAGCATGGTTCTTCCTCCTCTTTCTTTAACCTATAAATTTTAATCTATTGCCAGCCTGTCCGCTGACGAACGATAGTCTTACGGATTACCGATGTACTATCTGCGAAACTATCTTCTATAAAACCGGCTGCCGTGAAACATTTCAATGTTTCATGCATACCCATATAGACTATAATATATTTTTTCAACAAAATAATCAACAAAAATTTGTGATTTTTTACATTTATTCTTTGTTTGAATTCTTTGAAGCTTTTTTTGCTTCCGTTTTCTGGTCAAACACTATATTTGTTGTCTCTTCCGTCCAATTTTCTAAATGTAGTGTTCCTTTCATTCCCTGAAGTTTCGGTTTAATCTTTGCCAGACGCTCCACTTTCTGTGTGAGCAGATTCAAATTCCCCATCTGGACTTTGATGTTCCCATATGCAAGTTCCGGCTCATTTACCCCACCATAAGTAATGGAATCCGGAATCAGGGAATTACGCTTCAGTGACTGGGTCAATGTCAGAATCTCCCGCAATTTTGCTGATTCAATTGGTAATTTTTCGTACAAAACCACCTTGTCACAGTCAATTCCGAGAATCTGTGGCGTTCCATCAATCACTTTCGAAGACGTCTCCACTACAAATCCATCCTTATCAAAATACGCATTCTCGTTAATGGATGGAATGTACAGATATCCCATGATACCTTTCTCATACACTTTAATATGTAATGTCTGTGGATTTTTCAACGAAATCTCCATGGTATCAATAAACGGGATCTTTTTCGTTGCTACAAATTTATACTTTACAAATACATAAAGGGAATTCCAGGAATAATCGTCATTTAACACAGCTTTCTCAATCACTTTGGAATCATATAACTGATTACCTTCCACCTCGACCTTCTTAACTTTAAATACACTGACCACAATGACTGCCGCCAATGCCAGTATAATGAGAACGCCCAGTATAATCGATAATATATTTTTCTTTTTTCGCTTTTTTCTTCGTTCTTCTCTAATCATACATCATCATTTTCCTACTCTATGGATTCCAGCCGGATTCCTTTCGAAACGCTCAGCGCCAGCCCCATCTCCATCATCAGGAACACAAGCGAAGTTCCTCCGTAACTGATAAATGGCAGAATGACACCAGTATTCGGTATTGTATTCGTAACAACAGCAATGTTCAAAATTACCTGAATAGCAATGTGCGACATAATGCCAGTCACAAGAAGCGCTCCATATAGATCCTTTGCATTATTGGCGATAACCATCATTCTCCATAATAAAAGCACATATAAAAGAATGACACAGATGGCTCCGAACAATCCCAGTTCCTCACAGATAATTGTAAAAATCATATCATTCTGGGACTCCGGCACATTTCCCATCTTCTGCAGACTTTCGCCCAATCCTTTGCCAAACAATTTGCCGGAACCGATTGCATACAATCCCTGCAATGTCTGATATCCGTCATCTCCCGCAGTCTCCGGATGCAGCCACGCCTGTACACGGCCGCTTCGGTAAGATGCAAGCATAATAAATGCCACAACAAAGGAAACACCTCCTACACCTACAATAACGAACTGTTTATACTTTGGGCTTGCCACAAAAAGCATACATACCGCAATGCCAAAGACAATGACCGCCGTACTTAAGTTACTGTATGCAATGACTGCAAACAGTGGAAACATGATTACCATTACCTTGATGATGCTGGAGAAATTTCCAAGTTTTTTTGGAATACGCTCAATCAGCATGGCTAGGAATATGATTACCGCAAGCTTTGCAAGCTCCGAAGGCTGAAAACTAAAAGGTCCAAGATTCAGCCATCTCGACTGTCCGTGTGAAGATCTTGTCAGTCCCGGAATCGGAAACATTACGAGTACACACAGTGCAAATGAGCAAAAATATGCAAAAAAACCAAACTTTTTCCAAAAATGATAATCAATCCTTGCAAAAAAGTACATCGGGATCACACCAACCAGTATGTTACGAAACTGCAGCTTGAGATAGTGTGCACTGTCATCATACAGGTTTGCCGATGTATAGGAACTGGAACTATAGAGCATTACCAGTCCAAAGCACAGCAGAAATATCAGAATAAACAGCAGGTTGTAATCAAAATATGCAGTTGCTTTCTTTCCATCCTTCCGTCGTCTTGCCACGAATCTCTACTCCTCTAAATTACGAACATATTCTTTGAAAATTCTTCCACGTTCCTCATAGTTTGGGAACATTCCCCAACTTGCACAGGCCGGTGACAATAATACGGCATCGCCGGACTTTGCATTGTCATAGCAATACTGAATTGCTTCCTCAAAAGTATCTTTTCGCACAGTGTCCATAAATCCATGTCTGTGTGCACAGTTTTCAATTTTTTCTGCAGTCTGACCGATCAGTACGAGTTTTTTCACTTTACCGTCAAAAGCCTCGATCCACTCATCATACTCGGACTGTTTATCATATCCACCACCGATCAGAAATGTCGGACGGTTCATTGCACGAATTCCCTGAATAGCTGCATCCGGGTTCGTTCCCTTGGAATCATTATAGAACTTTACGCCACGTTTCTCGGTCACATACTCGATACGATGCTCTACTGCCTGAAATATCTTGAGAACTTCTACAATTTTATCCATAGGGACACCGAAATTCACACTCATTGCGCATGCCGCCATAACATTTTCATAGTTGTGTCTTCCAAGAAGATTCAATTCATTAACATTAATGACATGGGTACTCTGTCCGTCTACAGCATAGTAAATATCTTCGCCCTCAAGATAGAATCCATTGTCCAATTTTCTGTGACTGCTGAAATATACAACCTTTGCCGGTGCGCTCTCGCCAAAGCTGCGAAGTACTTCATCTTCATAATTTAATACACACACCTGATCCTTTGTCTGATTTCTGGTAATGTCTTCTTTTGTCTTAATATAACATTCCATCGTATGATGACGGTTCAGATGATCCTCTGTAATATTTAAAATTGCAGAGACATCCGGACAAAAATCATGAATGGTCTCTAACTGGAAGCTGCTGATTTCCGCAACTGTAACCGTATCGTCGGTCATTGTCGCAGCTTCAGAAGTATAAGGAATACCGATATTTCCAACAATGCGGACATCCTTATAGTAATTTTTCATGATTGCACCTGTCAAAGCCGTCGTTGTTGTCTTCCCATTTGTTCCAGTAATGGCAATCAAACGTCCTTTGCCAAAATAATATGCAAGTTCAATTTCTCCCCAAATCGCTACATTCTGTGCGCGCAAGCGCTCTACCATTGGCAAATCAGTAGGAACTCCCGGACTTAATACAGCCACACCAAACTCGTGCATCTGCTCCTCGGTCAACTCTCCGAGAATGATTGGCATATCCTTTAACTCTGGTGCTTTCTTATAGAGTTTGTTCAAGTCAAGTTCCTTGTTTCCATCAAACAAAACGGTATCTACATTTTTACTCTGTAAAAGTTCTGCTGCTGCAATTCCGCTGATTCCGGTTCCCACAACGAGAACTTTCTGTTCTTCTATCTTCATGATTCTTAACCTCCATCTGAATGTCTTCGTCAAAAAACAAACTGCATTAAGTATACGTTATTCTCTATTGTAATTCAAGGTAAGGCAGGATGTTTTCAAATATTTCCTTCGCCACGGGTGCTGCAATCGTTCCTCCATAATACACACCGGACGGATTTCTAATGATTACCAGTACTAAAACCTGCGGATCATCTGCTGGTGCAAATCCGAGAAAGGAAGAAATATATTTGTTTGCCGATCGCGGCAGTGTCTGTGAGGTTGCCGTCTTCCCTCCAATCGAATATCCCTCGATATATGCCTTGTTTCCTCCGCCTTCTGACACAACTTTTTCCAGTAAAAAGCGCATTTTTTCGGATGTATCCGGGCTGCAGATTCCTGTCTGTGGCTCATATTCCATCTTTCTGACACATGTGCTGTCTTCTTTTTCCACCTGCATGCCAAAATGTGGCGTTACACGGTTCCCACCATTGATAATGGACGAGACCGTGGTTGCAAGCTGAATCGGTGTAATCTGAAACGACTGTCCGAAAGACACCGTTGCCAGTTCCACCAGACCAATGTCCTCTCTCTTATGCATAATGGTCGCCGCCTCACCCGGCAGATCAATATTTGTTTTCTGTAATAATCCAAACTGTTCAAAATAGTCATAAAAACGATCTGCTCCAATCCGCAGCCCGACATTGATAAACACCGGATTGCAGGAATTTTCGATTCCTTCCACAAAGCTTTCTGCCCCGTGCCCGGTGGTCTTGTGGCAACGGATTCTGCGATCCTCCACCACAATATATCCCGGACAGTGAAACCGGTCTTCCAATGACACAACATGTTCCTCTAACGCAGCCGAAGCCGTAATGATTTTAAACGTTGATCCCGGCTCGTAAGTGTCATTGATACAATGATTTCTCCACATCTGGTTTAAGGCATCCTGTTCGTCATCCCCTTTATCTGCGTATGTTTCTGTCAAAGTAAAAGGCTCATTTAAATTAAACTCCGGGTAATCCACCATAGCAAGCATCTCACCATTCTGTGGATTCATGACAAGTATACTCACCGAATCGGCTTCTTTCTGGATAAAAGCTTTCTGCGCCGCCTGTTCGGCAAATTTCTGGATATTGGCATCCAGCGTCAGCCGAAGATTATTTCCGGCTATCGGTTCCACGCGCTCCTCTCCAATGTTGTCGACTTCCACCCCCCGGGCATCGGTTGTCGTAAGTATTGTTCCATCAGTTCCCTGAAGTTCCTCATCATACACGGTTTCCAGCCCGATAATTCCCTGATTGTCTCCGCCGGTAAATCCAAGCACCTTTGATCCCAGTTCATCAAAGGGATATTCTCTTTTATAATCTTCATCTACTTTTACCCCGGCAAATCCGTAGGCGAGTATCCGGTTTCCTGTTTCTTTGTCCACGTTACTTTTGATTCGTTCAATCGACGAGCGCTTTTCTACGCGTTTTCTTACTTTTTCTTCGGATATTCCCAATTCTTTACAAAGCATCTGTATGACTTTTTCAGGTTCTTCAATCTGATTATGAATTACTGATATGGTACATACTGATTTATTTCCTGCCAGTACAACACCATTTCTGTCGAGTATTTTTCCTCTCGCGGCTTTGATCTGCCGCTCCCTCTGTTGCAGATCTGTTGCAAGTTTTGAGTAATAATCTCCGCGAAATATCATAAGATATACCAATCGGCCAAGCAGAATCACTGCACAGGCGAGAACACAAAAGAAAAACACACAAATTTTCTTGCGGTGATAGGTTTTATTCCACTGCATCGAAAAATCCGCCATTTTCGCTCTTTCATAAAGTATATGAATCGGCGGATGCTGCTAGAACATCCGCCTGAAACCTGCCTATCTTTAGTTGTCATCCTCTTTTTTGCCTGGATGATGATTTGTATACTGTGTTTTTGCACCAGTGATGCCAAAGCCTTTGTTCTTTCCGGTCTTCTTTTCATCCGGATAAATATTCATATACGGAAGTACCTCTTCCAAAATTTCACGACAGATATCCTGCGCGAAATAACTGTGTGCCTGATCTGCCACATTTGGTTCATCCACAATACAGTAAATCAAAAGCTGCGGATTCTCTACCGGGGCAAATCCCATAAAAGATACCAGATACTTTCTGTCTTTACGCGGAAGTTTCTGAGCGGTACCTGTTTTTCCACCCATAGAGTATCCATCCACTTTCGCAGTTCCGGCAGTTCCTTTTGAAACAACATCGTACAGATAGTCTTTAATCTGATCACTTGTGCTCTGGGAAATAGTCCGTTTTACCGCTTTCGGTTCAATCGTAGAAATTGTATTTCCTGAACTGTCTGTAATTTTTGTCACCACATGTGGCTGATAATATGTTCCACCATTGATCAGTGAGCTAAAACCACTGGCCATCTGTATCATTGTGCAGTTATAATTCTGTCCAAATACGTTTGTTGCAAGATCAATCGGTTTTATATTATCCAGATTAAATATTAAGGAAGATGTATTTGCCTCACCTGGCAAATCAATTCCCGTCTTCTGTCCAAAGCCAAAAATGGACTGATACTCGAGGAAATTTTTCTTTCCAATCTTATACGACATCTGCATCAACGCATCATTGCAGGAATCCATCAATGCCTTACGCACCGTCTCAATACCATGTCCATTACGGTTCACACAGCTGACCCACCGGTCAAACTGTTCTCCGCCATCACACAAAAATGTCATATTATCATTGATTGTCCCTGTCTCTAATCCGGTAGCAACCGTAAATGGTTTCTGTACAGATCCCGGCTCATAAGTAGCTGTCACACAATAATTCTGCCACAGACCATTGAGTATATCGAGCTGATCGTCATCTGCCATTTTGCTCAGTTCTTTCTTTGTATACAGCTCACTTAAATCTCTCGGCTTGTTCAGATTAAATGTCGGATAATCCGCCATTGCAAGAATTTCTCCATTTTGCGGATTCATAACAACAACTGCGGTCGTCTTACTTCCATCCCCCACTTTGTAATTATCTGTATAAGCCTCATTAAACTTTTTGATTTTGTTCTCTACAATCGACTGTATATTGGAATCGATGGATGTAACCAGTGTACTTCCATCCTGTGCCGGAATCACTGTTTTTTCAAAATTACTGTCGGAGTTCAGATAACCATACTCTCTTCCATTCACGCCATTTAATACATCATCATAGTAGTTTTCAATTCCAGTCGTACCTACATTGCCGGAAGAAGTAAATCCGATTACAGACGCTGCAAGACTGTCATATGGATAGGTTCTTTGATATTCCTTTTCAAACCAGACACCTTTGATGTTTGGATTAATTTTCTTTTTCTTGTCATCCACAGCATCCTGCATCTCAACAAATTTCTGAATTTCTTCATACGGAAGTTTCTTGGCCAGTACAATATATTTATTATCCTTTTTATCTTTTGCATAGGCTTCAAGGTCTTCCCGTTTTAATTCCGGGAAACATTCCACAAGTGCATCAATGGTAGGTTTAATATATTCCTCCTTGTATGTCATCTGTGAGCAATCCAGAATAACATTATAAACAGCCACACTGGTAGCAAGTACCGTACCGGTGCTATCCACAATATCACCTCTCTGGTACGGAATTGTTTTGCTATCGTATGACTGCATTGATAAAACTTTTTTTTCATATTTATCGCCACTGGTGTATTCAATGTACATCAATCTTCCGATCATGCCACATAGTCCTGCCATGATCACCGTAAAAAGTACCAGAAGCTTTGTTCTCATTTTCCGGTTAAATTTTTGAACCGGTCTCCTTCTTCTTTTCGCCACAATGTTCTCCTACTGTTTTGGAATGTCACTGTACTGATCCATATAATTATTATTTTCAATGGAATAATATACAACCTGCTTTTCTTTTGGATAAGACATTCCCAATTCTTTGATGGCCTTTTTCTTCACTTCGTTCAGATCAACCGAAGTAGTGATGCTCTTGTATCTGGCATCGTTATCCGCACGAAGATCATTTACTTCACTCTGTAAAGATGCAATATTGTTCATGCGGTATGTTACCTGTGACTGTAATTTTACAAATGCAACTGCAGATATCGCAATGATTGCAACACATACGGATAAGAAAGCCACGTATCCACGGCTCATTTCCATAGCGCGCTGTCTGTTTCTTCTGGCAGCATTTCTACGATTTTTACGTCTTTTTGCCTGCTCGATCTCCTCGCGCGTCCGACGGTTCTGACGTGCCGGTGCCTCTAATTCACGTACCGTATTTCCATGTATGTAATAATTTTTCGTCATATTGCTTCCCTGCTCTTTCTTTTACTGTTCGATACGCTCAAACACACGTAACTTTGCGCTTTTTGAACGACTATTTTCCTCTAACTCCTGTTCCGAAGGTAAGATTGGTTTTCTTGTTACCACTTTACCTTTTGACTTTTTCCCGCATACGCATACCGGGAAATTGCTCGGGCATGTACAAGGGTTTTCGTTCTTTTTAAAGTTTGACTTAACAATTCGATCTTCCAGCGAATGGAATGTGATAATACAAAGTCTTCCTTCATCATTTAATACATCGATCATCGAATCCAGATTGTCCCGCAACACATCCAGCTCATGATTTAATTCAATGCGGATTGCCTGATAGGTACGTTTGGAGGGATGTCCTCCCGTCACCTGCACCTTCATAGGTATCGCCGCTTTAATGATTGCGTTGAGTTCCCCTGTTGTCTCGATCGGTTTCTCTTTTCTTGCATTTACAATATGCTTGGCTATGTTCTTTGCGAACCGGTCCTCTCCATAATCATGAATAATACGGAAAAGTTCCATTTCGCTGTACTCATTGACAATATCTCTTGCGGTAAGTTTCTGTCGCTTATCCATGCGCATATCAAGCGGGGCATCTTCACTTCGGTAGGTAAATCCGCGCTCCGGTGTATCCAGCTGAAATGAGGATACGCCAAGGTCTAATACGATTCCATCCACTTTCTCAATACCCAGATCCTGCAATACGCTTGTCATCTGTGCATAATTGCTTCGAACAATGGTGACTTTGTCCTGATATTCCTTCAGTCGTTCGGACGCCGCTTCAATGGCATCTGCATCCTGATCAATTCCGATCAGACGACCTGTCGTAAGTCTCTTGCAGATTTCAAGGGAATGTCCTCCACCACCGAGAGTTCCGTCTACATAGATTCCATCCGGTTTGATATGCAATTGTTCAATTGTTTCATTCAGTAAAACCGAATAATGTTTGAATTCCATGTCGCCTCCCTAGATTCCAATTCCTAATTCTGCCATATGTTCTGCAATTTCATCCATATCATCAAAGTCGCTGTTCTCCAGATATCTGTCTTTGCTCCAGATCTCCACACGGCTGAATACGCCGACGGATACGACTTCTTTATCAATTCCTGCGTACTCTCTCAGATTTGCCGGAAGAAGAATTCTTCCCTGCTTGTCCAGTTCACAGTTTGCTGCACCTGCAAAAAAGAATCTCATGAACTTTCTTGCATCCTTGGAGGTAAGTGGTTTCTCTCTCAGGCTGTCTTCAATGCGCTGCCATTCTTCATGGGAATATGCGAATAAACATCCGTCCAGTCCCTTGGTCACTACAAATTCATTTCCAAGTTGTTCTCTGAACTTTGACGGAACGATCATTCTGCCCTTTGCATCAACGGAATGATTATATTCACCCATGAACATGACACACTCACCTGCCCTTCTGCTTCATTTCTACCAGAAACCAGTCGTTTCTGTATGGTGCAGATGTCATATCATTTTCACGTATTCTCTACCACTTTGCACCACTCTATTGTTTATTCTCTCCACTTTCCACCACTATGTAACCATAATACTCCAAAAATAGGTGCGAATCAAGGTTTTTTCAAGGGTTTTTCAAACTTTCAGAGCAATTGTTCCGAAATCCGCCACACAAATGCAAAAAATAAAAAGCACCTGCAACACCCACCTTCCTTTCATTTTCTAAAAAAGGGATGTTACAGATACTTTTCCATATCTGCTATGCAGTTTTATTCAATTTTATGCACAAAAGAGACTACTTTTCCCCACTCTGCTCCACCTGTGCCTGTTTTCGTCCATGCTTCACATGCCAGATAATAATCCATGCAATGGAAATCACCACAAGTATGGCTGCAAGTGCCATTGACACCGGATATCCAATGCCAGGAAGCAGCAACTGATCGGTTCGAAGAGATTCTATCCAGAAACGCCCAATACCATATCCTGCCAGGTACAGTAAAAACACTTCGCCATCAAACTTTTTGTGTTTCGTAAACAGAATCAGGCAGATCAGCAATACAAGATTCCACAGCGATTCAAATAAAAAGGTTGGGTATACCTGAATATAGGAAATTCCATCCACTTTTACCACATGGTCCAGGAGTTCCTGAGTCACATCCGAATTACGCACCGCTGACAACGGCAGCTGCATGGCAAAAAGCCCGTCCGTATATCCGCCAAACGCTTCTCTGTTAAAGAAATTGCCCCAGCGTCCAATAATCTGTCCAAGCACCAATCCCAATCCTGCAGTGTCAAAAAGCAGGCCCAGCGAAAGCTTTTTGACACGTGCAAAAATAAACGTGGTAATAATGGCTGCGATAACGCCACCATAAATTGCCAGACCACCCTGACGCAGGTTAAAAATACTGAGCAGGTTGTCCTTATACAAATCCCACCGGAACACCACATAATAAATGCGGGCTCCAATCACAGAGCATACGATAGCCACCAGTGCCAGATCAAAGTATGTATCGGAACTTTGTCCGGTACGCTTTGCCATCCAGCATGCAATGCCAAGTCCTGCCAGCATTCCAATGGCAATCACAATTCCATAATATGCAATGGAAAAATTTCCAATCATAATGTTCTTTCCCACATGATCCAGATAAATGTGCAAATGTGGAAAATTAATGTTGTAATCCATAATTCAAATTCTTCTCCTCATTTTTATATCAACCGTTCGATTTTTCATCCGGTTCTTATTAGTATAGCATAAAAAAAGGGACAATTTCAAATTTCTTTGAAACTGTCTCTTTTTTATCCATTATTCAGTTAACACTGACAAACAAAGCTTCCACACTCCGTCTCACGGCAGGAATCAGCATGGCCTCCGGCAATGCCGATATGATTTGCGGAACACTGCTTCTGACTGTTGAACTTACATTCCGTTGCTTCGCATGCAACCGCTGTCTCCTTTTTTGCGCCATCCTTATGACAATTGCTTCCGCAACCGCATCCCTTTGGTGCAAAACTTCCGCAGCAAGTCTCAGAAGATGTTTTTGCCTGTGTTCCTTCTACAAGGATATCCTGTCTGCTACAACAATTATCATCATTGTATGAACAGCTTACCACATTACAATCCAATTTTGTCATTTGACATACCTCCTTTAAAAATCCGTAAAGAACTTTTCAAGTTCCCGAATAGTATGTTCGGATTTTTTTCTTCTATTCACAGATATGCCAATGTCATTTTTAGGAAAGAAGTTCCTTATCGCTTGTAAATTCTTCACCACTTACACGCTCGAACTGCTGTAAAAGATCCGCAACGGTAAGTTTCTTCTTTTCCTCTCCTGCAATGTTAAGAATCACTTTTCCTTCATGCATCATAATCAGACGATTTCCATGCGCAATCGCATCACGCATGTTATGTGTAACCATCATTGCTGTCAGATTATTTTCTTTAATAATCTTGTCAGTAAGTGTCAGTACTTTTGCTGCCGTCTTTGGATCAAGTGCTGCCGTGTGCTCATCCAGAAGTAAAAGCTTTGGTTTCTGCAAAGAAGCCATAAGAAGTGTCACAGCCTGACGCTGTCCTCCGGAAAGCAATCCTACTTTTGATGTCATACGATCTTCCAGTCCAAGGTCCAGTTCTTTTAAAAGTTCATGATAGCGTTCTTTTTCTTTTTTTGTAATTCCCCAGCTTAAACCACGTCTCTGACCTCTGCGCGCAGCAAGCGCCAGATTTTCATCGATCTGCATAGTTGCTGTGGTTCCTGTCATCGGATCCTGGAACACACGGCCAAGAAAAGCCGCACGCTTGAACTCCGGAAGTCCGGTCACATCCACACCATCAATGAGGATGGATCCCTCATCAACCGGCCATGTACCTGCAACAGCGTTTAATACCGTCGACTTTCCGGCACCGTTTCCACCGATCACGGTTACGAAATCGCCAGCATCCAGTTTTAAATTCACACCATTTAAAGCATGTTTCTCATTAATGGTTCCAAGGTTGAAGGTCTTGTGTACGTTACGAATCTCTAACATTTATTTGCCCTCCTTTGTTGCAGTATTGTTAATAGCCGCAGCTGAACGTTTTCCTGCTTTTGCAAAGGAACTCTTGCTCTTTCCCTTGAGATATGGAACGGCAAGGAAAATTGCAACGATGATTGCTGTAAAAAGCTTAAGATCATCACTTGGCATCTTCAACCAGAGAACAATTCCTATTACGATGTAGTAAATAATACCACCAATAATAACAAAAATCAGACGACCTTTGAAATCCATATGTTTTCCAAGGATAGCATCTCCCAGAACCTCTCCGATAATAACTGCAGCAAGACCAATGACGATGCCACCACGGCCCATGTTTACATCTGCAAAACCAGAATACTGTGACAAAAGTCCTCCAGCCAGTGCGACAATCGCATTGGAAAGAGACAGACCGATCAGTTTCATATTGTCGATGTTAATTCCCTGTGCTTTACTCATGGCTGGGTTACATCCGGTCGCACGGATTGCAGACCCCTGCTCTGTTCCAAAATACCAGTAAAGAATCACAATCAATACAGCCGCAAACACAATACCAATAATAATGGCTGATGTCAGATTACGTGATGAAATGATCAGATTGTACTTATCAACGCTAAGTGCCTGATTTGCATGGCGCTGCATGATATTCAGATTAATGGAATACAGTGCAATCTGTGTCAGAATTCCTGCTAAAATAGGAGGAATCCCGAGTTTGGTATGTAACAGACCTGTACAAAGTCCTGCCAGAAGTCCTGCGATGCAGGCACAAAGCAATGATATCCATATATTGCAACCATTCACCGTCAGCATGACAGTAACTGCTCCACCAGTTGCGAACGAACCATCCACAGTCAGATCCGCGAAGTCCAAAAGACGGAAGGTGATATAAACCCCCAGCGCCATAATTCCCCAAATTAATCCCTGTGCTATATTTCCCGGGAGTGCATTCGTGAATGCAGCCAGGCTGAGGGAAGAAAAATAAGCCAACATTTGTTTACCTCCGTAGTGTTATACAATTCCTCTCTTATTCAGCTGAAATTGCCTTATAATCTTCAGGAACTGTAACGTTAAGTGCGTCTGCACGATCTTTGATATACTCTTTTGTGAATTTTGGAGCTGTCTTTACCTGCATTGTAGTGATGTCTGCACCGTTCTCGAGAATATCATATGCCATCTCACCAGTTGTGTATCCAAGATCATAGTAGCTGATAGAAAGTGTTGCAACACCACATCCCTTTGCAAGACCTTCCTCACCTGCAAAAATAGGAGTACCTGCCGGAGAAGCTACGTTATTGATTGCCTCTGTACAGGAAGCTGCTGTGTTATCTGTTGGAATATAAATAACATCAGAAGCATCACATGCACTCTGTGTTACTGCAGATACGTCATTAGAGTCAGAGAATGTATATTCTTTTACCGTGTATCCCTTATCCTCTAAATATCCCTTGATTGTTGTTGACTGATAAACACTGTTTGGCTCAGAAGAACAGTAAATAATACCAACGTTCTTTGCGTCCGGGAATAATTCTGCGATACAATTTGCCTGCTCATCCAATGGTGCAAGATCTGTTGTACCACTGATATTCTTTCCGGTTGTTCCGGTCCAGTCGGACATGTCCAGTGCAGTTGCATAATCTGTAACAGATGTTCCGAGAATCGGAATTGTATCAGTTGCAGCTGATGCAGCCTGAAGTGCTGCAGTTGCATTTCCAAGAATCAGATCATAGTTGTTTGTTGCAAATGTTGTACAGATCGTAGAACATGTGGACGCATCTCCTGCTGCATTCTGCTCATCAAATTTCACTCTGTCGCCAAGCTTGTCTGTAAGGGCGTCTTTAAATCCCTTCGTTGCCGCGTCAAGAGCCTCATGCTGTACCAGCTGGCAGATACCAACAGTGTAAGTTTTTCCGTCACCTGATGAACCTTTGCCTGCCTGTGTGGATCCATTGTCTGAACCACATGCGCCAAGAGACATTACCATTGTAGCTGCCATAGCAGCAGCTACTACTTTACTAAATTTTTTCATAATATTTTCTCTCTTTCTTTTTTATTTATACGTACTAGTTGTTATTATATAAATTTGTGTATAAAATGTCAATTTTATTAGGTATTTTTACACAGACAAAGGCCCCACTTTCTCTGTAAAAAAGTGACGCCTTTGTCAATTTTATTTTCTTATTTACCTACATTTCCTACAGGAAAATATATTTGCAAACAAATAATACTGCAAGAATATACATAAGCGGTGTGATTTTCTTTGCTTTTCCGCAGATCAGGTTGATAATCACATAGGAAATAACACCAATTGCAATACCTTCTGCAATGCTGTACATCAGTGGCATGGCAATCAAACAAAGATATGCCGGAATTGCTTCTGTAAGATCCTCAAAATCGATTTTTACGATTGCAGATGTCATAAGGAAACCAACGAAAATAAGCGCTGGTGCCGTTGCAAATCCCGGAATTGCCTTAAAAATCGGTGCAAAGAAAATAGAAATCAGAAATAAAAATCCGGTTACCACAGAAGAAAGTCCGGTTCTTGCTCCTGCTCCTACACCAGCGGAACTCTCAACAAATGTAGTCGTTGTAGATGTTCCAAGGACAGCTCCTGCAGAAGTCGCAATTGCATCTGCAAACAACGCCTGTTTTACTCTCGGTAACTTTCCATCTTTGTCAAGCATTCCCGCTTTATCAGATACACCGATCAATGTTCCAATCGTATCAAACATATCTACGAACAGGAATGAAAATAATACAACAATAAAATTGAAGATTCCGACATTGTGGAAATCCGCTTTAAAGCACTGACCAAATGTCTTTGTAATTGCAGAGAAATCTGTCATTTCCAACGTTGGATATAATGAATAATAACCAGCTTCTACATCAACATGATAGATACCTGTCACCTGGCAGAGCATGCCAAGAATCCACGTCACGAGAATACCAATAAGAATGGACGCTTTCACTTTTTTGATATACAAAATCGCAGTAACCATCAATCCAATCAATGCAAGCAGAGCACAGATTCCTTCGGTATGCCAGTTTTCTGCAAATTTCACACCAGATAACAATGTAGATTCATTTGATACTACAATATGTGCACCCTGTAATCCGATAAATGCGATAAACAGACCAATTCCTGCACTGACACCTTTTTTGAGTGTCGTAGGAATCGCATTGAAGATAGCTTCACGCACATTTGTAAGTGAAAGTACAATAAAGATAATTCCCTCGATAAACACTGCCATAAGTGCCACTTGCCAGGAATATCCCATAGTGTCACATACAGTATATGCAAAATACGCATTCAATCCCATACCAGGAGCCAACGCAAATGGATAATTTGCAAAGAGTGCCATCGCCAGCGTTCCAACAAACGCCGCAAGACAGGTTGCGATCAGAACAGCTGTCTTATCCATTCCTGCATCTGCGAGCATTGTCGGGTTAACCGCCAGAATATAGGCCATCGTCATAAACGTGGTAATACCCGCTAACACTTCCGTTTTCACATCTGTGTGATTTTCTTTTAACTTAAAAAATTTTTCTAACATGTTCCCTCCTGTCAATCATCGATGATCCACATGTATTTTATTTTGTCTCTTCTTCCGCTTTTACTTCCTTACGGATTGCTTTTGTACGGATTTCTTCACGAATCTTGTATCCGATCTTCTCTGCACGGTTATCAACCGTCACATCTACGCCGTTTTCACGAAGAACTTCACGCAATGCTTCCTGTGTACAGTTCCAATAATTATCATCTCCAAGATACTTTTCTTTATTCTTTGGATCCCATTTGGGAAGTCGATAAGTCACACCTTCTTCAAGGCCCAGTGTATCCAGCACATAATAGAACAGATCAAAACATCTCTTTAACTCTTCCTCCGCCTGATCCGGACGAATGACCAGATGTGCCTCTGAAATCGTGAACTGACGTACGCGGGTAAGTCCGTGCATTTCTCCGGAATCCTCGCAACGAAACAAAAAGCCCCGGCATCAGTTTTTCTCTGATACCGGGGGATGATTACTGTTCCACCCAGTCACACTGTCATTTGTTTTCAGACAATATTAACGACCGCAGCACTTCTTGTATTTCTTACCACTTCCGCAAGGACATGGATCATTACGTCCAATTTTCTTGCCGACAATAACGGTACCTGACTTCTTCTGTTCCAGATAAAGCTTATGCTTTGTCTCTGCATCAAAGATCTCATCCCACATTGGGAGGTTGTAGAGCCAGTCCGCACGTGCATCCACCATGTTCTTATAAAGTTTCTCTTTATCAAAAGCAAGACTTACCTTTGTATCCTCTTCCATGGTCTCGATTGGATTTGGCTCAACAAGACTCTCATTAATTCCGTCTAAGAATCCGGCCATCTCTAAAATTGACAGACCATACTTGTCTGCAAGTTCCTTAACTGTACCTTCTACCACTTCATCCGGATTTGTAAGAAGCTTCTCATATACCCCCTTCTCCAAGAGAAAATATCTCTGCCAGAACTTCTGAAGTTCAGCCTGGTTTGCTTTCTCATTGTAAGCAATCTTCTGCCACTCTTGCAATATAGCCATTTTTATACCACCTTTATCAAATATGAATTCATGGATAACTCACATGTACTCCTATTATACCAAAAGAGCATGCATTTTCCAAGTAATTTTTAATTTCCATAAAAAGGTCCGGCAAAAGCCCATTAAAGAATATCGATATATTCTCCTGCCAATGCCTTATTCATGCTGCGGACTGCACAGAATTTACCACACATGCTACAGGTATCACTGTGATCATCCTCTGGGCTACGGCTGTCACGGATTGCTTTTGCTGTCTCCGGATCAATTGCACATGCATACTGCGCATCCCAGTCAAGCACTCTGCGGGCATCCGCCATTTTATCATCGATATCTCTTGCTCCCGGAATACCTTTGGCAATATCCGCTGCATGTGCTGCGATTTTTGAGGCAATGATTCCCTGCTTCACATCCTCCACATTAGGCAAAGCCAGATGTTCCGCCGGTGTAACATAGCACAGAAACGCTGCACCGTTCATAGCTGCCACTGCGCCTCCGATTGCACTTGTAATATGGTCATATCCAGGTGCAATATCTGTCACAAGTGGTCCCAACACATAAAATGGTGCACCCATGCAGATGCTCTGCTGCACTTTCATATTGGCAGCGACCTGATCGAGTGGCACATGTCCCGGTCCCTCTACCATCACCTGCACATTGTGATCCCACGCACGTTTTGTAAGTTCTCCCAGACGCACCAGCTCCTCAATCTGACACACATCAGTGGCATCCGCAAGACATCCCGGACGACATGCATCCCCCAGAGAAATTGTCACATCATGTTCCTCACAGATTTCAAGAATTTCATCATAATATTCATAGAACGGATTTTCCTCTCCAGTCATCGTCATCCATGCAAATACCAGGCTGCCGCCACGGCTTACGATATTCATCTTTCTTTTGTGTTTTTTGATCTGGTCAATTGTTTTTCTTGTAATTCCACAATGCAGTGTCACAAAATCCACACCATCTTCTGCATGCATGCGCACAACATCAATAAAATCCTGTGCTGTCAGTGTTGCCAGATCTCTCTGATAATGAATCACACTGTCATAAACCGGAACTGTACCGATCATTGCCGGGCATTCGCTGGTAAGCTTACGGCGAAACGGCTGCGTATCTCCATGGCTGGACAGATCCATAATCGCCTCTGCTCCCATATTTACCGCACTCATTACTTTTTGCATTTCGATATCATAATCCTTGCAGTCTCTCGACACACCAAGATTGACATTTATTTTCGTGCGAAGCATACTTCCCACGCCTTCCGGATTCAATGATTTATGATGCTTATTTGCACAGATTGCTACTTTTCCTTCCGCCACCAGCTGCATGAGTTTTTCAACCGGCATATGCTCCTTTTCTGCTACTGTTTTGATTTGTGGTGTGACAATTCCTTTTCTTGCCGCATCCATCTGTGTTGTGTAAGTGTTCATCTTTTCTCTCCTGTTATTTTTGTTTTTTAATATAAATTTAATTTTCAACCAATTTTATGTTTTGCCAATAGTAGAAGGTATGTATCTTTGCAAATTCGCGTACTTTTACTGCATAAAAATTTCCTACACAATAAAAAGAAGAGATGCCGGAACATCTCTTCTTACAAATTTGCATACAGATATTGTTCCCTACGTCGGCATTATCCAAATCAGGTTATAGGTCGAAACCACACAGTTTCCTCTCAGCCGGCTTTTACCAGCTCCCCGTTTATAAGTTCAATTCATTATACACATACATCCACCTGGATGCAATACATTTTTTCTTTATTTTGTGGAAAGATTTGCTTTTTCTTTCAATGACTCTTTATTTTTCTTTGCGACTTCTTCTGCATCTTTCGATGACTTCTTTATCAGTCTATAGATAAAACCATATGCCCAGATCAGCACCGGAATAATAAATGATGCTACAATGGACGCCTGGAACATCCGCATCGTATTCGAGTTATCTACAATCGCGCAAACCAAAGTAATTACATATAAGGATAACAGTACGACGATACCCAGTATCGCGAGAATCTGTTTTACTTTCTTCATGATAAACCTCCTGTCACTCATTCACATTTTGTGAACCTTTCAATGTTCTTTTATCATATCGAAATAATATTCTTCCGTCAACCGGTGTTTCGCCCTGTTATCTAATTTGGGTTGTAATTATTCAGACACACTCCACATCTTTTTATTCGGTTGCTTCTTCCGTTTCGGTATCTTTCTCTTTCACAAGACTATCCGCTGTCTTGGAAAATGTATCTTTCAAAGTGGAGTCTACGAGATAAACAGCGTCATCTCCTTCCATCTTCAGATAATACTCACTGACCATATCGTTATAGTCTCCAATATAAAATGTCGTTGTTTTATCTCCCACTGTAACAGTTATGGTATTCTGTGGTTTATCAAGTCCGTAATCCGAAAGGGAGTCGTAGGAATCCAACGTTTCCAATGCTATAACACCATTTAATTTTTCAAGCATTGTATTGATACTACTGCTATCCAGTTTCAAAGAATTGTCATCATCATATTTCCAGTCGTTCCCATCCTTTGTATATGAATAGGTTTTTCCATCTACTTCATAGGAAAAAGCATCTACTTTATCTGCATCAATTTTGGCAATCGTTATCTGTCCTTCTGTCTCGCTGTCTTTTTCCTTCTGTTCCTCCTGTTTTGCCATATGGGACACAAGAAAATATGCCCCAATACACAAAACAAGAACAACAAGAATCAAAATCATCTGAATCTTCTGTTTTTTCATTATTTCTTTCTCCTTACCATAAAGATTACAATTCCGAGGATAAGAAGAATAATCGGTACAACAATTGTAAAGGATAAACCTAACAGAATTGCATACATTGCTGAAACGGTCAGATTGCTGAGCGTATACTCTTTCTCCGGAATTACACTTCCTGCATCATCGCTTTCTCCTACAAGTCCCTTCACAGCATCCGAGAATAAAGTTACATTATTTGCAGTTACATCCGTTGCCTGATCACTAAAGATATAGGAACTTCCAAATACAAGTAACTGCGTTGTTGTATCATCATCCACCTTATCTTCTACTGCCAGGCCGATGGAAAATGGACCCTTTTCATCCCCATCTTCATATCCATAATCTTTCATATTGTTTGGATCATTTTTACATACGGCACTGTCGCTCGTATTCATCAGCGAAGTGTAAGTCATTGTATCCGTGCTGTCCGGATAAGTAATTCCACAGGTAATCGGCAGATAAATATAGTTGCCACCGATATTGCTGGTATAACTGCTGCTGTTTACTTCCGGAAGAATATACAGCGGACCTCCCGTCTGATAGTAATGCTGTGCATCATTTTCTGAAATCACGCCATCCGTAATACTTACTTTATACGTATCAAGAATTTTATCAAAATTAGGAAGTTTATTCTCGGTATAAGAACCGACAATAATTGCTTTTCCTCCATCTTTCAGGTAATCAATCACTTTCTGTGCATCTTTTTCATTGAAATCTTTCTGCGGTGCATTGATAATAATGGCCGATGCATCCTCCGGAACACTTTCTTCATTTAACAGTTCGATACTTGAAAGTGTCATGTTTGCTTTCTTAATCGCGTCCTCAAATGCACTGCCAACAGTGGTTTCATCATGTCCGGTAATCTGATATACTATCGGAAGTTTATCTGAATCCATAGTTACATACTCGATGGCAGATGTCAGCTGTCCCTCTGCGTCAAAACCTACCAGATCATTTGTGTACGAGTACGTGGACGAATCCATATTGGTTTCATAATGATAAATATCATAATAATCAATTACTTTTGAACGCTGATCACTTACCACAATCAGACTGTTTGTATTTGGTGCAGTGTCCGTATAGTCTTTATAAAAATAAGGTTTTTTCGAAGGATTCACATATTTAACCTTGATATGATTTGATAAATCCTCATAGCGTTTCAGCACTTCATCAATCTGTGCATCCTTTTTGCTTTCCGATACAAGAGCATAAATAGTAACATCCGCATCCAGTTTTTTAACTGCCTTCTTTGTAGCCTTCGTAATGGAATACAACTTGGAATAAGAACAGTCAATAGAAGTCTTATCTGTCGGGATTGTATTGACCACCAGGTTGACAACAACGGTAAGTGCCATTGCTACCGCAATAAATGACACAGAAAACACACCGGTAGAAAATGTCTTTTTACTGATACTCCAGCGCCGTTTCTGAATCGACTGTACGGTAAGGAAATTAAGCAAAGCAATCACTGTCAGGTAATAAACAACCGCTGTAATGTCCAGACATCCACCTGCGAACTTCTCAAATGGTGAATAAATATCAAAGCAATTCATAATCTTCGTAAGAACATTTCCATCCGAAGAAATGATTCCTGTGATTCCTTTCATCATATAGCTGACAAAAAGCACTACAAAGGAAAGAACTGCCGCAATGACCTGGCTCTCCGTCAAAGCTGAAATAAACATACCAACTGCAATACTGGCGCATCCATAAAGCCAGAATGCAAAAATAGATATATAACTTTCTCCCATTGGTACCGTTCCAAATATGGACAGGATTAACGGTGTAATAGCAATAATTGCAATGTCGATTGTAAACACCGCTACCATTGCAAGATATTTTCCAAAAACAAGTTTTCCCAACGATACCGGAGCTGTCAGCATTAGCTGATCGGTTTTGTTCTTTCTATCTTCCGCAAAACTACGCATAGTAAGAATCGGCACTGCGATCAAAAATATAATCGTGATTGCACTTAATGTATAGTATATGTAAGGATATCCCTGCATCAGATTATATACATAAAAATACAGACCATACAGTGCTAGCAAAGCGGCTACAAACAACCATCCAATTACGCATTGAAAATAAGATTTGAACTCTCTTTTAAATACTGCAAACATTACTTTTCTTCTCCCTCCTGCGTAATCTCAAGGAATACATCCTCAAGTGACTTTTCTATCGTGTGCATTTCAAGCACCGCAAAATGCTTTTCTGCAAGGATACGGAACACATCTTCCCGTACATCTGCGCCTTTCTTTGCATAGACAACCAACTCTCCTGCATCTTCATTTTTCACTTCCACTTTGCTAATTTCAGAAATGGCAGCAAGTTCTTTCTGTGCATTTGCTACATCCGTCCGTACTGTCACTTCGATTTCCTGAGCTCCTGACATCAGACTCACGAGATTTTCTGTTGCATCGCTGGCAACCAGTTTCCCTTTTGAAATGATAAATACATGGTCACAGACTGCACTGATTTCTGTCAAAATGTGTGAACTAAGTATTACCGTATGTTTCTCTCCGAGTTTCTTAATTAATTCCCGGATTTCTATGATCTGCTTCGGATCCAGGCCAACCGTTGGCTCGTCAAGAATAATAATGTCCGGATATCCAAGAATTGCCTGTGCAAACCCAACTCTCTGCCGGTATCCTTTTGACAGATTTCGAATCATACGATTTCCCACATCCGTAATTCCAGTAGTGTCCATTGCTTCTTCTACATATCGCTTGCGAAGACTTTTTTCCAGTTTTTTCAATTCTGCCACAAAATCCAAATATTCCCTCACTGTCATATCCACATACAAAGGTGGAATTTCCGGCAAATAACCAATACATTTTTTTGCCTCTTCGGGTTCTTTGAAAATATCATGTCCATTAATCTTTACTTCTCCGCTGGTTGCACCAAGATAGCCGGTAAGAATATTCATTGTCGTTGATTTTCCTGCGCCATTCGGTCCCAGAAATCCATAAATTTTTCCCGGTTCCACCGTCAATGACAAATCGTCCACAGCCACATGATCCCCATATTTTTTCACAAGGTTGTTTATTTCAATCACTGTGAAAGCCTCCTTTTTCTTTTCTGTTAACTGCATTCGTTAACCCTTATTTATATTCTATGGGGATATCATGTGTAAATCATGGATAAATTGTGTTTATTCTGTGAAAAAATCCCCATTGAGATAAACTCTCAACGGGGATTTAAATCTTGTAAATATTATATCATTACTTATTATATGATTATTTTGATAATGTAGACTCACGGTAAATAATATCATCACGTCCAGGACCATTAGATACCATAGTAATTGGATATCCGATCTCATTCTCTACAAACTCAACATACTTGCGGCAGTTTTCTGGAAGATCTTCGTATTTCTTAATTCCACGAATGTCACATTTCCATCCTGGAAGTTTCTTCAGAACCGGTTTTGCCTTCTCAAGCTTATGTGTAACAGGGAAGTCTGTTGTAACCTCTCCATCAATCTCATATCCTACACATACTGGAATCTCATCCAGATATCCAAGTACATCAAGCACTGTAAATGCAACATCTGTTGTTCCCTGCATACGGCAGCCATACTTACTTGCCACACAGTCGAACCATCCCATTCTTCTTGGACGTCCGGTTGTTGCACCAAATTCTCCGCCATCGCCACCACGACGACGAAGCTCGTCTGCTTCATCTCCGAAAATCTCGCTGACAAATGCACCAGCTCCTACTGCTGAAGAGTATGCCTTACATACAGTAACTACCTGCTTGATTTCGTATGGTGGGATTCCTGCTCCAATTGCACCATAAGCTGCAAGTGTAGATGAAGATGTAACCATTGGATAAATACCATGATCCGGATCCTTTAAGGTACCTAACTGGCCCTCTAAGAGAACTGTCTTGCCCTCTTTTAAAGCCTTATCCAGATACAGGGATACATCGCATACATATGGAGCTACCATATCACGATACTCATGAAGTGTGTTCAAAAGTTCTTCTGTATCAATCAATGGCTTATGATATAAATGCTCTAACAGAACATTCTTCTGTTCTGCCACGCGTGCAATCTTTTCTTTCAAAAGTTCGTCATCAAAAAGTTCATTGACCTGGAAACCAATTTTTGCATATTTATCTGAATAAAAAGGAGCAATTCCAGACTTGGTAGAACCGAATGACTTGCCTCCAAGACGTTCTTCCTCATACTGGTCAAATAAAATATGATATGGCATTACAATCTGCGCACGATCGGATACCAGAATCTTTGGCATCGGCACATCTCTGTCCGTGATGGACTTGATCTCATTAAATAAAACCGGAATGTTCAGTGCCACACCATTTCCGATAATACTTGTTGTATGACTGTAAAATACTCCGGATGGAAGTGTGTGTAATGCAAACTTACCGTAATCATTTACGATTGTATGACCTGCATTCGCACCTCCCTGAAAACGTACAATGATGTCGGCCTGCTTTGCCAGCATATCCGTAATTTTGCCTTTGCCTTCGTCGCCCCAGTTAGCGCCAACAACTGCTTTAACCATCTTTTCAATTCCTCCTGTTGTGTACATAGACTTATGCGTGATTACGCATAGAAAAACGGACAGGTGTAAAAACCTCTCCGTCTTTACTTCATGATTATAATTGATTCTGACCGAGATGTAAACTCTTTATTAGTAATATCTATTATAAATATTAGTAATAAGCATTACTCAATCACTTTTGAGCATGCAATTGCCAAAGCTCCTGGCCCAATATGGCAGGATACCGACAAGGATAGTGGATTTAAAACAATCTCATTATTTGGAAATGCAGCCTGTACTTCCTCTTTGAAAGCTTCTGCTGCTTCCAGATCATGTGTATATGCCATCTCCAGATGCATTTTCTTTCCATCCGGGCTCTGGAAACGCTTCTCAAAATCGTTCTTCATGGACTCGATCATAATTGATTTTGCCTGCTTTACGGTACGTGCTTTTGCAAACGCATCAAGTTTTTCTCCCTGAATCTGGAGAACCGGTTTCAACTTCAAAAGTGTACCGAGCGCTGCGGCCGCCGGTGTAATTCTACCACCTTTTTTCAGATACTCTAATGTATCTACCATAATATAAATCGAAGACTCAAATTTGTTCTTTTCTAAAATTTCTTTGATTTCCGCTGCTGACTTTCCCTGTTCTACAAGCATCTTTGCATCTAATACAGACTGTCTTTGTGTTACAGAAATTCTCTGATTATTGACAACTTCTACCTTTCCCTCATAGTCCTGTGCAAGCATCAGGGCGGTCTCGCAGGAACTGCTCAGTCCTGATGACATGGGGATATATACAATCTCATCATATTCTTTCAACAATTCGTCCCACTTGTCCGTGACATCCCCTACAAGAGGCATAGACGTCTTGATCTCTCCACCCTGTGTGAGCTTCTCGTAAAACTGCTCCTGTGTAAGATCAATATCTTCATAATACATCTTATCATCAATATAAAAAGGCATTGGAAGTACTACAACCCCAAGTTCTTTTGACTGGCTCTGTGTAATTCCACTATTGCTGTCTGTTACAACGATTACTTTACTCATGCTTTCCCTCTTCCTGGTTCTATCTTTGGTGTTTTTCTCACCACTAATGCATAGTATACCATAGGTAAAAAAAAATGAAAAGCCTTGAAAATAAGGCTTTTCATATCTATTTTACATGGTTTTAAATACCATGTACATTGTCATACGCCAGTCCCTACTGGACTGGCATATGACATTTTACATCATTCCGCCCATTCCGGCGCCGGCACCGGCCGGCATTGCCGGAGTGTCTTCCTTAATATTTGCTACGGCTGACTCGGTTGTCAGGAGTGTAGAAGCTACAGATGTTGCATTCTGTAATGCACTTCTTGTAACTTTAACCGGATCAAGGATTCCGGACTCTACCATATCAACATACTCTTCAGTTGCTGCGTTAAATCCGATACCCGGCTTTGACTCTTTTACCTTATTGATAATAACAGCGCCCTCTAATCCGGCATTAGCTGCGATGAAGAACAATGGAGCTTCAAGTGCTTTCAGGATTACCTTAGCACCGGTCTTCTCATCGCCCTCTAATGTATTTGCAAGCTCTGCGACCTTCTTAGATGCATGAATGTATGCAGAACCACCACCTGCGATAATTCCTTCTTCTACTGCTGCACGTGTTGCGTTTAAAGCATCTTCCATACGAAGTTTTGCTTCCTTCATCTCTGTCTCTGTTGCTGCACCAACACGGATAACAGCGACACCACCTGCCATCTTTGCAAGTCTTTCCTGAAGTTTCTCTTTATCGAACTCAGATGTTGTCTCATCAATCTGTCCACGAATCTGATTGATTCTTCCCTGAATTGCATCCTTATCTCCTGCACCGTCAACGATAACCGTGTTCTCTTTCTGTACCTTAACGGATTTTGCACGTCCAAGCATATCCATTGTAGTATCTTTCAGATCCAGACCAAGATCAGAGCTGATTACCTGACCTCCTGTAAGGATTGCGATATCTTCAAGCATTGCTTTTCTTCTATCACCATATCCAGGAGCCTTGACAGCAACAACATTGAATGTTCCACGCAACTTGTTTACGATAAGTGTTGTAAGAGCTTCTCCCTCGATATCCTCAGCGATGATCAGAAGTCTTGCACCAGACTGTACGATCTGCTCCAGTAATGGAAGGATCTCCTGAATATTTGAAATCTTCTTGTCTGTAATCAGGATGTATGGATCATCAAGGACCGCTTCCATCTTATCCATATCTGTGCACATATATGCAGATAAATAACCTCTGTCGAACTGCATACCTTCTACAAGGTCAAGTTCTGTCTCCATGGTCTTAGACTCTTCAATTGTGATAACACCGTCGTTTGTAACTTTCTCCATAGCATCTGCTACAAGGTTGCCAACTTCTTCATCTCCTGCGGAGATTGCTGCAACCTTTGCGATCTGCTCCTTGCCTTTTACCTTCTGGCTCATTTCCTTTAATGCAGCTACTGCAGCATCTGTTGCTTTCTTCATACCACGTCTTAAAACGATTGGATTTGCACCAGCCTCAAGGTTCTTCATACCTTCCTGAACCATAGCCTGTGTTAAAACAGTAGCGGTTGTAGTACCATCACCGGCAACATCATTTGTCTTTGTTGCAACTTCTTTTACAAGCTGAGCGCCCATGTTCTCAAATGCATCCTCAAGCTCGATCTCTTTTGCGATTGTTACACCATCATTGGTAATGAGTGGAGCACCAAAAGATTTATCCAAAACTACGTTACGTCCCTTAGGTCCGATTGTTACACGTACTGTATTTGCTAATTTATCAACACCAGCACCAAGTGCTGCTCTGGCTTCTGAACCATATTTAATCTCTTTTGCCATGATCAATAACCTCTCTTCATTTTTATTTAATATGTTTGCTGTTTTACTTTATTCTACAACTGCAAGAATATCATTCTGTCTTACAATAATGTATTCCTCACCCTCGAGTTTTACCTCTGTTCCGGCATATTTGGAATAAATTACTTTCTGGCCTTCCTTCACCTGCATAACAACTTCTTTACCGTCAACCATTCCTCCAGGACCAACGGCAATAACCTCAGCTTCCTGCGGCTTCTCCTGTGCGGTACCTGTCAGGATAATTCCAGACTTGGTAGTCTCTTCTGCTTCTAACTGTTTTAATACAACTCTGTCTGTTAATGGCATTAATTTCATTGTGAATAGCCTCCTTTTTTCATTTACTAGCACTCATCTCTTTCGAGTGCTAATTCGTTCTGTAAATAAAATATCACTGTTGTTTTTCAATGTCAACAGTGATATCCAAACTTTATATATTTTTTATATTCTCTTTCTTATTTCGTCATATTGTGTGTACATTTTCTGCACTTCATTTTCCAGTGTATAATAATGAAAGATATACGGCACCAGCAAAACCAGGAATAAAAGAGACAACGCCAGCAGCAATGGCATACATATCGTGACAGAGGCAATCATGGAAATCAGCGTCATCAGCGCAAAAGTAACCGTAACGATCAGATGAATCAGACGCTCATGTTGAAAAAAGCCAATCTGTGTCAGATGTTCTTCCAGTATCTTGCTCCATTCCTCTGGGCTTCTCTTCCTTTTATCCATGAGAAGGCTGTCCACATACATTCGATATCCTACTATTCTTTTCTTCATACATTATACATCTCCCTCTGCTTTTGTTCATTTCACTCTAAGAACTCATTTCTTATATTTTTATTATATCACTATTTCCAATTTTATCCACAAATTCCATTCCTGCATATATGAACCATAACCACTTGGCACTCCTCCACCTTTAATGGCATTTAAAATATCCGTACCATAGCAGCTGTCCGTTACAGACATATAGGAAGTATATTCTTTCATCTTGTTGATGTTGTCCGATGTACGCTGATTAACCTCATGCTGATCAACTGCACCAACAAGGATTTCTCCGTAGTTATACATGCTCCTGTCAATGACTGTATTCCAGAAATTACAGCCTTCCGAAGAAAGTCCAATATGTTTTGCAGCATCCCAGCGAATACCATCAACACCATCGTTCTTCAGCTGCTGCACATAATTTAGATGCAATTTTATATTAGTCCATAATGTTCCATGGCATGCATGATTCCATCCTCATGAATATCCGTCGTAACATACTCAGCTGCATCTTTTGCCGGCTGCGATGCATTGCCCATCGCAATTCCATGTCCCACAAAGGTAAGCATGTCCAAATCATTGACACTGTCTCCGATGGCATACGTATCCGCACAATCCACACCAAGATAATCACAAAGCCACGCGATTCCGGTTGCCTTGGAAGTTCCCTTTGGAACAAACTCCACTACTTTTTCCACATGCTCGACAAACTCGAATTCATCCTGCAACTGTTCTTTGATTTTCTCATAATCCGTATCATCCAGAATATCTGCCGAAAACTTATTGATCCGGATATCGCTCGTATATCCTTTCAGTGTCTGTGCACTTTTGCCAAGCTCCTGAAACAGATAAACAACATACGGATCATCTTCAAAGCCTTTTTCATCGATCCACATATAATCCGGTCCCTCTAAGACCACCGGCATCCGACATTCCCGCAAAATGTCAATGACCTTCTCTGTCAGTTCCGGCGATAAAATGTTTTCATGCACGATCTCATTGTTTAACTCAATATGATTTCCACACGCGGCAAGAATTCCGTCAAAGCCCACATCCATCAACTCTTTTGCCTGAATGCTGGCACGGGAGCGTCCGCTGCACAGAAAAATTTTATGTCCGTTTGCCTGAAGCTTTTTCAGTGTTGGAATCGTACTCTCCGGAATCTGCATATGTCCATCCCAAAGGGTTCCGTCAATATCAAAAAATATTAAAGCCATTGTCTTTCTCCTGTTATGAAGTGGTTTTTGTCAAGAGTTAATTTCAAGAAATTTTTCTCAACTCCAGTCACATTTGTTTTCCTGACAGCATTGGAAAAGAGCCCTAGTATACAGGTAAATCCACGTTGCTATAAATGTGAGGTCACTTCCTATTATCTATTATAATGGGATTTTAATAGTATTAAAATCTCATTATAACATAATTTTTTCAAAAGCAAATATAGTTTTAAACTATGGCGAACTTGTTCTTTTAGGTATTATGCAATAACAACTGAACGGGATATAATACATTTCGGTACAATAATTTTAGAAAGTTGGATAAAATAAATGAAAATATCAGAATTAGACAATAAGAGAAAAAGCCTGTCCTTTGAAATTTTTCCTCCAAAAAAGGATAGCGAATTAAAAAATATCGATGCCACTTTGGAAATTCTATGCGAATTGGAACCGGACTTTATCAGCGTTACTTTTGGTGCCGGTGGAAGTTCCAATTGTAATCGGACCATAGAACTGGCAAAGAAAATCAAGCGAAATTATCATGTAGAACCGGTCGTTCATCTGACCTGTCTGCATTACAATAAAGCAGAAATCGATGAATTTGCAAAAATTTTAACTGCAGAAGGAATCCAGAATGTCCTTGCACTTCGCGGTGACCGTACCCCAAATCTCACGGAAAAAGAAGATTTTGCACATGCCAGTGACCTGATCACCTACCTGAAGCCTAAGGGAGATTTTTGTTTTCTCGGTGCCTGCTATCCGGAATGTCACCCGGAATCAACTAATAAAATTGATGAGATCCACCACTTAAAAGAGAAGGTAAATGCCGGTGCAGAAATACTGCTCTCCCAATTATTCTTTGACAATACACAGTTCTACCGTTTTGTGGAAGATTGCAGAATCGCCGATATCAATGTTCCGATTGTTCCCGGGATTATGCCGGTTATCAATGCGGCCCAGATCAAACGTATGATTACAATGTGCGGTGCTTCTTTTCCTGAGCGTTTTCAGCGGATCATTCACAAATTTGAGGATAACAAAGCCGCTTTGTTTGATGCAGGAATGTCCTATGCTTTGAGCCAGATTATCGATCTGCTGGCCAATGATACGGACGGCATTCATCTGTATACTATGAATAATCCGGTTGTCGCACGTAAAATCTGCGAAGGAATCCAGAATATCATATAATGAGATGAACAGGTCAAAAAGTATCATCGATGCATACCTATAATAAAAAGAATCCCGGAACACCCTGGATGCATTTGTTTGCACTGCTGATCAGAAAATCGATGCCCCAGTCTCCTACCGGAATGTCGACGCCACCAAAGCTGCTCATAGCATCTACGATCATGGTGCATCCACTGTTCCTGCGAACTACACAAAATCACATCGCTCCATTTACTAATGCGTGATTTTTTGAAATTGGTAATACATGTTTTCCCGTTCCTGCATGTTCGTTCTTCCTTCCCGCAACAAAACTGTTCACTACTTTATTTTGTAGAATTACTACATTTCTTTGTTTCTTTTCTATGTATTATTTCTACACAAATTTCAATTTCTATTCTACATGATTCTCAAATCTGTTTGGGTAAAAATTATGTAAATTTTTTAAATTGTTGCAGATATACCAGAAAAACCCGTACAGATTTTCTATTATAGACAATCTATACGGGGGTTATTCGTGAAACAATATTCTATTTCCAAACTTCTTCTGCAAT